>Ga0255166_1000035_pt1 | contig 122929 bp, 113 predicted proteins | sample Atl_Cont_RepC_8d_FD_186013 | JGI IMG/M metagenome (GOLD analysis project Ga0255166, IMG submission 186013) | Freshwater microbial communities from Altamaha River, Georgia, United States - Atl_Cont_RepC_8d | ecosystem: Environmental > Aquatic > Freshwater > River | place: USA: Georgia...
CAATTACATCGAGATGTTCTACAACCCCAAGCGCCGCCACAACACGTCGGGCGGTGTTTCTCCGGTAGAGTTCGAAAAACGTCAATCCCAACGGCTCGGAAGTGTCTAGTAGATCCGGGTCGATTCAAGCCCGCTGGATTCAGTCAGTCTGAACATGATAGCTGTATGCCTAAGGGAGTACAGCGTCCTTGGTTCACCTGTTGAATTGTTCTTTAAGTTGGTTATCTTGAGTAGATGGTCAAATTGTCTGTGTAGCTGCTGGATTGCGTAATCTCTATTTTGATGCTCGGGCTGGAAAAGGTAGTCTTCCGGATTCCCGTAGCCATTGTTTCTCTGCCGCTCAATGATATTTTCATATGTTTCTACTGCTGAGGGAAGAGAAACTGTCGGATAGGCATGTCCCTTTGTTGGAGGATGCGTTAGTCTTAAATAAATTTGTTTGCCTTTAATGACTTGAACATGTTTGTGTTTTAAAACACGTATATCAGTAGGTCGAATGAATGTATTTGTCATAAATAAGATCAGATCGTAGAGTTCTTGCGTTAAAACTCCTTTTCTTATTGCACGTTCATTCGAATCTTGAATGCTGAAAGTTTCACCAACACGTTTCCTTGCCGTGTTATGTAGCTTTGAGTATTCGGCGCTACTGAACCAGCTTCTTGGCTTATCAACTGTTTTTATTTTCGGAAATGCAGGTAATGTTTGCAAAACGCCCATTTGTTGGGCATATTTCATAATCGTTTTTAGGTGGGATAGGTGAACCTTGATTGAGTTACTGCTCAAGTTGCGTTCGCTTTGATTCCGATTTAGATGAGCTATGTAATCGTTAATGAGTTGATAGTTGACTTCACGAATTTCCACTTTCTTAAAAAACGGAAGCAAATCTTTCTTAAGCCTGTATTCGTCGTTATCGATCTTCTTCTGGGACAGTTCTCCACGTGCCAATCGAGCACGGTTTTCTTTCATAAGTCCGAGCGCACAAACTTCGAAGCCGCTGCGGACTGTCAGTGGTTCTTTGTTGAGTTGCTTTGACTTGACTTCAACGAAGAATTTCTTTGCAAAATCTATTGCATCCTTGCGTTCGATGCACTTTGTGCTCTTGCGAAGAACTTTTCCTTCTTCAAATAGTCGAACGTAAAAATACGGGGACTTTTCCATCTTGTAGATGGTCAAAGTGTTGTAGCCACGTAACTTTTCTAAGGTCTCCTTGATGGGGACCGTCTTGTCTCTGGCTGTTGACCTGAGAGAGCGAGTGGAAGGACTTTGTGCCATTCAGTAGTTGTATAGCCTTCCTTATACAACTGTCAAGCGGTGGTCTTGTCAAAAAGTTGTTATATATCAACAACATTTTGGTGCCGGAGAGAGGAATCGAACCCCCGACCTTCTCATTACGAATGAGCTGCTCTACCGACTGAGCTACTCCGGCAACGGGGCCAAATTTTAGCAGCGACTCGGGGGCTTATCGGCCCAGGTGGTAGTCGGTGACGCGCTGCACTTCGTTTTTCGAGCCCAGGATGACGCTGACGCGTTCGTGCAGTTGGCTGGGCGGCAGGTCGAGGATGCGCTCGCGGCCATTGGTGGCCATGCCACCGGCCTGCTCGATGAGCCAGCTCATGGGGTTGGCCTCGTACATCAGGCGCAGCTTGCCCGGCTTGTGGGGCTCGCGCTGGTCCCAGGGGTACATGAAGATGCCGCCACGGGTCATGATGCGGTGCACGTCGGCCACCATGGAGGCAATCCAGCGCATGTTGAAGTCCTTGCCGCGTGGGCCGTCCTTGCCCTGCAGGCATTCGTCGATGTAGCGCTTGACCGGGGCGTCCCAGTGGCGCATGTTGCTCATGTTGATGGCGAACTCGTGCGTGTCCTCGGGAACGCGCACGTTTTCCTGGGTCAGGACGAACGAGCCCTGCTCGCGGTCCAGGGTGAACATGGCCACGCCGTCGCCCACGGTCAGCACCATCGTGGTTTGCGGGCCGTAGACGCAGTAACCGGCTGCGACTTGCTTGTGGCCGGGTTGCAGAAAGTCCTGCTCGCTCACGCCTTTGCCGTTGTCCGGCTTTTTGAGGACGCTGAAGATGGTGCCGATGCTGACATTGACGTCGATGTTGCTGGAGCCGTCGAGCGGGTCGAACATGAGCAGGTATTCGCCCTGCGGGTAGCGGTTGGGCACGAGGTAGATGCCGTCCATTTCCTCCGAGGCCATGGCGGCGAGGTGGCCGCCCCATTCATTGGCTTCGATCAGCACCTCGTTGGCGATGATGTCGAGTTTCTTCTGCACCTCGCCTTGCACGTTCTCACTGCCGGCGCTGCCCAGCACGCCGCCGAGGGCCCCTTTGTTGACGGCCTGGCTGATGCCCTTGCAGGCGCGCGCCACAACTTCGAGCAGCAGTCGCAGCTCGGAGGGAATGTGGCCCTTGGCGCGCTGTTGTTCGACCAGGTAACGGGTCAGAGAGATGCTCATGGTGGACTCCGGTTCGGGGACGGTCAGTGGGAGAGCGCGCGTGAGACGACCTCGCGCACATCGCTGCTGAGGTCGCTCTTGGCGGCCACGCGTTTGAGGGCCTCTTCGGCGGCGCTGCGCCAGGGCTCGGCCAGCTTGCGCCAGTGGTCCAGCGCACGGGCCAGTCGGGCGGCGACTTGCGGGTTGATGGCGTCGAGTTCGAGCACGCGCTCGCTCCAGAACACATAGCCCGCTGCGTCGCTGCGGTGGAAGGCGCCGGGGTTGTTGCTGCAATAGCTGAAGATCAGGCTGCGTGCGCGGTTCGGGTTGCGCAACTGGAAGTCCGGATGCAGCATGAGCTGGCGCACGGCGGGCAGCACGTCGCCTTGGCGATCGGGGGCGCTGGCTTGCAGCATGAACCACTTGTCCATCACCAGCGGCTCGTGCGCGAACTGGCGCGCAAACCGTTGCAAGGCGTCGGCGGCCAGGGCATGACCGCTGTGCACCAGGGCCGACAGCGCGTTGAAACGGTCGGTCATGTTGTGCGCGTCCTTGAAGCGCTGGTAGGTGCGACCGGGCCAGACGGTGTCGCCGCTGCGGCGCGCGTCCAGGCACAGCATGGCCAGAGCCAGACCACTCAAGGCACGACGGCCGCTCGACACCGGGTCCGGGCGGTAGGCGCCGTTGTGGTGGTGATGCTCGTAGGCCCAGGCCCAGTCTTCGTGCAGCACCTGCGCGAGTTCGGCGCGCATGGCTTCGCGCACGGCGTGCACGCGCTGCGGGTCGAGCACATCGAGTTGCTCGGCGATGTAGGCCTCGGAGGGCAAGGTCAGCACCAGCTCCTTGAAGGCCGCGTCCAGCGTGGGGTGGCGCAGCACCTCGCGCAGCGCCAGCACCAAAGCAGGGGGCATGACCTGCGCCGGCAGCTCCGGGCTGCGCACCGCGCGCAGGGCCGCTTGCAGGCACAGCTGCTGCGCCGCTTCCCAGCGGTTGAAGGCGTCGCTGTCGTGGGCCAGCAGGGCCAGCCAGTCGGTGTCGGACAGACCGCTGTCGAGCAGCACCGGCGCACTGAAGCCGCGCAGCAGCGAGGGCACTGGGTGCGCATCGTGCGGCAGGCCATCGAAATGAAAGCTTTGCTCCGCTTCGGTCAGCACCAGGAGTTCGGTATCGCGCAGCGTGTGACCGCGCGCGTCGATCAGGCCGCATTGCAGCGGGATGACGAAGGGCTCTGGCGTCGGCTGGTCGGTGCGGGTGGCGCAGCTTTGGCTCAGGGTCAGGGTGTAGCGACCGGCGCTGGCGTCGAAGTGGCCGCGTGCGCGCACGCGCGGCGTGCCCGCTTGTGCGTACCAGCGCTTGAACGGCGTCAGGTGCGTGGCCAGGGCTGAGCCGGGGTTGGCATCGGCGATGGCTTGCGCAAAGTCGTCGCAGGTCACGGCTTGGCCATCGTGGCGCTGGAAGTACAGCGCCATGCCGCGTGCAAAGCCTTCGCGCGCCGAGGCCTCGCTGCCTTGGCCCACCAGGGTCTGCATCATGCGCACGACTTCCGCGCCTTTTTCGTACACCGTGACAGTGTAGAAGTTGTTGATCTCGACGTAGCTGTCCGGGCGCACCGGATGCGCCATGGGGCCTGCGTCTTCGGCGAATTGCAGCGTGCGCAGCAGGCGCACATCTTCGATGCGCTTGACGGCGCGGGCGCTGGCGTCGCCCGCCATGTCCTGGCTGAATTCCTGGTCGCGGAACACCGTCAGGCCCTCTTTGAGCGAGAGCTGGAACCAGTCGCGGCAGGTGATGCGGTTGCCCGTCCAGTTGTGGAAGTACTCGTGCGCCACCACGCTCTCGACGTTGCCGAAATCGGTGTCGGTGGCGGTGGCTGCGTTGGCGAGCACGAACTTGGTGTTGAAGATGTTCAGGCCCTTGTTCTCCATCGCGCCCATGTTGAAGTCGCTGGTGGCGACGATCATGAAGCGTTCCAGATCCAGGCTCAGGCCAAAGCGGCGCTCGTCCCAGGCGATGCTGGCCATGAGCGAGTGCATGGCGTGCTCGGTCTTGTCGAGATCGCCGGCGCGCACATACACCTGCAACAGGTGCTCGCCGCCCGAAGGCGCGCGCACGCGCTGCTCGCGGCACACAAAGCGGCCCGCGACCAGCGCGAACAGGTAGCACGGCTTCTTGTGTGGATCGACCCAGCGTGCGAAGTGGCGGCCGTCGTCCAGATCGCCTTGCTCGACGAGATTGCCGTTGGACAGCAGCACGGGGTAGGCCTGCCGGTCGGCGCGCAGCGTCACCGTGTAGCTGGCCATCACATCGGGGCGGTCCAGGAAATAGGTGATGCGGCGAAAGCCATCGGCCTCGCACTGGGTGAAGAACGAGTCGTTGCTGACGTACAGGCCCATCAGGCGCGTGTTTTTCGCCGGCGCACAGGTGGTGAAGATTTCCAGCTCGAACGGCGCGTCGCCTTCGGGCAGGTTCTCCAGCACCAGCTGGCCCGCGTCCATCTTGAACGAGGTGCCTTGGCCGTTGACGAGCACGCGGGCGAGGTTGAGGTCTTCGCCGTCGAGGCGCAGGGCCTGGGCGGGCACCGCCGGGTTGCGGCGCAGCACCATTTTGTTGAGGACGCGGGTCTTGGCCGGGTCGAGGTCAAAGGTGAGGTGCACCGTGTCGATCCAGAACGCGGGCGGCTGGTAGTCGGTGCGGTGGATCACGGGAGCGCTGCCATCACGAAACATGGGGGAGTCCTTGTGCGTTGGGGCTGGGCTTAGACGCCCTGCTTGAGCGAGGCTTCGATGAAGGCGTCGAGGTCGCCGTCGAGCACCTTCTGGGTGTTGGAGATTTCGACGTTGGTGCGCAAGTCTTTGATGCGCGACTGGTCCAGCACGTAGGAGCGGATTTGGTGACCCCAGCCCACATCGGTCTTGGTGTCTTCCAGCTTTTGCTGCGCTTCCATGCGCTTGCGCATCTCGTGGTCGTACAGGCGCGAGCGCAGGCGTTTCCAGGCCACGTCTCGGTTGCTGTGTTGGCTGCGACCGTCCTGGCACTGCACCACGATGCCGGTGGGAATGTGGGTCAGGCGCACGGCCGAGTCTGTTTTGTTGATGTGCTGACCGCCGGCCCCGCTGGCGCGGAAGGTGTCGGTGCGCACATCGGCCGGGTTGATCTCGATCTCGATGCTGTCGTCGATTTCCGGGTACACGAACACCGAGGCGAACGAGGTGTGACGCCCACCGGAGGAATCGAACGGGCTTTTGCGCACCAGGCGGTGCACGCCGGTTTCGGTGCGCAGCAGGCCAAAGGCGTATTCGCCTTCGATCTTGATGGTGGCGCTTTTGATGCCAGCCACATCACCCGGGGTTTCGTCTTCCACCGTGGCCTTGAAGCCCTTGCGTTCGGCGTATTTGAGGTATTGGCGCAGCAACATGCTGGCCCAGTCACACGCTTCGGTGCCGCCGGCACCGGCTTGCAGGTCGAGAAAGGCGTTGCAGGGATCGGCCTCGTTGCTGAACATGCGGCGAAATTCCAGCCGCTCGATGTCGCTGGTCAGCTTGGCGGTTTCGGCTTCGATGGTTTCCAGCCCCAGCTCGTCGCCGTCGTCCTTGCTCATCTCGTAGAGCTCGGTGTTGTCGGCCAGCTCCTGGTCGAGGCGCTGCAGGGTCAGCACCACGTCGTCAAGGGCTTTTTTCTCTTTGCCCAGCTCCTGGGCTTTCTTGGGATCGTTCCAGACCGTCGGGTCTTCCAGCGAGGCGTTGACGGTTCTCAGGCGCTCTGACTTGGCATCGAAGTCAAAGATACCTCCGTAAGTCCACCGTGCGCGCGCTGAGGTCTGCCAGGGTGGTGCCAATGAGGTTGATGCGTTCTGCGTCCATGATGAATGTTTTCCCGTCTGCGGTTCGTGCAAAGGCGGGATTTTCTCACGCTCAGAAGGTATGGCCGAAGGCAAACAAGATGCCGGCATTGCCCAGCACCATCAACTGCACCGAGTTGCCTTCGCCCAGTTGGTAGCCCAGTGCTGGAATCACGGCGGGGGCAATGCCGTAGTCGTTGAACGGGATCTTGTCTTTGTACTGGTCTTTGTAGCCGTAGATGAAGCCGCCCGACAGCTTGAAAAACAGGCGCGGGTTGCGCAGCACGCCGTCCCAGCGCTGTCCCACATAGGCATAGGCCGAGGGCTGACCAAACGAGTTGTTGAACAGGGCCAGACCGCAGAAGCGTTGGCCCGGCAAGTAACGGTCCACTGCCCCGAGCAACACATGGTGGTGCTCCGGGTTGTAGTTCCAGTGGTGCGTCCACGGCGACAGGGTCAAGTCCCATTGCTGAGCGCGCGGGTTGGGCGAAGCCCCCTCCTTGGCCAGGGCACTGGGGCAGGGCTGCCAGTCGTAGGGGGAGGCGGTGTCTGCATGGGCCAGTGTGCAGACCATCCATAGCGATAGGGCGAAGGAAAAAAACCGTGTGGTGCTCATAAAAAGAGGGCGGTCAGCTCAACAGCATCTGACCGCCGGCTATTTCCTGCTTGCAACGCTCAGTTGCTGGAGGTGGGTGCAGGACTCGGTTGTGTGCTCAGCGGAATCTGGCAGTTTTTCTGGTTCATCAGATTGGCCAGATGTACCTTGCGATTATCGGCGGCTGCGATGGCTTCGTTGGCATTCATGTAGGTGCCGATGATGGCGGGCCAGAACAGCACTCGGGCGACGTTGCCGCCTGTCACGCCTTTTTCTCCCTCGGCTTCGCGCTTGAACTTGTCGGCATCCGCATATTCGTTTTGCAGCTGCGCGCAGCTGAGGCCGGCATCGCCGGGTTTGACAGATTGGACAACGGTGGGGGATGCGCAACCAAACAGCACCGCGCTTGTTGCAAGCAATAAGAGCTTTTTCATGACCATTTCTTCCTTTGGTTAACCTTTGTTGAAAAGGGAAGAAATGATATCAGTCTGAGAATTTACAAATGCGGATAGCAAATGAGCCAAGGCCTCAGGCTGATCGTGGTGCAGCATGTGGCCGCAGTCGGCGAGTCGGGCGTGCTGCAACTGCGGCACGTGGGCGATGCGCTCCATGAACTCGGTCAGCGAGTAGCGGTCTTTCCACCACTGGGCGATGCTGTCACTCTCGGCCACCACGCACAGGGTGGAGGCCTGGATGCGGGCGTAGGTGGCTAGGGTTTCATCGACGCGGAACAGGTGCGGGTTGACGATCTTGTGACCGGCTTCACCCAAGATGTGCCACTGGCCTTGCGCGTCCTGGCGTGCCCAGTGCTGGGCCAGCCATTGCGCCTTGTCCGAGGGCAGGCGTGGGTTGGTCTTCATCAAGCGTGCGGCCACGTCGGCCAGTGTGGCGTAGGGGCGCAGACCGGCTTCGCTGCGATGCTGGGTTTGCAATTCGTCGATCCACTGCGCCAGTCGCGTCGGGGCCTGTGCCGGTCGGGTGGCGGGCATGCCAAAGCCTTCGAGGTTGACCAGACGCGCCACGCGCTCGGGCCGCACGCCGGCGTAGAGGGTGGCAACATGACCACCCATGCTGTGACCGATCAGGTTCACGGGCTGTTGCGGGCACAGGTGGTCGAGCAAAAAGTCCAGATCGGCCAGGTAGTCGGCGAACCAGAAGCTGTCTTGTCCGGTCGTGGCGGTGAGGCCAAAACCGCGCCAGTCGGGGGCGATGATCCACGGGTCCTCGGACAGGGCATCGACCACAAACTGGAACGAGGCCGACACATCCATCCAGCCATGCAGCATGACCCACGGTGTCGCCCCGACACGCGGCGTGCCCCACTGGCGCACGTGGTAACGCAGGTGACGGATGGGGATAAATTCGCTGCGCGATTCGCGCCGGATTGGGTACATTGCCGCATCATAAGGAAGCGTGACATCCCCAACCGGCGTGAGGACTCCGATGAAACCGACAGCCCCGACCCCCAGCGCTGATTTCTATGAGGCCATGCAGCAAGGCTTTGGCTGGCAGGTGCCCAAACACTTCAACATGGGCGAGGCCTGCTCACAACGCTGGGCCGAGCGCCGCGATGCCGCCCAACGCGTGGCCGTCATCGAGCACCGACCGGGTGCCGCGCCGCGCGTTCACAGTTATGCCGACTTGCAGGCCCGGGCCGATGCCTTGAGCCACACCTTGAAGCGTTTGGGCGTGCAAGCGGGTGATCGCGTGGCCATCGTGTTGCCGCAGCGCTTCGAGACGGCGGTCGCCTACATCGCGGTGATGCAACTGGGTGCGGTGGCCATGCCGCTGTCGCAACTGTTTGGTCCCGAGGCGCTGGAGTACCGCTTGCAAGACAGCGCGGCGGTGCTGGCCATCGTGGACGAGGCCACGGTGGACAACCTGCTGGCCGTGCGCGCGGCTTGCCCGGCGCTGCGGCACGTGGTGGGCATGGGGGCGGCCGCGGCGCGTTGCGACGTGGACGGGCAGCAGGCGATGACCGCCACCCCGGGTCAGACGGCACAACAGATCCGCATGCGCACCCTGGCCGAGGACGCGGCGGTGCTGATCTACACCAGTGGCACCACGGGGCCGCCCAAGGGCGCACTCATTCCGCACCGTGCGCTGATCGGCAACCTCACCGGCTTTGTGTGCAGCCAAAACTGGTTTGGCTTTGGCACGCGGCCCGTGACGCGAGGCCGTGCGGACGCGCTGCGCGACGACAGCGACGCCGTGTTCTGGTCCCCGGCCGACTGGGCCTGGACCGGCGGTCTGATGGACGCCTTGCTGCCCACGCTGTATTTCGGTCGCCCCATCGTCGCATTCAACGGGCGCTTCAGTCCCGAGCTGGCGTTCGAGCTGATGCAGCAGCACCGGGTCACGCACAGCTTTTTGTTCCCGACCGCGCTCAAGGCCATGATGAAGGCCTATCCGCACCCGCGCCGGCAATTCCGCCTGCACCTGCAAGCCATCATGAGCGCGGGCGAGGCTGTGGGCGACGCGGTGTTTGCCTATGGCCGCGACGAGTTGGGCGTCATCGTCAACGAGATGTTCGGCCAGACCGAGATCAACTACATCGTCGGCAACTGCGCCATGAATGGCGCGCCGCGTGACGGCGTGGGCTGGCCGGCCAAGCCCGGCAGCATGGGCAAGGGCTATCCGGGTCATCGCGTGGCGGTGATCGACGAAGAGGGGCGCGAGTGCCCGCCGGGTGTGCCGGGTGATGTGGCCTTGCATCGTTTGAACCGGCACGGCCAGCCGGACCCGATTTTCTTTTTGGGTTACTGGAAGAACGCGCAGGCCACGGCCGACAAGTTCACAGGCGACTGGTGCCGCACGGGCGATCTGGCGGTGTGTGACGAGGAGGGCTACCTCTGGTACCAAGGCCGTGCCGACGATGTGTTCAAGTCGGCGGGCTATCGCATCGGGCCGAGCGAGATCGAAAACTGCCTCGTCAAGCACGCGGCGGTCGCCAACGCGGCGGTGGTGCCGAAGCCCGACGCCGAGCGCGGGGCCTTGGTCAAGGCCTATGTGGTGTTGGCAGCGGGTTACACCGCGTCGCCCGCGCTGATCGAGGCCTTGCAACAGCATGTGCGCGGCAAACTCGCGCCCTACGAGTACCCCAAGGAGATCGAGTTCATCGACGCCTTGCCCATGACCACCACCGGCAAGGTGCAGCGCCGTGTGCTGCGTTTGCAAGAGGAAGAGCGGGCGCGCCGTTCGTCGGCTGCGCAGGGCCGGTGACTTAGACTACGTCGCTTCGAAAAACACAACTTCACCGAGGGAGCAAGACATGACTTTTCCACTGGTCCAACTCGGCACGAGTGACCTGAAGGTCACGCCGATCTGCCTGGGCACCATGACCTTTGGCGAGCAAGTGGCTCAGGATGTGGCGCACGCCATCCTGGACCGCTCGCTGGCGCGTGGCGTCAATTTCATCGACACCGCTGAAATCTATTCGGTGCCCACGCGTCAGGAGACCTATGGGGCGACCGAGACCATCATTGGTCATTGGCTGGCCAGTCGACCCGGTGTGCGCCAGAAGGTGGTGTTGGCGACCAAGGTGGCGGGCCCCTCGCGCGGCATGCCTTGGGTGCGCGAGGGCACGGGCATGACGGCGCAAGACATCTTGCGCGCTTGCGACGCGAGCTTGAAGCGCCTGCAAACCGATGTCATCGACCTCTACCAAATCCATTGGCCCGAGCGCCATGTGCCCATCTTCGGCATGGCGTATTACGACCCCAAGCGCGAGCGCTCGGCCACCTCCATCCATGAGCAGCTCGACGCGCTGGCGCAACTGGTGCGCGCCGGCAAAGTGCGCCACATCGGTCTGTCCAACGAGACACCATATGGCGTGCACGAGTTTGTGCGCCTGGCCGAGCAGCACGGCCTGCCGCGCGTGGCCACCGTGCAAAACCCGTACTGCCTGGTCAACCGCACGTTCGAAAACGGGCTCGACGAGACCTGCCACCGTCTGAACGTGTCGCTCATCGGTTACTCGCCGCTGGGCTTTGGTTTGCTCACCGGCAAGTACGACCATTTTGGCCCGCAAGGCATCGAGCAACACAGCAGCACACACCCCGCGGAATCGCGCGGTCGCATGTCTTTGTACGAGAGCACGCGCCAGCAGCGTTGGGGCCGCCCCGAGGCCCTGGCCAGCGCGCGCCGCTACAACGCCCTGGCGCGCGAGCATGGCTTGACGCCGGCCCGCATGGCGCTGGCGTTTTGTTACACCAAATGGCAGATGGCCAGCACCCTCATTGGCGTGACTTCGCTCCAGCAGCTCGACGACAACCTCGACGCCTGGGGCACCACGCTCTCACCCGAGTTGCTGCAAGCCATCGACGCCATTCGCTGGGAAATGCGCGATCTGGCGCAGTGAGCACACCATGACCGACGTCACCACCATTTTGGGTTTGACCCTGGGCGCGTACCTGATCGGTTCGCTGTCGTTTGCCGTCATCGTCAGCCGCGTGATGGGGCTGGACGATCCGCGCCATTACGGCAGCGGCAATCCGGGCGCGACGAATGTGCTGCGCTCGGGCAATCGGCAGGCAGCGGCGCTGACGCTGCTGCTCGATGCCGTCAAGGGTTGGTTGCCCGTGATGCTCATCCAGTGGCTGGGCCAGGGCTGGGGTCTGGACGAGCGTGCCGTGGCGCTGGTGGCCATCGGCGCGTTCATCGGGCATTTGTGGCCTGTGTTCTTTCGCTTCCAAGGCGGCAAGGGGGTGGCCACCGCAGCGGGCGTGCTGTTTGGCATCGAGCCGCTGTTGGGTTTGGCGGTCATGCTGACCTGGCTGCTGGTGGCGGCGGTCAGCCGCTATTCGTCGCTGGCGGCTTTGATCGCCGCTGTGCTCGCCCCGACCTACTACCTGTGGGGCGATGGCCGCGTGTGGTTTGCCAATGGTGCCGTGCTGCTGGCCATCACGGGCATGAGCGCCTTGCTGGTGGCGCGCCACCACGCCAACATCGTGCGCCTGCTCAACGGCAGTGAGGGCAAGATCGGCGGCAAAAAGACTTGAGGCATGGGCACGCGGGGCAGGCCCTGCGCGTGTGCCCGCAGGCCTGGACCAGCCGGTGCGCTCAATCGCGGAAGTTGTTGAACGACAGTGGCAGATCGGCCATGTCCTTGCGGATCAGCGCCATCGCGGCTTGTAGGTCGTCGCGCTTGGCGCCGGTGACGCGCACCGCGTCGCCCTGAATGGCGGCTTGCACCTTCATCTTGCTGTCATTGATGAGGCGCTGAATTTTCTTCGCAGCTTCGCTCTCGATGCCACTGCGCACCTTGACGACTTGCTTGACCTTGTCGCCGCCGATTTTTTCGATCTTGCCCGGCTCCAGAAAGCGCACATCGACGTTGCGTTTGGCAAGCTTGTTGCGCAGGATGTCTTCGACTTGGACGAGTTGGAACTCGGCATCGCCAAACAGCGTGATGTCCTTGTCTTTCAACTCGATGGCCGCTGAGGTGCCCTTGAAATCAAAGCGGGTGCCAATTTCCTTGGCGGCGTTCTCGACGGCGTTTTTGACTTCCACCAGATTGGGTTCGCAGACGGTATCGAAAGAGGGCATGGCGGCTCCGTGCAGGGGCAAGACAGTGGGTGTGAATGCGACAATTCTCCCATGATCGTCGAGCACAACGTCCCCCTGCAAGCGCACAACAGCTTTGGCATTGCGGCCAAAGCCTTGCAGTGGGTGCGCCTGCAATCGGACGCCGATGTGCAGGCGCTGCTGGCCGACGAGACCTTGCGTCAGCAGCCCCGCTTCATCCTTGGCGGCGGCAGCAACATCGTGCTCACGGGTGACGTCAAACCGCTGGTGCTGAAGGTCGAAATGAAAGGCCTGCGCCTGGCGGGCGAGACCGCGCGCGACTGGATCGTCGAGGCCGCTGCTGGTGAATCGTGGCACGACGTGGTGCGTTGGACCCTGGACCAGGGCCTGCCCGGGTTGGAGAACCTGGCCCTCATTCCCGGCACGATGGGCGCGGCGCCTGTGCAAAACATTGGCGCCTATGGGGTGGAGTTGCAGGACCGCTTCCACGAACTCGATGCGGTCGATCTGACCACGGGGCATGCGTTCACCTTGCGCGCCGACCAATGCGCCTTTGGTTACCGCGACTCGGTGTTCAAGCACGGCCCCGACACAACGCTGGCGGGCTCGCGCAGCATGGGGCTGGCGGGACGCGCGCTCATCACCCGCGTGCGGCTGGCCTTGCCCAAGGCGTGGCAGCCGGTGCTGGGCTACCTCGATCTGGAACGCAAGATGGCCGAGACGGGCAACACCACGCCGGATGCGAAAACCGTGTTCGAGTGGGTGTGCGCGATTCGCCGCGCCAAGCTGCCGGACCCGGCGGTGATCGGCAATGCGGGCAGCTTTTTCAAGAACCCCACCGTCACGCCCGAGCAATGCGCGGACATCATTGCGCGCGATCCGAAGGTGGTGCATTACCCGCTGCACGACGGGCGCATCAAGTTGGCGGCGGGTTGGCTCATCGACGCCTGCGGCTGGCGCGGCAAGAGCGTGGGCCATGCCGGTGTCTACGAAAAGCAGGCGCTGGTGTTGGTGAACCGGGGCGGGCGCGAGCACCCGTGTACGGGTGGCGAGGTGATGACGCTGGCGCGCGCCATCCAGACCAGCGTGTATGAGCGCTTTGGCATCCGGCTGGAGCCGGAGCCGGTGGTGGTTTAGGCCTTCTTCACGAACTCGGTCTTGAGCTGCATCGGACCGAAGCCCTCGATCTTGCAGTCGATGTCGTGGTCGCCGTCGATCAAGCGGATGTTCTTGACCTTGGTGCCGACCTTGACCACCGAGGACGAGCCTTTGATCTTCAGGTCCTTGATGAGCGTGACCGTGTCGCCGTCTTGCAGCAGGTTGCCGTTCGCATCTTTCCAGACGCGCGCGGCTTCGGTGCTGTCGCCATCGCTCTCGCTCCACTCGTGGGCGCATTCGGGGCAGATGAACAGCGCGCCGTCCTGATAGGTCAGGCCCGAGTGGCACTGCGGGCAAGCGGGCAGGGTGCTCATGGGCTCAGTCCGGTTGGTGGTTGGACAGGCTCAGGAAGTGATCGCCCTGACCCAACGAGAGCAAACCCGTCTTGGCGTAGACGCCGAGCTTGCCGCGCGTGTCGGTGATGTCGAGGTTGCGCATGGTCAGTTGACCGATGCGGTCCAGCGGCGAGAACGGCGCGTCTTCGACCTTCTCCATGCTCAGGCGCTCGGGCGCATAGGTGAGGTTGGGGCTGTCGGTGTTGAGGATGGAGTAGTCGTTGCCACGGCGCAGCTCCAGCGTCACTTCGCCGGTGATGGCGCGGGCCACCCAGCGTTGCGCAGTCTCGCGCAGCATGATCGACTGCGGGTCGAACCAACGGCCCTGGTACAGCAGACGCCCGAGCTTGAGGCCGTTGATGCGGTACTGCTCGATGGTGTCTTCGTTGTGGATGCCTGTGACCAAGCGCTCGTAGGCGATGTGCAGCAGCGCCATGCCCGGGGCTTCGTAGATGCCACGGCTCTTGGCTTCGATGATGCGGTTCTCGATCTGGTCGCTCATGCCCAGGCCGTGACGGCCACCGATCTCGTTGGCCTTGAGGAACAGCGCCACCGGGTCGGCGTACTCGACGCCATTGAGGGCGACGGGCTGGCCTTCCTCGAAACGCACGGTCACTTCTTCGGCCTTGACCTCGACCTCGGGCTTCCAGAACGCCACGCCCATGATGGGGTTGACGATGCGGATGCCGCTGCTCAGGTGTTCCAGGTCCTTGGCCTCGTGCGTGGCGCCGAGCATGTTGGAGTCGGTGCTGTAGGCCTTCTCGACGCTCATCTTGTAATCAAAGCCGTTGGCGATGAGGAATTCGCTCATCTCCTTGCGGCCACCGAGTTCGTCGATGAAGGTCTGATCCAGCCAGGGCTTGTAGATCTTCAGGCTCGGGTTGGTGAGCAAGCCATAGCGGTAGAAGCGCTCGATGTCATTGCCTTTGAAGGTCGAGCCGTCGCCCCAGATGTTGACGTCGTCTTCTTTCATGGCCGCCACCAGCATGGTGCCGGTGACCGCGCGCCCCAGCGGCGTGGTGTTGAAGTAGGTGACGCCGCCGGTGCTGATGTGAAACGCCCCGCACTGAATGGCCGCAATGCCCTCGTGCGCGAGTTGCTGGCGGCAGTCGATCAAGCGCGCCAACTCGGCGCCGTAGGCCATGGCCTTGCGCGGGATCTCGTCGTAGTCGCTCTCGTCGGGCTGGCCCAGGTGCGCGGTGTAGGCGTAAGGGTGGGCGCCCTTTTGTTTCATCCACAGCAGCGCGGCGGAGGTGTCGAGTCCGCCGGAGAAAGCGATGCCGACTTTTTGCCCTTTGGGCAGGTGTTGGAGGATGGTGCTCATGGCGCGGGATCAGCCGAAGTGGCAGATGTAGTGGTAGGGCTCGGTGACGCGGATTTCGAATTTGGCGTTGCCGGGGACCGAGAATTTTTCGCCAGCGCTGGAGCGAATCCACGCGTCGCTGCCAGCCAGTTTGTATTCGCACGAACCGGCCACGCATTCCATGATCTCCGGCGCACCGGTGTTGAAGGTCAGGGTGGCGGGCAGGATCACGCCGACCGACACCTTGGTTCCGTCAGCGCGCGTGAGGGTGTGGCTGACGCATTTGCCGTCGAAGTAAACATTGGCCTGGGTGGCGACGCTGACGCCGTCGATGTGTGTGGTGCTCATGTCGAAAAAGGCTGGGAATGCAAAACGGGCAATTTTAGGCGAGGGCCTGTGGGCCAAAACAAAAGCCGCCCTTGGGCGGCTTTTGAAAGTGGACGCTGCCGAGCGGTCGGTCCGTGGATCACCAGCGCGGGGCCGAGCCGGGCGGCGGCACCGCCGTGCCCACGGCAGGCACGCCGGGGGTGGGCGCGGGTGGCACCGGGGTGACCTGCAAGCGCACGGTGGGGCCTGGGTCTTGCGGCATTTGCACCGTGTATTGCTTGCCAGCGAATTCGTAGACCACGTTGTAGCCGATGGTGCGGTTTTCGTAGAAGGTTTGCGTGCTGCAGTTTTGCACGTTGCGCACTTCCGGCGTACCCGGGCCTTCGATCTTGTCACCCAGCATTGAGCCGCCCACCAGGCCGATCATGGTGGCCAGGGCACGGCCCGAACCTTGTCCGACCTGGTTGCCGATGGCGCCACCGGCGATGGCCCCCATGGCCGCACCGGCACCCGATTTCTGCCCCGGTGTGACCACCTGGTTTTCCGAGCAGACCTGGCGCGGCACGCCGACTTGCTGGATGACGGGCGTGCTGGAGATGACTTTGCCGATTTCTTGCGCTTGGGCTGCGGCGCACAGACCGAGCAAAGACAAGGACAGTGTGAGGAAACGTGTGTTCATGCGATGAACCCTTGTGGGTTGGAAATAACACCGAAGTGTAGTGGGGACGCTACCAGCCGCGATGTATCGGCGGTAAAGACCGGGTCAACGACCTGTGGACAAAACGCGGCTCCAGTGCTCGGGGTTGACGCCCACCACCACCGTGCTGCCCGCGACCACCACGGGACGCTTGATGACGCTGGCCTGCTGCAGCATCAGCGCACGGGCCGAGGGGGCATCGACCACGCCAGCTTGTTGTTCGGGCGTGAGCTTGCGCCAGGTGGTGCCTTTGCGGTTGAGCAGCGTCTCCCAGCCGGCGCTGGTGAGCCAATGGTCCAGCGCCTCGGGAGGGACGCCTTGCTTCTTGAAGTCGTGGAAGGTGTAGGCCACACCGTGTGCATCCATCCAGGCGCGGGCTTTCTTCACGCTGTCGCAGTTGGGGATGCCATAAACCATGGGGGTGTTGTGCATGGCGCGCATGATGCCACGGATGCAGCGGCGACAATGCCGCCATGGATTCACTCGAGAGTTGGCTCGCGCACTGCGAGCGTTTGCACCCACAAAACATCGCCATGGGTCTGGAGCGCGTGCAGCAGGTGGCGCAGCGCATGGGCCTGCGCTTTGAGGTGCCCGTCATCACCGTGGCTGGCACCAACGGCAAGGGGTCGACCTGCGCCATGCTGGAGGCCTGCCTGTTGCAAGCGGGTTACCGCACCGGGGTCTACACCTCGCCGCACCTGGTGCACTTTGAGGAGCGGTGCCGCCTCTCGGGCGAGTCGGTCGCGGCGGACGACTTGCTGGCGCACTTTGCCCGCGTCGAGGCGGCGCGCTTGCAGGGCGACGCCGTGTCCCTGACCTACTTTGAGTTCACCACGCTGGCCATCCTGAGCTGTCTGGCGGCCAGCGCCTTGGATGTGGTCATCCTGGAGGTGGGCTTGGGCGGGCGGCTCGATGCCGTGAACGTGATCGACACGGACTGCGCCATCATCACCAGCATTGACCTCGACCACATGGCGTTTTTGGGCAACGACCGCGAGTCGATTGGCGGTGAGAAGGCAGGCATCATGCGCACGGGCCGGCCCGTCATCGTCAGTGACCCGGTGCCGCCGGACAGCGTGGTCGCGCGCGCCCGCGAGATCGACGCGGACCTGTGGTGTTTCGGGCGCGACTTCAATTTCAGCGGCGACAAGCAGCAGTGGTCGTGGGCCGGGCGCGGGCGGCGCTACAGCGGCCTGGCGTACCCCGCTTTGCGCGGCGCCAACCAGCTCCTCAATGCCAGTGGTGTGCTGGCCGCGCTGAGCGCTTTGCGCGAGCGGCTGCCGGTGACGGCACAGGCCATTCGCAATGGCCTGGCCATGGTCGAATTGCCCGGTCGTTTTCAGATCGTGCCGGGGCAGCCGGCGCTGGTGCTCGATGTGGCGCACAACCCGCATGCGGCCGCTGCGCTGGCCGAGAACCTGGACGCGATGGGTTTTTATCCGGTCACCCATGCGGTGTTCGGTGCCATGGCCGACAAGGACCTGGGCCCGATGCTGACGCGTTTGGGGCCACTGGTGGACCGTTGGTACTTCTGCGATCTGCCCACGCCACGGGCGGCGTCCGCCGCTTCGCTCATGGCCCAGTGGCAGGCCAGCCATCCGCGCGCCGACACCCAAGCCAGCACGCATGCCGACCCCCTGAGTGCCCTGCGCGCAGCCATCGCCAAGGCAGGCCCCGCTGATAGAATCGTGGCCTTCGGATCGTTCTTCACGGTCGGTGGCGTGTTGAAGGACGGCGTGCCCCGGCTGGACGCTCCGCATCTAGGCTCCTGAGACCCGATTCATGGCTTTTTTCAAGTTCCGATTGCCTGGCCAGAACACCGCAGAGGCGCAGGGCAGCTTCAGCAACCCGCAGGCCGAAAGCGTCGAGGTCATGCGTCGGCGGGCGCGCCACCGTTTGATGGGCGCTTCCGTGCTGGTCTTGGTCGGCGTCATCGGCTTTCCGCTGGTGTTCGACACCCAACCCCGGCCCGTGGCCTCCGACATCCGCATCGACATCCCGGACCGCAACAAGGTCGCCGAGCGTGCGGCACCAGCGCCATCCGCTGCGCCGTTGCAAACCGCGTCGGCGCTGGACCCAAAAGAGGAGTTGGTTGACAAAAAAGCAGCGGCCAAGGACGCTGGCGCAGCCCCCGCTTCTGCGGTCACGCCAGCACAGCCTGAGCCCACTGCCGCGGCGTCGGCCACCTCCAACAACCACGCACCTGCGGCCGACAAAGACAAGGACAAAGCCGATGCACCGCGCTTCGTGGTGCAGGTGGGTGCCTACGGCGATGAAGCCAAGGTGCGCGAGGTGCGCAGCAAGCTGGAGAAGGCGGGTCTCAAGACGTACACCCAGGTGGCCGAGACCAAGGAAGGCAAACGCGTGCGCGTGCGCCTGGGGCCTTATGCCGGCCGCGACGAGGCCGACAAGGCCGTGGCCAAACTCAAGCATCTGAATTTTCAGGCGCAAATCCTGAACCTGTGAGCCCTGGATGCCAGAGGTCTCAGCCGTCGACTGGATCTTGCTGACCGTTTTGGTCGTCTCGATGTTGGTGGGCCTGTGGCGCGGGCTGGTGCGCGAGGTTTTGTCCTTGAGCGGTTGGGTGGCGGCGTTTTTTGTCGCCCAGTGGCAAGCAGGGCGCGTCGCCGACTGGTTGCCCATGAGCGGCAGCAGCGAGATGCTGCGCCACGCGGCGGGCTTCGTGGTGGCATTCATCGGTGTGTTGGTGCTGACCGCACTGTTGGGTTGGTTGATGCGCACTTTCGTGTCGGCCATCGGACTGGGTTTGCTGGACCGTTTGCTCGGATCGGTGTTCGGGTTGGTGCGCGGCGTCGTGCTCTTGCTGGCCGTGACGGTGGTGGCGCACATGACCCCTTGGGCGCAGACGCCCGCTTGGCAAGAGGCGCGCGGCACGGCCTGGCTGGATGCGGGCTTGCAGATGTTGCGCCCGATGGTGCCTGCTGAGTTTGGAAAATTTTTGCCCTGATTGGACTTCTGAAATGTGCGGAATCGTCGGCGTTGTCAGCAACGCACCTGTGAACCAGCTGATCTATGACGCCTTGTTGCTGTTGCAACACCGGGGTCAGGATGCGGCGGGCATCGCCACGCAACTGGACCGCAAGTTTTTCATGCACAAGGCCAAGGGCATGGTGCGCGATGTGTTCCGCACCCGCAACATGCGTGCATTGCCCGGCAACAGTGGGCTGGGCCAGGTGCGTTATCCCACGGCGGGCAATGCGTTCAGCGAAGAAGAAGCGCAGCCGTTTTACGTGAATGCGCCCTTTGGTCTGGTGCTGGTGCACAACGGCAACCTGACCAACGCACAGGCCTTGAAGGCTGAAATTTTTTCCACCGACCACCGCCACGTCAACACCGAGAGCGATTCCGAAGTCTTGCTCAATGTGCTGGCGCACGAGCTGGACAAGGCCACGCAGGGTCTACCGCTCAAGCCGGAGGACGTGTTCGCTGCCGTGCGCCGGGTGCACGCTCGCATCAGGGGCTCGTATGCGGTGATTGCCATGATCGCTGGTCATGGCTTGTTGGCGTTTCGCGACCCCTATGGCATCCGCCCTCTGTGCATGGGGCGGGGTGCGGACGGCACCGTCATGCTGGCCAGCGAGTCCGTCGCGCTGGAGGGCACGGGCCATCGCTTCGAGCGCGATGTCGCCCCCGGCGAAGCGGTGTTCGTTGATCTCGACGCGCAGGTGCATGCGGCGCAATGCGCCCAAGACCCCAAGCGCATGCCCTGCATTTTTGAGTTTGTGTACTTGGCGCGCCCGGACTCGACGCTGGACGGCATGTCGGTGTATCAGGCCCGCTTGAATCTGGGCGAGACGCTGGCCAAGCGCGTGGTCTCGACCGTGCCGCCCAGCGAGATCGATGTGGTCATTCCCATCCCGGAGTCGAGCCGTCCCAGCGCCACGCAGCTCGCGCATTTGCTGGGCATTCCCTACCGCGAGGGTTTTGTGAAGAACCGTTACGTGGGGCGCACCTTCATCATGCCGGGACAGAGCGTGCGCAAAAAATCGGTGCGGCAAAAGCTCAACGTCATTGCCAGTGAGTTCAAGGGCCGCAATGTGTTGTTAGTGGACGATTCCATCGTGCGCGGCACCACCAGCCGCGAGATCGTGCAGATGGCCCGCGACGCCGGTGCCCGCAAGGTCTACATGGCCAGCGCTGCGCCGCCCGTGCGATTCCCCAATGTGTACGGCATCGACATGCCCACGCCAGAGGAGTTGGTGGCCCACAACCGCAGCATCGAAGAGGTGCGCCAGTTGATCGGCTGTGACGCCTTGATCTACCAGGATGTGGACGCGATGAAGCAGGCCGTGGCCCAGGCTGCGCCGACGAGCGCTCCGAAGTGCCAGGGTTTTGAAGCCTCGTGTTTTGATGGTGTCTACATCACCGGCGATGTCACCGCGCAAGACATCGTGCGACTCAACGAACGACGCGTCGACGGCCAGGAAGACGACGCTGACCATTCGCGCCTGGCCCTGCCCAACGCCAGCGCCTGAAAGAACCCGACCATGACGCCATCTTCCTTGCCGAAAAACCTGCACACCGAGACGCTGGCCGTGCGCGCCGCCGTGGACAAGAGCCAATACGGCGAAAACTCCGAGGCGCTGTACCTGACCTCCAGCTTCACCCAGCCCGACAGCGAAACCGCCGCGCGCCGGTTTGCGGGCGAACAAGACGGTTTCATCTATTCGCGTTTCACCAACCCCACCACGGCCAGCATGGAGATGCGACTGGCGGCGCTGGAAGGATCGGAGGCTTGCGTGGCCACGGCCAGCGGCATGGCCGCGGTGCTGTTGCTGTGCATGGGCTTGCTCCAGAGCGGCGACCATGTGGTGTGTTCGCGCTCGGTGTTTGGCTCGACCTTGAAGCTCTTGGGCACCGAGTTCGCCAAGTTCGGTATCGAGACCACCTTCGTGTCACAAACCGATTTGGCCGAGTGGCGCGCCGCCATCCGCCCGCACAAGACCAAGCTCTTGTTTGCCGAGACGCCCACCAACCCGCTGACCGAGGTGTGTGACATCCGGGCCCTGGCCGATCTGGCCCACGACGCAGGCGCGTTGCTCGCGGTCGATAACTGCTTTTGCACGCCGGTGCTGCAAAAGCCCATCGCCTTGGGCGCGGACATCGTGGTGCATTCGGGCACCAAATACCTCGATGGGCAAGGGCGCGTCGTTGCCGGCGCTCTGTGTGCCAGCGATGCACTCGTGAGCAAGGTGTTCGTGCCCGTCATGCGCAGCGCCGGCATGAGCCTGTCGCCATTCAACGCCTGGGTGGTGCTCAAGGGCATGGAGACCCTGGGCATCCGCATGCAGGCGCAAAGCCAGCGCGCGCTCGAACTCGCCCAATGGCTGGAACAACATCCTCGGGTGGCACGCGTGTATTACCCGGGCTTGCCCAGCCACCCGCAGCACGCCCTGGCGATGCAGCAGCAGTCCGGGCTGGGTGGTGCGGTGGTGGCTTTCGATGTCATCGGCAGCACGCCCGACGCAGGCCGTCGCAATGCGTTTCATGTCATCGACCGCACGCAGCTGATGTCGGTGACGGCCAACCTGGGTGATGTCAAAACGATCATCACGCAGCCCGCCAGCACGTCGCACGGTCGCCTGACCGAAGAGCAACGTCTGGCCGCTGGCATTCAGCAACACCTGATCCGCGTGGCGGTGGGCTTGGAACACCTGGACGATTTGAAGGCCGACCTCTCGCACGGTCTCGACACCTTGAGCGCATGACACACATCCGTACCCGCTTCGCCCCGTCGCCCACGGGCTTCATTCATCTGGGCAACATCCGCTCGGCCCTCTACCCCTGGGCGTTTGCGCGCGCCAACGGCGGCGCGTTCATCCTGCGCATCGAAGACACCGACCTGGAGCGCTCGACCCAGGCCTCGGTCGATGTCATTCTGGAGGGCATGCAATGGCTGGGACTGGACCACGACGAAGGCCCGTTCTACCAAATGCAGCGCATGCCGCGCTACAAGGAGGTGCTGGCGCAGTTGCAGGCGGCGGGCCATGTGTACCCCTGCTACATGAGCGTCGAAGAACTCGATGCCTTGCGTGAGCAGCAGATGGCGCGCAAGGAGAAGCCCCGTTACGACGGCACCTGGCGTCCGGAGCCGGGCAAGACCTTGCCCCCGATTCCTGCGGGCGTTCAGCCCGTGCTGCGCTTTCGCAATCCGCGCGAAGGCGTGGTGGCTTGGGATGACAAGGTCAAGGGTCGCATCGAGATCAGCAATGCCGAACTCGACGATCTGGTGATCGCCCGACCCGATGGCACGCCGACCTACAACTTCTGCGTCGTGGTCGATGACATCGACATGGCGATCACCCACGTCATCCGCGGCGACGACCATGTCAACAACACGCCGCGCCAGATCAACATCTTCCGCGCGCTGGGCCAGGAACCTCCGGTCTACGCCCATTTGCCCACCGTGCTCAACGAGCAGGGCGAGAAGATGAGCAAGCGCAACGGTGCCAAGGCCGTCACACAGTACCGCGACGAGGGCTACCTGCCGGACGCCATGGTGAACTACCTGGCGCGCCTGGGCTGGAGCCACGGTGACGATGAAATCTTCAGCCGCGAGCAGTTCCTGCAATGGTTCAACCTCGATCACTTGGGGCGCAGCGCCGCGCAATTCGACGAGGCCAAGCTGCGCTGGGTCAACGCGCAGCACCTCAAGGCCAGTGACGACGCCACGCTGGCACCGCTGGTGGCGGCGCAGTTGGCCCAGCGCGGCATCGAATCCGACGCGCGCTTGATCGACATCTGTCGCCTGTTCAAGGATCGCTGTGACACCACGGTGGCATTGGCCGACTGGGCTCAGCGTTTTTATGCCGAGGTCCAGCCCACTGCCGAGGATCGGGCCCAACACCTCACGCCGGCCGTGCAACCGGTGTTGGCTGAACTGTCGCGCGAACTGTCGACGTGCGAGTGGACCGTCGAGTCGATTTCGACGGCCTTCAAACGCGTCTTGACGGCCGCAGGTTTGAAGATGCCGCAACTGGCCATGCCCGTTCGCGTGCTTGTGATGGGCGTCGCCCAAACCCCGTCGGTCGATGCGGTTTTGCACCTGTGTGGACGGGAAAAAGTTTTGGCGAGACTCTCGAAAACCTGAAAAATTCGCTATACTCTCGCTTCTCGACACCCCAGGGGGTATAGCTCAGCTGGGAGAGCGCTTGCATGGCATGCAAGAGGTCAGCGGTTCGATCCCGCTTACCTCCACCAACACCGGGCGTCGAGCTTGTTCCAAGGTTTTGACCCTATCGTCTAGAGGCCTAGGACATCACCCTTTCACGGTGAGTACCGGGGTTCGAATCCCCGTAGGGTCGCCAAGTTTGATGGCACTTGGTTGTCTGCTTCGCAGATGACAAACGCCGTCACCACGCGGAGTGGTAGTTCAGTTGGTTAGAATACCGGCCTGTCACGCCGGGGGTCGCGGGTTCGAGCCCCGTCCACTCCGCCAAACATCAAAAAAGCCGCTGAAACTTCAGCGGCTTTTTTCTTTTCTCGTGAGCGCCCGACGGTGCTCAGGCGTCAAACACGATCATGGAGCGGTATTCGTCCACTTTCTGGATGATGCTGATGATGTCGTTGCCTTCGATTTTGGCGTCGAGCAAGACTTGGCGAAGGATGGAGATCAGGCGCTCATACGCGGACAACGTGATGCGCTGGGGTTGGTGAACTTGGGTCAGCCGAACCTTCTCGAATTCACGCATGGGTTTGCCCATGATGTAGGCAATCAACTCGATTTGGTGCTGAATCAAGCGCTCGGTGTTGACGTTCTCGAAGTAGCGATGCAGCGCCAGATCGGTCAACACCCGATGGTAGAAATCGCGCACGATCTGAGTCACAGTCGGCACCCCCCCGTATTTGTCGAACATGGTGGGTTTTGAAGGTTCACTAGCCACAGTTTCCATGGGTCTTTCCAGCAGGTTTTGATTAACAGTCATCGGCTTTAGATCAACAAAAATACGTCAATCAGCCGAACCGTTAATTCTGTCAATCGGGCTGCCAGCCAGACGAGAAGGGGGGCTGTTTAGAGGAAAAACCTGCCTCCGATTGCCGGGCCCGTGATCGGGGATCGTCCGCTCAGGGAATCGCTTTTGCTGCGCTGGCGCGCGTCCCCAGAATGCCCGAGGCCAAGGCCGTGCCGAGCAAGATCACGCCGCCGCAACCGAGCATCCATGCGGTCACGACTTCGCCGAGCACCAGCACCCCCAGCAGGTTGGCAAAGACGGGGATGAGGTAGGTGACCGACATGGACCGCGTGGGGCCGATGCGCATCAACAGGCGGAAATACAGCAAATAGGCCAAGGCGGTGCTGAACACGCCGGCCACTGCCAAGGACAGCCAGGCCGACAGCGGGGGCGTTTGCTCGGGCCAACTCCACCAGGCCAGGGGCGCCAGCAAGGCGGTGGCTGCCCACAAGCTGCCCGTGGCGTTCACCAGCGACGGCAGGGCTTGCAGGTGCTTCTTGGTGTAGCAAGCGGCCAGCCCGTAGCACACCGTGGCCAGCAGACAAGCCACCCAAGCACCGCTGCCCGGTGCGTCCAGGGCGAACCCGCTCGCGGACGCGCGGCTGGTCAGGGCCACCACCCCGGCAAAGCCGATCATCAGTCCCAGCGCACGCATGCCGGGCAACGGCTCTTTGAGCCACAAGCGGGCGATCAAGGCGCCAAACAGTGGCGTTGCCGCATTCAGGATCGAGGACAACCCGGTTGAAATCGACAGCAGGGCGTAGCTGTACAGGGTGAACGGCAGGGCTGAGTTCAGCGCGCCCGCCAGACCGAGTTGACGCCAGTGGGCCACGGCCAACCGACCTTGGCCTTGCCACAGCAGCAGCGGGGTCAGCACCAACGCGCCCAGCGCGATGCGCACAAAGGCGGTGGCAAAAGGGCCGAAGGCCTGCGCCCCGGTGCGCATGAACAGGAACGAGGATCCCCACAGAAAAGCCAGCGCCACAAAGTCCAGCAACCAGGCTCGGGTCGGCGCGGGCGTCATCGACGTTCCAGCGCCAGCAGGGCCTGCTTGCGATGCAGACCGCCGCTGAAACCCGTCAGCGAGCCGTCGCGCCCGACCACGCGGTGACACGGCACGATGATGCTGAGGGGGTTGCGACCAATGGCCCCGCCTGTGGCACGCACGGCCGCCGGGCGTCCAGCCTGCAGGGCGATGGCCGCGTAGTGGCTGGTCTGTCCATAGGCAATGCCGCGCAAGGCCTGCCAAACGCGCTGTTGAAAGACTGTGCCGCGTTTGAAGTGCAGCGGCAGGTCAAACTCGCGTCGCACGCCGGCAAAGTACTCGCGCAATTGCGTGATCGCTTGTGGCAGACAGCCACGGTCCTCGGTCAACCGTGCGGCTACATCGCGGTCGTCGGGGCAGTCGGTCTGATCGGTGAACCACGCCCCCCACAGCCCTTGCGCATCGGCGGCCAGCAACATCTCGCCCAAGGGCGTGTTCACGCGCGCGCAGGTGTCTTCGGGTTGGAGGGGATGGGGCTTCATGGTCAAAGCAGTCGAGGACCGATCATAGGCGGCGTGGTCGCGGCGCCCTGGGCCCCTCTCTACAATCCCGACATGCAAGTAGACGCATCGATTTTCAAGGCCTACGACATCCGTGGTGTGGTCCCCACCACGCTGAATGTGGGGGTGGCCGAAGCCCTGGGCCGAGCTTTCGCCACCCAGGCCCGTCAGCAAGGTGAACGCGTGGTCGCGGTGGGGCGCGACGGACGGCTCAGCGGTCCCGAGTTGTCTCAGGCGCTGATCCGCGGCCTGGTCGCTGGTGGTGTGGAAGTGCTCGATGTCGGTGCCGTGACCACGCCCATGCTGTACTTCGCCGCCAGCACCCTGTGTCGCAGCGGCATTCAGATCACGGGCAGCCACAACCCCAAGGACTACAACGGCTTCAAGATGGTGCTGGCCGGTCGCGCCATTTATGGTGAGGACATTCAGGCCTTGCGCGCGTGCATCGTCGACGAACGCTGGCAATTGGCCGACGGCGGCTCGGTGCGCGCCGTCGAGATCGGGGCGGACTACCAGGCCCGCATCGTCTCGGATGTGCGGCTGGCGCGCCCGATGAAGGTCGTGGTCGACGCTGGCAACGGCATCGCGGGCGCGAGCGCGCCGCAGCTGTTTCGCGCCCTGGGTTGCGAGGTGATCGAACTCTTCAGCGAGGTCGATGGTCACTTTCCCAACCACCACCCCGACCCCAGCAAACTCGACAACCTGCGCGATGTCATCCACGCCTTGCAAACCACCGACGCCGAACTCGGGCTGGCCTTCGATGGCGATGGCGATCGGCTGGGCATCGTCACCAAGGACGGGCAGGTGATCTTTCCCGACCGTCAGATGATGCTGTTCGCACAAGATGTGCTCAGCCGCGTTCCCGGCGGCACCATCGTGTTCGATGTCAAGTGCTCGCAACGCCTGGCGCCGGCCATCCGCGCGGCGGGCGGCGAACCGCTGATGTTCAAGACCGGTCATTCGCTCATCAAGGCCCGCATGCGCGAGGTCGACTCGCCACTTGGCGGCGAGATGAGCGGGCACATCTTCTTCAAAGAGCGCTGGTACGGCTTTGACGACGGCACCTATGCCGGCGCGCGTTTGCTGGAAATCCTCAGCCGTCACGCCGACGCGAGTGCCGTGCTCAACGCCTTGCCCACCAGCCACAGCACGCCCGAACTCAACGTGCCTTGCAGCGAAGGCGAACCCCACCGCGTCAGTGCCGCCCTGCAAGCCCTCGTGGGCCAGGACGATCTGCCCTCGCGCGACCACGCGCCGCAGGCCAACACCATCGACGGCGTGCGCATCGACTGGGACGATGGTTTTGGTTTGATCCGCGCGTCCAACACCACGCCGGTGCTGGTGCTTCGTTTCGAGGGGCAGACCCCTGCCGCCTTGGCACGCATCGAGGCCGACATGCTGGCCCTGCTGCGTCGGGTCAAGCCCGACGCACGCTTGCAGGAGTCCGCGCATTGACCAGCGCCACCCTGCGGACCGCCGCACCCGTGCAGCGCGTGCTGCTGGTCAAGCTGTCCTCACTGGGGGATGTGGTGCACACGCTGCCCGTGGCGGTGGACATCCAGCGCGCGCTTGGGCACGTCCACATCGACTGGGTGGTGGAGCGCAGCTTCGCGCCGCTGGTGCGTCGCTGTCAGGCCGTCTCGCGTGTCATCGAGGTCGATCTGCGCCGCTGGCGTCGTCGCTGGTTCGCGGCGGACACGCGGGTGCAATGGCGCGCCTTTGTGTCAGACCTGCGCGCCGAGGCCTACGACGCGGTGATCGACGTGCAAGGCCTCACCAAGTCGGCCCTGGTTTCGCGCCTGGCGCGCCTGACCCCGTCAGGCCAACGCTACGCCATGGCCAATGCCACCGAGGGCTCGGGCTATGAGCGTCCCACACGCTGGGTGGCCGATGTCGCCATCCCGATGGCCCCGCACAGCCACGCCCTGACACGTGGGCGTGAACTGGCCGCGCAATCCTTGGGCTACCGTTTTGAGCCCCGTCCCGATTTCGGACTCGGCCACGCCCAGCCGCAACACCCCCTGACCGTGGCGCTGGTGCACGGCACCTCGCGCGCCGACAAAGAGTGGCCCGAGGACCACTGGATCGAGCTCGGTCGTCGCCTGCAACAGGCCGGCTTGCAACTGCGACTGCCCCACGGCAACGATCGGGAACGCGAGCGCTGCGAACGGCTGGCCGCTGCCTTGCCCGGCGCGCAAGTCTGGCCCGCGCTGGCGCTCGACGCGCTGACCGATCGTTTGGCCACATGCCACGGCGTCATCGGTGTGGACAGTGGTTTGAGCCACATCGCGGTGGCGCTGGATTTGCCGCATGTGCAGATCTACAACTTCGACACCGCCTGGCGCACCGGCCCCCTCGACACGCCGCACCAGTGCGCGGTCTACGCGCCACCCGTGCCCGACGTGGACAGCGTCTGGCAGGCTTGGCTGGCGTGTTCGCAAGCCCATGCCGCGCAAACGCGCCAGGGGGCTGCATGATCCGCGCGCTCTACAGCGTCTTGATGTGGGCCGCGCAGCCGCTGCTGCGGCGCAAGCTGCGTCGGCGCAGCGAACAAGAGCCCGGCTATGCACAGCAGGTGCCCGAACGTTTTGGTGTCTACACCACGCCGCGTCCCAGCGGTGGTCCCGTGGTGTGGGTGCATGCCGTGTCGTTGGGCGAGACCCGCGCCGCCGCCTTGTTGCTGGAAGCCTTGCGCCATCGGGTGCCGCAGATGCGCTTGGTTCTCACCCATGGCACGGCCACCGGGCGTGCCGCTGGCGCGGCCTTGCTGCGAGAAGGCGATGTGCAGGTCTGGCAGCCCTGGGACACACCGGCCATCGTGCGGCGTTTCTGGCAGCACTTTCGCCCCGATCTGGGCGTGGTGCTGGAGACGGAAATCTGGCCCAACTGGGTGGCCCAGGCGCAGCGAGTGCACTTGCCGCTGGTGCTGGTCAACGCGCGCCTGAGCGAGAAGAGCCTGCGCCAGGCGCTGCGCCTCAAAGCCTTGTCGAGGCCTGCGTACCGTGGGCTGACCGCCGTGTTCGCGCAAACCCCCGACGACCGTGATCGCTTGTTGCAACTCGGCGCCTCGGTGCAGGGCGTGTTCGGCAACCTCAAGTTCGATGCCCGACCCAACCCGGCCTTGCTGGCGCTCTCGCTGGCCTGGCGCCAGCGTTTGACACGGCCCGTCGTGTTGCTGGCCAGCAGCCGCGATGGCGAAGAACAGATGTGGCTCGACGCCGTGCGCGCCCTCGCGCAATGGCAAGACGTGGGCAGCGTGCACTGGCTGGTGGTGCCGCGCCATCCGCAGCGGTTTGACGACGTGGCGGCTTTGCTGCAGTCGCAAGGCTGGGCGGTGTCACGCCGCAGCGACTGGTCTGAGCAGGGACCACCCGCCGATGCGGCGGATCGCACCGAACCCCCGGCCCCCACGGTCTGGCTGGGCGACAGCCTGGGCGAAATGGATTTGTATTACGACCTCGCCGACGTGGCCTTGCTCGGGGGCAGCTTCGCACCGCTGGGCGGCCAAAACCTCATCGAGGCCACGGCCTGTGGCTGCCCCGTGGTGATGGGGCCGCACACCTTCAACTTTGCCGAAGCCGCCGAGCTGGCCGAGCAAGCCGGCGCCGCCATTCGGGTCGCCGATCTGGCCGAGGGGGTGACGATGGCCTTGCACTTGGCCAACTCGGCCCAGGAAGAAAACGCGCATGTGCAGGCCTGTCTGGAATTCAGCGCCCAGCACCGAGGCGCGGCGGCGCGCACCGCGCAGGCCCTGTGCGCCTGGCTCAGCGAACCAGCAGGGCGTTGATCGGCTCCAGGTCTTGCGGCGTCAAGGTGCCGGCGGCTTGGCGCAGCTTGAGGTGGGTCATCACGAGGTCGTAGCGCGCCTTGGCCAGATCGCGTTTGGTCTGGAACAACTGGCTTTGCGCATTGAGCACATCGATGCTGATGTTGACCCCGACCGAGTAGCCCAAGCGGTTGGCGTCCACCGAGCTTTGTGTCGAAGCCTCGGCGGACTCGTAAGCCTTGACCTGGCTCAGTCCCGCCATCACGCCCAGATACGCGCTGCGCGTGGCTTGGGCGACGCTGCGGCGCGCGGCCTCCAGATCGGCCTGGGCCTTGTTCTCCAACGCCTGGGTTTCCTTGACGCGGTTGGTGGTGGCGAAGCCGCTGAACAGCGGCACCGACATCACGACTTGCGCGTAGGGGGCAAACACATGGGTGTCCAAGTTGCTGACCGCAGTGCCGTTGATGTTGCGCGTGCCCGCGTAGGCGATTTGCGCATCCACCGTGGGCTTGTGCCCGGCCACGGCCTTGTCGATTTCCAGGCGCGCCACTTCCAGCGCGATCTGGGCCTGACGCACCAGCGGGCTGCTGGCCTCGGAGGTGCTGACCCATTGGTCCAGGCTGTCTTTGGGGGCGTCGACCAGTGACGTGGCGGCGCGCAGTCGCAAGGGGCGGGCATTGGAAGTGCCAACCAGCAAGTCCAGCGCCAGTCGCTTCACGCGCAGGTCGTTGTCGGCGGCAATCTCCTGCGTCACGGTCAAGTCGTAGCGGGCTTGTGCGTCGCGCACGCCAGTGATCGGGGTGGCCCCGACTTCAAAGTTGCGCTTGGCCGCGGCGAGTTGTTCGCCCACGGCTTTCTTCTGCGCTTGCACGAACGACAAGGTGTCCTCGGCGTTGAGCACGTCGAAATAAGCCTGCGACACCCGCACCAACAAATCCTGCTCGGCGGCTTCGTACTGAGCAGCGGCGAGTTGCAACTGCTGACCGCCTTGGCGGTAAGCGGCCCACGCAGCGGGGCGGTAGAGGGGCTGGGTCAGGACCACTGCGCCCGAGTAGGTCCCGTAGGTTCGGGGCGTCGGTGCCGCGGGTGTACCGGGCAGCTCGGGGCGGTCGTAACGCAAGTCGAAATAAGTCCGCGTCGCCGTGGTCGACAACGCGATGTTGGGCAAGATGCCCCCCAGTGCTTGATTGGCTTTGGCCAAATTGGCTTCGAACTGGGCCTTGGCACCGACGAAGCTGGCGTCGTGACCGCGCGCCGACTCGTACAGCTCCAGCAAACTCTGGGCGCGGGCGGTGCCGCTGGCCAGGGCCAGCGCAGCCGCAGCCAGCGGCAACAGACGCGAGAGAAGAGGGGCGCGCAAGGGCTTCATGCGGGGCTTTCGAGAGGGGTCAATAGGTGGGGACGCCGGGATCGACCTGGCTGGACCAGGCGTGGATACCGCCAGCGATGTTGGCCACGGGAGAAAAACCACGCTGGGCCAGGAACATGGCGACTTGCATGCTGCGCCCGCCGTGGTGGCACAGACATGCGATCGGTCGATCCGTGGGCAGATCCTGCACGCGGGCCGGGATGGTGTGCATGGGCATGCACACCAGCTCGAAGCCATCGGCCTTCACGCTGGCCGTTTGCACCTCCCAAGGCTCACGCACATCCAGCACCAGAACCGGGTCTGGGGACTGCTGGGCGGCAACCCACTGCGACAACTGGGCGGGGGTGATCTGGTCAATCATGCGAGGCGTCTTGTCGTGCAGAAGCGGTTCAGAACGTGAAGCGCGCGGGCTCGGGAAAGCCTTGCAACGCCGCGGCTTGCGCATCCCACAGCGGCAGGCTGTCCCACTCGGTGGCGCTGCGGCGGGTGTAGCGCGTGGCCGTCATCGGCAGATCGGCGCCCACGATGGCGATGAGTCGTCCGCCCACACTGAGTTGATCGAGCAGGGCCTGCGGCACCTGGGTCACCGAGCCGCCCAGCACGATGGCGTCAAACGGGCCTTCGCCGGCCAGACCCTCGCTGCCATCGGCCACGCGCACATCGGCGTTGGTGACGCCCGCTTGCTGCAGGTTGGCGCGCGCTTGGCTGGCGAGTTCGGCGTTCACTTCCAGGCTGATGACGCGCTGGCTGCGACCGGCCAGCAAGGCGGTCAGGTAGCCGCTGCCGGTGCCGATCTCCAGCACTTTTTCGTGGCCCTTCAATTGCAGGTCGTGCATCAGGCGCGCGTCGATGCGCGGCGGCGTCATTTGTTGACCGGCGGCGAGCGGAATTTCGACGTCGGTGTAGGCGATGGCTTGGTAGGGGCTGGGCGCAAAGCGCTCACGCGGCACGTGCGACAGCACGGCCAGCACCTCGGGGTCCAGCACCTGCCAGGGCCGGATTTGTTGTTCCACCATGTTGAAACGGGCTTGTTCGAAATTCATGCGGGGCTCCATTGGGATCGGGTCCAAAACGACAAAAATTTTAGCGGGCTGAGCTGTCCGAGCCTGACACCGCCTGGCCTTGCCAGCGCCGACGCAGCCACCCGATCAGATCGTCGATGTAGCAATACACCACGGGCACCACCACCAGGGTCAGCAGCGACGAGGTGATGACCCCCCCAATGACCGCCTGGCCCATGGGCGAGCGCTGCTCCGAACCCTCTGACAGGGCAAAGGCCAGCGGCACCATGCCAAACACCATGGCCAGCGTGGTCATCAGGATCGGACGCAGGCGCACCCGCGCTGCCAGCAGCAGTGCCTGCTCGCGCGGCAGACCGGCGTGCATCTGTCCATCCTCGCCCACATGCTCACCCCGGGCGCGGATGGCGAAGTCCACCAGCAAGATGGCGTTCTTCGTCACCAAGCCCATCAACATGACCATGCCGATGATGGAAAACAGCGACAGCGTCGAGCCAAACAGCAGCAGCGCCAGCACCACGCCGATGAGCGTCAGCGGCAGCGAGGTCATCAGCGCCAGCGGTTGCAAAAAGCTCTTGAACTGGCTGGCCAGGATCATGTAGATGAAGACGATGGCCAGCACCAGCGCCGACAGGGCATAGCCAAACGACTCGGCCATGTTCTTGGTCGAGCCGCTGAACTGGTAGCCATAGCCGGGCGGCAGCTGCATGCCGTCGAGCACCTTGCGGATGTTGCTGGAGATCTCGCCCGCCGAGCGGTTGAAGGTGTTGGCATTGATGGCGACTTCGCGCATCAGGTCACGCCGGTTGATCTGGTTCGGCCCCGTGCTCTCGGTCACGGTGGCGAACTGGTTCAGCCGCGCGATGCGCGGCGAGCCATCGGCTTGCGTCCCCACAGTGAAGGGGATGCGCTGCAAGTCGGCGATGCTGTCGCGGGCGCTGGGCGCCAGACGCACATTCACGTCGTAGGTTTGGTCATCCTCGGCGCGCCAGTTGGTCACCGTGATGCCAGCGGCCAAGGTGCGCAATTGGGTGCCGATGCTGCCCAGCGACAGCCCGTATTCGTTGGCGGCCTCGCGCTGCACCACCACATCGACCGTGGGCTTGTTGGGCTTGATGCTCGAATCCAGATCCACCAAGCCGGGGATGTCGCGCACGCGGGCCATCACCTGCAGCGCCAGGCGTTCCAGCTCGCGCAAATCGGGGCCGGTGAGCGAGAACTCGATCTGCTTTTGTCCCCCCACCGGATCGAGCAAGCCCACGTGCGTGACGGTCATGCCGGGCACGCGAGCCAGCCGATCGCGCAGCACGCCCGACATTTGATCGACGTTGCGCGTGCGCAAGTGGCGATCGACCAGGCGCACATAGATGCTGCCGTAAATCTTGCCGTTGGCGTTGCCCGTGTTGATGGTGGTGAGCGTGTAGCGCACCTCGGGGAATTCGCGCAAGATGCCCTCGACCTGGCGTGCCTTGGCTTCGGTCACCTCCAACGACGAACCCACCGGGGTGTAGAAGTTGACCGAGGTCTCCGAGAAGTCGGCCTTGGGCACGAACTCGGTGCCCAGCAGCGGCACCATGACGATGCTCAACACGAACACGCCCACAGCGATGCCGACGGTGGCGAGTCGGTGCAGCAACGACCAGCGCAGGATGCGTTGGTACACCTCGCTCAGTCGATCGGTCTGCGCCTCGAACCAGGCCGACACGCGCCCCAGGGTGCGGTCGTACAGCGAGGTTTTGCCGTGTTCGCCGTGCGCGTGGATGGCCGGGTCGTGCCACAGGGAGGACAGCATCGGGTCGAGCGTGAAGCTGACGAACATCGAGATCAGCACCGCCACCACGATGGTCAGGCCAAACTCGTGAAAGAACTTGCCGATGATCCCGCCCATGAAGCCGATGGGCAGGAACACCGCCACGATGGAGAGTGTGGTCGCCAGCACCGCGAGTCCGATCTCCTGCGTGCCGTCCAGGGCGGCTTGGTACGCCCCTTTGCCCATTTGCACATGGCGCACGATGTTCTCGCGCACGACGATGGCGTCGTCGATCAACAAGCCCACACACAGCGACAGCGCCATCAGCGTGATCATGTTGATGGTGAAGCCCAGCATGTACATGAACAAATAGGTGCCGATGATGGCAATCGGCAGCGTCAAGCCGGTGATGACGGTGGAGCGCCAGGAGTTGAGGAACAGGAACACGATCAGCACCGTCAGCAAGGCCCCTTCGATCAGGGTCTGGCGCACGTTGTTGACCGCGATGCGGATGGGGCGCGAGTTGTCCTGCACTGGCTCGATGCGCAGGCCCTCAGGCGCGTTTTGGCGCACCTCTTGCAAGGTGCGGTTCAGACCTTCGATGACGTCGATGGTGTTCTCGTCCTGCGCCTTTTGCACCGTCAGCAGCAGCGTGCGCTCGCCGTTGTACAGCGCCAGGTTCTCCACCTCTTGCGCGCCGTCGTGCACCTCGGCGACTTGCGACAAACGAATGGGCGTGCTCCCTCGGCGCGCCACGATGATGCGACCGAACGCCTCAGGACGCAGCACGCGGCCATTGATTTGGATGACACGGTCTTGCTGCAAGGAGCGCACCGCGCCCACGGGCAAGTCCTGGCTTTCGCTGCGCACCGCACTGACCACCTGATCGGCGGTGATGCCCAGGGCTTCCATGGCCTGCGGTTGCAGGTAGAGGTTGATCTCGCGCCGCGTCGCGCCCACCAGGTTCACCGCGCCCACGCCGCGCACGTTCTCCAGGCGTTTCTTCAGCACCTGGTCGGACCAGCTCGTCAGCTCCACCGCCGACCAGCCTGAGCTGCCGGGCAGCACCGCCACTGACCAGATCGGGCGGCTCGACGGGTCAAAGCGCAGCACGCGCGGCTCTTTCACGCCCTCGCGCAGGCTGGGTCGCACCGAGGCCACTTTCTCGCGCACATCGTCGGCGCCCTTGCGGCCGTCGATGTGCAACTGGAACTCGATCACCACCACCGACATGCCCTCGTAGCTGCGCGAGGTCAGGGCGTTGATGCCGGCAATCGAGTTGACGCTTTCCTCGATCTTTTTGCTGACTTCACTCTCGACAATTTCGGGCGAGGCACCCGGGTATTCGGTGGTCACCACGACCACGGGGAAGTCGATGTTGGGGAACTGGTCGATCTTGAGGCGCTGGTACGAAAACAGACCCAGCACCACGAAGGCGAACATCACCATCGTCGCCAGGACCGGGTTTTTCAGACTGATGCGCGTGAACCACATGGCGGGCCGATCAGGGCTTGCGCTCGCCGGACTGGATCACGCGCAGACCTTCGCGCAGCGGTCCGAGCTGGCCTTGCAGCACGGTGTCGCCTTCATTCAAACCCTGCACCGCCACCCAGATGGGGTTGGCGTCGCGGCCGTTGACTTCGGTGCCACGCAGCCCCATCTCGACGGGGCGATGCACCACTTGCTCGTCTGCCACCACCTGCACGTAGGGACGCGCACGGTCGGTGCGGATGGCCTCCAGTGGCACGGCCAGCACACGGCTTTGTGTGGTCCCCAGCGTGCCTTTGACGAACAAGCCATGGCGCAGACCGGGTTGGGCGTCCAGGGCGAGGAACACCAGCACGCTGCGGCTGCCGGCCTGAGCGCTGGGGCTGATGCGCTTGACGCGTGCCGTGAGCGTGTCCGGACGATCTTCGACTTGCAACTGCGCCACCTGACCGATGCGCACGTCCACCGAGTCGCTGGCGCTCAGGGCCACTTCGACTTCGAGCAGGCTCGGGTCGACCAGCTCCAGCAGCTTCACATCCACCCCCACGCGTTCGCCCGCTTGCGCCAGACGCGAAGCGACCACGCCGTCAAACGGCGCGCGCAGGCTGGCGTCGTCGAGTGCCTTGCGCGCCACCTCGGCACCGGCCACGGCCGCGCGGTAACTGGCTTGTGCCGCTTGCAGCGAAGCCTGCGAGTTGTCCAGTGCCACCTTGGCGATGAAGCCCTGCGCCACCAGCGCCTGGTTGGTGTCCCACTGGCGTTGCGCGATGTCCATTTGCGCACGGGCGGCATCGGCCTGTTCGCGTGCCTGCTCCCAGCGGTTTTGGTACTCCACCGGATCGATGCGCGCCAGCACCTGGCCCGCCTTGACCGCATCCCCCTCGCGCACCGTGAAGGCCTTGACTTCGCCCGCCACGCGCGCCTTGATGGCGGCGAAGTTGACCGCCTTGATCGTGCCGGTGATGGGCAGGCTCTGGATCAACTCGCGGGGCTCCACGCGCAGCACATCGCTGGCGCGCAGTTCGATCTGGTTTTGCACCTGCACGGTGCTGGCGGCGGCTTGCGCTTGCTGGCGTTTGACGCTGATGGCGCGCACCGCGCCGGCGATCAGGGCCAACACCAACACGCTCAACAAGATCCAGCGGGCAGAGAGTTTCATGGCTGTGGTTGGGCGTTCAGCCCGTGAAGAAGGACGTCGATTTGCAGCTCCAGGAAGTGCTCGGGATCGCCCATGGGCAAATGGGCCATGCAGGCCCCCATCGAGTTCTTCCACATCATCAGAAAAATCATGGGCGCGATCACGGTGTAGACCGCACGGTCCAGGTCCAGCGCGCGGAACTCGCCGCTGGCCACGCCGCGCGCCAGGATCTGGCGGATCAGGGCATGGCCCGGTTGGATGACCTCGCGCTGGTAATAGTCGGCGATGTCGGGGAAGTTTTGCGCCTCGCTCATCACCAGCTTGACGATGCCGCTGGCGCGCGTTTGTCCGACCTTGGCCCACCACGAGCGCATGGCGTAGCGCAGCATGTCGGCACTGCTGCCGACGAACTGCTCGTACTCTTGCTGCCAGAGGGGAAAGAGCTGGGCGATGTTTTCGCGGATCACCGCCTTGAACAGCTCTTGCTTGCTGGGGAAATACAGGAACAACGTGCCCTTGGAGACGCCCGCGCGCACCGCTACCTCTTCGGAGCGGGTGGCGGCAAAGCCTTTCTCGACGAACAGGTCCAGCGCCGCGTCCAGCAGCTCGCGCGGACGCGCTTCCTTGCGGCGCTCGCGGCGCGGCGCGGAATCGGTCGAGGAGGGGGCGGACAGCACGGATAGGACTCTTAATGACTAATCGGTTATTAATGTAACCCAGTCCCTGTGCCTTCACCCGGGCAAGGGTTGATGGTGCTGCCTATGATGGCGGCCATGACCGAACTGTCCGTCTTTCCCGACCACGCCCGCGTCATCACGCTCGCGGGCGGGTGCTTTTGGTGCCTGGAGGCGGTGTTCGTGCGCGTGCGCGGCGTCCTCGATGTGGAGTCCGGCTACTGCAACGGCCATGTGATCGCGCCCAGTTACGAGCAGGTCTGTGGCGGGCACACCGGCCACGCCGAGGTGGTGCGTCTGGTGTACGACCCCGAGGTCATTGGCTTGCGCGACATCCTGCACATCTTCTTCACCATCCACGACCCGACCACCCTGAATCGCCAGGGCAACGATGTGGGCACGCAGTACCGCAGCGGCATCTATTACGGCGACGAAGCCGATCTGCCCATCATCCGCGCCGTGTGGGACGACGCCCAGCAGGCGCACGCAGGCCGGGTGGTGACCGAGGTCGCGGCGCTGTCGAACTACAGCGCCGCCGAGGCCTATCACCAGGACTATTTCGAGCAGCACCCGAACCAAGGCTATTGCGCCTTTGTGGTCGCGCCCAAGGTGCAGCATTTCCTGCACAGCTTCCGGCAGTGGGTGCGCGATGCGTGAACACCGCAGCGTGAGGCTGCACCAGCGCCGCTGGCTGTGGATGGCCTGGCTGCTGTTGGCGGTTTTGCTGGCGCAGACCAGTGCCCTCATGCACCGCGTGTCGCACGGCTCGGGCGGGCCGGTGCGCATGCACAGCGTGGCGGCGCTGCCGCACGCCGCCATCGATTTGACCGCGTTGTGGGGCGAGCATGGCAAACCCACCGATTGCCAATTGCTCGACGACTTGGCCCATGCCACGCCGCCCATCTGGACGGCGTCGCTCGACGCCAGCCCGATCGTCCAGACTCCGCCCCAGGCCCTCTGGATCTCGGCCCTGACCCAGCCCCTGCGGGCCTATCGGGCCCAAGCACCCCCCTTGTCCGTCTGATTCTTTCGTGGCGAGCCGAGGACGCATGGGCGTCCTCGGTTCGCAGGCATTCATCAGACACAAGGACCGATTCATGCAGCACACACACACCCAGCCGAGCGGGCTGGTGCTGTCGCTGGCACTGGCGTGGGCCACGAGCCCCACAGCGTGGGCACAAGCGTCCACCGCCGAGCACGGCGTGGCGCATCGCCTCGACGAGGTGACCATCACCGCCGAACCCTTCCACGAGGGCGCGCTGCTCGCGCCCGCGCAGCAGCTCTCGGGCGCAGCTCTGACCCAGCGCCAAGGCAGCACCCTGGGCGAGACCCTGGACCAGTTGCCTGGCGTGGCCAACAGCAGCTTTGGCCCCAACGTCGGACGGCCCGCCATTCGGGGGCTCGATGGCGACCGCATCCAGATCCTGCAAAACGGCGCTGCCGTGCAGGACGCGTCCAGCCTGAGCTTTGACCACGCGGTGCCCATCGACCCCTTGACCACCGAGCGCATCGAGGTGCTGCGCGGCCCCGCCACTTTGCAATACGGCGGCAGTGCCTTGGGCGGTGTGGTCAACGTCATCGACAACCGCATCGCGCGTCAACGCAGCTTCGACGCCAGCGGTGGCGTGCTGGGCAAAGCCGAGGTGCGTGTGGGCGGTGCCGCCGACGAGCGCAGCTCGGGCCTGATGGTCGAGAGCGGCAACGATCGCATTGCCGTGCACGCCGACGCCTTCGAGCGGCGCACGGCCGACCTGCGCGTGCCGCGCGACATGTCCTGTGGTGCGGGTGTGGGACCGCGCGTGTGCAACTCCGACAGCCACACGCGCGGCGGTGGGGCGGGGCTCACGTTGTACGGCGACCGCAGCTATCTGGGTCTGTCCACCAGTGAGTACCGCAGCGACTACGGCACCGTTGCGGAAGAAGAGGTGCGCATCGGCATGGTGCGGCGTCACCATGCGTTGGAGGGCGCGTGGCGCGACGTGTTGCCCGGCTTCGAGCAGGTGCAGCTGCAATGGGGACAGACCGATTACCAGCACGCCGAATACAACCGCACGAGCGGCGTCACTGGCACGACCTTCAGCAATCAAGGGCAGGCCCTGCGGGTGCAGGCCAGCCAGCGGCCCTGGCGCTTGGGGGCGAATCTGCAACTGACCGGCTGGGTGGGCGTGCAACACGACCGCAGCGACTTTCAGGCGCTGGGCGACGAAGCCTTTGTGCCCAGCAGCCGCAGCCGCACTTCGGCCCTGTATGTCATCCAGACCTTGCGCACCGAGTGGGGGGAGTGGCGCGGCGGTTGGCGCCAGGAGTCGGTGTCGGTGCAATCCTTGGGCGGGGCGAGCTTTGGCCCGGCCAGCGCGCGCGCGTTTCAACCGACGAGCGTCGCGTTGGGCTTTGTGCGTCAGCTGGGACCGGCCACGCCGGCGTTCGGCTGGCAGCTCAGCGGCAACCTCAGCCGCAGCCAGCGCGCGCCCAAGGATTACGAGCTGTTCGCCAACGGCCCCCACGTGGCCACCCACGCCTATGAACGCGGCAACGACACATTGGGTTTGGAGCGTGCCACCCAGGTCGATCTGGGTCTGAGCCACCGCGATGGCCCCCATCGCCTCAGCGCGACGGTGTTCGTGGCCGACTTCAGCCACTACCTGGCCCTGACGCCCGACGGCACGCAACAAGGCGGGCTGGATGTGTACCGTTACGAAGACGTGCGTGCGCGTTTGCGCGGCTGGGAGGCCCAGGCCCGCTGGCGCATGGTCGGCGGCTCGCAAGCCCTGACCCGCATCGACCCGCGTGTGGGCGCGGTCGATCTGGAGCTGCGCGCCGACGGCGTGCACGCGCAAGACCTGACCCATGACCAGCCCATGCCGCGCATCGCGCCGCTGCGCGTCGGCGGCGATGTGCTGTGGTCGCGCGAGAGCTGGGGTGCGCGTCTGGGCGTGACCCATGCGATGGCGCAAAACCGCGTGCCCGACGGGCAGTGGACCACGCCGGGCTACACCCTGTGGAGCCTCGGGCTGAACCACCACCGCCACCGGGGTCGCATGCATTGGCTGTGGTTTGCGCGGCTCGACAACCTGAGCAACCAGACCGCGTATGCGTCCACCTCCATCCTGCGCCAGACCCTGGCCACGAACGACCGCGTGCCGCCGCTGCCCGGGCGCAGCCTCAAGCTGGGGGTGCAGGTCAGCTTCTGAGCATGTGGGTCAGGGCGCGAGGCGCTCACGCACCCAGGCGTCGCCCGCGTGGCGGTAGCGCAGCCGGTCGTGCAGCCGGCTGGGGCGTCCTTGCCAGAACTCCCAGCGGTCGGGCACCAGGCGGTAGCCGCCCCAGTGCGGCGGGCGCGGCGGTTGCAGCAGAAACTGCGCACCGAATTTGGCGGCGCGGGCCACCAGCGTGGCGCGACCGTCGATGACCTCGCTTTGCGGGCTGGCCCAGGCGCCAATGCGCGAGTCCAGTGGGCGGCTGTGGAAGTAGGCGTCGCTCTCGGCGGCGTCAACGGATTGCACCTGACCTTCGATGCGCACCACGCGTTCGAGCTCGACCCAATGAAACTGCAAGGCGGCAAACGGGTTGCCCGCGAGTTCACGGCCTTTGCGGCTGTGGTAGTTGGTGAACCACACGATGCCGCGCGCGTCGTAACCCTTGATGAGCACCACGCGTGTGCTCGGGCGCAAGTCGCTGCCAACGGTCGCCAGCGTCATGGCGTTGGGTTCGGGCACTTCGGCGCGGATGGCCTCTTGCAGCCACTGGTCGAATTGCTGCAAGGGGTCGGCGTGAGAGGCCGACTCGCTGAGTTCGGCCCGTTCGTAGCTTTTGCGAAGTTGGGCGATGTCGTTCATGGCAATGTCCCAGGCCGGACAGGAAATGCGCCATTGTCGATGCAACGGGCGTCGCTTTTCGGCTAGATTGCACCCAGAATCAAAAGCCACGGCCTGCCACAGGGTCGCTTGCAAGGAGACCTCACATGGAAAGTCTGGATCTGCGCGTGCTCGAGGATGTGCTCGCTTGGCGCGACGTCGGCCATCGGGTGACACTCGTCACGGTGGTGGAAACCTGGGGCAGCGCCCCGCGTCCGCCCGGCGCCTTGCTGGCCGTGCGCGGCGATGGCGTGGTCAGCGGTTCGGTCTCGGGGGGCTGCGTGGAAGACGATTTGATCGCCCGCATCCGCCGTGGCGAATACGACGCGCTGAACAAACCCTCAATGGTGGCCTACGGCGTGACCAAGGACGAGGCCGCGCGGTTTGGCCTGCCCTGCGGTGGCACGCTGCGGCTGGTGCAAGAGCCTGTGCAAGAAACCGATTGGGTGCGCGAGTTGCTGGCGCGCACCGCCGCGCATCAACTCGTGGCGCGCAGCCTGCGCCTGAGCACGGGTGAGGTGCAGTTGCGCGATGCCCAACGCGGCGAGGGCCTGCAGTTCGACGGCAGTGTGCTCACCACCTTGTTTGGTCCGCGCTGGCGGCTCTTGCTCATCGGCGCGGGGCAACTCAGCCAGGCTGTGGCGCAGATGGCGCGCATGCTCGACTTCGAGGTGCTGGTGTGCGACCCGCGCGAGGAATACGCCGCCACCTTGAACCTCGACCAGATGACCCGCATCGAGGGCATGCCCGACGATGTGGTGCTGGCCCTGGCACCCGACGCCCACACCGCGGTGGTGGCCCTGACACACGACCCCAAGCTCGACGACCTGGCGCTGATGGAGGCCTTGCAGTCGCCCGCGTTTTACGTCGGGGCCCTGGGTTCGCGGCGCAACCAGGCCGCGCGCAAGCAACGCCTGGCCGAGCATTTCGGTTTGAGCGACGAGGCGCTCGCGCGTTTGCACGGGCCGGTCGGACTGGCCATCGGCGCGCGCACGCCTGCCGAGATCGCGGTGTCCATCGTGGCCGAGATCGTCGCGGTGAAAAACGCGCAGGCGGTCCCTGTGGCGGCCAGCGCGCCGTCGTCGTGTCAGCTGGCTTGAGTGCCCCATGACGCGGCCCGTCGTCATCGTGCTGGCGGCCGGGCGCAGCGAGCGCTTTCGCGCCGCATCCCAGGGACAGCACAAATTGCAGGCCCGCATCGGTCCGCGCACGGTGCTGGAGACGGTGCTGGAGACGGTGAGGGCCAGCGGGCTGCCCTGGCATGTGGTTGACGCGGCGCAGATGGCCGACCGACCGAACGCGGGCATGGGCGACAGCTTGGCATGCGGCGTTGCCGCGACCGCCAATGCGCCGGGCTGGCTCATCCTGCCAGCCGACTTGCCGCTGGTGCAGACCATCACCTTGCAACGCGTGGCCCAAGCCCTGCAAGAGCACACGGTGGTGGTGCCCGAGTACCACGGCCAGCGCGGTCATCCCGTGGGCTTTGCGGCCGCCTGTGGACCGGCCTTGATGGCTTTGGCTGGCGATGGGGGGGCGCAGTCGGTGGTGGCGGCGCACGCGCCGGTGCATCGCATCGCGGTGGACGATGAAGGCTGTGTGCTGGACGTGGACACGCCCGAGGCCTTGCAAGCGGCGCAGACGCTGTGGCAGCAGCGCTAAGCGACCGCGCGCACGGCTTGAGCGCAACGGCAGGGCGGTCTGCAGGGCGCTGGCCGACGGGCGCGATCAACGCCCGGTGAAACGCGGCGCGCGCCGCTGTGCGAAGGCCGCGCGGCCTTCGGCGAAGTCGGCGCTGTGCACGCTTTGGCGTGCGCGTTCACGCAACACCGGCTCGGCATACAAACCGGCCGCGATCTCATTGAGACTTTGCTTGGTGGCTTTGAGCGCGCCCGGGGCCATCGCGCACAGGCGCTGCACCAAGCGCTGCACGGTGCTGTCGAACTGCTCGGCGGGGACCACAGCTTCGAACAGATCGGCGTGGGCCAGGTCTTCCACCCGCAGGTTCTCGCCGAGCAAAAACGCGCGCTTGGACAGCCCCAGTCCGAGGCGCGCGACGTAGCGGCGCAAGCCACTGGGGTAGTAGTGCAGGCCCAGCGCGCACGCGGGCATGCGCCAGCGCATGCCTTGCAGGGCCACGCGCAGATCACAGGCCAGCACCAGATCGGTGGCGCCGCCGTAGACGCTGCCATTGAGCGCGCACACCGTCACCGCGCGCAGCCGCTCGATGGCTTCGGGGATCTTCTCGAAGAACAGCGGGGCCATGGCGTCGTCGTCAAAGCCGCCGACGTGGTAGCCGGCGCTGAACACGGGTTCGCTCAGGGTGGCGGTGTCGGCGCGCAGCACCACCACGTGCACACTGGGCGTGGCGTTGAGTTGTTCGATGTGGCGCAGCAGGGTGTGCAAGTCCTCGTCGGTCAGGCTGTTGCGCAGCGAGGGGCGGCGCAAGGTCACGGTGGCCGTCGCGCCGTCGATCTCCAAGAGTGGGGGGCCTTCTGTCATGGCGGCGATGTTAAGGGTAGAGTTCAGACCATTGGGCGTCATCAAAGGAGTTGCGCCATGACCCATGAAGTGATGCAGGTCTCGCCGCTGCCGCTGGCGATGCTCAAGGCTTTGCAAGAAGAGGGCCTCGTCTTGCACGACCACTCCCACATCCTCGACCCCGCTGCGCTGGCGCGCGTGCCGGTGTTGCTGGCGCAGGCCGATCTGGCGCGCATCGATGCCAAGCTCTTGACGATGCTGCCGCAGGCCCGCCGTTTGGTGCTGTTGGGCGCACCGGGCACACCAGCTCCCGGCGTGGAGTGGGAGGCACTGGCGCAACGCGGCGTTGAGGTCAGTCACACGCCGCCCGCGCGCATGGACGATGCGGCCGATCTGGCGCTGGCCTTGCTGCTCAGCCTGACGCGGCGCGTGTTGCCGGCCGACCGTTTTGTGCGCAACAACGATTGGGTGGACGAGCCCTTTGCCTGCACGCCGCGTTTTTCTGGATCGCGCCTGGGGCTGGTGGGCATGGGGCCGCTGGCGCAAGCCATCGCACGGCGGGCGCAAGCCTTCGATGTGTCGGTGGCTTACACCGATGCGCAACCCGATGGGGCGTTACCGCATCGCCATGTTGCGTCGGTCGAGGCCTTGGCTGCGGAGGTGGACCATCTGGTGATCGCCGATTCGCAAACTGCTGTCGGGGTGCAGACGGTGACGCTCGACGCGCTGCGGGCGCTGGGGCCGACGGGGCAGCTGGTGCACCTGGGCGCGCCCACAGCCCTGGACCTGGAGATGCTCGCGCAAGCGCTCAAGGACAAGGTGATCGCTGGCGCGGCCGTCGATGTGTTTGCCGACGCGCCGCGTGTGCCGGCGGCCTTGCGTGCCCTGCCGCAAGTGCTGCTCACGCCGCAGATCGCGCACGCCACGCTGCCGGGGCAGCGTGAAATGGTCGATCAGGCCGTGGCGCAGTTGAAAGCGTTTTTCGCGGCGCGCGACGCTGTGCGCCAGCCGCCAACGGCTTAACGGTTGTAGCCGCCAAAGCCCCGGTTGCGGTTGCCACCACCCCCGTTGCCGCCGCCACCGCCGTTGCCACCCCGACGGCGACGACCGCCGCCACCGCCTTTGCGCTCGGTCATCAAGTCGATGCTGGTGCGGGTCGGGTCGGGTTGGCGCGCGCCACCCCCTTGCGATTTGTGGCCAAAGGCGTTGACACCGCTTTGGGTGCCCAGGTGCGCATTGGCGCGCGGTTGGAAATCGTCTTCTTCGCCGTCTTCGCTGCGCACACGCGGGGCATGGGGCTGACCCTCCATGCGGGGCGGACGGTCTTGGCGTGCCGGCCGGTTGCGGCGGTTGCCACCACCGTTGCCGTGGTTGCCACCCGAACCCGCCGGTCCTTGCGCGCGCTGTGGGCGGTCGCCGTTGCGGTTGCGACCGACGTGGCCGTTCGGACGCGGGGCGCGGGCACCGTCACCCGACGCGCCTTCGGCGTGGCCGTCGCCCGTTGCGTCCGCCGCAGACCCGGGGCGCGCACCACGCGGGGCTTTGTTCTCGCGCATGCGCTGCATCATTTCCTGGCGCGCGGCCTTGGCGGCAGCGGCCATCACCTCGCGGCTGGGCGGCTTGCCCAAACCGCCCCACAGAGTTTGACGCCCCATGGCGATGGGTTCGGCCCGCTCGTCGGGTTCGGGACCGAAGCCTTCCACCGGCACCACTTGGATGTTCTGGTGTGTGAAGCGTTCGATCTCCTGCATGAAGCCTTCTTCGTCGAGCGAGACAAAGCTCACCGCCTGGCCCTCGGCACCGGCGCGGCCCGTGCGGCCAATGCGGTGCACGTAGTCTTCGGGCACGTTGGGGATTTCGTAATTCACCACATGCGGCAAATCTTCAATGTCGATGCCACGCGCCGCGATGTCGGTGGCCACCAGCGCGCGCAGCTCGCCCGTCTTGAAGCCCGCCAGGGCTTGCGTGCGAGCGGTCTGGCTCTTGTTGCCGTGCAGGGCCATGGCCGTGATGCCGTGGCTGTTGAGGTAATCGGCCACGCGGTTGGCCCCGAACTTGGTGCGGGTGAACACCAGCACCTGGCTCCAGTTGTGGCTTTGGATCACATGGGCCAGCAACTCTTTTTTCTTGCTGCGACCCACCGGGTGAACGGTCTGGGTGATGCGCTGCACCGTGGTGTTACGCGGCGTGACCTGGATGCTTTGCGGGTTGCGCAGCAAGCCGTTGGCGAGTTCGCGGATTTCGTCGCTGAACGTGGCCGAGAACAACAGGCTTTGCTTGCTCTGCGGCACCAGGGCCAGCACTTTCTTCACGTCGTGGATGAAGCCCATGTCCAGCATGCGGTCGGCTTCGTCGAGCACCAGGATCTGCACCGTCGAGAGGTCCAGAAAGCCTTGCTGCTGCAGGTCCAGCAAGCGACCGGGCGTGGCCACCAGGATGTCGACGCCGCGCTTGATGCGGTCGATCTGGGGGTTCATGCCGACGCCCCCGAACACCACGGTCGAGGTCAGTTGCAGGTATTTGCCGTAGGCCCGCACGGACTCTTCCACCTGGGCCGCGAGTTCGCGTGTGGGCGTGAGCACCAGGGCGCGGATGCCGTAAACCCCAAACTGGTTGGTCACGCTGCGGCTCATGGTGAGTTTGTGCAGCACGGGCAGGGTGAACGCGGCGGTCTTGCCGGTGCCCGTTTGCGCGCCGGCCAGCAGGTCATGGCCTTCGAGCACGGCGGGGATGGCTTGCGCCTGAATGGGGGTGGGGGTCTCGTAGCCTTGTTCTTGAACGGCTTTGAGGATGGCCGGGGCCAGTTTCAGTTCTTCAAATGTCATGGATGGAGCGCGTCACTCGTCTGACGCTTGGTCAACCAACCCTGTTGGCCCGAAGGCCACCCAGTCTCGGGGTTGGCAGGTTAGGGGAGGTGAGCTTGACGTCTCGAACGGCAGTGGTTCGGATCAGGCTCCAGCACAGTTGCTGATGCTGCGGCGGCTGGCGGCGGCAGATGGCGCGTATTGTGGCATGAATCCGCCAGTGCACAGCCAACACTTTATTTGAGTTCTATAGATTGATTTAAATGTCGATATGATGATGAAAAGTAAATCATTGGACCAACAAAATGGTTGCCCTCGAAGCCCGCGCTCGACAGCAAGTGGATGCGTTGCTCATCGCAGCGGGGTGGTGCGTCTGTGATCTGCAAGACGCTGATATTCGTGCCCATCGGGGTGTGGCCATTCGTGAGTTTCCCTTGGCGTCGGGGCATGGCTTTGCAGATTACCTGCTGTACATCGATGGCAAAGCCTGTGGCGTGATCGAAGCCAAGAAAGCCGGTGTTGCGCTCAAAGGGGTGGAGGTTCAATCGGCGCGCTATGCGCAGGGCTTGCCCAGCACCTTGCCCGCTTGGCGCAGGCCTTTGCCCTTCTTGTTTGAGTCCACAGGCGTCGAAACGCATTTCACCAATGGGCTGGACCCGTTGCCGCGCTCTCGCCGTTTGTTTGCGTTTTATCGCCCCGAGTTGTTGGCCTTGTGGTTGGGCGACGCTGCGGCCACTCGGATCGAACGCTTTGACCCCATGCAGGCAGCCGATCTGCGGGCAGACTTTGCGCTACAGGGTACCTTCCTGGGTCGCATGCAATGTCTGCCCCCGTTGGTCACGCAATGGGGGCAGGGTGGCGCGGACTACAAGCTGTGGCCGGCGCAGATCCAGGCGGTGCAAAACCTGGAGCGCAGCCTGGCCGCCAACAAACCCCGCGCCCTCATCCAGATGGCCACGGGCAGCGGCAAGACCTTCACGGCCATCAGCTTCATCTACCGCCTCATCAAGTTTGGTGGTGCGCGGCGCGTGCTGTTTCTGGTGGACCGGGGCAACCTGGGGCGGCAAACCAAAAAAGAGTTTGACCAATACGCCAGCCCCTACAACAGCTTCAAGTTTGGCGAAGAGTTCATCGTCCAGCACCTGCAAGGCCAGCAGGTGGACACCAGCGCCCGCGTGGTCATCTGCACCATCCAGCGCATGTACAGCCTGCTGCGGGGCAAAGTCTTGCAGGCCGACGCCGACGAAGAAAGCACCGAGGGCCTGGAAAACCTCTTCAACGACCCCGAGCCCCTGGCCTACAACCCGGCCTTTCCCATCGAGTTGTTTGACATCGTGGTCACCGACGAGGCGCATCGCAGCATCTACAACCTGTGGCGGCAGGTGCTGGAGTATTTCGACGCCTACCTGATCGGCCTGACCGCCACGCCCAACCGTCAGACCTTTGGCTTCTTCAACCAAAACCTGGTCATGGAATACGGCCACACCCAGGCCGTGGCCGACGGCGTCAACGTCAACTACGACGTGTACCGCATCCAGACCGAAGTGACCGAACGCGGCGCGAAAGTGGAGAAAGGCTTTTGGCTGGAAACCGTGGACAAAGCCACCCGCCGCAAAAGCGCTTGGCTGCTGGACGAAGACTTTGCCTACGACCCCGCCGAGCTGGACCGCAACGTGCAAACGCCGGACCAGATCCGCACCGTCATCACCACCTTGCGCGACCGCTTGCACACCGACATCTTCCCTGGCCGCACCGAAGTGCCCAAGACCCTGGTCTTTGCCAAAGACGACAACCACGCCGAAAAGATCGTCGAAATCCTGCGCGAAGAATTTGGCAAGGGCAACGAGTTTGCGCAAAAGATCACCTACCGCACCACAGGCACCAAGCCCGAAGACCTGATCAGCGCCTTCAGAAACAGCTACTACCCGCGTGTGGCTGTGACGGTGGACATGATCGCCACCGGCACAGACATCAAGCCGGTGGAAATGGTGGTGTTCATGCGCAGCGTGAAAAGCCGCAGCTTCTTTGAGCAGATGAAAGGCCGTGGCGTGCGCGTGTGCAACCCGGCCGACCTGCAAGCCGTCACACCCGACGCCAAGGTCAAGGATCACTTTGTCATCGTCGACGCCGTGGGCGTGTGCGAGCGCGACAAAACCGACAGCCGCCCCATGGACACGCAACGGTCGGTGCCGCTGGACAAACTGCTGCAAGCCGTGAGCCTGGGCAACGTGGAAGACGAAGTGTTGAGCAGCGTGGCCGCACGCCTGGCCCGACTGGACCGCGACCTCCACCCCGCCGACCACGCCAAAGTGCAGCAGGCCAGCGGGGGCCAGAGCCTGCGCGACCTGGCCAGCGCCCTGGTGCAGGCGCTGAACGTGAACGACGACACCCCGCCCCAGGAGGCCGCAGCGCGCAAGGTGGAAGCGGCCCAACCCTTTGCCAACCCCGCGCTGCGCAATTTGATCTTGCAGCTGCGCCAAAAGGCCGACCTGGTGGTGGACGTGGTCACGCAAGACCGGCTGCTGCATGCCGACTTCAGCGAGGCCGCCAGCGAACGCGCCCGGGGCCTGGTGCAGAGCTTTGAGCAATTCATTGCCCAGCACAGGGACGAAATCACCGCGCTGCAAATTCTGTACAACCGCCCCAGCCGCGCCCCGCTGAAGTTCAGCGACATCCAGGCCCTGGCCGAGGCGCTGCACGCCCCGCCGCACCTCATCGACGAGGGCCAACTGTGGCAAGCCTATGCCGCGCTCAACAAGTCGAAAGTCAAGGGCACCACCGAGCGCCGCCTGCTGACCGACCTGGTCAGCCTGGTGCGCTTTGCCATGCAGCAAGACAACGAACTGCTGCCCTACCCCGAGCGGGTGAAAGCCAACTTCAATGCCTGGCTGGCGCAGCAGCAAACGGCCAAGGGCCACACCTTCAGCGCCGACCAACTGCACTGGCTGGAGCTGATCCGCGACCACATCGCCACCAACCTGCGCATCGAACCGGACGACTTTGAATACGCCCCCTTCAACAACCTGGGCGGCCTGGGCAAGGTGCACCAGTTGTTTGGTGCCGAGCTGCCGCAGGTGATGGAGGCAATGAATCGGGAGTTGGTGGCGTGAGCAAGCTAGGCGATTTCGCAACTTTTGAAATGGGCCAGGCGCCGCCGGGATCTGAGTGCAATGGAGAGGGTGTTGGAACCCTTTTCGTCAAAGCGGGTGAATTCGGTCCTACCTATCCCGTGCAGCGAGAGTGGACAACCAAACCGCTTAAGTTCGGGTGCACAGGGGATGTTTTCATTTGTGTTGTCGGAGCTACCGCAGGGAAGCTGAATCTTGGCATCGATTGTGCGATTGGCCGTAGCGTGGCGGCCATCCGACCATCGCCTGGCCTTGTCACCAAGTACCTCTATTACCAGCTGCAACCATGGGTGCTCAAGCTGCGTGCTGCATCAGCAGGCTCTGCGCAAGGGGTGATTAGCAAGAAACAGCTTGCCGACATTCCAATTCATGTTCCTGATTTGGATGAGCAGCACCGCGTTGTGGCTGAAATCGAACAACAGTTCTTCCGCCTAGACGAAGCCGTCGCCAAGCTCCACCGGGTCAAAGCCAACCTCAAACGCTACAAAGCCTCCGTCCTCCAAGCCGCCGTCGAAGGCCGCCTCGTCGAAACCGAAGCCAGCATCGCCCAACGCGAAGGCCGCAGCTTTGAGACAGGCGAACAGCTTTTGCAGCGGATTCTTGAAGAGCGGCGGTCCAAGTGGACTGGGCGCGGGAAATACAAACCGCCAGCACAACCGCCGACAGATTGGCATGAAGTTTTGCCAGAGGGTTGGACCGTTGCAACTGCAGACCAACTGACTTATCTGATAACGAGTGGCTCACGCGGTTGGGGTGATTTCTACTCGGAAACAGGCATCTTGTTTATTCGTGCACAAGATATCAAAACGGATACATTGAATTTTCATGACGCTGCAAGAGTGGATGTGTCAGTTGATGCTGAAGGCACTCGCAGCAGTGTTTCGGCAGGGGACATTTTGGTGACCATCACGGGCGCCAACGTCACAAAATCTGCGCTTGTCCCTGAATTAAACGAGTTAGCGTTTGTCAGTCAGCACGTCGCCTTGATGAAGTTGGCCCAACCCGAGACGGCCCCATTTGTTTTTAACTGGATCGTTTCACCGGCCAATGGGCGCAAGACATTGGAGTCGTGGGCATATGGCGCTGGCAAGCCAGGTTTGAGCCTTGAGCAAGTACGTTCGCTGCCAATTGCTTTGCCTCCACTCGAAGAGCAAATCCGAATCGTTGCAGAAGTTGACCGTCTCCTGTCCATCATTCATGAAGCCGAGGCAGTGGTTGATATCAATTTCAGACGCTCGCATGCATTGCGGCAGGCTGTATTGCAAAAGATGTTTGGAGTTGACGGAAAGAAGGTGAATCGATGACTGATAAGGCAAATTTCAAAGTTGATCCCAAACTCGCTAGTCTGCTTGGTGAGGGATATCGCTCTACTGAGCACGCGCTAAAGGAGCTTATTGATAACGCATGGGATGCAGATGCAACGGAGTTAAACGTTGTGTTGCCTGATGCCATGACGGATGCGGCGATTGTCGTTTCGGATAACGGCAGCGGCATGACAGAGCAAGAATTGTTGAACGAATACCTGGTTGTTGCAAACGACCGTCGCTCACGAAAGGGTGTTTTGACAGCCACATTGAAGCGAAGAGTCAAAGGTCGAAAAGGGATTGGTAAATTTGCTGGGCTCATGGTGGCAGGGATTATGGAAATCGAAACCACTGCACGAGGGCGTACTACACGTGTGATTGTCTCTAAAGATAATCTTATGAACGCTACGCGAGACTTGGAGGGATTCGATTTGCCGATCACAGTGTGTGACGCAGATATAGATGCGCATGGCACCACAGTGACATTGCGCGAACTTAATCAACGTTTCACCTTTCCGTTGCCGGAAAAATTAAAAAGTCTTTTGATCGTGGAATATGGCCGAGAGGCAGACTTTGATATCAAGGTGAATGGGGTTGGCCTTGGACTTGATGACCTTCAGGGTAGCAGCTATTCACACAGGCAGGCTGTGACAGATGCTGGTGAAATTCGACTTTCATACAAAGTGGCTGATAACAATCAACCAGTTAAGCAGGCTGGTATTGCTATCCGCGTGGGTGGAAAAATTGTTGGCCGCCCAAGCTTTTTTGGTCTTGATGATGACCCGGAGGTCCCTCCGAAACTCTTAAGAAAGCTATATGGGGAGGTTGAAGCTGATAGCTTGTTGGACGGAGTTACCGCTGACTGGGGTGACATCGTTGAAAACGATAAGGCATATCAGGCAATAAAGCCCGTGATACAGACACACATTAAAACAGCCCTTGCAGAGGTTTTTACGAAAGAGATGAGCCTTCAACGGGCACGACTTCAGCAGCAATTGAATGCTCGATTGTCAAAGTTGCCTGAACATCGACAGCTATACGCCAAACTGGCACTTGAAAGAGTGATGAAACGCTTTTATGGGGAGAGCGAGGATCGAATTGAAACGGTTGCATCTGTTGTTTTAGATGCATTGGAAAAGGATGAATATTGGTCCATCCTTCAGCATATTAACGATAGTCCAGCCGGAGACATTGAGAGTCTTGCTGTTGCCTTGGCAGAGTTTGGGTTGGTAGATATGGCCCAGATGGCGAATCAGGCCATGAATCGCTTGCAGATACTGGATCATTTGGATTCGCTTGTACGAAATCCAGCAACCAAAGAACAGACGATTCACCAAATCATTGAAACGAACCTTTGGTTGCTTGGTTTTGGGTACGCAACAATCGCGTCCAATAAAACTACCGCAAGAACTATTAAAGAATACACAGATACCAAGTTTTCCGGGAAACGTGCGGCGAAGCGCCCCGACCTTTTTTTGGCGCAGCGTCTTTCTGGAGAATATCTGTTAATTGAGTTCAAGCGTCCTTCTGATGAAATTACGCGTGACAACCAGCGACAAGCAGCTGAGTATCGAGATGATTTAGAGCCACGGTTTGGCTCCATTGAAATTTTGCTACTTGGCAAAGCGCGAGATTCATCTACACAGCCTCACAATGACTTGCCGAGGCTAAAAATTTTTGGTTACGAAGCACTTGTGAGTGCAGCGAGAACGCAGCTGGATTGGTTGCTGAGGCAATTGGCAGATGCCTAATTTGACAAAAAACGAAGCGCAAAGACAAAACTAATCAAGTGAAAAATATGTACGACTTAATTAAAAAACAAATTGCAACAGACTATTTTCAACAGCGCTTTTCAAACGATGGGCAACGATTCGTTGCCTGGTATCTTAGAAATGTACTTTTTCGTGACATGAATGAGGCTCGCGATGACATTACAGATGGAGCTGGGGATAAACAAATCGATGCTATCGTTATTGATGACGACAACAACTTGATACGCATCATTCAAGGCAAGTACTTGCAAGACGGCGTTGTGGACGCAGAACCGCTTCGTGAGGTGCTTTCGTCGTGGCTTCAACTGAAAGACTTGGCCCGCTTGCAAAACGTGGCGAATACCAAATTGCAGCGCAAATTGTCCGAGTTGGCTGCAGCGTTGGATGAGGACTACGAAGTCTCATTTGAGCTGATTACTACCGGGCGTCTAACAGAATCAGCTCAAGACGACTTGGAAACGTTTCAAAACCAATTGGCAGCGCTTGGGGAGAAGGATGACTTTGATGCAACCATACATGTCATTGACAACGACGAGTTGCGCCGTCGTTATGAATACGCGATAGAGTCAGACAATCCAAGCATAAATTTCAAGTTGAGTCTCACAGGCAGCAAATTCATGTTCAATGAAATTGCAGGTACGCCAGTACTCGTCGTCGCCTTGCCGCTTAAGGAATGTATCAAGCTACCAGGTATCAAGGACGGAACGCTCTTTCAAAAAAATGTCCGCCAGAGTCTTGGAACGAGTAACGCAGTTAATAAAGGTATTAGGAGCACTATTGCTGGTGATAAGCGAGCAGATTTCTTTTTTTTCCACAATGGGGTGACAGCGCTTTGCAACAAGATGGAGCTAAGTGGAGATCAACTCTCCCTTCATGGGCTGAGTGTCGTCAACGGTTGTCAGTCGCTCAATACGATTCTTTCTTGTAGTGAAACGGTCAAGAAAGTCGATGACGCTTTTGTTTTGTTTCGGGTTTACGAAATTCCCCAGAGAGATCGAGCCGAAAAAATTTCTATTTACACCAACTCGCAAAGTGCGGTGAAGGCCCGCGACCTGCGCAGCAATGACAAGCGTGTTTTGGCAATCAAAAAGGCCTATGAGCTGAAGTACCCCTCAGGCTATTTCATCACTAAACGTGGTGAGCAGGCCCCCGCTGACCGCAACAAGGATCATGTGGTCGAACTGTCAGCGCTGGCAAAGAATTTGATTGCATGGCACTCCCAGCGGCCCAACCTTTCGTACGGTGAGACGAAGATCTTTGATAAGTACTTCGAGACCCTTTTCAAGAACAAGGATTATCCGCCCGAGGGTGCATTTGGACTGAATCAATGGATGGTTCAGATTTACAAGACATGGGTTCCAAGTAACCCGCTGAACTTCAACGAAACGTTGCTTGCAATGCGTGCATATGCGCCTTATCACCATCTGTATGCTGTAGCGATGTGTTTTTCTATTGCAAATAATCAGTCTGAGCGCGTGCCAAAACCTTATAAGGCCTATGAGGCTGCCAACAAGAACGGGATGCTTGAGGAAATTGTTAAGGTGGCTGGTATTAGCCTGAATATGGCATTGGAAGCAGCGGCGAATGAGCAGCAGCCAGCGAATCGTGTTTTCAGTCCACAAAACTGGATCAAGTCCAAAGCCTGCCTTGCAGGTATCAATGGTGCCATTCGAAACTATTTCGGCATGTTACCGATGATGCCTGGGGGTGCGGAAGTTAAGAAGCGGTTGACCGATGCCACTGCACTCAAGTCGGAGGACTTTGAATACAGATGGTCTGCGGATTGACTCAATTCCGCTGATGTCCGCCTCCTAACGGCTTCCTTCAACAAATGGAACACATGCGTCAACTGGGCCTTTTCTCTGCCCTGCAATCCAGCACCGAAGGCATCGACACCGAATTCAAGTCGGCCCGCGGTGGCATGCCTGGCAGTTTTTGGGAGTCGTATGCTGCCATGGCCAACACCCAGGGGGGCACCATTGTGTTGGGCGTGGCCGAAAGGGCGTCTGGCTTGGTGTGGGAGGGCGTGCCCGATGCTGTGCAGTTGCGCACGGTGCTGTGGAGCCAGCTGAACGACCGGCACAAGATCAGCGCCAACCTGCTGCGCGACGACGATGTGCGCACGGTGGAAGACGAGGGCCGGCAGTTCGTGGTGGTAAATGTGCCACGTGCCTCGCGGCTGCAGCGCCCGGTGTTTGTGGGGCCCAACCCCATGACGGGCACTTACCGTCGTGCCGAAGAGGGCGACTACCGCTGCTCGGATGACGAGGTGCGCCGCATGTTGGCCGACCAGTCCGACACGCCCGCCGATTCGCACATCGTGGAGCATTTCGGCCTGCAAGACTTTGACCCCGACACGGTCAAGCAATACCGCAACCGCTTTGCATCCCGTGCGCCAGACCACCCTTGGTTGCTGCTGGACGATGCGCCGCTGTTGACCAAGCTGAGCGCCTTGCGCCGCGACCGCGCCACGGGCTTGGAGGGGGGCACCGTGGCGGGCTTGTTGATGTTTGGCCGCTTTGAGGCGCTGCGCCATGCCTTGCCCGGCTTTCATGTGGACTACCGCGAGCGCATGTCCGACGACCCCGCCGTCCGTTGGACCGACCGTGTAGTCCCTGACGGCACCTGGGAAAGCAACCTGTTCCAGTTTTATCTGCGGGTCATGCAGCGTTTGTCGGGCGACTTGAAGATCCCCTTTCAGTTGGACCGTGAGCTGTACCGCAAAGACGACACGGCAGTACACGAGGCCTTGCGTGAGGCCGTGGTGAACGCACTGGTACATGCGGACCACCGTGGACAAGGCGGCGTGGTGATCGAGCGCTACCCTGACCGGATCGAACTGTCCAACCCCGGCTCCTTGCTGGTCTCGCGCGCGCAGTTGCTGCAAGGCGGCGTGAGCGAGTGCCGCAACAAAAGCCTTCAGCTGATGTTTCAGCTCATGGGCGGTGGCGACAAGGCGGGTTCGGGCATGGACAAGATCAGGGCGGGCTGGCGTGCGCAGCATTGGCGTTCTCCCCGGCTCGAAGAGTCTTTGCAGCCCGACCGCGTGAAGTTGGTGCTGCCCATGGTCAGCTTGATTCCCGATGAGGTGGACCGTGCCTTGCGTCAGCGCTTTGGTGACCGTTTTGCCCAGCTGGACAAAACCGCTGTGCAAGCGGTGGTGACTGCCCAGGTCGAGGGCAGCGTGACCAACGGTCGCATGCAGGAGATCACTGGAGAGCACTCCAAGGACATCACGGCTGTATTGCAATCTTTGGTACGCGCTGGTTTGCTGACCCAGCAAAACCAGCGCCGCTGGGCCAGCTACCGGGTGGCGGGGGACTCCCCCCAAGTGGGCGAGGACTCCCGTCATTTGGAGGGGGACTCCCGTCATTTGGAGGGGGACTCCCCTCATTTGCCCCCCGAACTCCTGTCATTGGCAGAGTCGGCGCGACGCAAAGCCAAGCTGCCCATGGCAGAGATGCAGACTTTGGTGTTGAAACTGTGTGACACCAGATGGCTGACCACCCGTGATTTGGCCGAGGTGTTGCGCCGGGACCCGGAAAACCTGCAGAGGCGAATCCTGACGGGCCTGGTCAGGCAGGGTTTGCTGGAGTTGCGCTACCCGGGCGTGCCGAATCGGCCAGACCAGGCGTACCGCTCGGTGGTCAAAAGCGGACCGTGAACTTCTTCAATTTTTCATCCACCTGAATGAACACCCACACCCTCATCCAGAAACTCTGGAACTACTGCAGCGTGCTGCGCGACGACGGCATGAGCTATGGCGACTATGTGGAGCAGCTCACCTACCTGCTGTTCCTCAAAATGGCTGACGAGCGCAGCCGACCACCTTTCAAGCAAAAGGACATCGTGCCCGCCGCCTATGCCTGGCCCACGCTGCTGGGGCGCGATGGCGACGACCTGTTTGACCACTACCGCCACGCGCTGGAAAAGCTGGGGCAAGAAAAAGGCACGCTGGGCTTGATCTTTGCCAAGGCGCAAAACAAGTTTCAAGACCCGGCCAAGCTGCGCCGCGTGATCGTGGATTTGATCGACGCCGAGACCTGGACGGTGCTGGGCGCCGATGTGAAGGGCGACGCCTATGAGGGCCTGCTGGAGAAGAACGCACAAGACACCAAGAGCGGGGCGGGGCAGTACTTCACGCCGCGTGCGCTGATTGCGGCCATGGTGGAGTGCATGGCCCCCCAAGCCGATGAGCGTGTGTGCGACCCGGCCTGCGGCACGGGCGGCTTCTTGCTGAGCGCGCACCAGTACATCGTGGCGCACAACCCCAACCTGACCAAGGACGAGAAAAAGCACCTCAAGGAGAACGCCTTTGTGGGCTTCGAGCTGGTGCAGGCCACGGCCCGCCTGTGTGCCATGAACCTGCTGCTGCATGGCATTGGCTCCGAGAAGTCGGTGCCGGTGCGCGTGGGCGATGCGTTGGCAGCGCCTCCCGATGACCACTTCGAGGTGGTGCTGGCCAACCCGCCCTTTGGCAAGAAGAGCAGCACGGTGATCGTGGGCGAGGACGGCCGCGTGACGAGCGAGAAAGACACCATCGAGCGCGACGACTTCTGGGCCACCACCAGCAACAAGCAACTGAACTTTGTGCAGCACATCAAGAGCCTGCTGGCCATTCATGGCCGCGCGGCGGTGGTGTTGCCCGACAACGTGTTGTTTGAGGGCGGTGCGGGCGAGACCATCCGCAAGAAACTGATGCACGAGTGCGAGCTGCACACGCTGCTGCGCCTGCCCACGGGGCTGTTTTATGCGCAAGGCGTCAAGGCCAACGTGCTGTTCTTTGACAAGAAGCCGGCCTCCGCCAAGCCCTGGACGCACAAGCTCTGGGTCTACGACCTGCGCACCAACCAGCATTTCACGCTCAAGACCAACCCGCTGCGCCGCGAGCATCTGGACGAGTTTGTGCAGTTGTACAAAGCGGGCAAGCGCCACGAGCGCAAGCCCACCTGGAGCGCCAAAACCCCGAATGGCCGCTGGCGCGCCTACAGCTACGACGAGCTGATCGCCCGCGACAAGACCAGTCTGGACATCTTCTGGCTCAAGGACGAGAGCCTGACCGACAGCGACACGCTGCCCGAGCCTGCCGTCATCGCACAGGAGATCGTGGAAGACCTGCAGGCCGCGCTGGAGCAGTTCAAGCTGATGGCGAGTGACCTGGAGCCAGAGCGCAGGGGCTAGCGAACACGTTGCAGGGATAATCCACCGCTTTACGCCTGAGCAAAAAACAACATGTCCCAATACGTCTTCACCATGAACCGGGTCGGCAAGATCGTGCCCCCGAAGCGCCAGATCCTCAAAGACATTTCGCTGTCGTTCTTCCCTGGCGCCAAGATCGGCGTGCTCGGTCTCAACGGTTCGGGCAAGTCGACGCTGCTCAAGATCATGGCCGGTGTGGACACCGAGATCGAGGGCGAGGCCACGCCCATGCCCGGCATCAAGATCGGCTACCTGCCGCAAGAGCCCCAGCTCGACCCCGAGCACACGGTGCGCGAAGCGGTCGAGAGTGGCATGGGTGAGGTCAAGGCCGCGCAAGCGCGCCTCGAAGAGGTCTATGCCGCCTACGCCGAAGAAGACGCCGACTTTGACGCCCTGGCTGCCGAGCAGGCGCAGCTCGAGGCCATCATTGCGGCGGCTGGTGCGGACGACGGCTCGGACCACTTGCTCGACATCGCCGCCGACGCCCTGCGCCTGCCGCCGTGGGACGCAGTCATCAAAAACCTCTCGGGCGGCGAAAAGCGCCGCGTGGCGCTGTGCCGCCTGCTGCTGTCCAAGCCGGACATGCTGTTGCTCGACGAACCGACCAACCACTTGGACGCCGAATCGGTGGAGTGGCTGGAGCTGTTCCTGCAACGCTTCCCCGGCACGGTGGTGGCGATCACCCACGACCGTTACTTTCTGGACAACGCCGCCGAGTGGATTTTGGAACTCGACCGCGGCCACGGCATTCCTTGGAAGGGCAATTACAGCACTTGGCTGGAGCAAAAAGAAGCGCGCTTGCAGCAGGAACAAAAGGGCGAGGAAGCGCGCGCCAAGGCCTTGAAGAAGGAACTGGAATGGGCGCGCCAAAACCCCAAAGGGCGTCAGGCCAAGAGCAAGGCGCGTCTGGCCCGCTTCGAGGAGCTGAGCGACCACGAATACCAAAAGCGCAACGAGACGCAGGAGATCTTCATCCCGGTGGCGGATCGCCTGGGCAACGAGGTCATCGAGTTCAAGGGTGTGTCCAAGAGCTTTGGCGACCGTTTGCTGATTGACAACCTGAGCTTCAAGGTGCCAGCGGGTGCCATCGTCGGCATCATCGGGCCCAACGGCGCGGGCAAGTCCACGCTGTTTCGCATGATCGCCGGGCGCGAGCGGCCGGACACGGGCGAGGTGGTGATCGGTCAGACCGTGAACATGGCTTTTGTCGACCAGTCGCGCGACGACCTGGCCAATGACAAGACGGTGTGGGAAGACATCTCCGGCGGTCTGGACATCCTGACCGTGGGCAAGTTCCAGATGCCCAGCCGCGCGTATTGCGGGCGCTTCAACTTCAACGGCGGCGACCAGCAAAAGAAAGTCGGCATGCTCTCCGGGGGTGAGCGTGGCCGCCTGCACCTGGCCAAGACGCTCATCAAGGGCGGCAACGTGCTGCTGCTGGACGAACCGTCCAACGACCTGGACGTGGAGACGCTGCGCGCGCTGGAAGACGCGCTGCTCGAGTTCGCCGGCAGCGTGATGGTCATCAGCCACGACCGCTGGTTCCTGGATCGCATCGCCACCCACATCCTGGCTTGCGAGGGCGACAGCCAGTGGGTGTTCTTCGACGGCAACTACCAAGAGTACGAGGCCGACAAGAAGAAACGCCTCGGTGAAGAAGGGGCCAAGCCCAAGCGCGTGCGCTTCAAAGCGCTCAAGTAAGGCGCTTCAACGCACGCGGCTCAGGCGCTGTGCGTGGCGGACGCGGCGCTCGGCCACCAACGCCCGCCCAGGCGCAGGTCGCGCGCACGTTGCACCGCATCCACCACGGCCAGTGCCGTGACTTCGGCAGCAGCGGTGCACAGGCGCATCAGATCGACCGTGCCAGTGGCCGTGCCGGTGGCAAGGGCGAACAAGGTGTCGCCATCCATCGGCGTGTGGACCGGGCGGATGCTGCGCGCCAAACCGTCGTGACCGATCTGCGCCAGGCGCTTGGCCTGCACCTTGTTGAGCGGCGCGTCGGTGGCAATGACGCCAATCGTGGTGTTGCTGCCCAAGGCGGGTGCTGCCCCCGCTGCTGAACCCGCCAGTTGCAAGCGCACGCTGTCGATCAAGGTGCGGCTGTCGGGCGCACAGCGTGCGCCGGCCATGAGCGCGCCGCTGCGCGGGTCCACTACATCACCCACGGCGTTGCACACCACCAAGGCGGCCACGGTGAACCCGTCCACGCGCAGCGCCGCGCTGCCGATGCCGCCGCGCATGGCGCAGTCCGGCCCGTTGAGCTTGCCCACGGTGGCGCCGGCCCCGGCCCCCACATTGCCCAGAGCCAGCGCTTCCTGGGGGTTCCAGGCCGCCTCGCAGGCGGCGTAACCGGCATCGGCATCGGGCCATACTGGGCTGCCTTGGCCAGATGCCAAGTCGTCCACCCACAAATCGAACACCACGGCCGCCGGCACGATGGGCACCCGCACCGGCCCAACCTGAAGTCCGTGGCCGTGCGCGTGCAACCAGCGCATCACACCACTGGCCGCGTCGAGCCCGAAGGCACTGCCCCCCGAGAGCACCAGCCCATGCACGGCCTGCACCGTGTGGACGGGGTCGAGCAGATCGGTCTCGCGCGTGCCCGGTGCGGCACCGCGCACATCCACGCTCGCCACCGCGCCCTGGGGGCACAACAGCACGGTGCAGCCGGTGGGGCGTCGCGTGTCGGTGAAGTGGCCGATGCGCAGGCCGTTGATATCGGTGATTGAGACTGCTTTTTCCATGGCTTGGTGGTTTTTGATGGATTTAAAAAATCTAGAATCGATCACTCAATTTTGAACTTTTGAATTCACAGTCGTGGGTTCAAAGATACCAAGGAACCCAGCCATGAATCCGTCTGCAGCCCATTCGCGCGAAGATCAGGAGAGCTATTGTGGGACCACTTACGCCGCCAAGCTACTGGGCATGTCCGTCGGCACGGTGCAGACCCTGGTCGAGAAGGGTGAGTTGCTGGCGTGGAAGACCCAAGGCGGGCATCGCCGCATCTCGATGCCGTCGATTTACGACTACCAGCGCCGACACAACATGGTGCCCACCAGCCAGCTGCGCAGCGAGGATCGACTGCGCGTCATGGTGGTCGATGACGACGAGTCCACCCGCCAGATGCTGCAGGCCCAATTCGATCAATGGAATGCACCGCTGGATGTGACCGTGTATGCCTCGGCCATGGAGGCGCTGCTCGACATGTTCAGCTTGCAGCCCGATGTGTTGTTGACGGACTTGCGCATGCCCCATGTCGACGGCTTTGAGTTTCTGCGCACCCTGAGTGAGCACAGTGTGTTTCGCAAGCTGGCGGTGGTGGTCATCACCGGGCTGGGTGAAGCCGAGATCGCACAAAACGGCGGCTTGCCCGAGGGCGTGCAGTTGATGCAAAAGCCCCTCGATCTGGAGTGGCTCAAGGGCTTCTTCGACGCCCTGATGTCGGTGCGGCAAATCGGCCGTCGCCAGCGGCCCTGAGGGCTTTTGCCTGGGTGACAGCGGTCCCGGCGCACCCGGCGTTAAGCTCGCCGCGTGCTGAAACTTTCCGTTCTTGATCAATCGGTGGCGGTCGCGGGACGCGAGCAAGCCGCCGCCATCCGCCAGACGCTGGACCTCGCCGCGCAGTGCGAGGCCTGGGGCTACCACCGCTTCTGGGTCAGCGAACACCACAGCCATCCCAGCATCGTGGGCACCGCGCCCGAGGTGTTGATGGCCGCCCTGACCCAATGCACGCAACGCATCCGACTGGGCTCGGCCGGCGTCATGTTGCCGCACTACGCGCCGCTGAAGGTGGCGGAGCAGTTCCGCGTGCTCGACGCCCTGGCCCCAGGGCGCATTGACTTGGGTGTCGGACGCGCCCCCGGCAGCGATGGCCGCACCGCACAACTGCTCAACCCGGACCGACAGGCGGCCGAACGTTTCCCGCAGCAGGTGCTCGAATTGCAGGCCTGGGTGCAGGGGCACGATCTGCCTGCGGGCCATCCGGGGCAGGGCATCCATGCCTACCCGCATGGCGCGACCGCGCCCGCGTTGTGGATGCTGGGCAGCTCCGACTATGGCGCGCAGTTGGCCGCGCACTTCGGTTTGCCCTATGCCTTTGCCTACTTCATCACCGACGGTCAGGGCGCCGAGCAGGCGCTGGGCTTGTACCGCGACGGCTTTCAGGCGCGCCATGCCGCTGCCCAGCCTCAGGCCGTGGTGTGCGTCTGGGCGCTGGCTGCCGACACCGAGGCCGAGGCCTGGGCCTTGTTCGAGAGCCGCGCCCGCTGGCGCATGGACCGCAACCTTGGACACATTGGCCCCTTGCTGCCGCCCGACCAAGCCCGTCGCGACTACGGCGCACACGAGCAAGCGTCGCTGGAGCGCCTGCGTCGCAACGCCCTGGTCGGCGACGCTGCGCAGGTGGCGGACAAATTGCGCGCCCTGGCCGCGCGCTTGGACCTCGATGAAATCGTCGTCATCACCTGGACGCACGATGCCGCCGCCCAGGCCCGCTCGTACCAGTTGTTGGCGCAAGCGTTCGGGCAAACGCCTTGATGCGCGACCCCATTCACAGGAGACACACCGATGTTTGAAACCACTCTCGCAGGCAGTTTGCCCAAGCCCGGCTGGTTGGCCGAAACCCACAAGCTCTGGCCGCAATGGCGGGCCGAAGGCGACGCCCTGATCCAGGCCAAGAAAGACGCCACGCTGCTGTGGATCAAGACGCAAGAAGACGCGGGCCTGGACATCGTCGGCGACGGCGAGCAGGCGCGCCAGCATTTCGTGCATGGCTTTTTGGAGCAAGTCGAGGGCATCGACTTCGAGAACAAGGTCAAGATGGGCATTCGCAACAACCGCTACGACGCCATGGTGCCGCAGGTGATCTCGCCCCTGCGCCTCAAAGGCCGTGTGCACGCGATGGAGGCGCAGCTGGCGCGTGCCCACACGAAGAAAAAACTCAAGTTCACCTTGCCCGGTCCCATGACCATCGTCGACACCGTGGCCGACCGCTACTACGGCGAGGGCGAGGAGGGGCGCATCAAGATGGCCTTTGCCTTTGCCGAGCTGCTCAACCAAGAAGCGCTGGCTTTGCAGGCCGACGGCGTGGACATCATCCAGTTCGACGAGCCGGCGTTCAACGTTTACCTGGAGGCCGCTGCCGATTGGGGCGTCAAAGCCTTGGAACGCGCGGCGCAGGGCTTGACCTGCACCACGGCGGTCCACATCTGCTACGGCTATGGCATCCAGGCCAACATCGATTGGAAGAACTCACTCGGACACGAGTGGCGTCAATACGAGAAGGTGTTCCCGGCCCTGGCCAAGAGCTGCATCCAGCAAGTCAGCCTGGAGTGCTACCACTCGCATGTGCCGATGGAATTGATGGCCTTGCTCGAGGGCAAGGACGTGATGGTGGGGGTGATCGATGTGGCCAGCGACACGGTGGAAACGCCGGAGCAAGTGGCCGAGACGATTGGCCGCGCCTTGCAGTTTGTGCCCAAGCACCGTTTGTTCCCGTGCACCAACTGCGGCTTGGCGCCGATGTCGCGCGAAGTGGCCGAGGCCAAGCTCAAGGCCCTGGCCGAAGGGGCCGCGCTGGCCCGCCAGCGCTACGCCTGAGTCGGGGGTTGGCCAGCGAGTGCTGGCCCCGCGCTCAGTGGTCGCTGGAGCAGCTGCCGCCGCAGCCGTGGATCTCGCCCTCGGGCAGGGCGTCCGGCGTGAGCACCTTGCCGGTGGCTTCGTCGTAACCCACACGGCGCAGGTGCAGCGCCAGGGCTGCGTCCATGCTTTGCGCGTGTTGCGGGAACCAGATGCCCAGCTCTTTGGCCATTTGTCGCACCAGGGCCAGATCACCTTGTTCGCGACCGCGTTTGAGGCCTTCGCGCATGACTTGCAGCACCACCGTGTGTTGCAGCGTGTGGCAGTTGCTCGATGAGAACTGGGTGTCGTGCATCCAGCGGTCCTCGCGCCCGAAGTGGTCGTCCGTGTGTTCGATCAGGGCCTCGAAGCGGGTCAACAACTCGGTGTCGTCCGCGGTTTCGGTGGCGGCCAGCAGATCGACGAATTCGCGGTGCGTGTCGTCCATGAAATCGAGGTCGAGCACCAGCGCATCGGACCAAGCCAACGAGGCTTCACGGGTGGGGGCAAGGGTATCGGTCATCGGAGGCTCCTGTCGGGTGCGTCAGAGGGGCACCCGGTCACGAACTGTAGCGGCAAAAGAAAACAGGCCTGTCACCGAGGGAGACAGGCCTGCAGGGGATTGACGCGAAAACTTGATCCGCATCAAGCGCCGCCCCCGAGGGGACGGACGCGATTGGCGTCAGATGCGCTCGAAGATGGCGGCGATGCCTTGGCCGCCGCCAATGCACATGGTCACCAGCGCGTAACGCCCCTGGATGCGTTGCAGCTCGTACAAGGCCTTGACCGTGATGAGCGCGCCAGTGGCCCCGATGGGGTGGCCCAGCGAGATGCCCGAACCGTTGGGGTTGACCTTGGCCGGGTCCAGGCCCAATTCTTTGGTCACGGCGCAGGCTTGCGCCGCGAAGGCTTCGTTGGCTTCGATCACGTCGAGGTCGTTGACCGACAGGCCGGTTTTCTTGAGCACCGCTTGTGTGGCCGAGATCGGGCCCACGCCCATGATCTTGGGGTCCAGGCCGGTGTGGGCGTAACCCACCAGACGGGCCAGCGGCTTGGCGCCACGGGCCTGCGCGGCCTTGGCTTCCATCAACACCACGGCCGAGGCGGCATCGTTGATGCCCGAGGCGTTGCCAGCGGTCACGGTGCCGTTTTCTTTCAGGAACACGGGCTTAAGTTTGGACATGTCCTCGGGCTTGCAGCCGGGGCGGAAGTGCTCGTCCACCTCATAGGCCACTTCGCCTTTCTTGCTCTTGATCATCACCGGCACGATCTGGTCCTTGAACAGACCGGCGGCGGTGGCGCGCTCGGCGCGGTTGTGGCTCTCCACGGCCAGCGCGTCTTGCATCTCGCGGGTGATGCCGTATTTGGCGGCCACGTTCTCAGCGGTCACGCCCATGTGGATGGTGTGGAAAGGGTCGTGCAAGGCACCAACCATCATGTCGACCATCTTGGTGTCACCCATGCGGGCACCCCAGCGGGTGGCGAGTGCGGCGTAGGGGCCACGGCTCATGTTCTCGGCGCCGCCACCAATGGCGATGTCGCAGTCACCCAACAGGATCGACTGGCTGGCGCTGACGATGGCTTGCAGGCCCGAACCGCACAGGCGGTTGACGTTGAACGCCGGCGTGCCTTCGGCGCAACCGCCGTTGATGGCTGCCACGCGCGACAGGTACATGTCCTTGGGTTCGGTGTTGACCACATGACCAAACACCACGTGGCCAACATCCTTGCCGTCGGTGTGGGCGCGGGCCAGGGCTTCTTTCACCACCAGGGCCGCGAGTTGGGTCGGCGGCACATCCTTGAGGCTGCCACCATAGGTGCCAATCGCGGTGCGCACACCGCTGACGACGACGACTTCACGCATTTGTGTCTCCAATCAGTTCAAAGGGTTATCAACCTGCCCAGTGTGGTGGGCAATGGCTACAGCCATCTTACGACCGATGCAAGCGCGTTCCGGCGCGAGGCGCTGCGCAGGGCCTGCGGGTTTACACCGGCTGCCAGTCGATGGGCAGGGTGAAAGCCTGCGGCTCGCCCGTGAACGGATGGACGAAGGCCAGATCGCGTGCGTGCAACAGCAGGCGTGGGCTGCGCGCGCGCCACTCGGGTGGTGCGTACAGCGAGTCCCCCAGGATGGGGTGTCCGATGCTTTGCAGGTGCACGCGCAACTGGTGCGTGCGGCCCGTGATCGGTTCGAGCTCGAGCAAGCTCGTGTCGGCGCCGTGTGCCAGCGTGCGCCAGCGGCTTTGGCTGGGTTTGCCGTCTGGGTGAATGATGTGGATGGGCCGGCGCTCCCAGTCCAGCAAGATGGCGCCCTCGATCTGCGACCAACCGTCGCTGTCGATGGGCGTGGGCACCGGATGCCCCGCCACCACGGCCACATAACGCTTGTCGATCTGGCGGTTTTCGAACAGGCGTTGCAGGCGACGCTGCGCCTCGATGCCGCGCGCCATCAGCAAGAGGCCCGAGGTGTCTTGGTCGATGCGGTGCACGATCAGGGCTTCGGGGTAGACCGCCTGCACCCGCTTGGACAGGCAGTCTTGCTTGTCCGGTCCGCGCCCGGGCACCGACAACAGTCCGCTGGGTTTTTCCAGCACCAGCAGGTGCGCGTCCTCGAACAGGCAGCGAAAGCCCGGCGCGATGGGGCTGGACATCACGCGGCCCGCGCGTCCGGCTGCTCGATCACCAGCGGACCCAGGGGGCGCGCCACGCAGGGCAGCACCCAGCCCTCGGCTTTTTCTTCGGCGCTCAGACCTGGCCATTCGATGGTGTAGCGCACCTCACCCGATACCAGTTTGCACAGACAGGTGCGGCAGGTGCCATTGCGGCACGAACTGGGCAATTGCACGCGGCCCAGCTCGGCGGCTTCGAGCACGGTCAGGTCGGACTCGACATCGAACTGCAAGCCCTCGGGCTCGACGCGCACCGGATGGATGGCGAAGTCGTTCGGGTTCATGGGGTGGTCTTGAGTTGCGCTTGCGCCTTGTCCAGCCACAGCGCGAGGCTGTCGATCAAATCGGTCTGGCTGAACGAGCAGCTTTCTTCGCTGAACAGCGCGCCCGACTCCAGCCGGTCCAGCAAGCCGTGCCACACGGTGGCGTACGCCGGCGGCAACGCGGCCAACAGCGCGGATTGCTCGCGCGCCAGCGCGCTGAAGGCGTGGGCCGTCAGGCTTTGCGCGCGCAGGGCGTCGAGGGCTTGGCGCAAGGGGGTGAGGTCGTGGGCAGTCGGGGGCGTCACGGCGTCACTTGCCCCACGAATCCTTCAATCCCACACACCGGTTGAACACCGGGCGTCCCGGCGCATGGTCCTTGCGGTCCGCCACGAAGTAACCAAAGCGCTCGAACTGGAACTTCTGGTCCGGCTGTGCGTGGGCCAACGAGGGCTCCACATACGCTGTCACCACTTTCAAACTGTCCGGGTTGAGCGCGGCCAGAAAGTCACGCCCGCCCGCGTCGGGATGGGCTTCGTTGAACAGGCGGTCGTACAGACGCACTTCGGCCCGCACGCCGTCGGCCACGCCGACCCAAGTGATGGCGGCTTTGGCCTTGACGCTGTCCGCGCCCGGCGTGCCACTCTTGGTGCCGGGAATGACCTTGGCCTGCACCTCGATCACCTGACCGGTGGCGTCGCGCACGCAGCCCGTGCATTCGATGACGTAGCCGCCTTTGAGGCGCACCACGTTGCCGGGGAACAAACGCTTGTAACCCTTGGGCGGCACTTCTTCGAAGTCTTCGCGCTCGATCCAGACCTCGCGCCCGATTTGGAACACGCGCTCCGGTGGCGGCGTTTGTCCTTCGCCCAATGCGGCGGCGGGCAGGGCGGGCTGGGTGCAGTTCTCCAGATGGCCCTCGCTGCCAAACACTTCGCCCCAGTTGGTCAGCACCAGCTTGACCGGGTCGAGCACGGCCATGCCGCGATGCGCCTTGTGCTCCAGGTCTTCGCGCAGACAGCCTTCGAGCACGCTGTAGTCGATCCACGAATCCGCTTTGCTGACGCCAATGCGGTCGGTGAACAAATGCAGGCTCTCCGGCGTGTAGCCGCGTCGGCGCAGGCCGACGATGGTGGGCATGCGCGGGTCGTCCCAGCCCTGCACGCGGCCTTCGTTCACCAATTGCGCGAGCTTGCGTTTGCTGGTGATGACGTAGGTGAGGTTCAGGCGCGCGAATTCGTATTGCTTGGGTGGCGGGCTGCTGAGCAAGCCGCCTTCGATGAGCCGCGCCATCAGCCAGTCGTAGAACGGGCGCTGGTCTTCGAATTCCAGCGTGCAGATGCTGTGGGTGATCTGCTCCAGCGCGTCTTCGATCGGGTGCGCGTAGGTGTACATCGGGTAGATGCACCACTGCGCCCCCGTGCGGTGGTGTTCGGCGTGGCGGATGCGGTAGATGGCGGGGTCGCGCAGGTTGATGTTGGGCGAGGCCATGTCGATCTTGGCGCGCAACACCATCGCACCGTCGGGGAAGCGGCCATCGCGCATCTCGCGAAAGCGCGCCAGGTTGTCGGCCGGGCTGCGGTCGCGGTAGGGGCTGTTGACGCCAGGACGGCTGAAGTCGCCCCGATTGGCGCGCATGTCTTCGGCGCTTTGCTCGTCCACATAGGCATGGCCCGCTTCGATCAGGTGCTCGGCGGCGCGGTACATGAAGTCGAAATAATCGCTCGCCTGATAGGGCGCAGCGCTGCCCGGTGTGTGGCCGATTTGAGCCCAGTCAAAGCCGAGCCAACGCACGGCGTCCACAATGGAGTCCACGTACTCTTGGTCTTCTTTTTCCGGGTTCGTGTCGTCAAAGCGCAGGTGGCACACGCCACCGTAGTCGCGCGCCAGTCCGAAGTTCAGGCAAATGCTTTTCGCATGGCCCACGTGCAGGTAGCCGTTGGGTTCGGGCGGGAAGCGGGTGCGGATCTTGGCTGGATCGGGTTCGCCGCTCGCGTGGTGGGCGGCGTCGCCGGGCGAGCCGGCCCAGCGGCGCGGGGCGTAGGTGCCGCGCGCGAGATCGCTCTCGATGATTTGACGCAGGAAGTTGCTCGGTGGGGTCGCGCTCGCGGTGCTGGAGGCGTCCGTGCGGGTGGGGCTGTGCATGACCGGATTTTAGGTGCCCGCAGACGTAGACTCGGGAGTGCGGGCGTGCCCCGGGCCCGTGTGGGCCTGTCGGGTGTGAATTGTGTTCAACGCTTCGCGAGATGTGCCATGAAAAAAACTGCTTCGACAGCCCCAACGGCTGCTGCCAAAACCACCCGCCGCGCTTCGACGGTCAAGCCCGCGCGTGCGGGCGACACCGTGCTCGGTCAGCGCCGGGGCGGCAGCAAATCCAGCCGCATCGCGGCCGCTGCCACCGAAGCCGCGCGGGGGCGACAACAGGCCTCGGTGCAGGCGCTGGTGCAGCAAACCCATTTGAAGCCCGCCGAACGTGCCAGTGCCTTGCGTGCCCTGCTCGAAGGCGCTTCGGGCGACGACCTCAAGGCCTTGCGCCGTTTGCTCATCACCGAACAAAAGTCCAAGACCACGGCCGACGGCCCGAATCCGGACGAAGCGCTGTCGCACGACTGGCGCGACGGCGGCTATCCCTACCAAAACCTGATGCGCCGCTCGACCTACGAGGCCGAGAAATACCGCCTGCAGGTGGAGCTGCTCAAGCTGCAAGCCTGGGTCAAGGAGACGGGCCAACGCGTGGTCATCTTGTTTGAAGGCCGCGACGCGGCGGGCAAGGGCGGCACCATCAAGCGCTTCATGGAGCACCTCAACCCACGGGGCGCGCGCGTGGTGGCCCTGGAAAAACCCAGCGAGGTCGAGAAGGGCCAGTGGTATTTCCAGCGCTACGTGCAACACCTGCCGACGCGGGGTGAGATCGTGCTGTTCGACCGCAGCTGGTACAACCGCGCCGGGGTCGAGCATGTGATGGGCTTTTGCTCCAACGACGAATACCAGGAGTTCATGTTGCAGGCCCCGGAGTTCGAGCGCCATCTGGTGCGCAGCGGCGTCTACCTCATCAAGTTCTGGTTCTCCGTCAGCCGCGAAGAGCAGCGCCGGCGATTCAAGGAACGCAAGGTGCACCCGCTCAAGCAATGGAAACTCAGCCCGGTCGATCTGGCCTCGCTGGACAAATGGGACGACTACACCCGCGCCAAGGAAGCCATGTTTTTTGAGACCGATACCGCTGAAGCGCCCTGGACCGTCATCAAGAGCGACTGCAAAAAGCGCGCGCGCCTGAACGCCTTGCGCTATGTGCTGCACAAGCTGCCGTATGCCAACAAGGACCTCGCACAGGTGGGCAAGCTCGACCCGCTGATCGTCGGGCGTGCCCATGTGGTCTATGAACGGGGCGAGAAGCCCACGGCGCTGCTGTGATGGACGCACTCTGGATCAAAGCCGCCATCCTCGGGGTGGTGGAGGGGCTGACCGAGTTCCTGCCGATTTCTTCCACGGGGCACCTCATCCTGGCGGGGGCGCTGCTGGGCTTTGACGACGAGCGCGCCAAGGTGTTCGACATCGCCATCCAGACGGGTGCCATCTTCGCCGTCATCTTGGTGTACTGGCAAAAAATCCGCAGCACCTTGCTGGCCTTGCCGACGCAGCCCCAGGCGCAGCGCTTCGCGCTCAATGTGTTCATCGGCTTTGTGCCCGCCGTGGTGCTGGGCCTGCTCTTGGGCAAGGCCATCAAGGCGCATTTGTTCACGCCCACGGTGGTGGCGAGCACCTTCATCCTCGGCGGCTTCGTCATCCTCTGGGCTGAGTGGCGCGCGGCGCGTGCACCGCGCCAGCACAGCCCGAGCTATCCGACCAGCGCCGCGCTCGGACATTGGTCGGCCCCGACCACGCCCGTGGCCCGTGTGCAAGAGGTCGAGGACATGACACCGCTCGACGCCCTCAAGGTGGGCTTGGTGCAGTGCCTGGCCATGGTGCCGGGCACCAGCCGCAGCGGTGCCACCATCATCGGCGGCATGTTGCTGGGGCTGTCGCGCAAGGCCGCCACCGATTTTTCGTTCTACCTCGCCATCCCGACCCTCATCGGTGCGGGTGCGTACAGCCTCTACAAGGAGCGCGCCTTGCTGAGTGCGGACGATGTGCCCTTGTTTGCCATCGGCTTGGTGGTGTCGTTCCTCAGCGCCTGGGTCTGTGTGCGCTGGCTGCTGCGCTACATCGCCAGCCACAGCTTCGTGCCGTTCGCGTGGTACCGCATCGCCTTTGGGCTGCTGGTGTGGTTGACCGCGGCGATGGGCTGGGTGAACTGGTCGGCTTGAGTGCCACGCCGCGCGGTCTGAGCCGGCCTGCGCGTCCAAGCCGTCGGGCTCACCCCATCAGATTGAGCAAAGCCGCCTCGATGGCGGCAGCGGTCGCCAGTGGATGCTCCATCGGGAACAGGTGTGTGCCATCGAGTTTCATCACACGCCCTTGCGTGATGCGCTGGGTGAAGGCCAAACCCACCTGACGCAGCTCGCGCGACTGCAAGCCCCCGATCAACGCCGCCTTGCATTGCAGCGGGTGCTTGCGCAGGTACGACTCGATGTGGTCGGGCAGCGAGTTGTAGATGGCGGTCTCAATGTCACGGTCAAAACTCAGCACGCGGCGCGTGCCCTGCGGCGTGGTTTCGTCGTGCGTGCCGTGGGCCACATAGTCGCGCAGCACACGCGGGTCCCAGCGGGCAAAGAGTTTTTTGCTGGCAAAGTGTTCCAGCGCCTCGGTCTCGTTGGCCCAGGTGGTGCGCCGCTTGCGGCTGTGCGCGCCGGGTGACAGGGCCTCGGCCAGGGTCAGGCGCTTGCCCACGCGCAACAAGCTGGCGCGCCAGCCTGCCACCAGGGGCGAGTCAAGCATGACCACGCCGCGCACCCACTGTGGGTGTTTGGCCGCCGTCATCAGGCTCAAAAAACCGCCCAGCGAGTGACCGACCAGAAACACGGGGCCGTTGGGCTTGAATTGGCGCTCGACGAAGTCGCTGAGCTGCGCCACCAGGTGCGGCCAGTTGTTGGTGACGGGGTAGCGCGGGTCGTGGCCGAATTTCTCCACGGCAGCGACGCGAAAGCCGCGTTGGCGCAACCCGTCGAGCACCACGTTGTAGGTGCTGGCGGGAAAGCTGTTGCCGTGCGAAAAAACAATCAGGGGGGACGATGACACAGGGCTCACAGCAGCTTCTTGAGTTGGTACAGCGCATCCAGCGCGTCGCGCGGGCTCAAGGCATCGGGGTCGATGCTGGCCAGACGCGCTTCCACCGCGCTCGGGCCGCTGTCGGGTGACGACGGCGGTGGCGCGAACAAATCGACTTGCGCTTTGCCCGCGTCGGCCTGCGCTTCGAGTGCGGCCAGGGCGTGGCGCGCGTGTTGCAAGACCGGCGCGGGCATGCCCGCGAGGCGCGCCACCTGCACGCCGTAACTCTTGCTGGCCGGGCCGCTTTGGATCTCGTGCAAGAACACGATGTTCGCTCCGTTCTCGGTCGCGCTCACATGCACATTGACGGCGGCACGGTGCTGGGCCGGGAAATCGGTGAGCTCGAAGTAATGCGTGGCAAACAGCGTGAAGGCTTGCGTCTTGTCGTGCAGGTGCGTGGCAATGCCCGAGGCCAGCGCCAGGCCGTCGAAGGTCGACGTGCCGCGCCCGATCTCGTCCATCAGCACCAGGCTGTTGGGCGTGGCGCTGTGCAGGATTTGTGCCGCCTCCGTCATCTCCAGCATGAAGGTCGATTGCGCGTTGGCCAGATCGTCCGCCGCGCCGATGCGGGTGTGGATGGCGTCGATGGGGCCGAGCCGGCAGGCCTGCGCCGGCACATGGCTGCCCATGCTGGCCAGCAACACAATGAGCGCGACCTGTCGCATGTAGGTCGACTTGCCGCCCATGTTGGGGCCGGTGATGACCTGCATGCGCTGCGATGCACCGAGGTGCGTGTCGTTGGCGATGAACGGTGTGTGGCTGGTCTCGGCCAGACGCGCTTCCACCACCGGGTGGCGACCTTGCGTGATCTCGATGCACGGGTGGTTCACATACTCGGGCACGCACCAGTTCAGCGTGCGCGAACGCTCCGCCAGCGCGCACAAGGCGTCGAGCGCGGCGATGGCCTGCGCCAGCCGCGTCAGCGGTGCCACAAAGGCTTGAAGCGTGTCGAGCAATTGTTCGTACAGCCATTTCTCCCGCGCCAACGCGCGCTCCTGCGCGGACAAGGCCTTGTCTTCAAAGGCCTTCAGCTCGGGCGTGATGAAACGCTCGGCGTTCTTCATGGTCTGGCGGCGTTGGTAGTCCGCCGGCACGCGCTCCAGGTTCGACTGCGTGACCTCGATGAAAAAGCCGTGCACCTTGTTGAACTGCACCCGCAGGTTGGCGATGCCGGTGCGCGTGCGCTCGCGCGCTTCGAGGTCGAGCAAGAAACCGTCGCAGTTGTTCTGGATGCCGCGCAGCTCATCGAGTTCGGCGTCGAACCCGTCGGCGATCACACCGCCGTCGCGCACCAGCAAGGCCGGCTCGGGCGCGATGGCGCGGGCGATCCAGTCGCCGCAGGCCGGGGGCATGGCCACGTCCTGCGCCAGTTGCGCCAGCAGCGCCGCAGGGCGTGCGGCGTGGGTGGCGCTCAGCAGCGGCAACATGCGATGCGCCTTGTCCAGCGCCGACGACAAGGCCACGAGTTCGCGCGGTCGCACTTGCCGCAGGGCCAAGCGTGCGCCAATGCGCTGTACATCGCCCACGCCCTTGAGCGCATCGCGCAAGCCCTTGTAGGCGTCGCCACCGGCCGACAGCGGCTGCTGCAAGGCGGCGATGGCATCGAGTCGCGCTTGCGCCAGCGCCCGCTCGCGCGGCGGCTCCAGCAACCAGCGCTTGAGTTCGCGGCTGCCCATGCCCGTCATGCAGGTGTCGAGCAGCGAGAACACGGTGGGCGCATCCTCGCCGCGCAGCGTTTGCACCAGCTCCAGGTTGCGCCGCGTCGTCAGCGGCAGATCGATGAGGGCGTCCTCGCGCAGCACGCGGATGTCGTGCACATGGGTCAGGGCCCGGCCTTGCGTGTGCTCGGCATAGGCCAGCAAAGCGGCCGCTGCGGCCATCGATTGCGGCATGTCCTGGGCCTGCCAGGCGGCCAGCGAAGCGGCTTGCAAGGCGTCGCGCAGCTTGCGCTCGCCCAGTGGGGTGTCGAACTGAAACGCGGGCCGCACCTGCGCAGGCAGACCCAGGGGTGTGCACAGGGCCTTGAGCTGTTGCTCAAACGCCGGACTGACCTCGGCGCTGTAGATCACCTCGTTGGGTGCGACGCGGGCCAGCCATTGCGGCAATTCGTCGGCAGGGCATTGCGCCAGATGCACCACGCCTTGGGTCACGCTCAGCCAGGCCAGGCCGCAGCCTTGGCGCGCGGCGCTGCGCTCGCCCTGATGCACCGCGAGCACATAGGCCTCACGCTTGTCGTCGAGCAAACCGCTGTCGGTCAGCGTGCCCGGTGTGACCACACGCACCACCTTGCGCTCGACCGGCCCCTTGGCGCTGGCCACGTCGCCCACCTGCTCGCAAATCGCCACCGACTCCCCGAGTTTGATGAGCCGCGCCAGATAGGTTTCGACCGAGTGGAAAGGCACACCGGCCATGACGACGGGCTCACCCGCCGACTGGCCGCGCTGCGTCAGTGTGATGTCGAGCAGCCGCGCGGCCTTCTCGGCGTCGGCGTAGAACAGCTCGTAGAAATCCCCCATGCGATAAAACAGCAGCGTGTCGGGAAAGTCGGCCTTCAGACGCAGGTACTGCTGCATCATGGGCGTGTGGGCTGCCAGATCGCGCATGGGGGTGCCTCGCTGGTGCGAAAGGGGGTGGGGCGTCAGAAGGGCGCGTCGTCCGCCGGTGCTGCAGGCGCAGCTTCGTCGGCGCCTTCGGCGCGCAACTGGCGCACGGCCTCGTCCACCGCGCGCTTGTCGTCGGCGCTGGCGAACTTGGAGTACTTCTGCAACAGCGGCACCATCTGGCCGTAGATGCGCGGGTTGGCCGCCATGCATTCCTGCTGATCGAGGAAGTTGGACTCGCCCGTGAAGTTGCCGATCAGACCACCGGCCTCGGTCACCAGCAGCGAGCCGGCGGCCATGTCCCAAGGTTGCAGGCCGAGTTCAAAGAAGCCGTCGCTGAAACCCGCGGCCACATAGGCCAGGTCCAGCGCGGCCGCACCGGGGCGACGCAGACCAGCGGTGCGCTGCATCATGTCGCCCATCAGGCGCAGGTAGCGGTCGAAGCGGTCGCCCGGGCGATACGGAAAGCCGGTGCTCAGCAAGCATTCGGACAAGCGGGTGCGCTTGGCCACACGGATGCGGCGTTCGTTCAAAAACGCACCGCGCCCGCGCGTGGCGGTGAACAAGTCGTTGCGGCTGGGGTCGTAGACCACGGCCTGCTCGATGCGGCCGCGCACCTGCAAGGCGATGCTGACGCAGTACACCGGAAAGCCGTGGATGAAGTTGGTCGTGCCGTCCAGCGGATCGATGATCCAGATGTGGTCTGCTTTGGGGTTGCCGCGCTGGTTGCCCGACTCTTCGGCGAGGAAGCCGTGATCGGGGTAAGCGGCCAGCAGGGTGTCGATGATGGCTTGCTCGCTGGCGTGGTCGACTTCGGTGACGAAATCGTTGACCTGCTTTTGCGACACGCGCACGGCTTCGACGTCGAGCGCGGCGCGGTTGATGAGGCTGCCGGCGGCACGTGCGGCCTTGATGGCCACGTTGAGCATGGGGTGGAGGGTGGACGACATGAATTGTGAGGGGAAGAGCGGCCCGCTGGGGCGACACCACTGTCCCGGCGATGCGGGCAGCGACAATAGGCCCGAATTTTAAGCCCCCCGTCATGCGCACCCGTTTCATCCTCATCCAGACCAGCCACGCCGGCAATGTGGGCGCAGCGGCGCGTGCCATGCGCGTGATGGGCTTTGATGATCTGGTGCTGGTCGCGCCGCGTTGGTCCAATGTGCTGCGGCGCGAGGAGACCATCCAGCGCGCCAGCGGTGCGCTGGACGTGCTGCGCCAGGCCCGCATCGTCGAGACCTTGGACGAGGCGCTCGACGGCATCAGCCATCTGTGTGCCACCGCCATGACGCCGCGCGACTTTGGCCCGCCCACGCGCACGCCGCGCGCGCACTTCGAGTCGTTGGTGGCCGCGCAGAGCGCTGGCCCGGATGCGGGAGCGGCCCCAGAACAAGGCGTGGGTTTTCTGTTTGGCTCGGAGCGTTACGGCATGCGCAACGAGGATGTGTACCGTTGCCACGCCTGCCTGAGCATTCCCACCGATCCGCAGTTTGGCTCGCTCAACCTGGCGGCGGCGGTGCAGGTCATCGCTTACGAATGGCGACAGGCGCTGGGTGGCTTTGCGGTGCCGGGCGCACCGACCGACGCATCGCCGCCAATGGGCGCAGGTGCCGTGGCCGCCGATGCCCAGCAGGTGGCGGGCTTGCTCGCGCATTGGCAAGAGGCGTTGGTGGCGGTGGACTTTCTCGATCCGCAGTCGCCGAAAAAGCTCATGCCGCGCTTGAACCAGTTGCTCAACCGCGCCCAGCTCAGCGAGGAGGAGGTGCACATCCTGCGTGGCATCGCCCGACAGATGCTGCGTGTATCGGGTGGGCAACGATAATCGCCGCATGTTTGCCCGCCTTCGCTCCGACATCCAGTGCATCCTTGAGCGCGACCCCGCCGCGCGCACCCGCTGGGAGGTGCTGACGTGCTACCCCGGCTTGCACGCCTTGGTGCTGCACCGGCTGGCGCACGCCTTGTGGCAGCGGGGTCTGAAGTGGTTGGGACGGCTGGTCTCGCACCTGTCGCGTTGGCTCACGGGCATCGAGATCCACCCGGCGGCACGCATCGGCGAGCGCGTGTTTTTCGACCACGGCATGGGCATCGTGATTGGCGAGACTGCCGAGATTGGCGATGGCTGCACGATCTACCACGGCGTCACGCTGGGCGGCACTTCGCTCTACAAGGGCGTCAAGCGCCACCCCACGCTGGGGCGCGATGTGGTGGTCGGGGCCGGGGCCAAGGTGCTGGGTGGTTTTGTCGTCGGTGACGGCGCGCGCATCGGCAGCAACGCAGTGGTGGTCAAGCCCGTGCCTGCCGGCGCGACCGCCGTGGGCAACCCGGCGCGCATCATCCAGGCCGAGCAGGACGCGCTGCGCGAAGAGGCCGCGTCGAAGATGGGTTTCTCGGCTTACGGCGTGACGCAAAACGACGATCCGGTGAGTCAGGCCATGCGCGGTCTGATCGACAACGCGGCTTCGCACGAGCACCAGATCGCTTTGCTCTGGCAGGCCATCGAAACGCTGTCGGCGCAACAAGCGGGCAAGGACTGCGTGCCCAGCGACGCGACGCGTCAGGAACAGTTCCAGCCCGAGCGCATCAACCAGTTGCTGGACTGAGCGCAGCGTCCACCGGGCGTTGCGCGCCCGTCGTGTGCCGTGCGGTGTGCTTCAGACGCGGCGCGATTGCACAGCGGTCTTGGGCCGCCAGCCCTTGCAGAATTCGTCGCGGGTTTCGAGGTAAGGCCCGCCGATGAGGTCGATGCAATACGGCACCGCCGCAAAAATGCCCTCGACCACCGTGCTGCCCTGTGCGTCCTTCAAACCGCCCAGGGTCTCCTGGATCGACTTTGGCTGCCCCGGCAGGTTGATGATGAGGCTTTGCCCACGGATGACCGCCACCTGCCGCGACAGGATGGCGGTGGGCACAAAGCGCAGGCTGATCTGACGCATCTGCTCGCCAAAACCGGGCATCTCCTTGTCGGCCACGGCCAAGGTAGCTTCCGGGGTGACATCGCGTTTGGCGGGGCCTGTGCCGCCCGTGGTGAGCACCAGGTGGCAGCCGGCATCGACCAGTTCGATCAGGGCTTGCGAGATGGTGTCTTGCTCGTCCGGAATCAGGCGAGCGTCGAACGTGATCGGGTTGTACAGCGCGCGGCCAAGCCAGTCGCGCAGGGCGGGCAGGCCTTTGTCTTCGTAGGTGCCGCTGGAGGCGCGGTCGCTGATGGAGACGATGCCGATGCGCACGGCATCGCAACGCGTGTCGGGGCTGGGCAGGGAGCTGTCGTTCATGGGGCAGTGTCGTCGGTGGGAGCGGGGGCGGCGTCGGCCTGAGCCAGTTGTGCCTTCACCAGCTGAAAGATGTCGCGGTAAGCACGGCCCTGGCGCGGCAGCAGGCCTTGCGAGATCGCGGTTTTGTCGGGCAAGCCATCCTTGCGCGCTTGGCGCACCAGCGCACGCAACTGCTGGCTGTCGGTGTCCGGGTGTTGTGCCATCCAGTCCGACAGCGCGGCGTCGTCTTGCACCAGCCGGTCACGCCATTGCTCGGCCAGATGCAAGGCGGCGGTTTCGCGGCCATGGCCGCTGCGCTGTTCGTGCAGGGCTTCGCGCATGGCGGCGATGTCGTCCTCGGCGAGCTTGCGCATGAGCTTGCCGATGAACTGCATTTGGCGGCGCTTGCCTTCGAAGTTGCTGATGCGACGGGCTTCGTCGAGCGCGTCGAGCAGGCTGTCGGGCATGTGACCGCTGCTTTTGAGCCGCTCCATCAGATCGCGGCGCAGGTCGAGCAGGTCTTGCCCCAGGGTTTGCAAGGCGTCGCTTTCACGCTTGAGTTCGGTTTTGCTCAGGCCTTCGGTGCCCTTGAGCTCGCGTTTGAGTTCGAGGTCGAGTTCGCTGCCTTCGGCCACGAATTGGCCGCGCACGAAATAGCCTTTTTTCGGTTTGCGTGACATGGGTAGGGGTGGGGAGTGGCCGGTATCATAGCCGTCGCCATGAGCCACTCCACCTCCTCTCGCCCCAACGCACCGCACGGTTTCAGCCACTCCCGTTCTCAGTTTGAAGACCTGGCCGATCTGGCCCTGGCCCACGCGCGCCGGCTCGGTGCCAGCGACGCTGGGGTCGATGTGTCGGAGGGCTATGGCCTGTCGGTGTCGGTGCGCAAGGGCGAGCTGGAAAACGTCGAGCGCAACCGCGACAAATCACTCGGTGTGACGGTGTACCTGGGACACCGCCGTGGCAATGCCAGCACCTCCGATTTCGCGCCGGCGGCCATCGAGCGCACCGTGCAGGCGGCCTACGACATTGCCCGCTTCACGGCGGAAGACCCGGTGGCCGGCTTGCCCGATCCCGCAGACATTGCCACCGAACACCCGGACCTCGACCTGTTCCACCCCTGGGACGTGAGCAGCGACGAGGCCCTGGCGCTGGCGCTGCGCTGCGAGGCGGCGGCCTTGCAGACGGACCGGCGCATCACCAACAGCGAAGGCGCGGCGGTCTCGGCCCAGCACAGCCATTTCTTCAGCGCGCACACGCACGGTTTTCGCGGCGGCTATGCCAGCTCGCGCCACTCGATCTCGGTGGCGCCGATTGCCGGCAAGGGCGACGACATGCAGCGCGATGCCTGGTACAGCTCCATGCGCGACGCCCACGAGCTGGCCTCGCCGGAGGCCGTGGGCCGCTACGCGGCCGAGCGTGCCCTGAGCCGCTTGCGTTCGCGCAAGATCGCCACCACCGAATGCCCGGTGCTGTTTGAGGCGCCGGTGGCCGCAGGCTTGTTGGGCGGTTTTGTGCAGGCCACCAGCGGTGGGGCCTTGTATCGCAAGAGCACGTTTTTGTTGGACTCGCTGGGGCGGCGCGTGTTCGCCCCTCACATCGACATCTTGGAAGACCCGCATGTGCCGCGCGGCAAGGGCAGTTCGCCCTTTGACGACGAGGGCGTGGTCACGCGCGCGCGTCGGGTGGTCGATGCAGGCCGTGTTCAGGGTTATTTTCTGAGCAGCTACTCGGCGCGCAAGCTGGGCATGCCGACCACGGGCAACGCCGGCGGCTCGCACAACCTGACCCTGCGCTCGCGCCGGACGCGCCCTGACGACGACTTGCGTGCGATGCTGAAAAAACTCGGCACCGGCTTGTTCGTCATCGAACTGATGGGGCAGGGCGTGAACTACGTCACCGGCGATTACTCGCGCGGGGCGAGTGGCTTCTGGGTGGAAAACGGCGAGATCGCCTACCCAGTGCAAGAGATCACCATCGCGGGCAACCTCAAGGACATGTACCAAGGCATCGAAGCCATCGGTGCCGATGCCTACAACATGGGTGCCAAGACGGTGGGCTCCATCCTCATCAACCGCATGAAGGTGGCGGGCAGCTAAAGCCTCGCCCGCTGGCACCGCCCTGGAGGGGGCGGTTCACGGGTCACGCTCAGCCGGCCAAGGCTTTCTTCACCGCGGCCGACACCAGGCCCATGTCGGCCTTGCCAGCGAGTTGCTGCTTGACCGCGCCCATGACTTTGCCCATGTCGCCGGGGCCGCTGGCACCGACCTGCGTGACGATGGCTTGCACGGCGGCTTCAATCTCTTCAGACGACAAACGTGCGGGCAGGTACACCTCCAGCACCTTCATCTCGGCCGCTTCGATGTCCACCAAATCTTGACGCCCCGCCTTCTCGTAGGCGGCGATCGAGTCTTTGCGCTGCTTGATGAGCTTGTCGACGATGGCGATGACGGCGGCGTCATCGAGCACGATGCGCTCGTCCACTTCCTTTTGCTTCATCGCGGCTTGCAGCAGGCGGATGGTGCCCAGGCGGGCGCTGTCCTTGGCGCGCATGGCGGTTTTCATGTCTTCGCTGATCTGTTCCTTGAGACTCATGGCGGTGTCCTGAATGGGGTGAATAAAAAAGCCCGCTGAGGCGTCCCGCAGCGAGCTTTTGGTGGCAAGCGCTTCGTGGCGAAGCACCGGCGAGGCTGATCAGTACAGCTTCTTGGGCAATTGCATGCTGCGCACGCGCTTGTAATGGCGCTTGACGGCGGCGGCTTTCTTGCGCTTGCGCTCGGTGGTCGGCTTTTCGTAGAACTCGCGGGCGCGCAGTTCGGTCAGCAGGCCCAGTTTTTCGATGGTGCGTTTGAAGCGGCGCAGGGCGACGTCAAACGGCTCGTTTTCTTTCACACGGATAGTGGTCATTCGCGAATGTTTCCAAGATGTGCAGTAGAGGGTGAACGGGAAGATCGGGCCCGGCCGCCATGCTGCGGTTTTCCCCCACAAAGATGATCAGGCCGTGGGGGTTTTGCCAGCAAAGCCCGGGATTATAGCGGCTCAAGTGGTGCTGCCCTGGCGGGCTGCCAGGGCCTGGGCGCAGGCGTGGGCGCTGGACCACGCCCATTGAAAGTTGTAGCCCCCCAGCCAGCCGGTGATGTCAACCACCTCGCCGATGAAGTACAGCCCCGGCTGACGCGATTCCAGGGTTTGCTGTGACAGCGCCCGGGTGTCCACGCCGCCCACCATGACCTCGGCCTTGGCATAGCCCTCGGTGCCAGTGGGCGTGAGCCGCCACTGCGAGAGCTGCTCGCCCAGCCGCAGCAAGGCGCGGTCGGTGGCCTCGGGCATTGGGCGTTGCCAGGCACTGTCTTGTTGCACCCAGGCCTCGGCCAGTCGGGCGGGCACCCAGCGCGCCAACTCGTTGGCGATGCGCTTTTTCGACAGCGCCTTGGCTTGCAGCAGGGCTTCGCCCAAATCGTGCTCGGGCGCGAGGTTGATCTCCAGGGCGCTGCCCGGGTGCCAGTAGCTTGAAATTTGCAACACCGCCGGTCCCGACAGCCCTCGGTGGGTGAACAGCAGGTCTTCATCGAAGTGCTGGCGCGATTTTTTCTCCCCGGTGGCAATGGCCACCGGCAGCGACAGGCCCGCGAGCCCCGCGTAGGCCTGCCAATGCGCGCCATCAAAGGTCATGGGCACCAGCCCCGGACGGGGTGTGACGATGGGCAGGTCGAACTGACGCGCCAGGCGCAGGCCGAAGTCGGTGGCGCCGATCTTGGGGATGGGCAAGCCGCCTGTGGCCACCACCAGTGCCGCTGCGTGCGCCGTGCCCCGGTCGGTATCGACGGCGTAGTGAGCATCCCCGCTCTCGGCCTGGTGTCGCACCGCTTGCACCGAGCAGGGTTGCCAACGCGTGACGCTGCCGCCAGCGGCACCAGCTTCGCATTCGCGCAGCAGCATCTGGATCAGGTCATCGGCGGAGCGTTCGCAAAACAACTGCCCTTTGTGCTTTTCGACAAAGGGGATGCGGTGGCGCTGCATCAGGGCGATGAAGTCTTGCGGTGTGTAGCGCGACAGCGCGCTGCGACAAAACGCCGGGTTGTCACCGAGAAAGTGCCGGTGCGGCGCTCGCACGTCCAGGTCGCGGTTGGTGAAGTTGCTGCGGCCCCCACCAGAGATGCGGATTTTTTCCGCCACTTTGGGACTGTGGTCGATGAGCAAAACCCGCACACCCAATTGCGCGGCCACGCCCGCACAAAACAAGCCGGCGGCGCCGGCACCGAGGATGATGGCGTCGAAGCGGTGCATGGGCGGCGAGTGTCGCATGGGGCCAGCGCTGCGCAGGCCCATCCCGTGTTGTTGTGACGCGCCGTGGATGCGCGGACGCGATCAGGCTTGGCCTGCGTGTGTGTCCATGGCGCGGTCGCGCAGGGCGAGCAAGCCCCGGAACACATCGCCGATCACGATCACCGCTGGGCTGCGCAGCCCCTCACGGGCCAGCGCCTGCGGCAGTTCGTCGAGCGTGCAGATCAGCTCTCGTTGCTCGGGCAAGGTGGCGTGTTGCACCACCGCCACCGGCGTGGTCCCGGGCAGGCCTTGGCGCAAGCCCGCGTGGATGTGGGCCAAGCCGCTCACGCCCATGTAAATCACCAGGGTCAGTCGGCACTGGTGGGCGGTGTGCGCCAGTTGCGCCCAGTCTGGCGTTTGGGCGGGGTCTTGCGCATGGCCGGTGATGAACACCACGCCGTGCGCGTGGTCGCGGTGGGTGAGGGGCACGCCCAGTGTGGTCACTGCGGCGAGTCCCGCCGTGATGCCGTTGACCACCGCCACCGTCAGTCCCTCGGCCTGCAGGTGCGCGATTTCTTCGCCGCCGCGTCCAAAGATGAAAGGGTCGCCGCCTTTGAGCCGCACCACCCGTTCACCGGCCCGTGCCTCTTGCACCATCAGCCGATGGATGAAGGCTTGCGGCGTCGAGCGGCAGCCCCCGCGCTTGCCCACATGCACGATGCGCGCCGAGGGCTGGGCGTGCGCGAGCACCGCGTCGTTGACCAGATCGTCCACCAGCAACACCGTGGCTTGCGCGATGGCGCGCACGGCTTTGAGCGTGAGCAGCTCCGGGTCGCCAGGACCGGCGCCAACCAGGGTGATGGGATGCAGGGGCATGGACAGCAATCTCACAGTTGAAAGGTGTGCAACACCGCGCGCACCTGTGCGGCGATCGGCGCGGGCACGGGTTGTTCACCCGCCAGCACCGCAGCGGTGTAAGCCGCCGTGGCGTCGGCTTGCACGGTCGTGGGCAGGAAGGGCAGCTCGGTCAAGGGGCCGGTTTGCGCCGTCACCAGGGCGTGGCGTTGGCCATGGACGAAGGCGTCGATGGCGGGTTGCCGCCGAGGATCGGCGACGGGCTCACCTTCGAGGCCGCGCAGCAGCAGGGCGCGCGTGCCTTGGCGGCTCAGCGTGTCGGCCATCGACGTGGCGTATTCGGGGTGGGTGTAGCTGCTCACCAGCAAGGCCGGACCTCGCAAGGGTTGGAGCAGCTTGACCAGGCTGTGCGCACTGTTGCGCAAGCCGATCTGACGCCGCACCGCCAGCAAACGTTGCAGACCGGCGTGCAGATGTCCGGTGGGGATGAACGCGACCTCACCCGCCGCGATCTCGCGCGGTGCGTCGAGCACCGGCCAGCGCAGCTCGCGCAGCACAGACTCGCTGCTGACGCGGCGATCTTCGGTGGACGTGCCGTGCAGCAGCACCGCCAGCCCCTCGCGCGCCAGCAAACCCGCCAGCAGCGGTGTGAGCACGGGCAGGCGACGCGCGCCGTTGTAGCTGGGGATGACCACCGTCGGTGCGGTGCAGGACCAGTCGGGCAGGCGTTCGTGCAAGGCATCGAGAAAGCCGCTCATCTCTTCGGGCGTCTCGCCTTTGATGCGCATGGCCGCGCAAAACGCGCCGACCTCCACATCGCTGACCGCGCCATCGAGCAATTGCCCCATCAGGTCTTTGGCGTGCGCATGCGGCAGCGCGCGCGCGCCGTCGCGGCCACGACCCATCTCACGGAGATACGCTGCAATTGCCATGCCCCGATTGTCTCGGAGGTTTGATAACGGATGGCTATATCGTCAATGACGCGGCCCGGTGGCTGGCTCGGCTGGGTGCCAAGGCGGACGGCCCGCGACAGCGGGGGGCGGAGTTGCGACAATCGCCGCCATGCTCATTCTTGGCATTGAATCTTCTTGCGATGAAACCGGCGTGGCCTTGGTGCACGCGCCAGGTCAGGACAGACCGCGTTTGCTCTCGCATGCCCTGCACACCCAGGTGGCGATGCACCAGGCCTACGGTGGCGTGGTGCCGGAGCTCGCGAGCCGCGATCACATCCGCCGCGTCATCCCGCTGGCGCAGCAGGTGCTGGCCGAGGCCCAGACCTCGCTTTCGGCCATCGATGTGGTGGCCTACACCCGAGGGCCGGGTCTGGCGGGCGCCTTGTTGGTGGGAGCAGGTGTGGCCTGCGCCCTGGGCGCGGCGCTGGACAAGCCGGTGCTGGGTGTGCACCACCTGGAAGGGCATTTGCTGTCGCCGTTCCTCAGCGCCGATCCACCCGAATTCCCATTCGTGGCCTTGCTGGTCTCCGGCGGTCACACCCAGTTGATGCGGGTGGAAGGGGTGGGGCGCTACGAACTGCTGGGCGAGACCATCGACGACGCGGCGGGCGAAGCCTTTGACAAGTCGGCCAAGCTGCTGGGGCTGGGCTATCCCGGTGGCCCCGCCCTGGCGCGCCTGGCCGAGCACGGCGATGCGCGTGCCTTTGCCTTGCCGCGCCCGTTGTTGCACAGCGGGGATCTGGATTTTTCGTTTGCTGGCCTCAAGACCGCGGTGTTGACGCAGGCCAAAAAGCTCGGCGCCGATCTGGCGCAGCGCAGCGCCGATCTGGCGGCCTCCACCGAAGCGGCCATCGTCGAGGTGTTGTGCCGCAAATCGCTGACCGCCCTGGCGCGCACCGGCCTGTCGCGTTTGGTGGTGGCCGGCGGCGTGGGGGCGAACCGGCGCTTGCGCGAACAACTCAACGCGGCGTGCGCGGCCCGGGGGGTGCGCGTGCACTACCCAGAGCTGCACCTGTGCACCGACAACGGTGCCATGATCGCGATGGCGGCGGCCCTGCGCCTGCAAAGCGCGGGTGGGGCCGCGCAGGCGGTGCGCGACTACCGTTTCGACGTCAAGCCCCGCTGGCCGCTGGGTGAGCTGGCCCGAGACGGGCAGACCACGTCAGCGGCCTGAGCGGGGCGGCCAGCCGCTGGCGAGGCGCGGTGGCTCAATCAATGGCGAGGGGCGTGGCCTTGCTGACTGGCACGCGTTTGACGAGTTCGAGCGTCAGCACGCCGTTTTCCAGTTTCGCGCGGCTGTTGGCGGCGTCGATGTCCTGGGGCAGTTCGTAGCTGCCACGGTATGCGCGCGGCGCGTCGTCGCTGGTGCGGATGCGCACTTGGTTGTCTTCGATCTCAATGTGCAATTGTTCGCGGCTGATACCGGGCACGTCAAAGCTCAGGCGGTAGGCCTTCTCGTCTTGTTGCACAGGCTGGCTGTGGCTGGCGCGCACCACGTCGTCGAGAAAGCGCTCGAACGAGTGCAGGGCGGGGCGATTCAGGCGGCTGGCAACGGGGGTGAACAACATGGGGTCTCTCCTTGAAGAGGCGCTGCACCGCGCAGCACCGATGCTGGGCAGATGTGCGTGGCGGCATGGTTTTCAAGGGCCGTTTCGAGGTCTTTATTTTTCGTGGCGGCCCCTTGAAATCGGCGTGTGCTGACCTATTTCTGGGCACCTTGGCCAGCGGCCCGATGGGCAAGGCCTGTCATGCTTCGGTATTCAGGTGGGGTGGGCGGCTTCGGTTAGAATCACCGGGCTTTGCATTGGGCAAGGCGCACGTTGCGGCAAATTCCGCGCCGCAACGCAAGTCAAACATCGTTAGGAAACACCATGGATCAAACCCAAAAAGCCGAGGTCGTCAAGGCCAACGCACGCGCTGCCAACGACACGGGCAGCCCCGAAGTTCAAGTCGCGTTGCTGACCGCACGCATCAATGAACTGACCCCCCACTTCAAGACCCACGCCAAGGACCACCACGGCCGTCGCGGTCTGCTGCGCATGGTCAGCCGCCGTCGCAAACTGCTGGACTACCTCAAGTCCAAGGACGCAGATCGCTACACGGCGCTGATCCAGAAGCTGGGCCTGCGCAAGTAATTGCCACCCCAGACCACAAACGCCTGAGTTATTCCGGTAGCTCAGGCGTTTTGCACATGTTGCACTGATTTTTCGGAACGGACACTGGCGCAAATGGCGGGCTGTGTCATTCCACAAGAGGCCTTCGGTCGGCTGCTTATGGAATGGCATCGTGCTGCACCAGTTCTGACTCCGGGCTGAGGGCGAGGGGCCCACACCTCCCCAACACTCAACAGGAGAGACATCATGACGATGTTCAACAAAGTCACCAAGACCTTCCAGTGGGGCCAGCACACGGTCACCATGGAAACCGGCGAAATCGCTCGCCAAGCCACCGGCGCCGTGCTGGTCAACATCGACGACACCGTGGTGCTGGCCACCGTGGTGGCGTCGAAGAACGCCAAGCCCGGTCAGGACTTCTTCCCCCTGACCGTGGACTACATCGAGAAAACCTACGCCGCCGGCAAGATCCCCGGTAGCTTCTTCAAGCGCGAAGCCAAGCCCAGCGAACTCGAAACCCTGACCAGCCGCCTGATCGACCGTCCGATCCGCCCGCTGTTCCCGGAAGGTTTCTACAACGAGGTGCATGTGGTCATCCACACCGTCTCGCTGAATCCGGAGGTCGATGCCGACATCGCCGCCATGATCGCCGTCTCGGCCGCTTTGTCGATCTCGGGCATCCCGTTCAACGGTCCGATCGGCGCCGCGCGCGTGGGCTACATCAACGGTGAATACGTGCTCAACCCGGGTCAGACCCAGCGCAAGGACAGCCAGATGGACCTGGTGGTCGCTGGCACCGAGGCCGCCGTGCTGATGGTCGAATCCGAAGCCCTGCAACTGCCCGAAGACGTGATGCTCGGCGCCGTGGTGTTTGGCCACGAGCAAAGCCAGGTCGCCATCAACGCCATCCATGAGCTGGTGCGCGAAGCCGGCAAGCCGGTGTGGGACTGGCAAGCGCCGGCCAAGGACGAGCCGCTGATTGCCAAGGTCACGGCCCTGGGCGAAGACAAGCTGCGTGCGGCCTACCAGATCCGCAACAAGCAAGCCCGCACCCAGGCTTGCCGCGAGGCCTACGCCGCCGTGATGGCGGGTCTGACCGCCGATGGCGTCGAGTTCGACGGCGTCAAGGTCGAGTCCATGCTGTTTGACATCGAAGCGCGCCTCGTGCGCAGCCAGATCCTGGCCGGTGAGCCGCGCATCGACGGTCGCGACACCCGCACCGTGCGTCCGATCGAAATCCGCACCGGCGTGCTGCCGCGCACCCACGGCTCGGCGCTGTTCACGCGCGGCGAGACGCAAGGCTTGGTGGTCACCACCTTGGGTACCGAGCGCGACGCGCAGCGCATCGACGCGCTGGCCGGCGAATTCGAAGACCGCTTCCTGTTCCACTACAACATGCCTCCGTTTGCCACCGGCGAAGTCGGTCGCATGGGTTCGACCAAGCGCCGCGAAGTCGGTCACGGTCGTCTGGCCAAGCGTGCCCTGGTGGCTTGCCTGCCCAGCAAGGACGAGTTCCCCTACACCCTGCGTGTGGTGTCCGAAATTACCGAATCCAACGGTTCGTCATCGATGGCCTCGGTCTGCGGCGGCTGCCTGTCGCTGATGGATGCGGGTGTGCCGATGAAAGCCCACGTGGCCGGCATCGCCATGGGCCTGATCAAGGAAGGCAACCGCTTCGCGGTGCTGACCGACATCCTGGGTGACGAAGATCATCTGGGCGACATGGACTTCAAGGTGGCGGGCACGACCAACGGCATCACCGCCTTGCAGATGGACATCAAGATCCAGGGCATCACCAAAGAGATCATGCAAGTCGCTCTGGCGCAAGCCAAGGAGGCACGCATGCACATCCTGGGCAAGATGCAAGAGGCCATGGGCGAGGCCAAGGCCGAAGTGAGCAACTTCGCACCGCGCCTGTACACCATGAAGATCAACCCCGAGAAGATCCGTGACGTGATCGGCAAGGGAGGCGCCACCATCCGCGCGTTGACCGAAGAGACGGGCACGCAGATCGACATCAACGAGGATGGCACCATCACCATCGCCTCGACCGATGCGGGCAAGGCCGAAGAAGCCAAGCGCCGCATTGAGCAGATCACGGCGGAAGTCGAGATCGGCAAGATCTACGAAGGCCCGATCACCAAGATCCTGGACTTCGGCGCGCTGGTCAACCTGTTGCCGGGCAAGGACGGTCTGCTGCACATCAGCCAGATCAGCCACGAGCGCATCGCCAAGGTGACGGACGTGTTGGCCGAGGGCCAAGTGGTGCGCGTCAAGGTGCTGGAGACCGACGACAAAGGTCGCGTCAAGCTGTCGATGAAGGCGCTGGCCGAGCGCCCGGCGGCCCCGGCCGATGACGCGGCTGTGGCCCAACAGCAGCAACAGCAACAGTGAGACGCGGCGATGGCGGACACGGCACGCGTCGTTGAAATCAGCTCGCCCGGTGGCCCGGAGGTGTTGCGGCCGGCCACGCGTCCCATGCCCCAGGCGGGCGTGGGCGAGGTGCTGATTCGCGTCGCAGCCAGTGGCGTCAATCGTCCCGACGTGTTGCAGCGCGCCGGGCATTACCCGCCGCCCCCTGGTGCTTCCGACCTGCCAGGTCTGGAGGTCGCGGGTGTCGTGGTGGGCGGTGACACTGCGGCCTTGCAGACGGCTGGCTTGCAGATGGGGCAACGGGTGTGTGCCTTGGTGGCCGGTGGCGGTTACGCCGACCACTGCGTGGCACCCGTGGGGCAGTGTCTGCCCGTGCCCGAGGGCTTGAGCGATGTCGAGGCAGCCTCGCTGCCCGAGACTTTCTTCACCGTCTGGAGCAATGTGTTCGACCGTGGGCGTTTGCAGCCGGGCGAAACCCTGTTGATCCAAGGCGGGTCCAGTGGCATCGGTGTCACGGCGATTCAGATGGCCAAAGCCTTCGGCGCGACGGTCATCGTGACCGCCGGCAGCGACGACAAGGGCGCGGCCTGTTGTGCGCTGGGGGCCGATCACGCCATCAATTACCGCACGCAGGATTTCGTGGCCGAGGCCCAGCGCCTGACCCACGGACGCGGCGTCGATGTGATCCTGGACATGGTCGCGGGCGACTACGTGGCCCGTGAAGTCGAGGCCTTGGCCGAGGATGGTCGATTGGTCATCATCGCGGTGCAGGGCGGGATCCAGAGCGGCTTCCATGCGGGCTTGGTGTTGCGCCGTCGCCTGACCATCACCGGATCGACCTTGCGTCCACGCCCGGTGGCGTTCAAGGCGGACATCGCGCGCAGCTTGCGCGAGAAGGTGTGGCCGCTGATCGCCCAGGGGCGCATTCGACCCGTGATCCACAGCACCTTTGCCGCGGACCGCGCCGCAGACGCGCATGCGTTGATGGAGTCGAACCAGCACATCGGCAAAATTGTCTTGACCTGGTGAATGCCATGAAGCACAAGCTCATCGCCGGCAACTGGAAAATGAACGGCAGCCTCGCTGCCAACGAGGCGCTCGTCCGCTCGGTGCGCGAAGGCCTGGCGGCCGCGCTGGCCGGTGGTCGTGCGCGCGCTGCTGTGTGCGTGCCTGCGGTGTATCTGGCCCAAGTGCAACAACTGGTGGCAGGCAGCGACATCGAACTGGGTGCCCAGGATGTGTCGGCGCACGAATCGGGCGCTTATACCGGCGAGGTGTCGGCATCGATGCTGAAAGACTTCGGCGTGCGCCATGCCATCGTCGGTCACTCCGAGCGCCGTCAATACCATGGCGAGAGCGATGAAGTGGTGGCCTGGAAGGCACAACGCGCGCTGGCGGCGGGCGTGACCCCCATCGTGTGTGTGGGCGAGACCCTGGCTGAGCGCGAGGCTGGCAAGACCGAGGAGGTGGTCAAGCGTCAACTGGCAGCGGTGATCCATGCCAACGGTCACTGCATCAGTGAGATCGTGGTGGCTTACGAGCCGGTGTGGGCCATCGGCACGGGCAAAACCGCCTCGCCCGAGCAGGCACAGGCGGTGCATGCGGTGTTGCGTGCGCAACTCAAGGCGGCCACCGAACACGCCGATCGCGTGCACATCCTCTACGGCGGCAGCATGAACGGTGCCAACGCGGCCCAACTGATGGCGCAAGCCGACATCGACGGCGGCCTGGTCGGTGGCGCTTCGCTCCAGTCGGCCGATTTTTTGAACATTCTGGCGGCAGCGGCGCGCTGAGCCTTTTGACCTTTTGGAGAACACATGAGTTTCGTTCACAACCTGTTGCAGATCGTGCAAATCCTGGCGGCGCTGGGCATGATCGGTTTGATCCTGGTCCAACATGGCAAGGGGGCTGACATGGGCGCAGCCTTCGGCAGTGGGGCTTCGGGCAGCCTGTTTGGGGCCACGGGTGGTGCCAACTTCCTGTCACGCACCACAGCCGTGCTGGCGGCGGTGTTTTTTGTTTGCACGTTGGCCCTGGCCTACTACGGCAATGTGCGTCCGACCAGTGCGGGCAGTGTGCTGGAAAACGCACCGGCTCCGACGGTGGTGACGCCTCAGCCTGCGACCGAGACCACGCCGGGCACCGCTCAGATTCCGACCAAGTAACGCGGGCATAAATCTTCCCTTCCTGGGAGGGGGAAGCCCTGCTTTTCGGGGTAAACTCCTAGGCTGTGTTCGAGGGCTGTTATCCCTCTGGTTGCTCGAGCACTTTGATCCCCAGCCGTCGTGGTGAAATTGGTAGACACGCTATCTTGAGGGGGTAGTGGCGAAAGCTGTGCGAGTTCGAGTCTCGCCGACGGCACCATCCAAAAAAGTCTGCTGTAACCCTGGTGTCAATCGGGTCGGGCAGACTTCGCAGACTAATCCTTTAGTCACACCGCGAGATTGCGATGAGCTTAGACCAGTACCTCCCCGTCCTTTTGTTCATTCTGGTGGGCCTTGGCGTGGGGGTTGCCCCCCAGCTCATCGGCTACCTGCTCGGGCCCAAGCGCCCCGATGCGGCCAAAAACTCCCCCTACGAATGCGGCTTCGAGGCCTTTGAAGACGCGCGCATGAAGTTCGATGTGCGCTACTACCTCATCGCCATTTTGTTCATCCTGTTCGATCTGGAAATCGCTTTCCTGTTTCCCTGGGCCATCGCGCTCAAGGAGATCGGCTTCATCGGCTTCATCGACATGATGATCTTCCTGGCCATTTTGGTGGCTGGTTTTGTCTACATGTGGATCAAGGGCGCACTCGACTGGGAGTGAGTCCCGCTCAGAACCAAGGAACTGCAAGATGTCTCTGGAAGGTGTTTTCAAAGAAGGCTTCATCACCACGTCGTACGACACGGTGGTGAACTGGGCCAAGACGGGCTCTTTGTGGCCGATGACCTTTGGTCTGGCCTGCTGTGCGGTGGAAATGATGCACGCCGGTGCGGCGCGTTATGACATCGACCGTTTCGGCATGCTGTTTCGCCCCAGCCCGCGTCAGTCCGATTTGATGATCGTGGCCGGCACCCTGTGCAACAAGATGGCGCCGGCGCTGCGCAAGGTCTACGACCAGATGTCCGAGCCGCGTTGGGTACTGTCCATGGGCTCGTGCGCCAACGGCGGCGGCTATTACCACTACAGCTACTCGGTGGTGCGCGGCTGTGACCGCGTGGTGCCGGTGGACGTGTACGTGCCAGGTTGTCCGCCGACGGCCGAGGCGCTGCTCTACGGCATCTTGCAGTTGCAGACCAAGATCCGCCGCGAAAACACCATTGCCCGCTGAGACGCGTTCAAGGACCGATTCATGAGCCATCCCCTTCAAACGCTGGAAACGGCCCTGCACGAGGTGCTGGGTGCGCGTGTGCAGCAACTCGACGCCGCCCTGGGTGAACTCACCCTGACCGTGCGCGCAGCCGATTACCTCGCTGTGGCGAAAACCCTGCGCGACGATCCGCGCCTGGGCTTCGAGCAACTCATCGACCTGTGTGGCCTGGACTACTCGGCCTACAAGGACGGCGCGCCGTCGCGCTTCACCGATGGGCCTCGCTTTGCTGTCGTCAGCCACCTGCTGTCCGTGTCCCACAACTGGCGCTTGCGTGTGCGCGTGTTCGCCACCGATGACGACATGCCGGTTGTGGCTTCGGTCAACGAGGTCTGGAATTCGGCCAACTGGTTTGAGCGCGAGGCCTTCGACCTCTATGGCATCGTGTTTGAAGGCCACCTGGACCTGCGTCGCATCTTGACCGACTACGGTTTTGTCGGTCACCCGTTCCGCAAGGATTTCCCGACCTCGGGCTACGTCGAGATGCGTTACGACGAAGCGCAAAAACGCGTGATCTACCAGCCGGTGACCATTGAGCCGCGCGAGATCACCCCGCGCATCATCCGCGAAGACCACTACGGCGGAGCGCACTGACATGGCTGACATCAAGAACTACACCCTGAACTTTGGCCCGCAACACCCGGCCGCGCACGGCGTGCTGCGTCTGGTGCTCGAACTCGACGGCGAGGTGGTGCAACGCGCTGACCCGCACATCGGGCTGCTGCACCGCGCGACCGAGAAGCTGGCCGAAAGCAAAACCTACATCCAGTCGCTGCCCTACATGGACCGCCTCGACTACGTGTCGATGATGTCCAACGAGCACGCCTACTGCCTGGCCATCGAAAAGATGCTCGGCATCGACGTGCCGATTCGCGCCCAGTACATCCGCGTCATGTACGCCGAGATCACCCGTTTGCTGAACCACTTGCTGTGGTTGGGTTGCCACGGGTTTGACTGCGGTGCGATGAACATCCTCATCTACTGCTTCCGCGAGCGCGAAGACCTGTTCGACATGTACGAGGCCGTCTCTGGTGCGCGCATGCATGCCGCGTACTTCCGTCCGGGCGGCGTCTACCGTGACCTGCCTGACAGCATGCCGCAGTACAAGGTCAGCAAGGTCAAGAACGCTCGCGCCATTGCACGCCTGAACGAAAACCGCCAAGGCTCGTTGCTCGACTTCATCGACGACTTCACCCAGCGCTTCCCCAAACTGGTGGACGAGTACGAGACGCTGCTCACCGACAACCGCATCTGGAAACAGCGCACGGTGGGCATTGGCGTGGTCACGCCCGAGCGCGCCAAGAACCTCGGCTTCACTGGCGCCATGCTGCGCGGCTCGGGCATCGCTTGGGACTTGCGCAAGCAGCAGCCCTACGACGTGTACGACCGCATGGATTTCGACATCCCGGTGGGCAAGACGGGCGACTGCTACGACCGCTACCTGGTGCGTGTCGAGGAGTTGCGTCAGTCCAACCGCATCATCCAGCAGTGCGTGCAATGGCTGCGCAACAACCCGGGTCCGGTCATCACCGACAACCACAAGGTGGCGCCGCCGAGCCGCGAGGCCATGAAGTCCAACATGGAAGAGCTGATCCACCATTTCAAGCTCTTCACCGAGGGCTTCCGGGTGCCCGAGGGCGAAGCTTATGCCGCGGTCGAACATCCGAAAGGGGAGTTCGGCATCTACATCGTGAGCGATGGCGCCAACAAACCGTACCGTCTCAAGATCCGCGCCCCGGGCTTTGCCCACTTGGCCGCGATGGACGAGATGGCGCGTGGCCACATGATCGCCGACGCCGTGGCGGTGATTGGCACCATGGACATTGTGTTCGGGGAAATTGACCGATGAGTTCTGAAGCTACCCGCCACAGCACGCCGCTGTCGGCCCAAACCCTGGCGCGCTTCGCCCGCGAAGTGGCCAAATACCCAGCGGACCAAAAGCAATCGGCCGTCATGGCTTGCCTGTCCATCGTGCAGCAAGAGCAGGGCTGGGTCAGCCCCGACAGCGAGCGCGAGATCGCCGATTACCTGGGCATGGCCCCGATGGCGGTGCATGAAGTCACCACCTTCTACAACATGTACAACCAGCAGCCGCTGGGTAAGTTCAAGATCAACGTCTGCACCAACTTGCCGTGCCAGTTGCGCAATGGCCAGCATGCGCTGATGCATTTGGCGCATAAGCTGGGCATCAACGTGGGCGAGACCACTGCTGACGGTGCCATCACCTTGCAACCGGGCGAATGCATGGGCGCGTGTGCCGATGCGCCGGTGTTGCTGGTCAACGACCGCACCATGTGCAGTTTCATGAGCGACGACAAGCTCGACCAACTGGTCGATGGCTTGCGTGCGGCGGCCAAGGAGTGAGCATGAGCGTCGACAACTTCCTCGCACAGTTCCGTGCCTCTGGCGTCGAGACCTGTTTCCACGACCGCCACATCAACCCGCAGATCTACGCCGGCATCAACGGCCAGAACTGGTCGCTCAAGGACTACGAAGCGCGCGGCGGCTATCAGGCCTTGCGCAAAATTCTGGGCATCGGTGGCGGTGAGCCTATGACGCAAGACCAAGTGATTGCCACCGTCAAGGAGTCCGGTCTGCGTGGCCGAGGCGGCGCGGGCTTTCCCACCGGCTTGAAGTGGAGCTTCATGCCGCGCCAGTTCCCTGGTCAGAAATACCTGGTGTGCAACTCCGACGAGGGCGAGCCGGGCACCTGCAAGGACCGCGAGATCCTGCAACACAACCCGCACATCGTCATCGAAGGCATGGCCATCGCGGCCTATGCCATGGGCATCAGCGTGGGCTACAACTACATCCACGGCGAAATCTTCCAGACCTACGAACGCTTCGAGGCCGCGCTGGAAGAAGCCCGTGCCGCTGGCTATCTGGGCGAGCACATTCTGGGTAGCAGCTTCAGCTTCCAATTGCACGCCGCCCACGGTTTTGGTGCCTACATCTGTGGTGAAGAAACTGCGCTGCTCGAATCGCTCGAAGGCAAGAAGGGCCAGCCGCGTTTCAAGCCGCCGTTCCCGGCCAGCTTTGGTCTGTACGGCAAGCCCACCACCATCAACAACACCGAAACCTTCGCAGCGGTGCCCTGGATCATCCGCAACGGGGGGCAGGCCTACTTGGAGTGCGGCAAACCGAACAACGGTGGCACCAAGATCTTCTCGATCAGCGGTGATGTCGAACGGCCTGGCAACTACGAGATCCCGATGGGCACACCGTTCGCCAAACTGCTGGAGCTCGCCGGTGGCGTCAAAGGTGGGCGCCAACTCAAGGCGGTCATCCCCGGCGGTTCGTCGGCACCGGTCTTGCCGGCCCACATCATGATGGACTGCACCATGGACTACGACAGCATCGCCAAGGCCGGCTCCATGCTGGGCTCGGGCGCGGTGATCGTGATGGATGAGACGCGCTGCATGGTCAAGAGCCTGCAACGCCTGAGCTACTTCTACCAACACGAGTCCTGCGGTCAGTGCACGCCATGCCGCGAGGGCACGGGCTGGCTGTGGCGCATGGTGGACCGCATCGAAAACGGCCAGGGCCGCGAGAGCGATCTGGCCTTGCTCGACAACGTGGCCGAGAACATCATGGGGCGCACCATCTGCGCGCTTGGTGATGCAGCGGCCATGCCGGTGCGCGGCATGCTCAAGCACTTCCGTCACGAATTTGAACACCACATCACGCACAAGACCTGCATGGTCCCGGCGTATGTTTGATGGGTACTGAACATGGTTGAAATCGAACTCGATGGCAAAAAGGTGGAAGTGCAGGAAGGCTGCATGGTGATGCATGCCGCCGAAAAGGCCGGCACCTACATTCCGCACTTTTGCTACCACAAGAAGCTCTCCATCGCGGCCAACTGCCGCATGTGTCTGGTCGATGTGGAGAAAGCCCCCAAGCCCATGCCCGCCTGTGCCACCCCGGTCACGCAAGGCATGGTGGTGCGCACCCAAAGCGACAAGGCCATCAAGGCGCAACAGTCGGTGATGGAGTTTTTGCTCATCAATCACCCGCTCGATTGCCCCATCTGTGACCAAGGCGGTGAATGCCAGTTGCAAGATCTGGCCGTGGGTTACGGCGGCGACAGCTCGCGTTACGAAGAAGAAAAACGCGTGGTGTCTGCGAAGGACGTGGGCCCGCTCATCAGCATGGAAGAGATGAGCCGCTGCATCCAGTGCACACGCTGTGTGCGTTTCGGCCAAGAGATCGCCGGCGTCATGGAGCTGGGCATGTCCCACCGTGGCGAGCACTCCGAGATCGAAACCTTTGTCGGTCAGAGCGTGGACTCCGAGCTCTCGGGCAACATGATCGACATCTGCCCGGTTGGCGCGCTCACCAGCAAGCCCTTCCGCTACAGCGCCCGCACCTGGGAACTGAGCCGCCGCAAGTCGGTCAGCCCGCACGATGCCACCGGCGCCAACCTGATCGTGCAGGTCAAGAACAACCGCGTGCAACGCGTCGTGCCGCTGGAGAACGAGGCGGTCAACGAATGCTGGATCGCCGACCGCGACCGCTTCAGCTACGAGGCCCTCAACAGCGCCGAGCGACTGACCAGCCCTATGCTCAAGCAAGGCGGTCAGTGGCAAACCGTCGATTGGCAGACCGCCCTTGAATACGTGGCCAATGGCCTGAGCCAAATCAAAGCCGAGCACGGTGCTGCAGCCATTGGCACCTTGGCCAGCCCGCACAGCACGGCTGAAGAACTGCACCTGGCCGCTGCGCTCATGCGTGGTCTGGGCAGCGACAACATCGACACGCGCCTGCGCGCGGCCGATTTCCAGCACGACGGCAAGGTGCGTTGGCTGGGCACGTCGCTGGCCTCGCTGTCCGAATTGCAACGCGTGCTCATCGTCGGCGGCAACATCCGCAAGGACCAGCCACTGATGGCACAGCGCATCCGTCAAGCCGCACGCCGTGGTGCCCAGGTGCACGCGCTCAACGCGCAAGCCTTTGACTGGGCCTTGCCGGTGGCCACCACCTGGCAGGCCCCGTCGGCGCAGTGGGTGAGTGCGCTGGCCGACATCGCCGCTGCCGTCGCTGCGGCCAAGGGCGTGACCGCACCCGTGGCTGGCAACGCCAACCAGGCGCAGGCACAAGCCATGGCCCAGTCGCTGCTCGGTGGCGAACGCAAAGCCATTTTGTTGGGCAATGCCGCTGCACACCATGCCAAGGCCTCAAGCCTGTTGGCCTTGGCCAACTGGATTGGCGCACAAACGGGCGCCACCGTGGGCTTCCTCGGCGAAGCCGCCAACACCGTGGGGGCCCAAGTGGTGGGCGCCCTGCCGCGCCAAGGCGGGATGAACGCCGCGCAAATGCTCGCGGGTGGTTTGAAGGCGGTGCTCTTGCTCAACACCGAACCGGATCAGGACACGGCAGCCGGGCAGGGCGCGGCTCTGGCCCAGGCCAACATGGTCGTCACCTTGTCGCCGTTCAAGACCAACCTGGACATCAGCGATGTCTTGTTGCCCATCGCCCCGTTCACCGAGACGGCGGGCAGCTTCATCAACACCGAAGGCCGTGTACAAAGTTTCCACGGCGTGGTCCAGCCCTTGGGTGAGACCCGTCCGGCTTGGAAAGTGCTGCGTGTGCTCGGTGCTCTGTTGCAACTGCCGGGTTTTGACGTCGACACCCTGGAACAAGTGCGTGCCAAGGCCATTCCAGCGAACCTGTCAGCCCTGCTGTCCAACGACTGCTCGGCAGCCATCGACACCACGCCGGCTGTCGGTGAGCCGTGTGTCGCGGCCATCTACCAACTCGACGGCCTGGTGCGTCGCGCGCCCTCGCTGCAAATGACGGCCGACGCCAAAGGAGCCCTGTGATGGTTGAGTCCCTCTACAACGCAGGCCTGAACCTGCTGCCCGATGCCTGGTGGGTGTCGCTGGGCTGGCCGGTGGTCTGGACCCTCATCAAGATCGTGGCGGTGCTGCTGCCCCTGCTGGGCTGTGTGGCCTACCTCACGCTGTGGGAGCGCAAAGCCATTGGCTTCACCCAGATCCGTCTGGGCCCCAACCGCACGGGCCCCTGGGGTTTGTTGCAGCCGATCGCCGATGCGCTCAAGTTGCTGACCAAGGAAATCATCGTTCCTGCGAAAGCCACCACCAGCCTGTTCTTCATCGGCCCCATCATGACCATCATGCCGGCACTGGCTGCCTGGGCCGTGGTGCCCTTTGGTCCCGATGTGGCGCTGGCCAACATCAACGCTGGCTTGCTGTTCCTGATGGCGATTACCTCGCTGGAGGTCTACGGCGTCATCATCGCGGGCTGGGCGTCCAACTCCAAGTACGCCTTCCTCGGGGCCATGCGCGCGTCGGCGCAGATGGTGAGTTACGAGTTGGCGATGGGCTTTTGCTTCGTGATCGTGCTCATGATCACCAACAGCCTGAACATGAGCGACATCGTCATGAGCCAGGCCCGTGGGTCCATGGCCGATGCCGGTTTGAACTTCCTGTCGTGGAACTGGCTGCCGTTGCTGCCCGTGTTCTTCGTCTACTTCATCTCGGGCCTGGCCGAAACCAATCGCCACCCGTTCGACGTGGTGGAAGGTGAATCCGAAATCGTGGCCGGTCACATGATCGAGTACTCGGGCATGGCTTTCGCCATGTTCTTCCTGGCCGAATACGCCAACATGATCCTGGTCTCCATGCTGACCGTGGTGATGTTCCTCGGCGGTTGGCTCTCGCCCATCGACCACGCTTGGTTCAACGCCGTGCCCGGCTGGATCTGGCTGGGTCTGAAAACCTTCGTGGTGGTGACCCTGTTCCTGTGGGTGCGCGCCACCTTCCCGCGCTACCGCTATGACCAGATCATGCGTCTGGGCTGGAAGATCTTCATCCCGGTCACCCTGGTGTGGCTGCTGGTGGTGGGCATCTGGTTGCAGACGCCCTGGAACATTTGGAACTGAGAACGGATTTCGCCATGAGCACCATGACCCAACCCGCTTCTTCCTTTTCGCTGCGCGACTTTTTGTCGAGCTTCATGCTCGTTGAGCTGTTCAAAGGCATGGCCCTGACCGGCAAGTACATGTTCTCGCGCAGCATCACGATCCAGTTTCCCGAGGAAAAGACACCGCTGTCGCCGCGCTTCCGTGGCCTGCACGCCCAGCGCCGTTACGACAACGGCGAAGAGCGCTGCATCGCCTGCAAGCTGTGCGAGGCCGTGTGCCCGGCGATGGCCATCACCATCGAACTGGGCGAGCGCGAGGACGGCTCGCGCCGCACCACGCGCTATGACATCGACTTGACCAAGTGCATCTTCTGCGGATTCTGCGAAGAGAGCTGCCCGGTCGACGCCATCGTCGAGACGCACATCTTCGAATACCACGGTGAAAAGCGCGGCGATCTGTACTTCACCAAAGAGATGCTGCTGGCTGTGGGGGACCGCTACGAACCCGAGATCGCAGCCAACAAGGCGGCGGACGCCAAATACCGCTGAAAGACCTGACGATGGACGTTCAAACCGCTCTTTTCTATGTGTTCTCGGCCGTGCTGCTGTTTGCGGCGTTTCGCGTCATCACGGCGCGCAACCCGGTGCACGCGGCGCTGTACCTGGTGCTGGCCTTCTTCCAGGCTTCCGGCATCTGGATGCTGTTGCGCGCCGAGTTCCTCTCCATCTCGCTGGTGCTCGTGTATGTCGGCGCCGTGATGGTGCTGTTCTTGTTTGTGGTCATGATGCTCGACATCAACCTCGACAGCATCCGCCAGGGCTTTTGGCGTCACTTCCCGCTCGCCGCCACGGTGGGCGCGGTGATCGCCCTCGAACTGACCGCTGTGCTCCTGGGCGGTTTCCGCATGACCGAGCCAGCACCGACCCAAGCCTATGTGGTGCCGGTGGCCGTGACCGAAACGGTGACGGTTCAGCCGGGCGCATCCGGTGCTGTGGCCCAGGTGACCGAGACCGTGACCGCCGATGTCGGCCATGCCGTGTTGGCCGAGACCTCCAACAGCCTGGAGCTCGGTGTCCTGCTCTACACCGACTACCTGTACCCCGTGCAGATCGCCGCCATCATCTTGCTGGTGGCCCTGATCGCCGCCATCGCGCTGACGCTGCGCAGCCGCAAGGACAGCAAATACCAGAACCCGGGTGAGCAGGTCCGTGTGCGTGCCCGCGACCGCGTGAGCCTGGTCAAGATGGACCCCGTCAAACCTGCTGCGGCCGCAGAGGAGAACCAAGCATGACCTTGACCCTTGGACATTACCTGACGCTGGGCGCGATTTTGTTTGCCTTGTCCGTCACAGGCATTTTTCTCAACCGCAAGAACCTGATCGTGCTGCTGATGGCCATCGAATTGATGCTGCTGGCGGTCAATATCAACTTCGTGGCCTTCTCGCGCTTCCTGGGCGACCTCAACGGCCAGATTTTTGTGTTCTTCATCCTCACGGTTGCGGCGGCCGAGTCGGCCATCGGCCTGGCCATCTTGGTCCAGCTCTTCCGCAACAAGTCGACCATCAACGTGGAAGACCTCCACTCGCTCAAGGGCTAATCCGATGTCTGCCACCTTGCAAGCTTCCACCCTGTTGGCGGTGCCGCTGGCCCCGCTGGCTGGCTCTGCGCTGGCCGGCCTGTTCGGCACGCGCTTTCTGGGCAACGTCATCGGACGCCGTGCCTCGCACAGCCTGACCATTCTGGGCGTGCTGGTCTCGTTCATCCTCTCGGCCATGACCTTGTCGGCCGTCATCGATGGCGCCCGCCTCAACGAAACCCTCTACACCTGGATGGTGGTCGGCGGCCTGAAGATGGAGGTCGGCTTTCTGATCGACGGCCTGACCGCCATGATGATGTGCGTGGTCACCTTCGTCTCGCTCATGGTCCACCTCTACACCATCGGCTACATGGAGGAGGACGAGGGCTACAACCGCTTCTTCTCGTACATCTCGTTGTTCACCTTCTCCATGCTGATGCTGGTGATGAGCAACAACCTGCTGCAACTGTTCTTTGGTTGGGAAGCGGTGGGCCTGGTGTCGTACCTGCTGATCGGTTTCTGGTTCAACAAGTCCACGGCCATCTTTGCCAACATGAAGGCCTTCTTGGTCAACCGTGTCGGTGACTTCGGTTTCATCTTGGGCATTGGCTTGATCGCGGCCTACACCGGCTCGCTCAACTACACCGAAGTCTTCGGTGCCATCGACGAACTCACAGGCCTGAAGTTGCCTGGCACCGAGTGGCTGTTGATGACGGTCATCTGCATCTGCTTGTTCATCGGTGCCATGGGCAAGTCGGCGCAGTTCCCGCTGCATGTGTGGCTGCCCGATTCGATGGAAGGCCCGACGCCCATCTCCGCGCTGATCCACGCCGCCACCATGGTGACGGCGGGCATCTTCATGGTCAGCCGCATGTCGCCGCTGTTTGAACTCTCCGACACCGCCTTGAACTTCATCATGGTGATCGGTGCCATCACGGCCTTGTTCATGGGCTTTTTGGGCATCATCCAAAACGACATCAAGCGCGTGGTGGCCTATTCCACGCTGTCGCAGCTCGGTTACATGACGGTGGCCCTGGGCGCGTCCGCTTATTCGGTGGCGGTGTTCCACCTGATGACGCACGCGTTCTTCAAGGCGCTGCTGTTCCTCGGTGCCGGCTCGGTCATCATGGGCATGCACCACAACCAGGACATCCGCTGGATGGGCGGCGTGCGCAAGTACATGCCCATCACCTGGCTGACCTCGTTGCTGGGTTCGCTGGCCCTGATCGGCACGCCGTTCTTCTCGGGTTTTTATTCCAAGGACAGCATCATCGAAGCGGTGGCCGAGAGCCATCTGCCGGCGGCGGGCTTTGCCCACTTCGCCGTGCTGGCCGGCGTCTTCGTGACGGCCTTCTACTCGTTCCGCATGTACTTCCTGGTGTTCCATGGCCAAGAGCGCTATGACCAGAACCCGGACGCGCACCACGACGATCATCACGATGACCACCACGGCCACGATGACCACGGTCACCATGAGCCGCACGAGTCGCCCTGGGTGGTGACGGTGCCGCTGGTGCTGTTGGCCATTCCCTCGGTCGTCATCGGCTACATGACCATCGACCCGATGCTCTTCGGTGACTTCTTCAAGGATGCCATCTTTGTCGATGCCGAACGCCATCCGGTGATGGAAGAGCTGGCCCATGCCTACCACGGTGCCGTGGCCATGGCGATGCACGCGCTGAGCACGCCGCCGTTCTGGCTCGCCTTGTCGGGCGTGGTGGTGGCCTGGTACATGTACCTCGTCAACCCGGCGGTGCCGGCAGCCTTTGCGCGCGTGCTGCGCCCGCTGGTGGTGCTGCTGGAGAACAAGTACTTCATGGACTGGATCAACGAAAACATCCTGGCCCGTCTGGCCCGCGGTCTGGGCATTGGCCTGTGGAAAGCCGGTGATCAGGCGCTGATCGACGGCGCGGTGGTCAACGGTTCGTGGAAGCTCATTGGCTGGGTGTCGGCGGTGTCGCGTCACCTGCAGTCGGGCTATCTCTATCACTACGCCCTGGCCATGATCCTGGGTGTGTTCGTGCTGATGACCTGGTTCGTCTGGCTCAAATAAGGAGAACAAAAATGGGTTTGCTGAGCCTTGCCATCTGGGTGCCGATTTGCTTCGGCGCCGTCTTGCTGGCCTTGGGACGGGACGAACATGGCAATGCCGTGCGCTGGGTGGCCCTGATCGGGGCCCTGGTGTCGCTGGCCGTGACCTTGCCGATCTACGGCGGTTTTGAAGTCGGCAGCGCCGCGCTGCAGTTTGTCGAGAAAACGCCTTGGATCGACCGCTTCAATGTGTTCTACCACTTGGGCGTGGACGGCATCTCGCTGTGGTTTGTGCTGCTGACCGCCTTCATCACCGTCATCGTGGTGATTGCCGGTTGGGAAGTCATCACCGAGCGCGTCAACCAGTACATGGGTGCGTTCCTGATTCTGAGCGGCTTGATGATCGGCGTGTTCACGGCCATGGACGCCATGCTGTTTTACGTCTTCTTCGAAGCCACGTTGATCCCGATGTACCTCATCATCGGCATCTGGGGTGGCCCGAACAAGATTTACGCCGCCTTCAAGTTCTTCCTCTACACCTTGCTGGGCTCGCTGCTCATGCTGGTGGCGCTGATTTACCTCTACAACGCTTCGGGCGGCAGCTTTGATCTGATCGCCTGGCACAAGCTGCCGTTGGCGGGCAACGTGCAGGCGCTGCTGTTCTTCGCCTTCTTCGCGGCCTTTGCCGTCAAGGTGCCGATGTGGCCCGTGCACACCTGGCTGCCCGACGTGCACGTCGAAGCGCCCACTGGCGGCTCGGCGGTGCTGGCGGCCATCATGCTCAAGCTCGGTGCCTATGGCTTCCTGCGCTTTTCGATGCCCATCGCCCCCGACGCCTCGCACGAGTACGCTGGCTTCATGATCGCCCTGTCGCTGATTGCCGTCATCTACGTCGGCTTGGTCGCCATGGTGCAGCAGGACATGAAAAAGCTGGTGGCGTATTCGTCGGTGGCGCACATGGGCTTTGTGACGCTGGGCTTTTTCATCTTCAGCGACCTCGGTGTCTCCGGCGCCATCGTGCAGATGATCTCCCACGGTTTTGTCTCGGGTGCCATGTTCCTGAGCATCGGCGTGTTGTACGACCGCGTGCATTCGCGCGAAATCGCCAGTTACGGCGGTGTGGTCAACACCATGCCCAAGTTCGCGGCCTTCGCCTTGTTGTTTGCCATGGCCAACTGCGGCCTGCCAGGGACGGCGGGCTTTGTGGGCGAGTGGATGGTGATTCTGGGCGCCGTTGAATACAACTTCTGGATCGGCATGGCCGCGGCCACCGCCCTGATCTTTGGCGCCGCCTACACGCTGTGGATGGTCAAACGCGTCTACCTCGGCGCGATTGCGAACGAGGATGTGCGCAACCTCGTCGACATCAACGCACGCGAGTTCCTGGTGATGGCGCTGCTGGCCATTGCTGTGCTCTACATGGGCATTTATCCCAAACCCTTTACCGACGTGATGGATGCGTCCGTGGCTGATCTGCTGCAGCACGTGGCCCAGTCCAAACTGCCGAAATAAGGGGAGAAACCATGATCGAACAATTCGGCCTTGCTGCCCTGTATCCCGAAATCCTGCTGTGCGTGATGGCCACGCTCATCATGCTGCTGGACCTCGCGGTCAAGACGCCCCAGCGCACCCTGACCTATGGCTTGTCGATGCTGACCCTGGCCATCGTCGCCTGGATGGAAGCCGACGCCGCAGGGCAGGGCGCCACCTTCTACAGCTTTGGCAACATGGTGGTCAGTGACCCGATGGGGGGTTGGCTCAAATGTTTCGCGGCCTTGGCCACCCTGGTGACCTTGGTCTACGGCCGTCCCTACGCGGCTGACCGCGACATGCTGCGTGGTGGTGAGCTGTTCACGCTCTCGCTGTTTGCTTTGCTGGGCATGTTCGTCATGATCTCGGGCAACCACTTGGTGGTGTTGTACCTGGGACTGGAATTGCTCACGCTGACGAGCTACGCCCTGGTGGCGATGCGCCGCGACCATGCGGTGGCCACCGAAGCGGCCATGAAGTACTTCGTGCTGGGTGCCCTGGCCAGTGGTTTCCTGCTCTACGGCATGTCCATGCTGTATGGTGCCACGGGTTCGCTCGACATCAGCACCATCTTCCGTGCCGTCGCCTCCGGCCAGATCAACCACCAGGTCTTGATGCTCGGCGTGGTGTTCTTGGTGGCCGGTTTGGCGTTCAAGTTCGGTGTCGTGCCCTTCCACATGTGGATTCCCGATGTCTATCAAGGGGCCCCGACCGTGGTCACGCTGATGATCGGCGGTGCACCGAAGCTCGCCGCCTTTGCCATGACCTTGCGTCTGCTGGTCGAGGGCTTGCTGCCCTTGGCCATGGACTGGCAACAGATGCTGGTGGTGCTGGCCGTGGCTTCGATGCTGATCGGCAACCTGGCCGCCATCGCCCAGACCAACCTCAAGCGCATGCTGGCCTTCTCGACCATCTCGCAAATGGGCTTTGTGCTGATTGGTCTGCTGTCGGGCGTGGTCAATGGCAACACCGCTGCCGCCGCCAACGCCTACAGCTCGTCGATGTTCTACATCATCACCTACGTGCTGACCACGCTGGCCGCTTTCGGCGTCATCTTGCTGCTGGCGCGCGAGGGTTTCGAGAGCGAGGAGATCGCCGACTTCGCGGGACTGAACCAGCGCAGCCCTCTGTATGCGGGTGTCATGTCGGTGTGCCTGTTCTCGCTGGCGGGCATTCCGCCGCTGGTGGGTTTCTACGCCAAGCTCTCGGTGCTGCAAGCCTTGATCGCCTCGGGCCAGGCGCTGGCCATCCCGTTGGTCATCTTTGCTGTGCTGATGTCGCTCATCGGCGCCTTCTACTACCTGCGCGTCATCAAGGTCATGTACTTCGATGCACCGCTGACCGCCACCACCGTCTCGGCGGGTGCCGATGTGCGCGTGGTGCTGTCGCTCAATGGCGCGCTCATCCTGTTGCTGGGCATCCTGCCCGGTGGCTTGATGGCCCTGTGCGCACGCGCCATCGTGACCACGCTGGGGACCTGAACTCGAACGTCACCACCGAGCCCGCCGATGCAGCGCACGGCGGGCTTTTTTCATGCCATGACCGACCACGCGCCCGACCCACCCAACGATGAGCACCTGATCGAGCACACCCTCGCGCGCGAGGAGTTGTTGCGGGGCCATTTCCTGCATGCGTTTCGCGATCGGGTGCGTCTGCCCAATGGCGAGGAGACGGTGCGCGAATACATCGTGCATCCAGGGGCGGTGATGATCATCGCCTTGCTCGACGATGGTCGCGTGGTGATGGAGCGCCAATACCGCTACCCGGTGGCGCAGGTGATGATCGAACTGCCCGCGGGCAAACTGGATCCAGGCGAAGACCCCTTGGCTTGCGCACGGCGCGAGCTGTTCGAGGAAACCGGTTACACCGCCCGCGAGTGGGCCTGCGCGGGGGTGACGCATCCCGTCATCAGCTACTCCACCGAGGCCATCGGCATCTGGTTCGCGCGCGGCCTGCAAGCGGGCGAGCGTCAGCTCGATGCCGGCGAGTTCCTCGACGTGTTCGCCGCCACGCCGCAAGAGTTGCTGGCCTGGGCGCAGCAAGGGCGCATCACCGACGCCAAAACCCTGACGGGCCTGCTCTGGTTGCAAAACCACTTGCGCGGGGATTGGCCGCTGTCCTGGCAGCGCGTGGATTGAGCCTGCGGGATAATCACCCGCATGAAAGTGCTCGACCTGCAATGCGCCCACGACCACCGCTTTGAGGGGTGGTTTGACTCGGAAGACGACTTCCAGAGCCAGCTTGGGCGCGGACTGCTCACTTGCCCGATGTGCGGCAGTGATCGGGTGCAGAAAAAACTCAGTGCACCGCGTTTGAACCTGGTTGGGGCCCGTGTCGAGGAAGGCGCTGCGCAGCAGGCCCACGCGGTGGCCCAACAAGTCGCCAGCATGACGCCAGAGCAGATGCAGGCGGCTTGGTTGCAAGTGACGCGCCAGGTGCTGCGTCAGACCGAGGACGTGGGGGAGCGCTTTGCCGACGAGGCCCGGCGCATCCACCACGGCGAGGCCCAGGCACGCCACATTCGCGGGCAGGCCAGCGCCGAGGAGACCGAGGCGCTGCTCGACGAGGGCATCGCGGTCCTGCCCCTGGTCCTGCCCGAAGCCCTCAAAGGCCCTGTGCAATGAGCGTTTGCAGCGTGCGCACGGTTTGCGCCAGCGCATCGGGCGCGTCGCAAGCCACCACGCGTCGATCGGGCATGCCACGCAACCAGGTCAGTTGACGTTTGGCCAGTTGCCGCGTCGCGGCGATGCCCGTCTCGCACAAGCTGGGCACGATGTCGGCCTGCGACAGCCCGTGGGCTTGTGCATGGTCCAGCCAATGCCAAGCCTGCCGATAGCCCACACAACGCATGCTCGGTAAATCGGCGTGCAAATCACCCCGCGCACGCAACACGGCCATCTCTTGCAAAAAACCTTGCGCGAGCATCTGCTCGAAGCGCTGCGCAATGCGCGCGTGCAGCCAACCCCGCTCCTGCGGCTCCAGCGAGACCAGTTGCACCGCACGTCCGGCCAGTTCGCCACGCTGCGGCTGTGCATGCCAGTCCGACAAGGGGCGACCACTGACACGCCAGACCTCCAGCGCCCGTGAAATGCGCTGCGCATCGTTGGGGGCCAGTCGCGCCGCCGTGACGGGATCGACGCGGGCGAGTTCGGCGTGCAACGCGGGCCAACCGGCTTGCTGGGCCTGGGCGTCGATGTCCTGTCGCAGGGCGGCCTGGGCGGGGGGCAAGTCGTCAATGCCATCGCGCAAGGCCTTGATGTAGAGCATGGTCCCGCCCACCAAGAGCGGCGTGCGACCGCGGGCTCGGATCTCGTCGATCAGGCGCTGCGCGTCGCGCACGAAATCGGCGGCACTGTAGCTCTGCGCCGGATCGCGGATGTCGATGAGGTGGTGCACCACCTGTGCTTGCTCCGCCGCCGTGGGCTTGGCGGTGCCAATGTCCATGCCGCGATACACCAGGGCCGAGTCGACGCTGATGATCTCGATGGGGTGGTGCTCGGCCAGTGCCAGCGCGGCTGCGGTTTTGCCACTGGCAGTGGGGCCGACCAGGGCCAGCACGGGTCGCTCGCGACTCACCTCAGCGTCCCCGCAGGAACAAGGCGTCGAGTTCGCGCAGGGTCAACAAGCGCCAGGTCGGGCGCCCGTGGTTGCATTGGTCGGCGCGCTCGGTGGCTTCCATCTGGCGCAGCAGGGCATTCATCTCTTCCAGCGTCAGCGCACGATGGGCGCGCACTGCGCCGTGGCAAGCCATGGTGGCCAGCAGCTCGTCGCGGGCGCGTTCGATCACGCGGCTCGACTCGTGTTGCGCCAGTTCAGCCAGCACGCTGCGCGCCAGTTCGACCGCATCGGCCTGCGCCAAGTGGGTGGGCACGGCGCGCACGGCCAGGGTCTTGGCACTGAGGGGCGAGAGCTCTAGCCCCAGTGCCTGCAAAGCCTCGGCACAGGCTTGCGCCGTGGCGATTTCTTCTTCGGTGGCGGCGAAGCTGGCTGGGATCAAGAGCGGTTGGCTGCTCAGCCGCTCCTGCTGCATCTGTTGCTTGAGTTGCTCGTAGACGATGCGTTCGTGCGCAGCGTGCATGTCGACCAGGATCAGCCCTTGGGCGTTTTGCGCCAGGATGTAAACCCCGTGCAGTTGCGCCAACGCGCGGCCCAGCGGCCAGTCCTGCGCATCGGCAGCGGCATCAACCGCTGGGGCGGCAGGGCTCGACCACGGTGAACGTGACGGCGGTGCGCTGAAGCTGGCACCGTCTGCGGGGTTGACGCTCGACGTCGCCGGCTCGGGCGGGGTCGAGGACCAGAGCTGGCGCAAATCTTCGACGCGTTGTCCGACCAGGGGCATGCGTGCTTGCTGCCACGACGTCATCGGTGTCGGGTTCTGACGCGGCATGGCCGTCGCGTCGGGCGTCGGCGCGATCAGGGGGGCGGCCAGCCCCAGGCCCGCGCGGGGCGTGGCCAAGGCGTTCTCGATGGCGTGGCGCACGGCATGGTGCACGTCGCGGCTGTCGCGAAAGCGCACCTCGATCTTGGTGGGGTGCACGTTCACATCCACCCGCGTCGGGTCGATGTCGATGAACAAGGCGTAGACCGGTTGGCGTTGGCCGTGCAGCACATCCTCGTACGCGCTGCGCGCGGCATGCACCATCACCTTGTCGCGCACATAACGACCATTGACGTAGGCGAACTGCTGGTCGGCGCGGCTGCGCGCCGCGTCGGGCACGCCCGCATGACCGCGCACCACGATGCCTTGGTGCGTGTGCAGCACGGGCACCGATTGCGCCACAAAGTCCTCGCCCAGCACATCGGCCAGACGCCGTTGCAGGGCTTGCGCTTCATCGAGCTCGTCGCTGCTGTGCGCGCGCCACTGTTCGACCAGCTTGCCCTCGTGCCAGATGGCAAAGCCCACTTCGGGACGGGCCAGCGCGTGGCGGCGCACGGCTTCGATGCAATGCGCCAACTCGGTGGCGTCCGTCTTGAGGAACTTGCGCCGTGCGGGTGTGCTGTAAAACAGCTCATGCACCTCGACCGTGGTGCCCACCGCACGCGCCGTCGGTTGCAGCTCGCCACTGCGCGCATCGAGGCGCATGGCCTGTTCTTGCTGCGGCGGGCGTGAGATCAGCGCCAGTTCGGAGACGGAGGCGATGGCGGCCAGCGCCTCGCCCCGAAAACCCATGGTGCCCACCGACTCCAGCTCCGACAGCGACGCGATCTTGCTGGTGGCGTGGCGGCGCAGGGCCAGCGGCAATTCGCTCGCGGCGATGCCCATGCCGTTGTCTTCCACGCTGATGAGGCGCACACCCCCTGCGAGCAGGCGCACCGTGATCTGGCTGGCACCGGCATCGAGTGCGTTGTCCACCAGCTCGCGCACCACCGAGGCGGGGCGCTCGACCACTTCGCCCGCCGCGATCTGGCTGACGAGTTCATCGGGCAATTCGCGGATCGCGCGCGTGGGTTGACGGGCTGGGTGCATGGGGCGATTTTAGGTGGCGGGGATAATGCGAGCCCTATGGACATCTTGCTCAATCTGGTGGACTTCATCCTCCACATCGACCGCCATTTGCAGGACTTCGTGCAGGCCTACGGCACGCTGGTCTACGCCTTGGTGTTTGTCATCGTCTTTGTCGAAACCGGTCTGGTGGTGATGCCGTTCCTGCCCGGCGACTCGCTGCTGTTCGTGGTGGGGGCCATGTGCGGCGTGGGGCTGATGGACTACCCCAGCTCGGTGGCCTTGCTGATGGCCGCTGCGGTGGCTGGCAACCAGACCAATTACACGGTCGGGCGTTTCTTCGGCGCACGCGTGTTCGCTTGGGAGGATTCACGCCTGTTCAATCGCCAGGCCTTTGATCGCGCCCATGCGTTTTACGAGCGTTATGGCGGCGTCACCCTGATCGCGGCGCGCTTCATGCCGTTTGTGCGCACCTTCGCGCCCTTTGTCGCCGGTGTGGCGCAGATGACGCGGCGCAAGTTCACCTTCTTCGATGTCACCGGCGCCGTGTTGTGGGTCGGGGGCATCGTGACCGCGGGTTATTTCTTCGGCAACATCCCCTGGGTGAAGGCGAACCTCGAAAAAATCATCTGGGGTCTGATCCTGGTGCCCGGTGCGCTGGCGATCTATGGCTCCTGGAAGGCAGGGCGCAAACCCGCGGCTTCCTGAGCAACACACGCTGGACCGCGCGCTTCGTCGGATGCGGTTCAGGTGTTGCGGCTGCGGGCCAGTGGCGGGTTGCGCGAGAAGTAGCGCTCGATGCTGTGCATCAGCGCATCGGCCAGTTGGTTCTGGTAGGCCTCACTGAGCAGCAGGGCTTCTTCATCCGGGTTGCTGATGAAGGCGGTCTCCACCAACACGCTGGGAATGTCCGGGGCTTTCAACACCGCGAAGCCGGCTTGCTCAACGCTGGGTTTGTGCAGTTTGCCGATGCGCCGGATCTGCTGCAGCATCTCGCCGCCGAGTTTGAGGCTGTCGTTGATCTGCGCCGTCGTGCTCATGTCCAGCAGGGCGCGTTGCACGCTGGCGTCCTTGGCCCGGATGTTCAAACCGCCGACCAAGTCGGCTCGGTTTTCCTGTCGCGCCATCCAACGCGCGGCTGAACTCGACGCCGCCCCTTGGCTCAGCGCGAACACGCTGGCACCGCGCGCCTGCGGCGTGAAGAAGGCATCGGCATGCAGACTCACGAACAAGTCGGCCTGCACGCGCCGGGCTTTGTCGACGCGCACATGCAGTGGCACAAAGAAATCGGCGTCGCGTGTGAGGTAGGCGCGCATCGGCCACACGCCCTGGCGGGTGCGCACACTGGCGGCGTTGATGCGGTCGCGCAGGCGATGCGCGATTTGCAGCACCACATCTTTCTCGCGCGTGCCACGCGGGCCAATCGCACCCGGGTCTTCGCCGCCATGGCCTGGGTCCAGCGCCACGATGATGATGCGCGAGCCCTCGTCCGATGGCGCGGCGCGCGGCGTGGACGGCTTGGCGGTGAGGGCCGGGGCTTCGGTTGGTGAAGGCGCCGGTGTGAGGGGCGACGGTACCGGCAGCGTCGCGCCGGGTGAGGCCGGCCCCGGCGTGGGCCCCGCCGATGGAGCCGGTGGTCGGTGGCCAGCGATCAGGTCACCCAGCGGGTCATGCGTGCCCAGCCCGCGCTGGATCTGCGCCGGTGCCGGGCCCGGCGTCATCGACGGAGCCGACGCTGCGCCACCGGACGCGCGCTCGGCGATCAGCGCCTCCAGGGGGTCGGCGGCCTGCGTCGGGTAGAGGTCCAGCACCAAGCGGTGTTGGTAGCGTGCGTTGCCGGCATCGACGGGCGGCAGGTTGAAGACCTGCGGCTGCACCATGCGTCGCAAATCCAGCACCAGCCGCACCGTGGTGGCAGTGAATTGCCCCACACGCACGCCGGTGATGTAGGGGTCGTCCGCGCGCACCTTGCCCACCAGCTCACGCAGCGCCGGATTGAGTTCGACACCTTCGATGTCCACCGCGAGCCGCGGCGGGTTGGCGACGAACAGTGGGGTGGTCTTGAGGGCCGCGTCGCTCTCGATGGTGACGCGTGTGTAGTCGCTCGCAGGCCAGACGCGCACGGCCAGGATGCTGGCGCCGCGCGCGATCTGCGCTTGGCTCAGCAGCAAGGCCAAGGAACCCGTTTGCAACAGCGTGCGTCGCTTCATGCGGCCAGCCATTGACGGGCGCGTGCCGTGTGCGCTTGTAGGTGCACCTTCCGACGCTCTTCGACGTCGACCTCGATGTGCAGGGCCAGATCGGTCACCGGCAGCAGGCCTTGGGCCCGCGCGGGCCACTCACAGAGCTTCAAGCCCGGGCTGGCGAAGATGTCACGAAAGCCGGCGTCTTCCCACTCGCGCGGATCGCTGAAGCGGTAGAAGTCGAAATGCCAGAGGGCTCCGGCCTCGACGGTGTAGGGCTCCACCACGGCATAGGTCGGGCTCTTGATGCGACCTGACACGCCCAGTGCGCGCAGCAGGTGTCGCACCAGTGTGGTCTTGCCCGCACCCAGATCGCCTTCCAGCGTGATGCAGCCGTTCAGCCCGTGGCGCCGCAGACCGCGCGCCAGTCGCTCGGCAAAGGCCTGCGTGGCCGCTTCATCGGGCCAGGTCACGGTTTCTACAATCAGGGCATCGTTCACGCAGTGTTCCATTCGGAGACAAAGGGCGTCAGTGTCATTCGATCCTTCAGCCTTGCGACAGCAGATCCAGTCCTGGGCCCAAACGCTGGGATTTTCCCAAATTGCGGTGGCCCCCGTGGACCTGTCCTCGGCGGAGCCCGGCTTGTTGGCGTGGCTCGAACACAACCACCACGGCGAGATGGACTACATGGCACGCCACGGTCTCAAGCGCGCGCGTCCTGCCGAGCTGGTGCCCGGCACCTTGAGCGTCATCAGCGCGCGCGTGGACTACTTGCCGCGCGACACGCGTGCCGATTGGCGCGACCATGAACTGGCGCGGCTGCAACAGCCTGAGCAGGCGGTGGTGTCGCTGTACGCCCGGGGGCGCGACTACCACAAGGTCTTGCGCCAGCGGCTCGATCAACTCGCGCGCCAGATCGATGGCTGGTTGCAAGCGCAGGGCGCAGACGCCTTGCAGTACCGCGCCTTCACCGACTCGGCCCCGGTGCTCGAAGCCGAGCTGGCGGTGCGCGCTGGGCTGGGCTGGCGCGGCAAACACAGCCTGGTGTTGCACCGCGACGTGGGTTCGATGTTTTTTCTGGGCGAGATCTACCTCAACCTGGCTTTGCCCGCCGATGAGCCGCTGTCGGCGCATTGCGGTGAATGTCGGGCGTGTCTGAACGCCTGTCCGACCCAGGCCATCGTGGCCGAGGGCGTGGTGGATGCGCGGCGCTGCATCTCCTACCTCACCATCGAACATCCGGGCGCGATCGACGATGCCTTGCGGCCAGCGTTGGGCAACCGCATTTACGGGTGTGACGACTGTCAACTGGTGTGTCCCTGGAACAAGTTTGCCCAGCCCAGCACCTTGGCCGATTTCGATGCGCGTGCACCCTGGGGCGAGGCCCGGCTGCAGGAATTGCTGGCTTGGGACGAGGCGCAGTTTCTGCTGCGCACCGAGGGCAGTCCGATCCGCCGCATTGGGCATGTGCGCTGGTTGCGCAATCTGGCCGTGGCGGCTGGCAACGCCTTGCGTGTGCGCGACGACGAGGGTTTGCGTCGGGCCTTGACGGCGTGGCTCACTCACCCCGATCCGCTGGTGCCCGAGCATGTGCAGTGGGCGTTGGCGCAGCGGCCTGTACCCGCGCCTTGACGGCTTGCCCGAGTTCAATCACCGCCATCGCGTAGTAGCTGCTCCAGTTGTAGCGGGTGACGACGTAGAAATTTTCGGTGCCCGCCACATAGCTTGGCGGCGCGTCACCGTTGAACAGCTCGACCAGCGCCAAGGGGCCGCTGTGGCGTTGCGCATCGCCGTCGAGCACCACCCCTTTGTCCTGGAACGTCGCCACGCTGAAGCTGGGCAGGATGTCCGGGGCCAGCAGCGTGGCCTTGTCCAGGCGGCTGTCGTCGAAGCGCACGGGGTAATGGGTGGGCATGCCGGTTTGCCAACCAAAGGCGCGCAAATAGTGCGCGACTGAGCCAATGGCGTCGACCGGGCTTTGGCGCAAGTCAATGTGTCCGTCGCCATCGAAGTCCACCGCAAAGCGGTTCACGCTGGAGGGCATGAACTGCGGCCAGCCCATGGCGCCGGCAAAACTGCCGCGCACGTCATCGATGGCCAGCGATTGCTGACGCACCAGCCGCAGGAATTGCCCCAGCTCGTTTTGGAAGAATGCCTGTCGCTCGGCGGCGCGCGGATGCGCAGCAGGAAAGTCCAGCGTCAGCGTGGTCAGCGCATCGAGCAAGCGGTGTTGGCCCATGTGCTGACCGTAAAAGGTCTCCACGCCGATGATGCCCACCACCACCTCGGCGGGCACACCGTATTGCTGCTCGGCCCGCGCGAGCGCGTCTTGGTGGCGCTGCCAGAAGGCCGCACCGGCATCGATGCGTCGGGACTCGATGAAGCGCTCTCGGTAGGCCTGCCAGTTTTTGGTCGTCGGCACGGCTGGTGGCAGCACGAGCTTGGGCACGCCCTTGAGGAATCGCGCCTGTTGCAGTTGTTGGCGCACCCAGGTCTGGGGCAACTCATGAGACTGCGCCAAAGTTTTCGCCAGTTCACGCACGCGCGCGCTGTCGCCGTAGGGCGTGCCTGCGTCGCGTCGCGATGACGGCTGGGCATGCGGCGAGGCCTTGCTGGGTTTGGCCTGTGCGGCAGGATGCCCGCAGGCCAGAGCGAGGGCCAGGCTGCCCAGCAGTAGCGCCCTCATCCAGAGGGTCGGTCCCCTCGAACCAAGGTGAGCGCGACTTTGATGCAAGGCAAACAGATGTGGAGCAGTGAGGGACATGCGGTGTCAGGCGCGGTCATCGATGGGGTCGCATGTTAAGCTGGAAAAAAACGAGCCAGACCCCGAGGAACGATGAGCAAAACAGGCTATTACACGCACCCCGAATGTTGGAAGCATGAGATGGGTCCCGGCCATCCCGAATGCCCCGAGCGGCTCGATGCCATTCAGGACCGTCTGCTGATTTCCGGCGTGGATTTGGGGCTGACACCCCTGGAAGCCCCCGAGGCGCCGTTGGCCGACATCGAGTTGGCGCACGACCGTTTGTATGTCGCCACGCTGCGCGGCATGTCCGATCGCATCAACGAAGAGCTGGCCGCCGGTGGGCCGCCGTACGGACACCTCGACGCCGACACCGCCATCAACGCCCACACCTGGCGCGCGGCCCTGTGTTCGGCGGGGGCAGCCATCGCCGCCACCGATGCGGTGCTGGCGGGCGAGCTGGAAAACGCGTTTTGCGCCGTGCGTCCACCCGGACACCATGCGGCCAAGGGCCAGGCCAGTGGCTTTTGTTTTTTCAACAATGTGGCCATCGCGGCCAAGTACGCGGTCGAACGCCATGGCTTGCAACGTGTGGCCGTGATCGACTTTGACGTGCACCACGGCGACGGCACCGAGAACATCTTGTCTGGCGACGACCGTGTGTTGATGGTGAGCTTTTTCCAGCATCCGTTCTACCCACACAGTGGCACCGAGAACCCGGCGGCCAACATGCTCAACATCCCGGTGCCGGCCTACACCAAGGGCCTGGAGATCCGCGAGATCGTCGAGACGCATTGGATTCCGCGCCTGGAGGCGTTTCGCCCCCAGATGGTGTTCATCAGCGCGGGCTTTGACGCCCATCGCGAAGACGACATGGGGCAACTGGGCCTGACCGAGCAGGATTACGCTTGGATCACGCAGCGCATCCGCCAGGTGGCGCAACGCCACGCGCAAGGGCGCATCGTCTCGTGCTTGGAGGGTGGCTACAGCCTGAGCGCGTTGGCCCGCAGTGTCGAAGCGCATTTGCGCGTGCTGGCCGATCTGTGACGCATGCGCGAACTGCTTGAACTCCTGCAAGACCTGCAAAGCCCGCTGATCTGGCTGGAGATCGGCGCGCTCGCCTTGAGTGCGCTGCTGGCCTGGGGCTTGAGTGCGGGGTTGGGGCGTGGCGCGCGTCCCGATTCGATCCTGTTCGGCCGTCGCGTGTTCGACGGCCTGATGTTTCCGCTGCTGATGTGGCTGCTGGCGTATGGCAGCAAATTGTTTCTGCTGAAAACCCAGCATGTGCCCGTGCTCAAGGTGGTGTTGCCCATCCTGGCGTCGCTGCTGGCGATTCGATTGTTGGCGCGGGTGCTGGCGGCGGTCTTTCCCAACTCGCACTTGGCCCGCGTGGTCGAGCGGGTGGTGTCCTGGCTGGCCTGGGGCATTGCCGTGCTGTGGATCACGAGTTGGGGCGAGCCGCTGATCGACGAACTGGAGGCGGTGCAAATCACCTTGGGCAAAAGCCATGTCAGTCTGCGGCATGTGCTGGATGTGTCGCTCTTGTCGGCGCTGGTCCTGGTGCTGACGCTGTGGCTGTCGGCCACCATCGAACGCCAATTGCTGAACCGGGCCGTGGCCGATTTGTCGATGCGCAAGATCGCCGCCAACGCCTTGCGTGCGCTCTTGTTGCTGATCGGCGCGCTGGTCACCCTGTCCACACTCGGCGTGGACTTGACCGCGTTGTCGGTGTTGGGCGGTGCGTTGGGTGTGGGTCTGGGCTTTGGGCTGCAGAAGCTGGCGGCCAACTACATCAGCGGCTTTGTCATCCTGATCGAACGCTCGCTGCGCATCGGGGACTACGTGCGGCTCGATGGCTTCGAGGGCCGTGTCTCTGACATCAAGACCCGTTACACCTTGCTGCGCGCCAACAATGGCAGCGAAGCGGTGGTGCCCAACGAGCTGCTCATCACCCAGCGGGTGGAGAACCTGTCGCTGGAGAGCCCGCGCTTCTTGCTGAGTGTGTCGGTCTGGCTGGCCCACGGTGTGGATGTGGTGGCCGCGCAGTCCACGCTGGCCGATGCGGCTCGCTCGGTGCAGCGGGTGTTGCAAGAGCCCTCGCCCGTGGTCTTGCTGGCCGAGATCGCGCCTGCCGGCTTGCGCTTGCAAGTCAATTTCTGGATCGAGGATGCCGCGACGGGGCAGGGGCCGGCACGTTCCGAAGTCAACCTGGCCCTGTGGCAGGCATTGCGTGACGCGGGGATGCATTTGGCGCAGTCTTGCCCGGACCCCGTGGCCCATGCCTCGGTATCCGGCAAGACCCCGGAATAACCCTAGTTTGGGCAGGCCACTTCATAATCAAAGCGCGAGATCACTACAATGTGACGTTTACGTAAACGTCAACTAGATACCCACACATCCTGGAGCAAACATGAAGGTCTTGGTACCCGTCAAACGCGTGGTGGACTACAACGTCAAAGTCCGAGTGAAGTCGGACAACAGTGGCGTGGACATCGCCAATGTGAAGATGAGCATGAACCCCTTTGACGAGATCGCCGTTGAAGAGGCGGTGCGCCTGAAAGAAAAGGGCGTGGTCACCGAGGTGATCGCCGTGTCGTGCGGCGTGACCCAGTGCCAGGAAACCTTGCGCACGGCGATGGCCATTGGTGCCGATCGCGGCATCCTGGTCGAGACGGCGGAAGAGCTGCAACCCCTGGCCGTGGCCAAGTTGCTCAAGGCGTTGGTGGACAAGGAGCAGCCCTCCTTGGTGATCCTGGGCAAGCAGGCCATCGACGACGATTGCAACCAGACGGGCCAGATGCTGGCCGCGTTGGCGAAGCTGCCGCAAGCCACGTTTGCCTCCAAGGTCGACGTCGCCGACGGCAAGGCCCAGGTCACGCGCGAAGTCGACGGCGGTCTGGAGACCGTGTCGGTGTCGCTGCCGGCAGTGGTGACGACCGACTTGCGCCTGAACGAGCCGCGCTACGTCACCCTGCCCAACATCATGAAGGCGAAGAAGAAACCGCTGGAGACGGTCAAGCCGGAAGACCTCGGTGTGGACGTGAGCCCGCGCATCAAGACCCTCAAGGTCTGCGAGCCGCCCAAGCGCAGCGCTGGCATCAAGGTGGCCGATGTGGCCACCCTGGTCGACAAGCTGAAGAACGAAGCCAAGGTCATCTGAGGTTGGAGAGACACACCATGAAATCACTCGTCATTGCAGAACACGACAACAGCCACCTCAAGGGCGCCACGCTCAACACCGTGACCGCCGCCGCCGCCATCGGAGGTGAGGTGCATGTCCTCGTCGCCGGCCACAACGCTGGCGCCGTCGCACAAGCCGCCGCACAGATCCAAGGCGTGAGCCAGGTCTTGCACGCCGACGCGCCGGCCCTGGCCGATGGGCTGGCCGAGAACGTGGCCGCGCAGGTGCTGGCCTTGGCTGCGGGGTACACCCACATCCTGTTCCCGGCCACGGCCAACGGCAAGAACGTCGCCCCGCGCGTGGCGGCGCAACTCGATGTGGCGCAGATCAGCGACATCACCCAGGTGGATGCGCCGGACACGTTCGAGCGTCCCATTTACGCCGGCAACGCCATCGCCACCGTGCAGTCCGTCGATGCGGTCAAGGTCATCACGGTGCGCACCACGGGCTTCGATGCGGCGGCCAGCGGCGGTTCGGCCGCGGTCAACAGCGTCGCGGCTGTGGCCGATGCGGGCCAGAGCCAATTCGTGGGACGCGAAGTCACCAAGAGCGACCGCCCCGAGTTGACGGCGGCCAAGATCATTGTCTCGGGTGGTCGTGCGCTGGGCAGCTCGGAGAAGTTCAACGAGGTCATGACGCCGCTGGCGGACAAGCTCGGTGCTGCGCTGGGTGCCAGTCGCGCTGCGGTGGACGCGGGCTACGCGCCCAACGACTGGCAGGTGGGCCAGACGGGCAAGATCGTCGCGCCGCAGTTGTATGTGGCGTGTGGCATCAGTGGTGCCATCCAGCATCTGGCGGGCATGAAGGATTCCAAGGTCATCGTGGCCATCAACAAGGATCCGGAGGCACCGATCTTCAGCGTCGCCGACTACGGCCTCGAAGCCGATTTGTTTGCCGCTGTGCCGGAGCTGGTCGGCAAACTCTGATGTCCCTATGAAGGCACCTAGCGAGGTGCCTTTTTCTTGTCCCATCCAAAGAACACCCGCAGGAGATTTCCGTGAGCTACACCGCACCCGTCAAAGACATGTTGTTCAACATGCAGCACCTGGCCCGGCTGGATGAGCTGGCGCGCATTCCGGGTTTTGAAGACGCCGGCCTGGACACGGCCCAGGCGGTGCTGGAGGAATGTGCCCGCTTCAACCAAGAAGTGGTCGCGCCGCTGAACTGGGACGGCGACAAAAACCCGTCGAGCTGGAAAGACGGCCAGGTGAGCACCACACCGGGTTTCAAAGAAGCCTATCAGCAGTACTGCGAGGGCGGCTGGCAAGGCTTGCAGCATCCGGTGGACTTCGGTGGCCAGGGCTTGCCCAAGACCATCGGCGCGGCCTGTGGCGAAATTCTCAACGCAGCCAATCTGAGCTTTGCGCTGTGCCCCTTGCTGACCGATGGAGCGATCGAGGCTTTGCTGACGGCCGCCTCCGACGACCTGAAGGCGCGTTACCTCGAGAAACTCGTCAGCGGCGAGTGGACCGGCACCATGAACCTGACCGAGCCACAGGCCGGGTCGGATCTGGCTGCGGTGCGCACCAAAGCCGAGCCGCAGCCCGATGGCACCTACAAAATTTTCGGCACCAAGATCTTCATCACCTACGGTGAGCACGACATGGCCGACAACATCATTCACCTGGTGTTGGCCCGTGTGCAAGGCGCGCCCGAGGGGGTGAAGGGCATCAGTCTGTTCGTGGTGCCGAAGTTCCTGCTCAACGCGGACGGCACGCCGGGCGCGCGCAACGATGTGCACTGCGTGAGCATCGAGCACAAGATGGGCATCAAGGCCAGCCCGACCGCCGTGCTGCAATACGGCGATCACGGTGGTGCGGTGGGTTACCTCGTGGGCGAGGAGAACCGCGGCCTGGAGTACATGTTCATCATGATGAACGCCGCGCGTTACGCGGTGGGCGTGCAAGGCATCGCCGTGGCCGATCGGGCGTATCAAAAGGCCGTGCAGTACGCGCGCGACCGCGTGCAAAGCCGACCGGTCGATGGCTCCCTGAGCGCCGCGGCCCCCATCATCCATCACCCGGATGTGCGTCGCATGTTGATGACCATGCGTGCCTACACCGAGGGTTGCCGTGCCATGGCTGCGGTGGCCGCTGCGGCCTACGATGCTGCGCACCACCATCCGGACGCTGCCGTGCGCCAGGAAAGTCAGACCTTCTACGAATTCCTGGTGCCGCTGGTCAAGGGCTACAGCACCGAGATGAGCCTGGAGGTGACCAGCCTGGGCGTGCAGATCCACGGTGGCATGGGTTTCATCGAGGAGACGGGCGCGGCGCAGTACTACCGCGACGCCAAGATCTTGACGATTTACGAGGGCACCACCGCCATCCAGTCCAACGACTTGGTGGGCCGCAAGACCGCACGCGATGGTGGCCGCAGCGCCAAAGCCATCGCCGCGCAAGTGGCCAAGACGGAGGCTGATTTGCGCGCCAACGGCCATGCCGATGCGGTGGCGATTGCACAGGCCTTGCAGACCGCGCGCGAAGCCTTTGTGTCGGTGGTGGACTTCATCGCCGCGCAGAGCAAGGCCAATCCCAATGCGGTGTATGGCGGCAGCGTGCCTTACCTCATGTTGGCGGGCAATTTGGTGGCTGGCTGGCAAATGGGCCGTGCTTTCCTGATCGCGCAAGAACAGCTGGCGCAGGGCGAAGACACCGCGTTCATGCAGGCCAAGATGGTGACGGCGCGTTTCTACGCCGACCACATCCTGAGCAAGGCTGCGGGTGTGGCGCATGCCATCACCACGGGCGCTGACAGTGTGACCGCGCTGGCGCTCGAATCCTTCTGACGCACACCATGACCGCCAACGCACGACGTTTGCCCGGCGCCTTGTCGCGGGTGCCGTTTCCGGTGATCGCCTCACCGATGTTCATCATCAGCAACCCGCAGTTGGTGCTGGCGCAATGCACCGCCGGGGTGGTGGGTTCGATGCCGGCGCTCAATGCGCGACCGGCGTCGCAACTCGACGAGTGGCTGGCCGAGATCACCGAGGGCTTGGCGGCGTGGGACAAGGCGCATCCGGAGTCGCCCGCCGCACCGTTCGCGGTGAACCAGATCGTGCACAAAAGCAACGATCGCCTAGAGCACGACATGGCCCTGTGCGTGAAGTACAAGGTGCCCATCATCATCACCTCGCTGGGAGCGCGTGAAGATGTCAACCAAGCCGCGCACAGCTATGGCGGTGTGGTCATGCACGACATCATCAACAACCGCTTTGCGCGCAAGGCCATCGAGAAGGGCGCCGATGGCCTGATCGCAGTGGCGGCGGGTGCCGGCGGCCATGCGGGCGTGAAAAGCCCATTCGCCTTGGTGCAAGAGATTCGCGCCTGGTTCGACGGTCCCATTGCTCTGAGCGGGGCCATTGCCAACGGCGGTGCGATTCTGGCGGCGCAGGCCTGTGGTGCCGACTTCGCCTACATCGGCTCAGCTTTCATCGCCACGCACGAGGCGCGGGCCAGCGATGCCTACAAGCAGGCGGTGGTGGACGCGACCTCGGACGACATCGTCTACAGCAACCTGTTCACCGGCGTGCACGGCAACTACCTAGCGGCATCCATCCGCAATGCCGGGCTGGACCCGGAGCACTTGCCCGAAAGCGATCCGAGTCAGATGAACTTTGGCAGTGGCAGCACCAAGGCCTGGAAAGACATCTGGGGCTGTGGCCAGGGCATTGGTGCGGTGGACGCGGTGGTGTCCGCCGCCGAACTGGTGGCGCGCCTGCGCGGCGAATACGAGCAGACGCGACAACGTTTGCTGGCATGAAAAAACCGCGCCGAGGCGCGGTTTTTTCATGCCGAGGGTGAACGACTCAGCGCAGCACGAGCACCGGCACGCTGGCGTGGGTCAGCACCTGTTGTGTCTCGCTGCCGAGCAACAAGCGCTTGATGCCGCGACGGCCGTGCGAGGCCATCACGATCAGGTCGACCTTGTATTTCTTGGCGGCCGAGATCAGCGCGTCGGAGACGATGTCGGACTTGACCACCACCCCTTTGACCTTGACGCCTTTGGCCTGTCCAGCCTTGGTCACGCCATCAACGATTTTTTGCGCGGCGTCCGTCCATTGGCCTTCGATCTTCGCCACTTCAGTGGCGCTCAGTGGCAAGGAGCCTTCAAAGTAGCTTTGCGGATAACGCGGTGCGATCTTGATGGCCACCAACTCGGCACCGCACAGGGCGGCGAGGTCCACCGCGCTGCTGACGGCTTTCTTGGACAATGTGGACCCATCGGTGGCGACGAGAATTCGCTTGTACATGTGGTGCTCCTTGGATGAATGATGTGTTTAGATTATCTCAATTCCCGCTCGCAGCGTTGATGCGCGTCAAGCCACACTCAGTCACACACGTTACCCTCGCCACCGCATGAACACGCCAAGCGACAACGCGCATTTGCTGGACGACCGTCAAGAGTGGTTGCGATTCAGTCAGCCCCTCGACGAAACCGCTGGCACGCCCCAGTGGTCGTCGCATGTGGTCATCGATGGCATGCACTGCGCAGCCTGTGCCTTCAACATCGAAGCCGCGCTGATGTCGGTGCCCGGTGTGCAGTCGGCCGAAGTCAATGCCACCACCCACCGCGCGCGCGTGGTCTGGTCGGAGTCTGCGGTGCGTCCTTCGGGCTGGATGGAAGCGATCGCCGCCGCCGGCTACTCGGCACGCCCCGCCGCAGACAACACCTTGCGCCAGGTGCGCGAGGCCGAAACGCGCAAAGCACTGTGGCGCATGGCCGTGGCTGGCTTTTGCATGATGCAGGTGATGATGTACGCCTACCCTGCGTACGTGGCCTTGGAGGGCGACATGGCGCCCGACATGGCGCAGTTGTTGCGCTGGGCCTCCTGGGTGTTGAGTCTGCCTGTGATGCTGTTCTCGTGTGGGCCGTTCTTTGCCAATGCCTGGCGTGACTTGATCCATCGCCGCATCAGCATGGATCTGCCGGTGGCCGTTGGCATCCTCATCACTTTCATCGTCAGTTCGGCGGCAACCTTTGAGCCCCACGGCCTGTTGGGCGACGAGGTCTATTTCGATTCGTTGACGATGTTCGTCTTCTTCCTGCTGACGGGGCGTTGGCTGGAGTTGCGCATGCGCGATCGCACGGCAGGGGCACTCGATGCACTGATGAACCGTTTGCCCGACAGCGTTGCGCGGCGCTTGCCCGATGGCCGCTTTGAGCGCGTGGCCGTGCGTCGGCTGCAAGTCGGGGATGTGATCCAAGTCATGCCCGGCGAGAGCTTTCCGGCCGATGGCACCGTGCTGGAGGGGCAGACCTTGGCGGATGAGGCCTTGCTCACGGGCGAGTCGCGCCCCCAGTCGCGTGCGACCGGAGATGCGGTGGTGGCGGGCAGTCACAACCTGACCGCCAGTGTGCTGGTGCGCGTGGATCAGATCGGCACCGCCACACGGTTTGCCCAGATCGTCGAGTTGATGGAAAACGCGTCGCTGCAAAAACCCCGGCTGGCTTTGCTGGCCGATCGGGTGGCCAAGCCGTTTCTGTGGCTGGTGCTGTTGACCGCCAGCGCCGCTGCGCTGTGGTGGTGGACCGTGGAGCCAGGGCGCGCGCTCATGGTGGCGGTCGCGGTGTTGGTGGTGACCTGTCCGTGTGCCCTGTCGCTGGCGACGCCTGCGGCCATGTTGGCCGCCGCTGGCACGTTGGCGCGACGGGGTGTGCTGGTGCGCCAATTGCAGGCTCTGGAGGCTTTGTCGGCGGTGGACATGGTGATCTTCGACAAGACCGGCACCCTGACGCGGGATGGTCAGCGCATCACCGAGGTGCATACCGCGGCTGGCGTGTCGCCGGACGAGGCCTTGCAATGGGCTGCGGCCTTGGCGTCGCACTCCCTGCACCCTTTGTCCCGCGCATTGAGCGCTGCGGCGGCTGCACAGGCACGGCGTGTGCCCGTTGTGGGTCCAGTCGAGGAACGGGTGGGGCAGGGCGTGCAGGGCATCGATGCACAAGGTCAGGTGTTGCGGCTGGGCTCCTGGGCGTTCTGTCAGGCCGAGGCCGAGGGGCTGCCTACCCATCTGCAATCGGCCCAGGTGCACCTGGTGCGGGCGGGGCAGTGGCTGGGCAGTTGGACGTTCTCGGAGGACGTGCGCGAGGATGCGGCCGAGACGGTTCGCCGGTTACAAAGCCTGGGCTTGGCCGTGCACATTCTGTCGGGAGACCGGCCAGCGGCGGTTCAGGCTGTGGCGGTGCAATTGGGCATCGAGCAGGCGCAGGGTGGGTGTGCACCGCAACACAAGCTGGCGCTGTTGCGGCAATGGCAGGCTGCCGGGCACAAGGTCGCCATGATCGGGGATGGCCTCAACGACGGCCCGGTGCTGGCGGGGGCGCATGTCTCGGTTGCTTTGGGGCAGGCCGTCCCTTTG
>Ga0255166_1000044_pt1 | contig 102579 bp, 94 predicted proteins | sample Atl_Cont_RepC_8d_FD_186013 | JGI IMG/M metagenome (GOLD analysis project Ga0255166, IMG submission 186013) | Freshwater microbial communities from Altamaha River, Georgia, United States - Atl_Cont_RepC_8d | ecosystem: Environmental > Aquatic > Freshwater > River | place: USA: Georgia...
GCTCAATGTACTCACGTTGATCACTCCTGCCACCCTGCACAAAAAATAAGCAGGGTAGCTTGTGGGGTGGCTCAAATTTCAACGTGTAAAGCTCCGAAACTGGCTCAGTTTTGGTTGTGATTCAACACCTTTTGCAATGTGTACCTTTATGGCGTTCTCGACGCCATTGGCCACTGCGATTTTGAGTAGCCGGTTCAGAACGGACTTGATGCCAATGCCGTTCATGAGTAATTGCTCATGGCAGCCGCTAGGGCGCTCTTCATTGATTTAACGAGTGATGCGGGCTTGAGCACCTTGACCGAGTTGCCGTAGCCAAGAAGATCGGCCACGAGTTCCCGTTCGTCCGTATAGGGGACCTCAAGTTGGTAGTGCCCATCCGGAAGAAGTTTTCCGATCTGGTCTTTGTGCCATTGTTCTTGCTGCACCCAACGGGCCCGCTCGGGGGAGAAGACCAGCAGAGCCTGCTGCAGAGGCTGGCCTGTATAGATCCCGTAGCCAAGTCCGAAGGCTGAGAGCATGTCCGCATCGGACATTTCCAAGGCGTCGTCTTCCTGCTGTGTCGCAACCTCTATGGCATCAATGGAAAACCTGCGGGGCTCACCCCTCATATGGCACCAGGCATTCAGATACCAGTTTCCCCTGTAATACGACAAGTCCTGGGGTGAGACATCGCGGCTACTGTGCCCGCCAGTTGTTCGATTGAAGTGCTCCAGGCGCAGCCGCTTCCTGTTGAAGGTGGCTTGAGCCACGGTTTCAAAGATGCCACTACTGACGCTCCGTTTCCCTGCGTCGAGCAATTTCACCCGTCTGCTCAGTTCAGGGGTGTTCAACCCCTGCTTTTCGAGCAACTCGGACAGCTTTTCCTCAAGTGGCATGAGGTGAGGGCCAAGCAGAGTGGGGGCGAGCTGCTTGAGCATCTTCTGGATCGTGGCCAGAGCAAGCAGTTCACTTTTGTTGAGCCAGATTCCCGGAAGCTCATGTGCCTCACTGGTCTTCTTCAGTACATATCCTCTGGCATCCCTGTCGTATTCGATGGGGATACCAAGCTGGTCACGTAATTTGGCCAGGTCCCTCTTGAACGTGGCTGGTGACACCTCCAGCAAGGCCATGAACTCGGCACGGCTCAGAGCCCGGCGGCTGGAAAGCAGCGCCTGGTATTTGTAGAGCCGGATGACCTCACTCATCTTGTGGAATGCCTTGGAATTATTCTTTTGAGGCTCATGATTTGAGCCGCTGTCTATGACTATAAGCTTTATAACTGACTGCACTCATCGGCAATCGACGTCATCATCTTGTAGTGCGAAAATATTTATAAATCATGATCAATAACATGCCATGTCCGGAGTGACTACTGCGAACCTCCCAAGGCTGCGCAGATCGTTGAGCAGGCGGTTGTTTTGCTTAAAAAACGAGCAGTTTTAGTTGAAGTCATCCGTATCCATGTGACGGTGTCTGGAAAATCCATCGTCATCCTCATCCCGGTGTGACTTGATAAAGACTGCACCCAAGTCGGTCGCAATGCTTCCCATTCTGGTGCTGCCGTCTGAGCTGAAGCTGCCCGTTTGGGTGTAATCAGACCCATCAGACCCGTGCGTGAACGGACCCATGGTCGTGTAGACCGTACCATTCGATGACACGCTAGTGGTCTCCGAAACCTTGTGAATGGTTTCGCCTTTATCGGAGGTCGCGAACCTGCCGAATATGTTCCAGATGCCCATGATTGACTTTCAGAGGATTTCTGCTGATCCTAGGTCGCCGCAGGCTCATCAGGTGAGCCTGTCCGCTGTGGCGCATCTGCATTTCCTAAACTGACTTAAAGCTGTGTGTACAAATTTCACTCCAACCAAACGTGCCCAGTGGGTGAAAGACAGGCTCGGCGTGGAATTGCCAAATGACTACCCGGAAGAGTCCTATCCCGGCTTCGCTGCCCCTGTTGTCGTCAAGAGTCACCAGACTGGCCGTGTGGCATGTGGGTTGGCCAAATTTGGGCTGATTCCAGCTTGGGCTAAGGACGACAAGATCAGTCGCCACACCTACAACGCCAGGAGCGAGACGGCGGCAGAAAAGCCCAGCTATCGTGCCGCCTGGCGACATCGTCAATATGGCCTGGTGCTGGTCGACAATTTTTATGAACCCAGCTACGAGTCGGGCAGGGCGGTGCGCTGGAAAATTGAACTGGCTTCAGGCGATCCGTTCGGTATCGCTTGCCTATGGGATCGTTGGACTGATCCTGCATCGGGCGAGCTGGTGGTTAGCTTCTCCATGCTCACAGTTAATGCCGACGAGCATCCGGTGATGCGCCAGTTTCACAAGCCAGGTGATGAGAAGCGAACCCCTGTGATCATTGCACCGGAGCTTCGTGACGCATGGCTGAGTGCTGATCCTGCCAAAGCGGCTGAGCTGATGACCTGGTCACACATGCCTGAGCTTCGAGCGATGTCCGCACCGAGACCTTAGGACCTTAGTGTACTTGAAATGCTGGATAAATATCCAGTATATTTGACTGCATGAAATCCGCAGTCTTATCCCATCCAGAACCTGTTTTCATCCCGGAAAAGAAGGTCTGGCTGGAAGTGTGCGGCTGGAAAGTTCCTGCTGGGTTTGCGTCCCCTGCGGCAGATCACACCCGCAAGCGAATTGACCTCAATGAGCACTTGATACGCAATGGAGCCGCGACCCACATCTTCAAGGTCAAAGGCGACTCCATGATCGACATTGGCATCTACGAGGGCGATGCCTTGCTGATTGATAGGTCTATCGAGCCTCGGCACGGCAACATCGTGCTGGCGGTATTGAACAACGATTTCACAGTCAAACGCCTGCACCGACGTGGAGGCGTTATCAAGCTGGTGCCTGAAAACCCCCGCTACCCGACCATTGTGGTCAAGGAGGAAGAGGAGTTCTCCATTTGGGGTGTTGTGACCTACAACCTGCACAAGCTTTACTGAGGACGACTCATGGGCGGCGCGGTACCGCAATTGGCCCTGGTCGATTGCAACAACTTTTATGTCAGCTGCGAGCGTGTCTTTCGACCCGATCTGGCGCGTGTACCGTTGGTAGTTCTATCGAACAACGATGGTTGTATTGTTTCCCGCTCCAATGAGGCCAAGGCTCTTGGGATCAAGATGGGGCAACCCTGGTTCGAATGCAAAGAGCTGGCTGAAGAACATGGCATCCTGGCTTTCAGCAGCAACTATGCGCTGTACGCCGATCTCTCTAATCGGGTCATGAGCATTCTGAGCGACTTGGCGCCCCGGCATGAGGTGTACTCCATCGATGAGTGCTTTGTTGATCTGACTGGCATGCCCAAGTTGCGCGAGGTCAGTTATGCCATGCGTGAGCGGGTCGGGATGTGGACAGGGATTCCTGTGTGTGTTGGCATCGGTCCGACCAAGACCCTGGCCAAGCTTGCCAACCACGTGGCCAAAAAGCATCCCAGGTCCAAAGGTGTCTTCAACTACAACGCCCTGAGCGAGGGGCAGAAATCCCTGCTGTTGCAGCGTATTCCCGTTGAGGAGGTTTGGGGTGTCGGACGCAAGCTGACTAAACGGCTGGAGTGCCACCGCATCAGAACCGTGCAGGATTTGAAGCAGGCGCATGTGCCGACCTTGCGTGCTGAATTTGGAGTGGTGATGGAGAAGATCCAGCGCGAACTCCAGGAGGTGTCGTGCATCGAATTGCAGGAAATTCAGCCAGACCGCCAGCAGATCATCGCCAGCCGGTCCTTCGGGAAGATGGTCTCAGAGCTGCCGATCCTGCAGGATGCTCTGTCCACATTCGTGGCCAATGCCTGCGCCAAGCTGAGAGGGCAGGGGAGTCATGCCGCTGTGATTCAGGTATTCCTGCAGACCAATCGTTTCCGTAAAGACCTGCCGCAGTACATGCCCAGTCTGGCGGTGCCCCTTCCGTATCCCACCAATGACAGCCTGGAGGTGAACCGTTGGGCCAGCTACCTGTGTGAAAGGATGTTCAAGCCGAAGTACCAGTACAAGAAGGCTGGGATCATGCTCAGCGAGATCAGCCCGGTGACACACCGTCAGGGCGATTTGCTAGAGGGGGAAGTGTCCAGTAATGGCAAATTGATGCTGGCGCTGGATACCCTGAATCAGCGCTTTGGGAGGGGTACGGTCAAGGTGTCGACGCAAGGGGCTTTCAAGGACTGGCAGATGCGGCAGGAGCGCAAGTCACCGAACTACACATCGGATTGGGATGAGGTTCCCATGGTTTGATGAATATCGTTAAATTGTTAGTCTCATAATTACTATATGGATATCCGAACGCTTGATTACTACATGGCCCACGCCAGAGAGGTGGCGCAGCGCTATGAGGCGGCCCCCAGTTCATTGGCTGCTCGGTTCAACAGCGCCTTTGCCCCTGGCGGACGCGTTCTGGACATCGGTTGTGGTTCTGGCCGTGATTTAGCCGAGCTTGGTCGTCAGGGGTTCCAACCGTACGGCATCGACGGCACTGCTGAATTTGTTGAGCTGGCGCAGGAATACCACCCTGAACTTCAAGGGCGCATCGCGCAAGGTCTTCTGCCCGACTTCTCTGTGCCGTTTGGTGGCGAATTCGATGGGGTTCTGTGCTGCGCGGTTTTGATGCACATCGACTCGACCGAGCTTTTCAACGCAGCCTTGGCCATCAAGCGCTGTCTGAAAGTCAATGGACGCCTGCTGATTTCCGTGCCGAGCCAGCGCTCAGATACCGGGGATGGAGAGAGGGACGCCAACGGGCGGCTGTTTAAGACTTATCACCCGGGCTACCTGCGGCTGATCTTCGAGCGGTTGGGCTTCAGCCTGATTGACCAGTGGGGCAACTCGGATGCCATGAACCGCCAAGGGGTGGAATGGGTGTCCTTGCTTTTTCAGCTCAAATCCGGAGCCAATACCCGTCCCATCGATCAAATCGAAGGGGTTCTAAACCACGACAAGAAGAGCGCCACATACAAATTCGCGTTGTTTCGGGCGTTGGCTGAAATCGCCACCCAGAGCCCCAACAGTGTGACCTGGCTGGCCGATGGACAGGTTGGATTGCCTGTCCGGTACGTGGCTGAGAAATGGCTGCAGTATTACTGGCCATTGGTCGAATCGCGTATCTTCATTCCTCAGTTGAATGGCGAGCGCCCCGACGCTGGCAAGCCCATCAAGTTTCGTAAGCACCTGCACACGCTGATCCAACGCTATGCCAAAGCTGGCGGTTACAGCGCTTTCAGGATCGAGCGTAACAAGGGGTTGTTGTCCACCGATAGTCAAAAGTTGCTGCGCGCCTTGATGGCGGATATCGAGGACGCGATCATCAAGGGTCCTGTAGTTTTTGCCGGTGGAGCGCTAATCACCGGCCGGGTGTTTGGCTACGATGCCAAGACAAGGCAGATCCTGATCCCGAACGACCTGTGGATTGAACTGAGCCATTTGGGCTACTGGGTGAGCCAGGCAGTCATCCTGCAATGGGCGGAAAAGACGACCAAATTGGGTGAAGGTATCGAGGTCGCCACTGTGGTCAATCTCCTGCTGGACAAAGAAGACGAGCGCACCACCATCGAAGCCAGAAAGCTGTTTTCTGGGATGGAGCGCCTGGAGTGCATCTGGACTGGAGCAACCTTGCGTGACAGTTTCGATGTCGACCATGTGATCCCGTTTGACCTATGGCACAACAACGATGTCTGGAACCTGTTACCTGCCTCAAAGACGGCCAACAGCAAGAAGAGCAATAAGCTGCCATCTACCGGCATCCTGCGCTTGCGCAAGGACTGCATCGTCGGCTACTGGGAGTTGCTGCGGAATAAGAACAGTCAGCGGTTCGACAAGGAAGCTGAGACGTTGCTTGTCATGCCTGAGAACAATTGGCAGAACGCCCTATACGGCCAAATGTGCAATGCAATAGAAGTAACGGCCCTGCAAAGAGGCGTTGGCAGATGGCCTGTGAATTGAACTAGATGCCAACCTCAACGTGATGCTGGGAAATTCATTTTTATGATGGAAATTTTTGATGCGTGATAAATCTGAACAATCCAGCGAGGAAAATCCGAAAGCCAAGACGCTGAAAATTTCTGATCTATTGCCTGCTAAGGCAGTGGTTGAAACATCGATTGGACGTCTTTACGTCAGGCATGTTTACACCAGTGACTGGAAGCACTTTGGAAGTGAAGATGCTCATGAATTAGGTCGGAGTGTAGTCCAGCACCTTTGCAGCCGTATTGAAGATAAGAACGAGAGCGGGCCGCTTGGAGAAAAGGATTTGGAAGAGCTGAGTGAAGCTGATTTTTGTTCCCTTGTTCCTGTGATCGCGAAAAAGAACGGTTGGTTGGGGTTGCCAATTGATGCTGGGATTAAGGAGCTTGGGAATGCCGTAAAAGTCGCGAGGCTTCAACAGCTAGAACTTCATAAGAAGACGCTCGCAGACATGCGTAAGTCTATCGATTTGAGCTACGGATTCCTTGGGGCAGACACGCTGAATAAGCTTCAGGAACAGATGGCAGGGCTCGTAGATATCCGTAAAGCCGTGGCTGGTGTGGATGGCATAGGAGGGTTTATTCGTGAATCAAGTCATAGAGACATTTTGCGAGATACAGCGAGAGCACGAGATCAAAATTTTTTAATACATACGCTGCCTCGACCCGAGGATACCCCTCTGGGGCGTGCAACTCTTGAAAGTGCTGAAGCTTCTCGTGAAGTTTCACAAAAAATGGATGCTCTCGTTGATATTCTTGCGGGGCTCAATCAAACGATGGTTAAAGATGTGCTGCCTGAATGGGTCAAGCAGGTAGAAAATAGTCAAAAAGATGCAAAGGATGCATTCAATCAAGCGGCTACTGGTCTGAAGTGGACGAAATGGGCAGTAATTACCTCGGTGGTGGTTACAGTGCTGGTAACTTGGTGGCAAGTGTGGGTTGCAAGAGATATTGACCTCGATAACGCGAAGCAGCAGAAGCGAGTTGAAACTATTTTGGAGAGGCAACTCTCCGCCCAAGAAAATCTTGTCAAACAGCTTGAGCGCGATACGGCTGCTCTGCGGGATGAAATCCTAGTGCTGAAGTCCTTGGCAGCGGTTCCACCAGAAAAGCGGAAACAATGATGCTTAAGCCCGCAGTCTGGGGTGCAGACTAGTAAGCCAAATGGATGAGCTGATGTACTTCAGAGGTTCCACGCGTTTGCTAAGCTATAGATTCAGGAAGTCAAGAACATGAACGACATCATCTGCCCGCACTGCGGTAAGGCTTTCAAGATCGATGAAGCCGGTTACGCCGATATCCTCAAACAGGTGCGCGATAGCGAATTCGAGCACCAACTACACGAGCGGCTGGAACTCGCAGAGCGCGACAAACATAGCGCCGTGGAACTCGCCCGTGCCCAGCTGACTGCAGAGTTGCAAAAGCAGGGGAGCGAACGGGAGGCAGAAATCCTGCGGCTCAAGACCCAGTTGGAGGCTGGCGAGGTAGCTCGCCAGCTTGCCGTAGCTCAAGCCCTGAGCGATGTCGAAAGGCAGAGGGATGGCCTGATTGGCGAGCTGGACAAGGCCCGGCAGGAGACTCAATTGGTCCGGCAACTGGCCGAGGCTCAACGTATGGCCGAGTTACAAAAGACCACTGCCAACAAAGACAGTGAAATTCAGGGCCTGAAGGCCCGGCTGGCAGAGGTCGAACTGTCTCAAAGGCTCGCCATTAGCGAGGCGCTTGCCGCCGTTGAAAAAAAGCGTGACGAACTGCAGACCAGCCTAGCGCAGGCCCGCTTGGAAAAGCAACTGGCCGAGCAATCCCTGAAAGAGCGCTACGAAGATCAGATCAAGGATCGCGACGCCGCAATCGAACGCCTGCGCGACATGAAGGTGCGTCTATCAACCAAGATGGTGGGCGAAACGCTGGAGCAGCACTGCGAGACCGAGTTCAACCGCATTCGTGCCACCGCATTCCCTCGGGCCTACTTTGAGAAGGACAACGACGCCAGCACCGGCAGCAAGGGCGACTACATCTTCCGCGACTCCGACGAGTCGGGAACCGAAATCGTGTCGATCATGTTTGAGATGAAGAACGAAAGCGATGCGACGGCCACCAAGAAGCGCAACGAGGATTTCCTAAAGGAGCTGGACAAAGACCGTATGGAGAAAGGTTGCGAGTACGCAGTCATGGTCTCCCTCCTGGAACCCGATAGCGAGCTCTACAACACGGGCATCGTCGATGTGTTTCACCGCTACCCGAAGATGTATGTTGTGCGCCCTCAATTCTTCATTCCAATCATCACCTTGCTGCGAAATGCGGCGATGAACGCTGTCAAGTACAAGGCTGAGCTGGCTCTTGTAAAGGCCCAGAACGTCGACATTACGAACTTCGAGAATGAGCTGGAAAGCTTTAAGGCCGCGTTTGCCAAGAACTACGACTTGGCTTCGCGCAGGTTCCAGATCGCGATTGACGAAATCGACAAGTCCATCGACCACCTGCAGAAGACTAAGGACGCGCTCTTGGGGACTGACCGCAACCTGCGTTTGGCAAATGACAAAGCCCAAGACGTGACCATCAAAAAGCTCACTAAGGGCAACCCGACCATGGCCGCCAAATTTGCAGATCTGAAGGCTCCAGGCGCTGATTGATTCAAACATGCGCTCTTGTCCTTCTGACGTCTTCGTTCACCACGCATTTATAGATATGCTGAGTTGCCATATTTCTATATGTAAATATTGGCATGACCAAGGAGGAAAATCTCTGTGACAACATCCAACACTGCCGATGCGGCGACAAAGCAGGCGACACCAAGTGCTAAGTCGTTAGATCCGATTCACGATGCCGCGCAACAGGCTAGAAATCTTAGGCAGGTTCTGCAGGACGACAAACAGAGAATTGGTTGCTTTTTAGGCGCAGGGTGCCCTCTTGGTATCTACGACGCTGAAGGACAGAAGAGCGTCGTCCTCATTCCTGCAATCATCGAGCTGACAAGGCGTATTGCTGAGGGGCTGGAAGCTGCGGACAGTGCAAAAGGCGCCACCTCGAAGTACAAAGCCAACTGGGATTCGTTGTGCTCAGAGTGCAAGATGACAGACGGCCAAGCCCCGACCATTGAGGACGTGCTGACGGAGCTCCGAACTCTCTCAAATCGCCGAGGCAGCGCCGAGATACTTGGAATGAGCAAGAAGGACCTTAGCGAACTTGATGACAAGATCTGCGCTTTGATTTCCGCAGAAGTGCGTAAGCCGCTGCCACCGTATCGCAACTCATACAACCGATTCGCGTCTTGGATAGGAGGCATCCATCGAGACTCGCCTGCGGAAATCTTTACCCCCAATTACGACCTGCTACTTGAACAGGCGTTGGAACAGAACCTTCTCCCACACTTTGACGGTTTCGTTGGCTCGCGCGAGCCTTGGTTTGACCTCGCTTCTATCGAACATGACACGATTCCAGCAAGATGGACACGACTTTGGAAACTTCATGGTTCAATCAATTGGGAGAAGAGCGAAGAAACGGTGAATGGAAACAAAATCACTCGCGTTGTCCGCGTCACACGCGAGGCAGAGACCGGCAAAGTAATGATTTTCCCGTCTCATCTCAAATTTGATCAAAGTCGCCGGATGCCATATCTAGCGATGCTGGATCGCCTCCGGGCATTCTTCCAGGGAAAGGATGCACCGAGACTCGTCGTGTGCGGATACTCGTTCTTGGATGATCATCTCAATGAAGTTCTGCTCGATGGGCTCCGGGGCAATCGCAATGCTCAATGCTTTGCGTTGATGTTTTCAGGTCTTAACCAACATCCTCGGGTTGTTGAATACGCACAAAGGCAGAGCAATCTCACAGTGCTTGCCTCGGATGGGGCCGTTGTTGGCACTCGTGTTGGCGGTTACCGAGCAGGTACTGCCGGTGGCCAGGAACACGTGCCTTGGTTGCTTGAGGAAACGCAATCTGCGGGTGAATCCAAGGAGGCTTATCCGCGTAGTCGTCTTGGTGATTTTCACTACTTCGGACTTTTTCTTGAGCAACTTTGCGGCGGGGGTGGGCATGACGCGCGACCAGTTATCTAACACTGATCCCTCGCGGCTTGGCTCCGTCGAGGATGTGAATGGCGCGAGCGTCAGCGTGAAGCTGTCAGACAGTGCGCCAGGCGGTCTGCTCTTCGTAAACGGTGAGGCCTATCGGGTTGGCCAGGTCGGTGGCTTCGTTCGAATTCCCTCCGGGTACGTCGATCTGTACGGCGTAATTTCTCAGGTCGGCGCTGGCGCAGCTCCAGGGCCGCAGGAACTTGCTCCTCAGTTCGGCAATCGATGGCTGAGAGTTGAACTGGTAGGGCAGGGACGGCGAGGAACGAAGTTCGAGCGCGGCATAGCTCAGTACCCTTCAATTGGAGATTCGGTGCATGTCGTCACTGAATCTGATTTGAAAACGGTCTATGCACCAGGGGATGAAGATGGGTACGTAGCAGTCGGTCGCGTAGCGAGTGCTGAATCAATCCGCGCCTACCTAGACCTCAATCGTCTGACCAGTCGACATTCAGCCGTCGTTGGCAGTACTGGTTCTGGAAAATCAAATGCGGTAGCCAACATCTTGGGGGCTGTTTCCAACCCAGATCGTTTCAAGTCAGCTCGTGTCGTGCTATTCGATCTGCATGGCGAATATGCGAAGGCGTTCGGCGATCAAGTCCGAGTTTTCCGTGTTGGAGCAAATATAGCCGAGGGAGAACGAGAGCTTCATGTACCGTTCTGGGCGCTTACCGCTGAGGAGTTCATCTCCATCTCGATGGGCTCAGTTACGGGGGCGCCGATGGCATTGCTCCAGGAGAAGCTCTTATCCGCCAAGCGCGAATCGAAACCTGCGGGCACTGCGCATGGGATGCCGGAGCTAGCAGTAACCGTTGATACACCGTTGCCGTTCTCGGTTTATCAACTCTGGCTTGATCTCTACTCACTGCATTGCGCAACCCATACTGTGAGCAGTAGTCAGAATCAGTCGGAAGCCACACGAGCCTATGTAGAAGAGGGTACGCCACTTACACAAGCCGTTGGTGATGGAGACCAACTTGTGCGGCCCAGGTTCCTGCCAGAATGCAAAGAAACTGGGAGCACCAAGATTTATAACGGTCAGCATAGTGCACTCCCCCGGGCTCATATTGATGTTTTGGAGAGCAGGCTCCGGGACCCGCGTATGCAGTTCCTGTTTAATCCTGGGGAATGGGCCGTTGCAAAGGATGGGACAACCACGTCCGATCTCGATGCATTGCTTTCTTCATGGATTGGTGCGGAAGCCCCTGTATCTGTCTTTGACCTTTCCGGCATTCCTACGGCTATCGTGGACGATATGGTTGGCGCAATCCTGCGCATCCTCTATGACGCTGTATTCTGGGGTCGTATGAAACAAGAAGGTGGGCGTGAGCGACCTTTGCTTCTTGTCCTTGAAGAGGCCCACGTCTATCTCAGCACACAATCGAAAAGCCGCGCGGCCACGGCAGCTAGACGCATAGCGAAGGAAGGTCGTAAGTATGGTGTGGGACTAATGTTGGTCAGTCAGCGCCCATCCGAGGTTGATTCGACGATCTTGTCCCAGTGTGGAACGATTGTGGCGCTACGCCTCACGAACGATTCCGACCGTGGCCAAGTAGCGTCCTGTGCGTCTGACAACCTCAAGGGTCTTTTTTCGATGTTGCCTGTGTTACGTACGGGAGAGGCGCTAATCGTTGGGGAGGCAGTCAATATGCCGATTCGCGCAATCATTGATCGCCCGCCGGAAGGGCGCCGACCCGATAGTGATGATCCCGTCGTTGTCGTGCCCAAGGGGGCTGATGGAAAGCGTTTGCGCAGCGGGGGATGGACGGAACCCGTTTTAAACGAAAACTACAAGCCACTCGTGGAGGCTTGGCGAAGACAAGACCCAACAGCCGGTAATGTCAAACCCGCCACCAATCAGCCTGTTTAGGTATCCAAAAGGAAGACAGACAATCATGGAACGCACACCAGTTAGCTCAAGCAATATCGCTGCGATCGGCTATGACCCGGAGAGCGGAGTTCTTGAGGTCGAGTTCACCAATGGGGCCGTGTACTCCTACTCCGGAGTTCCGCTTGGCGAATATGAGGGGCTCATGAGTTCAGACTCGAAGGGCAAGTATTTGCACGCGAACATCAAGGGACGCTACCCGTATTCGAAGTTGTGAGAGGTTCCGCTCACACATACATCGACTGGCCTTCGCTCTGTCCGTCGTGTGCGTCGAGCTACCTATCTGTGGATTTGGGTTCAAATCCGAAAACCGGATTTGAAGTGGTTCAGAGAACTATGCCGGTGTAAGATCGGCCTTGAGGTTGGGTCTTGATCACTACCTTGCATTCACGCCCTAGTACTCTCTGGCACGCTTGAGTGCGAATAGAAAGTTCCTGAGTGGTAAACCATCCACCACCATATGCTGTGTGAGAAAAACACTCTCTCACTTTTTGGAAACCCCGCTGAGGCCCAGTCTCTGCGGGGTTTTCGTCATTTTGCTCGTGGACACGCCCTCTGATGTAGCATCGAGCTCGTGAAAATCCTCAAAGCCCTAGCTGTTTGTCTGTTGATCCTTGCACTGCCCGTGCAAGGGTTCGCGGCTGCAAGCCTGGCTTTTTGTCATGGCAAGCAAGCCGCCCACAGGCTGTTGCAAGAGGATCACGGTTCACACATGCGTCTGCACGAGCAAGCATCGAGTCATCGCCATGATGGTGCCCAAGCCGATAGCAAGGCCAGCCAGCTGAACCACAAATGCAGTCACTGTTCACAGTGCTGCGCAGGCTACGCGATGGCATTTTCCCAATTGCCCAGTTTTGCGTTACTCGTGACCCAATCGATTTGGGTTGGTTCTTTACCCGTACTCCACGACGGCGTTTCTCTGAGCGGCCTGGAACGACCTCCACGCACGCCCCTCGCTTGATCGCACCATCGATCGTTTGATCGACAGCTGTGCTGTGTCTCACCGGTCCGTCGGTGATGTTTGTTTCTCGAGCGACGAGGAAACCATGTATTTCAAGAAATATTTTTGGCGTGGCCTTCAAGGGGCTGGCATTGCTTGTTCGTTGTCGTTCATGCAGGGCATCGCTGCTCAAGAGTTGTCCGATCACTCAGCGCGGCAGCCAGCATTGCCATCGGTGAATCTTCATTACCAGTCACCACTGGTGAGGTATCAACGCTACTCCGAATCAAGCATTCAATCTTGGCAGCAGTCCAATCGAACGGTTCATGACATTGGCGGTTGGAAGTCTTATGCGAAAGAGGTGCAATCACCGCCTGTGACGCCAGCAGAGGCTGCTGCGCAACATCCAATGCCTATGGGGCACTCCCACGGGGGGCACAAATGATGAGCAAACCGAATTTCTTTCAGTGGGCCATGACCGCAGCATCCGTCGTTGTCCTGAGTGCATGTGCAAGCTATGACATGCAAAAAGGCGTGGACCGGGCTGGCATCGACACCAAAGACTTTATCCAAGGCAATTTGCAACTGGCCAGGACGGACAGTGAGCGTCAACAGAGGTCGTCCACGTCTTCACGGCTGTTGGCCAATTTTGTGGGGCAGACTGAAGCCGTGCAGTTGATGTTGGCCAACAGTGCTTCGTTTCAGGCGCTGATGGCGCAGAACTGGTTGGAAGCGGCCACGGCCGCACAGTCTGGTCGTATTTCCAACCCTGTGTTCTCTTATGAGAGCGTAGTGACTGGCTCGGAATCGGAAATCAACCGGTTTCTCACGTTTGGATTGCTGGATCTCTTGACGCTTCCCCATCGCGCTGCGATGGCGGAGCACCGGATGGAGCAGGCTCAACTCAGGTTTGCTTCAGAGATCGTTGACCGTGTCACTCAGGTCAGGCAGGCGTGGGTCAAAGCTGTCGCGGCACAGCAGTCGTTGGTATATGCCGAACAGGTCTATGAAAGTGCGCAAGCCAGTGCCGAGTTGGCTCGGCGCATGGAAGCTGTGGGAAATTTCAACCGTCTCACCCGAGCCAGGCATCAGGCTTTTTACGCCGATGCCGCCACCCAACTGGTGAGTGCCAGGCAAAACGTGGTCGCCAAGCGCGAAGAGCTGGTTCGAATTCTTGGGCTTGATGCTGCGCAGGCAGAAATGCTGAAGCTCCCGAACAGATTGCCTGAGTTGCCCAAATAGCCCTTGTCTGGGCAGGAAGTCGGAAGGGATGCGGGTCGAAATCGTCTGGATGTTCAGTTAGCGCGCGCCACTCTCAACGCTGCAGCCAAAGCGCAAGGCCTGGTCGGAATTACCAGCCTGACGGACATCGAAGTATCGGCTCGAAAGGGAAGCGTGAGCGATGGTGCCACGGGAACAAGCACTTCACGGCATGGCTATGAGGTGGGTGTCCGGTTGCCCATCTTTGACTGGGGCACCATGCAACGCGATGCGATGAATGCGCAAACGCTTGCGGCGGCCAATCACCTTGAAGCCACAGTTCGGGCCGCTGGCTCTGGGTTGCGTGAAAGCTATGCGGCTTACCGATCGGCCTATGACATCAGCCGTCATTACAAGGAGGAGGTTCTGCCTCTGCGCAAGGTGATGGCCGACGAAAACATTCTGCGATACAACGGAATGATCATCGGTGTCTTCGAGCTCTTAGCCGATGCGAGAGATCAAGTCTCGACCGTCATCTCTGCCATCGCCGCCGACCAGCAGTTCTGGATCGCTGATGCGGCCCTGAAGGCCCATTTGATTGGCCGTCCTACTGCAGTTGGGGTTTCATCCGTTTCCAGCACATCCAGAAGTGCAGCTGCAAGCCACTGACAGGGGAGATTCATGACTTCAAGAAGAAATTTTTTCAAACTGGCGGGGATGGCTGGCGGGGCAGTCTCGGCGCTCGCGGTGGGTCAGCATGCATTGGCGGGCTTGCCGGAGCCAGTGATTCAAACCAAGCCCGACACCATGCCACCGCTGGTCCCCAACACAGGACGACCCTATAACCCTGTGGTCACGCTCAATGGATGGACTTTGCCTTGGCGAATGAATCAGGGGGTGAAGGAATTCCATTTGGTAGCCGAACCCGTGGTGCGTGAAATGGCACCTGGTTTCAAGGCGCATCTTTGGGGATACAACGGCCAATCACCAGGGCCAACCATCGAGGTGGTCGAGGGGGATCGGGTTCGATTATTTGTGACCAACAAATTGCCCGAGGTCACCAGTGTGCATTGGCACGGCCAACGTTTGCCCAATGGCATGGACGGGGTGACAGGTTTGACTCAGCGAGGAATTGAACCCGGCAAGACCTTTGTCTACGAGTTTGTGGCCCGCCGGCCTGGCACCTTCATGTACCACCCCCATGCCGATGAGATGGTGCAGATGGCCATGGGCTTGATGGGCATGTGGATCACGCACCCCAAGGAAAAACACCCCCTGATTGCGGAAGTCGACAGGGATTTCTGCTTCCTTCTGAGTTCTTTTGACATTGATCCAGGCAGTTACACCCCCAAGATCATGACCATGACAGATTTCAACATCTGGACCTGGAACAGCCGCGTGTTCCCGGGAATTGATCCGCTGGTGGTGAGAAAAATGGACAAGGTACGGATTCGGGTTGGCAATCTGACGATGACCAATCACCCCATTCACATGCATGGCCACGAATTCACTGTCACAGGCACTGACGGCGGCCCTGTGCCTGTGACGGCCCGATGGCCCGAGGTGACGGCTGATATCGGCGTGGGCCAGATGCGTCAGATCGAGTTCCTGGCCAATGAGGAAGGTGACTGGGCATTCCATTGCCATAAGAGCCACCACGCCATGAACGCCATGGGGCATGGTGTTCCCACCATGATTGGTGTGGACCACCGTGGTGTCGGCAAGAAGATCAACAGCCTGATCCCTGACTACATGGTCATGGGGGAGCGGGGCATGCACGACATGACTGAAATGGAAATGCCGCTCCCAGACAACACTGCACCCATGATGACGGGAGAGGGACCGTTTGGCTCGGTCGGCATGGGCGGCATGTTCAGTGTGATCAAGGTGCGGCGTGACCAGAAGCCCGGGAGCTACAAAGACCCAGGTTGGTTCAAGCATCCCTCAGGAACTGTGGCTCGCGAATACACAGGGCCGGTGACAGAACCGGCTCGCAATACGCATCAAGGCGGGCAATCCATGCCCCGTGCAAGTCAGCCGAAGATGTCAACGGAAGTTCAGATTCGTAAGCCAACGGGCCATGAAGGCCATTGATGCATCAAATTCTCAGAGAGATGCCCATGAATATTCAAATCCATTCCCTCAAAGCCATTGCATTCATGGCCATGAGTTTGTCGTTGACTTCATGGGCCGGTGGCAGTCACGATGGTCATACCCACAGTCATGGCAAAGAAGAAGCCGCGATTGGTCAACCGGGGGAGCCATCCAAGGTGAGCCGCACCATCACCATTGAAATGAGTGATGCCATGCGATTCACCCCTGCCACTTTCAAAGTTCGCCAAGGCGAGACGGTTCGATTGTTGGTTGTCAATACAGGGCAGATCAGGCATGAGTTGAGCTTGGGAACACAGAAAGAACTCAGAGAACACCTCGCCTTGATGAAGAAATTTCCGGACATGGAGCATGACGAACCTAACAGCGTCACCCTGGATCCGGGCAAGCATGGAGAAATCGTTTGGCAGTTCACACGTGCCGGTGCCGTTCACTTTGCTTGCTTGATTCCAGGCCACTATGAGGCTGGAATGAAAGGGGCCGTTCAAGTGAGCAAGCAGTAACAGGCGTTGCAACGTCATTTATTTTGAGGAAAACATCATGTACAAAACCATTCACATGTTTCTGACTGCATCTGCCATCACCCTCGGGGCCTCGCTGTCTTGGAGCGGTCATGCGCAAAGCGCAAGCGATCACCAGCACACACATCGAGCCATACAGCCAACTCTGATTGATGGCGAAGTCAAGAAGGTGGATCGCGAAAATGGAAAGGTCACTATCAAGCACGAGGAGATTCCTCACTTGGATATGCCTGGCATGACCATGGTCTTCGCGGTCAAGGACAAAGCCATGCTGGCCAATGTCAAGGCGGGAAGCAAAGTCCGTTTCCTGGTGATTCAAGAGGGCGGGAAACTGCTGGTGACGGAGATCCAAACTGGGCCATAAATAAAGTGGCGCCACGTATATCTATCAGGTAATCTTTCCATGAAGCCTCCGAATACAGTCACTTTCCTGGCCTTGATGGCATTTTTGAACCTTGCCATGGCTCAGCCCATGGCCTTGCCTCAACCATCGAAAGGACTGATGCCGAATCCGGCACTGGGCAAAAGACTCTACGAAAAGAACTGCGCGTCTTGCCATGGGCGAGAACTCAAAGGGTCAGACAAGGGCCCCCCGTTCTTGCACCCGGTGTACGAGCCCTCACACCATGGAGACGCATCGTTTCAGGCGGCAGTTCATCATGGAAGTCGAGCTCATCACTGGAAATTGGGTGACATGCCGCCCGTGCAAGGTGTATCGCCCGACGATGTGGCTCACATCACGGCCTATGTTCGACAACAGCAACGGCTGGCTGGGATTCAGTAGTTGAGAACTGGATACTGGTCCTTGGGCTGCTGCCGGTATCTACGGAATCGGCAGCAGCCCACATCTCATGCGGAGGTCCGCCATGTCCCAGGAATCTTTCGACACGTTCCAAGCTCGCAAACTCAGCGAGGGCTATGACGAAGTCCTGTTGCGCGAGTGGGCGCCGGGCTTTGCCAACGAGCCGCACAGCCATCCCTTCGACACCGATGCCCAGGTGGCGCAAGGCGAGTTCTGGCTGACCATGGACGGACACACCACGCACTACCAAGCGGGCGACTGTTTTCAGGTCGCGCGGGGCGTGCTGCACGCCGAGCGGTATGGTCCGCAAGGGGCCGTGTTCTGGGCGGCGCGCAAAAACTGAGTGGCCTGTCGCCGCGCCTCGACGATCAGGAGCCTGTGCTGGCGCAACCTTTGCCGGGCAAGCGCGCGCGAAAGACCCGGCCATCGACCCAGCGCACCCGCACATCCAGTTGATCGCCCGTGCTGGCCGGCAGGCTCAGGCACAGTCCCTGCGGACACGACACCAGGGGCGCGGCGGCGAAGGCCGCGTCGGGCGTGTCAGCGGGACGCACCGCGTCGATCAGATCGAGTCGGCTGCCCGCGATCCACACCGCATCGCCTGGCGGTGAGCAGGTGGCGCTGCTGAGTTCGGGCAACAACAACACCGAGCGTGGCAGAGGCAGCCAGTGGCTGTTCAGGCCCGAGGGCTGGTGCTGCACGCGGTACTCGAGCGGGTTGACCACGCCGGGCAATTCGGCAGCGGCGAAGCGAACTGGGCTGCGCGTGCGCAGCTCATTGTGGGCAAGGTCGGCGATCAGGGGCACGCTCAGGGGCTGGTTGGCCGAGGGCGGGTCATCCTGAAAACGCAGTTGCAGGCTGTACTGACCCTTGCTCAAGGTGTAGGGCGCTTGCGCTTGTAACAGCAGGCTCAGCCCCGAGTCGTCGGTGATGAGCGCATCGGTGGGGGACAGGCCCCACTGCAAGGCTTTGGGCGACGGGTTGACCACCAGCGCGTTGGGCACTTGCTCGGCCACCACGAGCTTGGGGCGTGCGGGGGTCTTGCTCAAGGGCACCGTTTGTGGGGCGGGTTCATCGTCGCGGTGCCACACCGTCACGGTGCCAGGCAGTTGCGCGTTGTCGCGCAGGCCGGGCGGGCAAGTCACATACAGCGTGCCACTGGCGTTGGGCGCCGAGGCGTCAACGGCACAGCGCGCTTCACCCAGTTGCAGTTGGGCGATGCGGTCCAGTCGCGCGCCGCTCACGCTCAGGCCCTCATCCCATTGCGCGTGTTCGATGCGGGTGATGCGGGCCCGTGCGGCCTGCACACGCAGCGGCACCGTCAGATCGGGCACGCCGGCTTGTTGCACCGTGAGCGTGGCGCTACCCGGGGTTACCTCGCGCAAGTCCAGCGCCAGGCGTGTGGGCACGCCCGCATCGCTGCGCCATTGGGTGCCATCGTGCAACTGCAAGCTCAGTCCGCGCACGCACGCCGTGCGTGGGTTGTCGGCCAGCGTCAAGGTGGCGCGCTCACCCGCCAGCAGCTCGTTCACACCTTGCAAAGCCGGTTGCAGGTCTTGCGCCTGGGTCCACGCCAGTGCCAGTGGCACAGGCGGCAACGTCACGGCCTCGAAGCCAAAGCGCCCGCTGAGCGTGGCCTGCACGGCCGCGCGGCCCGAGAGCCGCGCCATGTCCAGCGAGGCTGGGTCAAAGTTCAGCACGCCCGTTTCGGGATCGAAGGACAGATCGGTCAGCTCCACCAGCGCCTCGTCCGTGTCGGGCAAGCTCAGCACCAAGTGCCAGTCGTGCCAGAAGTTGAGCAGCGGCAAGCGCCCGCGCACTTGCCAGCCCAGGCGTCCGCTGCCCACGCAACCCACCTCGCGCTCCAGCGGCAGCAATTCGGGCACAGGTCCGGTGAACCAGGAGGGCACATAGATGTAGGCGGTCTTGATGCTGCCGTTGCGAAAGCGCGCCATCGAAAACAGTTCGATGCGCGGCGAGGGCGCATGGCGTCGACCAAAGGTGGGCGCGAAGTCGTAGTTGTCGCGGTACTTGTTGCTCAGGTAGTCGCTGGCCTCGGAGAACATGCGCAGGTTCGACAACAAAAAACTGCTCAGGTCGACCGCTCTTTTGTTGCCGACCATGCCGCTGAGATCTTGGTTCGACGGCAAGGCGAAGTCCTTGTTGGCCACGATGTCGGTGGCCACGCATTCGGTGTTGACGCGCTCGTTGCGAAAGCATTCGGGGTCAACGTGGTTGACGCCGAACTTGGCCGCCAGCTCGCGCGCGGCCTGGATGGCTTGCTGGGGCTGGCGTCCCGATACGCGCCGCGCCAGTCCCTGGCCGATGGCTTGGATGGCCTGGTTGATCTGATCCACCTTTTGCAGATCGTAAAAGCGCTGGGGATCGGCGCGCAGCACCTCGTTGAGTAGCCCCGCCGATTCCCGCAGGCTGGTGTAGAGCCCAAACAGGTTGCGCAATTGCGGTGCCAGCACGATGACGGGGGCCTGGTCGTCGGCGGTGATCTCCAGTGTGGCGGGCTCGGTCAGATCGGCCACCTCCACAAACTGCGAGGCGACCTGGTTGCCCGTGGGTGACACGCGCGCGAGCAACAGCACCCAATCACCCTTGGCCAGGGTGGCGACATCCGGTTGCACCTGCACGCGGTCGCCTTGGCGCAGGCGGTTCACCAAGGCCAGTGGCAGTTGCTGGTCGCCGCGTTGCACCCAGATGTTGAGCGCAGGGCCCTGATGGACCCCGTCTTGCGCCCGCACCATCCAACTGGCACAGAGCAACACCACGGCGAGCAGGTAGCGGATTTGGATCAAGCGTTCCCCTGTGACAACAAAAGAAAAAATTCTAGTCCCCACCCGAGCGCCGAGCACAGCGCCCCGCTCGCCGGCGCAGGGTATCTCAGCGCAGGCCGCGTCGCTGTGACATGGCTTGACCGAGCCGTTGCAGCGCATCGGCGTTGAGCACCTGCGCGGCTTGGGGCAGCAAGTCGCGGTCCTCCAGGGCCACATGGGCACGGTAGGCCTCGACCAACGACGTGACCTCGTGCGCATCCAGGGTGTGGGCCTGGCCCTGCGCCACGGCCTGCAAGGAGGGGCGCAGCGCGCGCCACAGCTGTTCCAGTTGCCGGTGCTGTGTGACCAGTGTCTGGGTCAGCTCGGCCAACGCTGCTGACGCAGGGTCTGTGGTCGAGGCTTGTTGCAGCAGGCCAAACAAATCGTCTTCCTCGTCGGCATGGTGGTTCGGCGCGGCCTCGTCAAAGTAGCGCAGCACCGCCTGTGCGGCCTCGCGGGCCTGGGCGTCGGCGCCGTGCTGGGCCAGATGCGGCAACAGGCGTGTGAGGGTGCGGCATTGGCGTTCGACGCGCTCGTGGCAGGCCGACAGCATGGCCAACGGGTCTTCGGGACCAGCGGCGGGGCTGCTGAAGCCGGGCAGGGACAGGGAGGGGGTCATGGGATGCATCCTAGCCTGCACGCGCCAGGTGCCCTAGGCCTGAGCCCTCACAAGGGTTGGTGGGTGCGCCACACCGGGTAGAGGTTGTAGCCGGGGTCGTGGTGTGGCAATTGGCTCATCCAGAAGTCCAGCCGCAACTCCGGGTCGGCATGAAAGCTCAGATCGCGCTGCAGGCGCTCTTCGTATTCGACCCGCAGTTGCGGCAGACGCTGGTACAGCGCCTCGCCATAGAGGTCGCGGATGCGCTCATCGGCGTGGTACATCCATTGCACGAGTTGCAACTGCCGATGGCTGGCCACGTGGTCGGTGACCTCGTAGGCGGTGTTGAACAAGCCCCAGGTCGACAGCGAGTCCGGCGATGCCGGCTCCAGCAAGTGCGCCACCAGCGGCGCGCGCGGCTGGTCGATGGGCACAAACAGCGAGCCGCGCGTGATGTCCATCACGGACGGCATCCATTGACCTTGGACGAACGAGCGCAGACGCCCCTGGTAACTTTGGGTGTCGAAGCGAACCTGGGTCGGATCGACGTGCATTTGCTCGGCGGGCCACTGGGTGCGCGATTGCTCAATGGTGCGATAGGCGATGCGATGTTGATCCAGAAATGGACGCACACTGGCCGCCCAAGCGGCGGGAATCACATAGCCGCCACGCGGCAGCGCCACCGTGGCTTCCTGCACCGGCTGGATGTCCTGGTACAGCGGTATGTTCCAGGTTTCGGGACGGTCCAGGTGGTAGGTGATGAAGCGCCCACCGATCACCGGCGCGTCTGCGTGCACCGTGTAGGCATAGCCCTCCACCCGCAGACTGCCCGATGGCAGCGCAATGCCCAGCTCCAGTGTGTTGCGCCAGTCCAGGTGCACCGTCTCGCCGCGCAGGTCGATGCTGCGACGGTCGGCCTGCCGGGCCAGCTTCAGCCAGGTCTGTCCGTATTGGGCCGTCAGTTCGAGCATGCTGATGATGACGTCCTGACAGGTCCGCACGCGGCTGGCGTAGTCGTCCCAAGCATGGTCCTCCACCAGCACGCCCATGCGGTTGCGCAACATGGCATAGACGTGCGAGAAGCGCGGCGCATCGGCATCGACCATCATCCCCGCAGCCGGGTTCTCCAGATCCACCAGCACCGGGGTGAAGTCCAATGGTCGATGGCCTTTGGCCCGGATGCGCTCGATGGCGCGTGCGTGCAGGTGCTCGGCGGCCAGCCGCAGTTGGGGATCGAGGCTGAACATGGCCGACATCGACAGCGACACGTCGTGGCGATAGCGCACGCCATCGGTGACGTGCAGGTCCAGCGTCAACAGTGGATCCCACGCATGGACCAGTGCCAGCATGTGCCGCATCTCCGGGGTCTGCGCCAGCATCCAGTCGCGGTTGAGGTTCACGCGCTGTGCCGTCACGCGCTCTCCTTGCAAGCGCGGCCCATTCTGGTTGGGACGGTTGTGCGCAGCGGGCCGCTCGTGGCCGTCGATGTTGAAGACGGGCACGAACACCAGCGTCTGGTGTTGCAGCAGGTTCGCCCCCGATGGCCGATCGAGCCAATCGCGCAACAGCAGCAGGCCCGCATCCTTGCCATCGATCTCGCCGGCGTGGCTGCCGCCGATCAGCAGCACCACGGGGGTTTGGGTCAGCCGCGTTTGTGTGGGGGTCAATGCACCCGGGCGTCCCACCACCAGCGCGTACATGCCGCGCCCTTCGGCGGTGGTGCCAAAGCGCTGGCAGCGCACCCGTTGCGGGTGGCGTTGCTGCAGGACTCGGCACTGGCGTTCGACCTCGGCGTAATCGCCCGTGTGTTCAAAGGCGGAGGTTTGTGCGCGCAAGGGCGGCAGATCCGGTGTGGCGGCCTGGGCGAGTCCGAGCCACAGGCACAGACCCCACAGACACAAGGCTCGCGATACGGCATGGAGGCTTGGCATGGCTCACGGTGGAGAAGACGGCAACGGGGCGGGATTATCGGTGAGCCTGAAAATGAGTTTGCATCACAAAAATTGCAAGAGAGGCTTTAACATTCGCGCACAGCAACAACCAGGAGACATGGCATGCGATCCTCAACCTGGCTGGTCGGTCTGGCGCTGATGGGTTCAGCGACGGTCTGGGCGGCCGATCCCGTGGTCAAGAAGTCCGAGAGCGGCATCTGTCACGATGTCAGCAGCGCGTCGTTCAAGAACACGCAGAAATTCACCCCGTATGCCAGCTTGGACGAATGCCTCAAAAGCGGTGGCCGTATGCCCGCGGGCAAGACAGCCCCGGTCGCCGATCCGGTGAAGAAATCGGACAACGGCATCTGCCATGACAAGGGCAGTGCACACTACGACAAGACCAAGAACTTCACCCCGTTCGCGTCGATGGACGAGTGTCTCCAGAGCGGCGGCAAGCCGCCGAAAAAATAAGCACAGACTGCACACAGCAATGGCAACGGACAAAGGCCCCGAACTCGGGGCCTTTGTTTTGGGAGGTGTCGACGTGCCTGCGCCCGTGGGTCACAGGGACAGAAAGCCCGCGGCTCGACGATCGGCTGCGCGCGAGGGCCCCACCAGTGTGTCGATCAAGGCCCCCGCCAGGGTGGAGGACGGGCTGCGCTGGGTCACCGCGGCGGTGTAGAGGGTGGCGAGTTCAAAGCCTGCTGGCAGATCGGCCACTAGTTCCACGCCGGCGGTGATCAGGATCTCGGTCACTTGCGTGCAGCCAATGGCCTTGGCATCGCCGGCATCGGCCATGGCCTTCATGGCGGTAGCGCCATTCGGATGCGGCCGCAGCCGCGGGGCCAACTCGTCGGCCACACCCAGACCTTGCAGCACCTTCATGAAGTGAATCCCAGCGGTCGCCAGTTGCGGGTCGGGAAAATAGATCGCGCTGGCGGCACGCAGGGCGGTGCGCAGGGCGTCGGCGCTGGAAACATCGGGGTACGGTTGACCGGCGAGCACGGCCACGCCGGTCATGACCACGCCCACGTCACGCACGGTGTCGGCACGCGCCTCGCCCGCCGTGACCAAGTCCTGGATCATGGCGCGGGTGAGGATGAGGATGTCGCAGGGCTCGCCCGCAAGGAGCCGGGTTTTCATCGCACCCACAGCGCCAAAGGTGCCTTGCACCCGCGCGCCATGCGCGCGTTCGAAGTCGGGGGCACAGCGGCGCACCAAGCCCGCTGCCGCGCCGCCGCTGAGGATGTGCAGATCGGTCATGCGCTCAGTCCAGTTTGATGTTGGCCGACTTGATGAGGCTGGCCCATTTGGCGACATCGTCTTGCAGGTATTTGTCGAAGGTGGCGACGTTCATCACCATCGGTACCGCGCCTTGCTTGCTGAACTGCTGGCGTACCTCGGGCTGGCTCATGATCTTGCTCACAGCGGCGTTGAGCTGCTCGACGATGGCTTTCGGTGTGCCCTTGGGTGCCATCAGGCCGAGCCAGATGGTGGACTCGTAGTTGGGCACCCCGGCCTCGTGCAGCGTGGGCACATCGGGCAGCACGTCCGAGCGTTGTTTGCCCGAAGTGGCCAAGGCGCGCACCTTGCCAGCCTTGATGTGTTCGGTCATGGTGGTGACGGCGTCGAACATCATGTCCACCTGACCGCCGAGCACGTCGGTGCGTGCGCCGGAGCTGCCCTTGTAGGGCACATGCACCATGTCGATCTTGGCCATGCTCTTGAGCAATTCGCCCGCCATGTGATAGGGCGTGCCCGGGCCGGACGAGGCGTAGTTGAGCTTGCCCGGCTGCGCCTGCGCGCGCTTCAAAAGATCGGCCACGCTGGTGATGCCCGTGCCCGGATGCGCCACCAGCACCAGGTCCGAGTAATTGACGGGTGCCACGCCCACGAAGTCGCGCAGCAGGCCATAGGGCTTGTTGGGGATCAGGGTCTCGTTGACCGTCTGGGTGTTGGACATCATCAGCAAGGTGTAGCCGTCGGCGGGCGACTTGGCCACGAGGTCGGTGCCAATGACCGAGCCCGCGCCCGGCTTGTTGTCGACCACGAAGGCCTGGCCCAGCGCGTCTTGCAAACGCTGCGCGACGAAACGCGCGTAGTTGTCGGCGGGGCCGCCCGTGGCAAAGGGCACCACGATCTTGACCGCGCGGTTGGGGTAGTTCTGCGCCTGAACGACAGGACTCAGGCAGACGCCGGCCAAAGCGGCCAGCAGCAAACGGCGTGCGTGCATGAAAAGCTCCTCGGGATGGTTATTCGACTTTGCCGATCTTGCGCACCACCTCGGTCATGCGGCGCACATCGGCTTGAACGTACTTTTCGAAATCGGGGCTGTCCTGGTAGAGGATGGGGCTGCCCGCGTTGTGGATGACTTCGCGCACCTTGGCATCGTTGGCGGCAAAGCGCGCGGCGGCGCGCAGGCGCTGGGCCACAGGCTCAGGCGTGCCCGACGGGATGAACAGGCCCGACCATTGCGCGTATTCGGCGTTGAAGCCTTGGTCCTTCAGCGCGGGCACCTCAGGCAGGGCATCGAGTTTGCCGTTGCCCCAATGCGCCAGCACACGGACCTTGCCCGACTTCACGTGCTGCAGCACGGTGGCGGGACCGGTGGAGACGGCTTCGATTTGCCCGCCCAGCAAGGCCAGGACCGCTGGGCCTGCGCCCGTGAAGGGCACATGCGTGAGCTTGACGCCGGCGCTTTGCGCCAGGATTTCCATCGGCACATGCATGGTGCCGTAGTTGCCGGACGAGCCGTAGTTGATGGCACCGGGCCGCTTCTTGGCGTCGTCGATGAAGTCTTGCGCCGTCTTCCAGGCGGAGTCGGCGCGCACGGCCAGCACGGTGGGGTCGGCGGTGTAGCGCGCGATGGGGCGCAGGTCACCGTAGGCATACAAGGGCGCGCGACCGAGCAGGCCATCGGCCTCTGGAATCACGCTGTAGGACGACAGCGCCATGATGACGGTGTAGCCATCGGGCTTGGCCTTGGCCACGTAGCCCATGCCGATGCCACCACCGGCACCGGGTTTGTTCTCGACCACCACGGGTTGCCCCAGATCGCGCGCCATGGCTTCGGCCACGGGACGCGCCACGATGTCGGCCAAGCCGCCCGGCGGGAAGGGCACGACCATGGTGATGGCTTTGCTGGGAAAGGCGCTTTGCGCTTGCGCGGCCAGGCTCAGGACGCAGGCCGCAGCCGCCAAGCCCCAACGCCAACGGGCAGGAGTGTGTCGCATGGTGTGGTGTCTCCAGTGTGGGGGTCTGTCTTCAACATCGGTGACAGCCCCGGGTTGTGATCGTGAATAAACTCTAAGTCGATCTCAACTCTTTCTTTGACACCCATGCGACTGGCTGCATTCATTCATCAAGGACAACCCCAGGTCGGGCTCGTGAGCGACGACTTGCAACAGGTGCAAGTGCTCGATCTGCCGCTTCACGAGCGCGAGGCCGGTGCCTTGCCCCTCATCGAGCGATTGACGCGTGGCGAGTCCCTGCCGGCCGCAGGGGCATCGCTGCCGTTGTCGCAGGTGCAACTGCGTGCACCCATCCCGCGCCCGCGCCGCAACATTTTTTGCGTCGGCAAGAACTATTACGCGCATGCCAAAGAGTTTGCGCAAAGTGGCTTTGACAGCAGCGCCAAGGCCGGCGGCGACATCCCCTCGGTGCCCATCATCTTCACCAAGGTGCCCGAGTGCGTGGTCGGACCGACCGACGCCATCCAGATCCCGCACGGTGTGTCCACCGCCATCGACTACGAAGCCGAGCTGGCGGTCATCATCGGCAAGGGTGGCAAGGGCATTTCCAAAGCCAACGCCATGCAGCATGTCTGGGGCTACACCGTGGTCAACGACGTGACCTCGCGCGACTGGCAAAACCGCCATCTGCAATGGCACATGGGCAAGTCGTTTGACACCTTCTGCCCGATGGGGCCGTGGCTGGTCAGCGCCGATGCGTGTGACGGCACGCACACGCAGGTGCGTTGCTGGGTCAATGGTGAGCTGCGCCAAAACGCCTCCACCACCGATTTGATCTTCGACATCCCCACGCTGATCGAAACCCTGAGCGCGGGCATCACGCTCTATCCGGGTGACATCATCGCCACCGGCACGCCGGTGGGTGTGGGCATTGGCTTCACGCCGCCCAAGTACCTGCAAGCGGGCGATGTGGTGAAGGTCGAGATCGACGGCATCGGGGCCATCGAAAACCCCGTGCGCTGACGCCAACCCTGGCGCACACGACCTCTGCCACCATGACCACGCCAACGACCGGTGCGTCCACTGCGAACGGCCCCCTCGCAGGCCTGAAGGTGGTGGAGCTCGGCCAGCTCATTGCCGGTCCGTTCGCTGCCAAGACGCTGGCCGACTTCGGGGCCGAGGTCATCAAGATCGAGCCACCGGGCGCGGGCGACCCGTTGCGCAAGTGGCGTCTGCTCAAGGACGGCACTTCGGTGTGGTGGCAGGTGCAGTCGCGCAACAAGCGCTCGCTGGCGCTGGACCTGAAAGCGCCGGAGGCCCAAGCCATCGTGCGCCAGCTCGCCGCCGAAGCGGACGTGCTGATCGAGAACTTCCGCCCCGGCGCCATGGAGTCGTGGGGGCTCGGTCCCGACGATTTGCTCGCGGTCAATCCACGCCTGATCCTGCTGCGCATCAGCGGCTATGGGCAGACCGGGCCGTACCGCGACAAGCCGGGGTTTGGCGTCGTCGCTGAAGCCATGAGCGGTTTGCGCCACCTCACCGCCGAACCCGGTCGTGTGCCGGTGCGCGTGGGGGTGAGCATTGGCGACACGCTGGCGTCGCTGCATGGGGTGATCGGCATCCTCATGGCCCTGCACGAGCGCCAACGCAGTGGCCAGGGGCAGGTCATCGATGTGGCCTTGTACGAAGCGGTGTTCAACTGCATGGAAAGCCTGCTGCCCGAATACAGCGTCTTTGGTGCCGTGCGCGAAGCGGCGGGCAGCGCGCTGCCGGGCATCGCGCCGAGCAATGCGTATCGTTGCCGCGACGGCGGCTATGCGCTGATCGCGGGCAATGGCGACAGCATCTTCAAGCGCCTGATGCAGGTCATGGGCCGCGAAGACCTCTCGGGCAACCCGGCCCTGGCCGACAACGCCGGCCGCGTGCAGCATGTGGATGAGATCGACGCCGCCATTGGCGCGTGGACCGCGCAGCTCACGGTGGACGAGGTGTTGGCTCAGCTCGATGCGGCCTCCGTCCCTGCGGGGCGCATCTACACCGTGGCCGACATCGCGCGCGACCCGCACTACCGCGCGCGCGGCATGATCCAGCCGGTGCAACTCGACGACGGCTCGACGCTCGACGTACCGGGCTTCGTGCCCAAGCTCTCGCGCACACCGGGCGCGCATCGGCACAACGCACCCATGCAGGTGGGGCAAGACAGCGAAGCGGTGTTGCGCGAGATGGGCCTGAGCGCCGAACAAATCGCCGACCTCCAGGCGCGCGGCATCGTTGCTTGACGTGCTGTGTGGCGCCGCGCCACACGCAGCGCCACGTCAGTCGTTTTCGGGAAACAGGCGACAGCGGTCGCCGCTGGCCGGGCGCTCCACGGTCACGCAATGGATGTGCGGCAGGCGTTCGCGCAGTTGGCGGTGGATGTAGGCGCAGAGGTTTTCCACTGTGGCCGGGCCAATGCCCGGCACCTCGTCCAGAAAGTGGTGATCGAGCATCTGGCGCACGCGCTCGACTTCCTGCCGCAGGAAACCCAGGTCCATCATCATGCCGCTGTCGGGGTCCGGCGTGCCCGCGATGGTGACTTCGGCGTGGTAGGTGTGGCCATGGATGCGACGGCTGCCTTCGGCCTCGATCTGGCGGCGCAGTGTGTGCGCGGCTTCAAAGTAAAAGCGTTGGCTGAGTTCGTATTTCATCGGATGCCAATCCATTTGTGGGTTTGCACGCTCAGCCGCCAGCGCGGGTGCGTCTGGCAATAAGCCACCGCGGCTTGCGTGTTGGCCCGCGCCTGCGGTCCGTCCATCGGTTGCAGGCAAAAGTGCTGAAAGTCCAGTGCCTCGAATTGCGCCGGGTCCACACCGGGTTGCGGGTAGACGAGCTTCAACTCCTGGCCGCGTGTGATGACGGTGGCGTTGCCCGCCTTGGGGCTCATGCACAGCCAGTCGATGCCCGGCGGCGCGGCGACGGTGCCATTGGTTTCCACCGCGACCTCAAAGCCCAGCGCGTGCAGCGCTTCGGTCAGGGGGGCGTCCACTTGCAACAGGGGCTCACCACCGGTGAGCACCACAAAGCGGTGTGCGCTCTGAGACGGCCACTGGGCCGCGATGGCCTGGGCCAAGGCAGCGGCGGAGTCGAACTTGCCGCCACCCGTGCCGTCGGTGCCGACGAAATCGGTGTCGCAAAAGGTGCAGGCGGCGCTGGCGCGGTCTTCTTCGCGACCGCTCCAAAGGTTACAGCCGGCGAAGCGGCAGAACACGGCGGCGCGTCCGGCTTGCGCGCCTTCGCCTTGCAGGGTGTAGAAGATTTCTTTGACGCTGTAGGTCATCCTGCGATTTTCGCAGGAATGACCGGGCGTCCCCGCGCCACTCAGTCGGCGACGATGTTCTTGGCCTGGATCACCTGGCCCCAACGCTGGTAGTCGCGCTGCGCCATGGCGGCCAGTTCCTCGGGCGTGGTCGGGCGGGCGTCGAGGCCGCCTTTGTTGAGCACCTCGCGCACACCGGGTTCACGGATGATGGCGGCCATCTCGGCATTGAGGCGACTCACCACTGGGGTCGGTGTCTTGGCCGGCACGAAGAAGGCGTACCAGAGGTCCACGTCAATGTTCTTGTAGCCCAGCTCGGCAAAGGTGGGTACGTCGGGCGACACGGGGTGACGCTGCGTGCTGCCGACGGCCAACGCCACCAGTCGGCCCGTCTTGACGAAGCCTTGCGCCACGTGCACGGGCAAGAAGCCCGTCATCAACTCACCGGCCAGCAGGTCTTGCGTGTAGCCGGCGGTGCCGCGATAGGGCACATGCAGCATGAAGGTCTTGGTCTCGAGCTTGAACAACTCCATCGCCATGTGGTGCGGGGTGCCGACACCGGGCGAGCCAAAGCTGACCGAGCCCGGGCGGGACTGGCTCAGCTTGATGAGTTCCTGCACCGACTTCACGCCTACCTTGGGGTGCGCGACCAGCATCAAGGTGCCGGTGGCGGCCAGGGTCACGGGGCTGAAGTCGCGCAGCGGATGGAAGGGCACGTTCTTGTAGAGCTGCTGGGCGATCAGCATGGTGTTGCCGCCCATCAGGATGGTGTTGCCATCGGCGGGCGACTTGGCCGCTGCTTCGGTGCCGATGTTGCCGCTGGCACCGGGCATGTTTTGCACGATGACCGGCGTGCCGAGTTTTTCGGACAAGCGCGTGCCGACCGCGCGGGCGATGGTGTCGTAGCCCGTGCCCGCGGTGAACGGCGTGATGATCTTGATGGTGTTGTTCTGGGCCGAGGCCGCCAGCGCGACGGTGGCAGCCAGGGCAAAGCTCAGGAGGTTCGAGGCGATTCGCGACAACTTCATGCGGCACTCCGATGGGGGATTTTGAACAGTTTTTCAGCGTTGGTTTGGTAGAACTTGGCCTTGGCCACGGGGTTCATGTCCATGCCGTCGAGAGTATGGACTTCGTCGATGGCGTACTGGTACGGGTAATCCATGGCGTAGAGCACGCGGTCTTCGCCCACCACGTCTTGCGTGAAGGCAATGGCCTTGTGCCAGGCCATGCCGCTGCAGGTGATGTGGAAGTTCTCGCGCAGGTAGTCGCTGGGCTTTTTCTTCAGTGGCTGCACGCTGGCGTAGCGCTTGGAGCGCACCGTGGCGGCGTGCATGTAGTCGAGCCGATAGGCCCAGAAGGGCAGCGCCTCGCCCATGTGGCCAATGATGACTTGCAGCTTGGGGAAGCGGTCGAACACTCCCGAGGTGATGAGGCGCAGCGCGTGCAGGCCCGTCTCCACACCGAAGCCGTAAATCGCGCCGTCCAGACCCACTTCCAGGAAGGGGCCGATCATGTTGGCCGGCGGCGTGTTGGGGTGCAGGTAAATCGGTGTGTCGTGGGCTTCGGCGGCTTCGAAGATTTCCCAGAACTTGGGGTCGGACAGGTACTCGCCATGGGTGTGCGAGTTGACGATGACCGAGTGCATGCCCAGCTCGTTGACGCCGCGCTGGATTTCCTTGGCCGCTTCCGAGGGCGCTTGCGGTGCGATGGCGATCATGCCGGCCAAGCGGGTTGGATGGCGACGGATGCCCGCGGCCAACTCGTCGTTGGCAAAGCGCGCGAACGACACTGCGGTGTCGCGGTCCATGATCTGCACGCCGGGCGAAGTCAGGGCGATGACTTGCATGTCAATGCCGGCGTCGTCCATGTGGCCGATGCGCACCTGGTCCAGATCGACCAGGCAGCGCATGATGTGCTGCGCCCGCTCGCTGGGGCTGCTCATGTAAAAACCCATCAGGCTTTGAAAGCCGGGATCGACGGGTTGGGTCTGCAAAATGTTGCGGTAGATGTCGAGCATCTCCTGCGGGCAAAACGCCTCTTCGGTGGCGATGCGCAAGTACGGGGCCTTGCCCGGGCGCTGGGTGGTGCTGAGGGTCATGGGATGGACAGGGGAGGGAGGGTTAAACAATCTTCACGGAGAGGTTGGGCAGGCCGTCGATGTGCATCTCGATCACATCGCCGCGCACCACGGGGCCGACGTTTTCCGGCGTGCCCGAGTAGATGATGTCGCCGGGCATGAGCTCGAAGGCTTCGGAGAGCTTGGCGATTTGCTCGGCCACCGACCAGATCATCTGGTTCAGGTTGGCGCTTTGCTTGGTCACGCCATTGACCTTGAGCCAGATCGCGCCCTGGGTGAAGTGCCCGGTTTGTGCGACGCGGTGGATGGCACCAATGGGCGCGGACTGGTCAAAGCTCTTGCCGATTTCCCAGGGCTTTTTCTGGTCGCCCATGGCGCGTTGCAAGTCGCGTCGCGTCATGTCCAGGCCCAGGGTGTAGCCGTAGACATGATCGAGTGCGCGCTCCAGCGGGATGTTGCGCCCGCCTTTGCCGAGGGCGGCCACGAGTTCGGCCTCGTAGTGGTAGTTCTTGGTCAGCGGTGGATAGGAGTGCGCCGCCACCGTGCCCGTGGGCACGTATTGAATGGCGTCCGTGGGTTTCTGAAAAAAGAACGGTGGCTCGCGCGTTGGGTCCGAGCCCATCTCGCGGGCGTGCGCGGCGTAGTTGCGGCCAATGCAGTAGATGCGCCGCACAGGGAACACCTCATCGCTGCCGACGATGGGGATGTGCACGGCGGGCACGGCAAACGGCGTCTTGGCCTGCTGCTGGGCGATGCCCGGCGTGGCACAGCCGGCCAGCGCGCCTGCGCCGACCAGGGCCGAGTTCTGGAAAAAGTGGCGACGGTCCATGCGTGTCTCCTGCGTGGGTTTAGTTCTTCAGGGCGAAGCCGGCGATCTGTTTGTAATTCTCGGAAATCTGGCGCAGCGCGTCTTGACTGATCAAGTCGTCAATGTGCTTGAAGGGTTTGCCACCGCTGAGTTCATCCGCTTTCATGATGATGGCGTCGGGCGGCACGCTGCGGTTGGTCTGCACCACACGGGCCGTGGCGGGCAGGCGTTGGTCTTGGTAGACCTTGAGCGCTTGAACCGGATCCACGTTGGGTTGGGCCAGCAAGTCCACCAAGGTGCGGGCGTCGATCAGGCCTTGGGCCGAGCCGTTGGAGCCGCGCGGGTACATCGGGTGCGCGGCGTCGCCCATCAGCGTGACACGGCCGAAGCTCCATTGAGGGAGAGCGTCCTTGTCGACCATCGGGTACTCGAACACGCGTTCGGCTTGCAAGATGAGTTCGGGCACGTTGAGCCAGTCGAAGGTCCAGTCTCGAAAGATCTCGACGCAATCGCGCGGGTCGCCCGCTTTGTTCCAGTCGTTCATCTTCTCGCCGGGTTGGCGGATCTCGGCCATCCAGTTGATGAGCTGGTTGCCTTGGCCATCCACGTTGTCGACGATGGGGTAGATCACCATCTTGCCCGTGTCGATGGAGCCGATGCGCACATAGCTCTTGCCGGTGAGGATGGGCTTGCGCACCGTCACGCCGCGCCAGGTGTTGATGCCGGCAAAGCACACCTGGTCGTCGGGGAAGAACTGCTTGCGCACGGTCGAATTGACACCGTCGCAGGCCACGGCCACATCGGCACGCACCTGCCGCGTGCTGCCATCGGCCAAAGCAAAGCTCACCGTGGCGGCGTCGGCGTCTTGATCGACGCGCACACAGCGGTGGCCGGTGTGCACGCGCGCGGGGCCGAGGCGGCGCACCGTTTCCTCGAACAGCACGCGGTGCAGCTTGCCGCGGTGGATGCCCAACTCCGGTGTGGCGTAACCCGCGTGACGGCCGCGCAGCTCCTGGTAGATGTATTGGCCGTAGCGGTTGTAGAACACGCTCTCGTAGTTTTCGATGGCCACGGCTTCGAGTTGGGGCAGCACCCCGAGGGCCTCCAGTTCGCGCGTGGCGTGCGGCAGCAAGGTGATGCCCACACCCATCTCGCGCACCTCGGGCACGCTCTCGAACACTTCGCAATCGATGCCGCGCGCATGCAGGCCCAGGGCAAAGCCCAAGCCAGCAATGCCGCCGCCCAGAATGGCTACTTTCATCGTTTGTCCTGACTTCTCAAATCCATCGGTTTTGTTAGTATGCAAACGATTATTCAAAACGCCGTTGCGTCGACTCATCCAGAAAAACCCGAACAACCATGCACCTAAGTGACATGTACCAGCGCCCTGGCTTTCTGTTGCGCCGGGCCAATCAGATTTCAGCGGCGGTGTTCGAGAACGCTTGCGCCGAGCTGGGGCTGACCCAAGCCCAATACGGCGCTTTGGCGGTGCTGGCCAGCGAGCCCGATCTGGATCAGACGCGGCTGGCGCGCGCGCTGGGGTTTGACAAAGTCACCATGTTGCGGGTGTTGCGTGGCTTGGAGGATCGGGGGTTGGTGCTGCGGGCGGCGTCGCCGACCAGCCGCAAGCACTTGGCGCTCCGGCTCACACCGGCTGGCCAGCGTTTGTTTCGCCGCGCCCAGGCGCCGGTGCAGCAGGCTTACGAGCAATTGATGGCGCCGCTGAGCTCGGCGCAGCAGCGGCAATTGTTGGACCTGTTGCAGCGCCTCACGGGCGCGTTGGGGCACGAGGCGCGGGCTGCGCTGGTGCCTTTGTCCTCGACCTGAGGGTCCGCTGAGGCGCTCACGCCGCTGCGCGGCGCAGGAAGTTTTCCACCAAGGCCATTTGATCGGGCACGTTCAACGCGGGCGCGTGGCCGCAGCCGTCGATTTCTTCGACCTGCAACAAGCCCTGTGCGCCAGGGCCGCGTGTGCGCATGGTGTCCACGGTGCGCCGCTCGATCAGGTCGGAATGGGCCCCGCGCAGCATCAGCGTGGGCAGGGTCAGCGCATCGTAGTGCGGCCAGAGTTCGTATTCTTCGGGGGGCTGGAAAAACTGGCGCGTGATGCCCGGGTCGTAGTGCGGGGTCAGGCGACCATCGGGCAAGCGCCGCGCCGAGGTCTCGGCCAGATGCCGCCACTGCGCGTCGGTGAGCGAGCCAAAGGGCGCGTAGGCGGCGCGAAAAAACGCTTCCAACTCGGGCAGCGTGGCAAACGCGGGCGGTTGCCCCGCATAAGCTTTGATGCGCTCGACGGCGGCACTGGCGATCTCGGGGGCCATGTCGTTGAGCACCAGACTGCGGATGCGGCCTTTCAGCTCGGGGATCAACACCCCCGCCGCGCAAATCAGACCGATGGCCCCGCCCATCGACGTGCCCACCCAGTGCGCTTGCGACAGGTCCAGTCCGTCCATCAGCGCGTGTGCCGTGCGTGCGTACACCGCAAAGCGGTAATCGCGGTCGGGCTCGGCGCTCCATTGGCTCAGACCGCGTCCGATGGTGTCCGGGCAGATCACCCGCCACTGAGGAGCCAGATGCCGGGCCAGATCGTCAAAGTCGCGTCCGGTGCGCGCCAGCCCATGCCAGCAGATGACAGCCGGTGCCTGCGGGTCACCCCATTCGGTGACGTGAAGGTTGAAGCCGTGGCAGTTGAGGTAGAGGGAGCGGGGTTGCATGGACATCGGGCTCATTGGGGATGAGCCACGATTGTGCCGTGCCCGATCAAGCGGAGAGGTATCGCGAGGCGGCCAGCATGGCTGAGTTCATGACAAACACCAGGCCAAGGATGCGCAGCGTCTGGGAGCCGAGGGCTTTGTGTACGTCGGTGATGTCGCGCCGGAATTCGGCACGTAAGTCACCGATGTCTTGCTTGAGTTCGGTACGCAGACCAGAGATGTCTTGCTTGAGTTCGGCGCGGAGTTTCAGGCCATCTTCTTTGGTCATGAGCCGGTCCAGCATGTCTGAGCGGACGGCTTCGTGCCCGCTGACGATGGCCAGTTCGACCTGACGCTCGACACGACGCGCAGCGTCGGGTTTGACGCCGGCTTCGGTCAGCGCTTCGTAGAGGTCGATCTGGATGGCGGGCATGCTCATGAGTTTAGTGTCCTGTCTCGGGTTTGTGCAGATGGCTGGCTCTGATTGTTGGGCGCGCCCCATGAGGCCGGGGACAGTGGGGCTTACAAACGCGCAGCCCGTTACGATTCCCCCATGCAACTGCAAGAGATTCTTTTCAGCCAGGGCTTTGGCACACGGCGCATTTGCGCCGGCTTGATTCAGCAAGGCCATGTGCAAATCAGCGAGGGCGACGCCATGCGGCCTTGCGACGACGCACTGCACGAGGTGGCGGTGCATGAAGGTTGGCGCTTTGCGGTGCAGGGCCAGGTGTGGCCGTATCACGCGCGGGCCTACGTGCTGCTGCACAAGCCGGCGGGCCATGAGTGTTCGCACAAGCCGGGCGCCTGGCCCAGTGTGTACACCTTGTTGCCCGCGCCTCTGCGCCTGCGCCCGCAAAAGGGCGCAGTGCAAGGTGTGCAAGCGGTGGGGCGGCTGGACCAAGACACCACCGGTCTGCTGGTGTTGACCGACGACGGCACGCTCATCCATCGCATGAGTTCGCCCAAGCACCATGTGCCCAAGGTCTACGAGGTGACGACCGCCGATGCGCTGGACGCGCGGCAGGTGCAGCGCCTGCTCGATGGCGTGGTGCTGGACGATTCGCCCCAACCCGTGCGTGCGGCGGCGTGCGAGGCAGTGGATGCGCACCACCTGCGCCTGACGCTGACCGAGGGCAAGTACCACCAGGTCAAGCGCATGCTGGCGGCGGTGGGCAACCGGGTGGTGGGTTTGCACCGTTCGCGCATGGGTCGGTTCGATTTGCCGGCCGATCTGGCGCCCGGCCAATGGCGCTGGTTGACGCCAGATGACCTGGCGCAGCTCAGTGCGCGCTGACGCCCCAATCCTTCAAGACTGGTCGGCCAAAAAGGCGACGATGGCCTGCAGCGTCGGTTGGGGCGCTTCGCGGTGCGGCGAATGGCCGCAGCCCGCAAGGGCCATTCGGGTGATGGGGCCACTGGGCCGAATGTCCTCAATCTGCTGCAAGCTGCCATAGGGGTCGTCTTCGCCCTGGATGGCCAACAGCGGGCAGGTGATGGCTTGGCACTCGGGGCGGATGTCGTAATCGCGAAACGCGGGCGACAGCCAGATGTCGTTCCATTGCCAGAAAGCGTTGTCCACGTCGTGATGAAAGCGGCTCAGCCGCTCGCGCAGCTTGCCACCGACATAAGCCTCGCGCGCGGCCTCGATGGCGCGGATGGAGACATCCTCGACGATGACGTGCGGTGCCATGACGATGCAGGCACTCACCGGGTGACGGGCCGCGTGCAGCAAGGTGATGGTGCCGCCGTCGGAGTGGCCCAGCAGCACGGGGCGTTGAACGCCCAAGACGTGCAGCAGCTCGGGCAAGGTGTCGTGCGCTTCGCGGTGCATGTAGTCCGGCTGGTGGCGGCCTGCGCCGCGCACATCGGCGATGGGATCGGACTCGCCATAACCCCGGCGCGAATAGACGATGCCCGCGCGGCCCGTGGCGGCGCACACTTGTTCGGGCCAGAATCCTTCGCGGCTGTGCCACATCGCGACCGAACCCAGACCCTCGTGCAAAAAAACAATGGGTGCCCGCGTGGGCACGTGGGCGAGCGCTTCGATGCGGCGGACTTCAAGCCGGGTGTGTTTGAGTTGCGTCAAGACCATGCCGAGATCGTAAGGCCTGTGCGCTGTGGGCTTGTGAGCCCGTCGCTACACTTGGGTCGCTGCAATTTCGAGGTGAATCCCCCGTGTTCTTTCAACGCAAACTGGCGTTTTGGCTCTGTCTGCTGGGGCTGTCGCTGCCGGCATGGTCGCAAGGCGCCGCGCCGATTTTTGTCCTCAATTCGCTCGATGCCAACGTCAGCGTCATCGACCCGGGAACCTGGAAGGTGACGCAGCGCATCCCCACCGGCAAGGAGCCCCACCACCTGTACATGACGCCCGACGAGAAGTCGGTCATCGTGGCCAATGCCGGGGGCGATTCGCTCACCTTCATCGACCCGCGCACGGCCCAGGTGCAGCGCGTGGTGCGCAACACGCTGGACCCGTACCAGTTGCGCTTTTCGCCCGACATGAAGTGGTTTGTGACGCTCGCCAACCGGCTCAACCACATCGACATCTACCGCTGGGATGGGCGCGACCTGACGCTGGTCAAGCGCATCCCGTCGAGCAAGACGCCCAGCCACGTCTGGATTGACAGCAAGAGCACGACGGTCTACGCCACCATGCAAGACAGCGACGAGTTGGTGGCGGTCGATCTGGCCACGCAGACGCTGAAATGGCGCGTCAAAACCGGGTCGTTGCCCGCCGATGTGTTTGGCACGCCCGATGACAAATACCTGTTGCTGGGGATGACCGGCGGCAACCACGTGGAGGTGTACGACGTGAGCGCCGGGCCGGCGCGACTGGTCAAGAGCATTCCAACGGGTGAGGGTGCCCACGCGTTTCGTGCGCTGGGCGACGGCCGTCACGTGCTGGTGAGCAACCGAGTGGCCAACACCATCCACAAGATCGACTACACCCGCCTGGAGAGCGTGGCCTCGTTCGTGGCGCCGGGCGGCCCGGATTGCATGGAAATCTCCGCCGATGGCAAGCTGTTGTTGGTGTCGTCGCGCTGGATCAAGAAGATGAGCGTGATCGACCTGCAAACCGGCCAGTTGCTGCGTCAGGTGCCGGTGGGCAAATCGCCCCACGGCATCTGGACGCTGGACCACGCCAAACGCTTTTGAGGGTGAGCATGCGAGGGCACGCCCGCATCCGCGCTGACTGGCGCTCGGTCCTGCGGGGTGTCGCGTCGGCGCGTCAGCGCTGGGGGTGGCTGGGCCTGGCGTTTTGGCTGGTCGCCAACGCCCATGCGGCCTGCGACAAACCCTTGTATTTGACCTTCGACACCGGTCATATGGGCGTGGCCGATCAGGTGGCCGAGGTGCTGCGGCGACACCACGTGCGCGTGACGTTTTTTGCCGCCAACGAGCCCACGCGCGTGGGTGACGGCAGCCTGGGCGAACACTGGGCCCCCTGGTGGCGCGCGCGCGCGGCGGAGGGCCATGCACTGGCCTCGCACACCCATGACCATGTGTATTGGCTCGCCGATGCAGGGGAGGGGCGCTGGCGCATGCGCCCCAGTGCGGGCCCCGACAAAGGGCACACCGAGGTCTGGGATGCGGCGCGTTATTGCGCCAACATTCGCCGCGCCAGCGAGCGCCTGAGCGAGATCACGGGCGTGCCCACATTGCCGCTGTACCGGGCACCGGGCGGCAAGACCTCCCCCTCGCTGCTGCGCGCCGCGCGTGGCTGTGGCTTTCAGCACATCGGCTGGGCGGACGCTGGCTTTCTGGGCGACGAGTTGCCCAGCGACCGGTATCCCAATGCACAACTGCTGCGCAAAGCCTTGCGCGACATCCGCGCGGGCGACATCTTGATGGCGCACCTGGGCATCCATTCCCGGCAAGACCCTTGGGCGCCTGCAGTGCTGGAGCCTTTGATCGAAGGCCTCCAGGCCAAAGGGTTTTGCTTTGCCACCTTGCGCGAGCACCCACAATACGCTGCATGGACGCGTTGATGGCATGGATACCCTGATCGACTGGTTTGGCCAATGGCAAGACGGCTTTTTTGAAGCGCTGGTGCAGCCGCTCATGTTCCACATCGGGCTGGGCAATCGGCTGGAAGATGCCTACAACGCCACCGGTTGGCTGCTCATTGGGCTGGTGCAACTGGCGGTGATGCTGGCGCTGATTGAACCCCTGCAACGCTGGCGGCCGGTCGAGGCCGCGCCCGATCGCCGCGCCGTCGCGGTCGATGTGCTCTACACCTTGATCCACCGCTTGGGTGTGTTTCGCTTGGTGTTTTTCTTCACACTGGAGCCAGGACTCGAAACCCTCATGGGGGAGTGGCGCAGCGCTGGCTTTGGCACCTTTCACCTCGAAGGTTTGTGGCCCGGCGTGACCGACCGCGCTTGGGTGAGCTTTGTGCTGTACCTGGTGGTGTTTGACTTCATCAGTTACTGGCTGCACCGCGCTCAGCACCAATGGGCATGGTGGTGGGCTTTGCATGCGGTGCACCACTCGCAGCGTCACATGACGCAGTGGAGCGACAACCGCAACCATCTGCTCGACGACGTGTTGCAGGCGGTGATCTGGGTGGGCGTGGCGCAGCTCATCGGTGTTGCGCCAGGGCAGTTTGTGGCGGTGGTGGCGGTGACGCAACTGAGCGAAAACTTCCAGCACGCCAACCTGCGTTGTGGCTTTGGCCGCTTGGGCGAGCGGCTGTGGATCAGCCCGCGGTTTCATCGCACCCACCACGCCATGGGCATCGGACACGAAGGACCGCAGGGCGTGCTCGGTGGTCACAACTTTGGCGTCTTGTTGCCGTGGTGGGACATGTTGTTTGGCACCGCCGATTTCCGCCGCACCTACGAGGCCACTGGGATTCGCGACCAGGTGGAGCAGGGGCGCGATTACGGGCAGGGCTTTTGGGCCCAGCAACGGCTTGGTTTGCAGCGCTGGCTGTCCGCGTTGCGGCTGGGCTGAAGACGCGTACTGAAGTTGGCAGTGTTCGCCCGGGCATTGAGCGCGTGACGCTCGGTTATGCTTTTGGCCATGCGTTTGTTCTTGGATTCCTTTTGGCGCGCTTTGGCGTATTGCTTCATGCCGCGCGTCGTGACCCTGTCGCTGCTGCCACTGGCTCTGCTGCTGGTGTCCGCGTTGGGCTGGGGCTACTTCTTCTGGGAGCCCACTCAAGTTTGGGTGCGCTCGCTGCTGGAGTCCTGGCAAGTGCTGCAAGCCTTGCTCAACTGGCTGCAAGACTATGGCGCCGCCAATTTGCAGGTGGTGCTGATTCCACTGGTGGTCATCTTCACCATCACGCCGCTGCTGGTGCTGCTGTCGTTGTTGGCGGTGTCGCTGATGATGACGCCTGCCTTGGTCCATTTTGTGGTGCAACGCCGCTTCAGCCATCTGGCCGTCAAGCGCGGCGGCAATGCCTGGACCAGCCTGGGCTGGACCTTGTTGTCCACCGTCATCGCCGTGGTGGCGATGCTGCTGAGCTTGCCGCTGTGGGCTGTGCCGCCGCTGATGTTTGTCATCCCGCCGCTGATCTGGGGCTGGCTGGGCTACCGCATCATGGTGTACGACGCGCTCGTGCTGCATGCCAGTCGCGAGGAACGCTTGCAACTGCTGCGCGAGCACCGCTGGTGGTTGCTGTTGATTGGCGTCTTCACCGGGTATCTGGGCGGTTTGCCCAGTCTGGTGTGGGCCTCGGGTTCTTTGTTCGCCGCCGCTTTTGTGGTGTTGGTGCCGCTGGCGATCTGGATTTACGCCGGCGTGTTCGCCTTCACCTCGCTGTGGTTTGCGCACTATGGCCTGTCCGCTTTGGAAGCCCTGCGCGCCCGCTCGGACTCCGTGGTGGCGGGCGCCCTGACGCCCCTGCCCGGGTTAGCATCCGGCGATGACCAGCCACCTTCCTCGCCCTGAATTCGGGCTCATCATCGTCGGTGACGAAATCCTCTCGGGCAAGCGTGCCGACAAGCACATGCCCAAAGTCATCGAACTGCTGGCCGCGCGCGGCCTGTCGCTGTCTTGGGCCGACTACGTCGGCGATTCACCCGAGCGCATCACCCAAACCTTGAAGCGTGCCTTCGACAGCGGGGCCATCGTGTTTTCATGCGGTGGCATCGGCGCCACCCCCGATGACCACACGCGCCAGTGCGCCGCGAAAGCTTTGGGCGTGGACCTGGCCCTGCACCCTGAGGCGGCGCGCCTGATCCGTGAGCGCATGCAGGACGTGGCCCGAGAGCAAGGCGTGCCCTACGAGCCCGAGCGCGAGGACAACGTGCACCGCCTCAACATGGGCGTGTTCCCGGTCGGTGCCGACATCATTCCCAACCCCTACAACAAGATCGCCGGCTTTCACTGCACAGGCCCGGGCGGGGGCCAGGTGTTCTTTGTGCCCGGCTTTCCCGTCATGGCCTGGCCCATGATCGAGTGGTCGCTCGACACCCATTGCAGCCCATGGTTCCAGCAAGGGGCCTGGGTTGAGCAGTCGGTGATCGTGTTCGGCGCCATGGAGGCCTCGCTCACGCCCTTGATGGAACAGCTTGAGCGCGACCATGCCGGTGTCAAGGTGTTCAGCCTGCCCAGCGTCGATCACCCGCAGTACGGGCGTCACATCGAGCTCGGGGTCAAGGGTTCGCCAGAGGCGGTGCGGCCGGCCTATGCCGATTTGCTAGCCGGCCTGGGCAGCTTTGGAGCCCGTCTGGGCCCCGAATTGGTGCGACCCTGATGGCGCACGAATTTGGTGCAAATGGCTAAAATGCACCAAATGTGTGATTTCGGCGACCTCGGTTTTTCTGACCTGCCTCAGTCCACGGCTTCGAAAGTGGGCGTCAGTCAAGGCAAAATAACCGCTTTTCTGGGGGCGGCTGGCCTGTGATCCCGATCACGCGTTTTGGCACAAAACCTGCATCCTCCGGCAAGAACTCTTTTTCAACCACTCACCCTTAGCAGGAGAACCTGATGGCCAAGACCGTCGCAGACGTGATGAAGATGGTGAAAGACAACGAAGTCAAGTTCGTTGATTTCCGTTTCACCGATACCCGTGGCAAAGAGCAGCACGTGAGCGTGCCCATGTCGCACTTCAACGAGGACAAGTTCAGCGAAGGTCACGCGTTTGACGGTTCCTCCATCGCTGGTTGGAAAGGCATCGAAGCCTCGGACATGTTGCTCATGCCCGATCCCAGCACCGCTTTCATCGACCCCTTCTTCCAAGAGTCCACCCTCGTGTTGTCGTGCGACGTGCTGGAGCCGGGTGATGGCAAGGCCTACGACCGCGATCCGCGTTCCATCGCCAAGCGTGCCGAAGCCTATCTGAAGGCCTCGGGCCTGGGCGACACCGCCTTCTTCGGTCCGGAACCCGAATTCTTCATCTTCGACCAAGTCACTTGGGCCAACGAAATGGGCGGCGCATTCTTCAAGATCGAAGAGTACGAAGCACCCTGGAACAGCGGTGCCAAGCTCGAAGGCGGCAACCGTGGCCACCGTCCCACCGTCAAGGGCGGCTACTTCCCCGTGCCCCCGGTCGACAGCACGCAAGACATGCGCGCTGAGATGGTCATGATCCTCGAAGAGATGGGCATCCCCGTCGAAGTGTTCCACCACGAAGTGGCGGGCGCTGGCCAGAACGAAATCGGCACCAAGTTCAGCACGCTGGTCGAGCGCGCCGACTGGACGCAGAAACTCAAGTACGTGGTGTGGAACGTCGCCAACGCCTACGGCAAGACCGCGACCTTCATGCCCAAGCCCCTGGTGGGCGACAACGGTTCGGGCATGCACGTTCACCAGTCGATCTGGAAAGACGGCAAGAACCTGTTCGCCGGCAACGGCTACGCTGGCTTGAGCGACACCGCCCTGTACTACATCGGCGGCATCATCAAGCACGCCCGTGCTCTGAACGCCATCACCAACCCCACCACCAACAGCTACAAGCGTCTGGTACCCGGCTTCGAAGCCCCGGTCAAGCTGGCCTACTCCAGCCGCAACCGTTCGGCCTCGATCCGCATCCCGCACGTTGCTTCCGACAAGGCCCGCCGCATCGAAGCGCGCTTCCCCGATCCGATGGCCAACCCCTATCTGTGCTTCGCCGCACTGATGATGGCCGGTCTGGACGGCATCGAGAACAAGATCCACCCGGGCGAAGCCGCCACCAAGGATCTGTACCACCTGCCGCCCGAGGAAGATGCATTGGTGCCGACCGTGTGCCACAGCCTCGACCAGGCGCTGGAGTATCTGGACAAAGACCGCGCGTTCCTGACCAAGGGCGGCGTGTTCACCGACAGCATGATCGATGCGTACATCGAACTCAAGATGGGCGAAGTCACCCGCTTCCGTCAAGCGGTGCACCCGGTTGAGTACGACATGTACTACTCGCTCTGATCGCAGACTGCGTCAACCCGAAAAGGACGGCTGACGCCGTCCTTTTTTTTCAACAGCACACACGGTTCATCGCGCATGCCCACGCTTCACGACCTGCACTGGCGAAGCCTCCTGTGGTGGCTGGTCCTCACGCTGGGGGCGTGCAACGCAGCCTGGTCGCAGGGCGCGCAGATCTGGCGCTGTGGCCACGAGTACACCAACACCCCGCCTGCAGCGGCGCGGGCTTGCGTGCCCATCACCCAGGCAGCGGTCACCGTGATCGAGGGCACCCGCGTGCAAGCGGGTGCTTCCGAGCCGAGCGCCACTGCGCCGGCGTCGACGGTGCGTGTGGACCCGAGCCAGCAGCGTCAGCGTGACCAGGATGCGCTCGCGGTGCTGCAGGCCGAATTGGACCGTGCCCGGCAACAACAGCAGCGCCTGCAACGCGAGCGTCCGCTGCCTGACGCCAGCCGTGACCCGAATGCATCGAACGAGCGGCTTCAGCCATGGCGCGAGGCCGTGCAGCGCAACGAGGCCGACATCGCCGGTCTGCAACGTGAAATCGCCCGACTCTCAGGAGGCAAGCCATGAGCCAACCCGCGCTGGCGCAACTGCCCGCCGATTACACCCAGGCCTTTGACCTGCTGGCCACCTTGGTGGCGGTGGTGGATCACCGGGGCAAGGTGCTGTTTGCCAATGCCGCCTTGGAAGATGTGTTGGGCATCTCGCGTCGCATCGTGCAGGGCACGGCCATGGCCCAGCACTTTCTGGAACCACAAGCCTTTCACAACGCGGTGCGCGGCGTGAGCAGCGACACTTTTTCGGCCCTGCGCTACGACGCGCATTTGCGTCGCCCGGTGCAAGAGCCGGTGCCCGTGCATGTCATCGTCACCCCCACCGATGATCGCGAACAGGTCCTCGTCGAGTTGTTGCCGCTGGAGCAGCAAACCCGTCAGGACCGCGAGGAGCGGCTGATCGATCAGGCGCAGGCCAACAAGGAACTCATCCGCAACCTGGCGCACGAGATCAAGAACCCGCTGGGCGGCATTCGCGGCGCGGCGCAGCTGTTGCAAATGGAGGTCGAGTCGCGCGACCTCATCGAATACACCCAGGTCATCGTGCACGAAGCCGATCGCCTGCAACTGCTGGTGGACCGCCTGCTGGCACCGCATCGCCGCCCGCATGTGGTGGGGGATGTGAACATCCACGAGGTGTGCGAGCGCGTGCGCAGCCTCGTCCTGGCCGAGTTTCCGCGCGGCCTGCGCATGGTGCGCGACTACGACACCTCCATTCCCGAGTTTCGGGGCGACCGCGAGCAACTCATCCAGGCCGTGCTCAACATCGTGCACAACGCGGCACAGGCCTTGTCGGGTCAGATCGAGCACGAGCAGGCCGAGATCATCTTGCGCACGCGCATTGCGCGGCAGGTGACCTTCGGCAAGCAACGCTATCGCCTGGCACTGGAATTGCATGTCATCGACAACGGGCCGGGCATTCCGGAGGAGATCAAGGATCGCTTGTTTTTCCCCCTGGTGTCTGGCCGCGATGGCGGCTCGGGCCTGGGCCTGAACCTCGCGCAGACCTTCGTGCAGCAGCACCATGGCCTGATCGAGTGCGACAGTGTTCCAGGGCGAACGGATTTCAAGATCCTGATTCCCTTGCCGTGAACGACATGGTTGGTGCCAAAACAAGTCTGTAGAGGGGAGCTCGGCGAACATGAAACCCATTTGGATCGTGGACGATGACCAGTCCATCCGCTTTGTCCTCGAAAAGGCGCTGGCGCGTGAGAGCTTGCCCACGCGCAGCTTCACCAACCCGCGCGAGGTGCTGCAAGCCATCGATGCGGCCAGCGAAGACGAGCAGCCGCTGGTGCTGGTCAGCGACATTCGCATGCCCGGAGGTTCGGGCCTGGATCTGCTGACCAAAATCAAGGAGCGCCAGCCGCTGCTGCCGGTCATCATCATGACCGCCTTCTCCGATCTGGACAGCGCCGTGTCGGCGTTTCAAGGCGGTGCGTTCGAATACCTGCCCAAGCCCTTCGATCTGCCCAAGGCGATTGAACTGATCCGCCGCGCCGTTGAAGAAAGCCAGCGCGATCAAGCGCAAAGCGATTTGCAAGACGCGGCCCCCGAAATGCTGGGCCAGGCCCCAGCCATGCAGGATGTGTTTCGCGCCATTGGTCGCTTGAGCCAAAGCCATGTCACCGTGCTCATCACGGGCGAGAGCGGTTCGGGCAAGGAGCTCGTCGCGCGCGCACTGCACAAACACTCGCCGCGTGGCGACGCGGGCAACAAAGGGCCTTTTGTCGCCATCAACACCGCCGCCATCCCCAAGGACTTGTTGGAGAGCGAACTCTTTGGTCACGAGCGCGGTGCGTTCACAGGCGCACAGGCCATGCGGCGTGGGCGCTTCGAGCAGGCCGAGGGCGGCACGCTCTTTCTGGACGAAATCGGCGACATGCCGTTTGACTTGCAGACGCGTTTGTTGCGCGTGCTCAGCGACGGTCACTTCTACCGCGTCGGTGGGCACAGCGCCATCAAGGCCAACGTGCGCGTCATCGCCGCCACCCACCAAGACCTGGAGCAGCGCGTCAAGGACGGCGCGTTCCGCGAAGACTTGTTCCACCGCCTCAACGTCATTCGCCTGCGTCTGCCTGCCTTGCGCGAACGCCGCGAAGACATCCCCATGCTGACGCGCCACTTTTTGCAGCAAAGCGCACAGCAGTTGGGCGTCGAACCCAAGCGCATCGCCGAATCCGCACAAACCGTGCTCAATCAGTTTGCCTTTCCGGGCAACGTGCGTCAGCTGGAAAACATCTGCCACTGGCTCACCGTCATGGCACCCACCCAGGTTATCGAGGCCAAAGACTTGCCGCCCGAGGTGCTGGCCAATGCTGGCGGTGCTGCGCCTGTGGGTGCCATCGGTGCGTCCACTCCGGCGGTGCCTGCGGGCATGACCGCTGCCACGCCGAGCGAAGTTGCGCGCGTCGGTGCGCCCTCCGCAGCCGCACCCATCACCGAAGCGCCACCTGTGGTGCTGAACATGCCCGGTGCCGATTGGGAGCACGGCCTGGAGGCCGAAGCCATGAGCCTGCTGGTGGCTGGACGCACCGACGTGTGGGACGTGCTGACCAAGCGCTTTGAAGCGCGTCTGATTCAAACCGCCTTGGCCAACACGCGCGGGCGTCGCATCGAGGCTGCGCAGAAGCTGGGCATCGGGCGCAACACCATCACCCGCAAGATTCAGGAACTCGGCATCGACGACTGAGGCGCTGCACGCGCGTGCAGCGGGCTTGGCGCGTCAGGCCAGGCTCACCACCACTGGCGTGTGGTCGCTGGGCCGCTCGTTCTTGCGCGGTGCCTTGTCGATCACGCAGGCGCTCACGCGCGGGCGCAGCGCGTCACTGACCAGGATGTGGTCGATGCGCAGGCCCCGGTTGCGCCGGAACGCGAACTCGCGGTAATCCCACCAGCTGTAACTTTTCTCCGGCTGTTCGAACAGCCGAAACGCATCGTGCAGGCCCAGCGCGTACAGGCGTTGCAGTTGCGTGCGTTCTTCCACCGTGCAGTGGATGGTGTCTTTCAAGCCCACCGGGTCCCACACATCGCGGTCGTCCACCGTGATGTTGAAGTCGCCCATCAACACCAGCTGCGGGTGCTCGGCCAACTCGGCGCGCAGCCAGTCGTGCATCGCATCGAGCCAGGCCATCTTGTAGGCAAACTTCTCGCTGCCCGGGGCTTGGCCATTGGGGAAATACGCGCCGATCACGCGCACGCCTTGCACCGTGGCTGCGATCACGCGCGCCGACTCGTCGGCGAAGCCGGGGATGTTCTTCACCACGCCGTCGGCCGATGGGCGCGACAACAGCGCCACGCCGTTGTAGGTTTTCTGGCCAAAGAACTGCACCTGATAACCCGCCGCCTCGATGGCGGCTTGCGGGAACTTGTCGTCGGTGGTCTTGGTCTCTTGCAGCACCAGCACATCGACTGGGTTGGCGGCCAGCCAATCGAGCACTTGCGGCAGACGCACGGTGAGGGAGTTGACGTTCCAGGTGGCGAGTTGCATGGGCATCCTCATTCAGTCCGGACCCAGCTCACCACATCAAACCCCAAGCCGCTCGCGGCTGTGTGCGACACGCGGCTGGCCTCGCGCCACTCGGGGCCGAGCGTCGGGGCGAAGGCGTCGCCGTCAAAGTCGGCATGGATGTCGGTGACGACGACGCGCGTGGCCAGGGGCAGGGCCAGGGCATACAGCTCAGCCCCGCCAATCACCCAAGGATGGCTGTCGGGCGGGCACAGCGCCAGCGCGTCTGCCACCGCATGCGCCACTTGTGCGCCCTGGGCCTGCCAGTCGCGTTGGCGCGTGACGACGATGTTGGCGCGGCCGGGCAGGGGGCGAAACTTCGGTGGCAGCGAGTCCCAGGTCTTGCGGCCCATGATGACGGGTTGACCCAGCGTCGTCGCTTTGAAGTGGGCCAGGTCTTCGGGCAGGTGCCAGGGCAGGGTGTTGTTGCGGCCGATCACGCCGTTGCGGGCGCGGGCGTAGATGAGGCCAAGCTCGCGGGCGGGCATGCGCGCGCTCACACGGCCACCGGCGCCTTGATGGCGTCGTGGCATTGGTAGTCGCGCACCTCGAAGTCGTCGTACTGGTAGTCGAAGATGCTGTCGGGCTGGCGACGGATGTGCAGCACCGGATAGGGGTAGGGCGTGCGACTGAGTTGCAGCTCGACCTGCTCGTGGTGGTTGCTGTAGATGTGGCAGTCGCCGCCGGTCCAGATGAAGTCGCCCACGTCGAGGTCGCACTGCTGCGCCACCATGTGCGTCAGCAGCGCGTAGCTGGCGATGTTGAAGGGCACGCCCAAAAAGATGTCGGCGCTGCGCTGGTAGAGCTGGCAACTCAAGCGGCCTTTGCCGCCCGGCGTCTGCGCGGGCGCGACGTAGAACTGGAAGAACGCGTGGCAGGGCATGAGCGCCATCTGGTCGAGCTCGGCCACGTTCCAGGCGCTGACGATGATGCGGCGCGAATCGGGGTTGGTCTTGAGGGTCTGGATGACCTGCGCGATCTGGTCGATGTGGCCGCCGTCGGGCTTGGGCCAACTGCGCCACTGCACGCCGTACACCGGACCGAGGTCGCCGGTCACTGGATCGGCCCATTCGTCCCAGATGGTGACGTTGCGCTCGCGCAGCCAGTTGTTGTTGCTCGAACCCGTGAGGAACCACAGCAGCTCTTGAATGATGGAGCGCAGGTGCACTTTCTTGGTGGTGACCAGCGGAAAGCCCTCGTTCAAGTCGAAGCGCATTTGGTAGCCAAACACGCTGCGGGTGCCGGTGCCGGTGCGGTCGGCCTTGAACACCCCGTGGGTGTGGACATGGCGCATGAAGTCTTCGTATTGGCTGCGCACCGGGCGCGTGGCGTCTGGGTTGTGGGCGATCGACATGGTCTGCGGGCTGTTCGGCGAGGGCTTGAGTTTAAGCGTGCTCCATGGATCGGCTCGCCGCTGCCGACGCGGTCCCCGTCGTTGGGAGGCGGACAGTTGCTGGATTTACAAATAGAATCAAAAGGTTATTTTTCTTTCATTAAATAAAAACAAAGAAATCAATGATTTCAGATTTTGATCAGCCTTCCTCCGACGACAGACTCATGGACGCCTCTGCTCGGCACGAGCCGACCAGCGTGGATGCAGCCTATGCCCGTTGCGATCCCAGTTTTGCGCAGACCTGGTTGGACCGATCGGGTCTGGACATCACGCAGGTGGCCCGGATGTCGTGCTTGTCGGTGGCACAGGTCCGCCAGTTGTTGCAGGGGACCGATGCCTCGTTTTATTCGGCAACCATCAAGCAGCGCGCGTACCGGCGCGTGCTGGCCTTGTTGGGAGCGCCCCAACCCGAGTTCCAGGCAGCGGTGCCGGATGCCGCAGAACCCAGCCCGGAGCCCGCGCACGCTGGGCATCGGACGCTCGGCACGGCGCCTCGGGGTTCGACCACCCACAGTGCCTGGGCCTGGTTGGGCTTGGCCTTGCTCCTGGGGGCCGCCACCGCGCCGTGGTGGCAGGGTTGGTGGCACACACCCGTGCGCAGCCTGCGCCCGCAGATCGAGGCGCAGGCGCCCGCTGAGGCAGCACCGCCCGTGACGTCCGCGGTCGAGGCCGCTTCGCCGGACGTGCCGCCGCCCCCTCAGGAGACGCAGACGACATCCCCACCACCCGGGAACGGCGCGACCGCGCAAGCGGCGGAGGCACTGTCCGCGCCGCCTTGTGCCTACGTGGCACAGCCGGTCACCACGGTGATGCCAGCCGTGGCCGAAAAACCGGGCAACTACGTCTACGTGCAGGCACTGCGCGAAGCCGAGGTTTGCGTGATCGACGGCGACCGCAAGGTCACCCACTTGCAGCTCAAGGCGGGGGAGCGTCGCAGCGTGTACGGGTCCCCGCCCTGGCAATTGAGCGGGCTGGACCTGGGCCAACTCCAGATCTATTTCCAGGGCTGGCGCGTCTTGTTGCCCGAGATGGCCACGCAACAGGTGGCCTTGGTCGAGCGCAGTCGCTGAGCGCGGCGCCCGCAGGGCGCGCTCAGAGGCGGATCACGCGCTGCGGATTCAGGCGGTTGTGCGGGTCCAGCGCGCTCTTGATGCGGCGCATCCAGGCCAGCGCGGTCGGGTCCTTGTAGTGCGGCAGGCCATCGACCTTGAGACTGCCCACCCCATGTTCGGCCGAGATGGAGCCCCCCCAGTTGCGCACGGCGTCGTAGACCAACGCATTGACCCGCGTTTCCTCGTCGCGCAGAAACTGCGCCGCATCCACCCCTTCGGGGGCCTGCACGTTGTAGTGCAGATTGCCGTCGCCCAGATGGCCGAAGTTCACCACCCGCACCCCGTCGATCGCCGCAGCCAACGCGGCATCGGTGTGCTGCACGAAGGCGGGAATGGCCGAGATGGGCAACGAGATGTCGTGCTTGATGTTCAGGCCTTCTTCGGCCTGCGCCAGCGTGATGCTCTCGCGGATGTGCCACAGGTTGTGCGCCTGGCTGAGGTTTTCGGCCACCACCGCATCGGCCACGCAGCCGTCCTCCAGTGCCAGTTCCAGCAGATGCTCAAAGCGCGCGCGGGCGTGGGCTTCGGACTCGGTGTCGCTGTTTTCCAGCAGCACGGCATACGGATGCTCGCGCCACAGCGGCACGCGCAAGCTGGGGTAATGCTTGTCGACCAGCGACAGCGCGAAGCGGCCCATCATTTCAAAGCCCGTCAGTCCCGCGCCCAACTGTTGCTGGGCCATGCCCAGCAAGCGCACCGCGGCTTCGACCGAGGGCACCGCGGCCCAGGCGGTGAGGGTGGCGGCGGGCAGGGGGTACAGCTTCATCGTGGCGGCGGTGATGATGCCCAGTGTGCCCTCGCTGCCGATCATCAGGTGGCGCAGGTCGTAGCCCGTGTTGTCCTTGCGCAGACCGCTCAGGCCGTGCCAGATCTCGCCTTCGGCGTTGACCACTTCCAGACCCAGACACAACTCGCGCGCATTGCCATAGCGCAGCACCTGCGTGCCGCCGGCATTGGTCGCCAGATTGCCACCGATGGTGCAACTGCCTTCGGCCCCCAGACTCAAGGGAAACAAAAAGCCCGCGTCGTGTGTGACCTGTTGCAACTGCTGCAACACACAACCCGCTTCCACCGTCACGGTGAGATTGGCCGCGTCGATGGCACGCACCCGGTTCAGGCGTTGCAGGCTGAGCACGACTTGCGTGCCGGTGTCGTCGGGAATGGAGCCGACCACCAAGCCCGTGTTGCCCCCTTGCGGCACGATGCTCACACCAGCGGCTGCACACGCTTGCACCACGGCAGCCACCTCGGCGGTGCTGCCGGGGCGCACCACACACAAGGCTTTGCCACGCGCGCGTTTGCGCCAATCTTGCTCCCAGGCGCTCAAGTCACCGTCGTTCAACACCTGGGCTTCGCCCACGATGCGACGCAGCGCATCCAGCAAAGAGGTCCAGTCGTGGGCGGTGCTCATGGCGTCAGGGTTGGGTCTCAGTCGTCGGTTCGTTGGCAGGCGCGGTCAAGCCGTTCGCGCGCGCGTGACGCAGGCGCAAACGCACATGCAGCGCACACGCCAGAAAGAGGCTCAGGCACAAGCCAATCTCGATCCACGCCAGGGCTTGCGCGGGCATGGGGTCGCTCCAGCCGCGCACCACGCCCTCGGTGAAATACAGCCACACCAGCAAACTCACCCAGCGGTAGGTGTACATGCGGTTCTTCAGCAAACCGGCCAGCGGGATGCACAAGGGCAGGGCTTTGACAGCCAGCCACGAGCCGCCGGGGCGCAGCGGGGCCAGCCACAGCTCCCACAGCAGACTCAACACCACCAAACCGAGCAGGCTCAGCACGGCCAGCGCGCGCGTGTGGCGCACATGGCGGGGCAAGGGTTCCAACGGCGTTGTGGCAGGAGAGGTGGACATGGAAGGTGGCATGATGCGGGCCATGATTGTCACGCAAGTTCAAGACCTGCTCCTGCGCCTGCGACGCTTACCCTGGCGCGAGGTCGCCCGTTTGCTGCGCCAGCGTTTTCGCGAGGACCGACTCGGTCAGGCCGCCGGCAGCCTGACCTTCACCACCACCATCGCGCTGGTGCCTTTGCTGACCGTGGCCCTGGCTGTGTTCACCGTGTTTCCGGGCTTCAGCGATTTCCAGGTCGTGCTGCAAAAGCGTCTGGTGGAGGGCTTGGTGCCCGAGAACATCTCGCGCCAGGTGCTGGGTTACCTGACCCAGTTCGCCAGCAAGGCCAGTCGCCTGGGCGTGGCCGGTGTGTTGGCCCTGGTGCTGTCGGCGCTGGCCTTGGTCTTCACCATTGAGCGCACGCTCAACGCCATCTGGCGCGTGCGCAAACGCCGGCCCCTCGGGCAGCGCATCCTGCTGTATTGGACGGCCTTGACGCTGGGGCCGCTGCTGGTGGGGGCCAGTGGCGTGGTCATGACCCAACTGTTGGTCTACACGCGGGGCTTGACCCCCGACATCAACAGCGGCATGCGCTCGGTGCTGGGCGGCATCGAGTTCGTGCTGCTGGCGGCTTCGGTCAGCGCGCTCTACCGCTATGTGCCCTACACGCAAGTGCGGTGGAGCCATGCCTTGGTGGGCGGTCTGTGGGTGGCCCTGGCGACCGAGGTGGCGCGCAACCTGCTGGTGCTGTACTTTGGCAAGGTGCCGGCGTATTCCATGATCTATGGCGCTTTTGCCACCGTGCCCATCTTGCTGATCTGGATTTACCTGGCCTGGGTCATCGTGCTCATTGGCGCGGTGGTGGTCGCCAGCTTGCCCAAGCTGCTGGGACTGGGACAACGCGACGCCAACAGCGTGGGCTGGCGCTTTCAATTGGCGCTGGAGGTGTTGCAGCAACTCCAGCGTGCACGACACACGCCCACGCATGGGCGCAGCCTCCTGCAACTGGGCGAGGATTTGCACATCGACCCCTTGCAGTTGGAGCCCATCTTGGCGACCTTGGTCGAACTCGATTGGGTGGCGCGCCTGAGCGAATCCAGCGTGCAACTCGAAGCGCGTTACGTGCTGCTGGCCGACCCAGCGCTCACGCCGCTCTCGCCCTTGATGGAGCGTCTGTTGCTCGCACCCAGCACGTCTTCGTTGGGCCTGTGGCGGCAGTGGCAGAACTTGCGGCTGGGCGATGCGCTGACGCGCTGATCGCCGCCCACCCTCAACGCAAGAAGTCCCGCAAGGCCTGCAAGGTTTCCTCGGGGGCCTCGGTCATCTGGTGATGCCCCATCGGCACCCGCACCACGCGCTGCGACACACCCGCCGCCTGTGCTGCGTCGATCAGGCTCTGCGCCGCGCGCGGCGGCGTCATTTGGTCGGCTCGCCCGATCACGAACAACACCGGACAACGCACCTGCGCCATGGCTTGCAAGCCGTTGGTGTAGGCGTCGCAAGCGACAAAGCCCCGATGGAACACGTTCACCGTGCGGTTGCTGGCCAGCACGCGTCGTCCCAGGGCCATCGATGCACCATAGACCCAGGTGCCCGGACCCAGCGCCGAGGGCGGGGCCGCCAGCGTCGCGCGTGAGAACACATTGATCATGCGCAGCGCCTTCTCCGGTGCTTGCAGCGAGGCTTCCAACAGCGCCGGGCTGACCTTCATCGGAAACGCCGTGCCCACCAGCACCAGGTGCGTCACGCGTTCTTGCAGTCGCGCGGCGGCTTCCAGGGCAATGAGCGATCCCCAGCTGTGGCCGACCAAGGCCGCTCGCTGCACGCCGACCGCATCCAGCATCTCCGCGATGACGTCGGCGGCTTCTTCCACCGACGCGGGTGCTTCGCCACCGCTGCGGCAGTGGCCGGGCAGGTCGAGCGCGAGCACATTGAAACCGTGGTGCGCCAGATAACGGCTTTGCAAAATCCACACGCTGTGGTCATTGAGCACGCCGTGGATGAACACCACCGTGGGACGTGTGGCGTCAAAGACTTTGCCGCCGGTGTAGGCGTACAGGGATTGGCCGCGAACGTCGATGCGCATCATGCACCGCCTTTCGCTGGGGCTGCGCCGGCTTTGTCGGCCGCTTTCAACGCACGTTGCAAGTCGTCGATCAAATCGTCCGCGTCCTCCAGACCGATGGACAGGCGAATCGTGCCCGGGCCGATGCCGGCACCAGCGAGGGCTTCGTCGCTCATGCGGAAATGCGTGGTGCTGGCGGGGTGAATCACCAGCGAGCGGCTGTCGCCCACATTGGCCAGATGGCTGAACAGTTGCAGCGCCTCGATGAAGGCCCGGCCCTGTTCGCGTGAGCCGCGAATGTCAAAGCTGAACACCGACCCCGCCCCGCGCGCGCCGCCCTTGAGCAACCGGTTCGCCAGCGCGTGGCTGGGGTGGCTCTCGATCAGCGGATGCCCGACGCGCGCCACCAGCGGATGCGCGGCCAGGAAGGCCACCACCTTTTCGGTGTTGGCGAGGTGGCGTTCCATGCGCAGCGGCAGCGTCTCGATGCCTTGCAGAATCAGCCAGGCCGTGTGCGGACTCATGCACGCGCCAAAGTCGCGCAGGCCCTCGCGGCGCGCCCGCAGCAAAAACGCGCCCACCGTGCTCTCTTCGGTGAACACCATGTCGTGAAAGCCGGCATAGGCCTGACTCAACTCAGGGAACAGGGGCGCGCCCGCCGCGTCGCGCGCCGCGTCCCAATCGAAGCTGCCGCCATCGACCACCACGCCACCGATCACCGTGCCGTGACCGCCGAGGAATTTGGTGGCCGAGTGGTAGACCAGATCGGCACCGAGCGACAGCGGCTGGATCAGGTACGGCGTGGACAGGGTGGCGTCGACCAACAAGGGCACGCGCGCCTCGTGCGCGATCTGTGCCACCGAGGGAATGTCCAGCACGTCCAGACCGGGGTTGCCCACGGTCTCGCCAAACAGCAGCCGGGTGTTGGGGCGGATGGCCTGTCGCCACGCGTCCAGATCGCCCGGCGGCACAAACGTGGTCTCGATGCCAAAGCGCGACAGCGTGTAGTGCAGCAGGTTGTGCGAGCCGCCATACAACGCCGTGCTGGCGACGATGTGTCCGCCCGCGCCCATCAAGGTGGCAATGCTCAGGTGCAGCGCCGCCTGGCCGCTGGCCGTGGTGATGGCCCCGATGCCGCCGTCGAGCGCGGCCATGCGCTGCTCCAGCACCGCATTGGTCGGGTTGCTGATGCGGCTGTACACATGGCCGGCGCGCTCCAGGTTGAACAGCGAGGCCGCATGCTCGCTGGACTCGAACACGAACGAGGTGGTCAGGTGGATGGGCACCGCGCGCGCGCCGGTGCTGGGGTCAGGGGCAGCGCCTGCGTGCAGGGCCAGGGTGTCGAAGCGGGGGTCGCTGTAGCCGGGCATGATCCAAGAACCGAGTCAGAAGAGAGCAGGCATTGTGGGCTATATTTGGCGCCACCCCAAGGAGGAGAACACCCATGCGAGTCGCCGACATGCTGCGCATCAAGGGCGCCCATCAACTCTTCACCATCGAGCCGATGGACGAGTTGGCCAATGCCGTCCGGATCATGGCCGAGAAAGACCTCGGTTCGCTGATCGTCATGGAGCACGGCGACCTGGTGGGCATGCTGACTTTCCGTGAAGTCATCCAGGCCATCATCAAAAACGGGGGCAGCTTGGGCGAGACCACCGTGCGTGGCGCCATGGACGACCACCCGCTGACCTGTTCTCCCGAAACCGAACTCGACGAAGTGCGCCGCATGATGCTCGAGAGCCATGCGCGCTACATGCCCGTCATCGGCAACCGCCAGTTGCAGGGCGTGGTCAGCTTCTACGACGTGGCCAAGGCCGTGGTGGACAGCCAGAACTTCGAGAACAAGATGCTCAAGGCCTACATCCGCGATTGGCCCGCCGAGGGCGGTGCGGACGACGCGCCCAAGCTCTGAGTGTTGCCCCGGGTGGGATAATCACCCCCCATGAGCGGCAACACCTTCGGAACCCTTTTCGCAGTCACCAACTTTGGTGAATCCCACGGCCCGGCCATTGGCTGCGTGATCGATGGCTGCCCGCCGGGCATGGCCTTGTCCGAGGCCGACATTCAGCCCGAACTCGACCGCCGTCGTCCGGGCACCAGCCGCCACGTCACCCAGCGCAACGAGCCCGATCAGGTGCAGATCCTCTCCGGTGTCTACCAGGGCCAGACCACGGGCACACCGATTGCGCTGCTCATCCACAACACCGACCAGCGCAGCAAGGACTACGGCGACATCCTGCAAACCTTCCGTCCCGGTCACGCCGACTACACCTACACGCAGAAATACGGCATCCGCGATCCGCGCGGCGGCGGGCGTTCGTCGGCGCGCCTGACCGCGCCCATGGTGGCCGCCGGGGCCGTGGCCAAGAAGTGGCTGCGCGAGCACCACGGCATCACCTTTCGCGGTTGCATGACGCAACTCGGCGAGCTGCCCATCGCGTTTGAGAGCTGGGACCATGTGCCACACAACCCGTTCTTCGCCCCCGTGGCCGATGTGCAGGCGCTGGAGGCTTACATGGACGCGCTGCGCAAGGCCGGCGACTCGTGCGGCGCGCGCATCCGCGTGGTGGCGCAGGGCATGCCCGTGGGGCTGGGCCAGCCACTGTTTGACAAGCTCGATGCCGACATCGCCTACGCCATGATGGGGCTCAACGCGGTCAAGGGCGTCGAGATCGGCGCGGGTTTTGCCAGCGTCGCGCAGCGCGGCACGGTGCATGGTGACTCGCTCACGCCGCAAGGCTTTGCCAGCAACCACGCCGGTGGCGTGCTCGGCGGCCTCAGCACCGGGCAAGACCTGGAGGTGAGCATCGCCATCAAGCCCACCAGCTCCATCCTGAGCCCGCGCGAATCCATCGACAGCGCGGGCCAGCCGGTGCAGGTGGTGACCAAGGGGCGGCACGACCCCTGCGTGGGCATCCGCGCCACGCCCATCGCCGAAGCCTTGCTGGCCCTGGTGGTGATGGACCACGCGCTGCGCCATCGCGCGCAATGCGGTGACGTGGTGCCGCCGCTGGCCCCGATCGCCGGACAACGCGCCGTTTGATCGTTCTTCCCTTCGATCGCATGCCGTGAGCGTGTCGCGCCGCCAGTTGTTGCCGTTTGCCGCGCTGTCGGCGACGTATTTCGCGCACATCGGTTTCTTCAATCCCTATTTGCCGCTGTGGCTCAAGGACCTGGGCCTGGGCGTGGGCAGCATTGGCCTGTTGGTGGCGGTGCAGTCGCTCACGCGCGTGCTCGCGCCCTATGGCTGGGGCTGGCTGAGCGACCACACGGGCGAGCGTGTGCGCCTGCTGCGCGTGTGTGCCGGTGCGGCCACCTTGTTTGCCTTGGGCCTGTTCGTGCCCGCGCCGTCGATGGCTTGGCTGGTGGTGGTGTTGCTGGGCATGTTCATCCACACCAGCGCCATGATGCCCATGAGCGAAGCCGCCCTGGCGCAGTGGGTCAGCCGCTCGGGCGACTTCGATGCGCGCCGTTACGGGCGCATCCGGTTGTGGGGCTCGCTGGGTTTTTTGGTGACGGTGTTTGTGTCCGGGGCCTGGTTCGAGGCGCATGGCATGGGCGACTTTCCGCTGTGGACCGTGGCCTCGCTGCTGTTGCTCAATGGGGCCGTGTGGTGGTTGCCACGCCAGCGCGAGATCGCACCCGCGCACGCGGCCGATGCGTCGGTGCGCGCCGTGTTGGCGCAGCCAGGGGTGCGCTGGTTTTTTGCGTCGGTGTTTTTCCATGTGCTGGCGCACATCGGTGTGTATGTGTTCTTCTCGCTCTACCTCGACGCGCTGGGTTACAGCAAGACGCTCATTGGCGTCTTGTGGGCGGTGTCGGTGGCGGTGGAGATCGCTTGGTTTTTCACGCAGGGGCGTTGGCTGCCACGCCTGCGCCCGATGCAGTGGCTGATGCTGTGTGCATTGGCCATGGCGCTGCGCATGGCCCTGACGGCCTGGTGGGCCCATGCCGGCTGGGCGCTGGTGTTGGCGCAGGCGCTGCACGCGCTCACCTTTGCCACCCACCACACGGTGTGCACGGCTTGGCTGTCGCAGCACTTTCCGGGGCGGCTGCGCGGACGCGGTCAAGCCCTGTATGCCTCGGTGGGCTACGGCATTCCCGGCGTGCTGGGGGCGGTGGTTGGTGCGGCGATCAGCGAGACCTGGGGACTGTCGACGGTGTATGCCGTGTGCGTGGCCATGGCGTTGTTGTCGGCGCTGTGTGTGTGGCGCGCGTCGCACGCGCTGGTGCGCGCTCGCTGAAGCGGCGCAGCATGCCGCCGCACCACGACGACAGGGGTTGCTCCACGCGACGGTGAAAGACTTGGCCCGTCCACAGACTGGCTGCCCAGGTGGCGATCACGAACACCGCGGCCCAGCCAGCGCCGTGGAACGAACCGAGCGCCCACAGCGCGCTCGCGATCACGATCCAGCCGTAGTGGGTGAGGAAGGTGCCATAGGACGCATCGGCCAGGGCTTGCACCCAACGACCCACGCGATGATCCGGCGTGCGCCGCGTCGCCAAGGCGGCCAGCAGGATGGCCGTGACCAAGGCCACACCCAAGCGCGTACGGGGCTCCAGCCACAGGGCCAGCAGGGCCAGGGCGACTGCGGCGACAAACGCCCAGCGGTCCCGGCGGCTGCCTTGCCAACCACTGGCCAGCATACCCAGACCGTAGGCACCGAAGAAATACAGCGGCCAATCGTCCAGCGCGCTCAGGCGGTTGAAGTGCAGCATCGACGCTGCCGCCAGCAACAGCACCGCCAACGAGGCCACGCTGGGGCGACGTGTGGCCGCCAGCAACAGCACCAACAACACATACAAATGCAGGTCCATGGCCACGTACCACACACCCACGGACAGCGAGGGCAGATCGAACCAGCCTTGCACTGTGAGCACATGGCTCAAAACAGCACTCCAACGCGGCGGCTCAACCAACCAATCGCCCGCGATCAGCGGACGCGCCAGGGCCGCGATGACCGAGATCAGCAGCAACGCCACCAGATAGGGCGGGATCAGGCGAACGAACCGACGCAGCACCAGTTGCAGTGCCGATGCGGGATTGGGATGCATGCTCTGCCAGTGGCGCAGCGCGGGCGCGGCCAGAAAGCCGCCCATGACCAGAAACACCTGCACCGCCAGACGCGAGTGCTCAAAGAAGGTCTCGATGGCGTGCGGCCACAGCGCGCGCAGGGCTTCGGTCATCGGGCCATACGCCGACAGGTGGTGCAAGACGATGGCCTGCGCCGCCAGCAGTTTCAACACATCGATGATGAAGGAGCGATTCATGCGGGTGTGGAACGGTCACCGCCAGCGAGGCGGGTCAGTCCCTGGGTTTGAAGCTGATGATGAGCGACGGGAAGATACGGCCATCCACATCACGGGGCAAGATTTCGGTCTTGTCGATGGCCTTGAGAACCGCATCATCCCAGGCCTTGTTGCCGCTCGACTTGAGCAACTTGCGTCCCACGATTGTGCCATCGGGTGCACAGCGCACCTCGACCTCGGCCGCGCTGTTGCTCGTGACCTCTTCAGTGAACACGATGTTGGGCTTGACCTTGCCCCGGATGCGCCCAGCGTAACTGTCCGACGGTCCCGCCGATTTCATCGCGGTCCCGGTGGCGTTGGCGTCACCCGAAGCGCCAGCCAGACCCGCGATGCGTTTGAGGTTGTCTTTGCGGATGGCGTCGAGTTTCTTGGCCTCTTCAGCGGCTTGGCGCTCCTTGAGCTCTTGCTGCTTTTTGGCTTCTTTGTCGCGTTGCTCTTTCTCTTTGCGCTCTTGCTCGCGCTTGGCATCGAGCTTGCGTTTTTGTTCCTCGGCCTTGAGCTTGTCCTTGAGTTCCTTTTGCTTCTTCTCTTCGGCTTTTTTCTGCTCTTCGAGTTTCAGTCGCTCTTTTTCGCGCTGGGCCTCGAGTTTTTTCGCCTCTTCCTGCGCTTTGCGCCGCTTGGCCAGTGCGATCTCAGCCTCGCGGTCGGGGGCCGGTGGCGGTGCGGGCTTGGCCACCGCTTTTGGGGGCGGCGGCGGTGGGGGCGGCGGCTCGACTTCGACCAATTTGGGCGCGGCGGCTTGCGGCACCGCAGACCACAGCTCGGCCTCGGCGCTGAGGGTGTTGTCGCGGTTCCAGTTGATGCCCGCGGTCAGCGCCACCACCAGCAAGGTGTGCACCAGCAAAGACGCCGACAGCGAGCGGCCCGTGCCCGGCGGTGGCGGGGGCGCGAATTCGAGGTGGCGGGCGGTGGTGGTGTGCATGCGCGAGGTGGGGGCGAGGCGATCACTCGCTGAGTTGCACCGACAAACCCACGCGCTGCACGCCAGCGCGTTGCAGCGTGTCCATGGCCTTGACCACGGTCTCGTACTTGATGGTGCGATCCGCCGTGATGACCACTGGGCCTTGCGACGCTTCGCCTTGCAGCGAACGCACGTCGCGGGCCAGGTTGTCCAGGCTGCTGCTCAGGGTCTTGGTGACGCTGCCCGTGCTCTTGACGCTGACCTTCTCGTCCTTGCTGATCTCGACTTGGATGACCTGATCAGGCAGCGTCGCCGCTTTGCCCACACTGGGCAGATCGATGACGCTGGGCGAGATGAGCGGAGCCGTGACCATGAAGATGATGAGCAACACCAGCATCACGTCGATGAAGGGCACCATGTTGATCTCGTTCATGGTGCGGCGACGTCCGCCGCCGCGCGGTGCAATCGAAGCCATTCGGTCGGCCTTTCGTCTCAGTGCGCTAGGGTGCTGGCGCTGACGTTGCGCTGCAAGATGTTGGAGAACTCTTCGATGAAGGTCTCCAGCTTGATCGACACGCGGTCGATGTCACGCGCAAAGCGGTTGTAGGCCAGCACGGCGGGGATGGCGGCGAACAAGCCGATGGCGGTGGCCACCAATGCTTCGGCAATGCCCGGCGCCACCTTGGCCAAGGTCACCTGCTGCAAGGCGGCCAGGCCGGTGAAGGCGTGCATGATGCCCCAGACTGTGCCGAACAGACCGACGTAGGGCGAGACCGAACCGACCGAAGCCAGGAACGAGAGGTTGGCTTCGATGGCGTCCATCTCGCGCTGAAAGCTCGCCCGCATGGCGCGGCGGGCCCCTTCCATCAGGGCGCTGCTGTCGTTGATGCGGCGCTCGCGCAGCTTCTGGTACTCGCGCATGCCACTGGCGAAGATGCGTTCCATCGGCCCGGCATGGCGCCCGTTCTTGGCGGCCGCGGCAAACAGTTCGTTCAAGCTGGTGCCCGACCAGAACTCGCGCTCGAACACCTCGTTCAAGGCCTTGACCTCTTTGAGCGCGAGGATCTTGCGAAAGATCGCGGTCCAACTGGCGATGGACACCGTCATCAGCACCAGCACCACGGCCTGTACCACCCAGCTCGCGTTGAGGAGCAGATGGACGATGGAGAACTCTTGGGTCATGGGGTCAGTCTTTCCAAAATCGAAGAAGGAATTCTCGCAGGCTTGAGTAAAGCCTCGGTATCGGTTTGCACCCAGCCGATGCGGATGTGGCCTTCGCACAGCAGCGTCTCGCCCAGCCAGGCTTGTTGCGCAATGACCAGGCTGGCGCGACCGGCTTCGGCCAGACGCGCGGTGACGCGCAGGTGGTCATCGAGTCGCGCTGGTCGGTGGTATTTGACGGCGGTCTCGCTCACCACAAACATGCCGCCCGTTTGTTCGCGCAGGCGTTGCTGCTCTAGCCCGAGGCTGCGCAGCCATTCGGTGCGGGCGCGCTCGAAGAACTTGAGGTAGTTGGCATAAAAGACGATGCCGCCGGCATCGGTGTCTTCCCAATACACGCGGATGGGAAATTCGAAACTCATGCGCCACCTCCGAGCAAGGTTTGCAGCCGCGCCACCGCCTCTTGCAACTCAGGCAGCGAGCGGGCGGTGGAGAAGCGCACATGGCCCGCCGTCTCGGCCTGCCCGAAGTCGCGTCCCGGCGTGATCGCCACCTGCGCCCGATCGAGCACTGCAAAGGCAAAGGCCCAACTGTCGGCCACACCCAGGCGCTCGCATGCGGCGCGGCAATCGGCCCAGGCATAAAAAGCGCCATCGGGCATGACGGGCACCGTCAGTCCCAAGGCGTTGAGCGCAGGCACAAAGAAGTCGCGGCGGGCCTTGAACTCGGCGCGCCGTTGCTCGTACAACGCGATGCTCTCGGCCTCAAAGCAGGCCAGCGCTGCGTGCTGGGCCACAGCGCTGGGGCAGATGTAGAGGTTTTGCGCCAAGCGCTCGACCACCGGCACCAACGCGTCGGGCACCACCAGCCAGCCCAATCGCCAGCCGGTCATGTGAAAGTACTTGGAGAAACTGTTGATGCTGATGATCGCGTCGTCGATGCCCAGCGCGGTCTGGCCATAGGTGTCGTCGTAACTCAGGCCCAGGTAGATCTCATCGATCAGCGTCACCCCGCCGCGCTCGCGCACCACACCGTGGATGCGGCGCAGCTCGTCCGGGTGGATGGACGTGCCCGTGGGGTTGGACGGCGAGGCCAGCAGCACACCGCGCGTGTGACCGTCGCGCCAGTGCGCGCGCACCTGTTCGGCACTGAGTTGAAAGCGTTGCGCGGCGGTGGTGGGGATCGCCACCGCACGCCCTTCGGCGGCGCTCACGAAATGGCGGTTGCACGGGTAGCTCGGGTCGGGCATGAGCACCTCGTCGCCGGACTCGATCAACGCCAGACACGCCAGTTGCAACGCCGCCGACGCGCCCGCGGTGACCACGATGCGCCGTGCCGGCACCGACACGCCAAAGCGGCTCTGGTACCAGGCGCTGATGCGCTCGCGCAGCGGCTCGATGCCCAACGCGGGCGTGTATTGCGTGAGCCCGTCGCGGACGGCGCGCTCGGCGGCGGCTTGCACCCGCGGCGCGGCGGTGAAGTCGGGCTCGCCGATGTTCAGAAAAATCACAGGCCGGTCACCCGGTTGGGGCTGACTGGCGCGTTGCTGGGCGGCCTTGGCCACCTCCATCACATAAAACGGTTCGATGCGCTGCGCGCGTTGCGCCACGCGAATGCCGTGCGTCATGCCTGGCCGTCGCGCGCGGTCTGCGCCTGCACCTCGTCGGCACGCAGCTTCGGGGCCAGGCCGTTGAGCACGGCGTTGACGTACTTGTGGCCATCGGTGCCGCCAAAGGCCTTGGCCAGCTCGATGTACTCGTTGAGCACCACGCGCCAGGGCACCTCGATGCAGTGCAGGAATTCGTACACGCCCATCCAGATCACGGCGTGTTCGATGGGCGAGATCTCGGCCAGCGGACGGTCCAGCAGCGGCGTGATGAGGGCGTCCAGATCGGCGCACTGATCGATGCAGCCGTGCAGCACGGCGTCGTAGTGCACCGAGTCGGCTTTGTGAAAGCCGCTCAGTTCGCGCGTGAAGGCGTCGATCTCGGCGGCTTCGTTGCGGCTGACGATGAATTGGTACAGGCCTTGCAGCGCGAACTCGCGCGCGCGGCTGCGCGCCGATTTGGCCGAAGATTTGAGCGTGCCGTTGCTGGCACGGTGGCGGTCCGACTTCGCGGACGACGCGGGCGTGTCGGTCGGCGTCGATTCGGGCTCGGTGTGCGGCGCGTCGCTCATGCCAGTTGCTCCATCAACAAGGCCATCTCGACGGCCACACGGGCCGCATCGCGGCCCTTGTCGTGTTGACGCGCCACCGCTTGCGCCACGTTTTCCACCGTGAGGATGGCATTGGCCACGGGGATGTGGTAGTCCAGCCCCACGCGCGTCACGCCCGCGCCCGACTCGTTGGCCACCAGCTCGAAGTGGTAGGTCTCGCCGCGGATGATGCAGCCCAGCGCGATCAGCGCACTGAAGGGCTCGGGCTCTTCGATTTGCGCCAGCGATTGCAGGGCCAGCGGCACCTCGAGCGCGCCCGGCACATAGACATGCGTGATGCGGTCCTCGGTCACGCCCATGGCGGCCAGCTCTTTCAGGCAGGCCTGCGCCAGCGCGCCGGTGATGCCGTCGTTGAAGCGGGCCTGCACGATGCCGATGCGCATCTGGCTGCCGTCGAGGGTGGTGGGGGAATCGGGTTGAGAGACAAACATGCTTTATTCCTTGGCCAAGTGGCCGGTGACTTCCAGGCCATAACCGGCCATGCTGGGCAGGCGCAGGGCCTTGCCCATGAGCCGCATCTTGTGCACGCCGCAGTCGCGCAGGATCTGCGCGCCCACGCCGTAGGTGCGCAAATCCATGCGCCCGCGCTCGGGGGCGTGGGCCGAACGTGCCGTGCCTTCAAACTGCGCGAGCAACTGGTTGGCGCTTTCGCCGCAGTTGAGCAGCACCACCACGCCCGCGTCGTCTTGCGCGATGCGCGCCAGAGCCGCATCCAGGCCCCATGAGTGCATCTGGCGGTTCGGTTCGAGCGCATCGAACACCGACAGCGGCTCGTGCACGCGCACCAGCACCTCGCGCTCGGGCGTCCATTGGCCGCGCACCAGCGCCAGATGCACCGCGTCGCTGTTGCGCTCGCGGTAGGCATGCGCGGTGAACAGGCCATGCGCGGTGTGCAGCGGACGGCTGCCCACGCGCTGCACCAGCGATTCGGTGCGGCTGCGGTACTCGATCAGGTCGGCGATGGTGCCGATCTTCAGCCCGTGCTCGGCGGCGAACACTTGCAGGTCCGGCAGGCGGGCCATGGTGCCGTCGTCTTTCATGATCTCGCAGATCACCGAGGACGGTGTGCAACCGGCCATCGCGGCCAGGTCGCAGCCCGCTTCGGTGTGACCGGCGCGCATCAACACGCCGCCGTCCACCGCTTGCAGCGGGAACACATGGCCGGGTTGCACCAGATCGCTGGGCTGCGTCTCGCGCGCCACCGCCACGCGGATGGTGTGGGCGCGGTCGGCGGCCGAGATGCCAGTCGTCACGCCTTGCGCCGCTTCGATGGAAACGGTGAACGCGGTGCTGTAGACCGTGCCGTTGCGCGCGGCCATCGGTGGCAGGCGCAGGTACTCGCAGCGCTCGCGCGTGAGCGTGAGGCAGATCAGGCCACGGCCAAAGCGCGCCATGAAGTTGATCGCCTCGGGCGTCACATGGTCGCTGGCGAGCACCAGGTCGCCTTCGTTTTCGCGGTCTTCCTCGTCCACGAGGATGACCATGCGGCCGGCTTTCATCTCCGCCACGATCTCTTCCACAGGGGAGATCGCGACGGCGTGCGGGGTGGTTGTCATGGATGGGCTTTCAGATCGGGCTCGACGCGCAGCATGCGCTCGACGTAGCGCGCCACGGTGTCGATTTCCAGGTTGACGGTGCTGCCGCTGCGCAGCGACCCCAGGGCCGTGTTCTCGACGGTGTGCGGGATGAGGTTGATGCTGACTTGCGTGCCACGCAGCCCCAACGGGCCATCGTGGTCCAGAAAGTCCTGCACCTCGTTGACGGTGAGGCTGACGCCGTTGATGGTGATCGAGCCCTTGTAGGCCAGGTACTTGGCCAGCTCGGGTGGGGCCATGACGCACAGCGCCCAGCTCTCACCCACTTGTGCCATGCGCGTGACGTGACCGATGCCATCCACATGCCCCGACACGATGTGCCCGCCCAGGCGGTCGCCGGCGCGTAGCGCTTTTTCGAGGTTGATGGGACCGGGCTGGTCGAGTCCGCTGGTGCGGGCCAGCGATTCTGCCGAGATGTCGATGGTGAAGTGGTGCACGTCAAGGTCGAAGGAGGTGACCGTCATGCACGCGCCGTTGAGGGCGATGCTGTCGCCCAGAGCCACGTCATCGAGGTAGCCGGCGGGCGCCTCGATGGTCAGGCGCTTGCCGTGCTGTAAAGAGCGACCCAGGTCGTGGACGGCGGCGATGCGCCCCACGCCGGTGATGATTCCGGTGAACATGGGCCGTATTTTCGCAGGTTTGGGCAAAGCCCTGCTCGCGCTGGGCTGGAGGTCGCTTTACCCCCGCACCCGAGCCACCAGCCGCAAGTCCGGTCCCACTGCCTGCACATCCACAAAGTGCAAGGGCAGGGCCTCGCCCAGTGCGGTGAAGGGGCCGAGGTTGGTCAGGCCGCGCCCCTGGCCCAGCAGCAGCGGGGCGAGGTAGAGCAGCACCTCGTCCACGAGGTGTTCGCGCAGCAGCGAACCGTTGAGTTTGTGGCCGGCTTCGACGTGCAGCTCGTTGATCTCGCGTCGGCCCAGGTCGTCGAGCATGGCGGCTAGATCGACCTTGCCGCTGGGGTTGGGCAGGCAAATGACTTGTGCACCGCGTGCCTCCAGCGCGCGCCGGCGTGGCGCGTCGTCGACCGCGCCGTAAATCCAGACCGGGCGCGACGGCTCGAACAAGGCGGCATCGAGCGGGGTTTCGAGACGGCTGTCGATCACCACCAGCACCGGCTGGCGCGGCGTCTCGACGGCGCGCACATCCAGGCGTGGGTTGTCTTCGAGCACGGTGCCGATGCCGGTGAGCACCGCGCAGGCGCGGGCGCGCCAGGCATGACCGTCGGCGCGGGCGGGCTCGGCGGTGATCCATTGGCTTTGGCCGTTCAGGAGCGCGGTTTGACCGTCGAGCGAGGCCGCCACCTTCAGGCGCACCCACGGGCGGCCTTGGGTCATGCGCTTGAAAAACCCGAGGTTGAGTTCGCGCGCGGCGTCGGCACACAGGCCGTCGTCCACCGCCACGCCAGCGGCACGCAGCCGCGCCAGACCTTGACCGGCGACAGCGGGGTTGGGGTCGGTCACGGCAGCGACCACGCGGGCCACGCCCGCTGCCACCAGCGCGTCGCAACACGGGCCCGTGCGTCCGTGGTGACTGCACGGTTCGAGCGTGACGTAGGCCGTGGCGCCGCGCAGGTCGTGACCTGCGGCCTGCGCTTGGCGCAGCGCCATGATTTCGGCGTGGGCCTCCCCCGCGCGCTGGGTGTGGCCTTCGCCGATGACCTGGCCCTCGGCATTGACCAACACGCAGCCCACGCGTGGGTTGGGTGAGGTCAGCCACAGGGCCTGCTCGGCCAGGGCCAGGGCGCGCTGCATGTGGCGCAGATCGGTGTCGCTCATGCCCCGAATTATGGCGGCCGCGCTGCGACGTGCGGCGTGGCGACGGTCGGCGAAGGACAGCGTTGCTGTTCTCGCGCGCCAGCTGTGCATCGCCTCAACGCGACCAGCAGCTCGCCGCTGTGGCTTGGGCCTGCTCCACACCGCGCTGGCCGAAGTGATCGAGCGTGAGCACGCCGCAGGCATCGCTGGCCTGGGTGTCGGTGGGCATGGCGCGTAAGGTGTAGCTCTGGGTGTCGAGTCGCGCTGTGATTTGGTAGCGCAAACCGTCGATTTGCAAGGCCCGCGCGGGCACCTCGCTCAGGCTGGGGTAGCGACCATTGGCCGCCGCGCTGCGCTCCAGCCATTGCGCGGCTTGCAGCAAGGCGGTGCGGGCCTGGGCGCGCTGGCTGCGTTGCTGCCACGTGCTCACATCGGGCAAGGCCAGGCTGGTGAGGATGGCGATGCAGGCCAGCACCACCAGCAGCTCGATCAAGCTCAGCCCGTGGTGGCCCGCGCGCGGTGCGTGACGGCACGCGCCGTGAGCGCGCGAGATCTCGGCGTGTGGCTGGCGTGCGTGCAACGCTTTCATGGACCGAGTTCGTGCCAACTGGACCAATGGCCGCTGGTGCTGTTGGCCGCGTCGCGTCGCCACAGGCCTTGCCAGACGACGCGTCCGCCGGGCAGGGCGCCTTGCACCCACGCAGTCACCCGGTAATGAAACCGCGCAGCAGGTTCGTTGACCGCGAGGTCTTGGGCGTCCGCCCAGATCTCGACCCAATACCCGGCCTGTGCCGTGACGTCGGGCAGGGCCGTGGTCGGGACAGGCCAGCCGTCGGCCGTGCGCGCCAGCCACGACGACACCGTGCCCGGTGACACCGCTTGCCCGGCACTCGGCGCATCGCTGGGCGCGCAAATGCCCTCGCGGCAAGCGCGTCCCGCCAGACGTTGGCGCAGCACCTCGAGTTCGGACAGGGTGGTCGGGTAGAACACATGGCTTTGCGTCGACTCGCCCATGCGGTGCCGTGTGTCCTCGGGAGAGGCGGTGCCCACCACCGTGTCCACAGCCGCAGTCCCGTTCAGGTCGCGCAGCGCCAGGTCCATCACGGCTCCGGCCAACGCGCGCTGGCGCACCCGTTCGCCATCGAGTTTGAGCAGGCGTTCTTGCAGCCACAGCAGCCGCACCACCAGCAGACTGGTCAACCCCGTCAACGCCAACAGCGCCAACACACTGGGCAAGGCGATGCCGTGCGCGCGCGTCATGGCGTGACCCCCACGCGCTGGCGCAAGAAGACGATGCGTCGCACCACCCGGCGCACATGCCCGTCGGCAGCCATGCGCTCGCCCGAGCAGCCGACGATGCCCGCATCCAGCGCCGCCACGCGCAAGCTGCTCACCAGGCGAAGGCACACCTCGATGGCTTGCACCCGTGACCACGATGACACTTGGCTGGGGGTCTTCCATTGCACGCGCTGGCCGTCGGCACTGGCCTCGGCGAGTTGCACTTGCAGGTCTTCCACACCTTCGGCCAGCGCCTGGAAGGTGCTGCCGCTGGCGCGCACGTCTTTGCACGCCAGGTCGTTGGGCGTGGTGGCGCTGCGTTGGAGTTGGCTCAACACCAGGGATGCATTGCTGCTGCGGTTGCCCAGGCAATCGGCGGCGTCGACGCTGTGCCAATGCCCCAGGCTCAGGGTGTCACCCGCTTTCCCGCCATCGCTGGCGCGCAGCTCGGGCGCGGTGTCGTCGTAGGGCGCACTGGGGGTGAGGCCGTTGCTGCCCGCCACGCCCAGCAAGGTGGCGGCACCGGCGAGACGCGCCTGCTGCTCGATGGCTTCGAAGACGCGGCGCGCGTTGTGCTGCAACTGCTGCTGCGCCACAAAGCCCAGCCACAGGCTGCGTCCGTTGTGCCACACCGTCAAGGCCGTGGCCAGCACCGACAGGCCGAGGGCCAGACCGATCAGCAGCTCGGGCAAGGTGAAGCCGTGCGAGGGTTGGACGCCCGAAGAAACGGCGCACGGCAAGGCCGAAGGCATTGACGGGTCATGGAGCATGGGGCGCATCGGTCAAGGGCGAAACCACAGCCGCCAGCAACTGTGCGCGGCAGGGCATTCGGGTGTGTCGCCGAGACGGTCGGTGCGCAGGCTCTCGCCGTCGTCGTGCCAGGCCAGCACCACGCCCCACCAACCCTCCGGAGAACTGGCGGCAAACACGCAGGCGTCGCCTTGTGGCAGCTCGGTGCTCACGCGCTGGCGCCATTGCTGCACGTCCCACAAGGCCAGCTCGCTGCGGTTGCAGGCGCTGCGTTGGCAATCGGACGCGCTTGCCACACCCGCAGACCAACTCTGGGCATAGGCCTGCACCTGCGTGGCGTTGAGGTGGATGCGTTCGACCAGGTCTTGTGCCAGGACCAGCGCGGTTTCTCGTGCGAGTTGCTGACGCTGGGTGAGCAAATGTTGCTGGCCCAGCCACAGCAAGGCCAGGGCACCGCCGCTGAGCAGGGCCAGGGCGAGTGCGGCATCGAGCAAGGCAAAGCCCTGACAGCGTGGGGGCGCGGTCAACTGCATGAGGCCGCTGCCACCCAACGCACGCGCCCGCCGCCGCTCAGGCACACCGACTGTGCGGCGCCACCGACCGCTGTGCGCGCCTGCACCGTCCAACGGTCACCCACTTGGCCCAGTTCACCGCGCGCACTGATCTCCAGCGGCACGGTCTTGGTGTAGGTCACGCTCAGTGGCTGTGACAGGGGGCTGTGGAGCAGCACCTCGCCGCTCTCGCTCGTCACGAGTTGCCAGCCGCAGCTCCAGTCGTTGCTGCTGCGGTTGCGCCAGGCGCAGTCGCTGAGGGCTTGCAGTCGCAGGGCTTGTGCACGTTGCAACGCCTGCACCCGCGCCGATTGCAAATCCATGATGAGTTGGTCGCGTGCGGCCTCGACGCCCAGCCGCTCGCTCCAGCCTTGCCACACGGGCAGGGCCTGGGTCGACAGCAGGCCCAACACGGCGAGCGCCACCAACAACTCGGGCAGACTGAAACCGCGCACGCCGGCACAGGCGTTCGCGCAGGCGCGGCGGCGAGCGCGGTGGGTGTTTGTGTTGGGAGTGAGCAGGGCCGAGACCATGCGGCCATGCTAGGTCGCCGCGAAACGGCGCAGGGCGAGTCGGACCTACGGCTTATTTGCTGACTTCGTCCACCAGGTTGCGGAACTCGTCGATGTCCTCGAAGCTGCGATACACGCTGGCGAAGCGGATGTAGGCCACCTTGTCGAGCTTTTTCAGCTCGCGCATGACCAGCTCACCGATGCGCGTGGAGGGCACTTCGCGCGCGCTCAGGCCCAGCAGTTTTTCTTCGATGCGCTCGATGGCGCTGTCGACCTGTTCGGTGCTGACCGGACGCTTGCGCAGGGCCAGCTTCATCGAGCCCAGGATCTTGTCGCGCTGGTACTCCAGGCGACGGCCATCCTTTTTCACGATGTTGGGAAAGCTCACATCGGGGCGCTCGTACGTGGTGTAGCGCCGGTCACAGGCACCGCATTGGCGGCGGCGTCGCACCGAGTCGCCGTCTTCGGACAAGCGCGTCTCCACCACCTGGGTGTCGAGGTTGCCGCAAAACGGACACTTCATGGGACGGTGCTCGGGGCGACGCGCTGGATCAGCGGTAGACCGGGAAGCGGCTGGTCAGCGCGTGCACCTTGGCCCGCACGGCTGCGAGGTTGGCTTCGTCGTGCGGGTTGTCCAGCACGTCGGCGATCAGGTGAGCGGTCTGACGGGCTTCGTCGTCCTTGAAGCCGCGCGTGGTCATGGCCGGGGTGCCGATGCGAACGCCACTGGTGACCATCGGCTTTTCCGGGTCGTTGGGGATGGCGTTCTTGTTGATCGTCATGTGGGCCGCGCCCAGCACCGCCTCGGCCACTTTGCCGGTGATGCCCTTGGCGCGCAGGTCCACCAGCATGACGTGGCTTTGCGTGCCGCCGCTGACGATGCGCAGGCCGCGCTGGGTCAGCGTCTCGGCCACGATGCGGGCATTGGTGATGACTTGCTGTTGGTAGGCCTTGAACTCAGGCGTGAGCGCTTCCTTGAACGCCACTGCCTTGGCCGCGATGACGTGCATCAGCGGACCGCCTTGTAGGCCGGGGAAGATGGCGCTGTTGATGGCCTTTTCGTGCTCGGCTTTCATCAGGATGATGCCGCCGCGCGGGCCGCGCAGGCTCTTGTGGGTGGTGGAGGTGACGACATCGGCGTGCGGCACCGGGTTGGGGTAGACGCCGGCAGCGATGAGGCCAGCGTAGTGCGCCATGTCGACCATGAAGATCGCGCCCACGTCCTTGGCCACCTTGGCAAAGCGGGCCCAGTCGATGTGCAGCGAATACGCCGAGGCACCGGCCACGATCAGCTTGGGCTTGTGCTCGCGGGCCTTGGCTTCCATCGCGTCGTAGTCGATGGCTTCGTTCTTGTCCAGGCCGTAGGAGACGACGTTGAACCACTTGCCCGACATGTTCAGCGGCATGCCGTGCGTGAGGTGACCGCCTTCGGCCAGGCTCATGCCCATGATGGTGTCGCCGGGCTTGAGGAAGGCCAGGAACACGGCCTCGTTGGCCGAGGCGCCACAGTGCGGTTGCACGTTGGCGCAGTCGGCACCAAAGAGCTGCTTGACACGGTCGATGGCCAGTTGCTCGGCCACGTCGACGTGCTCGCAGCCGCCGTAGTAGCGCTTGCCCGGATAACCCTCGGCGTATTTGTTGGTGAGCTGCGAGCCTTGTGCGGCCATGACGGCCGGCGAGGCGTAGTTCTCGCTGGCGATCAGCTCGATGTGGTGTTCTTGGCGAGCGTTCTCGGCCTGGATGGCAGCCCAGAGTTCGGGGTCGGTTTGTTCGACCAGGATGTTGCGGTGGTACATGGCAGTCCTCAGAAGTAGGTGGTCCCGTGACGGGCTGCCCAGGCGAACGGCAAATCACCCGCAGGGGTGGCGCGCTTCCCAGTGGTTGGCCTCCACGTCAGCGTGGCGGGGTTGCGCGATTCGTCTGCAACACCGCACGCCTATCGCCAGTCGCGCGCAGGCCGCAGTTTACTTCAGGCCTCACTCCTCGGCCTTGTCCTTGTCGCCGCCAAAGGGCGAGAGGCGCTGGGCTTTTTCCCACAGGCTTTCCAGGCGTTGGGTGGCGGCTTGTGCCGCGCTGGTGGGCTCGGTGGTGGGCACCTTCACGCCTTTGGCCACTTGCAGCAAACGACGCTGTTCGGCCATCACCTTCGCAGCGTAGCCCGTGTCTTCCTTGTTGTTGCCTTCGCCCACGTACAGGCGCAGACCGCCTTCGAGGCTGCCCGCGCGTTGCACGCACTCACGCAGCACCAGCACGCCCACGCGCAGGTTGGCCACCGGGTCGAACGCGGCCAGCGTGCCGCCAAAACCGAGGTACTTGTCGGCGTGCACCTTGGTCATGACCTGCATCAGGCCTTGCGCACCAACCTGGCTTTGGGCAAAGGGGTTGAAGCTCGACTCCACCGCCATGACCGCCAGGATCAGCGTGGGGTCAATGCCGTTTTTGGGACCGAGTTCGTAGGCTTCGGTGATGAGCGAACTCAGCGGCTCGGGCGCGACGCGGTATTTGCGGCTGAGCCAGTAGGCCAAATTGGACTGCTGCTTGGGCAAGTCCCGGGGGTCCGAGGCCGTGGCGCGATCCACCGCGTCGGGGTTGACCGTCATGCCGAGGCTGTCGTACTGGCGCTCTTGCAACCAACTGATGAGCCGGGCCTCGGCCACGGTGCGCAAGTCCGGGCGCACCGACATCGCCACCACGACGACAAAAATCGACAAGCCCACCAGCGCCATGCCGTTGTGGGTGATGGCAAAAAAGCCCTGTCCCACATCCCCCGCAAACGTGCGCAAGCCCAAACGCAGGCGCGCCATGAACGGGTGGTCGAGCAAAGCAGTCATCAAGGGTCAGGGGGAGCGCCGTGAGGCAAGGGGTCGGATTCTAGAGGCTGGGCGACAATGCGTCCCTTGCTAATGGATACGACCGTGACTGAATCTTCATCTCCCAACCTGGATCTCTCAACCTTGGATACCCTGACCGGGGGCGCCTTCTCGGCACCCACCTCGGGCGAGCGTGCCGCGCGTTTGCGCGAATGGCTGAACACCCAACCCGACGCCGCCACGCTGCAGGCCGTGGGGCACGAGATGTCGGTGCGCGACCGCGGCGCCGCCAAGGTGGTGCGCGAGCGCTTGGATGAGCTGCGCCGGTTGAAAGAGCAAGACGCCCTGGTACAGACCTGGGCCGACAAGGGCGCTGCCCTGCGCGACGCCCCCCGTCTGGTGCTGGGCGATGCGCTCGCTTGGCAGCGCGATGCCGCCAAGGCGGGCGCGCCGCTGTCGCGCGAGCCACTGGCTGGTCTCAAGCAGGCCCTGGCCGAGCGCGTCAAGGCGATCGAGGACTTGCAGCACCAGGCCCAAGTCGAGCGCGAAGCCGCCGTGTTGTTGGCGCAGCGCGTCGAGGTCTTGTCCACCAAATCGTGGCTCGAGGCCCAGGCCCAACGCGAGGCGGTGCAAACCGACTTGAGCCGCTGGCAGTCCCAAGTGCAGGCCTTGATGGCCGATGCCCAGTGGGCCAGCGTGGACCCCAAATTCAGCCCCGCGCTGCACACCAGCGAGCAGCAATTGCAGGCGGTGTGGGAGGCCTTTGATGCCGCCTTGAACGCCGCGCAGGCCGCCTCGGCCGACACCCAAGCGCCGCTGCCCGCCGTGCCCGCTTGGGCCGAGCAGATTCGCCAAGCCCGCGCGGGTCATGCGCCTGTCGCTGAAGCCCCTGCCGCCCCTGCGGCACCGACGGCGCGCATCGACGCCTCGCGCACCGTCAAGCCCAGCGCCGACAAGGCCTTGATCGACGCCCAGCGCACTGAGCTGTGCGAGCGCGCCGAGGCTTGGTTCAAGCCGGTGCCGGTCAGTGCGACCGAGCGTCCACCTGCGGCCAACGACGATGCCGCCGCCTTGCCGACCGAAACCACCGCCGTTGCTGAATCACCCAACGCCGAAACCGCCACGGATGCGGCTGAGGCCCCCGCAGCGGCTCTCGATGCCGCTGCGAGCGAGCCCGCTGCGAGCGAGCCCGCTGTGCGCTGGGAGCCCGTCATCACCGGGCGCAAGTTGCAAGACAGCCTGCGCCAGTTGCGCGAGACCTGGAAACAGGTGGATCGCCAAGCCGCGCCCAACCCCGCGCTGTGGAAGCGCTTTGACACCGCCTGCAACCGCGCACACGCCGTGGTCGATGCCTGGCTCAAGGAAGTGCGCGCACAGTCCAGCGCGGCCAAGGCGCAGCGCCTGGCCTTGATCGAGGAGGTCAAGACCTGGAGCGCCAGCGTGGGCCAGGGCCCCGACTGGAAACGCGCGGCGCGCGAGCTACACCAGTTCTCGCAACGCTGGCGCGAAGGCGGGCATTTGAGCGAGAAGCTGTTTGCCGAATTGCAGCAGCAATGGAAGACGGTCATTCATACGGCCCACGAACCGCTGGAGGCGGCGCAGAAAGCCTCGCTGGCGCGGCGCAAGGCCCTCATCGACGAAGCCCACACGCTCGCGGCCGAGCCGCGCTTGCGCATCGATGCCGTCAAGGCCTTGCAGCAGCGTTGGCAGGAAGAGGCGCACAGCGTGCCGCTGGACCGCCGTCAGGAACAAAAACTGTGGGACGCTTTCCGCCAACCCATCGACCAGGCCTTTGCCAACAAATCGGTGGCGCGCGCAGCCTCGGCGACGAAGCCGTCGGCCCCCATGAGCCCGCACGATCAGGCGGTGATGCAGGCCGCGCAGGCTTTGCAGGCCGCGGTCGACGGCGGAGACGCCGCGCAAATCCGCGCTGCGATGGCCGCTTTGCAGGCCGCGAGTGAGCAGCGTACCGAGAACACCGCGCCGCGTGCTGACGCCAGCGAGGCGCACGCCAAGGCCGCTGCGCCAGCAGCTGCACCTGCTGAAGCGTCCACCAGCGCAGACCCCAGCACGGCCGACGCCACGCCCACGGCGGGCGAGGGCGCTGAGGACACACCAGTGGCCGACGCTGAGGCGGCGACTGACGCTGCGGCCGATGCGGCCCCATCAACCCAGGAAGCACCCGCCGCACCGGCTGCCCCCGTGGCCAAGCCGCGCCCCGTGGTGGCGGTGCGCGGCGACGACCGCCCGGGACAAAAGCGCCCCGAAGCGCCCGCCGCGCGTGGTCGCGATGGCAAGCCCGCGCGCTTCGGCGACCGCCGCGATGACCGCCGCTTCGAAGGTCGTGGTCGCGACGCGCGCGAGGGGCGTGACGATGCGCGCGGACCGCGTCCGCCGCGTCTGGGCGACGTGGCTTTTCGTGCCCAGCGTCAGGCGCTGGAGTCGGCCCAGACCGCCTTGCGCAAGCTCGCGGCCCAGGCCCATGGCGAGGTGCTGACGCAACTGCTGCACGCCTGGTCGCAGCGCGATGCCGCCCAATTGCCAGCCGCGCAGGCCTTGGGTGGACGCCTCACGCCGGCGCAGCGCACGCAATGGGCGCAGGCCTTGCAGGCCACGCCGGCTGCGTCCGCCGACACCGCTTTGTTGCGTCTGGAAATGGCCGCCGAATTGCCCACGCCCGCCGCTCAACTCGAGGCGCGGCGCGCCTTGCAATTGCAACTGCTCACGCGCCGCCACGACCCCGCGCCCACGCAGACCTGGGCCAGTGATGCGGCACAGGTGCTGGCCAGCGCCCACGACGAGGCCAACGCCCGCCGTCTGCAAGCGGCCCTGAAGGTGTTGCTCAAACGCTGAGGGGATGCCGGCTCAGGCCGTGGTGACCGTTGCCGACGGCCTGGCGTTGCCAGGTCGTGATTTCCAGGCGCGGTGGCGTGGCCTGTGCGTGCCAATCGCTCAACACCCAGCGTTGCAAGCCGTCGCCCAGATCGTGCACCTGTGGTTGGTGGGTGTGCCCGTGCACCAGCACCTGGGCTGACGCGCTGCGCAGCCAGTGGCGTGCCGCGTCGGCATCCACGTCGGCCCAGCGGGTCTGTGTTTGTTTGTGCTGTTCACTTTGCTGGCGCAGTGCGCGCGCCAGGGCCATGCGTTGGCTCAACGGCTGGGCCAGAAACGCGGCTTGCCACGCTGGGCTGCGCACCAGGGCGCGAAACGCCAGGTAGTCGGTGTCGTCCAGGCACAGGCGATCACCGTGGCTGAGCAGAAAGCGCACCGTGCCCAGATCGAGCACGGTGGGGTCGTCCAGGGCCTGCATGCCACTGGCCTGCATGAGTTGCGCCCCCGCGAGGAAGTCGCGGTTGCCGCACACGAAGAACACGGGCAAACGCTGGCTGGCATCAGCCAGCGCCGCGACGCAGCCTTGCGCAAAGGGGTCGGTGTCGTCGTCGCCGATCCAGACCTCGAACAAGTCACCCAGGATGAACAAGGCGTCGGCCGATGTGTGCTGCAGGTAGTGCCGCCAAGCCGCAGCGGTGTCGGCCTCGTCGGCGTGCAAATGCACGTCCGACAAAAAATCGATGCGCTGCCACCGGGCATCGGCCCGCACCTGCCCGAGGGGGTAGGGACAGTCGGGCAGGGGCCGGGACATGCGCGTCGCGGGGGGGATCAGAGGGCGACGGCCTTCTCGATCACCACGTCTTCTTTGGGCACGTCGCTGTGAAAGCCACGCTTGCCCGTCTTCACCTGGCGAATGGCGTCCACCACCTCGGTCCCCGCGACGACCTTGCCAAACACGGCATAACCCCAGCCTTGCATGCTGGGTGCCGTGTGGTTGAGGAAGTCGTTGTCGGCCACGTTGATGAAGAACTGCGCGGTGGCCGAGTGCGGGTCGGAGGTGCGCGCCATGGCGATGGTGTAGCGGTTGTTCTTCAGGCCATTGTTGGCTTCGTTGGTGATGGGGTCGTCGGTGGGCTTTTGTGTCATGCCCGGCTCGAAGCCGCCGCCTTGGATCATGAAGCCGTCGATGACGCGGTGAAAAATGGTTTTGTCGTAGTGGCCCTTGCGCACGTAGTTCAAAAAGTTTTCTGCGCTTTTGGGGGCTTTCTCAGCGTCGAGTTCGAGGGTGATGACACCGTGGTCGAGGATGTGCAGTTCCACTTGGGGCTGGCTCATGGTTGTTCCTTGTGAATGAAAGAAGAGACCGGGCGCTCACAGCGCCACGGCGGATTGGATGACGATGGGTTTGAGCGGCACGTCGGTCGGGAAGGGGCCGCCAAAGCCGGTGGGGGTGCTGCGGATTTTCTGCACCACGTCCATGCCCGAGACCACTTTGCCGAACACGGTGTAACCCCATTGCTGGGGCGTGGGGTCGAGGAAACCGTTGTCCACCACGTTGATGAAGAACTGCGCCGTGGCCGAATGCGGCGCGTTGGTGCGCGCCATGGCGATGGTGCCCACGGTGTTGCGCAGACCGCCGCGTGCCAAGGCCTCGCGGCCTTCGTGGGCGATGGGGGCGCGCGTGCTGCGCTCCATGAAGCGCGTGTCGTAGCCGCCGCCCTGGATCATGAAGTTGCCAATGACGCGGTGAAAGATGGTGCCGTCGTAGTGCTTGTCGCGCACGTACTGCAAAAAGTTCTCGACCGTTTTGGGCGCAGCCTCGGGGGTGAGTTCGACCACGATGTCGCCGACGTTGGTGCTGATCTTCACGCGCGGCGCGGTGGATGCGGTCGGACTGGTTTGTGCGCTGGCACCGAGTGCGCTCACAGCGGTCAAGACAGCGAGTGCCACGCGCAGGGCCTGGCGACGGGGGAACAGAGGGGGCATGGGTTTCATTTCGAGGTGGGGGCCGGGCGTGCGGCACTGCCCAGGGACTGGGCCTTGCGCTGTGCGTCCAGCCGCGACGGGTCGAGTTGGGCTGCGCGCAGATACGACTGACGGGCCAGTTGCACCAGCACGTCGCCGAGGTTGTCGTGGGCCGTGGCGTAGTTCGGGTTGGCGCGCAAGGCTTGTTCCAGCAATTGGCGCGCCGTGCCCAGATCGCCTTCGGCGGCGCTCAGGACCGCGAGGTTGTTGTAAGGCTCGGGCAGTTCGGGAAACTCTTCGATCAGCGCTTGGTAGACGGGCTTGGCCGCCTTCGCTTGTCCCAGTTGCTCGTACAGAAAACCCTGCCAGAAGCGCATTTGCGGGTCACGCGGGTTGCGCGCGGCACCGCGTTCCACCAGGGTCAGGGCCTGGGCGTATTTGCCCTGGCGCAGCAGCTGGCGCACATCGTCGTGGGGGTCGTTTTGGTAGAGGGTCTGGCCCAGTTGGCCCGGGGCCCAGACCGCCGCTTGCGCTCGTGCCGATGGCGAGGTCAGGCACAGGAGGGTGAACCCGCTGCACAGCAGTGCCAGCATCAGCCCAGCAGCCTGTCGCGTGTGACGTGAAGCGGGCAGTGGGAGGCGTGCTGGGGTGTGGGTCATGGGCTCATTACAATGCGGCGGGATTGTAAAACAGGGGGCTTCACGAGCCCCCGCTTTTTGTCCGGCTGCGCGCTCGCGGTTCAGAGCCGCCCACGCCAGGCACCACACAGACTTCGCATGACGCTTCGCATCTACAACACGCTCACGCGGGCGCTGGCGGATTTTTCGCCGCTCGAACCCGGCCATGTCCGCATGTATGTCTGCGGCATGACGGTGTACGACCTGTGCCATCTGGGGCATGCGCGCTCGATGGTGGCGTTTGACGTGGTGCAGCGTTGGCTCAAAGCCAGTGGCTTGCGGGTCACCTATGTGCGCAACATCACCGACATCGACGACAAGATCATCAAGCGCTCGCTGGAGAACGGTGAGACGGTCAAGGCGCTGACCGATCGCATGATCGACGCCTTGCACCAAGATGCCGATGCCCTGGGCATTGAGCGCCCGACGCACGAGCCCCGCGCCACCGATTACGTGCCGCAGATGCTGTCGATGATCGGCCAACTGGAACACAAGGGGCTGGCCTACCGCGCACCCAACGGCGATGTGAATTACGCCGTGCGCAAGTTCGCGGGCTATGGTCGCTTGTCGGGCAAGTCGCTGGATGAGTTGCAAGCCGGCGAACGCGTGGCGGTCGACGATGGCAAGCACGATCCGCTGGACTTCGTGCTGTGGAAGTCGGCCAAGGCCAGCGAGCCCGACGAGGTGAAGTGGGCCAGCGACTACGGTGCCGGTCGACCAGGCTGGCACATCGAGTGCTCAGCCATGAGCTGCGAGCTGCTGGGTCAGCGTTTTGACATCCACGGCGGCGGTGCCGACTTGCAGTTCCCGCACCACGAGAACGAAATCGCGCAAAGCCAGGGTGCGTTGGGCGAGGGCACGTTTGCCCACACCTGGATGCACAACGGCTTCATCAACGTGGACAACGAGAAGATGTCCAAGAGCCTGGGCAATTTCTTCACCATCCGCGATGTGCTGCAAAGCTTCGATGCCGAGACGGTGCGCTTCTTCGTCGTGCGCAGCCACTACCGCAGCCCGCTCAACTACAGCGATGTGCACCTGGCCGATGCCCGCGCCGCGCTCAAGCGGCTCTACACCGCGCTCGATGCGGTGACGCCGGCCGAGGTCACCATCGATTGGCAGCAGCCCTGGGCGGCGCGCTTCAAAGCGGCCATGGACGAGGACTTCGGCACGCCCGAGGCCATCGCCGTGCTGTTCGACCTGGCCAGCGAAGTCAACCGCAGCCAATCGTCCGAATTGGCGGGCTGGCTGAAAGCCCTGGGCGGTGTGCTGGGCTTGCTGCAGCGCGAGCCCCGTGCGTTTTTGCAAGGTGGACAGGACGCCGACGTGGGCGCGGCCATCGAAGCCCAGATCCAGGCGCGCGCTGCCGCCAAAGCGGCCAAAAACTTTGCCGAGGCCGATCGCATCCGCAACGCCTTGCTGGCGCAAGGCATCGTCCTCAAGGATTCGCCCACGGGCACCACTTGGGAGCGCCCATAAGCATGGCTACGGCGGCACCCATCTGCATCACGCCCGATTACTGGGCCGACGCCTGTCAGCACCTGATGAAAAAAGATCGGGTGATGAAGCGTCTGATCCCGCAGTTTGGCGATGCGTGTTTGCAGTCGCGCGGTGACGCCTTCATCACCCTGGCGCGCTCCATCGTCGGGCAGCAGATTTCGGTCAAGGCCGCGCAGTCGGTGTGGGACAAATTTGCCAAGCTGGCGCGTCGCATCACGCCGACGCAGGTGCTCAAGTTCAAGGTGGACGACATGCGAGCGGCCGGTTTGTCGGCACGCAAGGTCGAATACCTGGTGGACCTGGCCCTGCACTTTGACAACGGCAGCTTGCAGGTGCGCAAGTGGCATGACATGGACGATGAGGCCATCATCAGCGAGCTGGTGGCCATTCGTGGCATCGGTCGCTGGACGGCAGAGATGTTTCTGATTTTTCACCTCGTGCGCCCCAATGTGCTGCCGCTTGATGACCTGGGGCTGCTCAACGGCATCAGCAAAAACTACTTCTCGGGCGAGGCGGTCAGCCGCAGCGATGCCCGCGAAGTGGCTGCCGCTTGGGACCCCTATCGCAGCGTGGCCACTTGGTATATTTGGCGCTCTCTCGATCCGCTGCCGGTGGACTACTGAGCCCACAAGGAGAATTCGTTTTGGCCAAGAGAACCTTCCTCGATTTCGAGCAACCGATTGCCGAACTGGAAAGCAAGATCGACGAGTTGCGCTACGTGCAAAGCGAGTCGGCGGTGGACATCTCGCAAGAGATCGAGCAGCTCACCAAGAAGAGCCAGCAGCTCACCAAAGACATCTACAGCGACCTTTCGCCCTGGCAGATCACCAAGATTGCGCGTCACCCCGAGCGCCCCTACACGCTGGACTACATCCAGGACATCTTCACCGACTTTGTCGAGCTGCACGGGGACCGTCACTTTGCCGACGACCTGTCCATCGTGGCGGGCTTGGCGCGCTTCAATGGCAACGCCTGCATGGTGCTGGGCCATCAGAAAGGGCGCGACACCAAGGAGCGCGCCTCGCGCAACTTCGGCATGAGCCGACCCGAGGGCTATCGCAAGGCCTTGCGCTTGATGAAGACCGCCGAGAAGTTCAAGCTGCCCGTGTTCACCTTTGTCGACACGCCGGGGGCCTACCCGGGCATCGACGCCGAGGAGCGCGGTCAGTCCGAAGCGATTGGCCGCAACATTTTCGAGATGGCGCAACTCGAGGTGCCGATCATCACCACCATCATCGGTGAGGGTGGCTCGGGCGGCGCATTGGCCATCAGCGTGGCCGATCAGGTCTTGATGTTGCAGTACTCGGTGTACTCGGTCATCAGCCCCGAGGGCTGTGCCTCCATCCTCTGGAAAACCGCCGAGCGTGCCGAAGACGCCGCCGAGGCCTTGGGCATCACCGCGCATCGCCTCAAGGCCTTGGGCCTGATCGACAAGATCGTCAACGAGCCTGTCGGTGGCGCGCACCGCGATCCCAAGCAGATGGCGGCTCAGCTCAAGCGCGCGCTCAACGACGCCTGGCGTCAGGTGACCGACCTCAAGGTCAAGGAGTTGCTCGACAAGCGCTACGAGCGGCTGCAAAGCTATGGCCGGTTCCAAGACACCAAGGCCGACGCCCGCTGACTTTCCCTCGCTGGACGCGCTGGCGCACCACCTGCCGCTGGCGGTCGCGCTCAGTGGCGGCGCCGATTCCACCGCTTTGTTGATCGCCTGCGCGCTGCGCTGGCCCGGGCAGGTTCAGGCCATCCACGTGCACCACGGCTTGCAAGATGCAGCCGATCGGTTTCAAGCCCATTGCGAAGAACTGTGTCTCGCCTGGCAGGTGCCTTTGACCACCGTGCGGGTCGATGCACGCCACGGCAGCGGCGAAAGCCCTGAAGACGCGGCGCGGCGTGCGCGCTACGCGGCCCTGGTGCAAGCTGCGCGCGAGCTGGGTTTGTCACACGTGGCGCTGGCTCAACACGCGGACGATCAACTCGAGACGGTGCTGCTCGCGCTCTCGCGCGGGGCTGGCTTGCCAGGCCTGTCGGCCATGCCGGCGCGGCGCGAGCAAGGCGGTGTGGTGTTTCACCGCCCCTGGCTGGACGTGCCAGGACAGGCCTTGCGCGAGGTCTTGCGACGCCATGACCTGACCTGGGAGGACGACCCCAGCAACGCCGATGTGCGCTTCACGCGCAACCGCATCCGTCATGAGCTGCTGCCCGCGCTGGCGCGCACCTTTGCCAATCCACGACAGACTTTTGCCCGCAGTGCGGCGCACGCGGCCCAGGCGCAGTTGCTGCTGGACGAGGTGGCGCAAGAGGACCTGGTGCGCGTGGGCAACCCGCCGCGCATTGCCGAGCTGCAAACGCTCAGCGAAGCCCGTTTGAGCAACGTGCTGCGGCATTGGTTGAGCCAGCAGGCGCAAGCCCCCAGCACGGCGCAATTGCAGGCCTTGATGACCCAGGTCCGGGCCTGTATCACCCGAGGCCACGCCATCGATCTCAAGGTGGGCGCGGGCTTTGTGCGCCGCGATGGCGCGGTGCTGCGTTGCTACAATCTTTAGCTTTTGCCTGACACTTTGAAGCTCCCAAAATGGCATTGATCGTTCACAAATACGGCGGCACGTCGATGGGCTCGACCGAGCGCATCCGCAACGTCGCCAAGCGCGTGGCCAAGTGGGCCCGCGCCGGCCATCAGATGGTGGTGGTGCCCTCGGCCATGAGTGGCGAGACCAACCGCCTGCTGGGCTTGGCCAAGGAATTGCAGCCCGGCTCCAGCGGTGCAGACACGCTGCGCGAACTCGACATGCTGGCTGCCACGGGCGAGCAGGCCTCCTCGGCCTTGCTGGCCATTGCCCTGCAAGCCGAAGGCATGCAGGCCGTGAGCTATGCCGGCTGGCAAGTGCCCATCCGCACCAACAGCGCCTACACCAAGGCCCGCATCGAGTCCATCGATGACGCTCGCGTGCGCGCTGATTTGCAAGCCGGTCGCGTGGTCATCATCACGGGTTTTCAGGGCATCGATGACCACGGCCATGTCACCACCCTGGGACGCGGCGGCTCGGACACCTCGGCGGTGGCGGTGGCCGCGGCCATGAAGGCCGACGAGTGCCTGATCTACACCGATGTCGATGGCGTCTACACCACCGACCCGCGCGTCGTGCCCGAGGCGCGACGTCTGCACACCGTGAGCTTTGAAGAGATGCTGGAGATGGCGTCGCTGGGCTCCAAGGTGTTGCAAATCCGCTCGGTGGAATTCGCCGGCAAATACAAGGTGCCCTTGCGCGTGCTGTCGAGCTTCACGCCCTGGGACATCGACCTGAATGAAGAAGCCAGCTCTGGCACCCTGATCACCTTTGAGGAAGACGAAAAAATGGAACAAGCCATCGTTTCCGGCATCGCATTCAACCGTGACGAAGCCAAGATCTCCGTCGTCGGCGTGCCCGACAAACCCGGCATCGCTTTCCAGATCCTGGGTGCCGTGGCCGAGGCCAACATCGAAGTCGACATGATCATCCAGAACATCAGCAAGGATGGCAAAACCGATTTCAGCTTCACCGTGCACCGCAACGACCATGCCCGCGCCATCGATTTGCTCAAGTCCCAGGTGGTCCCGACACTGGGTGCCAGCGACGTGTTGGGCGACAACAAGATCTGCAAGGTCTCCATCGTCGGCATCGGCATGCGCAGCCATGTGGGTGTGGCCAGCAAGATGTTCCGCAGCTTGAGCGAAGAGGGCATCAACATCCAGATGATCTCCACCTCCGAGATCAAAACCTCGGTCGTGATCGACGAAAAATACATGGAGTTGGCGGTGCGCGCCCTGCACAAAGCCTTCGATCTGGACCAGGCCGCTGCGTGATTCTTGAGGCATAATTCGCCTCACTTTGGAGACGTGACCGAGAGGCCGAAGGTGCTCCCCTGCTAAGGGAGTATGCGGTGAAGAGCTGCATCAAGGGTTCGAATCCCTTCGTCTCCGCCAAGTACCCAGCCCGTGTGATGACCACACGGGCTTTTTTTTGCCCGCGCCCCGCAGCGGTCAATCGCTCATGCAGCGCTCAGACTGGGTCGACTGACCGCTGGCGTCGAGCGGGAAGAAGCCGGGCATGTTCATGCTGTTGAGGTAGCGGTAGCTGCTGAAGGCCATGTCCCACTGGGCAAATCGACGCGTTGTCAGAGGTGTGCGGCTGAGCAGGCGAATGTCTTGATGCCGGTTGTCGCGCAGCAACGAGGCCCACAGGGTGTCCAGGGCCTCAGATCTTCCTTCCAAACATTGCGTGAAGCGGCCATCCGCATACAGCAAATGCCCTGTCAATCCAAGCTGGGCATTGCGCTGCCGTGCTTGATTGAGCAGGTTGAACAAGGACAAGGTGCCCATGGGTTCGGTGGCGATCGAGGTGTAAACCAGGCGTTCCAGTGAAACGCTCGAAGCAGGGGAAGAAGTGTGCAAGCTGGACATGTGCCGGATTCCAAGAGAAGCGCGGAGCATGCAGCAAACAACTGACTCGAAGTTGTCGCCCCCAGCGCGCCCATCTTTCCCAGAGCAAGGCCGATTTTCGTCATTCAAAGCAGGCTGTGAGATTTAGTCATATTTGACATTTTTAGCATGTTACAAAGCCGTCTGAGAAATTGCACCCACGTGTAATTAACCGTAAATCATTCAGATTTCAAGATGGCCAAGCAAAACGCTCCCGCACCCAAAAACACGTCCATTCGTTCCGCCACCGAAGGTGTGCAGCAGGGCTTATCGCAGAACATGGTTGGGCAGCGCCCCCTGGCGAACCTGGGGGCCGAGGAGCTGGAGCAGATTCAACGTGCCATGAAGGCCGCCAAATGGCCGCTGCGCAAGACACCGGGTGAGGTGCTGTCGGACAGTGATGCGGAGCTTCTGAGTGACGCCCCGGCTTGGTCGGAAGATGTCATCGTGAGCCAGGCCGGTGGCGTGGAGGCGGCGTCAAGCATGACATCGGCCGGCAGCGGCGTGACGGCTGCCAGCACGACAACCGCCACGTCCACGGGGTTGGGGGCAGTGGGTACATCGGCCGGAGCGGCTGGCGCGGTCGCCAGCTCCGCTGCAGCGGCAGCATCCGCCACGGCTGCGACCACCACGTCCATTGCCGCCACGACCACCGTGGCCAGCGCCTCGTCGGTGGCCGGCGTGGTGGGGGGGGTGGCCTTGGCAGGCGGAGGTGGTGGTGGTGGCTCGACGCCTCAGACCGCGACCCCGCCATCGCCGCCAGACAATCCGTATCCGGGTTCGGACCCTGAGACCCTGGATCTGACAGACACCCCTGATGATTTAGACCATCCCGACGGCAACGACCCGGCCCGTCTGGGTGATGTGCATCGCACCAGCGTGGCCGGAACCACACTGCCTTCGTCAATTCTGTACAAGAGCCTGGTCATCGATCTGGGCGCCACCTATGGGCCGCTCTACAAAACCCTGTATCACACGCAGCGTCTGGTGGCTGGTGGCCCAGAGGTCACGCATGTCCTGAACTTCACCAACATCGATCACGTCACGGGCACCGCCGTGAACGATCAAATCACGGGTCATTCGGGCAGCAATGTGCTCGATGGTGGCAGCGGCAACGACATCATCTACGGGGACGGCGGTGCAGACACCCTGATCGGCGGCAGCGGCAACGACTGGGTGTTGTTCAATCCGCTCACGCGTTCCTATGGCGTCAGTCCCTACAACACGGGTGTCACCCTGGACCTGGCCGCAGGCACTTATACCTACGCGGCCTTGACGGGCAATGCCGTGGCGACGCAATTTGAGAATGCGGTTGGCTCCAACGGCAACGACACGCTGTTGGGCACGGACGAGGCCAACGTTCTCGACGGCGCGGGCGGCGACGACTGGATCGAAGGCGGTGACGGCAACGACGTCATCTATGACGGCGCTCATGGCACGCGCGGCAATCAGCTGTGGGGCGGTGCGGGCGCAGACATTTTCAAGGTGGGTTACAGCATCAATCCCGTGATCGCTGCCCTGAACCCTGGGGTTGCCAACGCCGGGGTCACCCATGTGGCTGGCTACAGCGTGATTCGCGATTGGGAAACGGGTACGGATCAATTGCTGGTGGCGCTGGGTGCCAACGCCGTGATGTGCGGTTTGGGTGGCGACACCGACTGGAGTGTCGACAACACGGTGGATCTGCGACAGGGTGTGACCAACCTGGGGCAGATTCACATTGCAGCAGGTGCCGGCGTCAACCAGATCTGGGGCAGCACAGGCGCTGATCACTACCACGCTGGTTATGCCTATGCCATCAACTCAAACTGGATCGACGGCGTCGGTGGTCCCACTGCCACGGGCGGCACAGACAAGATCTGGACCTGGGATGACAGCAGCAATCAACGCGATACCTTGAGCGTTGCGTCGGGAGCCGTCGCAGTCGTCGCCGGTTTGCAGGGCAAGGCCGATTTTTCTGGCAACGACACGGTGGATCTGCGTGTTCAGGTCAGCAACGCCGGCACCGTCGCTGTGGCGCTGGGTGACGGTAACAACATCTTCCGGGGCAGCACTGGGGTGGATGCCTATTACGGATCGACCTCTGGCTTCAACCAGGTGTGGGGCGGTGGGGGCAGCAACAGCTTCTGGGTCGGCTACGGCTTGAACGTCGCAGACATGACCACCACCTCAACGGCCTCGGTGGACATGATCCGTGACTTTGACCTGGGCTCGACGGACGCCAATGTAGACACCCTTCACGTCAGCGCCTTGGGTGTGGCGGTTCTCGCTGGCTTGCGGCAAGTCACCAGTTGGGACCTTGCCAATGCCATCGACTTGGGCGACACGGCCCATGTGCTCAATTCTGGCGTCATCATCATGGATCTTGGCGCCTCCAACGACAGCTTCAAAGGGTCGGAGGGCGCGGACCACGTCTATGGTGCCAGCTCGGGCAGTTCGGGCAACCAGATCTGGGGGCGTGGCGGCAGCGATATCTTCTATTCGGGCTACAACTATGCCGCCCTGGTGGCCGGCGCGGTTGAGGCCAATGGCCAAACCGAAGTGTCGATCCAAGACACGGCCAATGATGCGATCCGCGATTGGGAAAACGGCGTGGATGGTCTCGTCGTTGGCGCGCGTGGACGCGTCGTCATCGGTGGTCTGAAGGCAACCGGTTGGACGGACTGGACCGGCAATGACACGATCAACCTGCAAAGCCAGGTCAACAACCAAGGCGTGATCGTTCTGGCCGCGGGCCAGGGGACCAACCACCTGTACGGCAGTTCCGGCAAGGACCAATATTGGGTCGGCTACGCCTATACGCCAGTGTCGGACGTCATCGATGTGTCGGCCAATCCGGTGGCACTGTCGAGTGGCTCGGCCAGCGATTACATCTGGGCGTGGGATGGCACCAGCACACGCCCCGATACCCTGACGGTTTCGGCCAGCGCCACGGCCCACATCGCCGGGTTGCAAGGGGTGGCGGACTGGACGGGTAACGACACCGTCGACCTGCGCTTGCGCGTCGACAACAGTGGCCTCATCGTGTTGGCTGCGGGCGCGGGCACCAATCGTTTGTATGGCAGCACCGGCAGCGACGAATACAACGTGGGTTATCAGTTCACGCCCGTCACCGGGGCTTTGGCCAACGTCAGCTCGGCCAGTGATGCCATTGACGGTTGGGATGCCCGTCAGTGGTCGGGCACCACTTGGTACGCCGGTACCAACTGGAACGGCGCAACGAACACCAGCGACGGTACTTACGATCGACTCAACGTCCGCGCGGGTTCCAGTGCGTTCATCGCCAGCTTGTCCGGCATGGATGCCGACAGCAGCACCCGTTGGAATGGCAACGACACCGTGGATCTGCGCAGCTCGGTCAGCAATGCTGGAGAAATCACGGTCTGGACGGGCAGTGGCGATGACATCGTCTATGGCAGTGCTGGACGCGACCTGATTTTTGGTGGTTCGGGCCTGGATAACGTCTACGGCGGTGCAGGCAACGACGTGTTCAACGTGGGTTATTCACCCTCTGTGTTTCCCGCACCCGCCGACGCCGCTGAAACCCGGATCTGGGATTGGCAGGATGCTTCCACGGGCGCCGCCACGGACGGCTTGCGCATCGATGCGGGCAGCTTTGCGGTGATCGCGGGGCTGTACGGCATGAACCCGCTCGACAACAACCGCTGGTCAGGCCCCAACAGCATCGACTTGCGCAACAACGTTGAAAACCTGGGCAAGATCATTTTGGAGACCGGGGGGGGCGAGAGCACCAACGGCAACGACACCATTTATGGCAGCTCCGGGGTGGATTACATCTTGGCAGGCAAGGGGCTCAACAGCTATTACCTTGCCAACGGGGGCGCCGATCGTGTCTACATCGACGACTACCTGGGGCAGCACCTGATCCAAGGTTTCTCCTCGGATGACAAGATTTATTTCGACAAGCGCATCCTGGAGCTGTTCGACAACGGCATCAGCTTGCCCACGGGCTACGACAACATGGCCACGTCTTACAAGACGGGTGTCATGACAGCTGGCCAGGCCTACGACAGTGCGCGCTGGTTGACTTCGCTGACCTACAACGGGGCCTACAACGGCATTTTGAGTGTGTACAACAGTTCCCCGCGCGATCCAGACGGGGTAATTGGCGGGTACGGCCCCATGCCCTTTGGCTGGCAGTCCAATTCGGCCTGGAACAACGATGTGCACAGCCGAGCCTACGACGTTGCCCGTGCCGCGGTGTTTGCGGCGGCTGCCGTGTCGCTCGGTATTGGCAATGGACTGGTTGGCATTCCGTTTGTGGGTCCGCTGTTGGCGCTGCCGTTCTACATCAACGGCGGCATCATGATCTATGACGGGATCAACACCATCTCGGCGCACCAAAACCCCACCTACGACGTGACCTATGCGGGTGCCAGCAATGCATTCGACGCAGGCATCAACATCCTGTCCTCCAATGTGAACCCATTGGCAACCTCAGGCTGGAACGCATACAACTTCCTCGATTTCTATCAAAAGCCTTCCGACCGTTACCTCAGCGGACTGGAGATCGTGGGGCATCAACCTGCTGCGAGTGGCGTCCCGCTGACGGGCATCACCAGTTTTGTCACGGTCTACGACAGCAACGGCGATGAGACGTTCATCTACCTGGTGGCTTCCAAGGACGGGATCATCGAGAACAACGAGACCCGTTTGATCGCTCAGGTCAACGGCCAGATCTCGGCCAATCAGCTGGTCATGTTCGACGGTGCCACCGACACCGACTATCTGCGCTATTTCGACAACGCGGTGCAGGCCCCGGTCTTTGCAGCAGTGCCCACAGTGGCTGAAAACGGTGTGGCTGCCAGCGCTGGCTATCAAGTGCTCTACCAAGTGCAGTACACGCAAAGCGCCACCAATTACAGCACCTACGTCAACTACGCGGGGCTGACTGCCTTGCGGGCTGACAACACGGTGTCCTCGCTGTTCGTCAATGCCGTTGCCACCGACGACAACACGCCGACCGTCACCATCAGCTTTGACAAGGCCTTGGTGGCCAGCGACACGGTCAAGCTCTACAGCGGCACGACTCTGGTCAACACCTGGACCAACCAGACGGGTTCTTCGATCAGCTTCACCACCTCGGCCTTGGCCGATGGCCTGTCTACCTACTCGGTGGTGGTGACCAATGAGCAAGGCTTCGAGGCGCAGTGCATGTTCAACCTCACGGTGGACACCGCCGCGCCGGATGCGACCAAGATCTCCATCGCCGACACCGCTTCGTCCCTTGTGGTGACTTCCAACGAGGCGGGGGCTTTGTTGCTCAAGAACGGCGGTACCACCGTGTCCACCACGCAGTTGACCGGCGACAACGGCTACCAGGGCCAAATCAGTCTGACAGAGCAGTCCTCCTCTGCGGTGACCTACACCCTGGACATTCAGGACGTGTTTGGTCACACCACCTCGCCGGCGTTGCGCCTGGTGCTGGGCACTGCAGGCGGCGACAGCATCACGGGTTCGGCCAGCATCCAAAACGACATCTACGGCTTTGGTGGCGCGGACACCCTGCATGCGGGTAACCAGGGCGATGTGCTGTATGGCGGAGCGGGGCAGGACACCCTTTATGACGGCACAGGTGCTGACAAGATCTACGGTGGAGCCGAGGGTGACGCGATTTACCTCACATCCGATGCTTCCAGCGATACCTTGCTGTACGCTGTGTCAGCTGGTAACTCGGGCACCTCTGATTCCTATGGCAGCAGTTCCGCGACCCGTGATGTCATCCACGGATTCGATTGGACCGAGGACATCATCGCCATCTCGGCCACCAACGTCAGCTCCTTTAATCCGTCGGTCCATGTCAGTTTGACCGCCCAGACGGCCCTGGCTGATGTCACCAAGTACGACTTCCTCGCCGGCTTCAACTTCAACAACGATGGCGATACCACCGACTCCGGTGATCTGGCCCTTTGGATGGCAGAGACGGCCTGGGCCAACACGGACCTGTCGCTGGCCACACTCCTGAGCCGGGTCTCTTATGACCTCACCGGGACCAGCGGCGCTGACACGCTCGTCGGCGGTGCGCTGGGCGATCGACTCAGTGGTGGCGCAGGGGCCGATGTGTTGGCGGGTGGCAGTGGCGCGGATACCTACGTCTTCGCCGCAGGCGACACGACGCTGGCGGTGTCGGGGGCCAATGTCACTGGCTACGACACCATTTCGGGCACGCTCAACCTGACCGACAGCGACAGCAACACGCAAAACCACGACGTGATCGATCTGGCGGGTTCGCCCACCGTTGCCAAGGATGTGGCCAGTGCAACGGGCGCGGCGCAAACCCATCTGCAATCCCACTCGATTTCCAACGGCGTCATCAAGTTCGACGATGTGGGTACCTACGCCTTTGAACTTGACCTCTCCAGCATCGATCTTTCGGAGATCTTCAATTACCTCTCGGGCACCTTCACCGGAGCGTCGTATGACGGCTACGCCGTCGCGTTCAAGCGCGGCAGCGACAGCTACCTCTTCCAGAACAACGAAGGCGCTGGCAACGACTTGCTGATCCTGTTGAGCGGATCAGCGGGCAGCTTGGCGGGGTTGACGACCGATCCCCAGACCGCGAATGCCAATTACCTGTTCATTTCCTGACCTCCAACCATGCAGACTTCTTCATTGACAACCCGGTCTCTCAAACTCGGCTTAACCCTGGCTTGCGGCCTGTTGGCGGCTTGTGCCCAGGGGCTGCTGGTTGGCGAAACTCCCTCCGATCCGCCGCCGGCCGTGGCCAAACTCGGTGCCCGTGACGGCAAGGGCAACGAATACCTGACCTGGGATCGCCCGTGGGCCTTTGGCAAGGTCCCGCCCGAATTGCAATCGGCTGGCGATGTCGGTTGCATGAAGATCGATGCCCACCTACGAGCCATTGGTTACCACCCGAAGGCGATCGACTTGAGTGGCCGTCCGATGCAAGGCGGCGGCTTTTATTGCCAGCCAGGGTGGCAAAGCTTCCGCTCCGACGTCGTGCCCAAAGTGATTCGTCAGGGTGACGAGTGGGGATGGGATCGTCCCGGTCTCTTTGGTGCGATTCCAGCGGATCAACTGGCGCGTGCTGCAGACATTTGCCGCCAGCAAAACCCACGTTTCAAACCCATCGGATTCCATCCGGCCCCGTTGGATCAAGACGGCAAGGCCATGGCTGGCGGGGGCTTCCTGTGCGCCCCTTGATGAATTTGCTCTCCTTGACTCCCTTTCCCTTTCATTTCTTTTTCCGTGCTTGAACAGAGGCCATCCATGACACATCAGACATTCCGTTATCGCATCATCAAAGTCGGCAAGACCACCGTTTCGGTGGCCTTGTGTGGCTTGGCGGCCTTGGCCACGACGGGCGCCAGCGCCCAGTTCTCCCAAAACGTGGGCAGCAATCCTTCGCCCATCGTGACTTCCAGCACCTCCTGGGTGGACATCTATTTCCAAGGCGCTTCCGATGGGTTCTGGGCGTCGCAGTCTTACAGCGGTGGCAACATCACCATCACGCTGGAGTCTGGTGTGAATGTGACAGGGCAAGTGCCTGTCGGCTCCACGTCGCCGGTGGCCATTTCGACCCGCGACTATCCAGACTGGGACAACAACAACCCCGCTTACACCAACACGGTGTCGTTCACGGCCAATACCACCACGCTGAATCTTCAGGGCGAGAACAGCATCACCGGGGCAGTGGGCGTGCATGGTTCTCAGACCGGAAGCGGTTTTGTGTATGGTCCTTTCACACAAGCCGATCCGATTGATCGCATCAACGTCAACGGCACCAACGTCAGCTTCAATGGTCGTGTCTTTGCCGATGTCATTTCGATCAACCAGGGCGGCACGCTCAAGTTCTATGACGATGTCAGCAGTGCAACGGGTCTGAATGGCTCGATCGCCAACACCACCATCAACTACAACGGCAACGACGCCACCGTGACCCTCAACGATGGCGTTACCGTGACGGGCAGCATTGTCAAAACGAGCACGGGTACAGGCGGTGGTACCAATGGCACCTTGATCTTCACGGGCACGGGAACGGTCACCGGCAGCGTCGGCGGCAACTCGCTGGCCACGGGCACCATGGGCCTGGTTCAGGTTCAGGGCGCGGGCGACTTTGTTCGCATCAATGGCAACTTGTCCACCGATCGACTCAACTACATGGCCAGCTCCGTGGTCGGCGTGGGTGGCGACCTGATCCTGAACATCAACAATGCGTCGGATGCGGTCAACGCCGTCACGCTGCGCAACACCGATGGCACGCTGCAAGTCGATGGCAACATCGTGGGCGTGGCTGGCAAAGTGGCCATCAACAACACCGCCGATGGCACCGGCACGGTGACCATGCTGGGCGGTACCCAGACCATCACGGGCGGCATCGGCCAATCCGGTTTTGCCATTCGCCAGCTCAACATCGGTGGCGCTTACCAAACGGGCACGGCCGTGGGTCTGGACAACAGCGACAGCGCGTACTCCTTGACCAACATCACTGGCAACGTCTACGCCAAGACCATCAGCCTCAACAGCAACGACGGCACAGCAGGGCAAGACTCGGCGCTGACCATGAACAGCGGCTCCAGCATCCAAGGCAATGTGGTGACCGAAATTGATCAGCGTGGCATCTTGACCATGGCTGGCGGTACACAGACCGTCGACGGAACCGTGGGTGGCACCACCTTGCGTCTGGCCCAGGTGAATTCGGGGGCCACCAGCGGCAACACCACCTTCACCGGCACGGTGGACGCGGTCACCGTCTCCAACCTGGGCAGCGGCACATCCACTTTCCAGGCCGACGTGACGGCCACCACGATCAATGTGGGCACGGGCACCTCCAATTTCCAAACCTCGGTGAGTGCAGCCAACACCAACATCGGTACGGGTGGTACGGGTAACTTCAACACGGTCAGTGGCACCACCAGCTCGGCCATCAACTTCACGGGTGCGGGTACGGCCAACCTGTATCAGGGGCTGACGGGCAACATCAACTTCGCAGGCAATGCCGGCGTGGTCAACGTGTGGGCGGGTGAGACGCTGGATGGCAATGTCACCAACACCACCACCAACAACCGCGGCACCATCAACTTCAAGGGTGCCGGCGCCATCACGGGCACCGTCGGTTCTGCGGCTGCAAACGGTGGCATTGCTGCCCTCAACATCAACTCGGCCAACGAACAAACCACTGGTACGCAGGTGCTGGCCAGCGGCAGCATTTACGCCGACAAGATCAACTTGCTCAACGCCGGTACGCTGGCCATGGCCAGTGGCGCCAACATCACCGGCACGGGCACCAACCCTGTGGTCACCACAGCCTCCAACAACACGGGCACCTTGCGCTTCATGGGCAACTCCACCGTCACGGGCCAGGTGGGTGCCAGTGGCGCCGCGCTGGGCAGCGTGGAAGTCGGTTCTGCTGGCGCGACTGGCACCAAGGTGGTGTTCAACAACACCGTTTATACCCAGGCGCTGAACTATGCGACCAGCAGCACCACCGTTCAACTCAATGGCACCAGCCCGCTGGTGGGCAGTATCAACTTCAAGCCGGTCAGCAGCATCACCGCCTCCACCCTGGAGCTGGGTAATGATGTGAATCTGAACACCGCCGACACCACCTTCCAAAACGCTGGCGACGCCACCTTGAAGTTCCTGGCCAATGGCACCGTCACGGGTAACCTCGGTAACGCTGCCAACACCAACAGCCAGAACTTCGCGCACATCTACGCGGGTGCCGACGGCAAGACCGTGACCTTCGGTGGCAACGTGTACACCTCGGCGAACTCCCTGTATGTCAGTGGCGACGGTACCGTTAACTTGCAAGGCGACCTCAACGGAACGTTGAAGTACGACGTGGGCAGCAGCGGCACGGTCAATGTGGCCAGTGGCAAGAACATCTACGGTGCCGTGACCACGCTCAACCCGAACAATGGCACGCTGAACTTTGCGGGCAGCACGACCACCCAGGCACCCATTGGCGACGCGTCGGCCAAACTGGCGGCCGTCAACTTCCACAGCGTGACGTCGGACCCCACGGCTGTGCCGCTGGCCACGACGCCCACGACCGTGAACATCGGTCACAACATCTATGCCTTGCAAACGGGCATTGGTAACTCCACCACCGCCACCACGGCGAATGTGACCGCCACGGGCTTGTATCTGGGTGATGCACTGACCCTGTCGTCCAACACCACCTTGAACACCGCCAGCCCCGTGACCACGGCCACACAGGCTGCGGTGGATGCGGGTACCGCCGCTTCCCGGGTGAACTTTGGTTACACCGTCAACAACAACGGCACGCTGAGCACCACCACCGCACCGACACAGTCGACCACGGGCACGGGTGCCATCACGGCCAATGACGCCACCCTCAACTTCGCAGTGGGCACCCAGAATTGGGACGCCACCAATGGCGGCGGTCTGATCTCGACCTCGGGCTCCAGCAAGATCACGGGTGACACCAACTCAACGCTGACCCTGGGTGCCAACAGCAAAGTCAACTTGGCCTTGCTGGGCAGCATGCGCAACGGACAGACGGTCACGTTGATCGACACCTCGCCCGCTGCCGGCAGCACCACTTATGCCGCCAGTGCCGCCACCGTGCTCGACAACAGCTATGTGATGAGCACCGCCTTGACCCAGGGCAATAACGATGGCGATCTGGTGCTGCAAGTCACGCGCACGGCCAATGCCTACGTGGTCAAGTCTGGCACCACCGGCCACTTCTCCAACCCCGCTGCTCTGCAGTTGGGCACGCTGGCCTATTACGGCAAGAACAGCGGTGTGGGCATCAATTACAGCCAAGACATCCAAACCGTTTTGAACAAGCTGGACATCGACCAGTGGGGCTATGGCAACAACCAGGCCAACCTGGCGGTGCAGGCCAAGCGTCTGGCGCCGATCGCCAACAACTCGCTGGCGATGACGGCCTTTGATGCGGCCTCCATGGGGACCGACAGCATCGGCGTGCGCATCCACGAGCTGCGCTCGCGCGACGTGCCCAGTCCGTATGCCACCACCAACCTCTGGATCAAGAACAACATGATGTCGGGCACGCAAAGCGCGCGCGGCGATTACGACGGTTACACCCAACGCATTGGCGGGCTGACCGGCGGTATCGATTCGCACCCGAACAAGTCGTCGTTGGTCGGTGTGGCGGTGTCTTACAGCAACTCCAAGGTGCGCCAGCAAGACTTCCACATTGGCGACGAAGCGTCCATCGAGATGACGCAGGGTTCGCTCTATGGCGCCTATGACATCACGGAAGATTTGTTCGTCGATGGCATCTTGTCCATTGCCAAGCAGCAGACCAAGGGCATTCGCACCACGGTGGTGGGTCGCACGGCTTCCTATGACGTCAACGGCACCCAGACGGGCTACAAGTTCAGCCTGGGCCACCGCTTTGGCATCAGCGACACCAACATGACGCTCACGCCCCTGCTGTCCTATGAGAGCCGCAACCTCAAGCAAGATGCTTATCAGGAAACAGGTGCCGGCGACATCGGCTTGAGCATGGCCCAACAGAGCCTGCGTCGCAACCAGACGGGTGTGGGCATCCGCTGGGCCAGCACCGAGTACATGGGCGGCATCGTGGTCAAGCCCGAAGCCACTCTGACGCGTCTGAACTACTCGGGCAACTACGACAAGGCCATCCAAGCCAGCTTCATCGGAGATCTGTCCACCAACGCGGTGTTCCAGACTCAACCCGTGGAGGGAACGGCGGGTGCGACCAAGCTGTCGCTGGGTGCAGGCTTGTTGCTCAACAAGACCTCGTCCATGATGGTCCGCTACGACCACTTCCGTCGCGACGCGTATCGTCACAACGCGCTGGAGCTGTTGGTGCGCTGGGACTTCTAAGCCCCGTCAGCGTTCCTGAAGCTTCGCCGGCGCAAGCCGGCGAAGCTTTTTTTATGGTTTGCCCGTTGCAGACACCGGCAAACGCAGCTGACGCAAATTGCCCATCGAGAAGATTTGTGCGTAAGCCAAGCCCAGGGCGTCGGCTGTGTGCAGCTTCTCCAGCTCGGCGCTGGGCAACTCGCGCAGCTTCTTCTGGTTGATCAACAGGAAGCCCACCAGGTTGGTGGGCGCAGCTCCCTCGGTCGATTGCAGACTCAGCCGGGCATCCTCCAGAACCCCCGCATCGAACAGCTTTTGAGCCATCTGCTCGGTCAGCTTGGCGGCATTGGCATAGTCGGTTTGGAAGGTGATCACTTGTTGCAAGCGTGGCGTGGGTTTGCCATCGGTGTCGAGCAGGGCTTCACGGGGTGACTTCGCAGCAAACTGGGGTGCTTGCGCATCAAAGGCCAGGAAGGTCCGCTGCTGGTCGTCGGTGGCCATCAGAAACGGGTAGCGACGCACCCAAGCCGGGATGTAGGTGTTGGCCTGCCATTGCCCTTTGGCGTCCACAAACTGATTCACGCCATTGCCGTTGCTCACCAGGGCCACCAGGTTGATCGCACCCGAAGTGGCATCCTTGATGAACACCAACGGGTAGTGGCGCAGGGCTTGCACGGCCTCATTGACCACCAAGGGAATGACATTGGCCTGGCGTGCGTAACTGTAGTCGTGCCACTCCTTGGGCAAACCCAGATCGCGGTGCTTGACGCTGTCGAACGCCACCAAGCTGCGATAGAACAAGGGCATGCCCGGGACTGGCGCAGCCACCGGGCTGCTTGACGCCGAGCTGGTGGCGGGCGCTGTCGGGGTGGCTGCGCTGGCGGCGGCTTTGCGTTGGGACGCCTTGGAGGACTGGGCCTGTGCCGCAGGGGGCAGACACGACAGCAGCAGCGTCAAGCACAGACCGGCGTGGGCCACGGGACGCAAAGTGGTGGAGGTGAACAAAGTCATGGGCGATTCTTCCAGGAAGGGACAACGACCAGCGGTTTCGTGACCGTGGGCTCAGAACCCCGATTCACGCAGCAACACGGCCAGCGCCTGGCGCACATAGCGCCACAGCGGTGGCTCCCACTGGGCATGGATGGTGAGCTTACCGCGCCACGAGCGTTCGGCCAGTGTGGACGGCGGATGGCTGGTTTCCAGCACCACCCGGTAAATGGCGCGCTCGGCGTAATGCACGTTCTGTTTTTCGCGGGTCAGGACATGTCCACCCAACAGCGAGGACAGCTCGGGGCGGGGCAAGCTGCGCGCGGCGTCCTGGTCGATGCTGGTCACCTTTAGATGCAACACCGAGCCGAGCGCCGAGTCGGTGACGAACACGCCGGCGTCGCCCACCGCGATGCGACGCACATCGTCTTCGTCGAGCCAGGTCTCGACCACCCAGCGACCATCGTCGCGCACCAGCAGGCCAATGCGTTCCTTGCGTGCCAGCCATTGGCCCACTTGCAAATCGGGGTCGAGGTCTCGCAGTTGTCCTGCGAACGGTGCACGGGGTTGGTACAGCGTTTCTTCGGCTGTGATGCCCGCCATTTCGGCCTGCACTGTGGCCAACGACTCCTGACTCACTTGCAGGTTGCGCTTGGACTCGGCGTCCAGACCGGCGGTGGCGGCTTGCCAGCGCTGCAGCTCCAGCCGCGCCTGCGTGCGGGCCTCGCGCATCACCAGCTCGGGCATGTACAGCGTGACCACCGGCGCGTCCTGCGCCACGCGCGCGCCCTCGGCATAGGGCAGGGCATCGATGCGTGCGCCGGCGGGCGCGTAGATGGGCCACACGTCCGCCGGGCGCAGCAGGGCCGACACCTGCACCCGCATGGGCCAGGGCAAGATGAACAACACCAACACCGCCGCAGCGATGCGCAGGCTGCGCCGTGTGGCCGGACGCTGGCGCACCTGCGGCCACAGCGTGCGCCAGACATTCAGCTCTTGCTGGATGGGTAACCACACAAACCACAGGATCTCGACCGCGAACAGCACGATGCCGAGCAGTTTGAAGAAGAAGTGATACACCAGCGCCGCGATGCCCAGGAACAGCACGAGTCGATACAGCCAGGTGCCCCACGCAAACGCGATCAGGGCGCGTTGCTTGTGCGGTGCGAAATGCTCGGGCGCGTCCACCCCCAGACCGAACAGCCACTCGCGCAACTGCCAACGCGCCAGGGCAAAACTGCGAGCATGCAGATTGGGCATCTCCAACGCGTCAGAGACGATGAAGTAGCCGTCAAAGCGCATGAACGGACTGGCGTTGATGAGCAGCGTCGACACCCAGCTCGTGGTCGCCAGAAAGAACATCGCCGAGCGCACGCCGCCATCGGGCAACAGACTCCAGGCCCAGGTGGCCCACACCGCCACGGTCAACTCGGTCAAGATTCCCGCACTGGCCACAGCCAGGCGTTGCCAGCGGCTGGTCAAGCGCCAGGTTTCATTGGTGTCGGTGTAGGCCACGGGCCACATCACCAAAAAGGCCACGCCCATCGCCGGCACGCGACAGCCATAGCGCTTGCAGGTGTAGGCGTGCCCCAGCTCGTGCAGCACCTTGACCGTGAACAAGGCCACGCCGTAACTCGCAAAGCCTTCCCAACTGAAGGTGTCCACCAGCGAGGCGGTGAACACATCCACCTGCCGCCACACCTGCCACAGCGACCACGCCAGCACTGCGAGCGTGAGGTAGGCAAAGCGACGGCTGACCAGGGGTTGGAACCAGTGCAAGCTGCGATCCAGCCAGCGGTCGGGGTTGACCAGCGGCACACGGAAGAACAGGTAATGGTGCAACAACCATTGCCACACGCTGTGGTGCGATGCGCGCCAACGCTCAGCCATCTTCGTTGTCTCGGCGGCGGTGGTCACTTGCACCAGTTGATGCGTGACCATGAACTGCACCACCTCGGCCACCTCGTCAGCGGCCATCGACAGCGTGGTGTGTGCCGCGATGTCGGCGGCGATGGCGTCCGCGTCGCCCATCGCCCAGCGTTGCAGCACCTCGAAGGTGGGCCAATCGATGCGAAAGAACTGGTTGCGCGTCGGGTCGTGCAGCGTCCAGCTCGGTTGTCCGTCGGCCAGGCGTGGGCCCGGCAACAGGTCCAGCTCTTCGCGCAGCGCCGGAAAGCCCATGGTGTTCACAGGCCGAGGGTGGCGCGCAGCGCGGCCCAGGGCCGGCGCAGCAACCAATACGACAACGGCACCCAATGTCCGTGGACGCGGGCTGTGCCCTTCAGACCGACGCGGTGATCGGTGGCGCGCGACAGCGTGGCGCGCAGCCGGTAGGCATACACCCCGTCTGGGCGTTGCACCGCGTCGTGGGCCAGGTAGCGCACCCGTGCCGACACGGGCGACAGCGGACTGGCTTGCAGGTACAGGCTGACCTCGGCACCTTCGGGCAGGTCGATGGCGTCGGCAATGGGAATCCAGGCTTCCACCTCGACATCGCCCAGGGTGGCGATGCGCAAGATGCGTTCACCCACCGAGACGGGGCGCCCGATCCATTCGCTCGGATCGTCCATCAACACGATGCCCGCTTGCGGGGCCAACACGCTGGCGCGTTGCTGCTGCTCGGACGCAAACACCAGCTCGGCGCGTTTCTCTTCGATCTTGCCCGCCAGCAGCGCCAGTTGGGCCTTGGCCTTGTAGTCGCTCAAGGCCTGTTGGTAGGTTTGGCGGTATTCGGCCTCTGCCGTGGCCAGCGTCTGCTGCGCCACCTCGACGCGGCTGCGGATCAAGGTTTGGTCAAAGCTGAACAGCGGTTGGTCTTTGGTGACCGTTTGGTTGGGCTGCACATGGAAGGTTTCGATCACCGCATCCAACGGCGAGCGCATCACCACCGGATGCGCGGCCACCAGCTCGCCCGGGGCCAGCACCGACAGCCGCACGGGAAACAACAACACCGCCGCCACCAACATCAGCACTTGCGCGCGGCGTTGGCGATACCAGGGACGATCGGCCTGTGGTTGTAGCCACTGCTGGATGCGCGCCTTCCAGCTCGACCAGGTTTTCAGCTGGGGCCGGTGATGGGGACGAAAGGCATGCCACCACACACCGGACCATTGGGCCATCAGCGCCAGTTCGGTCTCGCCCCAGGGTTCTTCGCGCAGCCACAGCGAGCCGCCGGCGCTTTGACGCGTCGCATCGTCGGCCAGACCATCGGGCAGCCACAGCAAATGCGCGGGCCACCAATCGGCCCATTCACGCGCCAGGGTCTCGGGCAAGTCATGCGCGGTCAGCATGCAGGGCTGTGTGGGCGATTGCGCGGCCAGATGCCGCGTGACTTGCTGCACCCACAGCACATAGGGGGCATTGGCCTCGATCTGCACCACGCCCGAGAGCGAGAACACGCCCTCGGTGGCAAGCCACAGCACCGCTTGCCGATAAGGGACGAGCGCTTGTGTCTGGTTGACCAACACAAAGCCCAGCTCCCGGTCGCTGTGCGACGCGCGAGCCTGGCAAGACAGATCCCAGATCTGGGGAAGGGCGGTCAGTTCAGGCGAGGTATCGGGGTCGGTCATCCGGCATGGGCTCGTTCAATCGCAACCACCTTGCGCTGCACCGTCAGATCGCCTGGCTTGACGAGCATCGGCGGAACGGGGCGCTTGGCGGCGAGCCGGATTTTCTCACTCAAACTGCTGCGGCTTTGCGGCTTTTGCTCAGGCGCAGGCTCCTCACCCACGAACATGCGGAAGATCGATGTCGCTTCGCGCCCATCGTCGTCGCGGGCCATCACCTTGAGCTCGATCTTGCCCTTGAAGTTGGCCGGTGGCTTGACCTCAAACGTGCCGGCCTGCGGGTCGAACACCACCCACTTGGGCAGTGGCGTGTCGTCGGCCAGCTTGGCTTGCAGCTTGATGATGGCATCCTGCTTCGAGTGCATGAAGGCGTCGTAGGGCACGGCGAACTTGCCGCTGGTGGTCCCTTGCTCGACGAATTGATCGGTGATGCCTTTGTTCACCGTCAAGCCGGGCGGCGCGTTCTCGATGGCCACGATGCGGAAGCCCGCGTTGTTGGTCAGCACGTCGCCAATCGGTGTGCCAGGAACCTCCGTGGGCGGTGCCAGTTTCTGGGCCAGCGGTTGCACGGCCGAGTTGAAGGGCTTGATGACCACTGGCGGGGGCGCAGCCGGGGGCTCCGGGGGGGCTGTAGGCGCTGGCCGTGGCGGAGCAGGCGGAAGCACCGGGATGATGGGTCGCGGACGGTCATCGTCCAGTACGCCTGGATAGCTGCGGCCAGGTGTGTTGTCGGTGTCCTTCGGGTCGTTGGGTGTGGCAGTCTTGTTGGTGGCCAAAAAGACATTGCCCGTGCCGTCGTCGGTGATGGTGCCCGTGCCATAGGCGCTGGTGTTGACCGTGGTTCCGGCAATGGTGCGGTCGCTGACGACCAGACGGAAGCTCTCCGAGCGCTCGTAGACATCATCTTGAACGATGGCCGTGCGGATCAGAACCGAAGTCGCGCCAGCGGGGATGCTGACCGTGCCACCGTTGACGGGTTTCCAGGTTTGGCTGCTTGTATCGAAATATTCCAATGCGTTCGTGCCAGCCAGATCGGTCCCGACGGTAGCCGTGCCACTTGCGAGGCTGGGCGTGAAGCTGACGGCGTGGCTGCTGGGGTTGGTCATGCTCACCGTGAAGACGGCATAGGGAGAGCCTTCGTTGACATTCACATCGCTGACAGACAGGGTGGGGATGTCGTTGTCGCGAGTGCCGCCGTAGCTGTGTCCAGGCGTGCCATCGGTGGCGTTGGGCGCGTCGGGCGTCTCGGTGTTGTTGGTGGCCAAGAAGATGTTGCCCGTCCCATCATCGGTGATGGTGCCCGTGCCATAGGCACCGGTGTTGCTCACCGCCCCGCCGGGGCTGGTGATGGACGTGGCGTTGAGGCGGAAGGCTTCGCTGATTTCGTAAGTGTTGTCTTGCGTGATGGCGGTGCGGATCAATACCGAGGTGGCACCTGCGGCAATGCTGACCGTGCCGCCGTTGATCGGCACCCAAGCATTGGTGCCTGGGTCGAAGTATTCCAGCGCGTTGGTGTTGCCGAGGTCGGTGCCCACCGTCGCAGTGCCGTTTGACAAGGTCGGTGTGAAGGTGACCGGGAAGGCACTGGTTGCACTGAGACTGAGTTTGAAAACGGCGTAGGGAGACGCCTCGTTGATGTTGACATCGTTGATGGACAGTGCCGGTACATCGCTGTCATAACGCCCCCCATTGGGGTCGGCTGGGTTGATGAGCGAGCCGTCATCGACGATGTATCCGGTGGCTGCTGCGGTGGTGGTGCTCAGCGTGACGCCGTTGGTGGCGGGCAGGTGAGTGGTGGTGTCGATGGTGGCCACCACCGACTCCTGGCCTTCATAGCTGTTGTCGACCACGGAGGTGGCGGTGAAGGTGGTGGAGGTCTGGCCAGCGGCGATGGTGACGTAAGTGCCGTTGGCGTCGCTGGACAGGCCGCTGGTGGTGTAGTCGGTCACGCCAGTGGCGCTGCCGGTGAGGGCGACATAGACCTTGGTGTCAAACGCCGAGGCGTTGGAGAGGCTGACGGTATAAGTCAGCGTCGCGCCTGAGCCACTGGTGTCGCCCTCGGAGACCTTGGTGGGGCTGACGGCGATGGCGACCGTGGGCAGGTCGTTGTCAGCCACGTTATCGGCGTCATCGCCATCGGAAGCGGAGCCATCGTCGTAGATGGTGGAGTTGGCACTGGCCGATGCGCCCGTGCGCACCGTGGAGCTGGTGCCCACACGGTCG
>Ga0255166_1000060_pt1 | contig 79614 bp, 138 predicted proteins | sample Atl_Cont_RepC_8d_FD_186013 | JGI IMG/M metagenome (GOLD analysis project Ga0255166, IMG submission 186013) | Freshwater microbial communities from Altamaha River, Georgia, United States - Atl_Cont_RepC_8d | ecosystem: Environmental > Aquatic > Freshwater > River | place: USA: Georgia...
AGCATTACCATAAACACTGGCATTACCATAAACACTGGCATTACCACAAACCCTAGCATTACCATAAACCTGAGCATTACCATAAACCCAAGCATTACCATAAACACTGGCATTACCATAAACACTGGCATTACCACAAACCCTAGCATTACCATAAACCTGAGCATTACCATAAACCCAAGCATTACCATAAACACTGGCATTACCATAAACACTGGCATTACCATAAACCCTAGCATTACCATAAACACTGGCATTACCATAAACACTGGCATTACCACAAACCCTAGCATTACCATAAACCCAAGCATTACCATAAACCCAAGCATTACCATAAACCCAAGCATTACCATAAACCTGAGCATTACCATAAACCCTAGCATTACCATAAACCTGAGCATTACCATAAACCCAAGCATTACCATAAACACTGGCATTACCATAAACACTGGCATTACCACAAACCCTAGCATTACCATAAACCCAAGCATTACCATAAACCCAAGCATTACCATAAACACTAGTGCTTAAATTATCTTCTGATTCTACGTATCCGCCTAAATCTCCCTTTTTTACAAAAAGAAAATCAACTAAAGCCTCAATTCTGTATAAAGTTTTTCCAAATACTTCAATTTTCAAATCAGTTCTTATTTTATATTTCTTTTGCATATTTTCCCCTTTTCTTAATTCATTTTAGCACATCGCAAAAACTTGTCAATGAAATATTATCAGCTTTACAAAGATTTCCAGATAAATCAAAGAATTGATCTTTCTTGACCTTTTCATAACGCAAAAAAGCTAACCTTTGATCTCTAATTTCTTCAACTATTGGCAAACATTGACCTTTAAAAATTCCAGATAAGAAAAATTTATTATAGCTTAACTTGTAAACTTTCATTTTTTGCCTTTCTTAATAATAAATCTTGACATAAACTTTTCGATTAGTCCAGAAATTGACTTGTTATCTTTTTCCAGATTGGATAAAAAATTGACCTCTCCGACTGATAAGCTTTTTCCAGTTTTGAGTTTTTGGTTTAAATTTTGCATAAATCTCCTAATGTACTAATAGTTTACCTTTTTCTGTTTGATAAGTTTTAGCATTTGTTAGTAACCCTTCTCTTGTCAAATTTCTGACGATTGTCGAGACTTGTCTTAAACTCATTCCAATTTTTAAAGCAATCTCTTTATTGGAAATGATATTATTTTCTTTTAAACATTCTAGAACTAAATAACTTGACATTCCGAATTTTCTGACAAAATCAAAATCAATCGGAGAAATGTAAGTTGATTCATTTATCGGCTTTTTTTCCACAATATTTAAATCTTTCTTAATATACTTGGAAAACTTAGCCAATAGTTCATTTTCATTTTTAGCTTTAAAGCTCTTTACAGCGTTTGAATCGACAACGTAATGATCTGACTCGTCGCAAATAATAAATTCTTTTAAACCAATTTTAAGCACTAATAAGCGACCTTTTTTCTCACTGGTAAAGTCTTCATAATGGTTTTTAAAAAGATTTATAATGTTTTCCATTTGCTATCCTCTAAAATGTTTAGCATAACTAGTCGGATATTTTAAGATATCTTGCAATTCTTGATAACTAACTCTCCCATAATCAAACATGTCCAGATTTCCAAAATCGTGAACTTGGCAATAATATTCACATTTTCCATTCTCAATGGGATAGAAGTAGACAGAAATTTCAGAACTATATTTGTATTCTATTTGTTGCATATTATCCTCTTTTTTAAATCAATGCGTGAATGACTTCAATACAATTTGAAAGCTTACTAAACTCTTTAAGATCGTCTTGAATACTTTCAATTTGATTTTTTCTTTGTTCATCTAAGCTCTTTTTTCGCCTAGAGTTACTAAGCTGTTTTATAATTTCTCCCTTTTTCTCAAGTAAGTTTTTAGCGGCATCTGCTTTCCAACCATCTTGATCTAAGCTTAGTCTAGTGTAAACTACCATGTCAATTTTAATCCCTAAGTCATTCATCAATTTTCTAACTTTTGATTGATGTTTTAATGTACTTGGTGAATAATTATAGTTATTAAAAACAACCAAACCATTATCGATAGTGACAAATTTCCACCATTTATAAGAAAATGCCTCTAGTTTTTCAGCATCGAAAGTTACATTTGAAGCTTCATATTGGTTACGTTTTTTGCTGAATTTCATTTTATCCCCTCTTGTTGTTGTCTTGATTCATTTTACATTATGCGTTAATTCTAGTCAACAAAAATAATCATAATAAGTAAAGTCCATCCCAATATTGGGGAAATTAAGAATGCACCTTTGACGGCTAAAATTGCCATTAATATTGCCATTTTAAGCATCCTTTGTGGCTAGATTTAAAGCTTCAGTCATTGCCTTAGCTTTTGATTCATAAGCTAAAAACTCTCCGCCATTTTCAATAGAATCGGCTTTAATATCATAGACTCTTACAGTGAATTTTCTAGTATCATCACCAAAACCAGATTTTTCGCTTGACACAAAGAAAACTTTTCCACTATTGGAAACGAAAACATCTTGATAAACTTTTGACTTAAAAAATCTCATCGTGTCTGGAGAAAACCAATAACCTTTATGTCTTCTTTCGATATCGTTTACCGAATAAATTCCAAACTTATTATAATTATCTCTGATTAGTTCTAGTTTTTGTTTTTTAGTAAGTTTCATAATTTCCCCTTGTTTTTGGTCTTAATCAATCTTACTGCATCGCATTAAATCAGTCAACAATTATTTTATTTCTCTTATAATTCGATTATAACGCTCTTTTGTTTCTTGAGTAGACTTGACGGCACATCCAACTAAAAACACTGTTAAAGTCAAACTAGCCACTAATAAACCGATTGTTTTCATTTTGTTATCCTTTTGTTAATTTATGTTATCACTAATTTTTACCAAATAATATCATTTTGTAAATAATATTCACATTTTTCGACTAGTTTTCTCATTTTTGCTTTATCTGGATGACAACTCTCTTTAAAATCGGTCCAGCGGTCTTGAGATTCTGAAAACCTCGCCACTTCAAGCCAATAGACCCCAGCTAACTTGTAAGACCTAATTCGCATTAATTTGCCTTTATTAGAAAGAATTTGCTTGTCAATATTCATAATTTCCCCTTATTTAATTAAGTAATCTTGACTCATGACATCCAACAACTCAAGTTCAAGAATTCTAATTTGATTTAAAATCTCATTAAATCTCTCACGATCCCGATCAGAATAAATGACCGCTTTCTTTTCAAGTTCCTCAATTTTTAGTCTAAGCTCATGTCTTGTCATATATAATCCTTTGTTAAGTGTTAATTTATTATATCAGTTTTGAAGCAATGCGTCAATAATTATTTAAAGATCCAGAATATTGTTTGCATTTTCTAAACATTCCAGAAACTCGTCATCAGGCATGTTTAAAAGCTCTAAAATAGCGTTTTTATTTAATACTTGTCCACATAATAGATGATAAGCCACATCGTCAACTCTATGAAAACCATTGTCATTAACTTTAATTCTTTTTCTTAATTTATTAAAGCAAACCGAAACGCTTGACATAAAGTTTCCTTTGTTTTAAGTTCTTACTTATCTTAACTCGAAAAAATAATGACCTGTTAAAACTTTACGATCAGTGATCTCGGCAACAAAACTCATTAGTCTATTTTTAAAAACAAGTTTTCCCATGTGATACTCGAAAAGATCATCAATCATAAGATCCTTTATAGCTTTTTTAGTGAGTTTAGCCTTATTCGGTACAATCTTAGATTCATCAACTAGTAAAGCGTCTTTAATATCAAGTTTTGATTCAATTAAATCTTTATATTCGTTTAAGTTCATGGAAAACTCCCTTTGTTATTCGATATAATTAATTATAATGCCTCGTGTTATAGAATGCAACAAAAAAGCTTAATAACCATAAACTTGATATTGTTCAGCTATCCTATTGATTTCCTGATAATCAATTCCTAGCTCTCTGGATTTACGCTCAATAGCTGATTTATACGCTGAAAACTCGCCATAACTCATTTTTATCATGTTACGGCATAAAAAATAAATATATGGTTTCAGATCATCAAGCGACTTGATATCAGATTCTCTCAATTGTTTGACTGTTAACATAAGTTATCCTTTTAATCCTTTAGAAAGTTTATTTGACCTTTTGAACCACTTTTGTTCTATTGAGCAGTATTTAATAATACCATCGCTTTCTAGTTGTCTTACTTTAATTGTTAGTTCTTTGTTTCCAATAGGATACTTAAAACCTAAACCATTAGTTGAATTTAAAACAATTAATAAATTATTAAGTTCTTTCATGTTATCTCCTCGGTTAATTAGATTATACTAAAAATAACTCATTGAGTCAACAAAATAAATAAATATTTAATAAGTTCGGATATTATTAATGAATTATCGCTATAATATAGTATAAGCTTTGGGACCGTGAAATAGAGGTTAAGCAAGCCGACCTAGTCCAGCGTTCTGGGAAGCCAGTGGACACTTGAGAAACGTCAACGAGTAGACTCAAGCGGAAAGCCCTAAGAAGTGACTAGATGAATGCGACTAGTTGCCATGTTTAGAGATAGCTAAACGACCATAAGCCTTGAGGGAAATTAGTTGAGTACCTTCCAAGGAATAAAGTAAACATAGAGACTTCAGTCCCTATAGGTACTTTATTGTCTAAAATGAAGGGTTACTGAGGACAATTCAAAAGAAAGACATAGGTTACTGTTAAGATCGTTCCAATATAAATGTTTCTTAGCATATAGTTTCCTTTTTGATATCCAAGGTTAATTGGATGATAGCAGAGATTAGTGAGAAAAGCAATGGAAGAGAAAGAAAACAACAACTTATCTCACTTACCTTAATCTTCCCCTTCCAACAATCAACTACTTACTGGCATAATTCTTGCATCCAACTAATGATATACTGCACCTAGTCAAGCCACTCTCCCCAATTGGAAAAAAACTAATAGTAGTTGACAGTCATCCTGCACCATGTTATAATAACAGTATAACTAAACAAGGGGGACAGAATGATAGTAAAAACTCAACACTCAACGTGGCCCGGTTCAGAAAACGACAAAATGATTTATATTTCTCATGAGGTGAGAGGTGGTTATTATTATATCACTTGGAAGCTTAAATAGTCATCAGGCGAGGATAACAATGACTAGAGAGGAAATGGCTAACAATCTTTTCCCAATGTGATAAGATACTATCAGAGGGGATGATAACAGTCAGCACTACTGGTAAACTTGTAGAATGTTACCTACCAGTGAGAGCTACTGGCAAGCCTGTAGACGACTAGGACTTGACAGGTAGCGGTACAGTGTGATATAATGATTGTAATGGGTTGGAGGGTTGATAGGGGGTAGGGTACTTTTGAAAGAGAATGGGAGGGGGAATATGCCAGAATATATATTTTCCATTCTACCAATCAAGTGTCATACAACAACCTATAAATCACATCATATTTTCTTCTATGATTCTCATACTCTAGCTTAACTTCATCAACTATATTATTGGATAATGTAACATCGTTTGACAGACTAAGTAATTCCATGTAAATAGTAAAGTACCTATTTTCTAGGCTAAATTTCTCCATACCTTCCTTATTCCTACTAAGGACAAAGTATTCAAATATTTGAATTTTAAGCTCATCTATTCTATTATTTGAACTCAATTGTCACCTTCTTGATCTTGCCACTAGTCTTATCAATTGACTTCTTAACTGTAAACTTACCATCCCATAAACCATTGACAACAAGCAGACATCCTCTACCTGGATAGTCCTGGTCTACTTCTAACTCTAAGTCACCAGTTTCATGTAACTTATCGATCAGATCCTCTCGTCTTTTAAATGGGTTATACTTATCTGGCTCAACAGCGTTTATAAGCTCACCATTGGCGTCTAATTGCATTTCACTGGGAGCTGACATGAACACAGGGTCCCCTATGAAAAGAGTTCCTGAGATGATTCTGCCACCTTTATTAGCCTTTTTTCTTGTCTTTTTCATTTCCTACCTTCTGTTTTCTAATGGCAAACATTTTGCCCTCAATCCTTCTATCTGTCATTTTAAAGTCAATGACTTCTTCAATTAATTCCTCATTACATTCACTGGCTAGTTTGTTTAAGATAAAGTCTTTAAACTCACTTGTCATGTGTTTAGGGTTCATTATAAGTTGGCTAGATTCGACCTCTAGTAGCCACTTATCAAGCCACTGGTTAAGTAACTTTCTTCTAGTTTGGGAGTGGTTAAATTGGTTGTCATCTTTTTGGTCGATAACTTTAAATAGTTCCAAGATAAACTGCTCCATTAGTAACCTATTGGGACTAATCCCAGCTTTTGTAATATTGGATGATTTAGTGCTTCCAAGTAACGTAACCCTTCGTCATAATTAGGAAAATTCATGATAACTGGAGCAGTATTGTCATTTGAGTATATAAAGCGAAAATTAGTCTTTGACCCCAAACTAACTACTTTAACTATTTCCCAGTCTGGAAATACCTCAGGTGTCATTTTTTCCTCAGTTTCAGTACATTCAGGTGTCATGTTCTCTCAATTCCTGCTACGTTTATTAATAGTTAGTTGTCAGGACTAGTGGCAATAGTTCAGGTGTCATTATAGCACACTTTAAACAATCTGTAAAGCCATTTTGCTAGATACTGACACTAGTGCCTCTAATTTTCATCTTCTTCAGCTGGAATGTTGTTGAAAGCCTCCAACATGTAAGCTGAGTTCATTGCCTTGGCAAGCTTATTTGCTAGATACTCGATGTCTTCTTGGCTGTCATCCAACACCCATACGGCTAATTCAGTTACTACATAGGCTTGGGGTAAGGCTTTTTTTGTTTTCATAATCATTATAGTAAAATATTTTTTTGCATTGTGTAAATTAATTCTTGTATTATTGCTATTATATAATATATGAGCAGATTTAAAAAGCTAAATAAAGCATTAAGCTTAAAAAAAGAAGATAAGAATCCTAAAGGCGGACTGACGGCTAGTGGTCGAGAGAAGTATAATAAGGCAACTGGTGGAAATTTAAAGCCAGGAGTCAAGGGAGCAGCAGACACTCCAGATAAGATGAGGAGAAAAGGAAGCTTTTTGACTCGTTTTTTCACCAATCCTAGTGGTCCGATGAAAAACGAATCGGGCGAACCGACACGTTTAGCCCTTTCTGCCGCCGCTTGGGGTGAGCCTGTTCCTCAAAATAAGGAAGATGCCGCCAAATTAGCCGCTAAGGGTCGAAGATTACTCGAAAGGTATGAAAATACCAAGAAGAAAGATTAATGGACAGTAAATTAAGACGCTCCATATTGGAAAAATACGCTAAGGATGTTAAATCTGGGCTTTACCAAGCTGATGATTACCTTCCTCAGTCGAGTTCTTTGTATGATAAGGCTTTAAATGCTAGAGATTTGGCTGAAGATACGCTTGCCAATGAAGTATTAAAGCAAACTGGCGTTCCAATTCCACAAAAAGGCGCATCAAAAGCTAAAATTGAGAACTTTCTCCAAGATTTAGTGAAAGAGCGTTACCCAGAATTGCCAGAAGGTGAGATTCAAGTAAGAAAGATGGAAAACTCCATGGGATCTTACAATCCTGTCACTGGTATCATCTCTTTGGATGAGGATACAGTCAGAAGATCGCCACTTGAAACAACTTCTACCCTACTCCATGAGTCTGCTCACAAATACGATAAAGATATTCTTGGAAAAAATCCTGATAATAATCTTAAAAACAAAGATTTAAGAAAAGCCTTCAAAGACTCATCTATTAATGTTAATACAGATTCAGCAGATTTGGCTGAGAAGCTACTTAAAGGTCATCATGCTGAAATTCCAAAATTAAGAGAAGGGTCATTTGGGTTAGGTGCGCTTAAATCAATGCTCAAGTCTGGAACTTTCAAAGGAATTGCTCCAGTTGCTTTGGCAGCAGCACTTTCTTCAGAAGATGCCTCGGCTTCGGACTTTATTCCAGTATTAGATCAGGCTGAGTCGGCTGGTAATCCTATGGATGATAAAATGATGATTGCTGAATCAAAAGCTAATCAAGATTATATGCGCTCTCCAGCTTCGGCTGACAAAAGAGGATATAATAGAATAGGAGAACAAAAGTCTCCTGATATTATTGATGATGGCATGGAAGAAATTAGTAAAAGAAAACGTGCCTTATCTGATTATTTAAAGAAATAACGCTTTGCATTAGCGAATAATGCTATTATATAGTAAACAACTCGAATAATAATCATACAATAGCTGAGTTATTATCGACATTGGAGAAAATCATGAAAAAGTTCTTAGACTGTGTTCCAGTTCTATCTCTATTTTTATTTCTATTGTTATGCGCTTTTAATCCAGACAGTATTGGATCAGCTGTTGGACTAGTGGCAAGCTCTCTTCTATTTGCTTATCAGCAATGGTTATTTAAGCAAGAGTCTCCAGATTATTCTACTATTATTTCACAATTAGAATCAAAAGTCAATCAATTAGAATCTGACCATAAAAAAGACATTGGAAACTTGTCGCTAGAGGTCAATAAAGAGATTACCCAGCTTAGGGATTCTTTAAGCGGAGTTAACTTATCATCAACCAAAGTTACCACTATCGGTACTAAAGAAAAAAGTAGAATAACTTTTTAAAGGTTAATTATGTCTGACGATATTAAAAATTATCCAGAAATACAAGCAATGGAAATTGTCAAGCTTAAAAAACAAATTATTGATTTTGAAATTAAGCTGAAGAATTATGAATCTATATTAAAGGAAAACGATCTTATTGATGAGATAGATTTTTCCAATGTAAATACAGTTGAAGTAATTTGTGTGTCGGAAATTAATAAGCTAAAAGAAATCTCTGATAAGGGTGGACTTTTACCAGATGATGTTAAGATGCTTGATCTGTTACATAAAAATCTTTTATTGGCTAGAGGTAAGGAGCCAGAGAAGGCTAGTAAAGGAAAGAAAAAAGATAAGGTTGATGTCGGAGAGCTTCTTAGTATTGTAACTGGAGATAAGAAGTGATACTGATAGAAAGAGTTAGCAACAGAGGATTTGTTTTAGGCTTTAATCAGGATAATCAGCTGGTAGCTAGAGAATGTTCTAAGTGTAGAGAGTTTTTGCCTATATCAGAATTTAGTAAACATTCTTCTATAATTTTTGGAGTTTCCACTAAATGTAGAACTTGTTGTAAGGATAGAGAAAAATATAAGAAAAGTGTTAAATTAAGCTCTAAAAGATATTACCAAAAAAATAAAGAAAAAATAAAACTAAAAGTAAAAAAATACACGGAAGAGAATAGAGATGAAGTTCTTAGGAAGAAAAGAGAGTATGGGAAATTAAGAAAATTTAACTTAAAGTGGAAAGAAAAATTTTCAAAAAAAAGAAACTTAACTACAAAAATGTGGAGACAAAAGAATCCAGATAAAGTAAAAGCTTATAATAAAAAATATAAGAACGAGAATAGAGAATTATGTACTAGAATTACTATGAGAAGGATTTCTTCAAAGAGATCAAAATGCCTTAATTTACCTATTGAATTAAAAAACGAAACCGCAGAATATTCTATTATTGTTAAACAACTAAATAAATTGGCTGGTTATAGAAAGTACACCGTAGATCACATTGTACCATTAAATAATAAAGATGTATGTGGACTTCACGTTCCTTGGAATTTGCAGATATTAGAAAACAAATATAACTGTTCAAAAAATAATAAATTTGATGGAACTTACGATAATGAATCTTGGAAGTTAGATTTATGAAAAAGAAAAAAGAATTAAGTAAAGAACAGGCGATTGATAATTTGTGGAGGCTTGGGATATTAGATTGGAAATTAAAAGAGCCACAAAAAATAATGAAAGCTAATATTCTTAATGATTCTAATAAAATTAGCGTAATATTATCAAGTAGGAGAATTGGTAAAACATTTCTTATGTTAACTATGGCAATAGAAACATGTCTTCAAAAGCCGGGGTCTATTGTTAAGTATGCTTTTCCTAAACAAAACATGGCAAAAAAAATGCTTCTACCAGTTTGGAGAAAGATAGTCGAAGATTGTCCTAAAGATATATTACCAGAATACATGACTGCTGATAAGGTATTTAGGTTTCATAATGGAAGTGAGATTCAGATAAGTGGAACTGATAATGGAAATATAGAAAACCTCAGAGGAGGAGATTCTCATTTAAACATCCTAGATGAGGCGGGCTTCGTCTTTGATTTAACGTATGGCGTTAGATCCGTACTCGGTCCGACTACAAAAACAACAGGAGGAAGAACTATCTTAATTTCTACTCCATCAAGATCAGAAAATCATGAGTTTATTCAGGATTGGGTATTACCTTATCAAGCGGAAGGTAGAATTAAAGTCTTCACTATTTTCGATAATCCTAACTTAAATGCAGAAGCTATACAAGAAGCCCTTTCGGAATATCCTACTGGAGATAGAGATCCTTACTTTAGAAGAGAATATTTATGTGAAGTAATCAGATCAGCAGATCAAACTATATTACCATCATTTAGCACTGAAAATGAAAAAGTAATAGTAACAGATCAATTTGAAATTCCAAAGTTTAAAGACTGTTATGTTTCTATGGATATTGGAGGATCAGACTTAACTGCCATCTTATTTGGTTATTATGATTATCTAAATGCCACTACAGTTATCCAAGATGAAATCATTATTGGAAAAGATGTTAATACTGAAAAAATAGCAAATTTAATAAAAGAAAAAGAAAAAGAACTATGGACTAATCCAATTGATATGGAAGCTATTCCTCCATACTTGAGGATTGCAGATAACAATAACCTAATTCTACTTACCGACTTACAAAGAGATCATGGTATTATATTCATCCCAACAAGAAAAGACAATCGAGAAGCTGCCATCAATTCCCTTGATGTCGCAATTTCCCAGCATAAAATAATAGTACATCCCAAGTGTGAGCATACAATTTACCACATGAAATTTGCTGAATGGGATAAGAATCGCAGTAAATTCAAAAACTTGAAAGATTCTCCTAGTGGCAAGATTAAGGGTGGTCACGCTGATGCTCTGGCTGCTTTAATTTACTTACATCGAAATGTTATTAAGTCTAAGAACCCATATCCTTTAAATTACAATAGTTTGCAAGGAAATAACGTACATGTTTCGACTAAGCCAAATGACTCAAGTGATGGAAATGACTTGAAATCTTGGATGAAAAGTGCTTTTAAAAAGAAATAAGGAAAATAAATCCTGTAATATCGCTATTATATAGTATAGCCAATTCTAAAGGAAAGTCAAATGCTAAGAGATGAAAGTTTATATTTTGGGGACGATACTCCTGAAAATTTAGTAAGTTATCTGGAGCATAAGTCTGGTAGCTGGTTTGACGGACTCATCGACACTAACTACATTGACAAAATCAAAAGAAGCTGGCTTTCTTATTATGGCATATATTACGAAAATGGTCACGCTATTTCTTATGGTGGCGAAACTGGCGAATTAGTTAATTTAGCAGTAAACCACTATCGTAACATTGCTGAACACATGTTAACAATGGTTACTTCTACTCGTCCAGCTTTTGAAGCTAGATCAATTAATACAGACGCTAAATCCCAGATTCAAACAAACCTTGCCAACGGTCTTCTTGAGTATTATATGAGAGAAAAAAGACTTGAGCAAGACTTAAAGAAAGCCGTAGAATACGCTATTGTAATGGGTTCTGGATTTATTAAAATGTCTTGGAACGATACTACTGGCGAGATTCGTGGAGAAATTCCGGCTGAGTATGAAATTCAAGTTGATGAAAATGGTGATCCTGTACTAGATTTTGATGGTACTCCAGTTTACGCTGTTGATGAAAATGGAGACTTAATTGAAAAAATATCAGCATTTCCAATTTATGAGGGTGATGTTGAGTTTGATGTATTATCTCCATTTGACGTTGTATTTGACTCTTCTCGTAACAATTCAAAACACGATTGGCAACTTTGTCGATCATTTAAAAATAAATTTGATTTAGCTGCAAAATATCCCGACTTAGCTGAAGACATTAAAGCTCTTAAGACTAAAGATGAAATTTACGGCTCAACAATGTCAATTACTCCATTTGACAAAACATACGATGTTCCAGTTTATGAGTTCTTTCATAAGCCAACGGAAGCTCTACCAAGAGGTCGTTATGTTATCTATCTATCAAAAGATATTATTCTAAGTGATACAGTTCTTCCATATAAAAATCTTCCAATCTTTAGAATTACTCCTTCAGAAGTTTTAGGTACAGCTTTTGGTTATACTTCAATGTTTGATCTATTGCCACTTCAGGATGCAGTAAACTCACTTTACTCAACTATTCTAACTAACCAATCTAACTTTGGAGTGCAGAACGTATATTCAGAAAGAGGTTCGGATATTAGAGTTGAGCAGATTCAAGGTGGAATGAATTTTATCCAAGGTAATCCTGGATTTAATCCTCCAATTCCTTTAAATCTAACAAATACTCCAGCTGAGATTTTCAACTTTGTTAAGCAGCTTGAAAATGCCATGGAAACTATTTCTGGTATTAACTCAGTAGCTAGAGGTAATCCTGAGAAGTCTCTTCAATCTGGTAATGCATTAGCTCTTATCCAATCACAAGCATTACAATTTATTTCTGGACTACAACAGTCTTATATTCAGCTTATTGAAGATGTTGGAACAAATCTTTTCGATATGCTTAAGTCATTTGCCAAAGTTCCAAGAGTAGCAAATATTGCTGGTAAATCTAATGCTACTTTAATGAAAGAATTTAATAACGATGACTTATCGTCTATTAATAGAGTTATCGTAAACGCTGGTAATGCCCTTGCTCAGACTACTGCTGGTAGAGTTGAAATGGCATCTCAAATGATGCAGATGGGAATTATTACTACTCCGGAGCAATATATCTCGGTTATTAACACTGGTAAACTTGAAACGATGACTGAAGGTCAGAATAAAGAGTTACTACTTGTTAGAGCCGAAAGAGAACGTCTAATTGATGGAACTCTTCCAGTTATGGCAGTATTAACAGATAACCATTCTCTTCACATTAGAGAACACGCTGCTGTTATTGCTGATCCAGATTTACGTATGGATGCTGAGTTAGTTCAAAGAACTCTTGCTCACATTCAAGAACATATTGATTTATTGTCTGATCCAAATGTTGCTAATATTTTATCTATGCTCGGACAGCAGCCATTATCTAATGGTACTCCTAATTCTTTAGATAATTTAAAAACAGAACAGCCTAATAATCAAGGTCAATCTGAAATTATAAATACTCTTGAAAATACAATATCTCAAGATGCTTCGGTAAATCAACAACTAAATCTACCTAATGTGGCGACGCCAGCAGGATCAGGAACTATATTACCAGAACAGCCTACAACTCCTAGTGAATTATTTTTAAGGAATACTTAATGTTTATTTATAAAATAACTAATAACATTAATGGAAAAATATATATAGGTCAAACTATATTATCTATATTTCGTAGATTTAAAAAACATAAAAGAGATGCAAATAATGGAAGTACTACCGTATTTCATAATGCACTAAGAAAATACGGAAATAATAATTTTACAGTAGAGGAAATTGGTGGAGCAAATAGCAAATCCGAATTAAATTATATGGAAATATTTTACATTCATAAATATAATAGTCTACATCCTAATGGCTATAATCTAGCATTGGGACAAAAAGTTCACAAAAGAACTAAAGATATTCTTAAAAAAAGAAAGCTAAATAAAGAAGTACAAAAATTAATGACTATACAAGCTAAAAAAGTAACAAGCATACCTATTATTTTAGAAAAAAATGGAAACATAATTAAACTAGAATGTATATCAGATTGTAAAGATTTTGGAATATGTCCAATTAAAGTATCTCAGATTTTAAATGGTACTACATTTTATAGAAAATTAAAAGGATATGATATTAGGTATGCGAATAAAGATAGTAAAAAAAGAAAAACTACAATATATAGAGGAAGAGTTAGTAGATTGGATAGGACTACTGGAGAAATTAAGATATATAACAGTTTGAAAGATGTTGCTTTAGATGGATTTAGCTCTACAACAATATGTAAGTATATAAGAAAAGGAAAACCAAATAGAACAAATTATGAATGGAACTATATAGATAACGAAGATTATTATGACGTTCCTTATATAAAAAATTCATAGGAGATTTTATGAAAAAGAAATGCGGAAAAGGTAAAGGAAAAAAAGGGAAGTAACAATGCCTATTAAGTCGAAAAAACAGCAACGTCTTATGTACGCAACTCTAAATGGAACTGACACAGGAGTTCCTAAGAAAGTAGCTGAAGAGATGATTAAAGCTACTCCAAAAAAGAGATTTGCTAAACTTAAAGAAGCAGTTAAAGGAAAAAAATGAAAAAGAATCTTTGGCAACAAATTGGAAGAGATGTTCCTAATATGCCTTCCCAATGTGAAGAATGTGGAGAAGAGTCTGCTAACTGTGAATGTGAGAAAGAAAAAAAGCCAGTTAATAAAGATTCAATATTTAAGAAGCTTTCGGATAGATTAATTGGAGATAAGAATCTCGGTGAAGTAATTACCGATCAAGCTAAGAAATATAAAAAGTAAATAAATAATTAATAGGCATATCTCAATAACGAGACTGCCAACTCGCTATATACAAACTAGCAAGGAGTATTTATGTCAGAAGAAAATTCAGTACCATCAGAAGAAGTAGTAAGTGAAGAAGTTTCCCAAGAAGGAGATCAATCACTAGAAGCTTCGCAAGAAGAATCATCACAAGATTCTCAGCCAACAGAAAGAGAGCAATTACAAGATGCTGTAGAAACAGCTCTTGCTAATGGCGCATCAGAGAAGCAAGTTCAAAATCTTATCAAGAAGTTCCAACTAAAAGTTAATGGAAAAGTTATTGATAAAGAGATTGATCTTTCTGATGAGAAGACTTTAAAGAATGAACTACAACTAGCTGCTGCTGCTCGTCAATCAATTGCAGAAGCTAATAACCTTAAGAAAATGTTTGAGTCGGAATTTGGAAGACTTAAGAATGATCCATTTTCAGTTTTAGCTGAACTTGGACTTGATCCAGATCAATTGGCAGAAGCTAGACTTAGACAGAGAGTTGAGGAGCTTAAGAAATCTCCTGAGCAAATTGAGCAAGAGAAGATTCGCAAAGAATTAGAAGAAGCTAGACAAGAAGCTAAGAGACTTAAAGAAGAGAAAGAAGCTATTGAGTTTGCTAAACTTCAAGAACAAGCTGCTGTTGAGATTGAAGATGAAATTCTTACAGCTTTAGATGCTCATAAGACTCTACCTAAAACTCGCCACATTACTAAAAGAATTGCAGATTCACTACTTTGGGCTATTGACAATGGATTTCCAAATGCAACAGCTGAAGACGTTATTCCAATGGTAGAAAAAGAGTGGAGAGAGGAAATTGGCGATCTTATGGATGGTTCTCCAGAAGAGTTATTAGAGGCTATTATCGGTAAAAGAAACATTGAAAGACTGATGGCGAAGAAAGCTCCAAAGCTTCCTGCTAAAGTACCTTCACTTAATCAAATCAAGCCTACAACTGCTTCTGTTGCTTCCAGTAAAGAGCAGCCAAAGAAAAAGATTTCAAGTAGGGAATTTTTCAATAACTTAGGTAAAAAGAAGTAAGTTAACTAGTTGATTTTAAAGGAATATTTAATTTTTATTAGCGATAGAGTAAATAAAGTATTGAAATATCGCTATTATTAGTATATGTGATCGATATTTTGCATAGCTTTTACAGACTTTGAATATCCTCGGACTTCAAATATCTCAAAAGTGAAAGAATTATTGAAAATATATAGTAACGATAAAACAAAGGAAATTAAAATGGCTAAATATGCCTTAACAGACGCAGGATTACAGAACATTGAAACTAAAACTGTAACCCTTTTAGATGCTGCTGCTAATATCGGTAACTTCGATACTAACGCAATCACTATCCCTGCTGCTAACCTTCCTGCTGACTCTGTAGAGAGATTGGTAGTTCTTGGTACAGACGGAGAAGCTATTGAGTATACTATCGTTGATAACGAAATTGTCATCGGTTCAGTTTCAACTCCAGTATCAAACGATACAGTATTACTAATTATCATTAAACTTAAGTAATTTAAGCTAAACAAAGGAAAACACAATGTCACAACAAGTTAACACGGTCCAAACGCTAGATGGACATTTTAAAGAAATCTATGCTCCAATGATCAGAGATCTAGTACCTGAAGGATTTAAAGTTCTTTCTATGGTTGATTTCTCATCTGCTGAAAAACAACTCGGTCAATCATATAATCAACCAGTAACTCTTGGATTAGAGCATGGTATTACTTATGGTGGATCTGAAGGTGTTGCATTCCTTCTTAACGCTGCTGTTGCTACTCCAAACAGAAATGCTAACGTATCTGGATCAGAAATGGTTCTCGTATCTGCAATCTCTGTTGGTGCTGCTTCAAGATCAGTTTCTAAGAAAGGTGCATTTGAGCAAGAAACAAAAAGACTAGTTCAAAACATGCTCAAGTCTACTCAAACAAGACTTGAAATCCAACTTATGTATGGTCAAGTTGGTATCGCTAAAGTTAAATCTGTTTCAGGAAACATCATCTCTATTTGTGATGCTGAATGGGCTGCTGGTATCTGGTCTGGATCGAAAAACGCTCCACTAGAAATCAGATCTCAAGCTGGTGTTCTTAGAGGTTACTGTAACGTAAGTAAGCCATCTCTTGCTAATAAGACTGTTGAAGTTGATTTAGTTCCAGCTGGTGTTACTGGTAACGCTGATCCAGAAAATGCTGCTGCTGACGTTATTTACTTCAAAGGTGCTTACGGTAAAGAATTTGCTGGTCTTCATAAGATCATCACTTCTGAAGGTACACTATTTGGAATTGATACAGCTGAACATGACCTTTTCAAAGGTAACACTGTTCCAGTTGGAACAAACGCTACATCTGGTGCTGACTTCATCTCTTTCGAGAAGATTGAAGATTCTATCGCTCTTGCTATGGAAAAAGGCTTAACTGAAGAAACTGTTGTTGCTCTAGTTAACCCTAAACACTGGAACAAGCTAATGACTGACCAAGCTGCTAAGAGACAATACGATCAGTCGTACTCTTCTGACAAGCTTGAGCAAGGTACAACTAAACTAGTATTCCACGGACAAAACGGATTGATCGAAGTTCACGCTTCTCTTTACGTTAAAGAAGGGTATGCTTATGTATTCCCACCGAAGGAACTTGAGAGAATTGGATCAAGTGACATCACTTTTGACAGGCCAGGAATGGAAGGTAAATTCTTCAGAGAAATGGATTCTGCAATGGGTTATGAATTAAGATGTTATTGCGATCAGGCGCTCTTTACATCCGCGCCGGGCAAAATGACTGTACTCAAGTACATCAAAGTAGCTTAAGCTTTTCAAACACCTATCTAGTGGCAAAGCCTCCGTTCAGGGGGCTTTGTTTTTTAGATTAATAAATTTCCAGTTGGTCTAATCGCCTTCATTATTAGTCCATCTAGTCCTTTTTGTAGAAAAAAAGAAAATACATAAATATTATAAGGATGATCATTTTCTTTAAGGTACAATCCTAAGTTCTTTCTATCTTCAGGAAGTAGATCGAATTGTTTTTTATTTAATGCTTCGTATGATATTTTTTTACAATACATTCCAATATTGTATTCTAATTCTTCGTAGTTTTTCTCTAATTTTTTAGCTATTTCTTTATAGGGATCTGAAAACTCTTCAGGAATACTAGCCATGAGCTTAGAGCATACCTTTCCGTCTTTCATAGATTCCCACAAAGTTAATGGAGATAATCCTGATTTAATTCTGTGCATTTTAACATACTCATCACCTTTAAACTTCGCTCTTGTTCCATCTTCAAACTTTACAACATAGCCTTCTTCGTTAAATGGTAGTTCTTTAAGTTTTTTCTGTAATTGTCCCAAGTCTGAAAAATCATAAGTTTTAGCTTCTGAATCAAATGCATGGAGAGAATCCTCTGCTCCATTTTTTGTATCAAATGATGTCAAAAATACAAGTTTTTCTTCTCCTTTATAGTCAACAACAATGCGATTTTCTGGATAAATAATCTCAACTAAATATGTTTTATTTATTGAAAGATTTCCCATAAAGGGTTCAAGAAGCTCTAGTCCTTTTTTAGCTTGATCTGATTCAAAACTTCCACGAGTATTTACTCTCCATTCTCCATCATAGAAATATATAATCCCTAATGAACCATCCATTTTTTCGGCTACAGTAAATCTTTGGGACATTAATTCAGTCTGTCTTTCGGGACTAAGCTCTGAAAAATTAAAGAATTTAGGAAAAGCACGAGCTACGATATTGCCTGTGGATAATTCATATACAGAGCCTCTAGCATTTAGTGTAACTTCGTCCCAAGCTTTCTCCCATTGGCACTTTTCAGTGTAATCAAATAACACAAGCTTTCCACAAGTAGAAATTTTTTTAGAGATAAGTCCCTGTTCCACATATTTATCAAATCTACTTAACATTTAGCTCTCTTTTGTAAAACTTAAGCAATATCTCATCTAAGTATATACGTTCCAATCTTTCTGGTAAAGTACTTTCTTTACACAATCTTTCAAGTTCCTCAAGTCCAGCTTCAATTTCTGGCTCTAACTCTTTGTAATCAATCTCTCCTGCTTTAATCTTTTTTAAACGAATAAGATTTTCACCAATATGCGGTAAAGTAATAGTTCCAGTTGAAAGTAGTTCTTGACCTTGATATAAGCATCTCATGGCATGGGACAAAGCTTTCCAATCTATACCGTTATTATGTTTAGCTTCTCTTGCTCTTTGTCCATATTTTTTATACTCATCATTTAGACACTTAGTAATAACTTGGAAAGGAGTGTCTTGATCAAACCTTTTACCAAGAACATTAATTGCTGGCTTAGAAGAAGTAGAAGTAGGATGTAAAGTAGTAAAGTTTACATACTTAAAGTCTCTAAAAGCTACGACAAGTTCGTTCCACGAATGCTTTAGTTTCGCTCCTTTAAAATCATGAGAATGTTCTAATTCTTTGAGAATCTTAACTACATTATTAAGCTCTCCCATTCTAGAACCTTTAATTCCGTATTTGTTGGCTTGCTGTCTAGCATATCCTATCATTGCGTTAATTTTCTTACTGACGAGTGTTTCTCTGATTGATAAAATATCATCCCATTCTTTTGACTTTTCAATAATAAATTGATCTGGAGTAAACAATAACTCTAACGCTGCTGTATCTCCGTTTTCTATCATATTTAAGAATTTACGAAGACTATATAGCTCAGTGTCTACATCGTCTTTTGTATTCTTAGAATAATCATTTCCTGTAGAATATCTAATAGTATCTGAATAATTACCTAAAATAATATCATCATTACTAGGAATAAAGACCCCTTTGTAGTCCATATCAGAGCTAGGAGTGTTCGTTCCAAATAAATGAGATCCTGCAATGGATTTAATTAAAATTTTCATATTCTATAATCCAATTTCAGCACAATCGAAGTTATATATAAATACAGTTTTTTCTTGTTTAGATAACATTGTTTGCACTGGGCTTCTATAAAGAAGAATATTATGAAATCCTCCAGTGAAGTAAGGTTTTATATCTAAAAATGCAAAACTTCCAATAAAACTCATATTAAAAATTTCCAGGTCTGACTTGAAAACAGTTTAATCCTAACTCTCTCCATTTTATCACAACTTGATCTCGATCGTCAAGTACATACTTAACATTATAAAAAGGTTCAATTTCGTATCTATATAACATAGCTTTAGTAATATCGTCAGACTTATAGTTAATCTTAGGGCGCATCTTTAAAGCTGTATATGGGATATTATGCTTGGCTAACCATTCTTCAGTTTCCTTTCTATAATCTTCTGGTCTTCCAGAACACAAAACTACTTCAGTCCCGGCTTCAAATTCCATTTCTAAAATCCCTCGAACATCTTCATATACTGAATCATTTATACATTCCCTAAAGAACTTACCCCAATCTTTCTTACCTTCACCTTTTACATGATTAAGTCTATGATCGAGATTAGCAAGCGTACCATCTATGTCTACCATTATTGCAGACTTTGATGAAAATTTATCAGAGATTCTAATTACTTCGCCCTCTTCTTCGGTAACTTCCTCATATCTAGAGAAGAAAGTATTTAATGCTGAGGTAGCAGAATTAGATTTGTGTGTATCTATAGTATCTTTAAAGTGTTTAAGAGAATACTCATCCCCTGGAACTGGTCTACCGAGTATCCCATTAATTGTAGGATGACCTTCTCTATCCATACAACGATCATAACAAATCTGTCTAGGAACTACAAACTCGACAAAGTTTACATCATATCCATTTTTAATCGCTTCAAGTCTGTATTTATCTCGTTGTTGTTTATCAAAGTTCATTCTATCGACTACGATATCTGAACCAGCATTCATGCTGGATTTAAATAAATCTAAATGACCTTGTTTACCTTGATCATCTTGAGATATTCTAATATATCCAGAATTTTCAAGTGATTTAGCGTATGTAGACTTTCCTGATCCTGGTGGTCCAATCAATATAGTTAGTTTATTCATGTTTCCTACTTTTTTAATTTCTCAAATCTTTCTTTATATTCCTTAAACTCATTAGCATCACGCTCTTTCTCAAATTGGAACTTCTCCAGTCTAGCTATATATTTCCTACAATGATGAATTAAACTCTGCATGAAATCTTTAAAGTATTCATGAGTATAGTTATTATACTTTTCGATAATTTTAACATACCTTTTAAGATTTTTCAAGTCACTAGGTTGTTTTCCAGACTTTCGATCCTTATTGTACCTAACTTCATTTTCATCTTTAATGTCATATCCCATTAACTACCTACTTTCCAAGTTTCTCGGTTATATTTATAATTACCTAATATTTTATTTGAATTAAAACAAAGTCCTTTATCCTTAAACTGAATCCTATATTGGGGATAAATATATAAATTACCGTCTTTTCCCATAAGCGCATGAGTCTGCTTCCAATGCTCGGAATTTCGACTTAAATCGTTATTGCCAATATAATCGATTGTAAATAAATATTCAGCTTCAATAAGCTTTTTGCTGGAAGTCTTAACAACGCAACTCATATATCTTAATGTATCAAAACAAATAACCTGAATTTCTGATCCAATGTTATCCCACATTAAAACTTCTTCCAGTGGCTTAATTTCAGCCTTTTCATTAAAAGCTATAGCATTGACTGGTAAACCTGTAAATAACGCACCATCATCAGTTAAAACGCTAATTTGAATGGCTTGATTCTGCAATGCTCGACAAGAAATAAGATGAGCATAAGTATAGCCTTTTTTCTTGTCCCAATAAAGAAACTCATTCCTTACCCATACTTGAATTGGAGGAAGATTATCGTTCACTTTTTTCCTTTTTCTAGCTTTTTTTGCACATATTTTATTAAATTATAGCCTAAAATAGCTGGAATTGCCCCAGGAATTATTAATATTGCTACTATTTGGACTATATCATTCTTTTTTTTCATAAGTTATTAAAAAAACTAGGCATAACCTGAAGAGGGATTGGCTATGCCTAGCAAGGATTAAGCTAAGTATAGATTCCTATAAGTAGCTGTAATTGCATTATATATTACATATTGTAATTTGTCAATAAATAAATTAATAAAATTGAAAAATAATCTCTGTAATATCGCTATTATATAATATAGGCTTTTTCTGTGAGGTAATATGTCAAAGAATGTAACTGTAGGGAATCAGGATTTTGAGATTCCTGAAGCTGGAGCAAACCCAGGATATGCGGAAGAACTTACAGATTTCTTTGTAGCCGTTGCTGATAGTTTAGCTTCAATTGTTGGACCAAATGACATCGCTCTCACAACTGCTGTTATTAACAATAACGTAATGACTCCAACTCCAATTCCAGGATTTTCCTTCTCAACTGCTTCAGTTCGTGCAATTAATGCTGAATTTCTAGTGGAAAGGTTTACAACTTCGCCAGTTCAATCATTTGTTGAAAGTGGAAAAATTGAGGGAAATTTCGACGGATCAAACTGGACAATAACTATTCAAACTGAAGGCGATGCTCAAATTGACTTTGACATTCAGCCATCAGGTCAAATCGTCTACACAACAAGTAACATAGTCGGACTAGGTTATTCTGGAAGTGTTAGATTCAGAGCTAAAACAGTAAGTAATACTTAATAGGAGATATATGATTTCTAAAAAGAGATTTAAAAGAGGAATTGTAATTAAGCCAGATACCGAAGTCTTGGAAGGGATTAATGGTGAGCTTAAAGTAGATTCAGCTGATAGTAAAATTAAAACTACTCTTGGCGGAACTCCTCATGAAGTTATAACTAATGATCAAATGCAGACATTGACTAATAAATCAATTGATGCTGATAATAATACTATTTCCAATTTAGAGGTAGATAACCTTAAGGCTGGAGTTCTTGACACAGACCTTAACATGGTATCTCCAATGGATGATACTATTCCTTCGGCTAAGGCTACAAAAGCTTACGTTGACGCTGCTGCTGCAACTGCTGATGCTAACCTTCAGGCGCACATAAACGATGCTATCGACGCTCACGATGCCTCTGCTATCTCTAACATACCTTTTGGAACAATCTCTTCTACAGACGTACAATCTGCTATTAATGAGCTAGATGGCGACATTCAAGGTCACATTAATGACATGATTGATGCTCATGATGCTTCAGCTATTTCTGTTATTCCAACTGGAAATCTTTTATCAGATAACGTACAAGATGCTTTAGTTGAACTTCAACTTGAAAATGATACACAAGTTGTTGGTCCAGCAATGGCTACCGATAATGCTATTGCTAGATTTGATGGGACTACTGGCAAACTTATTCAGGACTCTAATGTAACAGTTAGCGATCTTGGGGACGTTGTTACTCCAGCTTCAGTTACAGCTGATACAATTACTGGAACAAGTTCAGTAACCTCGCCAATAGTCAATGCTAATACTAAATTAAATACTCCTGAAGTGTCGTCTGCTGGTTCTCTTACTTTAAGCCCAGCTACTCATACTTCAAATTCAAATAAACAAATTAAAGATGTTGCTGATCCAACTGATCCTCAAGATGCTGCTACAAAAGCTTATGTTGATGGAGCTTCTGCCAATGTTGAAATTCTTGACGAGGGAGTTTCGATTACTGGAACTGTAGAATCAATTAACTTTGTTGGAGCTGGAGTTACAGCTACAGCAGTTGGTAATGATGTTACAGTAAATATTCCGGGTGGAGGAGGAGGTGGAGGTACTGGTGTTGGAGATCTTGATACTATCTTTACCGATGACTTTGAAACTTCAGTTTTAGCTGATTACATCCAAGTCGGACTTGCAATTGTAACAGCAAATGCTTTACATGATAACTTCTCTGCTAGACTCATTCATCAAACAGCTACTCCAACCCCAGGATTAACTCAATACTTTGAGCGTACAATTCCTTTAGATGATGCCTTTCAAAAGAAGGTTGTAGAGTTTGCAGTTAAGCTAAAATCTACTGCCTCTAGTGGTAACATTACAGTATCAGTTAAAGATCAACTCGGAGCTACTTTATACTCAGGAGTTCTTGAATCTAACTCAAGACAGATTGCTAACCTAACTACGACTACTGGTTCTGCTACTGTTGGAGGATTTACTAACGCTAACATCATGACTGTTGAGGTTAATCAATTAGTCACTGGTACAGGTATTCCAACTGGTACTTATATCACGGCAGTCAATACTGGGGCTTTGACAGTAACATTATCAGCTAACGCTACTGCGACTGGTACAACTACACTTTCATTTTCATCTGAGTCATTAGAGCAGAAATTTACTTTCACTACTCTTGAGAATACTACTTCTCTCGTTTATCGCATCAATGCCTTAGTTCAAAATGGATTACCAGAATCATACTTTGATGATGTTGTAATTAAACTGGCTGATGCTTATGAGAATAATGTTGCGTTAATTGAAGAGGAGGATACTGCGATTGTTGCCGCTGGTAATAACGGAGAAGTAATCACGGTAGACGTTACTAATATCCCATTTAACTTAGTTTCAAGTAAGGGATCGGATATTTTATCTGGTGTCGGTACATATACAGCACTTGAGAGTGGTCTTTATAACTTTACTGGATCAGTATTTTTTACTGCTGCAGCTACAAGAGCTATTAGAATTTATGTAAATGGAGTAGTTTTAAGAACTGTTTCCGACTCTCCTAACGCTGCACAATTTAAGTTTGATGTTTCTAATATTAACCTCATGGCTGGTGATATTGTATCATTCAGGGCTAACGCTACTGGTGGAACTTTATCAAACAGCACGACACTTCACTGGATTAATATTTCAAAACAAGGCTCACTTAAACAAATCGTTACTAACGGAGAGTCTAAAATCTCCATTCCAACATCAGAGCTAAGATTTGAAGGTGCTTCAACTAGAGGTACAACAAATACGCAAGTAGTTAGATTTGACAACGTAACAAAGGTTCGTGGCGGAGATTTGACTTACACGAATACTGCGACTAATGGTACAGAAATTACGTTCCTAAAATCGGGGCTTGTAAACATTCAAACTCAGTACATTACAGTTGCAGGACAAAATGTCTATATCGCCAAGAATGCTCTAACTCAAGCGGCAACAAATGGAGAAACTGCCTTAGCAATTAACGTAAACGGATCAACTGGTAACTTCACTGAAGCTATCTATTCTGGATTTATTAAGGCAGGAGATGTTGTTAGAGTTCTCGCAGGGGTTAACCCAACGGCTGATATTAGAAACTCTCTCAATATCACATTCCAAGCTCAAGAAATTCAAGTATCAGTATCTAATACTTTACCTCAATTCTCTGACTCAGATACAAGCATTAGATTGGATACAGCTAATGGTTACGGATCGGTTGGAACTAAGATTAGAAGGTTTTTAAATCTTAGAGAGAATTTTGATAAAGATGTAACTTATATACCAAGTGCTATTAATGGTGACTCATTCTTAATTCTTGAGGATGGGATTTATAACATCAGTTATACCGACTATCAAAACGCTGTAAGGGTTGGTATTACGTTAAACTCTAACAATATATCAACAAACGTATCTACTTTAGCCCTTAATCCGAACAATGAGGTTTTAGCTCTTGTTGCCACAGGGGTTATTGATATTGAATGTGCATCATGGCAAGGAAGACTTAGTAAGGGCGATGTAATTCGTGCGCATACCGACGGAGCTGCGGCTACGGATAATGATGCCGTTAAATTCACAATCTCTAAAGTCGGCAAGCCTAACGTAGAAGCTGTTGATGTCACTCCATTTATTGATATTCCTCAAGAGAAAAGACAGACTGCGGTTTATACAGCTTTAACGTACACTACAGCTACATTCCCAGTTAAGATTAGCTCACTTGCCACTTCTACAACTGGGTCTTCAATCTTTACAGTAGATAACTCTGGTGCTTCATCTAGGATAGTTGCTCTTAAGGATTGCACTTTAGATATTCATTATAACTCACTAATCTCTGCGTCTGGTGCGAGCTTAATCGTAAGAAAGAATGGTATTGCGGTTAATATTTTGGCTGGAACATCCACGCATAACACTGGACAAGGCGATACTGTTTCTGGTGAGTTGTTTTTAGCGACAGGTGAATATATTGAAATTGGATCAAGCGCTGGAACTGTTTCAAGTGCTGGTGCTAACGGATCATTAGTATTATCCGCCAAAGCTAACTCATCTCAAATTCTATCTGAGGTTGAGACATTCAGTACTGATACTGCATCATTAACTTACGCCTCAAGTGCTTTATATACATTAGCTACTTTACCTAACTCTCCAATTGGCACATATATCACATTTACGTATGCAGCTAATACGAATACAAGAACTCAGACAACTACTAGACCTACTCAGACTGATGCTGACATGAATGCAAATGGTTTCTTGATTACAGCAAGAGCTTATAATGCTGCTTCTGTGGCGGCTACTCCAAGTACGTTTGTTGTGAACGTAGGCAAAGGGTACAGTGGTCAGCTTTTAGAGATATTTAAAAATGCTGGGCAACTTCTAAAGGGTAGCTTTGATTATTACGTTCTTGGAACAAATGGGTATGGAGCATTAGTTAAAGACTATAACCCTACGACTGGTCTATTATTTATTGATGCTGGTGCGGTTGATGCTACAGTAACAAACGTTCATTTATTTACGTTTGAAGATGTTTCTCAAGCATCTACAGGTTACGTTACATTCACAGCATCTAAAAACCCTGCACTTACAGGAGTATTTGTTCCAGAGGTAATCTCTGCATCTTACTTCTTATCAGCTAACCAATCAGTAACAGCTAACACCCAAATTAACTTTGATAGCAAAGAGTTTGATACTCACAATGCTGTAACAACAGGGGTTGGAGTTTGGAAGTTTACTGCACCAGAGAGTGGATTTTATTCACTTCAAGGAGTTACTGACCAGGTTACTGCTGGAATTTTTCTTGTTGCTTATAAAAATGGAGTGGCTCACAAGTCGGTAAGTTATGATTCAACTGGAAACTTGGCTGGTATAGTTAGTGCAGTAATTAAGTTAAACAAGGGTGAGTTTATTGATGTTAGACCAGCCGTAACTGCTACATTTAATGGTGCTGGACTTCAAGCAGGTAACGCTGGTGTCACTCATATTTCAATCACAAGGGTAGGTAAATAATGTTTCGCTTACATATTAAATCACTCATTCATGGTAATGCTTGGCTTGACTTCCCAACTATGAGAGAGCTTGAGGCTAAATTATTAGAACTAAGGTCATCACTTCATTGGGGTGTAGAGGCTTATGATCAAGTCATTGAAGCTCAAGACGCTGTACTGGATGAGGAAGGTAACGTCATCCAAGAGGCGGTTGAGGCTCAAGTTATTCATCATGAAGGTTCGGTTGAATACGAGATTGAAGACCTGACTAATAAGGTTAATCAAGAAAAGATTAATAAGGAAGCTTTACAGTTTCTTAACGATTCGGATTGGAAAATTTTACGTCACAAAGATCAGCTTGATTTAGGTGTTGAAACTAGTCTAACTGCTGAAGAGTTTACAGCTCTTATCCAAGAAAGACAAAATGCCAGACTTAGGATTGTTAAATGATTGCTAAAATAAAAGAAATCATTAATAAGCTAAACGATAAAGGTATTCCTCTGCCTCTCGTGAGAAATCATGGGGTTGGCTCTGTTTCCTTAACAGTTTTCATTTTATCAACAATTACAATGATTTTATCTTTATTTAAAGTTGGTAATTTAAACGCTTGGGAATCTTTAGCTTGGTTTGTAACTTGTGCTGCTCTTTATCACAATAAACGAGTTAAATTTACTAAGGACGAGTTTTCCATTGGCGAAGAAAAAGCTGCCAATAGTCCTGAAGTTAAAGAATAACACATAGCACTATAATTTATTGCTATAATATAAGTGACTAATATGACAAATAAAAACGTATCATTTTATGATCCAGGATTAGTAGTAAAAGATGTTCATGAGAAAGATGCTCATGCTATACGAACTTTTGAATCAAAGTCTGTCGTTACTGGAGCATTTAGTCATTTTGATATCACTTATAATGTTGACAATAATCCAGAAAAGATTGTTTACTATATTGGAAGAAGCCAACAATTAACTGAAGTTATCACACTTCCAGCCACTAGTTTAAATAACAAATATTTTACAATCAGATTTAATCCTTCCAATAAGCTATTGGTAATTTGGTATAATCTTGACAATACTGGAACTCAGCCAGTAATTCCTGACGCTGAATTTCTTGAAGTAAACATTGCCACTGGAGATTCATCTTCAATTGTAGCATTGGCTACAAAACTAGCTCTTGGAACTTTATCTCAATATTTCCAAACAGATTTAACAAGAAATAATCTATCAATTAGAACGGTTCAAACTGGACTAGTGGACGACTCAACAGCTGGAACTAGTGGTTTTACTGTTGTTACTACAGCTGGAACAGAAGAGATTGTTACAATTGTTGATCTAGATTATAATGGTCAGAATCCAATTTGGGAAGGTCAAGAATTAATTGACTATAAACTCAATCCTTACACTGGATTATTTGAGCAAAATACGACTTATCAGAATGATTTAATAACTGATGAGCTTATAAAAGCCAATGAATCTTTAGATGCTATAGAAGCTGATACTGATTTAATTAGAATAGCAGTACAGTCTATTGATTTAGATTTTGATGTGCCGTTATCAACAAGGGCTACAGAAACTACTCAATTACAAAATAAACAAGAATTAATTGATATTAATTTAGAATTAGATAATATTTCATTAATCTTGGAAACTTTTGACAGAGGTTACGGATTAGTAACAAATGAGACTTTAAGAACTGCTGCTCAAATTGGAAATGCTACTGGAGCTGCTGACTTTAACGAAGGTGCTACTAGTGCGCAAACTTTAAGAACATCTTCCAACCAAGGATTACCAAATACAATTGCTAACGCTTGGACTGTAAAGTTAACTGATGGAACTGATAACGTAATTTTTACTCCGGTTAAAGATGAATTACACTTTAATGGAAGTCAGTTTGGTTCTCCAAGTTTTGGACTAGATAGAAGTAATCCTAGAAAATGGCGACCTATTCAAGTTGATACTAATGGGTCAATTTCAGCACATGCTGTTAGAGCTGATGGTGGAGAAGTAAGTTACGGTGCAGGGTCAACCGACTCTGGTACTCAACGTGTAACTGCAAATATAACAAGAAACGGAACTGAGCTTAGTTATAATAATGGAACTTCTGATGCAAATACTCAAAGAGTTTCTGCAAATATAAAGCTAGAAGGAAATGCTCCAGATACGAATTACGGAGCAATTTCAGCTAATACAATAAGAGTGGCTTCTCAAGTTGGAAATGCAACAGGAGCAGCGGATTTTAATGCTGGAGTAACTGGAGCGCAAACTCCTAGAGTTACAGCTAACATTACCCGAAATGGTACAGAATTAAGTTATAATGATGGAACTAGTGACGCAAATACTCAACGTGTCTCTGCCAATTTAACAAGAAATGGAACTCAGCTGAGTTATAATATTGGAGCTGCTGATGCTAATACGATCAGAGTAGCATCACAATTACATAATGGAACTGCTTCAGCTGATTATAACGCTGGAATAACTGGAGCTAATACTTTACGTACAGCTGCCAATGTTTATGGATTTGATGGAACTAATTTACGTCAAGTAAAAACTGACACTACTGGATCTGTTGAGACTTATAAGAATTTAAGATCAATTACAGATGTAACCAAAACACTAGTGGCAAATACAGTTACTTTATGTGCTGTTGGAGCTTCTAACTTATCTGGAAGAAAATATCTTAAAATCGTAAATAATGGAACTGTTGCAGCTTACATATCATCAAGAAACAACGTAACAACAACAGGTTCTACTAAAGGTGAGACTTTATTTCCAAATCAAGAAATAGTATTAGAAGTAACTGATGCGCAGAGTATATACATTATTTCAGCACTAGCTATTGAAATATTTATCCAAGAGGGATTATAATGTATTCTAATAAATCTCCACATTCTAGAGGAATGCCATTTGATAACTCATCAAACGGCTTTACTGCGATTATTAACCAAGATGCTATAGAAGAGGCTAAATTAACCAATCCAGCGTTTAAAACGCATTTATTTGATGATTTTATTACTGGAACAATTAACTCTACTTTAGGTTGGGCACAAGCTGTAAATGCCACTGGAAGTTTTACTTTACCTGGGGTTGTTATTAATTCTCCCGGAGTAATCGCTGCTAACGTGACTACTGGAACTTTACAGCCACAGGGATCAGCTAACTTCAATCTTGGAACAAATAATATTCAATTAGGTGGAGGTCAACTGACTTTCATGTGGAGAATTAATATTCCAGTTTTAGCAACAGCGGCTCAAGATTATAACGTACAGTTTGGTTTAGGTAACTTAACAGCTGGAGAATATACTTCTGGAGTTTATTTTAGATATAATAGAGCTACAAGTGCTAACTGGTTGATTGTTAGTGCCAATGCTGGAACAAGAACTACAACGATTACAACTACTCCGGTCACAGCTAATACTTATTATGTTTTAAAAGCCGTGGTTAACGCTACTGCTACTAGTGTTGAATATTTCATTTCTACCAATAGCGGAGCTTTTGTGTCAGTTGGAACAATTACTACAAATATTCCAACCACTCCAGATATTGCACCAGCTTTGACTATGACTAATATTGCTGGAACTAACAATAAACAGACACTTATAGACTTTTTTGAATTATTACAAGTATTTACAACAAAAAGGTATATCCCATGAAGTATTTATTAGTTATTGAAGATGTTCAATTTCATGAATTTCTGGACTTACTGGTATGTAAAGAATTTGCCACTAAATCTGGAAAAAACTATAAAATATATAAAATTGATCAAACTTTAATAGAAGAACGTAATATCTGATACTTAGAAGATTTCATAAATATTTAATATTGCTATTATATGGTATAGCAAAAATTCTGTAAGGAGAATTTACAATGGAAGACATGAAGAAAAAAGCCAGAATTGGTATGTTAAAAGAACTATCAAAAGAGATGGCAGATGGTCAGTATGGTGACTTGAAAGAGAAAATGGCAGGAAAACAGCTTAATAAAGTAACTGTTATGTCAGACTCTCCAGAAGGTCTAAAGAAAGGCTTGTCAAAAGCTGAAGAGATCATGAAAAAGAAGTCAGAACTAATGGGCGAATCTGAAGATTCTGATGAAGAAATGGAAGATGAAGCTGAAGAGATGGAGCAAGAAGAACCATCTGAAATGGAAGATGAGTCTCCAGAAGCTATCCAAGCTAAGATTGAAGAATTAAAAGCTAAATTAGCAAAATTATCTTAATTTAAAGAGGTTGTATGTCAAGCGTATTGACTACCGATAGATTGCTTAAAACAATCAAGCGTAGAGGTTTTATACCGAACTCTCAAGAAAGCTTTACTGATGCTGACTTCTTGGAAATTGCCACTGAAGAAATGAACTTTGGTATTATTCCAATGATGATCAGAGCGCAAGAAGAACATCTTGTCTATACAATTGATATTCCTTTTGAATTAGGTAAACGTAATTATGCTATTCCAACAAGAGCGCATGGTAATAAAGTCCGTGATGTCTCTTTGATTGATACTAATGGTAATATTTACGAAATGTTCAGATACTCAATTGATGAAATCCCTGACTTTAGTAAATCTAATTTTAGAACTGAAAGTAGAGGATTTTACATTCAAAATAATGAAATTATTTTACTTGGAGAAGGTCAGCTTAGTTATAAAGCTTTAAGATTTTATATCTATCTCAGACCAAATGCTTTAGTTCCTTTTGATAATGGTGGAGTTTCGACTTCTCTAACGTCAATATTTGAAACAGATAACTTGAACCCTTACAGTCAAGTTGCCACAAATATTGCTATTGGAGTTGATTCTATTATAACTTTACCAACAACTGAAGGTTTGACTAGTGGAGACTTTGTTCTCATTACATCATCAAACTCTACTCCAAGTATTGATGGACTTAGAAGTGTAACTGTGCTTTCTTCTACTCAAATAAAAGTAGAAGGAGTTAATGTTACTGTTGCTGGGACTAGTGCCAATGTCACTAAACAATTAGAATGCGTTAGTTTCTCATTAGCTAAATTTCCTAAAAACTTTGCCATTGGTAGTCTTTATGATTTTACTCAAAAAGATTCTCCAAATAAGATTATTCATTGGGACGTTCCGGTAAATACAATTAATTTTAACGCTAAACAAATATCGTTTCCTAAGAGCCTAATCTCTAAAGTCCAACTTGGAGATTTTATTACTTTGGCTGAAGAAAGCATTGTTCCAAATATTCCAGTAGAACTACATCCGATACTGGCTCAAAGAGTTGCTATTGCTTGTTTAGAATCTATGGGAGATGAGCAAGGTAAGCAGTCAGCAGAAAGAAAGCTTAAAGAAATGGAAACAAGCGTAATGACGCTAATAGATAATAGAGTTGAAGCTGCCAATGTCAAAATTAAAAATAGACATGGAGTTCTTCAACAAGCAACAAGAAGTAGATTAAAAAGATATTCAAGATAAGGATGATTAATGAGTAGTCTAACTTCGTCTCGTGGGTTAATTACAAACAGCTCTGAACTCACAAGAGCTGATGGGGCTTTAACTGAAGCTGATAATGTTGTTATTGATGCAGATAACGTAATTGAGCAAAGAAGAGGCTTTGGAGAGTATGGACAGCTCACTTTGGATAATACATACGTTAAACAAATTCTTGCTTACAAAAATAGCATATTTCGCCACTATTCATCCACACTCGAATATGATTCAGATGGTAATGGTAACTTTGTTGCATTTGATGGAGACTATTCTGAAGTAGTTTCTGGACTTAGAATAAAATCAGCTGAACTTAATGGTAACTTTTTCTTCACTACATCAGATGGTATTAAGAAAATATCAGCTTTATCTAACTCAGAGTTCACCTCTAATAGCGGATATATTACCACAGCTGGTGGAGTAAAAGCCACTAGTTTGATTTCTAAAATTATGCCAGATGATTCTGGATTCTTACCAGCTCAATCTAAAGTTTCCTATAGGTTAGTTTGGGGAACAAAAGATGTAAATAATGTACTTGTTTTAGGTTCTCCAAGTTCGAGATCGATTGTCTCAAATACATCAAAAGATATTAATATTGGTGAATCGTTTCTAGTAAGCGTTATCAACTATACACTAATTACTGACGGCTCTTTCTTTACATTTGACACACCAAATAATAAATATGCTCCTTATTTTATAACGACTGCTATGACTCCAATCCCAGCTGATGCTCAGATTGTAAATAGACAGCTTGTTCCGATTGATATTCAAGGATTAACAACTAATGCACAAGTTGCTGCCAGAATTGGTACATCTTTGGCTGCTTTATCAGATATTAGCGTTGAAGTATCAGGAAATGATGTTACAGTTTCTAATAATGATGGAGGAGATGTCTTAGATGCTTCTCAAGGAAATGTTGCCATTGGTGCATTAACAGTTTCTACAGTATTTGACGGACAGACATCAGCTGGAATTGCTGCTAATGTAGAACTTAGCTTCCAGATTCCAAGTAGAGTAAATACTAATTACTTTTATCAGCTATATAGAACTGCTTTCATTACAGCAGACGCTTCTCAATTACTTTCAGATATTGACCCAGGTGACGAACATCAGTTAGTTTACGAAGCTCCAATTACTGATGCTGACGTTACTAATGGATTTATCACAGTTACAGACATTACTCCAGATTCTTTTAGAGCTGGTAATGCTTTTCTTTACACAAATCCTGTCACTGGTGGAGGGATAATCTCAGCTAATGAAGCTCCTCCAATAGCTCAAGATATTGCTTTATTTAAAAACTCAATGTTCTTTGCTAATACAAAAGAATTACAAAGAAAGCAATTTAACTTACTTTCTGTTTCAGACTTCGTTTCTGGAATGTCTAAGCTTTACGTTGGGGATTCTAATATCTTCAGGTCTTACACTTTTGTAGGGACTAGTGAAATTACAGACTTCACAGTTCAACCAAGATCAACAACAACAGCAAATTCTTATATTATTATAAATTCAGCTAATAATGAGAGAACTTATAAAGTATGGTTTGATACTGGTATTGTGCCAATGGAGCCTATTGTTCCAAATACTATCTCTATTCGTGTTCCTCTTGCTCTCTATCCTGATACTAATGCTGGCTCGATACAAGCGTTTATAGACGCATTTGAAGGCATTACAGACTTCTTCGTTGAAGATTTAATGGTAATGACTGGAGATCAAGTCAGAGTATCTTGTACTAATAATGGACCAGTTACCGATCCAGTAAATTCTATGCCATCTTCTGGGTGGACATTTACTGTATTTCAACAAGGTACTGGAGAAAATCTTGCCACTGGTCAGATATTATTATCAGGTCTTGACTCAGTAGGTCAGGCTGTAGAAGAAACAGCTAGAAGTATCGAAAGAGTTATTAATGCTGACCCAATGTCTCCAGTAAATGCTTATTATTTATCTGGACTTGATGATCTTCCGGGGATATTATTACTTGAGGCTAGAAGTCTTGAAAACTCAGCTTTCTATTTGGCAATTTCAGACGCTATCTTGTCAACTAAATTCAATCCAAACTTACCAGTAAATAATACAATTACTGCGACAACTATTATGGGTAATTTATTTACCACTAGTGGAAACCATGGATACTTGGTTGGAAATCAGATTTATCTAAATGACGGAGTAATGTATAAAGGCGTTTATAAAATAGCCACAGTACCGGCTCCAAATCAATTTACTGTTACTGGACTTATGATAACTGTTGATCAGACTATGCTAACTGGTGTATCTTACTTAACCACAGTAGGATCTGATAATTCAGTTAATCCTAATAGATTATATTTCTCTAAAATATTACAACCTGAAGCAGTTCCTCTGGTTAACTTTATTGACATTGGACCAAAAGATAAAGCTATCAGACGTATCTTAGCTTTAAGAGATTCATTGGTTGTTTTAAAAGACGATGGTGTTTATATTGTATCAGGTCCATCAGCTCCAAATTTCTCTGTACGACTAGTGGACAGTTCTGCCATTATTACTGCACCAGACACAGCTCAAAACCTCAATAACTTAATTTACATGCTTTCTACGCAAGGTGTCGTAACAGCTTCCGAAACTGGAGTATCTGTTATCTCAAGAAATATTGAGAATAGAATTACTGAAGTTACTAATAACAAGTATAATTATAAAACTATTGGATTTGGTGTAACTTACGAATCTGACAGATCGTACATCATTTGGCTTCCAACTAAGGTAGCCGATGTTACTGCCACTCAAGCTTATAGGTATAATACGTTTACTAGAGCTTGGACTAGATGGGATAAGCCAGCTACTTGTGGACTTACAAATCCAGCTGATGATAAAATTTATATTGGATCAGGTGATAATAGAAAGTTCGTCTTAAAAGAAAGAAAGAACTTTGAAAGACAAGATTATGCTGACAGAGATTTTACTAGATCATTTCTGAATACGTCTTTCTTAGTTGACGAATACATTCAGATTTCCAATATTCAGGATATTGAAGTTGGAGATACTCTTGTCCAACAACAGACATTAACTATAAATAAATATAATAGACTTTTAAAAAAGCTTGACAGAGATGAGTCTCAATATTTATCAGATAATTACTTTTCTGAGCTTAAAGCATCCAGAGGAAGTAATATGGCTGAAAGGCTTACACTACTGGCAGAAAAGCTTAACTTCGATTTAAATCCAGTTCCAACTGGTGCAAGCATTATCTGGAACAGTAAAACAGGTTACGTTAATGGTTTAAATGGAGGACTATCAACTGATGCTAACAGAGCTTCAGGTCCTCTTTATGATAATGTATTTGCTTCTGGATTTGGAGAAACTGGAGATTATTCTTTTGACTTCTCTTTCCAAGGATTAAATACAGATGATGCCTTTGGAGTGTCAAATGATGGCTTCGCTGGATTTGATGGAATTATCCTAGCATCAGGTGGTACAGTGGCAGGAGTTCACATTAACGGACTGCTACAACCATTTACAGGATTGACTATTGTTGGTGTCAATACATTTAATATTGCTAGAGTATCTGGAACTGTTACGATGACTTTGAATGGTAATGTTATTTTTACTGGAGCTGGTTCAGCTGGAATGATTAAATATCCTACAGCAAACCTTAGACCGGGATCACAGATAACGATGTCATCATCAGCAACAGCTGGCTCGAGCTTTAGTTTCACAATTCCTACTCCAAGTGGAATAAATAATCCAGCTGCTCACATGATTGATTTTAATAATATCATTGAAGCTTTAAATGACCCAAACTCTGGGACTGGTTATAAAGACTATACTGAGCTTACATCTTACATTCCATTTGAAGGTAATATTGTTGGAATAGTTGGTAATCAGATTGCTATTCAATTGAATTATACTGACAACTTTATTGAGGGAGATTTCCAAGTTTATAAAGCAATCAGAGTGAATGTAGAATATGCTCCTCAACATTTTGGAACTCCAGAAGTCTTAAAACAGATTAATCAAGGTACTTTAATATTTGATCAGAGTAATTTTTATGGTGGAAATATTGCTTATGCTACTGACAGAGCGCAAGATTACATTGGAGTAAATTTCAATGGTCAAGGTCCAGGTTACTTTGGTGGATATAATTGGTCAGATGTTACTTGGGGAGGAGAGGGAACTGAATATACAGTAAGAACTCTTATTCCAGTGGATAAGCAAAGATGTCGATATATTCATGTAAGATTTCAACATGCTTTTGCTTTAGATAAATTTAAATTATTGGGAATTTCTCTTGAACCAAGAAATAATTCTCCAAGAGCTTATAGGTAATTATTTAGTTTATATTCTAAAATAAACCATTAGGGATTTATGCCAAAATTAAGTGATATTAGAAGAATTGTTCCAGAAGACTTTAGCCAAGAAGATCAAGATACTGCTCAGAGAATAGCTGGCAGTTATAATGAATTTGCTGATGAGCTTTATGGAATAATTAATGGTAACTTAGATTTTGAAAACCTTTCCAGAAGAAAGATTCAAGTTGATTTAAATATTGGAAACAATGGATCTATTATTGGAACAAATGTTGTAATTACCAATCTTTCTTTTGTTTCTGGTATTAATGTTATTAAATTTGATAATCTTACTAATAATACAATCAGAGCAACTTCAGCTCCAGCCGTTTCATTTACATATAACGGCTCAGGAAGATTTACAATTAATTACGTTATTGGACTTCCTACTGGAAAATGGAGACTGATATTAGAGGTTATACAGTAACTTATTGGCGTAGTTTTATCTATGTAGAAAGGAAGTCTACCTAGTAAAACCAATAACTTACTATGTTTGAGTGTTCAGTTAGAGGGTTTGCCAATTTAAGGCTGAATGTCTTCATTTCCTATGGAAGCCTTCCGCTGGGTACTTAATCCTTGCTCGACACCCAGAAGTGCGTTTGTTTATCGGGACACCTGTATCGCTTTCGCTCTATTTCACGGTCTTCGATAGGAAACTGCTTTCTAATAGTTTATCATAGGTGATTTACTTTGGCAAGACTTAATATTAATGTAATTACAATGAGTTATAATTATTTTTCAAAATATTTAATAATTTAGCCAAAAAAGCGTGTAATATCGCTATTATATGTATAGGAGTTTTATTTAATGGCATTTTTAAAAGATGATGAAGATTCTAATCAGACTCTTGGATTAAATAAACCAAATGATAATACCAAGCAAGATCAGGCTAATGCAGCTGATCAAGTTCAATTATCTACTCCTTCAGCTGTTTCATCTCAAGATGCTAACGCTAATGCGACTGGTCCACAAGCTATTCAAGCTAATCAACCAGCAAATCCTAGAGCCTCATCTGGAACATTTACAAATATCAAACAATACATTGATGCCAATAAAGGTAACAGAATCGCTTCTGCTACTTCTCAAAGGCTTCAAACAGCTACTAATCAAGCTCAACGTGGCGTATCTGATGCTCAGAAACAATTCTCCCAAAGAGTCGACACTGGAACTCTTGCCAATAGAGGTCAAGCAATTGCAGACATTAACGCAGCTGTAAATAAGGCTAAGAATGTTACTGCTCTGCCAGCTGTTCAACCTCCGGTTCAAGCTCAACCATTATCAAATGAAGTCACTACTCCAGCTCCAACTCAACCAGTAGTTCAAGCTGCTAAACAAGCTCCTCAATACATTGACGATGTTACTAAAAGCAGATTTGCTGATATTATTAATGCAAGATATACTGGTCCAGAATCTTTAAGACAAGCTGGATTATTTGACAAGGCTAGTGGACAAGTTTCACAAGCTCAAGCTTTACTTAATAAAACTGGTAATGCTCAAAACAGAACAAGTTTACTTAGAGATGTCTTTGCTCAAAATAGAGACTATAATCGTGGACAACAAGGACTTGATGCGTTACTTTTAAACACAGATAAGTCTGGAGTTCAGAGAATACAGCAACAAGGAAAGCAAGCTGGTGATTTACAAAGATCACTTGAGTCTGCCGACACTGAAGCTATAAACCTTGCCACTAACAGAGCCAATGAAGTTTCCAATATTAGAAAACAAGCCAGAGATATATTTACTGGTGAGCAGAAAGGTTTAGAAACAGGAATAGAGAAGAGAATTGATGATTTGATTGTAACTCCAGCTAAGGATGCTTCAGGTAATCTTATTCCAAAATTGGATGCTACTGGTAAGCCGATGGTTGACGCTAGTGGTAATCCTGTATATCAAACTGAATGGGATAGAATCCCTGAATACTTTAAAGATGTAATTAGAAATAAAGAAGCTAATAACAAAGCTTTAATTGATAAGAATGTTCAAGACATCACAGCTAATGAAATCAATCCAATAATTAATAGTGATGCTTATAAATCAGCTTTGGCTGCTAAAAATAAGTTAGATCAAGTAACTCGACAGCTTCAAGATGCTGAGACTAACTTAGCTTTTTCGGGTGGATTTACAAGTCCATTTGATAGTACGATTTCAAGTCCAGGTCTATCTCAACAAGAGATTGATAACTTGAATAAACAAGTAGCCCAACTTAAACAACAACAGGCTGCTTTACAAGCTCCAGCTCAACAATTGGCAGGATTTCAAAACCAAATCAACGCAGCAAATGCTAAGATTGCTCAAGAGAAGCAGAGAAGTCTTAAACAGCTTAACCTTACTCCAGAAGAAATGGCTATATTAGGTGTTTCTAGTGGCGAAGGTTTATATAACCTTGGACAAGATGCTATCGCTCAGGCTAAAGCTGAAAGAGATAGACTAGTCACAAGAGATGAACAGGCTAGACTCTTTGCGTTATCACAATTGGCAGGATTAGATCTTGACAAAGCACTCAAATCTGACGTATTATATAATGATTTGGATAAAGCTGGAACTCAGACATTAAACAGTTCTTTAGATACTCAGAAAATTAGAGATGTCTTAAATGCTGAAGAACAAGCTTTTAGAGAAATGGCTCAAGGTGCTAATATAACAGGTTTTGGTTCTAAGAAGAATAAGACTTCAGGTAAAAGGTATTATGCTGAACAATCTGCAAATCTTGGAGATATCTTAAAGAAAGCTGGTTATGACTTTAGTAAACCCCTTTCTACTCAAGTTGGAAATGCTGATATTATAAATGCATCTAACACAAGTAGAGATCAAGAAGGTGGATTGAAAGGGATAGCTGGTGCGATTGAAGCCAATAAAGAATTAGTTGATCCTAGTGGTAGGTCTGTTTTAGAAACTGCTATTAATTTAGGGCTTCCTCTTTCTGGACTTACAGGAGCGTTAGGGTTAGGTTCTATTGGTTCTGCTGTTACAGGTGCTTTAGGATTTGGGGGAGCTAATTCAAGAGCTTCCAAAGCTGATGCAAAACAATTTGCAATTCAAGACTTGCAGAATAAAGTACAAAATGCAATAGCACAATCTGGATTTGAAAACAGAGTAAATACGACAAATGATAGTTTAGCAAGAGCAAGAACAGAAGCATTGAAAGAATTACTAAAAAGGCAAGGATAATATATGGGAATTTTGGACACACTATTTGGAGGCGGTAACGCTGGTAAAAAAGAGGCTAAGGAAGCAAATCAAATCCTTAGAGATAATATTGCCAGATTGGAAAGAATCGGTATTCCAACTATTGAAGCACAAAAGATTGCTTTATCTGATCCAGAATTAGTTGGACTATTAGAAGCTGAACAACTCGGACCATCAGCTTTAGAAGCTATTCAGCAAGACCCAAGACTTAGACAATCAGCTTTGAGATCATTAGCTGGAATTGAAGAGTTGGCTAAAACTGGATTAGGTGCTGAAGATAAACTCGCTCTAGATCAAATCCTAAGACAATCATCAGCTCAAGCTCAAGCTCAAAAAGAATCAATTTTACAAAACGCTGCCAGTCAAGGTACGTTAGACTCTGGAAACGCTCTTATAGCTCAATTACAAGCTGGACAAGCTGCTGCTGATAGGCAATCACAACAAGGCTTACAAGTCGCCGCTAACGCTGCTGCTGCACGTAGAGCTGCTTTACTTAGCCAAGGTGATATGGCTTCAAGACTTAGCCAACAAGACCTTGGAGTTAAAACTCAGGCTGCTAGTGCTAGAGATGCCATTAATCAATTTAATGCACAAAATAGACAGAATGTTGCTGCTTCTAATTTAGCTGCTAGACAAGGTATTTCTAATCAAAAGACTGCCAATAGAAATCAAGAAGAAATTGCTAATAAATCTCTTATTCAGCAAAACTTCCAAAACCAAATTCAAAAAGCTGGTGGAGTTGCAAACGCTTCAAATGCTTTAGCTAGTAATTTACAGAATCAAGCTCAGGCTGCTCAAGCTGCTGAACAAGCTCAAAGAGGCGCTATTATTGGAGCTGCTACTAATATTGGAATAGCTGGAATTAAAGGTGGACTTTTTAGTGGGAGCAAAGCTGCTCCACAAACTGGTGGACTAGGGACAGAAATTGAGCCAGGTTCTATGGATGAATATTATATGAAACAAGGCTGGAAGAAATAATATGAAAAAATACGAAGATTTATTAAGTGCTTGGGATAAAATAAATGGTCAAACTGTAGAGATTCCATTTGCTCCAATTGAAGAAAAACCTCCAGTTGAGCAAGTTGAAGCTAAGCCAGTAATAGCTCCTAAGCCTCAGATGCCAACAATTCAGGCTCAGAATCAGGACATTGAAGATCAAGAAATGATCGACAATTCTCCAGTTGTTCAGAATATTCCAATGATGCAGTCAGCTCCTTCAAGATCTGAAAGCATAATGGAAGAATATAGAAAACTAGTGGACACTTCTAGTCAAGATTTACAGGATGCTAAAAATAAAGATTTAGCTATTAACCTTATTGGAAACTTAGGCGATAATTTAACGACTTATTTGAATGCCGCTGGTGAGAAAGGCGCTAAGACTGGAGCAGGAGTTCAAAGAGGAGCTGGAGCTGCTGACTTTGCTTCTAAGTTGGCTGATGAAGCTGCTACTCAGAATGCTATAAATAAGCAGAGAGTTGATGCTTTGTTGGAGCAATACAGACAAATGTCTTTGGGTGAAAGAGCTTTGATGGCGCAACAAAATCAACAGAATATTGCTAGAGAAAGAAATCAAGCAATGCTAGATGCTGCGAGAGCAAGAGGTCAAGGATCTGGGTTAGCCGCTGATAGATTTAATTTACAAAAAGAACAAATTGAATATAAGAAAATAGAGAATCTACAAAATGGATTTAACAAAGATAAGCAAGTAATAAAGGCAGAAGAAAGAATACAATCTGCGCAAACATTAAAAGAGTTGGTAAATGGTAATCCAATTACCCAAGAAGCAGCTAAAACATTTGCAGCAAAAGCATCCGGAGAGGTCGGAGCTTTATCTGATCAAGATAGGGCTGCTTACGGTGGAAGTAAAGCAATATTGTCTAAGTTAAATTCTGCAATAAATCAAGCTGCCACTGGTGAACTTACAGAAGAAAATAAGAAGTTTATGAACGAACTTGCTGTAAAATTTGAACAAGCCGGACAAAGAGATCTTAGTGCTAGATTAAATCTATATACAAAACAGGCTTCAAAAAGAATACAGCTTCCAGAATCAGAGATTAGAGAAATCATAAGACCAACTATTGACGAAATCCAGCCAGATAATACTCCAAGTACAATTATAAGACTTGATCCTAAAACTAATAGAAAAGTCGAATATGATGCTGTAACTAAAAAACCAATAAGGTATGTGGATTAATTATGAAAAACGAACTACCTAAATTTGAAGATACAGTTGACGCTGATCAACTTCCTGATAATAACCAAAATCAAGACCTTCCTAGTTTTGATCAAACAGAAGATTTACCATCTTTTGAAGATACATTAAATCCTGAAGAGGCTTCTCAGCCAAAAGAATTAGAGTCTGGACTGAAGTCTATAGCTGCATATAAAGGTGCTAGTTCTGGTTTAAATCTGTTAGGTAAAACTTATGATACTATCACTAACAGAATGGGGAAACTTACTCCAGACCAAAGAGATATTATTCGACAAAATCCTGAAGAATATAAAAAAGCTAGAGTATTTAAAGATACTCTTGATGATTATTTAAATGTAGTTAAGAACCTAAGAGAATCCGGTGTAGATTATTCTAGAATAGGAAAACAATCATTATCCGGAAATGTTCAAGGAAGTGACGTAATTAAGGCTTTATCTGATATTAAAGAAGCTCCGCTGGCAAATTTATTACCACAAGAAGATCCTCAATTTATAGCAAGAAATGCCAGTTTAAATCAATCTGAAAAAATATTGGCTAAAAAAGCAGAAATCGATAGTAAACTAAAACAATTATCAGAACTTGGAATTGAGTCTCCTGAAATAAATGCAGAAATTAATAAATTAAGTAAACAATCGGCTGATTTGTATAGTAAATCATTATCACCTATTCGACCAACGATCGAAGATTATTCTAAAGCTACAAACTTCCCAAAAGAAGTATTACTAGCAAATCCTTCATTAAAACAAAAAAGAATACAGAAAGAATTAGGGAATGTTTTAAGTTCTAACGTAGACTTCCTGAAAGGTACTGAACTTTCTTCTTTTGATGTTGCTGATAAGTTGATACCATCTTATCAAGATCAAGTAAATTACAACAAAATGTTTGCTGATGAAACAACTAAGTTTAAAGCAGAGCAAGCTAGAAATGTCTCTAATTTTTTAAAAAATCTACCGGGATCAGAAACCTTTAAGAGAGGTCAAGAGTTATCTGCTAGAGCGATAAAAGCAGAAAATACACTAGAAGAATTTGGAATATCAATTGATGATAATGGTAATCCCTACGTAAAAAATCAAAATGCTATATCTAATATTTACAAGAAAGATAACGCTTCACAGATCAAAAGATTACAAGATGCTTTAGATGAAGCAGAGAAACTTAAACAAATTAAAACAGTTGGAGGATTTCTTCCTGACCAAAAGGTAGCAAATGTTACCAGTCCTTTAGCTAAAGAACTTCCATTAAGTGCTATTAAAGAAGTAGTTGAAAACTCTCCAGATTCTACATTGTCTAGGATTATTAAAACATCAGCAGGATTTTCTACAGCCGGTCCAACAGGAGCGATTGTAGCAAACACAGTAGCTCCTTCATCGACTAAAATACAAGAATTTTTAACTTTACTAGAAGCAAATAAAGCACTAAAATTAACAGGAAAAGTAGGTAAAAAATTAATACCAGCTTTAGCTGGAGGTGCTGTAGGTTTAACCGCTCAAGCCGCAGAAGAAGGTGTAGACTCTACTCCGACTGGTGCTTCTCCTACTATGCCTGAATATTATAAAGAGAGAGGGGTAAAGGGTTTTGATGAGCAACAAAGATTAGCCGAAAATGCTAAAAAGAAAATAGAGAGAGAAGATATAGCTAATCAAATGGCTGGATTTAATAGAGGATTGATAAGTTCAGAAGAGATGTCTAGTTTATCTAAAAGATATAAAGAGCTAGCTCCAGATACACAAAAAAGACCATTTAACCAAAATGCAATGATTCCTTTAGCACCAAAAGAAAGTACAAAAGCTTTAAATGTTCAAGATAATAAGGACACATTAGAAGAGTTATTAAATAAGTTTCAAAATATGACTGACTCTAAAGCTGCTCAAGGACAAGCTGAAATCATCAATAAAGCCTTAAATGGAAGCGATAAAGAGAAAGCTGTGGCAGAATATCAGCTACAACAAAGTCCAGCTTATAGACAAGCTTTAGCCAAGAAGAAACAGAGTTAATACTCAGAGGTCAATATGGAAAATAGACTTGATAAAATTGAGCAGAAATTAGACAAAATAGCCGAAGAATTGTCGGAAATTAATGTAACTCTGGCTGAACAAAACAAAGACCTAAAATACCATATTCACAGAACTGACCTCGCTGAAGATCACATAAAATTACTTGAAAATAAAATTACTCCACTGGATAAACACGTTACAATGATTGAAGGTGGATTGAAATTAATCGGAATACTTTCCACTTGTGTAACACTACTGGCAGGGATTATCAAGATTATTAACCTAGTCTAATTCATCATTTAACATATCTTCCAAAACAATCTCCCAATTCTCCATTTCATCGTGAGAATCATCTTCTTTATAAACTTCAATATTATCATTTAATTGGAGATGACAATTAACATCAGTTCTTCTTTTGTAATTATCCGACCTTAGTGTTTTCTGATCTTCGTAATCTGTATATAAGTTTCCAAGTGATTCACTAATTTTCTTAAATTCAAGCTTTTTCTTAGCTATTTTAGCTTCTAACTCTTCGTTTATTTTGCCTTTATTACACTTCTTTCTTTTCCAATAAGAATATTGACCGACTAGTGAGCGAATTTCTCTAACAATCTTTTTAGTGTCTTGATTGGAGTCAAAAGTATTGTGAACAGATTCTTTGTAAAACTTATCCAGAAAGTCTAATTCTTCTTGATTTAATGGACGAATGACGACATTTTCGTCATCATCCTTCACTCCATTAATATAAGAAGTTTCAATTTGACTTCTTCTGTAAGCATACGTTGAGTTTGAGTATAAATGGCTATACTTCTTCCTCTTTCCTGATTGTTCTTTTTGGGGCTTTTTTCCAGTTGGCTTGGTCATAGCGTTTAGCATCCTCTAATGTTTTTTCGCTGGTATCAAATAAGCCCTCTTTTAAAAGATAATAGCGTTGATTTTCAGTTCTTGTACTTGGAAACTTTGTGCTGAAAGTGGTAAAGAATGTTGTTTTCTTAGCCTTATTTCTAGCGTCTGGATTGTACTTCATTCTATAGTAGTAGAAGATCAGATAGTTGGGATATGCCACTAGTCCAGATTCTACATTCAAATCAGATATAAAATTAAGTACGTCTTTATTAAGCTTCTTTTCTTTCTTTTTATCATTACCTTCAAGTGATCTTAGTAATTCCTCTACTGATGCCATAATTTATCCTTAAAAAGCTAAATATACTTTTCTCTTAGTGTTTTTGACTTCAATAAACTCTTTACTAGTAGTAGGAATTGAGTTCTGTCCACGCTTAACTGAAAGAGGATAAGAAATTAACGGACATTTAGAATATTCTACAGTAAACGATCCAAAGATAGTGGCAACTTCCTCTTTATAAGAAGATAGTAATGATTTATCACAAGTTACCAATACTACCAAATCAGCATTCTTTTTGTTTACAGCATCTTGCCCAACTAACCAAAGCTCATTTGCAGTAGACTGTTGATAAGCTTTCTTGTCTTGCTTAATTCTTTTAGAAGCTCTTTCATTCATCCCATCAAGAACAGATTCAATCATCTTAAGTCTTTCATTAAGTTCACCTGGAATTTGTCCAGACAGCCCTGTAACTGCTCCTCTATGTGACATTAATACTCCAGAAGGTATAATATAGCGATTATCAAGCTCTTGAACAATTTGATAGCCCATTGAGGCAGCAAAGATTGTAACTGTATGTACAGGTCGATTTAATCCTTTTACGATGTCAATAAAATTATTACCAGCAGAAACAGAACCTCCGGGAGTATTTAATACTAAATATAAAGGTGATTTGGGTGATAGATTGGATGATTTCAACATCAACTCAAAAGACTTCTTGGCAACATAAACATCTGACACAGCTTCGTTAAATACAATAGAATTATTTTCAGTAAGCACAATTCTTGGAGATTGAGCAAGTACTGATGTTGTAATTGTTAATAATAATAGTAGTAGACGCATTAAATTCTCCGATGTATAGATAAAATAATATAATAGCACATAAATAAACTTATGTCAACTATTATTTTCTTTCTTTTTTAATTCTAGCTCTTTCGCCATTTTCGTAAGCTGTTTTAACAAGGTGACATTCAGCACAGATATTTTGCCAGCCTTCCTCCATTGGAAACATTCTGTTAATTGTTACGTTCCAATCATCAGACTCGCCTTCCAATGCTACAGCAGGATTTATGTGATCCATGTGCATTTTACCAGACTCAGCTTTAGGGTACTTAACTTTAATAAAGTCAATATCTCTTTTTCCAGTATAAATCTGTCTGGAGCAAGTTTCACACTTCCAAAGCTCAGGTCCAATCTTAGACCTCTTCTTAGCTTTATTTCTCTCAGGATAAGAGAACGTAAGCTTTCTTAAAGCAAGAATAATCTTATATTTAAACTTCCGATCCATCATCTTCTACTTTTTCAACTTTCTTCGGCTTCTTATCTTGTTTTACAGCTTTTTCTTTCTTCACTAGTACATCAACCTCTTTTGGTTCTGGAGTGATCTCAGAATCTTCATCTTTAGCTGGAGTAATAGTCACAGTCTGCTTTCTTAGGATTGTTAGATTATAATCAGCTAATTGGTCAAATTCCTTAATCTGGGGAAGATTATAAAGAGAAGCTCTAAACCAGTCTCCAACTAATACTAAGTAAAGTGGACCATCTTCAGTTTCTCTACAAAGAGTACCGCTATTATTAGTTAATATAGTGGCAAACTTCGGGTTAATATATTCATGAGACTTTAACACTAAGTTATTATTAACGATATCATCAATTGTAACTTTTGTTGCTCTGACTGGCTTTGACATAATATTCCTTTATTTGTTGATTACTTTCCTATAGCCACAACCTTTTGAACAAAGGTATAAATTGGCATGAGGTAACTCAGTTAATTTTACCTCAGATTCACATTCTGGGCAAGTTAATTTTGCACTAACTTTAGGCTTTTTTTCATTATTTGAAATATTTCCACTAGTTAGCTTGTCTAATTGTTTCTTTAAATTATTGACTTGTATTTCTAATTGACTGTTAATTTCCTCTAATTCTTTAATTTTACGTTTTAGTTGAAACTCTCTGTCACTAGGTCTAGCCATTATTTTCCTTTTTGATTAACAGGACACCAATCATTACCGCAGTTTACGTGGCAAAATCCGCAAGTATTTTGTTCATTTACCATTTAAACTCCTGAGCTACCAAATCCATTACTTCCACGATTAGTTTCTCCCAAATCTTCAACTAAGTCAATCTCGATTTTAGGAATTGGAATAATTAATAACTGTCCAATTCTATCGCCAATATTGTAATAAATCGGAAATCCTCTTCTTTCTGAATAATCCTTATTCGTTTTAAACCTAAGTTTAAGCTCACCCACGTAGTTATTATCTATTATACCAATAGAATTACAAAGACTTAGATCATACTTGGAAATGCTAGATCTTGGAGCAATTATTCCAACATAGCCTTCAGGAATTTTAATTGCGATATTTGTACCATATTCAATGAAATCAAAAGTCAAATCCATAGAAGTTGCCACTAAATCCAAGGCGCAATCACCATCTCTGGAGTATTTTGGCAAAGATGTTTCAATGTTTTTATCCAGTATTTTAACTTTTACTTTCATTTACTAAACCTATGATTATGTTTTTTCATACAAGCTTCCGAACAATAACAGACAGCTTTTCCAGAATTAGATTCTAATATAAAATATGGCGTTTGTAAATAAGAATATAATTTATATTGAAATCTTCCACTAGTATTTTCAAATTGAAGATCAACTACTTTTGGTCTTTCTATTTCTTTCTTACATTTAGCGCATTTTACAACACCTCTAACTAAGCCACTAGTATTATTTCTTGGGAGCTGATTGGATAATTTACCTTCAATAATCTTTGACATATTACTTCCTTTTGTGTAATCTTTTGAGGATTTGATCTGTTATATAGCTGATAAAATAAGCCTCTGGTTCGTCATTATCATGATCAAGCATAATACCCCTTGACTTAAATACAGCATTTTTGAAATGGATAAGTTCATGAAAGAAATCAGCTGTGTGCATTTCCCTTAGCCAAATTTGGAAATAATGTCTACCTTCTTTGTCTTCAGTTTGCCAAAATCTACCATAAGCATTAAGAGGAACTTCACCAATAGCATATTTCTCAAGTTTTTTGACATCAGAGCCTAAATGGAAAATGACGTTAATATTGTAAATATCAGCGAAGAATTTAATTGTTTTCATCAAGTCTCCAAAGTTTGACAAGTGTTGGGTGGATTTTAATTAAATCTAAAACTCTATAATAATTGCGATGATAACCAAATGAACACTCAATACAGTCGCCAAATCCAAAATCCACAATGTTATCCGAATATACCTTGAGTATAGGATAGTTACTCATACCTTTGTCTTGGAATAAATCAAGTAAAACAAAATCACCGACTTTAATATCGTTCATCCAATCTCCAAAGCTTTACTAATATTGGATGTAATTTTCCAATAATACAATCCTCATAGAAGTCAAGACGTATCCAATATTTAGATCTAAAAGCATAATCATAACAAAGTAACCTACTATAATATAGGTCTACCTGTATAATCTTATCTATACGTATATCACTATTATTTTTATACATTATAAAATCACCAACTTGTATATTCATTTAATTTGATATCCTTTCTCATTCATTCTATGTACTTCAAACTTAACTTTACCACTATCAACTAACCTTTTAATATTCCTCTGTTTTTCACTCAACTGGCTATCTCCAGTCTTTACTTCAATGAAAGTTATCTGATCTTCCCCAAAATGCACGTAATCTATCGGGTTAAATAATCCTCTAAGTCCTTTAGATTCATAAGGAAAATCTCTAAGTAAAGGAGCAACATTTTCAGCAACAAGTCCAACCCTGACTTGTTCTGACCTCTCTTTACTTATTTTTTCAGCTAATTTACTTTCAACCTCAGAAAGTCTAGTGGCAAGTTCTCCACGTTGTCTGTCAGCCGTTTGGTAAAATTCGGTTAATGTATAGATCTGAGACTGGAACTGAGATACAGTAAACTTATAAGTAGCCTCTAATTCATCGAATTTCTGCTTATAATCAACTTTTTCACTAGTACCATTAGATTTATTAGCCTCTTTATTAAACAGCTTTTTAAGCCATTTTAACACTTGGATAATGTTCTGTAATTTAAACAAAAAGGCTAACATTTAATTTCCTATTCGTAAGGGATGATTAGTTCGTATCTACTTTTACTAAAGAATCTAAGAGTAAGTCCATCTTCTCTGTCTACATTATTAGAATTGATAACGAAGAAATTATAAGAAAACTCAGAGGATATAGTTAACTCGAGAAGTTCGCCAGTAGTCTTATCCACATAAATACCATCAACAAAAGAATTCTCTCCAGAGCCTAAATCTAAACTAAAATCTCTACCAAGTAGAGTAAGGGTAACTGTAACTTGTCTATATAATGGATGTTTAAATACGCTTAAATTAAGCTTTTCATTATGCTTAATCTCTATAAGAAGGTTTGATAGTCCTTTCTCTACTGTTTTTACCAGCTTGGTAATATTCTTCCGTAGTTCTTTTACTTTTAACTGTAGTTTCTGATACATAAATTGCTCCTATTAATGCTATAAATATTGGTAAAACCATATTATAACTTTCTGGTTAAGTATTTGTAAACAGCCATTCCAATAAAGAATAAGGCTAAGTAATGGTTAGCATAGGCTAGAGAAGCTCCAAGTAAGTAAGTTACCAGAGCTAGTGGTAAGAATATCAACTCTGGGAAGAATAGACTTAAAATTGCCAGTATAGAATAGATAATAACAGATTTCATATACACCTCATTATTCTATATACTACACCATCAATCTTGATTTGTCCAGTCTTTTTTATGGAATCTATTGAAACAAATTTAGTAGATATCAAAATAGTCATAGCTATAAACATTGCCAGTAGTCCAAATATGAAATCTTTCATTCTTCACCTTTTAGTGTAATTTGACCTAGATAGGTTGTTTTTCTATTATTTTCTTTGTCGAATTGTTTCATGGCTTTGATTACTTCTTTGTGAGTCATTCCATTTTCGTAAAAGCAAGAAACGCTCGTCCATTTATGGTCGCACATATAGGGACTATCTGAATAAACACATTCACCATCAGGATAAATTACTCTTATACGATATGACCATCTGGTACAAAAATGATGATCCTTGTCTTCACTTCTATCAATACTCGCCCAGAATGTAGGGTTATTGTAATTAATCTTTTTTGTCATAAAGTTCCTTAGAAGATTCGTACCAAAAAGCTGTATATCTTAATCCTGAATGATGATACGGACGCACCTGATAAACTTGATTGCTCACGTATCTTTCAAGCCATACCCACTGATCTTTTATTAAAACAGGAACTAAAGCAAACTTAACTATAGATCTTTTTTCATTCAACCTAGGTGTGTTGTTTTTCCATTTCATTTTTTCCTCACAGTCATACCAAACACAATAAAGAATACAATAATGTAAATCATTTGTCAACCTTTTTCTTAAATCCCCTATCATCGGCATATTCTTTGTTTTCTCTGTCATGATACATTAAAAACATAATATTAGTTGCGCAATGAGCTAAATGTGAACATCCAGTTTCTTTGTCGATATCTTCTCCAGATTGGAAAGCGAGTAAATGTCGCATTAAGCTTTCGTAAGGTGTTGAAAACTTTGTAGGTTTTTGCCAGTTATAATGTTCATATTTAACCCTAGACTTGGTTAATACTTCTCCCAAAGCTAAAATGAAATTTGGATCAATCTCTCTTGTCTGGATTTTTCCAGCATTGTATCTTTTAGACTCGCCATCATTTTGAGTTGTTTGTGGCTCTTTTACTACAAGATTAATTGACTCAGACTCTTCAAACTCATCAACTGGAGCAGTTAAATTAAACGCACCATTATCTCCAGATTGTAAATAAACCTTACATGATTTATCATCAATTGTTATAACTCTTCCTAGCTTTCTTGATAATTTATGGATTACAATATCGCCAACTTTCACGAAACCTCCCAATGATGGTAACAAGAGAATTATACCACAGATTAGTAAAATCTTCCATTCTTATTTTCATGTTCTTCTGAAACATAGAAGTCACTTTTAAGCTGAACCATAAAAACTTGAAGAATAACACATTCCAAATGTTTATGATCTGGAGTGTGATCCCAATGCTCCAAGTGTGCTAACTCATGAGCTAAAGTCGATAATAAATCAATAGTGGAGTATTTTTTAATCTTTTTAGGATTATTCCTATCTCTATAAGAAGTATATAGACAAATTCTTTCTGGCTTATTATCATAATAGACAATAGAACCTTGAAAATGCTGACCAAAGTTAGGATTAGCTTTCTTAGATGTTATCTTATTAATATTCTTAACTTTTGGAACTAAATGAGCAATGGAAGAAACATAATCCCTCATCCACTCCAAGTCCTTTGTAAACTGTATTTTCTTTTTTGGCATAATTCCTCAGTTAAGCTTATCTTTATCCAAATAATCCTCAGTTTCCCATTCTCTAACAGAAATGAAGTCATCTTCTGATATATCATATCCAGTGAGAGAAAGTTCCAGTAATTCTTCTTTGGAAACATTACGCTGAATCTCTGGCGCACCAAAGCCTAAATCCATAATCTTTTCTAAGATCACTTTAGCTTTCTCATGGTTAGGACTAATGTCAGATTCCAACACTTCCCAAATTTCTCTAATTGCTTCAGACTTTTTCATTAGTAGCCTTTTATTATTTGCTAATAGCTTTATTATACGCTTTAACTGCCAATGCTACTGTATTTGACTTATCGTATTTAGCCAACTTTAAGAACAATTCTTCCAAGCTTAAAACATCATATTTGTTATACTTTTCCATTGATTTCCAAGCTTTCATATTACCTTTAAGACATTCATCCCAAAGTTTAAAACCAGAGAAGTCAGAATGTTCTTGCTTCTTATATTTAGTGCAAAGCTTTTTAGTCATGTACTCTAACTTATTGGAAGTAAATCCAAAATGTTTCTTAGCAATTCTCAAGGTGTCAATGTTTTTGTAATGTGTTGGAGCATCTAATCCATGCTCAATAAGTCTGGCATTGATTTTTTTCATGTCAAATGATATGCCGTTTTGCGTAATAACAATATCAGCTTTATCCAATAGTTTTTTAATCTTTACCAATAGTGGCTTATCATTATGTAATGACTTTCCTTTCTTATTCCTTTGGTCGGCATAGATTACTTCAGATTCACTACTTCCAAGCCATTTAGCTGAAAATGATAGAATAAACCAATCTTTAATTAGCATATTAAGTGGGATGTTTTGGTCAAACAATCCCCATACAAAACCAACCAAAGGGGATGTTTCGATATCTAAAATCAATACGTTAGGAGTATATTCTTCAGAATCAGAACAATAAGCTTGAATACAATGTTTGATTGAATCAGGAGTTCTATGTAAGTTAAACTTTTGCCTAAACATTTTGCTAATCTCTGTTCGAGAATAACCTTGGCTATTCAACTTCCTTACATAATTTATCTGTTTTTTATCCCAAGTAATTTTCATTAAAATCTCCAATAGTTATTATTATATAACTCATATTTTATTTAGTCAAGAAGAATTTATAAAGTTTCTGCATATTTGGACTTAGTAGCTCTAAATCTTCTTCAGCCACAACTTCCCACTCATCAAAAGTCTTATTAAAGTTACAGATTAAGTATGCGATATTTTTAGGATTATAAACAATTATATCAATAATTCGGTAATTAACTCCACGAAATTTAACAATATCTCCAATATTATACATTGGACCAGGATGGATAAAAAATGATAACTTAAATAACGCTTTGGAAGTAAATCTGAGGATTGATTTAATAATTGACATTAATTACTCTTTATTAAAATGACAGTAACAATAATCTGTACTATTGAAATTACACATTGGATAATTTGCCAGAAGACTCGCTTCTTTTCATAATCAGTCATCAAGTCTCCAAAGTTTGACAAGCGTTGGATGTAATATAGTGTATGAGCTGTTGTTACCTGTTAGTATATCTAAAGATAAATATTCAGAACCTCTTATCCATTCGCTACCTCTAATATGTTTGCAACTAAAATAAAAATAATTAGAAGTAAGTTTCGTAATCCTATAAAATACTAAAATATCATTAACACCATTATAAAAGAATATATCACCAACTTTAGGCTTCATCCAACCTCCAAAGTTTGACCAATATCGGATGGATTTTGGTATATTGACTAGGTAGAGGAATAAAAATTGCTCCCATATTCTGGTAATTATTTATTATTCTATATGTAGCTAAATTACCAGAAATATCTACAATTTTTTCTATCTTAATAATATCTCCATTCTGGTAAATATAATACTCTCCAACTTCAGGTATCATGGTAGAAAAAACCTTTTGCCAGATTTAGGAGCTACAATTTGGCAATGTGTCCAAGTTTCTGTAGCAGAAAAGTCCTCAAACCATAAGCCAATTTCTTCCATTAGTTTAACATTAGCTTTTATCCAATCATGCAAGTCTTTTACAGGCTTTCCAATTGGGACGATATCGCAAGCTTCACATGACAAATGCTTGCTTTTCATGGGAATTTTCGACTTGTCTGTTATACCTTTGTCGGCATAAATCTGCAAGTGATGATTCATTGTACGAACACCAGATGTAACTTTTAAAGGCTTACCATAAGCATTTCTGAGCTTATTAATGCGTTCCAATAGAATCTCTAAATTGGCAAGCTGTTCTGGAGTTAAGTCAGATTCTAAATTTCCTGACAATAATTCTTGTTTAGTAATCATATTATTTCCTTCTCATATAAGAAAAATCAAAAGCATTCTTTACTTTATCTATTATTGGTGAATTTTTCGACAACGATACGTAACCATATTCAGCTTGAAAAGCTGCTATTGCTAGTTGATTAAAAAACATATTTGGATGATTTTGCTCCAAATGCTTAGTATATTTACTTGGTAAAATCACCACTCTCAAGTTGAATATTTTAAAGAATCTATAAATAAAGGAGTAGATATGTAACATCAAGCTCTCCTTATAGCCAATGCTGAAAGCAACAAAATGCTACCAATAGTTGGAAATCCTGACAACCCAATAACTGCTCCTAGTCCTAATAATAACAGCTTAATTTCCAGTTTATTCATTTTAATTTTCCGTTCCTAAGTTCTTCTATAGAGCAAAAAATACTCTCTAATTCCGATGAAATAGTACCTTTGTTCTTGGATAGATCTAATAATAACAAATCTGCTATAATACGTGTAGAAGTATCAGTACGAGTTTGTAAAATTTTTATACAACCTTCTACTATCTTTTCTTGTTTTATTTTATCTTTTTTCATTAATTTCAATCTCCCTTATTCTATAGTATGTAATTAATTTATCCAATCTCTCTTCTTCATATACACTTAGTCCTTTAACTTTACAATTTGGATAAATACTAGCATCATATCTTGTGTAAACCATTTCTCCTAATTCTCCACATTTAGCAGCAAATGATAATTTACTATAAGCAGAATATGTAAACATAGATAGTAATATAATAAGTATAGAAAGAATTATGTTTATAAAAAAGTGATCACAACTATCACAACTATTAAATTTATTAGTATTTTCACTCATCCTCTTCTCCTTGTACTACAATATCACCATTAATAATATATCCACTGGCTAATAAAAAGCATTTAAAGTCTTCCAATATTTCAGGCAAGGTTAGGTTATGAGTAGTAAACTCAACTTCTGTCTGATCGTATTGATTGGATGGGTCCATGATTTTGGTAAATTTAAGCATTCTTTTTCCTTAGTATCGCTAATTCTTTTCTCATTTCCTCTAATTTTAATTTTATCTCTTCCTTGGTAGGTTCTTTACAAAACAAATCCTTCATTACATTATAAAACTCACCCTTTGTATAACTTAAGTATTTGGTTTTCTTATCCATATCTTCTGTGATGATATAAGTTCTTACATAAGTAAAAACTCTCGTAGCACTAAGCATTGTACGGTATTTTTTATATGGGACTATTCCAGCTTTCATTTTAGCCCATGGTTTTAACCAAACAGCAAGTTCAATTCTTTCTAGTAAATTATAGCCATGATCTTTTGCTCTTTGATTTATACTTCTCCAATCAGTTAAAATATCTTCACTGGTAAATTGACCAAAACCGCAGATCTCAATAATCTCCTTACCATCCTCATCTGGAAATGTTTCAAATATGTACCAGCAAGAATTTGACCACCTACACAAAGACATTACTCTACCTTTTCCTTAAAGCAAATATACTTATCAAACTTATAAATATCAACATGCTCTTTTCCAATTTTATCACAATTTTTCTTATCTGTAAAGTGATAAGCGTATTCTATTGGAGCAGAGTCAATATATAAGTAAAGTACCCAGTATATCACTCAAAATCCTGCATATTTCTAATCATTGCATCAATTGTGCTGATCTGAGCTTGGAAAGATAACCGCTGATCTCCAGTCAGATTATCACAGCTTACGTAAAATAAGCAGTTTAGTTCATGTCTAAGGTTACGTAATTGTGTTAGCGTCATTTTATCCCTCACAACTTGCACATTGGTCTTTAGTAAAATCGCTTACTGTACCTTTCAATACAGTCTCGCTTCTCAGATAGTATAACCCTTTTAATCCTTTTTGCCAAGCCTCTAAATGAACTTCATTAATATATTTTGCAGAACTTCCAGATGTAAAGAATAAATTAACACTTTGGCTCTGGTCAATAAACTTCTGTCTTTGGGAAGCTTGGTTAATAATAGCGAACTGGTTGATTTCTCTAGCAGTCTTAAAGATTTCTTTCTCTTCATCAGAAAGGAAGTTTAATGACTGAACCGAACCTTGAGCTTTAATAATGCTATCCCAGACTTCAGGAGTATTCTTTCCTTTGACTGCTAACAATACTTCCAAGTTTTTATTCTTTCTAATAAACACACCCTTAGCCCCTTTTAAAGCATAAGCATTGGAAGTTAAAGGCTCAATAGAAGCCGAATCTCCTCCACAGATAGAAGCATTGCTTACAGTTGGAGCTAACGCCATTGTATGAGTATTTCTCATTCCAAATCCTTTACACCACTCAGGCTCTCCAAATTCCTTAGCCATGTTTCTACTGGCTTTGTGCGACTCTTCTTTAATGAAAGAGAAGATCTTAGCATTTAACATCATCGACTGGAAAGAGTCAAAAGGAAGCATTTTTGATTGAAGTAAACTATGCCACCCCATAACTCCAAGTCCAAGCATTCGAGATTTTTTAGCAAATCTAATTGCAGCCTCGTAACCTTCAATTCCGTCAGCTTTATCAATGAACTCTTGCAACACACCATCAAGAAACCAAGTGGCAAGTTCTGGCAAAGTCATACCATTGGAGAAGACGTAATTTGACCACTCGTCCCATTTAGCAAGAGCTAAGGATGACAAGCAACAAACAAATGTATGATCTTTGTCAGTGTAAGCTACAATCTCATTACAAATATTACTAGTCTTTACCAATAGGTTGTGAAATTTATAGCATTCTGGATTCTGATTATTTACGTTATCAGTAAATAAAAGGTAAGGCTCGCCTAACTCTACTCTGGCTTGGAGAATCTTTTTCCAACGCTCTCTTGCCACTGGATCACCTCCAATGATAGATTGCATATCATTATCAGTCAGAGTAACAGCATTGTGTACGTTATGAACTCGTCTATTAATATCTCCAGTAGCTTTTCTGATATCAATAAATTCATCAATGTCGCCATGAGAAAACGGTAAATAGAGAGCTGAAGCTCCTCGTCTAGTTGAACCTTGACTTACTGCCAGTGTTGTAGCATCAATACATTTAGCCCATGGAACAATTCCCTCAGACTTACCATTACCAGAGATTTTAGCTCCTCTAGCTCTGATATCTCCAATGTAAACTCCAACTCCTCCTCCACCTTTTGAAAGCATGGCAAGTTCGTGTTGCTTTTTGAAAATACCAGAAATTGAATCTTCCAAGTGATTAGAAAAGCAAGAGATTGGAAATCCTCGACTAGTTCCCATATTTGATAATACTGGAGATGCTCCACCAAGCCAGCCTTTCCAAAACATCTCAAAGAATAGAGGTGCTAACTCAGGCTTTTTAAGTCTATTGGCAGAGGAAGTGGAAACTCTAGTCCACATGTCTCTCGGAGATTCTCCATCTTGGAAATAACCATTACTTAGTATAGAGTAACTTTCTTGATTCATCCATTCAGGTGCTAAGTCTTTTTCTTTCAGTTCATCTAATGTCATTGTTACTCCCACAATTTATCCCAATTGATATTACCTTTTGAATATGATACCTCTCTACCAGCAAAGAAGTCCTGTTGAGTCGATCCCTCAGTCATAACAGTAAACCATTGTAAACCTTCCAATGCCTCTTTGTCAAGGTTTTTCCAGTTGGACTTTAATCCAAGCTCCTGAAGCTTTAAATTGGCTCTATTGCGAATAAACGTCTTCATTTGATGTAACGTCAATCCTTCGACATCTCCATCTTTAAAGGCATTTTCCAAGAAAGCATCTTCCAGTTCAATTGTTAGTCTAGCAGCTTCGTAAATGTCTTTTTTAAAATCATCAGTAAATATTTCAGGATTCTCCTTAATAATTACCCTAAAAAGCTCACATCCAGCTTTTGAATGTAAATCTTCATCCAAGCAAGACCAAGCAATAATTTGTCCCATTCCTTTCATTTTGTTAAATCTGCTGAAATTTAAAAGTACAGCAAAGCTTGAAAATAAAGCAACACCTTCATTAAAAGCTGAGAAGATTGCAATAGCTTTAGCTGTTTCTGCCACAGTCTTAGCTTTGACGTTCATTAGCCTATCAATCTTGGATTTTACTGTTGGCTCATGTAGAAATGCTTGATAGTCGTCTAGTCCCAAGGATTGATCCAAGTAGCTATAACCATTGGCGTGAATTGCTTCAAATGATGCGAAAGTCGCAAACATCATTTGTAATTCAGGCTTTTTAACTTGCTTCAAAAGTCTTCCAGACCAGAAATCATTTCCAATGAATACTTCAGTTTGAGTGAAGCCTTTTAGAATGGAGCCAATTAAATGTTTTTCTTTTTCTGACAAATTTAATTTCCAGTCATTGATATCCGATGCCATCGAGACTTCTGTATGTATCCAGTGGGCTTGATTAGCCTTCATCCAATATTCATGGAATTGAGGATATTCAAACGGCATAAACGCTGCTCTAGGTTTAAAGATTGACACATTCCTCCTTTTATGTTTTTGGGATAAACTATTATACCATTATTTAAATAATTGTGCAAGAATATTAGGACATTTTATTAAAGATTTCTTTGGATAAATTACAAACCGATCTTCTCTTTCAATGTAAATTTCCAACATTTCTGTACTTGGAAATTCAAAGAATGTAAAAGATATATTAATAACTTGACCAACTTTATAACAGTCTTTATGGAAAATAAAAACATAATCTCCAATAGTTATATTACTCGACATCTAATTTCCATAGCTTAATTAATATTGGATGAAGTGGAACAAAGCCTTTTATGTAATTATAAAATTCTTCAATTCCCAAAGATGACGGATAAAAATCCTGACTATTGACAAACTTAAAGTAATGATTTATACTATAATTATTAATATTTCTTACAATAATAATCTCACCATCTCTGGGATCAATGAAAACATCACCTTTCTTAATATTTATCATCCAATCTCCAGAGATTTACTAATATCGGATGGACTTTTCCAATAAACATGTCGTCATAGTAATCAATAGGCAAATTAATATACTGTTTATATTTTTGATCGTAGCACAAAATCGTATCGCTGTCTATCGAAACAATATTATCTATACGCACTTCATCAAATAATTCATATAATACAACATCACCAGCTTTTAAATCTATCACAAATCCACCCCAAAACCTACAGCAATGCGTTTATCTGAAGTTCCCATTACCTGTAACTTAACAGCTCCATAAATTGGAACTAAAGCATTTAAGCCGTATTCTGTCTTTCCTGATAGATTAGCCGAATCTTTGATAGCCAGCATTCCAAGAGTAATTCCAGAGCCTTTGGTAATCTTATCAGACTTTACCACTAGTGTTCGATCTTTATCCTCTCTGGTATTTGTATTTTCATCAATAGTTACAGTAACTTCTTTTGTTCCATCTGGCTTAGTAATTTCCTTTCTTACTTCTCTTTTCTTTTTGTCCTCAACCTTTACAACTTTTTCAATTTCTACTGTTTTGATCTTTTCTATAACTTGCGGCTTTTGTTGGAGAAGAAATCTGCCAATTAAAAGACCGATAACAAGGCTTACTGAAACGTACTTTAAATTATTCATCTAATCTCCATAGTTTGACCAGTATTGAGTGAATTTTAACATAATTACTTGACAAAGGAAAGTGACCCAGTCCGATGTGATCAATACCATTTATATAGCTTGCTTTGTATTTAAATTTATCATTAGAATATAATTCTAATATCTTTTCTATTTGAAGAACTTGCCCATTTATAGGATTAATAAAAAAGTAATATTCTCCAACTTTTGGATCATCTCTCATTACTTTCCTCGTCAGCCTTTTTAGCCGATTCCATTGAAATTGAAAATGTAAGTGAAAAGATTACAGAAGCTAATAAACTTAGCAGTAAAGTTGAGAACGGACTCCAGCCACTAGCTTTTCCAATACTTCCAATAATATAGCCGATTAATGTACAACCAATAAAGATAACAGCAAATCTAATCATCGGTGAACTCCAAACTCTACTGGATGTTTAATATCTGGAGTGTCAGACTTTTTGCCAGTAGTTGAACATGATAATAACATACCTAATAAGAAAAGTACAGTAAAAGTTTTCATTTATTCTCCTTTTATTTCTTTAAGTGTTTTCATTAGTTCCTTGTCGCAAGAAACCTTGGCAAGCCAGTCTTGTGCGTCTAAGTACATCACGCAAGCATTTCTAAGCTTCTCATTTTGATCAATATGTTCCATAAGTGATAAGCTTTGTGCCATCGCAATCAATTTGATACTCATTTACGGAGGTTGATATTCCTTGGTCTATTTCATGTCCACAGGTCGAAATATTCTTCATTTTTCATCCTCTTGTTTGATTCCACACTTGGAACAATTATACACTATAGATGTTATTAATACAATAGATTTCCACTCATGCTGGCATTTTTCTTCTTTCTGGTTATTATCTGGAGTGTACCAGTCACTCCAGTCTTTGTAATATTCATAGCTTAGTATGTGCTTGTAATCTCTCATAAACCTGTATAAGTTAAGTAAATTTTCGACACCTTTTTATAATAACTCTGACCAAAAGGATTCTTAATCTTTTTAGCTCCAGTTATTCCACTATTATGACAGATAACAAATGTATTGTCAACTTTATGTTTACAAAATGTTTTACTATTGGCAAGGTTTTCAAGTCCAGCAGTAATGTTAGTTTTCCAGTCAAGTAATTGTAATTTTGAGTATTTGGAAAATTCAGGTCTGATTTGGAATAAGCCAAGCTCGCCAATAGTTCCAATAGCTTGAGGATTAAAGTTGGATTCAGTTTTGATAACTGCTGCTGCCAAGTGAGGGTCAATGTTGTAATAAGGAGCGATTGTTATCAGTACGGATATTATTAATTGTTCCATAAAGTTAGTTTATACTATTATTGGTATAAAGTCAAGTTATACGGAAATTAGCATTATCTTCTTTTCATAAAAGACCACACTAATGTCTTTCTATTTATACTATAAGAAGGGTTAAATTTTTTTATATATTTCTCAAAATTTTCAACCGTCTGATTTCCTTTTGATTTATTACAATCCCAACAGCAAGGTACACAATTCCCCGGAAGATATCCACCATTATTATTAAATCTATCAATACCAATCACATCCATATCTTTTTTAGTATTACAATAATGACAAGGTTGTTTTATTAAATAATTAAATACAGAGAAAGGAATATTGAAAGGTATTTGTTTAAATTTAGCTCTGTTTTTATATGAATCATATTTTTCACCAATCTTTATCATGACTTCATATTTTAAACCGAACTGTTTTTCTAAATCTTCTACAAAACTCATCAATACCTCAACTTAATTTTATATCTCTCTTCTAGTTTAGTTAAACTACTTGTCTTATTATAGTCCTCAAAATCCTCAATTGTCAAGACATTTTTGAAAATATTTAAAGTATCAGTTAATCTTTGAAGATAATGCACGATATCAATATCAGACTTATCAAAATTTTCCACTAGTTTAAGAAAAGTATTTAGTTCTGTTTTTGGTAATCCTGTTTTCTTATAGTATTGAATTTCTCCATCTTTAACAATATTCCGAACACCATCAACCGCATTGTAAAGGTAAATCTTGTTACCTTCTCTAACCTTGGAAATATCTCCAATAGCATCAAGAATATTCGTTTCGTTTTTTCGAGTTCCGTTTAATAAAGCTTTAGTAACACTTTTCTTGACAGCCCATCGAGATATATCTTTAATATCTAATATTTCTTCAACATACTTTTGGTAAATTTTATTTAAGTTATCTTTTTTGTAAACTAGAGAATCTACGATATCTTTGATAAATTCAGATAATGCTGGCTCTTTCTTTGAGTCAATAATACTGGAACCTTTTAGTTTAATTTTATCGCTACCACTTTCTAACAAAATATAATTCTTAGCCTTTAAAACAATAAACCTATCAAATATTCCATCATCTTCCCAATTACAGTACATGATATCATTTAGTTCATTGTGTATATTCTCAATTTCTTTTTCTGTAAATTCTGACTGATCTTTTTTACAAAATGACAAAGCATCAGTATCAATATTAACTAATTCAAAATCATGTCTGTTCATTTTACTATAACTAACATTAGTCTTCTGATCGATTTCATCAAAATTCAAAGCATCTTGTTCTTCCTCATAATCTTGCCAGTAGTGGCGAATATCTCTGCCTGTAGCCCAAATTACAGCTTTCTGAAGTCCAGCTCTACAGTTTCTTGTGATCTGTGCTGCATGCTCAAAAGAGTTAAAATTTAAACCATTAGTTCCAAGAACACCATAAGAACTGTTAATAAAAATTTTTCCTGCGGCTTGTAAATCATCATAATAGCTATCGTTAGTTTGTTTAAATAATTTTTTATTTTTTAAGCGATTCTCTGTAAAGTAGCGAACTGTTTTCACAAAAAGATTTTTTGGATCTTTAACTGGATTGTGTATATTAAATCTTAATATTGTACTAGGATAATAAGAAGCTGCATCATATTTTAAAACATTTGAATATAGTCCTGGGACTCCATAACTCATACCTCCTGCAACTCTAGCTGGTTCACTAGCCTTTGGAATGGAATGTCCCTCCTGTAGATATCCTCTGACTAAAACTGAATTAACCCATTTACCGGTTGCTCCTTGCATCATCTCCTCAAATGGAATTGGTAAAGATTGGCATGTATAAAAGTAAGATGTAATCATCCTAAAATATAAGTTTATTGTATCATCAGAATCATCAATACCATACTTAACAATCTTCTCTCTTTCTTCTGGAATATGCCAGTTATCCTTAATTTTAGAAGCATCGTAAAACTGTCTGTCTGGTGAAACAAAACCTTCAACTTCAGCAATTGGTTTCAGTCCCCAACTGGGATAGGATTTTCCAACTCCATAATTAACTGCAACAAATAATCCATCTATAATTTGTCTTCCGTATATATGAGACTTTACATATTCCCAACTAGTATTCCCATCAACTCTCTTTTGAGAAGATTTACGCTTGAACTGTACTGAGCTAGAATCTCTCCCAAGTCTTAATTCAGTTCCTCGAAGTTTCGCCACATGATTTAAATAAGGTAAATCGTAACCATAGCCATTCCAAAAGTTAACAATATCAGGATCAATCTCTCTAACCCAATTACACCAATCATCAATCATTTGTCCTGAATCTTTATAATTATCTAATCTAAAATGTTTTTTTATTTCAACATCACCTTTCCTATATGTATTTGTAATTAGATAAACTTCAGACTTTTTATGATGAGTTAAACCTTCAGACTCAATATCAAAAGCTAATACACCTAAATCGCTTGGTTTAATACCTTTATAAAGAGTTATACCCTCAATAAGCATCACTTGTTCACGTTCGTTCCAAACCCCATAAGGTTCATGTTTTCGCCATAATTGCATGTATTTAGTAAACTGTTCATAAGTATCAAAAAATCTAATATATTTATAAGTTAAATTACCTTCAAGTTTCCGACACTTTAAATCTAGTTGTTGTTTAGCTAATAGCCAGAATCTAGCCTTTCTTACTTCAATAGACCCATCAATTTTAAATAATTTAACTTCAGTCTCATCAACCTCAACTGCTACTATTCCCAAGGTTTTATCTTTACCATAAATTAAGTTGTCATGATACTCTAGTTCTTTTAAAAAAATCTTATATTTATCAGCTAAATCGAATGTATAAGAATCAGAAACAATCTTACCATCTTTTACTTCAAAATTTTCTTTATCTTCATAAATAAAAGCTCTAAGTTCTTGGTAATCATGATCTGTATCAATTTTCCAAATGTTTGACATTAAACCCTCACAGAATCTTTCAATTGGCAGAGAACATAAAAATTAACCATAGCATCTCTTCCAGCTTTTGTCAACTTGGCTGTCTTGAAATACCTCTTGATAATATCATCAACTTCCTGACATCTATACAATACCAGAAAATGCGAACATTCATCAATCAAATCCTCATCGGAATAATTTGAACATTTTACTTTTAGCTTTTGGATTAAATATATGCTTTCTGAGTAGTTTATCATATTGGAAATATTTTACCAGATATGAGTAAAATTATCAAGTTAAATTATTTCTTTTCTTTTATTTTCCCCATCTCTAATACTTCTCTTGATCTGATAAACATCCTTGCTATCAAGCTCATTTGGGGCTAATTGCTCGCATAATTGCCAGATCTTGTCCTCATCTACCCCAGACAATGAAAGTGAGAATACGCATGAATTTAAGCTATTAATCCACATTCCTTCTAATCCAGTTGGAGCATTTCTAATGAAGAACTCAACGCTTTCAGGAATTGTCTCTTTATCCTTTCCGTACAATTGTTTAACAGTTTCTCTGATATCATCAGTTACAGTAATTTGAACGTCACTAATGGCATATTCTCTGATCTTCTCCTCTTCAGTTTTATTTTCCACTGGTAATAGAAAATCTCCCAATTGGAAAAATCCATCATCCATTTTTGACATACAGTAAAATCTGGCATAATCTGAACATTGCTCATCAAGCTCAGGAAATAATGACATCAAATAGTCCCAAGTGTCATCAAATATTTTCTTGTTGGTAATTGTCTTGGCTAGTGGAAAGATTAGCCGATGTTTCTGATTTTCTTGGTTAAAGCTTGGACTTGGTAAACATAAAGCACACAGTCCGAGTTTTGCCACTCTTCTTTCAGATTCCAAAATAGACAATCCGTTGTCAATATCAATTCCAATAAAGTCAGCTGAAATGAAGTTATCATTGTGGCGTTTTCCAGAGAATATACTTGGACTCCAAGCAAAGCTCGTCACTAGTTCAATTAAGTGATCCTCATTCTCCACAACAACCGTTTCTGGTAAATTGGGATAACTGCAAAGCTTGGATAAATCGTTCTTATCTTGCTTGGTTAGCGGAAGATAATTAGCTTGTCTATAGATTGATATCTTCATCAAGTCTCCAAAGCTTAATTAATGTCGGGTGAACTTTCCCAATAAAGTTATCATTATAGTGCTTTGAATTTACCCAACAATTTTCCTTAAAATTAAAATCGTACATATAAATCCTGTTATCTTCTTCGTCTATCTTTGTAATTTTACTGGTAATGGTTTCGTTACCAATGCTAAACTGTACAATATCTCCAACTTCCGATTTCATATCATTCCTTTATAAATGATAGTATATGTGAAATCACATCAACTGTCCAGCTTATAAATCCTCTGATTGGGGTTTTGATCCTCCAATAATTCTATCCAACTTTACTTCTTTACCATCTTTTCCGACAATAGTTTCTGACAAATCAAATTGGTAAGATTTAAACTTCTCTTCGTTTTGCATTAATTCCAGCACTTTTTCATAATACATACCGAAGTCTGCTTTTTCTTGTCTTTTTAGCTCTCTTAAGTTTTCAGATTCATGTTCAAAATATAACAAATAGTTCATACCTTCTTTTAGCTTATCTCTCTTATTTTTGTATCTAATTTTCTGATATGCAAAAGCTAGGATCGGTAAATCTGTTTCTTTTTGTACTCTAATTAGTGGCTGAAAGATTGTAATAATATTAGTAGCTAACCACTCAGCTTTACTAGTCCCAAAAGCTCCATCTCTACTAATTGGCGTATCTCCTTTTCCGGCTTTTCCTTTAGTAGTTTGAGAAGCTAAGAACACATGAGTATCGACCTCTACAGCCAGCGTTTTAAATAAGTCTACAACTGGATTATAATCAACTCCTCCATTTATGTTAACTTGGTGAAGGTGATCAATGAAAGTAGCAATAATAGTAGTGTTTAAAGTTTCCTTAATCTTCTTAAGTTCGTGCTTAATTAGATTTGCAGTCAGAGCCTTAGAAGTTCCGTCTTCATTGTAATTTTCGACAATATAAAACCTTTCTGATATCTCTGGACAATCTCTTGTTGCCAGTAACCATTTCTCAATAATCTCACCGGCAGTCATCTCTAAAGAAACCATAACCACACAACCATCAGGATTATTTAGTAGAATATGCTTAAAAATCCAAAGCATAGTTGAAGTTTTACCAATTCCAGGTGCGCCTAAAAATAGTGATAAATCTCCTCTAAGCCAAGGTCTTTCTAAACAGTCCATTTCTTTTGGACCTTTAACAGCCTTTAAAATATCATAAGAAGAGGTTAAATTTCCTTGCTTAATAATACTTCCAACGCTTCTAACACCCATTTGCTTTTTCCTCTGCTCCATAAAATTCATCATTATATCTCCTTATCCCAGCCATAAAGTTTAACTAATATTGGATGTACTTTTCCTATATATCTGTCTTGATAATAGCTAATACTACTAAGACGACCAGTATTTACTGCTTTTTCGTTTAATTGTCTATAAGTTACTACACCATCACTATCAACATTTACTATAAAATCTATCGAAATCTTTCCTAAAAACCTATACATTACACAATCTCCAGCTTTTATCTCAACTTTCGTATCCATAAAACTCCACAATAGATTTCAATCTTTTTTCCAACTCTATTTTATCATCTCCACTGGCAATTTGTAAAGCGAAATAATAACAAACATAAATTGGACATCCAGACACCGCAGCATAAAGAGAAAGGCTACTAATGCCATTTTTCTGATATTGCTTATGTACGTGTTCCAATTGGGACAAATAATCATCAGGATTAATTTTCACTAATAAACCTTTTCGATGTCATCACATTTACAGTGAGGACAACTAGTCCGAAGAAGTCTAGTTCCATCAGACAACCTCGGACCAGATTGGTACTTATAAAATAACCTATCACATCCATTACAGCTTAACATACTTTCTGGTTTATTTCTAGCCATAAACTCATACTTCCTGTTTGTTTCATAAATACTAACACATGGTTTACAAATCCCACGATTATTTGCCAATAGTCCAGATTCTCTCTTCATATTGGAAAGTTGCAGTTTATCATTTCTACAAACTCTACAAGTGAAATTATTCATTAGATTTTATCAATTTTGTAAAGTTTTGTTTTCTCATTACTTCTACATTTCCAGTTGCTAATGCTTGATTAATAATATCAGACATTATTAGATTAGTTCCATATCCATTTTTGTGACATTTATATACACTTCCAGAGTTACCATAAAACAGATAATAATCGCCATCTTCTTCCACTTTAACAATACCAGAATTAATTTTCCAACTTTGACCTTCAAGATAAGAGCCAGACCAGCCAGCCAATACTTTATAGCCGATTTTTCCGTTATCCTCTATTTTCAAGACAACCCATTTATCAGGTGTATACATATTATTCCTCTATAACAACCTTATTTATAATATTTTTAAGATCTTTTAAATCATCTAAATCTAATACTATATTATATTCTTCGTCATATTTATTCTCTAAAAGTATAGCATTATTTATATATTTTACAACATAACTATCGCCAATAGTGCCTAAATTAATATCCAAGTGTTTTGTTAAATAGTTTGCAATATCATCATCTGTGGCGATTCTCCAATTATAAGATTTGTAAAATCCAAATTCGTATGCTAACCATTTCTGATCTTCTTCAACTAAATCTAAACATCTATATGCAGGTTTATCGCCCTCGACTAACTCATCAACTACCATACAAGTAGCTAATCTGAAATTATTAGCGCAAATGATATCGCTTTTTTTAAATCTATCTTCAAATCTTTTCATTCTTGCTCCATAAAAAAGCTTTTAAAGTGAGCATGTTCGTTTTTTGTAATTGGATTATTGTGGTTTACAACTAAAAACTCTTCATCTACTTGCAAGTTATTAAACACTTTGATAGTGCCACCTTTTTCCATAAATTCTTTGTAAGTTATTGGATTTCCTGAGTGATCTACGGCAATGGCAAAACTTTCTGACATATCTCCACCAAAATGAAATCTATATTTTTTTACCATTTCTTTATTTAATTTAACCTTCATAATCAATCCTTTTAATTTACCTTTGATGTTTCATCACCTATCGGGAAGGTAGCTCCGACATACTTCTGGAATGTATGCTAACCTCTCAATCTTTAAGCTTCTCCCAAGTAAAATCTGGGGCTTAGGTTTGAGTTACCTATTAGCCTTCTGGCGGTCAAAAGGCTATTTCTTTGGCTGTACTTTTACAATCTCAAAAACAACATTAGTAAGATCTCCACCTTCTTTATATCTGGAAACCTTCTCATCATATTCAGCTTCAGTAATCTTACCACTTTCAAGCATTGTCTTAAACTTGTCATCAGGTCTGTTTACATAAAAGTAAGAGCTTTCATATTTCTTACCATTAATTGTAATTTCAACATCCTTGTTTAGTACAAAAGTATACTGTTGTCTTCCTTCATCATCCTTGATGAGTTCTCCAGTATCCTTGTTGGTACGCTTAAAGATTGTTCCAAGTTGCCTATTTTCTGGTTTATTATTCCTCTGTTGACTCATTGCTTTCTCCTGTTAATTGTTGTTGCTGTCTTACTGACTCTTCTATCATTGATTGTACCACAACTTCAGTGGCAATTGCAACTAAAGTATCGCTAATTCTTTTTGAAACAATATTAGCTGTTTCCAATTCTGGCTCATTTTCAAAATGGATATCTTCCATTGGATAAGCTGCCATTGCCTCAAGTAGCCTATCTTTCTGTCCATGCTTTAAATGTGCTTTAAGTTCATTGAAATATTGCCGATCAATGGCAAGGTTTTCTCTCATTTTCTGCTGAACTTCCTGACGACTAATAATCTTTTTTTCTTCCATTAAAGTTCTCCACTAGTTGTTTGTTGTGTTGTTGGTTTATTCTTACGAAATCCACTTCTTGGAATTTCTTCAGATTGCTCTGGTTTAGCTGCTTCTATTCGAGTTTCCGTTGGCTTAGATCTTTGTTGGGAAGTCTCAATAGTTGGAGTTTCTAAATCTCCTTCAGTCATATCCTCAGTTGGAATAGAGAATGTTTGGATTAAGGCATACTTAAGAGCAGCAGAAAGTGCTTTATTAGTAGCTTTGTCTCCAGAGTCTAGCCCTTCAGCTGGAATTGGACCTACTGTAATTTTAGAGCCATCTTCAGCAAAAAAATCATATTCCATCATAATTGTTACATGTTTATCAATACCAGCTTTTCCAGATCCTCTAGTAACTTCATTAAGTTCATGCTGTTCATTAACGCAACGTGGAGCCATAAAAACTCCATGTTTAGTCAAAGCTGGGTAAAGATTGTTAACAAACTGATCAATTCCTCGGAATTTAAATCCTTGAGCTTGGTTCTTTTGGTCTTTTCCGACACTTCCAATATCTTTCATGACATCAGACATTTTCTTATAAATTAAACCACTCATATTAAACTCCCAATAGCTTTAATGCCGAATCTAGTGCCAACTCTTGAGCTTTTGCCAATTCTTCAGAGTGAGCTGAGATTGTTACTCTTTTGTCCACTAGTGACTTATCATCTTTCATTTTGAGTACAGTTAGAATCAGAGAAGTTCCAATTTGTCCGACTTTTCCGCCAGTAGTAGTGTTAAACTGTAGATCAAAAGACCCATTTTCACCCGACAACTTCTTTAGCCTTTTTGCAAAACTTACATTCATTTGTTTTCTCCTTTGAAAACTTTTGTTTGTTTTTTGTTCATTATTGATTCTACCAATTCTTTTTTGGCTTGGTACATTGCAACTTGATAATCTCCAGTAGATAGTGACGTTACTTTGTCAATTTTACACCCACCATTTACAAGATCATATTTTAGCATAACTTTATGAAATTTACCAGAAGAATCTTCATAAATTGATAAAGCTAGACCTTTTAGATCTTCTTCTTTTGGAACTAGTTGTTTTTCCAATGATTGTACTTCTTTTAGCTTTTCTGATAGCGTCTGAATAATTTCAATCAGTTGTTTTTTGGTTTTACTTTCTAAGTCATTCATTATCCCTCCATTGGAAAATTCTTGTCAATTTGATCTGACACCCATTCAAAAAATATATCATCAGTAATTTTAATTTTATCCTCACCGCTTCCCCAATCGTGGGAAATTACGTAATCAGCCCATTCAGCTTCCAATTCTTCTTGATTTTGTAAATAATATTCATAAACTTTGCTCATAGTCCCTTATTTTCCAATAATGCAATTAATATCGATAAATTAATGCCTTCTTGATCTTTTTCTGACCTTGCTGACTCTGCTGCTGACCTTGCTGCTGACTCTGCTGACCATGCTGCTGACCTTGCTGACCCTGCTGCTGACCCTGCTGCTGACCATGCTGCTGACCTTGCTGACCCTGCTGCTGACCCTGCTGCTGACCATGCTGCTGACCATGCTGCTGACTCTGCTGACCATGCTGCTGATTTACCTAACTCGCCATTAATTACCTTTTTTACAACTTCTAAACAATCTCTAACTCTTGTGTCGTTTGGAAATTCTCTCTCAAAATTATCTAAAACAAATTCAGCACATTCTACAGACCAGATTTGTAATGTTTTTAGTGGAGCAACTTTAGTAGCAAGCCAAATTTTATTATTATAACTAATATCTTCCAAAGCTAACAAATCTGACAACTTACCATTAAAGTCTGGATGTTTATTCTCAAAATCTAAAATACCATCTTCACATGGATTTAATCTTCTGATAAATTTAGAATTAATTTTCATAAAGCTTCCTTTTTGATATTATACATCATTTTCTAATAATTTGTCAAGTTGCCAAAGTTTGACTAATGTTGGATGTACTTTTCCAATAAACATGCCGTCATAATAGTCAATAGATATCTTTGTGTACTGGTCAAACTCATGATCATAACATTCAATTATTCTGTCATCAATTGACATAATAGTATCTATACGTACTTTGCCAAATAAACCATACATCACAACATCACCAGCTTTAAGGTTTAGTTTCGAGTCCACTCATACTTCCTTCCCAACAATATTTATAATATGGACACTTTTTCCCAAATGAATAGCATTGTTTTTTGTCGCTCTTTCCCGAAAACTCGCCACTCTTAATCAATTTTACCAAATTATCAACTCTTTGGAAAGCTTTTTGAAATGATTCCTCAGAAATCTTGTCTTTTATAATAGTTATCCTAATTTTTGGCTCTCTTTTTCTGACTTCCTTTTCGACAACAACATAACTTGCGTCCAAAATCTCTTCACTTTCACAATAGATTGCCAATTGGAGAGATGTACTTACAGAATCCTCTTTATAAGCCTTACTTGACGTTTTGTTATCACAGATATATACTTTGTCAGGCTCGTCAATAAAACTGCATTTAAAGTCAATTTTGCCAGTAATCTCATCTTCTCCATTATTTAGAGTAATTGTCTTTTGGATGTCAAACACTTCAGAAATTTTTGGGATGACTTCTTTTTCATAAGCATCAATTAGCAATAATCCTTTATTGTAAAGAGAAAGCCAATTCATGTAATTATATGTTTTCTGATCTTGTAAACTTAGCTTTTTGCCTTTTTCAATGACATCTCGACATTCTTGGTAAAATGACAAGAAATCATAAATTTCTCCATCAAATTCTTTTAACTTGGAATAATCCTCCTCTGTCAGCAAATCAGGACTGAAATCTTTCTTGGAGTAATCGCACCATTCATTAGTGGCAAGATTTTGATCTCTGGAAACTTTCATGTTTTCGTCAAAAACCTCTCGCCAAGATTTTACCATTAGTAACTTTTCATCATCAGTTAAGTTCTTCTTTTTTTCCAATAGAAGTCTGGAAAAAGCTTCATCTGTCGCATTTCCGAAGAACAATGGGGAGTCAATCTTTTTTGGTCTAATTCTTTTATTATAATGTAAATCGAACTTTTTGGGACATTCTTCGTAAGTTGTAAGAGATGAATATGAAAATTTCATTTTTTATCCTTAATTTGATCTTCTAGTCGCCAAAGTTTTACTAAAATCGGATTGACTTTACTAATAAAAGTATGATTATAATAACTACTTTCTACCAAAATCACAATATCAAGATAAAAATCATAACAAAGAATTTCACCGTGTTTATTTATTTCTAGAATCATATCCATATATTATTACATCTCCAACTTTTATGTCAATCGCCATAATTTCCCCAATATTGGATGTATTCTCATTGTATTTCCAGATGACACTCTGATTATATCATAGTTTTCTACAAGTTCGCAAACATATTTGTCTTCTTCTTTGTGGTAATTTAAAACTATAGCTAAACCTTTGATATTTTTGTATAAGTCGTGCTGGACATAAACTAAGTCGCCAATTTTGATGTTACTCATCCAATCTCCAGAGCTTTACAAGAATTGGATGAACTTTAGTATAATAACTACCTTCTTTTGTAATATAGTCTAACCTTAATTCATTCGGCTCTGTAGTCCAATATTCGTGTTTAAACAAGTATCTAAACTTTTCAGAATCAACTCGGACTATCTTTTCAATTTGAAAATTACCATTTCCTTTATCATATAAATAATAATCGCCAACTTTTACTTCCATACTAAAAATCCAGTCCAATTCCAACGCTTCCAAAGCCTTGAACATCAATTCCAATTGCACCATTAATGTCACCAAAACTTCTCTGGTAAAGTAATCCTGGAACAATTTCTGTACTACTTCTAATAACAGTCGAGTTATTTCCATTATTTACAGTTAATCCTGTTCGCTTTTGTGTTGCCAGTAAGGAAATTCTATTAAGTTTTCTTACAGTTTTTGTTACAACAATTGTTTTAGTAACAATTTTTTCCTCTGGAGCTTCACTGATAATAGTTTTACTTTCACCTTCATCAGACTTTACAATAACAACAACTCGTCTATTATTGGCGTGATCTAAATCACTAGTCCCGAGATTTACCAATTGAGTCTCTCCATAACCATTGGAAATAATCTCAGCTTTTGTCCCAAGTTTGACAAGAACTCTAGCCGCTGACTCAGCTCTCTTTTGGCTTAAATTTAGGTTATAAAGAGCGTTTCCTCGTTGATCAGCGTGACCCTCAACAATGACTTCAGAAACCTTTTTACCGCTAATTTTAGAGCTGTAAACCTCCTCCAATCTTGCGATTAGTTCTTCAGTTGGAATATCACTTCCAGTTTCAAAATGTGCAGCGTTAGACACTGACAAGAAGAAAATTAAAGTAAAGAGAAGTAGGGCAAATCTTAATAAAATATTCATATAATTCCTTTTAGTTTATTATAACCTGACAACCTGACCATTAGCAATCTTAAATCTACAGTTTTGTCCATCAGTTGTGGTATATTCAGTATTCTCAGCAAGTTCGCCAAGGTAAACATTTTTCACAGTTGGAATAGAAACTGTTTGAATATTTTGAGAAACATCGAGGTTTACAATTTCCTTAAACTTTACAGTTCCAAGACAGATTTGAACTCCAAGAGCGTTTAGTCCGAGAAGTCCGTCACAATATTGAACTTTAATTGGGGAATTGTTTGGAGTAAGTCCTGTAAATGAAACTTGACTAGTGACAGATTCTACCATAACAGAATAAAATTTTCCATTAATCTTTTGTAGCTTTTCTTTTCCACAAGGAGATTCGACAACAACTTTATTGGCGGTAATTTGGCTCTGTAAATTTACCAATGACAATTGAATGTTCGCCACTTGTTGGTTTAAAGCTGTAATTGATCCAATGTTTGAGTTGACATCAGTTCTCAAAAGGTTAATTTCAAAGTTAGCGTTTGCCAATTGAGTATTTAAATCTCTAATGTCAGACTTTAGCTTTTCAATTTCAGAATCTTGGAGAGAATTAATAAGTTCTGTGTTGGAAACTCTTGACTGTAAGTCTTGAATTTGTCCAACAATGAGATTTGTTTGGCTTGTTAAATTGTTAATTTGTGTTGTGTGAGCATTAACTTGACTTCTTAAAGCGTCTAAATCGGCTTGTGAAGCGTTGTCTTGAGCTTCCAAGTCGGCAATCCTTTGGTCGAGATTCTGACCTTCTAAAACTAAAATGCGAGCTTCTAGAGCGTCAATTCTGGAGTTAATTGCTTCTTGTAAAGAGACAATCAGTAAGTTTAGAATGTCAATTTCCTTTTTGATTTCAGAGTTATTGTAACGCTCTACAGTAACTTTCTGAGTTTTTCCACAAGAAATAAATAATAGTAATGGTAAAAGTAATAAGTATTTCATTTATTCTCCTTTTAAGAATAGTTATATTTTACTCGTTTTCAAACAGCTTGTCAAGTTGCCAGAGTTTTACTAATGTTGGATGAATTTTAATTAAACTATTGCTAACAATATATCGACAAAAGCTTTCTAATGGTGCTTCGCTGATACCAACATAGGACATACAAGAAAGTTTATACTTATATAAAACAGCATCACTTCTTGTGCTGATAATCTTATCAATATCTCCATGTAATGAATCGATATAATAATCGCCAACTTTTATTTCCATTATTTCTTCTCATCTGGAATATAAATTACTTTACCGAAATCTCCAGGTGGCTTTTGTTTTCCAACCCCAATCCACAGAAAAGGAATTTTTGGGTCAACTGGAATGTCTGACGAGTCGAAGTCCCCAAAATAAAAGATAGCGTCTGGATTATGCTTTTTAGCTTCGTCGATTGCTGGTTGATAAGCTGTTCCTCCTCGACCTTTAAATGTTGGAGTTTTCTTTGGTTCAAACTTATAAACAGATTGAGCTTTACAGTCAGCTTCAATGACAACAATTTCGACACCATTTTTATGTAAACTTACAAGCTCTCCCCAACATTGAGCTAAGTGATAATCTGACATACTGCCACTAGTGTCAACACAATAAACAATCTTTTGCTTTCTCTCAAATTTCTTACCGGGAGAGTAAATCCCATATCTTCTGTGTCTTTTAGTTCTAGTACCAATTTGCTCTGATTTTACAGAATTAGCTTGAAAACGTCTAAGCTCTTTTTTCCAATTAACTTTAGACTTAAAAAGCTCCTCGAGTTTTGCCACTATTTCTGATGGCAAATTTCCAATCCCTCCAGATCTTTCAGCAGCTTCTTTGGCAACTTGTTTAACGACTTCCTCAATTCCTTCCTTGGAATCTGTTGACGATCCCCATTTATCATGACTGTCGGTCGATGTTTTTGGGAGCTTGTCACCATGTTCTTCTGTAAACTTAAGTAGTCTTCCGTAAATATGCTCTGCTGATTTGTTCTCTTCAATGTCAACATGATTTTGATCGTATTCTCTCATTTTATTATTTAACTTTTCTATCGATACTCCTCCAATATCTGCCAATTCTTTCAGATCTCCAGTATTAATTGTGGCATCAGTGGCTAAGTTAAACAAATGATGTTTCTGTGCGGTGTCAACTCCAATGTCTTTATATCTTGGAATATGATGGCAAAGAATGTGCAAAACTTCATGCTTTAATGCTTTTGCAACAAGAGAAACATCGCCTCCAAGTGACATTGATGTATATTCTGTGTCATTTCCATCTTTGTCCTTAGTCTTGATTACTTTACCTTTTTCCATTACAAAGTCAGGATTGATGTATAAATTGATTTTATCAGTGACAGAAACCTCCATAGTTGGAACTTCTTTAGTGTAAATTTGGCGCATTTGATTGATAAAATGTGCGTAATATCTTTGCTTATCTAACAATCTCATAATAGCAAACGAAACGACTTCTCTAGCTTCCATAATTTTCTCCTTAATCTAGTTTACTATTTTTCAAACAGCTTGTCAAGTTGCCAGAGTTTGACTAGTGTTGGATGAATTTTAAATGTATTTTCAGTATTATAATCATGTAAACGGAAGAAAAGATGTCTAATATAGTCATTTATCGGTGTTATAGCAGAATAATATACGTTCCCATCTTTTATTTCTATAACTTTTTCTATTGTATTAACATTTTGAAATTCATAAAAATAATAATCCCCAACTTTTACTTCCATAATTTCCCCAAAAAACTCTCCCAACTTTTACATTGGGAGAGAAAAGATTGATTAAAAAGGAGTGTAAATATCAACCTTTTATTTAACTGATCTGTCGTAATCAACTAAGTCTAAAAAGAACTTCTCATTATTGTCAAGCATTTTCATATACTCTGGCATAGAAATTAATCTAGGCTTTTGCTGATGAGTTTTGAGACATAATAAAGCCATTTCTACTGGCAAGATTTTGAGGAAATTGAGAAAACTTTCCATTGTTTTCGAGTCAACATCCTTTTTCTCTTCAAAACTTTTCATCATGACATCAACAATCTCTTCATTAATCTTGGAAACGACATCCGATCTGATAATTCCATCCTCATTTACAAAAAGCTTTTTAATTCTTGGTACACTTTCTTCAAACTTAGTAAGAACTTCTTCTCCAGTCAAGTCTTTTTCCATTGACTTCTCAAAAGATGTCAAGGCGATTGCTGCTGAAGTTCCCACTAGTCCCATTAGCACTTCTGTTTTAATGTCTTCAGTTAAATCTTTATCTGACATTAGTTTTTGTGCTGACTCCCATGATCTACGAGAGTGGGACACAAAGTCCAATGAAAACTCTTCCAATGAGTTATCATCGACCAATGTGCTATCAGATCTTAAAAAAGATGTGATAATATTATTTTTCCCATATTTTTCTTCCATGTATGAGAAAAACTCTTGTTTAGATGGTTCAAATTTAATGTGTAGAAATCTATCTCCCAATGCTTTATTTGCGTTAATATCAATTAAAGCTGGATAATCTGCTGTGTCTGGGTTCATTGCTGTGACAATGAATGAGTTAGCTGGCAACTCATAACTTCCAAATCTTTTTTCCAAGATCAATTGGAATAAAATTCCTCTAATTTCTTTCGGACAATGAGAAAGCTCGTCAAGGAAAATAATTGAGTTCGGAGTTACTGGCAAAAGTTTTGTCTTAATAAAGTCAATAGCGATTGCGTTTCCTTTTTCATCCCTGACAAATTCTGGCAAACCTTGAATGTCGCCAGAGTCGGAATATTGACCTAAAAACAACGGATAAAAGCCCATGCCAAGTGAATCAGCCAATTGTTTAACAACCGATGACTTACCAAGTCCATGTTTTCCGATTAAGTTCGGGACTAGTCCGTGTTTTGTTGCCAGTTTGATTGCTTTTAGTGTTTTTTGAATATCCATAAATTCTCCTTTTTTGAATATTTGTTATATTTTATTTGTTTTCAAATAATTTGTCAAGTCCATAAAGTTTTACTAATATTGGATGAATTTTAAAAGTAGTATCTCTTTCGTAAGTTTCTAAATGACAAGATGTATATTTAATTTTTTCCATAGATTCTGTAAAGTAAGAATAGCTAACCTTATCATTGTCTATTGCCACAATCTTTTCTACATATTGAAATCCAAAAAACCCATCATAAAAATAATAATCACCTACTTTAATTTCCATTTTGCTTCCTTATTTTATGCAATCTTTTTGCATTCTCAATTCTGTCAGATCTTTCAAAATATTCAAATCTTACTCCAAAATCATAAAGAAATCTTTTTGCCTTTCTTAACAGAACTTTCTCATTTTTGGAATGGAAAGTTTTAATAACGTGTCGCCTTTTTCCATTTAATAACTTCGTATATCCCAGAGTAAAGTTAACAATGACGTAATATTCAATGCCGGTGTCGGTTGTATAAACTTCCGACACCTTGTCACCATTTTCTCTAGTCTCTTTATAATAAATTTTCTTTTTCATTTCTTGAGTAAAGTTACCAATTCATTATAATTAAAGTTAGTTTTACTAAGAGCTGACTTTAAAACTTCATTTGTGATGTCCTTTTCGCTGGAATCTTCAGTTATTTTAACATCATTTCCATTTCTGATTAAGCCAACTAGTTCAGATAAAGTAATATATCTGCTAAAATTGGAAGAATAAAGTTTTCTGTTTTTGTACTTTGTGATATTAATCATTTTAAAGCTCCTTATAATGTTTTTCGATAATGTTAGCAATTTCGTTAAATGAAGTTCCATGGTCGTTTAATAGAACTAAAGAAATGCAACCTAAAGATCCTTTATTTGTTTTTATACCTGACCACTCCATAACCTCTTCAGGTAATACATCATGTTTACCAATAGCCCCATAGATGGTAAGATTTTCATCATTAACATTACACTCAACCTTACCATCAACCAAAGCTAGGTCACACAAAACACCTAAACAACAATGTTTACCATTTTCGTTTAAACGATATTTTCCTTGCTCAAATTCACCAGATCTCAAAGCCTTTACCCATTTTTTCATTATTGATTTTTTCATATTTTCTCCTTAATTCATTTTACTATTATTTATGTCCTGTGTCAATTTATTAATTTTCCTCGCTCCAAAATATCCAACAATAAACAAAGTGATAACATAAACTAAAATTAAATGTTTCATAGACCTACCTCTTCTAACATCTCTACTAATAAATCTTTATCATTTTGACGTTGGTTAACTATTCCCCAGTCTTTTTCTAATTTATTAATATCTTCCATTACTTTAGCGAGACCGGAAAGATCTACTTTATCACCATTTAAAAGCGTTTTTGCCCTGATTTTAAGGTCTTCTAATCTATTATCATTTGGAAAATCAGCTTTAAAATCATCAAAAATATTTTTACTTGACACTTCTTTCCATTTTTTCACTATCTCTGGAGAAATGCATTCAGCTAAATAATATAAGTTTATACGAGTTGGAATTTTTAAATTAACCGGCTTAGTTTTAAGCAATTTGGATAATTTTCCATCAAAATTTGGATAAAGATTATCACAAAGTCTATTAAAGTTTGAATCTAAACCGTAATCTAAAATACTTTTACCGTTGATTTTCATAAATTACCTTTTTCCTAAGTAAATAAAATAAAAAGCAACTAATGGCAACAAAACTAACATAATTCTTCCAATTGGAAAAAAGAGTCGTTGTAAACAAAACAATTATCAGTTTTATTTTCAATTTTGGTAAATTTCGCCACTAGTTTATCACCTTTTTGTACCGTTAAGTTATCCTTTACAGCCAACAAAGACGCCAAATTTCCAGTATTTTTCGCCAATAATAAGACGTTTTTCTGCTCTTTTTTACTTTCAGTTTCAACAAAATAACAAGTAAACTCATTATTATTTTCTAATCTTTTCACTTTTCTGAAATTTAGTCCAGATTTATGTAATTCACCTAAAATTTCCTGACTTGAATTTGTCTTGTCTGTTAAAATGAAAGTTCTCATGTTTTTTATCCTTGGAAAGTTTCAAGTTCGTCCGTTAATCTTTCTTGTAAGTCATCATTTTCGTTACAATAATCGGCTAACGCTTTTAAAATCTCTTCAATTTCTGATTCGCTTAAGTAAACTGGAACTTTTTTCATTTGTTTATCTCCTTTTTAAATGCTTCATAACTTAAAGGTTTTTCGTAATCATTTTCCATTTCTTGATGAGTTTTACTAAACTGGCTTTCAAATTTTTCAATAATATCAGTTTTTTCCATTAGATACTCGAAAAATCTATTGTGAATGTCATCAGTTTTTAAATCTCCAATATGATATCCATCGTCAATCATTTCATTTACAATAGTTTCCATGTCAAAAGTAAATTTCATAAAGTCCCCTTTCCTATATCTTACTTTAAATTACCTATTGTGTCAATTTATTATTTTCCCATCTCGATCATTAACATTCTTTCATAACTTAATTTTATAATTTGTTTTGTCAATTCAAAATCAACCTCACTAATTTCATTTTTAAAATCAGAATATTGATAATTATCGATTTCCATTGGATTAAGATCTTTACATCCAACTTTTAATGCAGTTAGTGTTAATGTTATATTAAATTTAAAACCTAGTAAATTTATAACTTGATGTTCTTTTTCTATTTCATCATTATCACGAACTAAAGCATTACCATAAACCCTAGCATTACCATAAACCTGAGCATTACCATAAACCTGAGCATTACCATAAACCCAAGCATTACCATAAACACTGGCATTACCATAAACACTGGCATTACCACAAACCCTAGCATTACCATAAACCTGAGCATTACCATAAACCCAAGCATTACCATAAACACTGGCATTACCATAAACACTAGCATTACCACAA
>Ga0255166_1000064_pt1 | contig 73410 bp, 83 predicted proteins | sample Atl_Cont_RepC_8d_FD_186013 | JGI IMG/M metagenome (GOLD analysis project Ga0255166, IMG submission 186013) | Freshwater microbial communities from Altamaha River, Georgia, United States - Atl_Cont_RepC_8d | ecosystem: Environmental > Aquatic > Freshwater > River | place: USA: Georgia | collected...
CCATCAAGGTCAGGGAGACAGAAATGCTCCCGTCACAGGCCGGATATACGAGTGCAAGTGTTTCAGCCAAACCAGATCAAAAAAATCTCACGCAAAGTGGAGGAGTCCATATACGTTCATACAGACATCGCAGCAAGGAGACCCAAATGGCAGCTACCAACATCACAACGCAGACCGAACAGAATTACGACCGCTTCATCACCGAACTGACCGCGCTCACCCGCAAATACGGTGTGGCGATCCAGTCGGTCGGTGGGGTTTACCTGGCTGATGAGCGAGGTGAATTTGACAAGCTCACTTACACAGCCGACATCAGCAGTGGCGACCTGTACCCGAATTTCTCGAACAACTAAGGGCAAGCCGAACAGATTTTCTGCAGGGGAAATTCAGTGAATCGCTCCGCCATGAACCAGCTCACGCACAGCCTTGTCCGGAAAGACTGCACCTTTGTAAAGCGGGCCACAGGGCGTACCTGCCAACCTGAGCGACAACCCAACCGGATCGATTGATCCATCCTGGTCGCGGTAGCCCTCTGCCAGATACACGAACTCGTTCATCACGCCTAAAACGCTGCGGTTGGCGGTCTTGGCATAGACCACCTCACCCATGCCATTGATTTCTGAATCAATGAATTCGGCTGGCATGTCGAGTGCTCGCAACACTTCTCGCAACGCAATCGGGAATCGCTGCGCAAGCGTTGCAGCCGGCGCCAATGGCAACAACACAGGCAACAGCGTTCTCTCATTGACCACAAGCGCCATTTGGGGCTTCCAAAACAGCGCAGTGGCATACCAGTTACCAAGGCGCGTTGTACCGGCCCGAGGCGCTTCAAGCTCCGGCTTGATGCGATCGAGAAGCTTCTTGGTGCAGTGAAGACTGAACATGCCGGTCTGAGTTCATGGTTGGGACTTACCCATGATTTTGACGCAAGCCTATGTTGACCACCATCATTGGGCTACTGGATCGGGAAGCGCCGCTTCGCTGGCCTCAGAAAACTTCATGCCGTCGTCTTCGCGCACTGCCTGCTGACCGGTGTAGTCCTCCCAGCGCTTGATGATCACATCCACGAACTTGGGATCGAGTTCAATGAGACGGGCGTGACGCCCAGTCTTCTCACTGGCGATCAGGGTGGTACCGGAGCCACCGAACAGGTCCAGAACAATGTCCCGGCTCTTCGATGAATTCTTGATGGCCCGCTCGACCAGCTCGACCGGTTTCATGGTCGGGTGCAAGTCATTGACCCGGGGCTTGTTGTAGTTCCAGATGTCCGACTGGTCGCGGTCTCCACACCAGAAGTGGTCCGAGCCCTGCTTCCAGCCATACAGGATGGGTTCGTACTGGCGCTGGTAATCCGCGCGTCCGAGTGTGAAGGTGTTCTTGGACCAGATGATGAAAGTTGACCACTTGCCGCCTGCCTTGATCCAGGCTTTTTGCAGGGTGTGCAGCTCAGATGAGCTCATGCACACATAGCAGGCGCCCTTGGTGACCACAAGCAGGTTCAGGCAGGCGTCATAGAGGAACTGAAAGAACCCCTCACCCAGATCGTCGTTCATGATGCGCCGGTCTTTGCCACGCATCTTGTCCTTGACACTGTTGCCGTAGTCCACGTTGTAGGGTGGATCGGTGAAGGCCATATCAGCCAATTGGCCACCCATGAGGCGCTCCACATCCGACAAGACGGTGGAGTCACCACAAAGGAGGCGGTGGTTGCCGAGAATCCACAAGTCCCCAGGTCTGGATACCGGGTCTACTGGTGCTTCTGGGATTGCGTCATCCTCAGTCAAACCACCGCCTGATTCGTCGCCGTTCAGAAGCTCTTCGAGCTCCTTGTCGGTGAAGCCCACCAGGTCAAGATCAAAGTCGGCCGCTTTGAGTTCAGCCAACTCGAGTTTTAGGAGTTCATCGTCCCAACCTGCGTTCTCGGCCAGACGGTTGTCGGCCAGGATGTAGGCCTTCTTTTGCTCGGGTGTCAGGTGCCCCAGTTCAATGACCGGCACCTCCTTGATGCCCAGCTTGCGTGCTGCCATCAAGCGGCCGTGCCCCGCGATCAAGCCCTTGGCACCGTCCGTGAGGATCGGGTTGGTCCAGCCGAACTCGGTGATCGAGGCCGCGATTTGCGCCACCTGGGCATCGCTGTGGGTGCGGGCATTGCGTGCATAGGGGACGAGCGCGTCCACTGGGACCATGCGGATCTCAGGATGATTCATGGGGGTGACCGGTAAAATTGACCGCAAAACGAGAATGTCTTGCAGTGCAGATCAAAGTAGTTCGCGGGGTTCTGGCCCGCAAAAGCCCGACTGAGGCCACAGCATCCGGAGCAGGCTTTACGCCGCTGGTTGCTGGGACCTATGAAGTGGGATCAGAAATTCATGGCCGTCTGGAGGTTCTCCGCGAGGGAAAACCGATCGTGTACCTACCGCTTGAGAAGCTGGTGGAGTACGAGGCCGCAGGGGAAATCGAAGTTCATCGATAGGATTCAGACATCGTCAGAAGACGTCGATGTCATCGACTGTCTTTGACCCCTTCCCAACTCTATTCCGACTGTTTCGGGGGATTTCCGAGGTGTCATCGACTGTGTGTGACTGTCATCACTGTCTTTGCACTCGTGTGTCCACCGTAGACGAAAATGTAGCTGCAAATCGGCCAAATGTTGCAGCGTGTTTTGGCCCCAAAAACCGCGCATTCCCTTTTCGATTTGAATTGCGCCGCTCATGCACGCCAAAACACGCTAATTTCCTCTCTGGTTCAAATCCTCACTGTTTCGGTTGCGCGGCCTGCCTGTTAAGCAGATCGGCCACCACTTGCATGTCCCGCTTCCAGCGTCTCCACGCAGTGGTGCGGTCACAGGCAAAGCGCTTGCTGATTTCCACCCAGTCAAATCGCTTGGCCCGCATCCACACCAGGTGCCGCTCATCGAGTTCAAGCATCTGTACCCAGCGCATGACTTCGAGCATCTGCTCCACATCCTGTGGAGATGGAGGTGCCATGCGGTACACCCTGTGCGGATCCGGGTACGTGTCGTTTGGCAAGATCACAATGGGCCAGGTGCTGGCGTAGCCCTGCACCGCCACGCGTGGCAGGCGCCTGGCGGTTCTGGCCGCATCGACAAAGCGCTCGGCCACCGCTTCGACTGTCCAGACTTCAACCATGGCCACCTCCCTTTTGCTGACCATGGCCTTGGCCGTAGAGCCGCTCGCCAATGCTGCGAATGGGTTGGCGCTCCAGGAAGTCCAGGCGCTCGTCATCATGGGAGATGACCAGGATGTGCTGATCGCGCCACCCCTGGCGTTTGGTGGCTTCGACATCCATGGGAGTGGCCTGCATGCGTCCAAGGGGCGATGGGTAACGTGCTGGAGGGATCTTCATACCTGCCCTCCAAACGAAATATTCCGATGCGCCGCTGGGAAGTCAAAAACGGACTTGTACGGTTTTGACAATGGGTCTGACGCTTTTGACGGTACAAAACACTCCTTCTCTTTATGCGCGTCTACGCGCCCGCGTAAAGAACCAATGTAATGACTCGTCAGTTGTGTCGAAGAGCCAATATCTGAAACCTTTTTCATTGAAATTTCCTCTCAATCATCGTTGTATGGATAGGACCGGGCAGGCAAGGAAGTGGGCTGTTTGAGGTCGATCCCCTGATAGCCACGCACGCCCATGGAGTTGCGCCACTTCTCGAACCGTCTGGCCAGCAAGGCGTCCGAGAACCGGCGTTGCGTGCCTATGTACTCACCACTGAGTTCGGCCCACTGCTTCCAGTCGTTGAAGAGGGTGGCTGTCAATGCCTTGTGGTTGACGCCCAGGTTGCAGCGCTCACTCATCCACCGCCCCATGGCGTCCTCGGCCTCGAAGTACTCTTCGGTCGCACTCACCACGGACTTGGGCTGGACCAGGCCCTGGGTTTGCCAAAGCAGGCAGCCCTGCACCGCCCAGGCCATGATTCCGTCGCGCTCGGCAAGCAGCTTCTCGGTCAAGAGCGGATCGCGCTTTTCTGGAGGGACCGTGATCGTGAAAGGGATCAGGTGCATGCGGCGGCGCATGGCCTCGTCGATGTTGCGAATCGCAGGCTTGTGATTGCCCGCGATGAGCAGCTTGAACTGCGGCCGGTAGGTGAAGAAGTCCTGGTGCATCAGGCGCGCAGTGATGTCGTCACCCCCCGTGATCGCCTTGATCTTGGATTCGTTCCAGCGCCTGCCTTGCTCTGTCTCCGTTGCCGAAACAAAGCGGGCACCACGCAGTCCTGCCAGATCAGTGGGGTGCCGGTCCGAGCGCGATTCCATGAAGGTGTCCATGGGAGCGTTTGCGGCATAGTCGCCCAGCACCGTGGAGATCACGTTCACAAACACCGACTTGCCATTGGCCCCTGTGCCGTACAGGAAGAAGAGCGCATGGGTGCTGATGTCACCCGTCAGGCAATACCCCACCACGCGTTGCAGGTAGTCCTGGAGTTCTTCATCGCCCCCAGTGACGTTCACCAGAAAATTGCGCCAAACCGGGCAATCGCCTTGCGGCGTGGCCGTGGTGACCTTGGTCATGCGGCGGTCCCGATCGTGTGGGCCACGTGCACCAGTGCGCAAGTCCACAATGCCACCAGGCGTGTTCAAGAGCCAGACGCTGGAGTCCCACTCTTCAACCGTGGCGCTGTGACGGGGCTCCGAACGCACAATGCGCTCTATCGCCGAGATCGTTCCAGAGCTGGCCAAGCGACCTTTGAGCTTGGTGCCATCCGCTTGTACCGAAGCAGCCCTGCAGATCAAGCGACACAGGTGCATCACATACAAGGCTTTGTCGATGTTCCAGCGCACACCATTCCACACGAGCCACTTGCTCCACGGCGCGCAGTAGCGCCAGTCCTCGGCGAACTGGTGAGAAAAGGCCATGGCCAAGCCATCTTCGTTCGTGTAGTCGATGCCGTCGACCAACTGCATGGGCGCATGCACATCGATCTGACGCACCACAGGAACTCTCTCGCCAACGGCCAGAAATCCCGTGATGTCAAAGCCGTCCTGCACAGCATCGGCCACATCCCAGCCTTCGGGCTTCTCTGCCGGGGGCTGCAAGATCACGCACGACTTGGCCCCCGCCTGCATGATGGCTTGTGAGGCATGGTCGGCGTATTGCCAGCCAGGCTTATCCCGGTCTGGCCAGATCAGTACGTGCTTGCCAGACAAGGGCGACCAGTCGGTTTTTTCGACGGGAGCGTTGGCTCCATGCATGGCTGTGGTGGCGCACACCCCCAGATCAATCAATGCCTGAGCGCACTTCTCGCCTTCCACCACCACGACCTGCTCAGCCTTGAGCATGCCCGGCTGGTTGAACAGAGGACGCGGCTCTGGAGGAGCCATCTTGCGACGGCGCACATCCCAGGGCCTGAATTCTTTGCGCCCGGGTTCGGGGTCGTAGCGGTAAACCACAGCGATGAGTTTTCCGCTGGCGTCCTGGTAATCCCACTTGGCCGTTGAAGGGCCAAGCTCATCCACAGCAGGTGCTTTGGCTTTACTGGCTGCCACGCTGCTTACGGGCATGGCTGAGGCACGGCCAAGCCAACTCTTGGCCCGCTCGAGCACCTGGGGAAATTGGACCTGCACATCGAGGCTGTAGTAACGGGCGATGAGGTCGAGGATGTCACCGCCTTCACCCGTGGCACGGTCGGTCCACAAGCCAGCCTTAGGGCCAGAAAGCAGGAGTTCCAGGCTGTCACCGGGACCACCCATCACATCGCCGACCAGGTACTTGTTCTGGCGACGTTTGCCCGAAGGCCAGATATCCAATACCAACAGGCCAAGTTGTTCGTTGAGGGCTGAGCGGATTTCATCTTTCTCGCGCGCCGTGTCCGTACCGCCCTCAGCAGCCTTACGCGCTTGGCCGCTGGGGACATCGTTGAAATCAAGCATGCGCACCTCCCGTTTGAGATGCATCTGGGTACTTGACCTGCTCGGCTGCGTACCTCACTTGCCATTTGTGAAGTTCCCGGATCCGATAGCGCACCATGCGATTGATGGAGTAGTACGGGATTCCCAACTCAGCGCGCTTGCGGGCATCGATGAAGTAGTACAGCGGTAGGTTCAGTGCAGCAGAAGCCTGCTCGGCCGTGACAAGAAAGTCCTCCGCGAAGTCAGCCGCCATATGTGCTGGCTGCCTCTTTGGAGAAATCATTGGTTTGGTTTTTTTCATGAAAACAGTCATCCCTGCAGACGGCTTTCGTCGTCTGCATCAGTTGGTTGGTGAAGGTTGGAAGGACGCTCAGCTCAATAAATTGGCTGGGCATCCAGTTGCATACGAACGCTTGGGTACTTGCTGCGTTCGTGTTCTTGAACCATGGCCTCGACATAGGTCGTGACCACGGCGTTGATCAGCTGCAGAGCTTCTTGCTGGGTGTAGCTCGACAGCGGGCGATCCATTCCGATCTCGCTGGCAGCTTCGCCCAAAGGCTTGAGGCACTGCTGCATGGCGGCGAGTTCTGCTTCAGTCGGATCTATCACGCCCACTCCCAAGTCTGCTGCCGTCGGCAATGCGCCCTCGCGTTCGAGGTAGCGCACACCGGCCGCGTAAAGCCGATGGAAACAATCTTGGCAACGCCTTGAGCAGAAGATCCAGTCGATGGGATATCGCTTGGGATGCCCCACCTTGAAGCGCAGATCCACATGGCCAAATCCTCTGGCCTGACGGGAACACACCCAGCACTTCATGCAGCCTCGCCATCACTGCGCCCATGCAGGTCGGCCCTGCACGTTGCCGGGACGGGGGGTGTAGCTGACCCCCGACTGGGGGGCTTGCGCCGCAGTTGTGGGTACGGCAGTCGCTGGGGCCCCGCCAGATCCATGGCCACCACCGGTGCCCCCATCACGTTGCAGTTTGGCTTGCATCAGGTCGGCGTACTCTTTGTGATCGGGCTCAATCACCAGCCGGATGATGTTGCGGTACTCGCCTTGGCCATCTTTTTCAATACCGATGCGCGCGGCAAATTCAGCACCATCGAGGTCACCAAAGCTGCGAATCTGGCGAGCGCGCTGTGCTTCGGGTGAGTTGTCATAGGGGTGGATGTTGCGCGAGCTGTTGAGCACCGCCTTGATGAAGCTGCGCCCCATCTGCGCCCAAGTTGGCCCCTTGTTGGAGTGCAGGCCCACATTGCTCCAGATCTTGCGCTTGGCAAATGGTCCCGTGAGCAGCACGAATTCGCAGGACAGGAACACTGCCCCCGTTTCATCCGACGCCGTGGCATAGCCACCCGTCCAGCCCTTGCTGGCGTCGTCATGGCCGCCGGGTTTGATGGCCATGCGCACCAGGGCCTGGGTGCCTTTTGGGATCAGGTTGAACTCGCCTTGCTGGGCATCGGCGTTATTGAAATCAGACCATGCAGCCTGGTGGTGGTTGTCGTGGTTCATTGAGAAATCTCCTTTGATTGGTGGTGTTTGGGTGAAGATGAAGGCTTTGGGCGCTCAGAGCTGGACATCACCTACCCAGCGGATCTGGAAGGTGGGCTCGGTGATGAGTTCCTTGCGGGCGGGCTGAAATGCCGCGCGCAGCAGTGGGTGCCAGCGGGCGTAGTCCTGCTCAGCCACCGTGAACTGAACCTGCATGAAGTCCTGTACGCGGTCACCTGCAACGACCATCCGTTCAGCGATTTCAGACAGGTGCTTTTGGTCCCAGACGATTTCTTTGGGCTGAGAGACATCGATCTGCAGGTCACCGTCGTCGATCCGGAACCTTGCCGCTTCGTCCTGACCCAGGGTTGCGGCATGACGGATCTGGTCGGCATAGCGAGTTTCCATGCCCCGATTGATCCGGCCACGCATTTGCAGCGTCCAGTCATGGAGCTGCTGCACAGCGTTGCTGAAATGAACCAGTTGGTCTTTGGGCAGACGGCTGATCTGGCTCTCGGAGAGGTCAGGCAAAGCCGCCTGCTGCAATTGAAGGTGATTCATGGGGTGACTCCTTAGGCTGTTGCTCGTTGTGATGTGGAGACGTGCTGGACGCAGTTCTCGAAGGCGATCACGGCATTGAGGGGGTAGTTCACCCGCTTGCCCAGCTTCAAGTAGTGGGGACCGCGCCCTTCCATTCGCCAACGTTGAAGGGTCTTGGGGCTCATTCCCCATCGCGAAGCCAAATCGGCTTCGCTCAGGACTTGCCGTGGGTGCATGTATGGCTCTGAGGCCATGACGCTCAAGGGGTTGAGCGTTGAAAGCGCTGGTGTTGCTAGCAGCATTGGTCACTCCTTTCAGAGAGTTGAGGGACAACGCTGCTATTTCAGAAAATCAATAGGGAACTGATAAGGAACTGATTAAGGAACTTTGGCGATAACTCCAGTTCCTTAATAACTGCCGACATTCAGCGGACATGACACATGAGATGCGTCACCCACCCGGCTGCGCAAGTCGGAGGGCTGATGTGGCGTGAAAAGATCCGTCGGAAAGCGCTGGCCGACGGACTGAGGATGAATTTACAAATCGAAAGCGTAAGCAGCAGCAACCCGGTCCATCGCTTGCAACTGGTCGGGGCGATTCAATGCGACAACAGCCCGGGCAAAAGTCTGTAAGTCGGCTTGGAGTTTTGCGGGTAACTCAATCACTTGCCCCGGCTGCAGAAGTGCTGACAACTGCACAATGTCAGCCAGGTGCTTGTTGATCTTTTTGGAATCGATGACTTCGCCCTGCTTGACGCGGTCGCTCATCTCCATCCACGCCACCGCCTTCAATGGAATCAGTCGGTCCTCGCCCACCCAGGACGGCATGCCGTGCTTGTTTTTTCGACCGGTGAGCACGAACTGGTAATACTCATCGTCAAGCAAGATGGCCGACAGGCTGGAGACCTGCTCGTCCATTGGGATGGGCGTCAGATGCCCTGGAGGCACAAAGCTCAAGCCGTCCGGCACCCGAGAAAACAGCTCCAGCATGAACGGAAAATCGTCGTCCAGCGGTTTCTGGAAACGGTACAGACAGGGCTTTTTCTCAGGATCGCCTTCTTTTTGCTGGTAACCACCAGCTTGCACGAATTCCCAGAATTTCTGTCCAAAAGCAGGTGTCAAGACCTCTACGTGCAAAACGATGTCCAGATCCTTGGTGCCTCGAAACGGCACACCCGCCTCTTCCATGGTGATTGAGGCGGCCGTCCCGCCGATCAGCACGTACTGGTTCTCGAAGTCTTTGAACCACTCTTGAAAAATTGCCTGCCCTCTCACCACAAGAACTTCTCCTCAATCTCATCGAGCGCCATCTGGATCCGGTCGTCACGGTTGTCCCTCAAGCTGAGCCACAAAGACAAAGGATCCACGGTCTTTTCCTTCGCTTGCATGCCGGGCTCATAACGCCACACCTGCACAGCAATGCCATCGGCAATCTCACGGGGCTCGAAGAATATACCTGCCTGCTTTGCCCGCTGCTCATCCTCGGCCGTCAGGGCCACAACTTGCTGGCGCGGTTCATTGAGCATGGTCAGATGAGCCAAGGCGCTCTCCCCAGCCCAACGCGCGTCCGTCACTTGCACAATGCGCTTTTCGTAGGTCCACAAGGTTCTGAGAACCGGTGTGCGCAAGTGGGGCTTGGCCCTTTCCCAAAGATCACGGCGGGTACTTTGGAGCTTGAGGTATTTGGCCCGGCCTCGCACTTCCAGTTCAAACAGTTCGAATTGCAACAACTCGCGCACAGCCCGTGTGGCCGTCATCCCGGCATAACCTAGCGCTGCAGCTTCTTCAAACGGATGCCAGGTTTCCGAGACCGGATGGTGATTCAAAAACCAGATCAACAGCGCCTGAGTGGCAGGGCTAAACAGTTCCTGCTCCCTACGAGGTTCAGCGCCAAAGCGCTCGGTCAAAATCAGGCCCAGCTGCGGTGCGAAAAGCTGCCTGTCAGGAACCACAAAGGCCACACCGTGCGCAATCAGTTGCTTGCGCTCACCGGGGGCAATCTCTGGCAATGCGATGATGACTGGCGCATCCAACAACTCACGCAGCAGTTTGGTGTGTTGGCTTATTTGCTGAGCAGCCAGTGGCTGATGCCCTTTGACACAGGCCAGTGTGATCGGTTGTCCCAGCAGCTCGCCGGTCAACACGTCATAGGTTTCTTGAAGGAAATACGTCAGCTCAGCGGTTCTTGCGCTGCTAGCCACGCGCACGGCTTCCCCTCCGATGACCTGGTTCAAGTACCGGACGGTTTGCTGGAGAAGCGCTTTATCTAACATACGGACAGAATCTAACATTGTTAATGTTAAAAGTCAAACTCTATGTTAGATTCTGCTCTCAAAGGCTTGACGGCTCCGCCCAGACCAGCCGATACAGCCCCAGCCTGCGCTGCCGACTGACCAGTTGTTCATACGCATGCAATGGCCCCTCGTAGGCGGGATCGCCTCGGTTTGCCGCCTTCAGCTTGAACACGTCCATGGGCTTTTCGCTATCGAGTCCTGCCGCTCGCATGATGAATTCCGACGATTGAGCCCGATCACGGTGCGCCCACAGGGCTTCAAACACCCGGGTCTGGGCATCGGTCAAACGAATGGGGCCGTGCGGCCAGTCCTCCAGGTGCACCCAGGCGAAGTCTTCACTGAACGGCCCATGGACAGTCACGCTCGGGATGCCATCTTGCAGGGCATCGGCTTTTTCACCCCGGTCCGGATCGAGCAATCGCAATGCCAAACCGTGCAAGGCAAACCGGTCCTCGAGCTGCCACCAAGTAGCCATCCCCGCCAGAGGGTCCAATGGTTGTCGCACCAACGGCCGTGGCGTGATGACCCAGCTTTGGCTGCGTGGCTCAGGTCCATGAAAAATCCGCAGCCCATGACGCTCGACCAGATCGATGCGGCGAGCCAGCACCACCGGCCGCTTCTTGTACCGACCAATGTCCCACACACCATCGACGATGTGGGCGGTGCTTGCTTGTGGCGAGATGTCCAGTGCGCCACGCAGCTTTCGGATCAGCCATTCATCGTCCAGGCGCCAATTGCGCTGACTGGCTGGATCCAGGGCAAACGGACCACAGTCCGGGCACTGCACCATGAGCCCATCGTCCGTCCTGAAGATCGGTCCACGGTAAAGGCCACAGAAAGCGCAAAGTGCATCCTGGCTGTTGACCACACCGGGTACAACGGCCTTCACCTGTTTGAGAACCTGTAGAGCCGCAATTTCTTCATCGTGCAGGCTGCTCTCAAAGGATGCACTGCCTCGCACGAACATCAAAGCGGCCAAGCTGATGGCTTGCTGATTGAGGGTCAACTCCATTCACACCTCACTCGAACAAGTTGCCGTCCATGGTCGCAGGCTCCTCCTGCTCTCGTGCTGTCTTGAGGACCTGCTGCGCCTTCAAGATGCCCAACTGGACCAGATAGCCCTCAAGTTGGGAACGCAGCTTCTCATCGAACTTGTGCAGGTTCAGTCGCCCCTTGCTGGTGATCTCCACACTGACCACCTGGCAGCGGCTTTTACCCCGCATCGGCGCCAGATAGAAGTTGAGAACAGCAGCTTGGATCGTCCAGCCACGAGCGAGCGGATTCTCAGCAACGAAGTAGTCCTGCAGCAGCTCCGTCACGCAGCGTTGATCGCTGGACGCACTGGCCGTACATTCCATCTTGAGTCGTCCGCATCCACTGACCACGGTCACGCTTTTGACCTGCAATCCGACGAATCCGTCATCAATCGCCTGCGGAATGTTCAACCCCAAGCGCAACGTGGACAAGTTCAGGCGCGGCGTCTGGATCCGCTGTGCATCGGCATCCACACCAAGCAGGTGCTTGGCGAAGGCCTCACACAACATGGCGTGGTACTTGGCCCCGCCACGGATGATGGTGCGAGCGACTCCGGTGGCCTGTGCGTATTCCAGCACCATGTGGATGTTCGGGCTGCCCACCCTACGCTGCAGCTGACTGCCCTCGAATTCCAGTTTGGCCGTGGCCAGGTCCTTGGCGTGGATGGAGACCAGCTGCGTACCGCGCGCCCGGTCCAACACATTGACCACGCAAACCTCGCCACAACCCAACTCCCGCTGATAAAAGCCTTTGATGGCATCACCGAATGAAGCGATCGACTCCTCGTCACGCTTGATGGTTCCCTTGAGCCCCAGGTCATGCTGCTGAGCTTGTTGACCGTGGTGGTCCAGGTATTCGATCTCGGCCGCCGCCTCAAACAGTGCCGGGTGATGGACGTACAGCCAGAAGGCCCGGTGCAGGTCGTTCTTGCAAGCGATGAGTCCCATCAATTCGGTTGGTCGGTCATGCGCAGCCTGAAACATGGCCTGCTTGCCCAAGGGATGGGCCAGCAGCGTGCTGGCGTGCAGTCCAGCCACGATGCGGTCGCGCATAGCGGCATTCGGATGCAGCTGAATCAAGCCAACCAGGCTCTTGGAGGCTTGGATCGAGTCATGCCAGATCCACCCCTCGGGCATAGGCAATGTGTGGCGTTCGATGAAGGTTTTGAGGGTGTCGTCGACAGGCAGGTTCAGCAAGATGTCGGCGTAGGTCTGAGTGCGGCTCATTCGTTATCTCCTTTGTTGTTGTTTGTTTTGGCAATGAGGCGTCTCAACCCCCTAATCTGAAGACCTGGGGCTTGGGATGAGTTTTGCCGGATTGCTGGATAAATATACAGCTTTTTACAGCTTTGTCAAAACCGCTTATCCAAGCCGCTTGGCTGTTGGCCTTGTCTCAAAAAATCCAGGATTTATGCGGATTTCCAGCTCGTGTCCCTCAATGGCCCGCCAAAACACGTTACCTCTGGAGGGGCTCGCTCATACGATTTATGGACGGTTTTTTCACCAAATTCCCCCCCCCATGACAGATCACCTGAACCCCTCCACAAGCCACCTCGGCAAACGCTCTGAAAAGAGCGGTTTTCTCTCCCTGTCGCAGATCAGTGAACTGATGGCGCAAGGCGCTGTCAGTCAACACCAGATGCTGAGTGAAGCCCACAGCAGTCAGGTTTACGCCACTGATCTCGATGAGTTCGTGGACTTCCATGCTTGGCAGAGCGTGAATGTGAACCCGTCTACACAACAAGGAGTTCAAGCATGAAGCAGCGATCCATCACCCCACGCGAACAGCGCAGCCTCGACCAACTCAATGCCATCCAGCGCAAGGTCGCAGCCCTTGACGACTTGAAGATGCCCGAGCTCTGGAAAGTCTGGGATGTGCACTTTCCGCGCCGCCCGGTTCACCCCAACCGCAAGTTCTTGACATCTCGTCTGTCTCACCGATTTCAAGAACTGGTCTTTGGCACCCTGCCACAGTCCACCCGGGAAAGGCTGGCCGACTATGGCCAGCAACTCTCCAAGATCAAAAGTAAAACCCCACTCAAAGCGGTGGCCATGCCCGGCGCAACACTGGTGCGGGAATTCGACGGCAAGGAATACAGGGTTCAAGTGCTGGCCGACGGTCGCTACGAATACAACCGGCAGATTTACGGCAGCTTGTCGGCGATCGCCAAGACCATCACCGGCACACAGTGGTCCGGACCTGCCTTTTTCGGCCTCAAAGCCAAGGGGGAAGCATGAGCATGCTGACGCCCAAACGCTGCGCGGTCTATTGCCGTGTTTCCTCTGACGAGCGACTGGACCAATCGTTCAACTCCATCGATGCACAACGCGAATCGGGCTTGTCCTATGTCCTCAGTCAGCGAAACGAGGGCTGGGTCCCTGTGCAAGACACCTACGAGGATCCGGGCTACTCGGGCGGGAACATGGAGCGCCCAGGTCTCAAGCGCTTGATGGCTGACATCAAGGCAGGCAAGGTGGACATGGTGGTGGTCTACAAAATCGACCGCCTCTCCCGCTCCCTGGCTGACTTCGCCAAGATGGTCGAAGTTTTTGACAAGCACCAGGTCAGCTTCAGCTCGGTGACCCAGCAGATCAACTCGGCCACATCAACCGGGCGACTGATGCTCAACATGTTGCTGTCATTTGCTCAGTTCGAACGTGAAGTGACCGGCGAGCGCATCCGCGACAAGATTGCCGCCTCCAAGCGCAAGGGGTTGTGGATGGGTGGCGTAGTGCCGCTGGGCTATCGGGTTGAAGACCGTCAACTGCTGATTGATCCTCAAGAGTCAGAAACCGTGAACTGGATCTTTGACGCATATGTCAGCACAGGCTCCACCACGCTCATGATCCAACAAATGAAGGAACAAAACCGCTTGACGAAATCAGGTCGGCATTTCTGCAAACAATCACTCCACAAGGTCCTGAAAAACCGGGTGTACCTCGGGATGATTTCGCACAAGGGGCAGTTCTACGCTGGGGCCCACCAGCCCTTGATTGACCAGGCCAAATGGGACTGCGTGCAAGAGATGATGGCACGCACCAGCGAGGCCAAGAACCAGGCCACCTGGGCAATGAAGGCGCGCACCGAGTTCCTATTGCGTGGTCTGATTTACAGCTCCGGCGGTGACCTGTACTTGCCAATGGCGACACAAAAAAAGTCAGGCAAGGTCTATCGATACTACGTGCACAACAAGAAGATGCACGAAGGTGCCAGCCAGAGCAGCATCCCGAACCAACCGGCTGAACCCCTCGAGCAAGAGGTGACGAAACAGGTGCTTGATTTCCTGCGCTCGGGCACGATGCTCACCCAATACTGGCAACGTATCCAGTCCATCAACCCTGGCATTCCAGAACCGCAGGCGGTCGTGCTCATCTTGCAGCGCACGGCGAAGATTTGGGATAACTACTTTGATCAGGTGAAAAGCCACATCATCCGAAGTCTGGTGGAGCGGGTCACGCTGCATGAGGACGATACGGTTGAGGTCAGTTGGCGCACGGATAACTGGATACCGCTACTGGAGACCATGAAGCCCAGAACAACGGGTGCAGAGATGTTGGAACTGGAGATGCCCGCATGATGGAAACGGCTGCCAGCAAAGTCATGAGCGACGACAACTTTCGAATCACCACGCGCGTCCCATTCAAACTCAAACGCCGACCGGGTATCAAAAAAGTTGTGATGGCACCTGAAACGGCCGAAGGTCACTTGAATGGCGAGTGCATGGACAAAAGCAACCAAATTGCCTTGCTCCAAGGGCTCGCTCGAGCACACTACTGGCAGCGATTATTGGATTCGGGCGAGGTCCGCAGTGGATCAGAAATTGCCAAGCTGGAGGGACTTGACCCGAGCACAGTCAATGAACTGCTGAGGCTGACACTCTTGGACCCGTCTTTGGTGATGGAAGTCCTCGAAGGGAGGCAGCCTCAAGAGGTCAGCATGATGTGGTTTACACGGAATGCGCTACCCGATTTGTGGCATGAACAGTTGAAGCCAAGGCCAACCACCTGAAAATGTGTCAGCCCTGCGCTGTCTGCCCATCTGACAATTTGGCGATGACTGCCTTCCGGTCAGTTTGATTGCATCCCTAAGGAACCATTCATGTGTTTGATAAGCATGGAAGAACCATCAATGCGGTTTAAATAGGTCAACTAATCACCACAACTTGGTCGACCCATCAGATGCCTTCGAGTTTGCGTAAGAGTGACGGATGTTGACTCCTTGCCTCTTCAACCGCTGCAGATATTGCAGTCAGATTCTCGGATTCGCAAGCCTTCACGAGCATAAGTATCGTTCCGCGCAGATCATGCACCTCCTCCATCGAAGCCTTCTTTGGCTCAGGAAGGTACTCTCGATTCCAAGAGACGCCGCGCAGTGCCTCTCGCGCTCGTAGTGAAATCCAATCCAGTCTTTTTGTTTGTTGCCGAGCTGCATTTGCAATCCTCGAAATATGGTCTAGCGCATCGCGCAGGAGAGCAATTTCTTCATCCGAATTCATCATCTGGATCTCCAGGGGCAGTTTAGCTGAGCTTCAGAGTTCGCCTGAAGGATTGGAGCGCAAATCCTCAAACCAGCCTGCGACATCATGGAACGTTCAGTACAAACAAGCCCATCCAACCTTGCGGCACTGACTGCACATCTACCGGATTCATTGCCCCCATGAATGCGCCTGTCCAACCGCTGAAAACTTGCTTGTACATAAACCCGCGACCATCAAATACTTGATTAGTTGTCAGTGTGAGTGTCGTCGAATAGACGTAGGCATCTTCAATGGCGTCATTGAAGTACCGCTCGCCATTTCGAGAAGGATCTTCTTTCATTGTTCGCGTGATGAAATTTGCATCGTCGCCAAACTGACCTGGCTTACTCCAGAAAAATTTCCAATACCCATTTCCATAGCCTACCAAGTAACACCGCGTTGGTTGTGGCAACGGTGCAAACTGAGGAACGACACCAAAATCCGAGATATCAGAAATCTTTGCTTGCATGTGAATCGCACCCACAAACACCGCACTGATCTCATTTCCATTTTTATGGGTGGCTACTGCTCTGGCTGTGGCTACATCTGCACCTTGAACTGTTCTGTTCAGGAACTCAAGAAGATCACTACAGAGCTTCTGATCTGGGTTACCTTTCCCAAGATAGATATCAGGCGTGGGGTACGCCCGCTGCCCGCGAAAGGAAAGCATCTCGAAAACTTGGATGAATTTATCTTGCTCATCCTCATTTTTAAAGACCAATTCAGACACGCCGCCACCTTGGTCAGACCACGTGAAAGCACTTGCATTCTGATATTGGGAAATTTTCTGAAATACTTCACTGATAGCGGATGGAAGCGCAAATCGCAATAAATTTGTATCCCCGGACTTGAGGCATTGAATTTGCATCAAATCAGCCAGTACTGTGATCAGGAATCCATCATTATTCCTAGAGCTCACTGCCATTTCTTTGGCAGAATTTACTCCAGAGACAAATGTTTGCTTTGCTTGCTCTCGTTGTCGTTCCATAGTCACTTCTCCTTCATGCCGGGAAAACATCGTTGAAATATCCAAGGCTAGACCATCGGCCAGGGGCTGATTTGGGGTTTCTTGCCCTTCTTGCGCGCAGCAGAGATTGTCTGGAGCCGGTTCGCTCGGGGTATGGCCTGCCCGTTTCCCAGTGGAACACACTTTGAAATGAAAAACCGAGCAGCTTGTTGGCCGACAATTCTTTTGAGACGTCCCGAGCATCACCCGATGGGACATTCCACTGAGTGATGTGTGACTTCAGACTTAGGATCACCGTCTAGGAGCTGTTTCATCCCGAATTTCAGTGATCTGCACCGATTCGTCGTAATCAAAGTCGTCTGAATTGGCCCCCTCTGTCCAGTACTCCCTTGCGTCAAATGGAACCCCGTCGAGATAGACATTCATGATGGTGTGTCGATACATACGAGCCGACATTTTTACCTTTTCCATTTGCGTATAGGCATCGTACTCGTCGTCTGCTTCAACTATGAATTTCCAAGCCTCATTTCGTCCAAGTGGAATGTCGTTGTTGGTTTTATTGTGGATGACGTAACTCAGGATCATTTTTAATCTTTCATTTGGTTTCGTATATATTTCTGAAGTAACCTTGCCTTGACCACTTACCTGGACTTCCCATTGGGTCCCAGCAGGTTGTCCGAACGCGCGACCCCACAAGCTCTTTGGCTTTTTTGGTCACTGCCCCATCCCTGTCAAAGGTTGCAGTTTTCATGTGGCGACGAGTTCCATCAGCGAGGACCAGAACCGTGCAAAACGACCCTCGAATCATTACGCGCTCATTCACCTCGATCAATGTATCGGGTGCAGAAAGCGTGGCCACACTGCTGTCTTGTTTGGCAGCGGCTACCTCGATTTGGTACCGCGCTTCACCCTCTTTGATCCGGGCTTCGAGTTGATCGATCTTCGTTTGTTGCTTAGATCGCTCGACTTCCAATCCCTCGACTGCGCTGATGGCTTCTTTGGCTACCTTTTCCATCCGATCAGCTTTATTGCGGGCCAACTCGGCCTCCTCCCTGGCCATTTCCAAGTTCTTAATAAGTCGAACGGTATCAGCACGAGCTTGGGCGGCAACGCTTTCAAAACGCGCAATGTCCTTGCGAGCAATGCTCGAACTCATGTATTTCAAAAGACCGGCCGAGTCAGCCAAACGTCCCTGCACATAGAGAGGATGCATTTCCAGGAGGTGCTCAACAGTTAGGAACCCATCCTTCCGGAGTGCTGTCATTGTGTTTGATAGACCCCACTCAGTATCCCTGTTTCCTCTCCAAACGGTAACAAGAACTGGAGTCATGTCTTGTGGGTTATGAGCCAGGACGAAATGTCCTTGATACTCTTCTGAATTTTCATTTCTTGGATCTCGAAACTTAGCATCCACATGAAATCGATCGGGGTACCCAGGGTCGCCCCCCAAATCCTTAATGATCTCCAGTTCCAGCGTCTGATTAGCATCAAAATGCATGCCAAAGCGAAGCGGCAGTGAATCAAAATTTGCGTGACTACTTCTGATCACGCGGACTGTAATGGTGCGCATGTTTTCCTCTTGCCTTTCTATTGATTAAGTGCCTCTCACTGCTCAATGGGCCTGAGGAGCAGGGACTACGGGTTGCTCGTGATGCCGCCATGCCCTTCCTCTCCAAGCTGGATCTCGCCAGGCAGCAGGATGCATGCGTTTGATAGTTTGAAGCCCCGGAATCACCTGCTGAATGGCCACTTCAACCAGCGATCGGAGGGGAGGATTGATTTCAAAATCATTGCCTTTGGTACAGCAATTCATCACCTGGTCACCAGATCTGAACGTGGCTTGGAGCCGATCCTGGAAATTTTCTTTCCCTCCTTGTGCCCAAACAGCTCGAAAGATTCGGTCGCGATATACCGCTGTGCTACTGCCCAATGAGCATTGATATTGAATGGCGTTCAGCAGAATCAAGCCATACTCGCCTAACCTTGTTGGGTCAAATGCATCCGGCAAGTACTTACGAATCATTTCACCCGTAAACCCTTTCGCGGGGCCGGGTGCATCAACAAACTCGTCGTTATGAGGTGACTCCAGCACAAGGATTAGGCAAGGACCTACTGCCCTTTGTCCGACTGGGCACCTCAATGGAAACAAAGATTGACCAATGATTTCGGCCAAAGTACCTACGTACTGATCAGGGCAGGCTCTTTGTTCAAACGGACGGCCTTGCAAAGCCACTGCGCCATCCACGATCCGCTCAAATTCGACAGCTTTTACCATTTCGCACTCCTAAGTCTTGTTGCTCTAGAAGTTGCGAGATCCGTGCCAACGAGGAATTTAAATTAAACCCTTACGAATCAATAGGTTACGAGAGTTTTTCCAGAATTTGAACGTAAATTTATTTACTTTAATGTAAATTTTTTATGATTTAAACGCTTGGACCATCTTCCATTCCCAGCCGCTTCATCCAGTTTGAAAGTGTCTGGTGATTGGTGAATCCGAGTAGCTTCGCCGCCCCTGCTTTGCGCCATCCGGTTTTTTGAAGTGTCTGCTTGATGCAGTCGCGGGCAATTTCATCCAGGTAGTCTTGCAAAGTAAGCCCATCACTAAGAACTGGCCGATGGAATGAATTGGTTTCATTGGAAACAGGCAGTAATGCCGACTGAATATCCTGCCCCGTCAGTTCAGCTCCTTGGGACCATATCACCGCGCGCAGCAACGTGTGATAGAGCTCACGCACATTGCCAGGCCATGCATAGCTCTGAATCGCCCTCGCGGCTTCTTTGGTCAGGTGTTTTTGTTGAGCCTCCGGCTTACCGGCTGCATCTGCATTGATATTGCCCAGGAAGTGCTGAGCAAGTAGCATCACATCGCCTGTCCGGCTGCGAAGCGGTGGCAGCTGAAGAATGCCAACTGCAAGACGGTGAAATAGATCTTCCCTGAATCGACCCGCCGCCACATCAGCGGCCAAATTCCGGTGAGTTGCGGCCAAAATGCGCGTATTGATTGGGACAGGCTTTGATTGCCCCATGGGTGTAATCTCTTGAGACTGCAAGGCTCGCAGAAGGCGAACTTGTGTATCCAACGGCAGATCTCCTACCTCATCAAGGAAGAGCGTTCCACCAGATGCCTCCAGAAAACAACCTTTTCTGTCATTGGTGGCACCTGTGAACGCCCCCTTTTTATGACCAAACAACTCCGAGTTAGCCATCTCTGGAGATATGGCTCCGCAATTCACAGCGATAAAGGGACGATCTGCTCTTGAGCTTGCTGCATGAATCGCCTCTGCGAACAACTCTTTGCCCGTACCGGTTTCGCCAAGAATCAAGACTGGAACATCGTATGCAGCAATGCGTCGGGCCAGGCTAATCTGATCCGCGACAACCTGACTTCGGTGAATAATTTTTTCGAACTCTGGCGCAAGCAACTGAACGGCGCCTGTGAGTCGGTTAACCCGATCGCCGGTGCGCTGCAGGTACTCGGGTAAGAAGTCGTTAGCAAGATCGAAGGGGAAATCGACCGTCTCGACACCTCTCTCTCTAGATGTCTGGATCAGCTTGGCTGGAAAGCGAGTTTTGGCCAGAATGATCCAAATGGCCGCCATGGCTGGCGTGCCAGGACTTAGGTGAAAAGTCAGTGAAACGTCATCATGCGGGAGACCAGCTTGACTGAGATTTGAGCTGACCTGGGTATAAATATCCGAGTAATCAATTGGGCTGACTAGATCGACGCTATATAGATCAATCGCCGAGGCTTGGTACCCAGTGATTGACTCGAGCCAGACGCAGAAATTCCGGCTGCGTTCAAAGTCATAGTTGGACAACAGATAGACCCTGTCATACAGGGGTTGGCCGAGCAAGGCTGTGGCAATCGGCCCTAGATCCGCACCTCTCCTGCTCTCGGCGCACTCGTGATCAGCTGCACCGATCCACGCAACAAGCCAAGACTTTGAGTTCATTCTTAGAATGATATGCTAACAAGCCACTCCGTTGCGGCTGGAGCCGACTCTCAAAATTCAGTTGCCAATTGAGATGAGCGATTCAGTATGAGGCTGTTGCCTCACATTAACTAAAGGTCATTATGCAAATGAAAAAGTCGAATGAGGCGAAGGGAACCAGTTTGAGTGATCTTGGAAAGCTAAGGAATTCTCTGAAAAGTGCTGATTTTCAAGAGCAGATCAAGCTAAAGGTCAGTCAATCACCTTTGCTGGTGGTTCACGTGCCAAGCCAGGAACATGCCAACTGCGACTCCCTTCCGCTGCGGTATGGTATGCATTTTGAGACAGACTCGACGATTACTCTGAGTCGAATCACTATTACAAACAAACCCCAGAAAAACACAGACCGCATTAGCCTTGACGCATATTTTCTGGATTCAAACAACAAAGAGCAGTTTGGGCACTTCATAGTTGGCGCTCGCAGGGGCTATGACGAACCGGTTCTCGTCACAGTTTGGCGTCACGATGCAGACACGGAGGAGCATCTCTCTGATGTCATGCGGAGCCTCCGGGAATGCGACTTGCTCTCACCTCAGGCTCTAATGGAGCTTCACCCCGATTACATCAGCGGAGACATCTCCAAGCACGCAGACCTCGTGATGATTCTTGGGAAGAGGATGAGTGACGAGCAAATTAAAAAAATGGGAGAGGCTGTTAGTGCATCAGAACAAAGGACAAACGCGGCGATTGCAGAGCGGAATCAAGCACTGGAAATTGCCGAGACATTGAAGGGGACGGTTCAGCAGCTGAATGAGGTCAACGCCACTCAAAGCAGCACCATTGCAGAGCAGAGATCAACCATCCAAATGCAACAGATGGACATTGATCGACTCAAGCGTGAGCAACAAGCAGCACAGAGATCGGACAGTCAAGTCACCTTGTCTCCACCGGATCTACTGGTGGATGTGCTTGAGAGACAAATTTATCGAGGATCGAGCTGCACAATCCTTGTCATGGGCGACAACACCCGACGGCACATGAAGACAACGACATTTGACCCAACTGGATCAGTGACCGCGCATGCAATAAGTCTGAAGGGCAAGCGTGTTCGTATTTCTTGCTGGGATCCAATTAGTCAGCCTGGAAAGTGGAGCAGCCAAGGCTATTTCAGGAATGTGTATGCCGTTGAATAACTCACCTGCCGACTTGTTTATGCAGCGATTACTGACCGTGGAATTCTGAAACTGAATTCATGCTAACTGGTGCCAAGCGTTCTTACCGGGTTCAACTCCCCTATGCCTAGCCACTGGCAAGGTCCAACCCAATCGCCGGAACCCGCTTGATTACTTGCTCATGCTAACGGACACGTCCACAAGGCGACAGAGAAAAAAGAGAGAAATGTGGTCTCTGAGGACAAAAATCGGGGAAATCTGACCCGTCGCGTCCACAAGAAAAAACGCGGAGGCCCGCAGAAACAGGGCCTTCCGGGAAAGAAAAAGGGGGACAGAGAAAATCTGTCCCCCGTGTGTGGTGGTGGATGGTTGACCACTAGAAAATTCTCTCTTCGTACTCAAGCGTGCGTGGTAGCAAATGAGCGGTAGTAGATCATAAGCCACTGGACTTCCGGGAGGAAGTACGCGTGAATGCAGCTCCGTTATCTTAAGGAGCATGCAAAGTGAGCACAAGCCTAACTGAAATCGAACTTGCAGCTCGATGGGCCATGAGTCCCAAGACCCTCCAGCGCTGGCGTTCGACACACCGGGGCCCTGAATACCTCAAGCTTGGCAAGAAGATTCAGTACCCGCTGGCGGCCATCGAGGATTACGAGAACCAAATCAGAACCAACATTGCGTTCGCAGGTGCCGAAGAAATTTTGCTCTTTCTCCAGCAAGCTGGCCAAGCTGACCTCGATCAGATCCGCGCTGCATGTCTGGGCGGCAAAAAGTCACGCGGCCAAATCCAGAATCACCTTTATCGGTTGACGCGCTGCACACCACCTCGGATCAAGGCCACCATGCTGGCACTGGAACCGAGCTCTCCGGTCATGACTGTCGTCTACAGCCTTTGCTCAGACGATGCTTAATCGGCCGCTGTCCTCACAAGATCTTGCCGATCGATGGGGCATTCCCACAGGCACCTTAGCCCTTTGGCGGCAACACGGAAAAGGCCCCTGCTTCATTCAAGTCGGAAGACTGATCCGCTACCCCGTTGCTGAAGTCGAGGCATTTGAACGTCGGATGAAAAATGAACGCTCCTGGAGCAAACGCATCTCAGTCACTGCATTAATGGAAATGCCGATCAAAAAGATTGGCCGCTTGCGGCGATCCAAATTTTCTGAGAAGAAATCACAAGCCATCATCCAGACCTACCTCACCCACTTGTCCGACCGTCAGCCTTCCTGCTGCCAGCGAAAAGCCATTGATGACTTCAGAACCCTAATGACGCTCAGCATCACCTCCCGCGATTCCGACGAGATTGAACTAGGAGACCACAGGGAAAATTTGACGCCTGAAGTACTTTTTGTCGACTTGATCAACAACCTCGAGAAAACAAGCGCTCTGGTCAACGCTGTATTGGATCAGGCATGCAGCAAGTTACGCCACCTCAATCGCCCCGAACTTCTACGGGCGGTCGGCAACTTCGGCGACATGGTCACACGCCGCAGAGTCAATGCACTTCTCTTTCATAACTTCAAATCCGGCATTAGGAATTGAACCGACGTCCACACATCCGAATCAGATGTCCCCTCGGCCATGTGGATGTCGTTTTGCCGATTCGGCCGAATTCAATTTGACAGCTCATAGCTCGTGCTGCGCCCGCCACCAGGCGCTTTCTTGAGCACCCCCAGCTCCAGCAACTGAGTGATGTCGCGCAATGCGGAGTCGGGCGAGCATTTGGCGATGGCAGCCCACTTGCTGCTGGTGAGTTTGCCTTCGAAGCCATCGAGCAAACGGTTGATCAGTTTCACCTGCCGCTCGTTCAGTGGCGTGCCTGCCCACCGTTGCCAGAAGCGCGCCTTGACCAGCACCGCATCCAGAGTGGTTTGCGCACTGTCCAGAGCGCGCGCCAATGTGCCAAGGAACCACGACAGCCAACCGGTGACGTCGAGTGTGCCTTTTTGTGTGCGTTCGAGCACATCGTAGTAGTCCCGACGATCCCGTTGGATTTGTGCAGACAGGCTGTAAAAACGTTGTGGACTGCCATCGGCGCGTGCAAGAAAGAGGTCTCCCACCGCTCGGGCGATGCGACCGTTGCCATCATCAAAGGGGTGCAAGGTCACGAACCACAGATGCGCCAAGCCCGCTTTGATGAGTAGCGGCTCGCCCGTTTCCTCGTTGGCCCAGGAGAGAAAGCGCTTCATTTCGTCAGGCAGACCCCGCGCGGGTGGTGCCTGAAAGTGGACCTTGCGCCGCCCTGTCGGGCCAGAGACAACTTGCATTGGCCCATCGGCATCATCACGCCATTGGCCGACCGCGATTTTGCTCATGCCGGAGTACCCGGTGGGAAACAGTGCCGCATGCCAACCGAACAGTCGATCAGAAGTCAGCGATTCGCAGCTGCGTGTGGTGGCGTCAAGCACCATCTCAACCACGCCTTCGATGTGCCGATCCACCGGTGCAACCGCGCCAATGTCCACGCCCAGACGGCGTGCGATGGACGAACGCACAGATTCGACATTGAGCACCTCGCCTTCGATTTCACTGGTCTTGACCACATCTTCTGTCAACGCAGCAAGACTGGCCTGGTCGCGTAATGCCAGCCCTACGTCTGCCAAACGACCCAGCAATACACCTTGAGAACGACTGACATGCGCCAACAGCCCGGCCAGAATTGACAAGTCGTAACGCCAGTTGGGCCAGCTGTCGGTCTGCCAGATGTAGAGTTTTTCTCCGCTATTCATGCGGCAATTAAACACCCAATTTCCCGCAAAAACAAGTCATAGACCGCATTTTTTGCGGGAAATAAGTTAAATATTCACCGCAATCAGTCCTCGATGCACGGTCAATGACTGAGTTAATTAACTCAACAAAGCACAAATGGGGAAATGGCCGTCCTCCTCTTTGCCGATCATTGTGGGCAATTCTGTATCACCTAAGCTGCAAATAGTCTTCTGGATTTGAACCCACATCTACAAGTCGTCTGGCTAAGTGCATCTTCAACACCCCGCCTAAATCGGACTCTTTCCACACTTAATGGCAATATGGACTAACTATCACCGGAGACCAAAATGAACGATCAAAGTCACAGCGCCACCATGGAGGACAAACAGCGTTATGTGGCGCTGGACCTTGAATACAACCAACCCAGCGGGACCATCATCCAAGTTGGCGTCGCCATCGGTAGCGCTTCGCAAAACCAGCAACAGTACATTGTCCGGCGATGGAATCTGCAAGTGGATGAGCCCATCACCGAGTTCATTACACAACTCACGGGCATCACCAATGAAGACTGCAGTGCAGGCGTGGGCCTCGCGCAATGTGCGCAAGAGCTTGGAGACCTACTGCGTGAGCAAGACGTATTCGTCAATCCAGTCACTTGGGGTGGAGGGGACTCGGCCGACCTGCTACGGGCGTTCGCTCAAGCGCAGATCGAGTTTCATCATTTCGGCCGTCGCTGGATTGATGTAAAGACTTGGACCACATTGCTGTCATTGGCGCGAACGCCCACTGCCACAGTTCAGCATGGCGGCTTGTCCAAGGCCATGGCGCGCTACAAGCTTCAGTTCGTGGGCAAAGCCCACCGCGCTGATGTCGATGCGTTTAATACGCTGCGACTGTTTTTTGCCATCCTAGATCGTCAGCGCACCCTTGAAGGATGCGCCGCACAGATGAAAAATCTTTAAACGAAAAGTGCGCAGCGACACAACTTCAAACCCGGCCGGGAGAATTGAACCCAAATCCACAGCTATCACTTTTGGCTAGCATGCAACGGCTGTGCATGGAGCTTGATTCCCAGTGCAGCAGTGACTTTCAGGATAGTGGCGAAGCTGGGGTTACCTTCCCCTGACAACGCCTTGTAGAGGCTTTCCCTACCCAGACCCGTATCGCGCGAAAGTTGCGACATGCCCTTGGCTCGGGCAATGGTGCCCAGCGCCTTGGCAATAAAGGCGGCATCATCACCCGCCTCTTGCAGGCAAGCTTCCAAGTAAAGTGCCATGTCCTCATCCGATTTGAGGTGTTCTGCACTATCCCATTTCCGTAGCTTAAGAGCAGTCATCTGCCACTCCTTCATTTGACGCTCCAGATCTCGCAGCGTGCAATAGACCCGAAAGCCTGAATCAAGGCAAACTGTATCAATTGGGATACATTGATGTCAATCCCACCGAAACGGCAAAACCAACTTCATCACCTCAACATTAAAGAAGTCTTTAATTTGCCAGCGCACATTCAAGAGCTCTTTAAAAAGCCTATAGCACTGACCACAATGCTGCCCAAAAGCTGTGCTACGGACTGAGCGTCGCGATGGAGCTCCAAGTGCACTGCTACGGTGTACCGGCTGGCCATGCCATAGTGGGCTCCACCCCTACAGAAATTGCCATTAGATTGGCATGTACTACTCATGCAACTCATTGACATGTATGATTTTTTCTGTAAAATAAGTGTGAAGTAACCACCCCCATTGGAAGCAGGCATGAAGGTCGTTGACAGGCTTCGTAGATCCATTGCCCAACGTCATGACCGAGTGATTCTTCGCTCAGAATTGACGGGGATGTGCAGCCCCTCCCAGCTCACCAATGCTTTGACTCAGCTCATCAATGAAGGATCCCTGATGCGGGTGAGCTCCGGGGTCTACTCCAAAGGGAACATGAGCTCTGAAAATTCAGCTCTCTCGCCCTCTGGAGTTCAAGACATAGCGGCAGAAGTCTTCAGAAAATTAGGCCGTTCCATTAAAAGCGTCAGAACTGAATCAGATCCCAACCATGCAGTAGTTGTCATTGACGGAGGAAGTCATCGACTCAGCCGCAAATTCAAAATTGGCGATACCAAGATCGAATACTCGAGTCCGAAAACCACATGCCAAGCCCCCATCAATCTCCCCGATGACGTGGATGCTTTGCCCAAGAAAAATGTGAGCGATTTTGTCTACAGATTCGCACAGTCACGTCACGTGACTTTCAAGCGCTCTGGACTGGACCAGTGGGCAGAGGCAGTTACCCGTGCTGCCGGAGACGACGTGAAGCTGGATGAGACCGGCAAGCTTCTGGTCACCCTTAAAAAGAAGCATTTCATCAATGGACGGCAGATGGCTCGCTTGATGACAAATCATCTGAGAGAGCACCATCGTGCTTGATCCATTTGGTGACTTCGAAACCCGAGGCTATTTACAAAACGTTGAAGGCCTCAAAAACCTGGATGAAGTCAAGGTGTTGGAACACACCTTCTTCGAGGCCAACCTGGAAGACGCATTCCATTTTTTGAGGGAAATTAAGGGAGCACTGACCTACAAGCACTTCCTGAAGGTCCACTACATTCTGTTTAATGACTTCTACCCATGGGCGGGGCAAGACAGATTGCAGCTGGGCGTGGGCTCCCTCGTCGAAAAAGGGAATTTTCAATTTGAAGAGTCGTCTATGGCACAGCGCGCCGTCGAGTGGGGCCTGGAAATGGGAAACAACCCGGCAGTGTTGACCAAAAAGCCTGGCGTGGTGATGGGGCAGTTTGCATGGGGCCACCCATTCCTTGATGGCAACGGGCGAACAATGTTGCTTGTTCACACAGAGCTATGCGCTCGAGCCAACTTCTCGATTGATTGGACGAACTCCAAGAAGGCAGACTACCTCCAAGCTTTAACCAATGAGCTGAGAACGCCGGACAAAGGTCTGCTGGATGCCTACTTCCAGCCGTTGATTCAGAAATTGCCCGAACGAAAAGTTTGGATTGAGCACATCAAAACTTTGTCTGGACTAGATGGTGCAAATACTGAAGACGACAACATGTCGTACACCGCTGATGATGCGCTGGCCAGACAGCGCTACGAAGAGGCCAACAAGCTGAGAAAAAGAAGCCTGCAAGGCCATCCGAATCCAGCAAGTGAGATTACCTCTCGGGACGTCTAAAGTCGAAGCGAACTACATATGACGATGGCAACATTTCGCTCTGCTTGTAGAGTTCATCTGCAAGCATTGGGCGCAATTCAAACGGTTTTCCAGTAGCGTCGAAGAACACCAGATAGAAAAAATATGCTCTTTGGTGTTCTTTTGAGATAGAGACTATGTGTTCGTTATCTGACAAGAAAAAACGGTGACCTTCACCACCGGGAAGCTTACCAACTGCCTTGACCTCGATACATCGTTGTAGCTTTGGCGACGAATGCGACAGAAAGTCATAGCCATAGCCGGGCCGATCTCTCCGATCTTCAATTTTTAAGACAAGTTCCGGCTGGCCAATTCCTACTAGACGCTGCCGTTCCCATTCGAGTGCATACGCCTCCGCCATCTTGCCGATTCGGTCTCGCTGATTCTGAATATCTTCGAAATTGACCTTGCGATGGAATTTCCTCTTCGGTACAAGGACTGTTGCCACCGATTTTCGGTCATCGTTTCTGAAATAGGTTTGGTACAGGAACGACATGAACTTTGGATTGCTCCATGTTCGAGTGGTCTTGTTCGAAAACTTGGCAACCAATAGCGAGTGTTGATATTCGCTGGACGAACGATCATCGCCAAAACCAAGCGCCGCCCCGAGCATTGCCAGATGATCTGCACTACAGACATTAAGGAAACGGTCAGGGAAGTACAGACTCAGAATCTTGGCTTTGAACATCTGAGACAGCGGATTCTTGTCAATTTCACCAAAATCCAACTGAGATGCTTGTCCAAGCCGAATTAGCTGCAACACAGCAGTCTTTACGGAATGAAACGCATCGTCTTTTGTTTCTCCAAATCGGCGAACGAAGCGATATTTCTTTTGAGGATCTGTTTTTGTTTTCCCGAAGTAGATACCGAACTTCTCAGAAGTTGCCCCTTGGATATTTGCCCACGGCCTAGTTTTAGCTTCAACATGTGCACAAAACGTCGGTCGCTGATGACCAATGACGTAATCGTCGAGTTCTAGGCGTGGAAGTCTCCCCAAAGGAAACGCTTTGAGAAATTCACCGCGCGCTTGAGCGGCAACATCCTCACGGGTCACGTCATAAGTGCTCTCAAAGGCACTCAAATGCACTGCATCGAATCTAAGCATCATTTATCCCATCATTATTTAGACGGCTAGATTAGCGTACGACTCGGTTTTTCTCACAATCTTGTTGTGTTAGCAAAATTACGGTTTTTTGATTTGATAATTTTTCGACTCAATTGATCAAGCAGCGTAGACCTGCAGGCTACCTTGGCTCTCCATATGCCTCACCCGTAAGCAACATTAGCGACAATTCTGGCTTTGATTGGCGAAGAGCTTCAATCGACGCAACATAGCGTCTCGGCTCAGCGTGTGGAATGGCTACACCGTACTTTGCATTCCAATCTGATGGACGCATCTCGAAGCATGCTAGGCCGGTACCCAGGGTAATGAGCTTGCTACCCAGCGGCGTCATAACCAGCCGACACCCACCCAAAATTGTCATGCTATTTTGGTAACGCGTCATCGCTCCTAGGAGCTGCCGATAGGCTTCGAACGGTTGAGACTCCTGTGCATATAGGATATTAGCCGTCGGCGTCTTGCGACTATCAAACAGCGACTCCCGGTATTCAACAAGAAGGCGATCGGCACGGCGCGGGTCCTTGGATGGATGCGGCACAACAGGACAAACCTCAGCCTCTGCCGGAATCGAGCCAGCGATCTTCTGAAGTTGGTTGACCCGCCCTTCGCCAAGTACCGGAAACCACACTAGAGGCCAGTCTTGCACGCTTTCTAGCTGCCAAGTCGCGAAAAAACCTGGGATATTAACAAGGTCGTTGCTTGGGTCTTCGGCTCGAATTTGTCCATCAAGTTTGGCATCCTCAGCAACTAACACTTGAAAGTTGACACCGTTGGCATACAGGGGGTGGGTGCCCCCTTCCACAATCACTTTGCTAGGCACCAACTTTTGCAGGATGTTAGTAAGAAGCGCGAGGTAAGTTGCCCGTGGCAATGAACTGACGTCCAAAATGATGTCCGTCTTACCGTCGATCTCATCAAGGACGGCCTTTACCCTCTGGCGTAGCACGTCACTAGCACTTGTTTCTTCCTCGTCTTTCGATCGCTCGATGGTTACAGAGACTGTTTGACCCAAAGGTGTAAATACCGCTTCGAGCGCGACTGCGTTCTCCTGCGTCAGCGTTTCGACATCTTCATCCAGTTCGTAACCGTCAAAACCGAGCAGCAGCAATTTGGCACTCACGGTCTGCCTCCTGCCCCCCTGCTGTCCCCTCACGAATTCGCGCATCACCGACTGCGCTCGCACATCAAAGCCACGACCAGCGATGTACAGCAACTGGACCGGCCGATCCTTAAGCAGGTCATCCCACAGTTCGTGAACGCCATCGCCGCGGCGAAAAACATAGTGATCCCAAAGCATGTCAGCTCGTCTCCAGGCTCTTGCGGTTGGGCGTAAAACGTCGCTCCATCCATTTCATTAGTTCACCTGCGGTGACGTCTCGCCACCCCCCCATCTGCAGCGGAAGACCGAAATGAGCACAGAGTGAGCGATTGAGGTAGAAAACTGTTCCGCTATCGCGCGACCCAGTGGCCTGACTTTCACGCTGCACCAGGAGGTTTTCTGCAGCACATTCGGCTAACACGCGTTGCAAGGTCAGCCCTGGCGTGCCAAACGCGCCGGGAGTGGTCAACTTGGCTAACTCTGCGCGTGACAGACGAACACCCGTCACACCGGGAGCGTAAGGCGCATTCGGTGCAAACGTCTGCTCGTAGCAGAACGCACCGATAGAATCCACTAATCTTTGAGCACGGGTGCCTTCGGTATGTGATTTAGGAATGAAATCACGCCTGCGAGCGGCGGCCTCACGTAGCAACTTATCTTGTTCCACCGGGGAAAGAATAGGCTCAGATTTACGCAACACCTGCTTGGCCTGCAGGCCAACATAAAGCGCTGCGGCAAGCCCCAGCAGTTCCTCTACATTGTTCGTCGCCATAACGCACAAACGGTCGAATCCAAAGTAATAAGGTATACCCAGCTCTTCGTGCATGAATAACTCTGCAGCGTTGCGAACCTGGGAGCTATCGCGGTCCTCGAGCTCCTCCTCGGTCAAAGTCAAGTCCAAGGACATTTGGCGTTTCGATTCATCTCGCACCAGCAGAATTCTTGTAACGTAGAGTTCAAGCAGTGATTTCAGGTTCTGATCGGTCGTGTACTGGTCCGCACGTGCCAACCACTGGGCATAGCGCTGATTGGATTGATGACGCTCAACTTCACTACGGAAGCGTTCAATACCCTCGGCAACCTGAGCTCGCACCTCACTGCTTACCAATTCGTCGCGCAAACATTGCGTGAAAGATCCCACCGGTACTGCGTCCTGATTTTTCATACGCCGATCCAGGATATTCTGCGCATAGGAGACGAATTGGTTCACCCCTTTGGCATCGCTCCACATCCTGTCAAGGTTGTATTCACGCAGATCGCGCCCCTCGCGGGCACCCTGTGAGAGTAGTTCAGTGCCGAGTGCAACGGTACGTTCTGCTAACCAGATTGGGAGGGCGGGACGCATTACAGTCAGCTCGTCTACCAGAAGCGCCCTTTGCTTACGACGCAACTTGTGCATGTCATCGACCATCAGGAGCCGCTTAGCGGCAACAGCCCGCCCCTCATGGACGAAAATAACGGACTGCAACCAAAGTACGCCTTCAAATCGGAACTGAACGGGTAGCGCCATGTTGACAGCTCCCGTGAACGTGTCTAACTGAGCATAAACCTGTTGCTCGTGCTCCTCGGCCCAGGTCGCCAACTCCAAAGCGTTCGTTATTGCCGGGATGCCCTTTAGGCCATCCAGGGCAGAATGGTCGAGTGACACTTCAGCCAATTGCTCAGGAGTACTAAAGCCCAGCAACGCCCCCAAGCTGCGTAGCGTTCGCAGCACAATTCGACAATCCAGCAGCGCGCGGAAAAGGCCCTCGTGCTGCAGGCTTTCACTGGCAGGCAGATCGGCATACCCCGATGCGCAACTAAGATACACACCCAAAAGCTGCGGGCTTTCGCCTTCGGTTAGTAGTCCGCGATTCAGTAGTTTTTGGAAGGACTCTGACAATTCGGGACGATTGCGAGAGTGCCAGAAAGCACGTAGCGCGGACGGAGTGAATGCCCGCAGCAAAGTGGTCTTACCAGCACCAGGTGTGCTGCGAAACACGTGAACCGCACCATCGAATGCATCTTCGGCCAGTTTTTCTAAAATCTTTGGCGAGAAAAGACGTACAAACTCCATATCCGAAGTCGTGCGCTCAGACATTCGCTCCAGGAAAGGATTAACGTTGTATGCCATCAGAACTCCCGATGACGGCTGACCCTAGGGAACAGCCCGTGCGGCTTGAACTGTTCCGGCCCCCACAAAATATAAACCGAGTTATTCGGCGTGTTGTGTCCCAAAACCACTGGCAATGCACATCCGGCGAAACCCAGACTAGCCTCATTTGTCCCGCCTACGAGGAAGTGCTTATCGACCACACTACTGTTGGAGTAGGCAGGATTAGCAAGTAGCGCTTGCAAAGCAAGATTGACATTGTTGGTAAGCGAGACCTCAGGCTCGATTGGACACAGCACGCGCACTTGCAGAGGCTTGAAGCCATGATCCGTCGTGAACCGCTCTGACCAATATTCAATGTGGTCAATCGCCTGACGGGTTGCGGTGTAAAGCATTAAGAACACTTCATAGTGCGACGGGTCAACCATGCCACTCTGATGTAGCCGTTGGTAGATCTTTGGCAATTTTCCCTTGAACCGGCGAGAAGTACCGTCGTATCGGATGTAGGTATTGCCGCTACCCGAGAAGTCATCTAGTAACCAGATCAGATTGAAGTGTGGAGCATCTGACACGAATCCAGCGTGTGTCAACGATACTTTCAACCCTTCGAGCATGTCTTCAGCCTTTTCATCACCCAGCTCATAGGCTTGCCAGATCTGCTCGTTACTGATCTCTCCATCGCTAGCACGCCGCAATTCGTTGGTTCTCGCACCATCGCTCAAACCTAGATAAAGAGATGTCAAGCGCAGCTGCTCAAAACGTCGATGACGAGCAATTTCCTGGACTCTGAAGGAGGGGATCTCATGTTCTTCAGATACTAATCGGATACGCTCCTGCACGATCCAGTCGCGGTAAGCAGTTCGCACCAAATGGGAAAACTCGGTATCAGAAATGAACACCAAGTGTTCCATGACCAGTTGCAAAGCGGCCTGCCGATCCTGAGGTTCGAACTGATGAAGCCATAACGCCAAGCTCTCAATGAAGCGACGCCCTGGCCCGAAACGCTGGTAATGGTCATATTTGAAGTCGGCTAGGAGTTGCAGGGTAGGCAACACCTGTGGGACGATTTCCAAATCGTCCCAACCCATAACCTTGGCCAGTAACTTGGCTGCATTCTGGTCATGCATCGTCAGCAACTCCGTTGTCCCGCGCCTCAGGAAGATCCAGCCGAAATACGCCACCATCCTCTAGCGTAATTCGATCCAAGTACCACAGCGTAGCATCGACATCACGCTTCTCCGCGGGCGCAAGCTTCCAAGCCCGGTCTAGTCGGCGCGAAGGCATGTCCACACTTAGCGAGTATCGGTGCTCGAGCAACGCGGCATCATTACCCGGCCACGCCCCCTGATCACCCAAAGTCAGGATTTCGTAGGGGTCGACCTTGTTCTTCTGAATGATGTCGGCCACAAGAGCAGACTTGCTGACTCCTTTAGCAAGAATATCGACCGAATGCTTGCTCCGAACCATGGTGGAGAGATCGAGACCCGCTTGACGCAGAGCGTCGGCGATAACAAACCACATACCATCGGTCGTCAACCCTTCGGAAAACCGGACGCTGACCTGGTAGGGATGCGTAGTTCGATGTGTCAGGATTGGCACCCCCATCGACTTCAGACGTACCACGATGCGCGTCACATGACTGAGAAACTCGCTGGTCTCAGTCGAAGGTACTGGTGGCGTATCCGCTGCAGCAATCCAGCCCCCGTTGTATAGACCCAGCTTGATTCTAGGCAGGACGTCGCGCGGCATAACTTCTTCTAGGCAGGTCTGAATCGACCCTCCTCGACCAGAGGCAATGCCGACCACTACACCTGCACGTGCCAAACGTACCAGATGCTCCACGATACCGAGCGGCGGCGGCAATTCCTTGGTCTGAGAACTGCAAAGTGTGCCGTCATAGTCGAATACCAAAGCTTTGAAGCGCTGCGCACGAATCGTGTCAGCAAAGGCTCTTGCCGCACGGCGCATGGTTCCATGATCTCTCCGAGAAGGCCAATGCGCCCCTAGAACCTCATACTTGGATTGCTCCTCCGCTGGGCCTGCCGGCTGTGGCAACGGGATGACATCACGCAGATTCGCATAATGAATCTCTCTACCGTAGGTTGGCACCTTCGGCCGCCCTGGGTCGACACCGAGTTCGCGACCGACTGCTGCAACTAAATGCATCTGCGCTACAAGGCCAGTTATCAGATGAACCGGATCAGAGCCAGATAGCGGCATCGTCAGTGTCGGAATTTCACTAGGAAACTTGCTGCGCATTTCGTTCCACAGCTGGCCCAGAGATGGTTCGACCAGTGCCAAGATGGCGCAATCCTTCGGTCGCTGCGCTAACCACAAGTGTCGACCATGAGCAAACGAACGAAGATCGGCCAATTGAGTGTGCAGAAGCGCGCCCTCTGACAGCTTAGATTCCAAGTCAGTGGCTACAGCTCTCAGCAGCGGCGAATAGACGACCGTGAGTGCACCACGTTTAACCGCCTCGACAACGAATGGCCGGGCTACCCCAAGCCATTCTTGAACAGTCTGTTCACCCAATCGCAATTCTGTGACATTCGACGGCATGAGTTGAGGACGGCCATTGAGCTCCCCGTATGCTCGCGCCACCAGCACAGCGTCGAGCAACAGACTGTTGGTAGCAAGGTAACCATCCTTCTTCTCCAACTCAAAAACGTACGGCTTCACGCCCGAAAAATCCTGAACATGCTCCATAAGTGGGCTGTTCTGCCGATTAGTCAGCACATGCACCGTACGCGAACTGAAGCGTCGTGCGCGCTCAAGCGCCTCCACAATGTCGGGGTTTTTACCTTCAGCCGATATAAGAAAGACTGGGCTAGAGGAAGCCAATGATGGCGAGCAGATGATCTCCAGCGGTGTCGAGGGCCGAGAGACTCGGCCGGTGTAGGCTTCATGCAAGCTGCACAACAGGGATGCCACAGTGAAGGATCCTCCCGAACCCACACCGATCATGCTTGCTTCAGCGGTACTGGCGATTGCTAGTTTTAGCGCTCCGATGTCGGCGGCGCACGCCGCCGAGTAGGTATTACCCAACTGTGCGAGTTCACCCTCATAGTGGTTGGGCGACAACGCTGCTCCGTCAGCAATCATGCAGTTGCGGCCGCCCGTTTGGAGTCAAGCTTCGTACTCATCTTCGATGTCTTTTTAGCTACAACCGAATGCTTGGCGGCACTCTTGCGTGCAGGGCGTTGCATTGCATACACCGCACGAAGCTCCATCAACATCACCCCCAACATGTTCTCCCCCTTTCCTCCTACCTCACCCCAAAGTCGATTAACGGCGTTGTTGACGGTGCCCGCCTCCACAAGCCTGGCCTCACCGGTGGACAACAGAAGCTCACGCAGGTCTGCGTGCTGGTCGAACTTAGCACGCAGCACCGCACGCATTCGGTCGAATTTGATCTGAGCCCAATCGGGCACCACATCCCAGACATACAGACCGTGTGCCGCCATCGCGGCCAGGGCAGGAGTCGGCGCGTTGAGAATCCACTGGCGTACCGCCGGTTTGATCGCCTTGCCTGCCTGATATGCGTGTTCCGAGGTTGGGTAAACCGTCCCCTCAAATTCCACAGGACACCTAAACAGATTACTGAAGGCGCCGAACGGCTTCTCGTTTGCGCGGTAAAAACGAATTTCCTGGACGGCAATGCTGTCGGTGGCTGGGCGTTTGCGCGCTGTCTGCGGCGTCTTAGTCATTGGAGGGATTCCTTGGAAGATTGTTCGGGGCTCAGCCCCAACACGCGGCAGTGATTGACGATCAAAATTTCCAGCAAGCTGGTTAAGCTGCGGTGGTCATGCTCTGCCGCAGCCTCTGCTGCGGCCTTAATCTTTGGATCAATCCGGACAGTGATCGTGGCAGTCTTGATCTTGGGACGTCGCATGATGATCAATTGTCAATGTATGAAAGGGGAATGTGAGCGCTTAAATGTACTGCATTTTGCGGTACATAAAAGTACACATGTCTTTCGCAACGGCAATGATTCTGAAAGATTTGTATTTTTTGAATATTCACCAACACCTCCAGTTCCCCAAAGATTTATGACAGCTTGATGTGTTCAAGTTCAGAAGAAATTCTTTAAAAATTGGATGCACTCCTCAAAACAAAGATCTTTGTGTCACTCCTTGGTCAAATTTGAGCATTCTGTGCAGTTAAAGTACATCATATCATCATAATGATGATATGATGTACTGGAAATTAGCCTATCTGCAAGCAAAGGTTATTACTGGCATGAAAGCCCAGCGCGTCGAGAACTTGAGTCACGCCCAGCGCGAGCGACTGGCCTACATCGACTTTCGCCTGTACTTCCTCGGTGAAATCGGTCGTCCCGACCTGATTGAGCGTTTCGGTGTGGCTCCGGCAGGTGCGACGCGCGACTTGGCGCTTTACCGTGAAATCGCGCCGCAGAACATCACCTTTGACGGTAGAAATAAGATCTATCGCATTGGGCAGGAGTTCGCCCCAGTGTTCGACCACGCACCTCAGCGCGTGCTGTCAGCGCTGGCTCTTGGCTTTGGCGATGGCGTGAACGGGACAATGCAGTCCTTGCTGCCGTGTGAATCACCCACTTCCTTGAGCAGCCCAAAAATGGATGCGCTGGCCCCAGTCTGCCGGGCGATCCACGCCAACCGGCCAATCGCCATTCGCTACCAATCGATGAGTAGTGGAAAGACCGAGCGGATCATTGTGCCATTTGCCCTCGTGGATACCGGTCTACGCTGGCACGTCCGCGCCTTTGACCGCAAGAGCGGAGAGTTTCGGGACTTTGTCGTCACCCGTATCGAAGCGCCGACGCTGCTCGACGAGGAGCCACGGGCCAACGAACGTCCGGATAACGATATCCAGTGGACGCGCATCGTCGAGCTGGACTTCGTGCCGCATCCTCGCCTCGAGCGCCCTGAGATCATCCAGATGGACTACGGGATGACCGACGGCTCGATTCGGATGCGCGTGCGCGCAGCTGTAGCAGGCTACATGCTGTTACGCTGGAGTGTGGACTGCTCGTCCGACCACCATCTCAAGGAAGAACAGTATCGCCTATGGCTCAGCGATCCGCTTGCGCTTTACGGCGTAGAAAATGCAAAGCTCGCGCCAGGATATCGATCACCAATCAGTATTTGAAGAAATAACAAAATACGAATCGAAAAGAAAATAAAACTATGACTAGTATCCAACAACGCGCCGAACTACAACGCCGCATCTGGCAAATCGCCAACGATGTACGTGGGGCAGTCGACGGCTGGGATTTCAAACAATATGTACTCGGCGCCTTGTTTTACCGCTTCATCAGTGAAAACTTCGCCAGCTACATCGAAGGCGGTGATGACAGCATCCAATACGCCGAGTTGACAGATAGCGTGATCACTCCAGATATCAAAGACGATGCGATTAAGACCAAGGGCTATTTCATCTACCCCAGCCAGTTGTTTGCCAACGTGGCTGCTAACGCTAACACCAGCGTAAGCCTGAATACCGACCTTGCTACCATCTTTGCCGCCATTGAAGCGTCCGCCAACGGCTACCCCTCCGAACAAGACATCAAAGGCCTGTTTGCTGACTTTGACACCACCAGCAACCGCCTCGGCAACACTGTCAAAGACAAAAATGCCCGGCTCGCCGCAGTGCTCAAGGGCGTAGCCGAGTTGGACTTCGGCGACTTCGACGCCAGCCATATCGACCTGTTCGGCGATGCCTATGAATTCCTCATTTCCAACTACGCTGCCAATGCCGGTAAATCGGGCGGCGAGTTTTTCACGCCGCAACATGTGTCCAAGCTAATTGCCCAATTGGCGATGCACAAGCAAACCAGCGTCAACAAGATTTACGACCCCGCCTGCGGCTCCGGCTCGCTGCTACTGCAAGCCAAAAAGCACTTTGACGCGCACATCATCGAGGAAGGCTTTTTTGGGCAAGAAATCAACCACACCACTTACAACCTGGCGCGGATGAACATGTTCTTGCACAACATCAACTACGACAAGTTCAACGTTCAGCTTGGCAACACCCTGATCGACCCGCATTTTGGTGATGACAAACCCTTCGATGCCATCGTCTCTAACCCGCCCTATTCGGTGAAGTGGATCGGTTCGGACGATCCCACTCTGATCAACGATGAGCGCTTTGCCCCGGCGGGCGTTCTGGCTCCCAAATCCAAAGCCGACTTTGCCTTTGTGCTGCACGCGCTGAGTTACCTCTCGAGCAAAGGTCGCGCCGCCATCGTCTGCTTTCCCGGTATTTTTTATCGCGGTGGGGCCGAGCAAAAGATCCGTCAGTATCTAGTGGATAACAACTACGTCGAATCCGTGATTTCGCTAGCGCCTAACCTGTTCTACGGCACAACCATCGCCGTGACCATTCTGGTGCTATCCAAACACAAAACCGACACCACCACCCAGTTCATCGACGCCAGCGGCCTGTTCAAGAAAGAAACCAACAACAACGTTCTGCTGGACGCGCACATCGAACAAATCATGGCCGTGTTCGACAGCAAGGCGAATGTGGATCACGTTGCCCAATCTGTCCCTTTCGAGAAAGTGGCCGCCAACGATTACAACCTGTCGGTCAGTAGCTACGTCGAAGCCCGCGACAACCGCGAAGTCGTGGACATCAAGTCACTCAACGAGAAGATTGCAAACATCGTAGTGCGACAGACGGAGTTGCGAACGCAGATTGATGCCATCGTTGCGGAGTTGGAAGGAGAGGAAGCATGAGCCGGATTGATGATCTGATCGCCAAACACTGCCCGGATGGTGTGGAGTTCAAGGAACTTCAGGAGCTTTTCATCACGAGGAATGGCTACACACCTTCGACGACGAACAAAGCCTACTGGACTGACGGAACCGTGCCGTGGTTCCGAATGGAGGACATTCGCGAAAACGGACGAATTCTCGGCGAATCGTTGCAGCAGATTACCGAGGAAGCCGTAAAGGGCAGCAGACTATTCCCCGCCAACTCGATCATTATCGCAACTTCGGCCACCATCGGTGAACATGCGCTCATCACTGTTCCACACCTGTCAAACCAAAGATTCACATCGCTCGCGTTGAAGCCGGAGTTCATTGAGCGACTCAACATGAAATTCGTTTTTTACTACTGCTTTGTGCTTGATGATTGGTGTCGCAAGAACACGACGACATCTAGTTTTGCGTCGGTCGATATGAATGGATTCAAAAAATTCCGTTTCCCACTGCCGCATATAGAAGTTCAGCGCGAAATCGTGAAAGTGCTTGACACTTTCACGGAGCTGGAAGCGGAGCTGGAAGCGGAGCTGGAAGCGGAGCTGGAAGCGCGTCGGCGGCAGTACAAGTACTACCGCGACGCGCTTTTGTCGTTCGGCGAACGCACGGACGCTGAAGCAAGCAAGCAAGCAAGCAAGCAAGCAAGCAAGCAAGCAAGCAAGGATAACGACCTTGAGTGAGATTACAACCACTATTGCTTCGGGTAGAAACAAGCAGCGAATGAGTGAGGGTATCTATCCGGTCTATGGTTCGACTGGCCTTATTGGTTACTCAGACAAACCCGCCTACTCAGGAGATGCTCTTCTTGTGGCTCGCGTAGGTGCGAACGCAGGACTGGTCAATGCCGTGAGTGGCGACTTCGACGTATCCGACAATACGCTCGTCGTCCGCCCAAGTTCAGACTGGGATGTTCGCTTTGCATTCCATCAGATGACTCATATGAACTTGAACCAATATGCAGTCGGCGGTGGCCAGCCTCTTGTAACGGGAGGGCTTTTGAAGAACTTGAAAGTACTCTTGCCTCCACTCAAAGAACAAGAGCGCATCGCTTCCATCCTCGACAAATTCGACGCGCTGGTGAACGACCTGTCCTCCGGCCTGCCTGCCGAAATCAAGGCGCGCCGCCAGCAATACGAACATTACCGCGATCGACTGTTGAACTTCCCAAAGTTGGAAGAGGTAGCTGTCTGAGATGAGCAAAACGCTAACCGAAATCGCTCAACAGCTGGGAGCCGCCGACAAAAAGATGCAGCTGATCTATGCCTTCAACGGCATGGGCAAGACGCGCCTGTCGCGGGAATTCAAGCAGCAGATTGCGACCGAGGCCGACGGCGATGAAGACGCCGATCCAACCGCGCTGTCGCGCAACAGAATCCTTTATTACAACGCGCTCACGGAAGATTTGTTTTACTGGGATAACGATCTGGCGGGCAATGCCGAGCACAAACTGAAAATCCAACCAAACTCGTTTACCGACTGGGTGCTGAAGGATCAGGGGCAAGACCAGAACATCATCACAACCTTTCAGCGTTACACCAGCGATAAGCTCACACCGCGATTCAATGAAGAATATAAAGTCATAGGCAATGACGACAAGGAAAGCACCGTCAAAGCCTTCTCTGAAGTAACTTTCTCTCTTGAGCGTGGCGATGATGAACACTCCGGAAATTTGAAAATTTCCAAGGGCGAAGAAAGCAATTTCATCTGGAGCTTTTTCTACACGCTGATTGAGCAGGTAATTGGCGTTCTCAATGTTGCCGAGCCGGAAGAACGCGAAACAGACCAATTCGATCAGCTGAAATATATTTTTGTTGATGATCCGGTTAGCTCACTGGATGACAATCATTTGATTCAGTTGGCCGCGGATTTGGCGCAGCTGGTCAAATCAAACGAATCCAGTGTCAAATTCATTATCACGACGCACAATCCGCTTTTCTTCAATGTGCTTTGCAATGAGTTTGGTAGCGATGAAAAAACCGAGCGCTACAACTGGAAGGCAAAGTGGTTCAGCAAGTCACGGCTGGAGAAAAATGCGGACGGCAGTCTTCAATTGGTAGAGCAGCCAAACGATTCTCCGTTTGCGTATCACCTGCATCTGCTATCGCTGCTTGAAGAGGCAATAAAAAGCGGTCAGATCGAAAAATATCACTTCAATCTTCTCCGGAACATTCTCGAAAAGACGGCAACATTCCTCGGATACAAAAGGTGGGAACACCTTCTGCCGGAAACAGACGACGGCTTGCCCAACCCGTACGCAAAGCGAATTGTGAACTTCTCAAGCCATTCGAAACATGCTGCCGAAGAAGTGTCACCACTGAAACCTGAAGAGAGACAGGTTCTGGAAAAACTGGTCAAGCACGTTGTCGAGCAACATCGATTTTGGCAGGAAAAAACCACATGATCGAATACAGCACCATCGCCGAATCGAAACACTTCATCGTCCTGGACAAATACACACAGGAATGGAAAGTCGCAGAAAGTTACCAGAGCGAAAGCGATCTAGAGCGGGAATTTGTTCAAGATCTGGTCAATCAGGGTTACGAGTATCTACCCGGCCTCAATACGCCTGAGTCCCTGCTTGCAAATGTACGCGTGCAGCTGCAAACGCTCAACAACATGCAGTTTGCAGATGGCGAGTGGTTGCGTTTTGTCGAGACCTGGTTGGACAAGCCTAGTGATGGCATCGTTGAGAAAACCCGCAAGATTCACGACGACTATATCCACGACTTCGTCTTTGACGATGGGCGCATCCAGAACATCTACCTGCTGGATAAGAAGAACATCGCCCGCAACAAGGTGCAGGTGATCAAACAGTTCGAGCAGACTGGCAGTCACGCCAATCGCTATGACGTGACGATTCTGGTGAATGGCCTGCCGCTGGTTCAAGTGGAGCTAAAAAAGCGCGGCGTCGCGATTCGTGAGGCTTTTAACCAGGTGCACCGGTACAGCAAGGAGAGCTTTAACAGCGAGCATTCTTTGTTCAAGTATCTGCAGCTTTTTGTGATCTCCAACGGTACCGACAGCCGCTACTTCGCCAACACCACGGCACGCAACAAGAACAGCTTCGACTTCACCATGAACTGGGCGAAGGCGGACAACAGCCTGATCAAGGATCTGAAAGACTTTACCGCCACCTTCTTCCAGAAGCACACCCTGCTTAATGTGCTGCTGCATTACTCGGTGTTTGATGTCAGCAACACGCTGCTGGTGATGCGCCCGTACCAGATTGCCGCCACGGAGCGCATTCTGTGGAAAATCAACAGCGCGTATCAAGCCAAGAACTGGAGTCAGCTTGAGGGTGGTGGCTTCATCTGGCACACCACCGGTTCGGGCAAAACCCTGACCAGTTTCAAGGCGGCGCGTTTGACCACGGAGCTGGACTTCATTGACAAGGTGTTTTTCGTGGTGGACCGCAAGGATCTGGATTACCAGACCATGAAGGAATACCAGCGCTTTTCACCCGACAGCGTGAATGGCTCGGACAGCACCTCCGGGTTGAAACGCAATCTGGAGAAGGACGACAACAAAATCGTCGTCACCACCATCCAGAAGCTCAACAACCTGATGAAGAGCGAAACCGACTTGCCGATCTACGGCAAGCAGGTGGTGTTCATTTTTGATGAATGTCACCGCAGCCAGTTTGGTGAAGCCCAGAAGAACCTGAAGAAGAAGTTCAAGAAGTTCTATCAGTTTGGCTTTACCGGCACGCCGATCTTCCCGGAAAACGCCTTGGGCGCAGAAACCACTGCCAGCGTGTTTGGCCGCGAATTGCATTCTTATGTGATTACCGATGCGATCCGTGATGAAAAGGTGCTGAAGTTCAAGGTGGATTACAACGATGTGCGCCCGCAGTTCAAGGCCATTGAAACCGAGCAGGATGAGAAGAAACTCAGCGCGGCGGAAAACAAGCAGGCTTTGCTGCACCCGGACCGTATCCGCGAGATCACGCAGTACATCCTGAACAACTTCCGCCAGAAAACCCACCGTCTGCAAGCGGGCAATAAAGGCTTTAATGCCATGTTCGCGGTCAGCAGCGTGGACGCAGCCAAGCTGTATTACGAGTCGTTCCGGGATCTGCAGAAAGGTAGCCAAACGACACAGCGGCCATTGCGAGTGGCCACCATCTTCTCGTTTGCGGCCAACGAGGAACAGGATGCGGTCGGCGACATTCAGGACGAAAGTTTTGATGTCTCGGCCATGAACAGTAGCGCCAAAGAGTTTTTGAGCGCAGCCATCGCGGACTACAACGCGCTGTTCAAAACCAACTTCAGCGTGGACAGCAACGGTTTCCAGAACTATTACCGCGATCTGGCCAAGCAGGTCAAAGCCAAGGAAATCGACCTGCTAATTGTGGTAGGCATGTTCCTGACCGGCTTTGACGCCCCCACGCTGAATACCTTGTTCGTGGACAAAAACTTGCGCTACCACGGGCTTATGCAGGCTTACTCGCGTACCAATCGCATTTTTGACGCCACCAAAACCTTTGGCAATATTGTCACCTTCCGCGATCTGGAGCAGGCGACAGTCGACGCCATTACCCTGTTCGGTGACACCAATACCAAGAATGTGGTGTTGGAGAAGAGTTACAAGGAGTACATGGAAGGCTTTACCGATGCGGCCACCGGCGAGGCGCGGCGGGGATTTTTAGAGGTGGTAAAGGAACTTGAGCAGCGTTTTCCTGACCCTGCAGCCATTGAAAAAGAGGCAGACAAAAAAGCCTTTGCGAAACTGTTTGGCGAATATTTGCGCGTTGAGAATGTGCTGCAAAACTACGATGAATTCGCCAGCCTGAAAGCCTTGCAAAGCATCGATTTGACCGATCCAGCGGCGGTGGAAGCGTTCAAGGCCAAACACTATTTGAGCGATGACGATCTGACATCACTGCAAGCTATAACGCTCCCTGCTGAGCGGAAAATTCAGGATTACCGCTCGACTTACAACGATGTGCGCGACTGGCAACGCCGTGAAAAAGCAGGGACTGAGAAGGATAAATCTGCTATCGATTGGGATGATGTGGTCTTTGAAGTGGACCTGCTTAAGTCACAGGAAATCAATCTGGACTACATCCTTGAACTGATCTTCGAACACAACAAAAAGATCAAGAGCAAGTCGGACCTGGTGGATGAAGTACGCCGGGTGATTCGTGCAAGCCTGGGTAATCGTGCCAAAGAGAGCTTGCTGGTCGACTTCATCAATCAGACTGATCTGGACCAGATTGGCGACAAGGCCAGCGTGATCGATGCCTTCTTCACCTTTGCGCAAGCGGAGCAGCAGCGTGAGGCGCAAGAGCTAATCAGTGCGGAGAACTTGAATGATGAGGCGGCACGTCGCTATATCGCTACTTCACTCAAGAGAGAGTTTGCCAGCGATAGCGGCACGGAACTGAACGCCGTGTTGCCCAAGATGAGCCCACTGAACCCGCAATACCTTACGAAGAAGCAGAGCGTGTTCCAGAAAATCGCCGCTTTTGTGGAAAAGTTTAAAGGCGTGGGTGGGAATGTCTAAAAGGCTTCAAGGGGAATTTTTATGACATTGAATTTAGCGCAAACCGTACTTAGCTACTTGAAGGCTCGGCCGGATGAGAAGTTGACTGCCCGGCAGATTGCCGAGTGGATTTTTGCCACGTTCCCAGAGGAATGCCAAGCGAAGAAACAGAGCAGCCAGTTCGTGACCACTGACGCTGAGCTGGTGCAACAGCTGGTCGCAGAAATTAGCTCGCAGCGTCCGCGTTTGCAAAGACGACACCCAGAGTTGAAGACGACCGAGGGTCGACCGCGCAAATACTATTACTCGGAAAAATCTGACATTGCCGAAGTCGCGGCGGCTGAGAGCGTAATTGCAGCCTCAACGGCTGAGAGTGGTGATGTCAAGCTCGGTGAACATTCCTTGTACCCCTTACTATCGTCATACATGTGGGAAGAGTTCGGTATCTATTCGAAGCGCATCGACGAAAAGCGATCGTCGAATAAAAGAGGGCCCAATGGCAACCGTTGGCTCTACCCGGACGTGGTCGGAATGGAAGATTTGGGCGCTGATTGGCATCAAGAGGTCCGAGATTGCGTGAATCAATATTCCGATAAGCGCACCAAGCTGTGGTCGTTCGAGGCCAAGCTGTTGATTAACCGATCGAATGTTCGCGAATGCTTCTTTCAGGCTGTTTCCAACTCGTCATGGGCCAATTTCGGCTATCTTGTCGCAGCGGAAATTGAAGGCCAGGACACGCTCAAAGAATTGCGAATGCTGTTCGCAGCGCATGGTATCGGCCTGATCAAATTAGATGCTGACAACCCGACTGAAAGTCAGGTGCTGATTCCAGCCCGTGAAAAGGACGAGATCGATTGGGACATGGCCAACCGCCTGGCAACAGAAAATCGGGATTTTCTGAAATACGTGACGCTGGTAAAACAGTTCTACCAGACCGGTGAGGCGCGCCCGGCGGATTGGGACGTTCCGGAAATGAAGGACTGACGGACTATTCCAAATGGCCGATTACGTCGAGACGTTGGTCACCGCGCTGAAATACGCCGAACCATGCATCGCGCGAGTCAGCATGCACGCGACCAAGCAACAACGCGAATCCCTCGCTGTCGCACCCCTTCGAGGTGGCAAAGTCGGTTGTATCGAATTTAGCTTCGCGCACCTGCGTCGTGGCCACAGACTTCATGGCCGATTCGAATAAGTTGAGCAATTTTTCTTTCAGATCGACATCGATGTTGCGAGCGATGACGTCGTCGATGATGGCACTCTTGAATCTGTAGCTCATTTCATACTCCTTTAATCGTGCTGACATGAACGCTCTTTTGCACGCCAACACCAAGTTCTTCAGAAGACTCTAGGATCAGGTGTTGCTTCGTCGCCAATAGTTCTCCGTAATTTATTGAAGAGTTTTTGACTCGCGCTCATACCACCGCTGAATTTCAATGAGCATCAACGTAGTCTGCGCAGCATCCCTGCTCAGTTGCTCGCAGCTCACTTCTCCCGCATCTCCTGAGGGAGCAGGTAGAGGGTCGGAGCGGGCTGGAGCAACTCCGGCGGGAGCTTCGGGAACGGCGGACAGATCCCTGCCACCGGATGAGGGGATGTTGCACACCCCGCCAGCGCGACTGTCAGGCTGGCGATCAGCCAGCAGCTTTGACCTTTTTGTGTATTCATTTGAGATTTCCTGCGTGATTTGAGATTGGGTCAGCCGCACATCGGCTACGTGCTGCTCTTGCATGGCCTGGGCCTGCGCGATCTTTTGCTTCTCGGCATCCCAAGCTTTCTGGACACGGGACTCCCCCATCTGCACTCCGCACAACAACGCCATGAGCAGCAGGAGTGCTTCCAGGATGTGCGACCAGTTGGCCAGCAAGAATCGGGGGAGCCAGTTCATGCAGTGCCTCCGTCCAAGTCCAGCAGGTTGTGCTGCTTGATCAGGCCAACGACCTTGTCCGCATATGCGGGGTCGGTCGCATAACCCGCCTGCGCCAGTGCCTTGGCAAAACCCTGGGCCGTGGTGCAAGCAAAGCAGGCCTTGTAGCGGGGGTTGCGCTTGAGGAACGCGGCGTGGTCATCGATGCTGGCCTGCCAGCTTGGGTACTTGCGCCAGAGAGCTGGCACCACCACCCACTGCCCTTTGATGAACTCCTTGGTATTCAGGGTCAGGGTCTGGCCGCGCCAGAGGCTGTCCGCTTTGATCCCAAAGAGGTTGTTGCCATTCTTAGCCAATCCAGACTCCCCCCAGGCGGACTCAAGGGCGGCCTGTGCGATCGTGATGCTGGCGGGAACACCCGTGGCTTTGGCTGACGCGATGGCGGCCGTGGTGAGCCGCATGATGAATTCACTGGGATTCACAGCATCTCCTTCACGTCCTTGGCCACCTCGTCAATGGAGTCGTCGCGGCGCTTGTCAATGAAGGCAAAAGTCCAACGCACCATAGCCCACCCAGGCAGGCCACAGGCAAAGATCAACCCACCCAGGGCGCACAGCCCCATGGTTGAGAAGGCCCAGTGGTGCAGTCCGAAATGCTCGACGGTAATGGCGCCGCCACCAATGCTGGACACCACGGTACTGATCAGGCCCACGGCCCACTCCCGTTTGTTGCGTGGCGGGGTCATCAGCATGACCACCACCGCAGCCAAGGTGGCTCCACTGGCGGCTGCGGCTGCAGTTCCACCCAAGGCCTTATAGGCCACCGCTGCTCCGGCGACCCCGCTGCTTGTCGGTTCTGGCATTCGTTTCTCCAAAAGAAAAGCCGCCAGGGCGAACCATGGCGGCAAAGAACAAGAAATTGATATGGATTGGTGAGTCAGGCCTATGCGGCAACGACTTCAATCGGAAACGTTTTTCGTTTGTGCAACGTCGGGACAACTGTCTCCATGTCACCCCCCGTTTCTACGAAATCCAGACTGATGACCTCCAAACCGGGATGCCTGCTTCCTCGGATGGCATCTGCCTCAATTCGCGTCAGGATCAGGCCCTGGGTCTGGTAATACAGCGCAGCAGCCATGACCGCCAGGTTGTGCGAGAACGAGTTGTCACAAGCGTGGCTCCAATAGTCGCCCTCAAGGAACAGACAGGCACCCTTGCACAACTGCACCACAGGGCAGCTTGGACATTCATGGCGCGTGCTGAAGTGGTAGGCCGTGTTGAGTGCAATGTCGTCAAACAGTTCAACATGCCCGATCCTGTGCTTCGTCGAGGCACTCATGTTCTGGCATGTCATGACATTGCCCTTCATGTCCACCGCGATCGAATCATCCCGGTCCATACCGCATTTCTGGCCCAGGGAAGCCAGCGGTCTGGACTGGGCTTGCGCGCGCATGAATTCATCGACCTTGTCGCGCATCGTCCCCACAGCCATGCCCGAGCCGGTCACCAGCTCCCAGAACATCTGGTGGCGATAACGGTCGTGATCTGCCCCTTCCAGAGACAGCGACATGCCCCCCTGGTCATAAGGCAGCATCACCTCTTCGGTGGCCAGCACAATGGCCTGAACTGGCAGGTCAAGCTTTTCAGCGAAGAAATGCCGAACGGCCTTGAGGGACTGGTTGTGCCGGTGCAGCACTGTGTTGAAGCTCATCCGGTCCAGTGGCATTCGCCGGGACACCCAGCGCTTGATTTGGGCCAGCTTCTCGGGGTCTTCCAGCGGATCTGGCCCTCGGAAGGACTGCGCAGGGCCGTCATGTGACAGGCCGATCCCGATGTCCAGCGCCTCCACCCAGGCCAGCTTTTCATCATCAAAGAGCGAGCCGTTGGTCACGATGGACAACTGCGCATTGGGGTAACGCACCTTGACGGCTTCACCCAGTGGCTTGAGCAGCTTCCAGTACACAAAGGGCTCGCCACCCCAGAACTCAATCTTTACATCTGCGCCCTGCCCGTCCGTGCCTCCGGCAAACCAGCCTTCAAGCTGCTGCATGAATGGAGCGACATCTTCAGGGTGACCGTCGATGTCATGGGGTTGGTGGGCCTGAGAGCAGTACTGACAGGTGTAGTTGCACTTGAGGCCCAGCTGCAGTTTCAGGTGCCGGATGGCTCTCGATTTCCCTGTAGGATTGCTCGGGTGATGTACATGCCAGAACGGCTGCCATTGCATGTCCTGCTGCTTGGGGAACGCCTGCGGGAGGGGCAAAGCCTCCCCACTGTTTTTCCACACCAAGCTGGAATAGTTGGGATCGTAGAGAGCTTGCCGTTCAAAGCCATTGCGCCCATTGAGAGTGAGCGTGAATGTCATGGCGTGGGCTCCTCAAACGCGATGGGATAGGCCTCACGGCAGACCTGGGACGGGTCAACGCCGGGCATCGTTGCCAGATTGAATGTGTGACGACCTGAGGCTTTCCCCTCAGAATTAGTGACCAATACGGTCATCACCAGGCTCGACGCATCGACCTGTACGACCTTGACCTCGTAGCCCGGTCGGGTTTGAAGATTGAGATTCATTGATTTGACTCCATGGGATGGACTTGGGCGTGCGCCCGGATCTGTTCGGCTGACCAGGTTTGGTCACCGCCAGAGTCGTCACGGTGGGTGAAGCGGACATTGGTAACGATGGCGACCTTGTCGCTTGCGGGATCGAACAGCGGAAACGTGGAATGCTCCAGATAACCCGGAAAAATGAACAACGCCCCTGGAAGGGGCGTCTGTGCGAAGAGCTTGTTTTCGTGCCGGAGCATCCAGTTGGCCTGCACTGGTCTGGGGTCGTGAAAACACAGGGCGCCAGGCATTCCGACTTCATTGCGTCCCTCTGTTGGACCTAGATGAACCCGGGGGTAATAAGTGGCCACCAATTGGTTGCCGACATGTCGGTGCGGGATGGCCCACTTTCCCAAACCGCGCTGGCGGTTCACGAAGGTGTTGTAGGTCATGGCCAGATCAGAAGGCTCTAGCGAGGGATACGCTTGCCGTACATAGCTGGCGACTCTGTCCTCGATGCAGGCCAGCAATCGCAGTAGTTCTGCACTGGGCTGCTCGCGCATCATCGACACCGTGTCAGCACGATGTGAAAGCTTCGCAGCGTTCTGGGTGTGGCGCTCGTAAAAACGCTCGGCTTGCTGCGTCAACGACTCGCGCACATCCTCAAGCTCATCAAGCTGATCGATCAGAACGTGGCTGGGCCACAGGCTCAGCAACCGGGGTGAAGGGGGTGTCATCGTGTCAGATCTCCATCAAGAATCATCTGTACTGGGTGTTTGCGGCCATAGAACCGGTTCGGTCGGTAGGTTCTGCTGGGGTGGTCAAACTCGATCCAAGGCCAGACACTGAAATGCATGCTGCAGCGGCTTCCCATCCAGGAGTCCCGATTGACCAGCGTGTGTTCGTAACCCGAGCAGTTCATCCACAGGCATTCACCGAGGTTGAATTTCAGATCACCTACGCCATCGATGGACAAGGCCACACCGGACGATACCGCCAGACAGATGTCCAGCCGGATCTCCTCGAAGACCGAGGTATCCCGGTGTGGATGAACCAGGGCCTCATCGCGTGGGTTGGGCGGGACCAGAACCGTCAGACGCCCGGAGCCAACCGTGAGCGTGAACTGATCAAGCATTGCTCCGATCTCCAGGTAACACCCGACAGGCGAGCGATGCACAAATGCCAGATGGTCTGCACCGCTAAAGCGGCCTGGGTTTTTACAAAGATAGGGGTCCATTGCGGTCACGGGCTGCCCCGTATGCGCCAGAGACAGATTGCGGAAATAACCTGGACTGGCCTCACTGACCTGAGTCTCCCAGACCTGCGAATCGAAGCGATCGAACGCCATAGCAAAAGCTTGCTCTAGCCGACTGGGAACCTCGACGCCAGGCACAGCTCGGATCGCCACGAGCTGGTCCAGCGCAGAGTCGGATACCGCCGCTACGGCTGATTCAAAGTCTGTCTCTTGCCGCAAGTACGCGGCCACCGTCATGTGATTGGGGATGCTGTCTGCATGTACCTCCCACATCAGCTCACCTCTACCGAGGCACTGACCTTGTGGCTGAAATACTTGAATCCGACCTTGATCAGCCCACGGTCCTGAGCCGACAGGCCAAGGGCCATCCAATTGAAGTGCGCCTCGCCATCAACGAGGGCCACCTTGGTCTTGGGCAGAAATCCTGCTTCACATTCAAGGTAAAGGACGCCACTGCGTGTCTCAACCGCAGGCATGCCATTGGTCTCGTAGACCGGCTGGATCAGACGCACGCTACAGGGAACGGTTGCCCCAGCTGCACAAGTGACAGGCACATCCAGTTCGAGGGATGGGAGAACTGCGTTGTAGAGCGAGACCCGCGAGCGCACTTCCACGAACTCGGCAAAGCCCTCTGGCGACATAGATTCGGGTGAATAGACAAGTACCGCCACTTCCTCAATTGGGCTGTCCTCAAAGGGCACAAAAAACAGCACCGTACGCGGATGCAGCGGTCGCCCCAACAGGAACGGATTCTTGTGCAGGTTTGTCTGCGGGAACACCGAGTGCAAATGACCCAGATCGTCCCAGCCAAACCGAGCTTCAAGGGCCCAGTTGGTGTGGATGCCCCAGTGCTTGCCTAGGTCGGTGTGTGACTTGATGGCTTGCGGATCGAAAACAAAGGGGCGTGAGCCATATTCCTTTTCGTGGGTCTCCGGGTGAATTCGCCACGGTGTCACGGTGATCGTCTGAGCCTGCACATCGCGCTCGACACGGTAACTCACCGGAAAAGCGCCAAACGATTCGGCCGGCGACGGGATATTGAACAGCCGTCCGCCAACGGTGCTGCTGTCAGTCATGGTGATTCCTTTCAGCAGTCCGTGCTGCAGTTGCAATTGCAGTTGCAGTTGCAATTGGTGCGGCAATTGAAGGCTGTGTTGCCGCAATTGCAGTTGGTGTAGCTTCCACAGTTGCAGTTGCAATTGCAGGCTCGATACCAACGGTGGTACTCGCCGCCACCGATCTCGTCTTGAGCCAGGTAATAACCGTCGTAGTTCCACGCAATGGATGGGACGGCGTTGTAGGCGTAGGTCGTCCCTCCGACACCGTCGTACTGACCTGAATTCGCACAGTAGTTGAATCCCAGACCCCAGGTCCACCAGCTGGTATTGGAGGGCTTGAAATAAGCATTGCCTGCGCAATTTCCCGTGGGCAGGATGCCGTTGCAATTGCCTGTCAGGTCGTCGTAGTACTGGTTGCTACGTCCCATCTCGCCAATGTCCTGGCCATCGTTCAGTCGATATCCAGTGTTACGTGCGTTGTCTGCAGCACCGGACTGCGATGAATAGATCACAGCACCATTGGCCATGTACAGCGAGCCGGTCATCGTGTCGCCCGCCTTGGCCAGACGACTCGTGAGGTCAATGGGTACGGTGGCATTGCCAGTGGCATCCGGTGCGTTGCCATTGACTGAGCGCACGAAGGCCGTGGAGTCATAGCCATCGAGCTTGTCGGCGTCTGCCGCCTTGGCGGTGATTCCTAGGTATGCGGCATTGTGGTTGTGGCCCAACGAGGCATAAGCCGCATCATGGTTGTGCCCGGCCAATGCAAAGCCGGTCGAGTCGATGCCATCGAGCAAATCTGCATTGGCCACCTTGCCCACCGTGGCCGACAGGTCGATGACCATCTTCCAGGAGGCCGGGCTCACCACCGTGAGGATGTAGAGCTTTTGCTCATCGGTCCTGAAGCATGGCATGCCCAGCTGCAAGTTCACAGTCGGGAATGCCGTTCCACTGCAGAGTGACAAGGCAGTCTTGTCGTTATTCAGGATCTGCGAGAGCGAATCCGAGAGCGTCGTCGAGGATGGGATTTCGGTGTAGTTCTGCATTTGGTTTCTCTTCAGTAACCCTGTGCGACCCAGGAGATGGCACCCGTCACGCGGGTGCCGGAGGTGTTTTCAAGAACAGCGGTGAAGCCAGTGATGGAGACCGTCCCCAGGATTCGTGGAACGGCGATGGTGGTGCCACCCTTGAAGGTCAGCGTGACTTCGGGTGCCACCCGGAACTGCCGGGCAAAGAGCACCACCACGCCACTGGCGGCCGTGACCACCTGCGCCGTACCCCGGTCAAAGACATCGGGCACGTCCACCGTTACGCGCAGGCCATCGATGTAGCCCCGGTCTGCATTACTGGAGGTCAGGATTGCCCTGAACAGGGCGCGCTGGTAGGTGTAGTCGCCCTGGATGAAATCCCGGAAGTTGGTGTACCCGGGCGGATGGCCGGACTCCAGGATGTCCATGAAGTCCTGCTCCGTGATTTCCGTATTGGCCACGATCATGTCGCTGATGACGCCATTGGCCCGGCGCCGGTATTGCTCGGCAAGGTTCAGCGCTTCACTGAGCTTCAGAGTCTGGGCCCGCCGCAGTGCCTCGGCGATGGCAAAGCCTTCGCTGATGGCCAGGCGGTAGGCAACCGTGCGCCCCAGCGCCTCGGCAAAAGCGAACGACTCCGAGACCCGTTTGACCTGCGAGCGGGCCAACGCATCACTCATGGCAAAGCTCTCGCCCTGCGGCTTGGTCAAGGCCTTGGCTGGCTTTTCTGCAAAGTTCAGGTTTTCTGCAACCCGCAGGATGTAGGCAATGAGGTCCGTGTAGGTCTCGGCCAGCGCCAGCGATTCAAACTTGCGGAGCACCAGTTGCCTCGCCAGCTCTTCGGCCACCTGAAACACCTCGAACACAGCCTTGGTGCCAGAGCGGGCGTACTTCTCGGCGAAGGTCAGCGACTCCACAAAGCGCAGCACGAAGGCGATCAGGTCGGTGTAGGTCTCCACAAAATTCAGCGTCTCGAACTTGCTGAGGGTCACCGCACGGCTGGCTTTTTCCGAGAAACTCAGGCCCTCGGAGCTGCTCTTGATGCCCAACTTCTGGACCAACTCGACAAAACTCAGGTCCGTGGCCACGCTCAGGGCGTAGACCGCTGGATAGGCACTTGACCAGTTCTTGCCTGCCGTGGCGCTGCTCCAGGCGAACTTTCCCGAGGTCCAGTTGTAGTTCGCCCCCGGGGCGCTGGAGACGTTGACAGTCTCGGCCATCTCACGCGCCCGATCAGCTCATGGTGAAGGTGAAGACGGCCGTGAGGCTGTCATCAACCCCCTTGTTGACCACCGGAAAAACCACCCTGTCGAACATGATGCCCGCTGCAGCCGCATTGAAGACCCCCGCCTCCGTGAGAGCCCCGGTGGCGTCGCCTGCCGCATAGCTGGCCGTGAAGGTGAACACCTTGGTGCCAGCGGTGTGGGCGTAAGTGGCCACGTTGCGCTTGATCTCGGTCACCAGCGCCGTCTGCGTGGCGGCAGCAGCGGTGGTGCCAGTGCCCACCGCGATCCAGCCCATGACGCCCGGGCGGCTGCCCGCGTTGCCAATGGCGTCGGCCACAAAGTCGAAGCCGCCATTGACAATGATGTTGTCCTTGTGGACCACTTCGACCTCGCCCGTGGGCTTGGCCAGCACCAGCGTAATCGAGCCTTTGATGCTCATGCCCTCTTCCATCATGGGTCATTCCCTTTCTTTGGGGTTTGCAAATGAAATGGGCGCCACACCTTGCGATGCAGCGCCCGTGTTTGGGGAATTCCCCGTTCAATAAAGCTTGAGTGCCGTGTATCCGGCCGTGGGTGCCAGTGCCTTGCTGGCACTTTGCACATCACCGCCCATCTTTCCGACAAAGAGCCTGCGCTCGGTGGCCGTCTGGCATACGCCCAGGCAGATCCGGTCGCTGACGTTCACGGGGTATGGCACCACGATTCGGTTAAAGAGCTGGTCCTCCAGGAAGAAGGAACCCGCCACCGCATCGAAGCCAACCAGCAGGCTCACACCCGTGCCAGTGGCAGTCCAGATGACCGAGGTGGTGATCTGGTTGGGGATGAACCAGAAACTCACATGGAAGATGCCGGGGATGCTCACGGCCCAGGAAACCCTGGTCGTGTCCTTGACCAGCACCCCGCTGCCGTAGCGCCCGTCGCCATAGCTCACCCCAACGGCTTCCCCGCCACCCGGACTACCGTACCCCGACAGCGCCCCGTTGAGGCGCCAGCCGTACAGTTCGTCTGCCTGCAGCGCATCCTCACGCGCCATCTGAAACCGCGCCTCGATGCTCTTGAGCGCACCGTCGTAGGTCCACTGCCGCTTGGCCGCATTGCTGCTCCAGACGTAGTTGGCCGTCAACCAAGTCTCCCGGTCGTCCAGCGTGGCCCCGATGCTGGCCAGCAGCGTGTTCTGCGCCCGGTAGCTGGTGGGCAGGTTCACCTCGAAGAGGTACTCCGACTGCGTCACACCGCTGTCCATGCGCAGCACATCCTCACTGTTGACCGACTCGACCGAGGCAAAGTGCTTCACACCGGGGAACCGGGTAGCCTGCGCATCGATGGTCACCAGCAGGTTGGCGTTTTGCGGCTGGGCCACCACGGTGGAGACAAAGGTAGCCTCATCCGAGTAGATGCCGGGCGATGCGATCGCCTTGATCCAGAAACTGCGCTCACCGTCAAAGCCCGAGGGCAGCGTGAAGCTGCTGGACTTGACCTCGGCAATGAAGATCGAGGTGTCCCAGGCTGTGCCTTCGCGCAGCTCATAGGCCACCACCTCCGGCTCGGCATTAGGCAGCCACCGAAACTCCAGCCGGTTGGCCGACTGCACCACGTCGAACTGTCGCACCGACGCAGGAGCCAGCAGAGTCAACAGAAAGGTGGTGACGTGCTGGCTGTACTTTCCAGAGGTGTCGAAGGCCCGGATGAAGTAGTTGTACTGGCCCGATTCGCTCTGGTCATGCACGAGTTGGGTGCCAGCGGTCTGCCCAACCAGAGTACCCGCATCCCAGCCCGTGCCAACGCGAACCTCGTACCCGGCCAGATCGGCATCGGTGTTGGCGCTCCAGCTCAGCAGCAGATCGCTCGTGCGGCGCAGGACCACAAAGTCCTGCACATCATCGGGCGGCTGCAGCTTGCCCAGGATGGTCTGGCTCAGGGTGGCCGAGGCTCCAAGCTTGCCGGAGACCCCCACCGCCCTCACCGTGAACACATAGTCCCCGGTGTCGGCGTTGCGGACTTCCAGATAGGTGCCAGAGACCCGAGGCAAGGTGACGGTGTTGCCGCCATTGACCCGATAGCTCACCTGGTACTCCAGAGACCCGAATACCTGCTCCCAGCCCACCTGGATGAGCACGAGGGCCTGGTCTTTGACACGGTACAGGCTCTCGGTGACTGCCAGCCCCGTGGGGGCCAACGGCGTGGTGGAAAGCACCGTGATGTCCCGTGGCTGCAGGGCCAGACCCTGCTCGATCGCGCCGTACTTTTCCGGGTTGTGAGCCAGTGCCGTCACTTCGTGGATGCCCGGCTCGCTTTCGGCGACCTGCACCACCCTGAACAGTTGGACGTCGACCTGCGTGGAGGCCAGCACCCAGATGGCCCCCACCTGTGGGGCCGTGGAAAAAACACTGGTCACGCCGACCGTGCGGCCAGACAGGGAGCCGACTTGGCGCTCCTCCACTGACCCCGTGGGCAACACCACCGAGATGCGCCAGGAACCTGTCGGCAAATCCTGGTCCAGCGTGACGCTGGTGGTGGCGGCTGCCGCGATACGACCACCCAGCCTCAAGCCACCACGGCTGACATCTGCCACCTTGATCACATCACCCGGGCGCACCACTGCACCTTCGAGCCCGGTGCGGAAGGTGATGATTTCCGATTCGGACTGCTCCGAATACAGCAGCCACTTGCCCACCCGGTTGGCCTGGCCCCGGGAGGTGCAACCCATGGCCACAACATCGGCCTGCACAACGCCGTAGCGGGCAATACCCGCCATGTCCTCGACGTATTCCACCTTCTGGCGGTAGAAGTCATCCGGGTCGGTCCAGCTGACCAGGGCTACGGTGTGCCGTGCTTTGGCTGAGGACCCCTGGTAGGCGAATTCGCCATCGATCACATTGGCGGCCGTGAACTGGTAGACCGGATCCTGCGGCGCATCCTGGGTGACGGTGATGGCACCGCCCGACCAGTAAGCCATGCCCCGGAAGATCGAGGCCATGTCCTGCACCACTTTGTAGGCCTGCTCGCGGCTTTGCAGGTACAGGTTGCAGGTGAAGCGCGGCTCATAGCCGCCCAGGCCATTGGGAACCAGCTCGTCACAGTAACGAGCCACCCGGTACAGCGCCCACTTGTCCACCTGCGACTCGGGAATGAAGCTGCCCAGTCCGTAGCGGGTACTGGTCACCAGGTCATAGAAACACCAGGCCGGGTTGTCCGTCCAGGCCACCTTGAAGGTGCCGTCCCAAACCCCGGCATACGACCGGGTCTCGGGGAAGTAGTTCGAGGGGATCCGAACGCGCAGGAGCTTCAAGTCATAGCTGCGCCTTGGGATCGAGGTGAATTGGGATGCATCCACCCGCAGGGCCATCAGGGCGCTGTTTGGGTAGCGCAGCTTGCTCTCGATGACCTCGGTGTAGGACTCCAGAAACGTCTTGTTCTGCAGGCTGGTCTGGGTCGAGTCGGCCGTGATGCGGCGCAGACGCACATCCCAGGGGCCCGTGCCAGTCAACGGGATGTAGTAACTGCGCTGGTAGCGGGAAGTGGTTTTTCCCGAGACCGTGTCCGAGAGAACCTGCACAAAGCCTGCGCCGTGCGCCTGCACATCGATGGCGTAGCTGACCGAGGTGCCGTTCAAGTCTCCGTTTGTCGTGTCCTGCAGCGTCAGGGTCGGGATGCTGACCTTGATGCGCACGGCATCCACATCCGGGTCGTTGATGGTTCGCACCACCGGCTGGTTGGCCTTGCATTCGACCCCCACGGCCACCTCGTTTTCGACTGAAGAAAAGCCAGGGATGTAGCCTTGCTGCTGGGTGCCGGGACGGGTTTCGAGCGTGACGCCCGTGAAGTTGTAGCTGCCATCGGGATTCTGGATCGGGGTGTCGTCCAGGTAGACCGACTGCAAGTCAGCGGCCAAGCCTTCGATCTCCCCCTCGCAGACGAGGTCCACCACCCGGGCATAGGCCTTGGAGCGCAGGCTGTCGGGCGCTTCCTGCGCCACACGGGCGCTGCCGCCACCACTCTTGCCACCACCTCCTGCGCCGATGATCAGAGAAGCGCCATGGGTGCTCATATCGGGATCTCATCCACATCAATGCCCGCGCTGATCACGGCCGAACCGACGATGAGGCGGCCGTAGCCCACCGGTACAGGGTGTCCCTGCGCCGTGGTGTTGACCGCCCCGTTGAAGACATAACTGGGCTGGTTGCCTGGGCGCTCGGACGGGTCCTGCGCCTTGGCCGTTGGAGCAATCATCTGGGCCACACCACCCAAAATCATGGAAGTGCCCACCGAATACAGCGTGGCCTGAGACAGAAATGAACCTGCTGCGGCCCAGCCCATCGGGTTCCACCATGACACGGCGATCAGCGCAGCACCCAAAAGAATCTGGCCCAGACCGTTGCCTCCTGCCCCGGATACGACCGGGGCGATGGTGATGCGTTGCTGGCCACTGGGCTCGTGCAACCGGTCCAGGCTCAAAGCATCACGCCCGGCCAGTACCCGGTAGCCCACCCCGCGCTCACCCGAGGCCACCAGCTCCCGCTCGAAGCCGGAAAAGTTGGCACAGAGGGCTCGCACGGCCTCGGCGGCTGAAGCCACCGCCATCTTGTGGCGTCGCCCGAAGCGCTTGCCCAGTTCACCGAGAAGAAGGATCGTGACCATGCAAGAACTCGTGTCTCAGTGTGTGGGTGGTGATCTTTTGCCAATAGCCGCCATAGACATCGCGACTGGAGAGTCTTCCCTGCAGGTGGTGCAGGATCAGACCATCGCCCAGGTAAATGGCCGCGTGATTCGGTACAGGCGAAGCCACCTGCATGAGCAGCACGTCCCCGACGTCCATGTCGTCTGAACTCACAGCAGAGAACCCTGCTGTTTCAAAGTTGTCCAAATAGAGATTCCCGCCGCGCTTCCACCACTCGTCAAACCGGGTGAAGTCCGGCAGATCAATGCCCCGCTCCTGGTCATACCAGTCCCGGATCAGGGAGTAGCAGTCGAGCACGCCATGGGCCCACTCGCGCCCAACCAAGGGAGCAACGTAGCCCTGAGGCTGCAACTCGATCCACTGACTGGCCGGGAAACTCACGATGAACCAGGGCAGTGCCGTGGCCTCGCATGCCACACGGTCAGCCTGACTGGGTTCGGCAGGCAAATTCGGGTGGGAGTGAAACACCCCCACGATCTCGCCAAGCTGGTCAGCGCGCACATAGTCCTCGGGGTGGATCACGAACTGATCCGTCCCCACGCCGATGTTGCGGCACGGGACATAGGTCTCACGGCCCTTGCGGATGACCAGCAGGCCACAGGCCTCGCGGGGAAACTCCCGCGCAGCGTGGGCCAGCGCCAGCGTCTGGTTAACTTCAAGCATCATCGGATCAACCCCGCTGCAGGAAACCCGCCGAAGGGCAGCTCGGCATTTGCCCCAAAGCGTTTCTGGCAGGAGATCAGGCGTTTGCCACAGGCGTCCTGCGCACGCGAGCTCACGGTCTCGTCATTGGCATTGAAGTACGCGGTGCCGCTGTAGCCGCACTCCGATCCACGGTACTGCCAAGGGCAGACGTTCTGCACGATCTGACGCCGGGGCAGCGACACCCCTTCCAGATCAAAGGCAGCGGCCAATTCGAACTCGACCACATCGCGGGTTTCTCGCGACTTTCGGTCAATGAAATACACATCGTCGGCAAACTCGGCTGAAGGGTCGGCCGTGGGGTTGGCGCCTGAGGCAAAGTTCACCGCATCCAGGTACTTCAAGAGCGTGCGCTTGCGGGTGACCTTGGCCCCCACCAGGTCCTGGTAGGACAGGATGAGCGCGGTGATACTGCCCGTGACGTTGGCCACCTTGAGCTTGGGGCGCGGCACCTGGCCGTTGCCGTTGAACTCGAAGCCTTCGGCCTGGATGGGGAACGGCTCATAGGTGTTGCCCTGCCAGACCACCTGGCGGCGCAGCTCGTTGGTTCCTGCATGAAACCGCACCACCCCCTCGTTGAAGAGAGCGAGGTCCAGTACAAAGAGCTCGATGACCGCACTCGGAGCCAGCTTCTGAATTTCTGAGGTGATCGATTGGCTGGTCATGACAGATCAAACACCTGCCGGAAAGTGGCGTGGATGTTTTCCAGATTGGGTTCTTCGATGCTGCGGCTCCATTCCTCGCAGAGGAACTTGCCCGCAATGCCGCTTGGGGTGGTCCAGTCAAAGGACTGCACCGCGCCCCGTGCGCGCAGAAAGTTGTCGATCGCAGCCGCGTCTGCCGTGGACTTGCCCCGAAACTCGAGCGACCAGACCTCGGGCTGGGTGTTGATACCGTAGGCCAGGCGCTGCTCGTACCCGTCCCCAAAGGAAACCTTGCGGACATTGGGTTTGACGGTGAGGGATGCCCCGATCGAGGCGATCCATGTGAATGTCGCCATACTGGCCTCTCAGTTCTTTTCCAATCAGCCCATCCTTCGAGGATCCAGCAGCCCTCCTGCTCTCTTCTGGTTGAGCAACTCCTGGCGCACCGCGCTGGAAATCGCCCTGCCCAGCTCCTTGCCCTCGCCCGCGTTGGTGGTCACCCCGCCCTCGACCACATTGACCGAGACGTTGAAGACATCCCCGCCCCCAGACGAGGTCTGGCTCATGGTCACCGGGATGGATCGGCCGTCTGGCAGCGGCACATAGGCCTCGGCCATGGAGCCCTCGCCAAAGACTGCGAGCTGCGGCGTGGTGGCCACCCCGCCACTGGCGTACGCCCTCAGCGGCAAAGGGCCCGAAGAGGTCATGACCCCGCCATCTGCAAAGCCGAACAGGCTGCCGAGTGCTTTGGCCATGGGCAGCGTGACCGCACGCTGGATCTGGATGCGGATCAGGTCCGAGATGATAGAGGTGGCCAGGGACTTGAAGTCCAGCTTGCCCGTCATCACGAAATTGGTGAGCGCATCGGTCATACCGTTGAACGCCTTGGTGGTCACCGCCTCCATCTGCTTGCCCACCTGCTCGGTTTCTTCACCGAGGGTGCGCAGTGCCTTGGCAAAGCCTGCGCCCGGGTCCGAGAGTTCCAAGGCACGCTGGCCCAGTAGCTTCGCGCCATCGGCAGCCTGTCGGGCCGCCTCTTCAATGCGCCGGAAAGATTCGGCCAACTTGTCGTTGCCCGGGGTGGCTTCCACCATTTCCCGGGCCTTGGCTGCAAAGTCAGCCAGCTCGTCCGCACTGGACTTGCGCGCAGCGGACAGGCGCCTCAGGGCATCAATCTCACTGATCGAACCGGTCTCGCGCAGGACCTTGATCTGCTCTTCCGTGGCGCGCAGTTGGCCCTGGCTCCTGGCCACCTGCTCCTGCAGGTCCTTGAGCGTTTCGCCGGGCAGCTTGATTTCCCGTTCGAGGTTGGACTGCTGGGCTTCGCGCTCAAGCTTTTCCCGGCGCAGGGTGATCTCCGAGAGCTTGTCCTGGAGCTTCAATTTGTCCTGGGTGGTCTTGGCCACGGTGGCCAGGCCCCGTTTCAGGATCGACTCTTCCTGCGCATACAGCTCGGCAAGCCGGTCCGTGAATTCCTGCTGAGCGTTCAGCCGTGCCTCGCTAGCTTCACGATAGCTGATGTAGCCCTGTCCCTCGTACAGATCGATGATCTTCTGTCGGTCCTTCAAGAGGCCCGTCTCGACATCCGTCAGCCCTTGCAGCTGCTTGATGTCGCTCTCGATCTTGGCCATGGCCGCAGCAGTGAGTGCGCCCGTGGCCGAGTTGTAGTTCAGTTTGGGCTTGGCCGCCTCACCTGCTGCTTCGGTCTCACCCCGGTTGATGGCATCGAACCGTTCCTTGACCGCATCCGCCAGCAGCGGCATCTTCCACAGGTCGACATAAGTCTGGTTGGCCTTCTCAACGATCGCATTGCGTTTTTCCAATGCGGTCCTGAGGGTGGCCTGGTTCTCCTCGGAGAACGGGTTCAGCCCCTTGCCACCGGCGAGGAATGTGCCCAGGAGTTCAATGTCAGCCCACACCGCCTCGAAGCTGCCCATGACCGCCTTGGCCATCTGGATCACACCGCGCAGCGCATCGATCACGATCGCAATGCCGTAGGCCGTGTCCTGCGCCCAGGTCTTGAGCGTGCCATCGTCGCGCAGCTTGACCATGGCGTCCGCCGTGTTGTGCGTGCCCAGCATCACGGCTTTGAGTTCACTGACCAGCTCTTCTAGCGCAGGCAGTGCCGCCGTCACGATGGTCTGTGCCACAAAATTGTGCTCAGCCCGCATCCGGCCCATGGCCTTGGAGGCTTTCTCGGCCGACTCGATTTCGGCTTCGGTGAGCCGGATGTTCAGATCCTGATTGGCGGCCAGGTCCTTGAGGAAGGGCAGCAGGCCTGCGCCGGACTTGCCGAACAGTTCGAGCGCAATGGCCGTCTTGCCCGCCCCGTCCTCAAAGTTCGAGAGCTTCAGAGCAATGTCGTTCATCACCTCCGCCGGATCGCGCAGGTTGCCCCCTGCATCCTTGGCCTTCACGCCCAGAAACTGCAGGGCCTGCGAGGCGCCTTTGGTCTCATCGTCCACCCCGGCCAGCCCCTTGGAGAGCTTGGTCAGGCCCACCCCGATCTGCTCCATGGCCACCCCTGAGATGGTGGCCACGGGTGCAAAGCCGGACAGCGCGGTGGCACTCGCCCCAGTCTGCTCAGCCAGGTCCTGCAGGGCGGCCACAGTTTCGAGCGTGTGCATGACCAGCTCTTTGAGCGCCCCCACCGATTCCACGCCAATGGCGATGGCAAAGGTGGTCTTGGCAACTTCGGCCACCTTCTCCAGGGAACCACGCATGGATTCGGCGTGGCGCTCCAGAAGCAGCGCACTCTTGCCAAGGTCTTCCCGGAAGTCGGCCGTTTCTGCAGCGAGTTTGACGACCAGGGAGCCGATATCAGCCATGTTGCTTGCCTACGTTATGCGCGAACTTTGTGCGCGAACATGGCCTTGAAACGGGCCACATTGAGCTGGGTTTCATCTTGAGGTTGTTGAGGTTTCGGCTTTTCGAGGAACGGCATGAAGTCCTCAGGCTTGAATGGCCCTGTATCCTTGGCCCGGTGGGCATTGGCAAAGGTGGAGGCCACCACACCACTCCTGTAATCAGCCCGATAGTCCCCAAAGGGCTCGAGCTGGTAGTACGCCATCCACTCGGTCAGCTCATCCGAGCCCATCGATGCGAGCATCCCGCGCACCGGCAGGCCTAAAGCCAGCGCCAGCCGGAACACAAAGCACCGCGAGGGATGGGCGATCAGGCGTTTTTTGCGGCGTCCACCTGATCGGCGCCAATGCCGTTCAGGCGCTGGGACACGGCAAAAACCCGGTCCAGCGCCTTTGCGCTCTTGCCGCCCAGGGCGGTGATGTCAGCGTCGCTGAAAAGACGGTTGCCGCTTTCATCACACAGGGTCAAGGACACCAGGCGGGCGCGGACGTTCTCAAGGCGGCCTTCCTTGCCAATGAGGCTGGCTTCGAAGGCATCGCGGTCGGTACCGGTCATGGTTCTCACCTGCACCTCGCCGCCCCACTCGGGCACGGGCACGGTTTCACGGGGCAGATCGTCAGATTGGAGGATTTGTTCACGGGTCAACATGGGTCTGTCTCCTTAAGCCTCGGTGATGTCGCCATCGATCTCGATGGTCACGGAGGCCTGCACCACCGCATCCACACCGCCTTGCACGCTGAAGTGCGTGACATAGCCGTAGAAAGTCCAGGTGGCGGGGTTGGTGTCGGTGAAAGTGATCTTGAACTGGCGACGCACGCGGTTGGCGCGGTCGGTTCTCAGGCCCTGATGGACCAGATCGTCGGGGTTGTAGTGCAGGGTCAGAGACAACTGACCCTCGTCACGCAGGCCCACACGCTTTTCCTTGGCGGTGGAGGCCAGATTGGTGACGTCGATCACGGCGGCCTGCCCACCAGGCCCCTGGAACGAGACCACGTTGGGGATGGTTTCAAAGGCGGTGGCGCCAAACCGGGCAATGGCAATGCCCTGCGCGGTGATTGCGGTGCTGCTCATGCATGCGCTCCTTGTTTCACGGTGAACCCACCGTCCGGTGGTAGGTGTAGTCCACGCTCACCCGGTACAGCCGGGCCTGATCTTCAAATTCGGACAGCCCCATACGCACATCGGCGACGGTGCTCTTGTCGGCCAAAAGCGCAGCCAGGACTTGGTCTTGCAGGTACAAGGCCTCCTGGTACGTTCTGGCATAGGTGTCGACCTGCACGCGCACGCGCTGCAAGCCATGCGGCCCATCAATGCCGAAGATGTGCTCCTGCACGATGGGCGTGTAGACGATGGCCGGGTACTGGGTGTTTTCTGCAGCGACGAGCGCGTAGACCTCACCACCGGCCAGATCCTTGATGGCATCAAAGAAGTCCTGCATGGTTATTTCCTGTACAGGTTCTTGGCTTCCTGCTCAATGCGCTCACTCAGCCGGTCCTTCATGGCCTGCGCCGCTTCGCGCCGCTTGGCCTCCAGGGCTGGCCGCAGGAATGGCCGCGCGCGCATCTTGCGAGTACCAAACTCCACGAAACGCCAGTACCAGGCATCTTGGGAGAGGTTGCCCTTCTTGCCTTGCTTGCGGAACTTCTTGCCGTGACGTACCGTCACGAAGAAGGTCTGGCGCGTGAGGCTGGAGAGTTCTGGGATCTGTTTCATGATCACCGAGCGCCTGAGCGTTCCGGGTGGCGGCTGATTGGGTCCCAGAACCTCGGCCGCCTTGGGCGCCCGCAGACGGGCCTCGTCGCGGATGACCTTGGCTCCGGCATAGACCGAGACGCGCAGGCCGTTCTTCGCCACCCGGTCGGGCAATTCGCGCAGGGCTTTGGCCAATTCAGCCAGGCCCTCGACCTTGAAGCGTTCGTGTTTAGCCATCGTCCAGACCCTCGCTGGCCAACAGGACGACCAGGACGCGTTTCTCGTCCTCGTTCAGGGCCGAATGGATGTTGAAGATCCGGGACCGGTAGAGCACCCGGTACTGAGCCACCTCCTGTGGGTTGTCAAAGATGCTCTGGTAACGCACCGTGATCTGGTGCGTGAGTTCGGCCGAGATGCGACTGGCAATCACGGCCTCGCGCCCAGACAGGGGCTGGATGTCGGCCCACACGGTGGCCACATCAATCCATGTACGGCTAGGTGCGCCCAGGCTGTCTTTCACGGTACTGGGGCGCTGGATCTTGATGCGGCGACCCAGCGTTCCGGCTCCGATCGGGTTCATATCAGGGGTACCTTGTAGGGATCGAGCAGGCCATCGATGAAGGGCAGCGGATCAATACGCCCTCGTGTCATCGATGCCACCTCCTCGCGGTGAACGTACAGAGAGCCCACGCGCAGCTTGATCCAGGTCTTGATGCCTTCGGGCACTGCCGAAGCATTGCCATACCCTGCATCAAAGATCACACTCACAGCCCCGATCTGAGGCAGGGCAATTGGCCAGATCTGGCCGAACACGGGCGTGATCCGGGCAGGTTCGCAGGCGCTATCGACGGTGTAGTTCGCCACTGGCATGACCTGCCAGGCGCCCGCCATGTCGAGATAGCGGATCTCCACCACCGAAGCCACAGGCGACTTGGGCAGCAAAACGGCATGCCCGGGCAGCGTGAAGGTCTGCCCTGCGGGCACACCCATGAGACTGGGTCCGGGAAAGCCGTCGAGCACCATCCGCCAGCGTGCGGTGACAAGTTGCCGGTTGGTGATGGTCTCAGCCGCCTGACGGGCCGCCGAGATCAGGATCTGAATCAGGCTGTCGTCGTCATCGAAGTCCACCCGCAGGTGGAGCTTGGCCTCGGCAAGCGAGATGGGCTCCCCTGCGGGCGGAGTGATCAACTGCATGGGCATGTGATTGCTCCACCCTCAGGTTCAGACCACCTGCGCGACCGCAGCCTGGTTGCTGGCGTCCCCCGGCGCAAAGCGGGGGTTAAAGCCCAGCACCTGCGCCGCAGTGAGGCTGGCCGCAACGGCCACGGTGAGCGACAGGCGCACATAGGCGAAGCCGTTAGTGACGTCCAGGTCGTCCGGGCGCAGGTTGATCAGGGCCTGCTTGTTGTCACCCGTGGCCTTGACGATCTGGGTGATGGCTTTGCCCGTCACGTCCTTGGCACCGGTGCCCGAAGCGTCGGTGGCCTGCTGGAGCTTGGCGTCCAGCGTGGCACCCGTGCCCAGGAGGCCGCTTTGCACGAGCGCCAGCAGGTTGTGGTGGTTGCCCGCCGAGATCCAGCCGGTGGTGACAGTGCCCACAGCCTGGCTGGCGGGATCGATGGTGGCCAGAACCGAGAACAGTTCGCTGCCTTTTGCATTGGGAAACATCAGAGTTCTCCTTAAGTGAATGGCGACGATCAGCGTGCGCCCAGTTGGACAAAGGGCGACATGGTCGTGCTGCCCTTGGCGGGGGAGATCGGCGCGGCGATCTTGGATTGGCCGTCCATGCGGAACGTGGTGCGGAAAGCCGTGAGGTCCGCATCGAAGTACAGGTGCATGGAGGTGGCCGTCTGCATGCCACCGGCCTTGGTGATGGTCTGGTAGTACGACAGGTCAGCCAGCAGCACGTCACCCGCAGAGCTGAAGGTGTTGGCGTGTTGCGAGACGAAGACCGGACGACCCAGCAAGGTGCCGTAGGGCGAGACCTGGATGCCACCCGGGTTCATGCCCGTGGGCAGGTAGATCGGGTAGTTGCCCAGCGTCAGCGTGAACAAGGCGGGCAGCACGTCGTTGTTGACGATCCACACGGCCTTGCCAAAGGAGCCCGGCGGCAGACGCGAGATCATCTTGGCCAGGTTCTGTGCCAAGAGGGTCTGCGTGGTCTGTCCCGATTCCTTGGCCACCGTCACCGTGGTGGCATTGGTCATGCACCCCACTGGCAGGCCCGTGCCAGAGCCAAACAGGATCGACTCGTTAGTCTTCCAACGAATGGAGGTGGCGATCTTGTCGGGAAGGTAGGTCGACAGCGCATTGGTGTCGTCCAACAGTTCGTCCGTCACAGGCACCAGAGCCATCAGCTTTTTGAGGCGCAGAGTCGAAAGACCCAGGACTGGCTTGGTACCCACGGCCGATGCGGCTTCACCTTGCCAGTAGGCTCGGATGCCGTTGGTACCCCAGGGCGTGGTCTCGTCCTTGGGGAAGGCCATGGTGTTACCCGTGATCTCCACGTTGTCTGTCATGGGCAGCAGGGAATCCTCGCCCAGCGAGAGCTGGAAGATTTCCTGGGCGAACTGGGGAGGCACGAGGAAACCGCCATCCTGCGCCGAGCCTTCGTTGCCGAAGCTGGCCGGTGCCACAGCACCACGGTTCATGCCAATCAGCAGTCTGTCATCGATCGAGGAACCGGGGTTTTGCGCATGGCGGACGGTTTTGAGGAACTCGCCAACGCTTTTGAAGCCATGCTTGGGATCGGATTCGGCGTTGCTGACCACCGTGATCACCGAGGCATTAGGCAGTTGGGCTGCGTGGCCCATCTGCGCTTCCTCGGCAATCAAGGCCGCTTCACGGTCGATCGCGGCCGAGGTGGCTTCGATCCTGGCTTTGAGGGCTTCAAAAGCACTGACCTCTTCTTCGTTCATGTCGCGCTGCTCAGCGGCAGCGATATCGGTCAGGGCGCGTGCGTCCTTGACCAGGGTGGCTTTGCGGGCTTGCAGCTCGCGCAGTTGCTTGCTCATGGGTTTGACTCCAGAAATGAAAAACCGCCTGGTCGGAATGACTCAAGGCGGCGACAGGGATGACGACCAACGGGTCGCAGGAAGGCGCAACCCTCAACGGAGGGCTGCTAAATGAAATGGATCAGATCAGCGCAAGAGCGTCACGGGCCTGTTTCAGGCGGGACTGACTGCGTGGCTTGGTGCTTCGCACGCTGACCTGCATCTTGGCCAGCACATCGTCAAAGGTGGCAATGCCGTCGACCATTCCAGCGGCCAGTGCGGCGTCAGCGCCAAGCACCCGGCCTTCGCCCATGCCCGAGCGCACATCGTTTGCCGAGACACCACGGCCTTTGGCCACGGCTTCGATGAAGGCGTTGTAGTAGTCATCCACTCGGGACTGCATGAAAGCCTGCGCCTGCTCATCGAGCGGAACATACGGGTTGCCCTCAACCTTGAACTTGCCAGCAGAGATCAGGGTGGGCTTGACCCCCTCCTCTTCCAGCGCCTTCGAGTAATCAAAGTGGGCCTGCCACACGCCAATCGAGCCCACCTCGCCACCCGGAGTGACGTAGAACTCGCTGGCTGAGCAGCCGATCCAGTAAGCGGCTGAGGCCGCCAGGCTGTTGGCCACAGCAATGACCGGCTTCTGGGCACGGGCCTTGACGATTTCGCTGGCCAGTTCGGCCACGCCATAGACGCTGCCGCCGGGGCTGTCGATGTCGATCAGGATCTGACCCACCTTGTCATCGGCCAGCATCTGGCGCAGGACCGAAGTGAACTGCTGGGTGCTGGTGCTGCCCGGCCCCGAAATGTCGTCGACCATGTTGCCGCGCTGCGTGACCACCCCGTACAGGGGCAGCACCGCGATGCCGGTGCCCGTGCTGGCGGCTGCCATTTGTTTGCGGGTGTCTCGCAGCACGCGGTCGGTGTTGACCTGAAACAGGGTCTCGTCGCTGGGCGGCTCGCCTGCAGACCAGCGCGTCAGGATGCCGGACATAGCCTGCAAACGCTCGGGCATCAGCGCCCAGGGCGTGGTCAGAAATTCAGAGAGCAGGAGTTGTTTGTTCATGTGTTCATTCCAAGTTGAATCAGGGAAGCGGCCAGTGCGTCTTCCTCAAAGGGCTGTGTTTGCTGCTGCGCCCAGGCACTGACCTGACAGGCTTGCAGTGCGAAGGCCTGCGCAATCAGGTCGGTTTCGTTGACTCCCAGGGAGCCCTTTTTGGCAATGCGCCGGGCAAGCCGATCTGCGTTGGACTGCACCAGCCTGCGAAAGCGCAGGCTCGTTTCCTGATCGGCGGGAGCGATTTCTTCATCGGCAGGCGCCGGATCCGTGGATTCGGACTCCTGTTCGGCCTCTTCGGCATCCTCTTCCTCGACCATGTTCAGGGGCCGCAGAGGTTGGTCCAGGCCTTGCAGCGGGTTGAGGTTTTCTGCAATCCGTGCCTCGTTGCGGGTGAGCCAGCCGTTTTGGATGCCGCTTTGGTAGTAGGCCGAGCGACTGGCTGCATCGCCGCGCATCAGGTTGGCAAAGTCGAACTCGACTTCCAGCTGATCGCCGTCAAGCATCAAGTCCGCTTCGATCGAGGCCTCCCAGCGTTCGGCCCAGGGCGTCATGGTGTGCATGACAAATTCCAAACTCTGCTGCTCGATGTTCGAGAACGTAGCGCGATCTAAATCAGCAATCATGTGCGGTGGCACACGGAACAATCGGGCAATGTCTGTTATCTGGAACTTGCGCAGCTCCAGAAACTGGGCGTCCTTGTTCGTGACCCCCACCTCATGGAACTTCATGCCGTTTTCCAATACGAGCACCTTGCCCCGGTTGGAGCCGGATTGCGCCGCCTGATAGGAATCCCTGAACACCCGCTTGGCCTCAGGGTCCTTGAAGTTGCCCGGAAACTCGATCCAGCCGCCCGTGGGTTTGGCATCGTTCGTGAAGAACCGCGCCCCATAGTCCTGGGCGGCCAGGGCCATGCCCAGACTCTCCCGGGCCAGTTCGATCGGGCTCATGCCCATCAGACCGTCCGACGAGAGCCCCCGCAGGTGCCAGATCTGCCCGCGCGGGAATACCGTTTCATCCCCGTTTTGCATGCGCACCCGGTAGCGGAAGTCACCGCTGTCCATGACCTCCATTCGCACCCGATCGGGGTGGATGGGCATGAGCTCAGTGATTTGCCCTTTAGGGTTGGCGATGATCTGGCAGAAAGCATTGCCCCTCAGGGCCAGATGCCCCTGCAGCATCTCGCGCCACTCAAAGGGGTTCTGGAACCGGTTGGGCTTGCGGGCCAGCAAGCTATAGAGCCAGTGATCGGTCACCCGGTCCTTGCCTCCGTCCTTGCGCTGGCGGTACACCACCACCGGAAGAGACGCCATGGTCTCCGACAGGATGCGCACGCAGGCGTATACCGCTGCGAGCCGCAACGCTCCATCAGGCGAGACGCGCATGCCGGAGGCGCTGCGCACCGACACCGGCTCAAAGAAGAAGTCTCCCCAGGGGGAGCGGTCACTGCTTGAGGCTCTGAATCGATCGATGAATGTGAAAAGTCCCATTGCCTCAGAGCACCATCAACTCATAGTCGGATCCCAGCACCACCGAGTCGCCCGGTTTGATCGCCCTTGAAAGAGCCATGATCAGTGCCACGATGCCGTCTATCTTGTTTTCTGCTCGCTCCTTGCGTGGATAGATGTTGTCTTTGACGTCCGTGTGAGCCACCACGTTGCTGGCCATCCAGGCCAATACCGGGTCACCGTCATGGACGAGCTTCTTTTGCAGGACCAGGGCTTCAAGCGTCTTCATCGGTTCGCTGAAATTGAGTACCGTGGGACGCACCTCTATCATGGGCAGGCCCTCGGAGAGCATCCGGGTGGAAAGCTGTGTGGCCTGAAACGGATCGAAGGCCACGGCCTCCACGGAAAACCGGGACGCGATGTCCAGCAGATCGGCCTCGATCCAGCTGAAGTCGATCACGTTGCCCGGCGTCACAGACAGGCGTCCGGTGTGCGCCCAGCCCTCGTACTGGCTGTTGCCCGCAGCCTGGACCGTGTCTTCGGGCAGGTAGTACTTGCCAAACACGGCATATGCGTCGGGTGTGTCAGGGTGCTGAAACACCATGACCAGCGCCGCAATGTCCGTCTTGCTGGCCAGGTCCAGGCCCACCCAACAGGGTTGCCCGAGAAACTGGTCCAACTCCAGATCTGGGTTGGTCCCCGCGTCCCAGGCTCGCATGTCCATCCAGGCCTTGTCCGCGCTCACCCATTCATTGAGGTGCTTGGTCTTGAAGTTGTTGACCGCGCTGGGCAACTGCATGGCCTTGGCCTGCAGGGGCACCAGGATCTCCTCGCGCACCGAGATGCCCCAGTTGGGGTTGGCCTTGATGAGGGAGTCCTTGATCGTCCAGTCGTCCCCTTCATCGAGGCCGTAAATGATCCCGAACTGAGAGTCATCCTCGAACACCCGGTTAAGGAGCTTGGTGACAAAGCTCCTGACCTCGTAGCAAATTCCTGAGCGGTTGCTGCCAGCAGTAGTGATCACCCACAGCAGCGAGTTGTCCCGCTTGCCGGTACCGGTCTCCACCACGTCATAGACCGTTCGGGTCTTGTGGGCGTGCAGCTCGTCAATGCATCCGAAGTGGATGTTCAGGCCGTCCAGCGTCGAGCCCTCAGCCGAGAGCGCTTCGAACTTTGAGCCCGTCTGCAGCACATGCATGTTGTGCGCCCCGACATTCACCGCAAACCGGTTCCGAAATCCCGGGCTCAGGCGCGCCATGGTCTGAGCATCGCCAAAGACGATGCGGGCCTGATCGCGGGTGGTGGCCAGTGAGTACACCTCGGCGCCGCCCTCTCGGTCGGCCGCGAGCATGTACAGACCCACCGCCGAGGACAGCGTCGACTTGGCATTGCCCCGTGGCACCTCGATGTAGGACCGCCTGAAACGGCGCTTGCCGTCCGATTTGACCCATCCGAATACCGTGGACAGGATGAACACCTGCCAGGGCTCCAGAACGATCATCTGACTGGCCAGTGGCCCTTTGACGTGAGGCAGGCGCTCAATAAAAGCGCACAAGTTGTCGGCTGGTCTGTAAGGCCTGCCGTACCGGTCAAGCAGCTCCGGGTTGAACTGGTAGATGCTGCTCTTTCGTTTGAAGCGGATCAGGTCATCAAGTTGACGCTTGCAGGCCTTCTGAACCCACTCGCAGGTCAGGATCTCTCCCGATACGACGCGCTGTGCATATTGTTTTGCGCTCGCGGCATATCCACTCATCGTTTGCTCTCGGTCTTACCCAACAATGTCCTCCCAAAGATCGAGCTCTTCGCCCGGTCGCTCGTTTGGAATGGAGATGCGCGAACGCGATGCAGGCGTGAACCCCATCTCGATCGCAGCCTTGGTCATGATCTGTGCCTGCTTGTTGGCAATGGCCAGATACGGCGACTGCATGGGCACACCGCTGTGGGGGGCCTTCACCAAGAGCCCCGTTTTGCCGATACCCGCCTGGGCCTGTCGGTACAGGTCTGCCGCGCAGGCCCAGATTTCAAGTACGGACATGTCCAGCTTGCGAATCAGGGTGGGCGGTGCGCATTCAAGCGCGTAGCGCCAGGCAGCCTTGGCACCCTCAGGCATGTAGTCCGGAGGCTCGACCAGCAAGCCCTCTGGGACGGGCTCGTGGTAATTGGTCCGGCATGGCTGCAAGGTCCCCTTGATCTGCTTGACTTGAGTCGGCAGTGGCTTGCGTCCGCCCATAAATCACCCGCTTGGTTTGATGTTCATTTGATGCACGGCCTTTGCTGCGCAGAGTCTTTGGAAAAGGGGATACCCCCCCTTGTTCAATTTGCACGCACAAAAATTTGCGCAAGCCCACGCATCTCGCTCGCCAGTCTGTAGAGATTCAGACCCCCTACCCCTCAGGACGGGGCCTGGTTACGCAGGGATGCCGTCTCTGAGGCGGTCTTCGCGTTGTGACAGGGCACGCACAGGCTTTGCAGGTTCGCTCGCTCAAAGCGCTCACCGCCTTGCTTGACCGGAACGATGTGATCAACCACCTTGGCGGGCTGCAGCACGCCCTTGGCCTGGCACCTGCAACAAAGCGGGTTATCCCGTAACACCGCTGCACGTGTGTTGCGCCACCTGGCCGATTGATAGAAGCCCAGCTCGGTGTCGAAGCCACGCCGCGCACGCCCGTACTCACGGTGCACTTGGGGCTGGTGATGGGTGCAGTAGCCGGGCGTCTGCAGCACCTGCGCGCAACCCGGATATCTGCATGGAGTGGGCGCACTTCGCGGCATCTCAATCGTCTTTCAAGGAATAAGCGACAGCTTGAAAAATTGACTTGGCTTCATCTTGAATCAGAGCGTCAATCCATCACATCGGAAAGACGAAAGGAACAAACCGATGAAGCAAGACAAGAACCTCAACAAGCTTTTTGAGCAGATCGCTCTGAAGCATTTTTTTATCGAAACGCTGGAGACACAGCACCGCGATCGCCTGGACTTCCACGACGTCTCTGTCTGGGCCGTCAAGAGCGCACTGGAGGCTGCTTACGCCGCAGGCCACGCTGCCGCCACTGCAACAGCACAAAACAAATCAACAACATCGAAAGGCAAGCAATGAAACTCACGGACACCCAACGCGCGCTGCTCGAAGCCGCTGCACAGCATCCTCAAAAGAAACTGACCCACTTCCCCGACACCCTCAAGGGTGGTGCACGCATCAAAGTGCTAACAGCCATGCGCAACGCACAGCTGATTGAGTCCAGCAAAACTGATCCCGAGGTGTACGTGGCAACACAAGCCGGTCTGCAAGCGATCGGCATCCAGACAACGCGCAGCACGCGCGAAGGCACCAAGCAAGCCGTGCTGATCGAGTTGCTCAAGCGCCCTGAAGGCGCCACCCTGGCCCAAATGACTGAGGCCACGGGCTGGCAGGTGCACACCGTGCGCGGAGCGATGGCAGGCGCCTTGAAGAAAAAGCTGGGCCTGGAGATCACCTCAGAAAAGCAGACCGGCACAGACCGCGTTTACCGCACCACCACCACAACCGTTTGAGGACCTCATGAACCCGATCACTATCACCATCGAATCCAAGCCCACGACCATCAACTTCGATGGCCGCGAATTGCAGGTTCAAAAGCTCAGCATCCCGCTGCCCTTTGGCCGCAAGCCTACAGACATCTCCGACATTGCCGCTTGCGGCGTCGAGGCGGTCTACGTGACCGAGATCCGGGAGATGGACCCCGAAGAATTTGATGGCTTCAAATTGAACCTGGGCAAGTCTCGCGACTGGCTCAAGGGCAAGGGAGGCGATTACTGGGATGGCCGGTTGTGCGTGATGGTGCACGCACCTGGTCGCCCCTACTTGTTCATCGATCCATCCGGAGGAGACAGCGTTCGCTACCTCGCGCGTCTGGGCTGATCAGTCACAAATAAGCAACTGATCAGAAAGATTGCATGAAACGCTTTACTTCTCACGCAGGTAGAGCAATGGAATGGACTCCTCCGCCCCGAAAGGGTTACGGTAGTGGCTCTATCACCAACCAGGAGACTCAGATGAAACAAATCGCTGTGATCGGGATCGATCTTGCCAAGAATGTTTTTCAAGT